>VFQO010000001.1_pt1 | contig 708782 bp, 647 predicted proteins | sample 3512331 | NCBI WGS metagenome assembly VFQO01 (sample SAMN10412371, study PRJNA504923) | tailings metagenome | isolation source: Replicate 3 from Balatoc abandoned mine | place: Philippines: Itogon, Benguet | collected 2017-08-28 | reverse complement strand
ATGCTCCTTGGGATAGGACATGTTATGCCTTAAACACAAAACTCCTGACAGACTCGGCTCTTAAAGAGCTATCAGCCATAAACACGTCATTCCAGCGCAAGCTTTAAAGAGCTATCAGCCATAAACACGTCATCCCAGCGCAAGCTTTAAAGGGCTATCAGCCTCCAGTACGTCATCCCAGCGCAAGCTGGGATCCATGCTCGCATACTGACTAACGGCTTTAGGGGGTAGGTCTCCGGCGCAGCGCTGAATCCGGTGTCTTTGATGCGCCAAAGCTCATCGCAAACCCCCTCTTTGCCGGATCAAAAGCCACACCTTAACCTCTCCTGTACCCTCCACCGTTTCGTAAAACCCCCGAGGTAGCACCTCATGAAAGCACTCGAAAAACTCACCTTCGACAGTGTCACCATCCGCGCGGTATCGATCCCGATGCGCCGCCCCATCGTCGCCAAGGTCGGAACCTATCCGGAATGGCCGTTCATCCTGATCGACGTGCACACGAAGGAAGGCATTGTCGGCCGCAGCTACCTCGAGCCTTACCTGAAGAACGCGGTGCGCTACATCGGCCCGGCGATCGAGGACATGGCCGCCGCCTTCAAGGGCCGCCAGCTGGCACCGCTGGACATGTACCGGGACGTAATCGGCTCGCTGCACCTGCTCGGACGGCAGGGCGTCAGCGTGATCGCGGCCGCCGGCCTCGACATGGCGATCTGGGACGCGCTGTCGAAGGCAGCCGGACTGCCGCTGTGCGAAATGCTCGGCGGCACGACCGGCAAGATCCGCACTTACAACACGAATGGCTTATGGCTGCTGCCGCTGGAGAAGCTGGCGGCCGAAGCGAAGGAACTGGTCGCCGAAGGCAATTTCAGCGCGATCAAGATCCGCCTCGGACGCGCGAAGCTGGACGACGACCTGAAGGCACTGGAACTGGTGCGCGGCGCGATCGGCGACGACGTGCAGCTGATGTGCGACTTCAACCAGGGCCAGAACCTGCAGGAAGCGATCTGGCGCCTGCACGGCCTCGATGACCAGGGACTGGTCTGGTTCGAGGAGCCGGTGGTGTTCGACAACTATGCGCAGAGCGCGCAGCTGGCACGCGAACTCAAGACGCCGGTCTCGATCGGCGAGAACATCTACGGCCCGCGCTCGTTCTACGACGCCGTGCGCGCCGAGGCGGCCGACCTGTACATGCCGGACCTGATGCGCATCGGCGGCGTCACCGGCTGGATGCGTGCGGCCGCTATTGCGGGTGCCGCCGGTCATCCGCTGTCCAGCCACCTGTATCCGGAAGTCTCGGCACACCTGCTGCGCGCGAGCGAGACGGCCGACTGGCTCGAATACCGCGACTGGGGCAACCCGATCATCGCCGAGCCCTTCGAAGTGGTCGACGGTCATGCGATCGTGCCGGACCGTCCGGGCAACGGCATCGAATGGAACGAAGCAGCGGTGGCGAAATATGCGTACTGATGGCCTGTGCCGGCGAGCGGCCTGCAGGCTGCGCCAATCTGCGCTATCTTCGCCGGCGTGAACATCCCGGAGCCAAGTCCATGAAGAAACTGCTGGTGCTCGCCCTGCTGTGCGCGAGCTCGCTCGCCCACGCCAAGGACTGGGAACGCTATGCCCAGTCCGCCGATACCGTTCTCTACTTCGATAAGTTCCGTCGCGTGATGATGAGCGGCATGGCTTTCATCTGGGACCTGCATGACCTCAAGAGCGAATCGGTCCAGGACGGCAAGGCGTTTCGTTCCATCCTGTTTCCGACCGAGGTCAACTGCCGCACCGTGCAGAAGCGGGTGCTCAGCAGCCACAAGATGTCCGGTCCCATGGGCAGCGGCGAGACCATCGCCGAGAACACCGTCGTCGGTGCGTGGACCGATGTCCTGCCGGGTACGCCGGACGATCGCCTGATCGTCGCCGCCTGCACGCCTTGAGCATTGCCGCCGCGAGCGACCGGTGAAGCCGCTGCCCGCCGTCCTCCTGCCCGCCTTCCTGCTGCTGTCGCTCGCTGGTTGCGCATCGACGGTCACCCGAGCCGACGGCAGCTTCGTGCAGCGCTACAGCAGCTTCGATTTTTCCGGCGCCGGCTATGCGGCGGCACGACAGCGCTGCGCGCAGCGCGGCGAGCGCCTGCAGCATCTCGGTACCGACTGCGGTTTCTGGACCTGCGCTAGCCGCTACGCATGCGCGCCCGCCGGCGCGGGCGCCCACCATAACAGCGTCGCGCAGTAGATGATTGCCTGGTGGCTGGAGAGTCCGGTCCGGAAAAACCGGTTCGGCGTGAAACGGCGACCAGCCAGCGAGACGCGATGCGCGGTCCGGCCGCTGCCAGCGGCGCCGCACATTCTCACAGGACGAATGCCCACGAACAGCAGACGGCCGCCGGCATGCGACGCAACGGGCTGGCCGGCAGCAGCGGTCAGAGGCCGGGGTGGAAGCGCCAGTTGGGGAAGAGCGAGGGGACGGAAATCGCTCTGCCGCGCCTGACCAGTCTCAGCAGCAGGAACGCGAAATCGCCGGCTACCGGTGCCGGGTTCACGAGGGGTACGCGCGGCACGGCGCTTGCCGTCCGTCGAGAAATATTGCAATGTGGCAAGCTTAGCGGCCGTCGGCCTGGCGATCGGTTTTCCGTCTGCGTCGCCGCCGGGTCGGACGCGCCGCGCTCTCGTCAAAGGATGTGTGCATGGTTATCGAGCGCCACGTTGTTTGCATCCCGCCGGTGCGGAGGACCTGTGCCGGACGTTCGTGATACGACCGGCGGCCTGCGCTGGCACCTGCGCGCGTTCTGGCGCCGGCGGCGGTGGCACGCTACGTCTCAGCAGATCGCCGGCTGGCTGCAGGACACGCAGCCTGTGCATCGCCAGTTGCTGCTGATCGGCGGCAGCGCGGGCTGGATGATGTCGGGACGCTGGTTGCAGCGCTTCGAACGCATCGTGCTGGTCGACATCGATCCGCATGCCGCATGGCTGTTCCGCGTCAACCATGGCCGCTCGCTGCGCGCTGCCGGCACCGGGCTTGAGTTTGTGCGGGCCGACGGCCTGGCCGGTCTCGATGAACTGCTCGCGGAGCACCCGCATGCGTCGGTATTTTTCGACAATGTGCTCGGACAGCACCTGTACCGCGTGCGGGAACTCGATCGCGCAGAACGCGAGCTCGGGCAGATCGCCGCCCGGCTGGCGGGGCGCGACTGGGGCAGCGTGCATGACCTGTTCTCCGGGCCGGTCGACCCGCGAGCCGTGCCGCGGTCGCCGGAGCTGGCGTTCAATGCGCTGCGCGACGAACAGGGCCTGCTGGCGGCCGGCCTGCGCGATACGCCGCTCCATTTGCGGCTGCTGGCACAGGTGGGCGGCGCGGGCGACTGGATGGATCACCTGACCTCGGGCGTGTTCCCGGTGGGCACGCGCAGCCGGCTGATAGCATGGCCCTTCCTGCCGACCTACGCGCACTGGCTGCAGGCCGGCTGGATCCGCGGCGCTTAAGGTTCCTGCCGCCGCTGCCGATTACACAGGTTGGCTGGAACGCATCGCCCTGAAAGCTCTTTCAAAATCTCGCCGGTGGTGCTCATGCGGAAAGAGCTATCCGGAGGCGAACGGATGCAATTGAGGAGAAAACGAATGAGACGACTGATGCTTTCGCTGTTGATCGCGGCCACCCTGCATCCGACGGCCGATGCCGCCGATGCGGGCAAAGACGCGGCACCCGCCGCGCCCCGTCCGCCGTCGCCCGGCGCCAGCCACCAGCCGCGCGAGCTGCTGTGGGGCTACGAGGGCGAAAAAGGGCCGGTCAAATGGGCCGAGATCGATCCGAAATACCGGGCCTGCGGCTCGGGCAAGCGCCAGTCGCCAATCAATATCGAGACGCGCGATGTCGAGAAGGCGGCACTGAAGCCGATACATTTCGACTACCGTGCTGGCCCCGCCGAGCTGGTCAACACCGGCCACACGATACAGGTGAACCTGCCCGATTCTGGCAGCGCGCGCTTCGACAATCTCGAGCACAAGCTGGTGCAGTTCCACTTCCATACGCCCAGCGAGGAGCGGATCGACGGCATGGCGCAGCAGATGGTGGCGCACCTCGTGCATCGTGCGGGCGATACCCGCTTCGCGGTCGTGGCGGTGCTGATCAAGCTCGGCAAGGAAAACAAGGCGCTCAGGCCGGTCTTCGAAAATCTTCCGCAGCGAGAAAGCCTGCGTGCCACGATACCCGCACTGAACCCGGCCGAGTTGCTGCCGGCGGATCCGACGTATTTCAGCTATGTCGGGTCGCTGACCACGCCGCCGTGCACCGAGGAAGTGAAGTGGTACGTGATGAAAACGCCGGTCGAGGTGTCGTACCGTCAGTTCGCGGCATTCAAGGCGCTGTACAAAAATAACTCCCGGCCGGTGCAGTCCCTGAACGGCCGTCGCGTGCAGGTGTACCAGCAGCCCTGAGAAGGCGACTCACGAGGGGGCGCTGCTGTTCGCGCAGAATTTTTTACAGCTTTTCCAGCGACTGGTGCAGCTTCAGTATCTTGTCCCGGAGTTCGGGCCGTGTCTGCATGAGGCTGGAATCCGGCGCCAGTGGCGGGGCTGCCGGCCCGACAGCCGGTTCGACGGACGCGACGCCGGCCGCCGACGGCGGTTGCCGCGATACCCGCGCAACCGCCGGCCACAGCACGCTCAGCATCAGCCACATCAGCCAGATACTGCCGGCCGGGACGCTACCCAGCTCGAACAGCGCGGCGAATTCTGTCAGCCAGCCTGACCAGTCCAGGCGCAGCCACCACAGCGCATTGCCTTGCGTCCTGCAGGTCCAGGCGAATGCGGCAAGCAGCGCAAGCCAGTTCAGTGCGAGCAGCAGGCGCGGCAGTCCGTGACGCTTGTGCATGGCGCGCTTCAGGACTTGAGGGCGGCACTGAGCTTCTCGCTCAGCGATTCCGCGATCTGCATCCGCAGCTTCGATGTTTCATGGATTTCCTGTTCGCTGCGGTAAGCGTTCTGCACCAGTTCCGCAGCGAGACTGCGCACGCCTTCGATTTCCGACTCGAGTGTGCCAATGCGTTCCTGCAGCGCGCGCTTCTCTTGCAGCTTGCCGCTGATCAGCCGGATCGCCGCATGCACCTGTGTCCATGCCTGCAGCCGGGGGTCGCTGATCTTCAGGCTTTCAAAGACTTCCTGCATCGACTCGCCGATGTCGACCAGTGCCTCGGTCGGCAGTTGGTCCACGGCTGCCGCCGCGAATGGCGATTCAACCGCCGTCATGTTTTCCGATTTAAGGTGTTCATTAATCGGAATAATCTCGGCAGCAGCTTCGCTCCATCCGGTTTCGGCTTCAAAGCGCATCATGGTCGGTTTTTCTGCAGGTTTTCTCATGGTAAAACCCCTTCTATTGGCGAAAGTTCAGGATTTTTCAACAATTTGCCTGTACGCAGAGATTAAATTGTGGCAAATTTTCTCCTAAGCAATACATTATGCGGGAACTGTCACAAAATCAACGGCTTGCGTAAAAGATCGAAGGATTGCCATGAGCAAGACACTGAAGGTTTTAATAACCAGCCAGAAGGGCGGCGTCGGCAAGAGCACGCTTTCCGCTAATCTCGCTGCTTACTTTTCCTATATTTCCGGGAAAAAAACTTCTCTTGTCGATTTCGATCATCAGGCGACTTCCGGAAAATGGGTGCAAAAGGCCTACCCGATCGGCATTGAATGTCATACGGTGGATTTGCCGAATGCCAAGGGTGCCGGTATCGCGCTGCTGAAGGCAAAAGAGGCACTGCGCAAGGCGAACGAGCGGCGCGAGGTCGTGGTGACCGACCTCACATGGACCGACGTGCTGCCCCCGGATTTCCTGTTCGAATTCGACCTGGTTCTGGTGCCGAGTTCGCTGTCACGCGTCGAACTCGACAGCACGCTCGAGTTTGTGAACCGGTTTTCGTTTGTTTTCAATTCCCGGCTGCGGCCTCCGCCGAAGCTGGTGATCGTGCCCTGCCGGGTGGACAACCTCCAGACTTACCAGAGCATTTTCGCGAAGTCGTTCAGTGCAAGCTTCTTCCTGTCGCCGCCCGTGATGTACAGCGCAAGCGCCAACGAGTTTTTTGGTGATCAATTTTTCGTGATGACCAGCGAGCGCGAGATCCGCGAAAACTTCATCGAGTTCGGACGCTCCGTCGAGCAGCTCGGCGACACCGAGGCCGACCTCAGGCAGGCGACGCCGCGTCCGCCGCTGGTACACAAAGTGAGCGGCTCTATCCTCGATCGTTTTCGCGCGCTGCGGCATGCGGGCGAAGAGATGCCGCCGAAAATCGTTGCCAAGGAAAACACGAGGGGAATGCTGCTGAAGTCGGTGATTCCGTCCTTCCTGACCCTCGGCCGCGACTGAGCGGATTCGTCTAGCGCTGGCCCGGCGCCGCAGGCTTGGCGGCCGGATCCGGCGGCGGCGGGGGAGGCGGCGGTGTGCCGTACAGCAGCAGTGCGACCTCCCGGTTGGTCTGCGCAAATGTCTCCAGCAAGCTGTCGACTGCAGCCGCCAGCTCGGCGGAGTCCGCATTGCCCAGCCATTGCGAGCGGTTGTTGCGGATGACGATCAGCTGCTCGGGCGTGCAGTCCTTGGCCTTTCGCTTCAGCCAGTTGGCCGCCTTGCTCCGGCGCGTACGCTCGTCGGTGGTGTCCATGCCTATCGAGCGGAATTCGGCAACTGAGCAAGACAGCGGTTTCAGCGGTGCGGGCTTCGCTGTGCCATCCGGCGTGGCGGCCGCCGCCGCAGGTGCTGCGGCCTTCTCGGTCGCAGCACCTGCAGGTCTGGCCGGATTGTCCGCCGTCGTGGCTGTCTGGGCGGCTGCCTTGTCAGGCGCCGCAGCTGCCGGAGCGGCAGTTTGCGCGGCTGCCGCCGTGGCCGGCGCCGCGGCGGCCGGTGCGGCGCGCGTGCCTTGCGCGGCGCCGGGGGCAGGGCGTGCGCCGGGGATGGCCGTGGGCGCCGGCGCAGGCGCAGCTGCAGGCGCTGGCGCAGCTGCGGAGGCGGGCGGCTTGCTGCCGGCATTCTGTGCACTTACCGGCGGCACCGCACACTGCAGCAGGAGCGCGCCGAGCAGGATGGCGATGGGCCGCATGGTGATCGCCATGGCTTAGCGCCCTTCGCCGCTCTGGTGGAGGATGGTGATGCTGATCCGCCGGTTGCGCGGGTCGGCCGGGTTCTCGGGAATGTAGGGGGCGGTATCGGCCACGCCCTCGATTTTTGCGAACCGCCCGTCCGGTATGCCGGCATCCTGCATGATGCGGCGCGTGCTCTCCGCGCGGTCGCCGGACAGCGACCAGTTGCTGCGCACGCCGTCGTCATAAGCCAGGCTATCGGTGTGGCCCCGCACGGCGACTTTGTTCGGCAGGTCCGCGACCGACTTGGCGACCTCGCGGATCAGGGTTTCCGCACGCGCCTGCATCCTGGCATTGCCCAGCCCGAACATGGAGAAATCCGCCTTGTCGATCACTTCGATCCGCAAGCCTTCTTTCTCGCGGATGAACTTCACCTGGTCCTTGATCTTGTCCAGCTGCGGGTTCTGCGCGAGCTTGTCCTTCACTTCCTGCTCGAGCTTGTCGAAGTTTTTCTTGTCAGCCTCGGCTGCGATGCGCTGGCGCTCCTCCTCCGTCAGCTGCCCGGAGTGGAGGTCATTGTTTTCGTCTTTCGATTCGCCGGCGCCGCTCTTGGTGCCCGCCTCGGCGCGCGGGGTTTCGCGCTTGAACATGCTGCTGCGCTGCCCCGCATAGGGCATGCCGTCCTGCGGGTCGAGAATCGACTGTCCGGCCATGATGCCGCCCGTGCCCGCGCTCGTGCTCATGTTGGCGAGGCTGTGCGAGGTCGGCTTGAAATAATCGGCGATGCTCTTGCGCTGGTCTTCGGTGGTCGCGCCCAGCAGCCACATCAGCAGGAAGAAGGCCATCATGGCCGTCATCATGTCCGCCAGCGCGATCTTCCATGCGCCGCCATGCGCACCCGCGTGGCCGCCCTCGATCTTCTTTTTCTTGACGATCGGCTCCAGCGCCGGGGCGGCTTGCTCCGGTGAGGCGGGGGCTGGGTTGTCGGCGGGTTCGGCCATGGCGGATTCCTGCGATATCAGGAAAAGGTATCGACACGAACCGGACAAACTCAAGTTCGCCGGCGTTCCGATGTCGGGTATGCTTTTTCTGCAACATCATACCGGATATATTGCTCACAAGTATTATTTTGCGACCGGCCGCCCGTCGGCGAGCGGACGCCTCCAGCTCAACGCCATGCAACTGACACGATCACTGTTCAGCCTGTTTTTGCTGCTTTGCCTGTTCGCCGGGCCGGGCCGGGCCGCGACCCTGGCGGCAGAGCCGAACCCCGAGGCGGCCACTGCGTCGGTCGACAAGCCGCTGGTGCATGCCAGGCGCTGGATGGCGGTGGCCGCCAATCCGCTGGCGGCCGAGGCCGGCGTGCAGGTGCTGCGCGACGGTGGCAGTGCGGTCGATGCGGCTATCGCGATGCAAATGGTGCTGAATCTCGTCGAGCCCCAGTCTTCAGGCATCGGCGGCGGCGCCTTTCTGACAGTGCATGACGCCGCGCGCGGCAGGATCCTCAGCTATGACGGACGCGAGACCGCGCCGGCGGCGGCCCGCCCTGACGACTTTTTGCGCGACGGCCAGCCGCTGCCCTACCGCGAGGCGGTCAACAACGGTCGCTCGGTGGGCGTGCCCGGTCTGCTGCGCATGCTGGAACTTGCGCACCGCAAGCACGGGAAACTGCGCTGGGCGAGGCTGTTTGCGCCGGCGATTGCGCTGGCCGAGCAGGGCTTTCCGGTGTCGCCGCGGCTGCATGCGCAGATTGCCGGCAACCCGGGCCTGTATGCACAGGCGCCTGCGCGCGCCTATTTCTATCCTGACGGGCGGCCCGCGCCGGTGGGGATGCTGCTGAAAAATCCGGCACTGGCCGAGGTATTCCGCCACATTGCGAGCGAGGGTGCGCAGGCGTTTTACACCGGCAATATCGCGCGCGACATCGTGCATGCGGTCGGCTCGCATTCGCAGCCCGGCACGCTCAGCCTGACCGACCTCGAACGCTATGAAGCGCTGGAGCGCGAGCCGCTGTGCGGCGGCTACCGGGAGTTCCGGCTGTGCGGCATCGGCCCGCCATCGTCCGGCACGCTCTCAGTGCTGCAGATCCTCGGCGTGCTCGAGCAGCATCGGCCCGGCACGATGCGGCCTGGCTCGCTCGAATCGGTGCACTATTTTTCCGAAGCCGGCCGGCTGGCCTTCGCCGATCGCGAGCGCTATGTTGCCGATCCCGATTTTGCCGCCATCCCGGCGGCTGACCTGATCGATCCCGCCTACCTGCGTGCGCGCGGCGCACTGATCGATGGGCGGCAGTCGATGGGAACGGCCGAGCCGGGCAACCCGGGCCAGGCGCGCGAGCGGGTCGGCAGCGGCGAGGCGCTCGAGGTGCCGTCGACTTCGCATCTGGTTGCGGTCGACGCCGACGGCAACGGCGTCAGCATGACGAGCACGATCGAGGCCGAGTTCGGCAGCAAGATCTTCGTCCGCGGCTTCCTGCTGAACAACCAGCTGACAGATTTTTCGCTGAAGCCGGTCGACGCCGATGGCCGGCCGGTGCTTAATCGGGTCGAAGGCGGCAAGCGCCCGCGCAGCGCGATGGCGCCCATCATCGTGATGCGCGACGGCAGGATGTTCCTGCTGCTCGGCTCGCCGGGTGGCAGCGCGATCATCAACTTCGTCGCCAAGACCCTGCTCGCGGTGCTCGACTGGGATATGGACCTGCAGCAGGCAATCGCCTTTCCGAACATGGGCAGCCGCAACCGCGGCACCGAGCTCGAGCGCGGCACGGCGCTCGAAGGTCTGCAAGACGACCTTCAGCGGATGGGGCATCGCGTCACTGTCATGCCCATGCCGAGCGGCGTGCACGCGATCATGGTCACGCGCGACGGGCTGTTCGGCGCCGCCGATCCGCGCCGTGAGGGAATGGCGGTCGGGGACTGACATGGCGACACCGATGCGGAGGAACCCGTGATCCGTTGCCGGACCGGTGCGGCAACGCTGATGTGCATGGCGCTCGCCGCCGCGCTGCCTGCTTCCGGTGCATGCGCCGACACGCTGCAGAAGATTGCCGACAGCGGCCGCATCACGCTCGCCTATCGTGAATCATCGGTGCCGTTCAGCTACCTCGGCGGCCCGGGCCAGCCGATCGGTTTCGGCGTTGACGTTGCCCTGCGCGTGGCCGATGCGGTGAAGCAGGCGACCGGCCGCCGCGACCTCGAAGTCCGCTGGCAGGCGGTCACGTCGCAGAACCGCATACCGCTGGTGGCGAACGGCACCGTCGACCTTGAATGCGGTTCCACTTCGAACACGGCAAGCCGTGCGAAATCGGTCGGCTTTGCGGTCAATTATTTCTACACCGGGCCGCGACTGCTGGTGAAAAAAGATTCGCCGGTGCGCAGCTTCAATGACCTTGCCGGCAAGCCGGTGGCAGTCACCACCGGAACCACCAGCTTCCGGCTGTTGCGCCAGCTGGACCTCGAGCGGCAGGCCGGCATGACGATTATCGCCGGCCGTGACCATGTGGACTCCTTCCTGCTGGTCGATGCCGGACGCGCGGTCGCGTTCGCGATGGACGACATTCTGCTGTACGGCCAAATATTGAATGCCAAGCGGCCGGCGCAGTGGCAGGTGGTCGGCGAGCCGCTGCAGGTCGAGCCGTATGCCTGCATGCTGCGCAAGGACGACCCGCGCTTCAAGCGACTGGTCGACCGGGTGATCGTCGGCATGATGGTCTCCGGCGAGTTCGAGCGCCTCTATGACAAATGGTTCAGGTCGCCGATACCGCCGCGCGGGCGCAGCCTGAACCTGCCCATGAGCGAGCAGCTGCGCGCCAACCTGCGCGCACATTCCGACCGGCCAAACCAATGACCATGATGCTTAGTGAAGCCGGCCGGGGAGGCTGTCCATGAATCTCGACTGGCAGGTGTTCTGCCGCAGCACGACCAGCGGCCAGCTGCTGGCCGGCTGCACGGGGCAGGGGGGCGAGACCAGCTACCTGCAATGGCTGCTGTCGGCCTGGGGATGGACGGCCGCGGTGGCGGCATGCGGCTTCCTGCTCGCGCTCGTGCTGGGCACACTGATCGGTACCGTGCGCACCCTGCCAGGCGCGCGCTGGAGCGCGCGGATTGCAGCCGCGTGGGTCGAGCTCTTTCGCAACATACCGCTGCTGGTGCAGGTGCTGCTCTGGTATCACGTGATGCCGTTCTTCCTGCCGGCGCTCAAATCGTTGCCGTCGTGGCTGCTGGCTGCGGTCGCGCTCGGCCTGTTCATGTCGGCCCGGATCGCCGAGCAGGTGCGCGCGGGCATACAGAGCCTGCCGCGCGGGCAGCTGCAGGCAGCGCTTGCGCTGGGCATGAGCGTGCCGCAGGCCTATCGCCATGTCGTCTTGCCGGTTGCGCTGCGGATCATGATCCCGCCGTTGACCTCGGAAGCAATGAACTGCGTGAAAAATTCCTCGGTCGCGTTCGCAGTCTCGGTGGCCGAGCTGACACTGTTCGCGATGCAGGCGCAGGAGGAGACGGCGCGCGGCATCGAGATTTATCTCGCGGTGACGCTGCTGTATGCAGCGACCGCGCTGGCGGTGAATCGCCTGCTGTCCCGCATCGAAGCCGCGCTGCGGGTGCCGGGTGTCGGTGCCCCGGCCGCGCACGGAGGCTGAGCATGGAACTCGACTTCGGTTTCTTCAGCGGGGACCTGATGCAGCGCTACTTGCTGGGCGGCCTGGCATTCAGCTTGCAGCTGACGGCGATCGCCACACTCGGCGGCCTGATGCTGGGCAGCGTGCTCGCGCTGATGCGCATTTCCGGCCGGCGCTGGCTTGCAGTGCCGGCCGCAGTCTATGTGAACACGATGCGCTCGGTGCCGCTGGTGATGGTGATCCTGTGGTTCTTCCTGCTGATGCCCTTCCTGCTCGGTCGGCCGATCGGCGCAGAGCTGTCGGCCACGGCCACCTTCGTGGCTTTCGAAGCGGCATTCTTTTGCGAGATCCTGCGCTCCGGCATCGAGGCTCTGCCGCGCGGGCAGTGGCAGGCGGGCATGGCGCTCGGCATGGGCACGGTGCAGAACCTCCGGCTGGTGATCCTCCCGCAGGCCTTGCGCAACATGCTGCCGGTGCTGCTGACGCAGGTGATCGTGCTGTTCCAGGACACGTCGCTGGTGTACGCGATCGGTGCCTACGACATGCTGAAAGGCTTCGATGTGGCAGGCAAGATCCTCGGGCGGCCGATCGAGGCCTACCTCGGCGCTGCACTGGCGTACTTCCTGATCTGCACCGCGCTGTCGCGGCTGGCCTTGCGGTTGCAGCGCCAAGTGGCGATCCTGCGCTGAGCTGACGGAGACGAATGATGATATCGATGAAGAACCTGTCGAAGTGGTACGGCGACTTCCAGGTGCTGAATGACTGCTCGACCGAGGTGACGCGCGGCGAAGTGGTGGTGGTCTGCGGCCCGTCGGGCTCCGGAAAGTCGACGCTGATCAAGACGGTCAATGCTCTCGAGCCTTTCCAGCGCGGCGAATTGTTCGTGGACGGCATCGCGGTGCATGACCCGGCCACGTCGCTGCCAGCACTGCGCGCACGGGTCGGGATGGTGTTCCAGCATTTCGAACTGTTCCCACACCTGTCGGTGATGCAGAACCTGACTTTGGCGCAGGTCAGGGTATTGCGGCGCAATCCCACCGATGCGCAGGCGCGCGGCGTGCAGTTGCTCGAGCGGGTCGGCCTGGGGGCGCAGCGGGACAAGTATCCCGCCCAGTTGTCGGGCGGCCAGCAGCAGCGGGTGGCGATCGCGCGCGCGCTGGCGATGGATCCGGTGGTGATGCTGTTCGACGAACCGACTTCGGCGCTCGATCCGGAGATGGTGGGCGAGGTGCTCGAGGTGATGGTGCAGCTCGCGAATGACGGCATGACGATGATGTGCGTGACCCATGAGATGGGATTCGCGCGGCGCGTGGCCGACCGCGTGATCTTCATGGATCAGGGGCGCATTCTCGAGGATTGCGGCAGCGACGCCTTCTTCAGCGACACCGCGTCGAGGGTGCCTCGCGCGCAAGAGTTTCTCGCGCGGGTGCTTGCGCACTGAGGGGCTGCGGGCTTTTGTGCGCGAACGAGCCGCTGGCTCCCGGCCTGGGCCGCCCCGGCGCAGGCGAGGAGGAACGTGGCTAGCGTGCGGCCGCCACGTCAAATCTCGATCTTCGTCCCCAGTTCCACCACGCGATTCGGCGGGATGCGGAAGAAGTCCGATGGCTTGGCCGCGTTCTGCATCATCCAGCCGAACAGGCGCTCGCGCCAGATCGCCATCCCCGGCAGCTTGCTGGGCACCACGGTATCGCGCGCGAGGAAGAACGAGGTATCTGAGAGCTCGAGCTTCATGCCATGCTGCTGCTCGAGCAGGTTCAGTACGTGGTTGATGTCCGGCGTCTCCTTGAAGCCGTGCACTGCGCGCACCACATAGCAATTGCCGCCGAGCTCGCCGATGGTCAGCCGCTCGTCGTCGCGCACATAGGGAACGTCCCAGGTCGACAGTTTCAGGAACAGCACCCGCTGATGCAGCACGCGGTTGTGCTTCAGGTTGTGCAGCAGGGCGACCGGCACATAGTCGATGTGCGCGGTCAGGAAGACTGCTGTTCCCTCGACACGGTGCGGCGGGTGCGCGAGCAGCGCCTGCATGAATTCCGGCAGCCGGATCGAGTCGCTGACGACGCGCTCGCGCAGCAGCTTGCGGCCGGTGTACCAGGTAGTGATGAAGATGAAGCAGATGGCGCCCAGCATCAGGGGATACCAGCCGCCGTCCTTCACCTTGATCACGTTCGCGGTCCAGAACGAGAAATCGATGGCGAAGAAGACCAGCGCCAGCAGTACCACCAGCACCGGCTTGATTTTCCATTCATGGAACATCACCACCGCCAGCAGGCTGGTCGTGATCATCATGGTGGTGGTCACCGAAATGCCGTACGCAGCGGCCAGGTTGCCCGATTCGCGGAACTCGATCACCGTGAAGACGACCAGCGCCAGCAGCGCCCAGTTCACCATCGGCATGTAGATCTGGCCGCGCTCGGTGTCTGACGTGTGCTGGATGTGCATGCGAGGCAGGAAGCCGAGCAGGATGCCCTGGTTGGCCAGCGAAAACGCGCCGGAGATCACTGCCTGCGAGGCGATCACGGTCGCCATGGTGGCCAGCACGATCATCGGCCACAGCGCCCAGGTCGGCAGCATCAGGAAGAAGGGATTGGAGATGGCGCCCGGATTGGACAGGATTAGCGCACCCTGGCCGAAGTAATTGATCATCAGCGCCGGCAGCGCGACAAGCAGCCATGCGAGCCTCACCGGACGGCGGCCGAAGTGCCCCATGTCGAGATAAAGGGCCTCGACGCCGGTCACTACCAACACCACCGAGCCCATCACGATGTAGGCCTGCAAGGTGTGTTCAGCGATGAAGTCGACCGCATACACCGGATTGATCGCCTGCAGCACCTGCGGATCCTGCACTACGCTGGCGATGCCGAAGCTGGCCAGCGCGCTGAACCAGACCACCATGACCGGACCGAAAAAGCGGCCGACGGTGGCGGTGCCGTAGCGCTGGATGGTGAACAGGGCCACCAGGATCACCAGCGTGATCGGAATCACGAAGCGCTGCAGCTCCGGCTCGATCACCTCCAGCCCCTCGACCGCCGACAGCACCGAGATGGCCGGCGTGATCACCGATTCGCCGAGCAGCATGCAGGCGCCCAGCGCTCCCAGCATGAGCAGCAAGACATAGCGGCGCCGGTCACTGCTGCGCGCGGAGCGCAGCGCAAGCGCCATCAGGGACAGCACCCCGCCTTCGCCGTTGTTGTCGGCGCGCAGGACGAACACCACATATTTGACGGTGACGACGAGCAGCAGCGCCCAGAAAATCATGGACAGTATTCCGAGCACCGCAGCGGGCGAGTAAGGAATCCCGTGCTCCGGGCTGAAGCATTCCTTCAGCGCGTACAGCGGGCTGGTACCGATATCGCCGAACACGATGCCGACGGCGGCCAGCACCATTGCGGCGGTCGACGCCTGCCCGTGCTGGCCGGCGCCGGTGACCGTGACCGGACGCATGACGGATGACTGGGAAAACTCTGGATTGCTGATCGACACGGAGAGATCCTGGTTTGGGTTCCTGCTGCTGCGGGAATGTCTTTGGAAACGTCGGCTTTGGGGCAGTTCACCTTGAGTCGGCGGACAGCGTGCGGGTGACGACGACTGCTCCGCGCAACTGTCCGGCGCTGTAACCGGTCGCCTGATCGTGCGGATACGCGATGCGCAGCTTTTCCGCCAGTGCGGCCGGCATGTCCTCCGGCTTGCCGTGGCAGGTGACGCACATGGGCTGCATGGCGATTGCTTTCGCGTAGCGCAGCTCGCGCTGCCCGCTGCCGATGTCAGCCACTTGCCAGAATTCCAGGGCGGCCGCCTGCTCGCCGGCGGCCATGCGCGTCTCGAACCGCGCCAGCGCCTCTTTCTGCCAGTCATTGGGCACGCCGGTCCGTGGGTTGCGAGCGCGCGTGCCGACGCGGTATACCCGTGCCTTGTGCTGCGCCGACAGGCGCTCCGCGATGCCCGGCGCCGCGTCCTTGCATACGCCGACCGCGGCGACGGGTCCGTCGGTCGACAGCGTGCCTTTCAGGGTGCGGCCGAGCTCATTCACCAGCTCGGTGGCGATCTGCCGGCTGGATTGCAGTAGTTCCGGGTAGGGCTCGGATCCGCTGTCGGCATGGACGGGAAGACTGAAAGACAGGCAGGCGGCAAGGCCTAGCAGCAGGCGGGTCGGATGTTGGCTCATGCAAGGACTCCTGGCATCGGAGAGAATAATCGGCGTGCCGGCCGCGCCGCGGCGCCATCGCAATCCGGCAGTCAGCGGGAGATTATATCGCTCTGCAACATTCGGCCTGCGCGCCGCGGGCAGCATGCTTTGCATCAACGCCGTAGAATCGCCGCTTGAACTGGCTTGTTCTTCCCATCCCTGTTTGCGGAGGCTGGATTGAAACTCGTGCACCTGACCGCTACGCTCACTGCGTGTGCGCTGCTGTTTGCCGGCGAGGCTGTCGCCGGCGAGACCGTCATCGGCAGTGGGCTGACGACCTGCGATGCCTATCTGGAGGCCGACGATGCCGCCAAGCTCTCAAGCGAGAACTGGGTGCTGGGCTTCCTGAGCTCGGCCAACCTGCGTGCCCGCAATCTCGACCTGCTGGTCCGCATGGATAACGGCACGGTGATCGACGCAGTGGAAGCATATTGCCAGCAGCATCCTTCGGCCTCGATTACCGATGCGTCAATCGCGCTGCTGAAGAGCCTGGTGGCCAGTGCGGACGGCGACTGCCTTCAGGGCCCTGGCGCCAGCCCGGCGAATGGCCAGCTCAGCCTGTGCAAGGTTCCCGGTGCCGCTGACAGCACGCGCGAGTCCCGCACATGGCAGATGCGCACGCCGGGCGCAGAGTAAGTTTGACAGGCGCGACACTTTGATTCCTGGCGGAATCAAAGTGTCGCCAAAGACACGACGCAGATCATATTCGTTCCATAAATCAATACTTTTCGTCGCCGCCCGGGCTCGCGCCCATGGGATAATCGCCTGCCGAGACTGACTCGCCGACACAGGTGTGCGCATGAAAAAATCCCGTCCTATCTGCAGCGATGGCTACGACCCGGGCCGCCTGTTCAATGCGCTGCAGGCCCACCTGAAGCTTCGCAGCGATGCGTCACTTGCGCGCTTGCTGGAGGTGCCGGCACCGCTGGTGAAACTGGTTCGAACGCGCGAGATACCCGTTACGCCGGAGTTGCTGATCCGGATGGAGGAGGTCAGCGGCTGGACCGGTCGCGAACTGCGCGACATGATGGGCGACCGTCGCCGCAAGTTCCGTTTCGACGAAGTGCGCGACCCGGCACTGGGCGACATCCTGACGGAAATCTACGAAGCGGCTGCCGCCAAGAAGAGCGCCTGATGCGCGCGTGACTGAGCGGATCCGCCTCGCAGGCATTGATTTTTTTGCATTGCGCAAGCGCCTGAAACCCGCAGCCCGCTGCAATCCCATCTTCGGAATTCGCAAATTGTCCGGCCGCCATGGCTGGCGCAGAATGCCTGCGAATTTGCCCTTCCTGTCCCCATGCTTTCATCGGAAACCGACCTCGATCTGCTGCAGCAGTGGATCGGCCGCAGCGAGACGCGCTGCGACCTGATCCATGCCAGCCCCGCGACTGCGCTTGCCGCCACGCTCGGGCGGCATGGCGAGTGGCAGGAAGGCGAGCCGCTGCCGCCGCTCTGGCACTGGGTCTATTTCTGGTCTCCGACCCCGGCGGCCGGGCTCGGTGCAGACGGACATGCTGCGCGCGGCGGTTTCCTGCCGCCGGTCGCGCTGCCGCGCCGTATGTGGGCGGGCGGACGGCTTCGTTTCGACGCACCGCTGCCCGTCGGCGCGCGCGCCGAGCGCGTGTCGCGGATTGCCGATGTGAAGGCAAGGCGGGGCGCGTCCGGCGATCTGGTGTTCGTCACTGTCGAGCATCGCGTGCTGGTCGATGGCACATGCCGTATCACCGAAGAGCACGACATCGTATACCGCGAGGCGCCCCGGCCCGGGTCGGCGGCACCGCCGCCCAAGCCGGCGCCGGCCGATGCGGCGTGGTCGCGCGAGGTGAGGCCGGACCCGGTGCTGCTGTTCCGCTACTCGGCGCTCACCTTCAACGGTCACCGCATTCATTACGACCGCAGTTACGTGACCGAAGTCGAGGGCTATCCGGGACTGATCGTGCATGGCCCCCTGATTGCGACGCTGCTGCTGGAGCTGCTGACGGAATCCCTGCCGGGGCGGACCGTGGCCCGCTTCGAGTTCCGCGCAATCAGCCCGGTGTTCGACCTCGAGACCTTCACATTGAATGGTCGCCCTGCAGGCGACGGGCGGTCGGTTTCTTTATGGGCCGCGAATGCGCGCGGCGATATGGCGCTGCAGGCTGAGGCGATCCTCGCCTGACCGCCGCTGACCAGGATAAAAAGGAGAACAGATGCGTCCGCTGGACGGAATTACCGTAGTCACCCTGGAGCATGCAATAGCTGCGCCTTTCTGCACGCGGCAGCTGGCCGACCTCGGCGCGCGCGTGATCAAGGTCGAGCGGCCCGGCGTCGGCGACTTCGCGCGCGCCTACGATGAGCGGGTCAACGGCCTCGCGTCACATTTTGTTTGGACCAATCGCTCGAAAGAAAGCCTGACGCTGGACGTGAAGCAGGACGAGGCCCGCATTGTGCTGGACAAGCTGCTGGCGAAGGCAGACGTACTCGTGCAGAACCTGGCGCCGGGCGCCGCCGCCCGCCTCGGGCTGTCCTATGAGGCTCTGTCAGGCAAGTATCCGCAATTGATCGTCTGCGACATTTCCGGCTATGGCGCAGACGGTCCGTATCGCGACAAGAAAGCCTACGACCTGCTGATCCAGAGTGAATCCGGCTTCCTGTCGGTGACCGGCAGCGAAGAGGCGCCTGCGAAGGCCGGTGCGTCGATTGCCGACATTGCGGCCGGCATGTATGCGTATACCAACATCCTTGCGTCGCTGATCCAGCGCGGCCGCACCGGCAAGGGCTGCCACATCGATGTCTCAATGCTTGAGAGCATGGTCGAGTGGATGAGCTTCCCGATGTATTACGCGTACAAGGGCGCAACGCCACCGGTGCGTGCCGGCGCCGCGCACGCGACCATCTACCCGTACGGGCCGTTCCCGGCCGGCGATGGCAAGACCGTGATGCTGGGCCTGCAGAATGAGCGCGAGTGGGTGGTGTTCTGCGAGAAGGTGCTGCGGCAGCCCGGACTGGCGGCCGACCCGCGTTTTTCCTCCAGCAGCCGCCGCAGCAGCGCGCGCAAGGAGTTGTATGCGCTGATCTGCGATGCATTCAAGCCGCTGACGGCGGAGCAGGTGATTGCCCGGCTTGACGAGGCCCAGATCGCCAATGCACGCCTGAATGACATGCATGAAGTCTGGTCGCATGCACAGCTGCGCGCACGCCAGCGCTGGACCGAAGTGGCCACGCCTGCCGGACCGGTGCCGGCCCTGCTGCCGCCCGGTGCCAGCAGCGGGTGGGACGCACGCATGGATGCGATTCCCGCCCTCGGCGAACATTCCGAGGCGATCCTGCGCGAGCTTGGCTATGCCGATGCCGACATCGATCAACTGAAGTCCAGCGAGGTGATCTGAATGAGCGCGCTGCCCCCGTCCGTCACTGTTCCGGTCTCCTATCTGTTCGTGCCGGGCAATCGTCCCGAGCGGTTCGGCAAGGCGCTTGCCTCAGGCGCCGACCAGGTGATCCTCGATCTCGAGGATGCGGTCGGGCCGGGCGACAAGGTGGCTGCGCGCGACGCAGTGCGCGCATCGCTCGATGCAGACTACCCGGCTGCGGTGCGCATCAACAGTGCCGACTCGGAGTGGTTCGAGCATGACCTTGCATTGTGCGGATTGCCGGGTGTTGCGGCCGTGGTGCTGCCGAAGGCTGCCAGCACAGACGACGTGAAGCGGGTGCTGGCGGCCGGCGCCCCGAAGGTGCTGGCGCTGATCGAGAGCGCAGAGGGCATCGCGAATGCGACGGCGCTCGCATCAACCGAGGGCGTTGCCCGGCTGATGTTCGGCAGCATCGACTTCAGTGTCGACCTCGGGATCGAGGGCGACGAGCGCGAGCTCGATTATTTCCGGTCGCAGCTGGTGCTGGCCTCGCGCCTGGCCGGCATTGCGCCGCCGGTCGACGGCGTGACTACCGCCATCGACGACACGGTGCTGCTGCGCGAAGAGACGGTGCGCGGCAAGCGCTTCGGTTTTGGCGGCAAGCTGTGCATCCATCCGAAACAGCTGGCGACTGTTCATGCCGCCTATCTTCCGTCGAACGAGGAAGTGCACTGGGCAATGCGCGTGCTCGATGCGGCGAGGGAAGCAAGCGGCGGTGCGGTTGCAGTCGATGGCAAGATGGTCGACCGGCCAGTGATGGTCAGGGCAGAGCGTATATTGCAGGCAGCCTCCCGGTTGCGCTGACGCGGAACAGGCGGCCAGCTACCGTCCTGGCGTTGGCAGTCCAAATTCAGTCATCCGGAAAATTTTGACTGAGGTCAAGAAATTTTCCCGGCCGGAATTCGAGAATGGGTCCGCACTCATTAAATCGAATGGAGGCTGGGAATGAAATTGATGATCGATCTTTTCTCTACCGACTACGGCTTGCTCAGCCTCGGCGTGATCGGCATCACGCTGCTGATGATGATCGTTTTCGCAGTGCAGTTCTTCAAGCGGATGGAAAACGGAGGCTGAACCGCCTCAGCGAAAGATGCAAACGGCAAGGGCGCCTGTGGCGCCCTTTCGTTCACGCAAGCTTTTACTTCACACGCTGGTCGGTATCGGCTTGTCGAGATCCAGTTCCAGCCGCGCGGCAATGTCGCGCATCTCGTCAGCCGTCTTCCGGCCCGCATACAGCTCGGCCAGTGCTGCGTAGGTGATCCACTTGGCATCCACCTCGAAGAAATCGCGCAGGCTGGCGCGCGTGTCGCTGCGCCCGAAACCGTCGGTGCCGAGCGTGACATAGCGCGCCGGGACACAGGCCCGAATGCTCTCCGGCACGGCGCGCACATAGTCCGAGACCGCGAGCACCGGTGCATCTGATCCGCGCAGTTGCCGGGTAACCCACGGTTCGTCCCCGTCGTGCTGCAGGCGTCGTGCTCGCTCGCATGCAACGCCGTCGCGCGCCAGCTCCGAAAAACTCGTCACGCTCCAAACTTCGGTCTTCACCTCGAAAATGCCTTCCAGCAGCGTGGCAGCCGACAGCGCCTCTTTCAGTAACGGGCCGGCGGCGAGCAGTCGCACGTCGGCCTGCTCGCAGCGCTGCACGCAATGCATGCCGCGCAGGATGCCTTCGCGAGCGCCAGGCGGCATGCTTGGCTGTGCTTCGTTTTCATTGGTGACCGTCACGTAATAGAACACATCCTCATTCCGCTGCAGCATGCGCTGCATGCCTTCATCGACGATCACTGCGAGCTCGTAGGCATAGGCCGGGTCATAGGACACGCAGTTCGGTATGGTGGCCGCGACCAGGTGGCTGCTGCCGTCCTGGTGCTGCAGGCCTTCGCCACCCAGCGTGGTGCGGCCGGAAGTGGCGCCGATCAGGAAGCCGCGCGAGCGCTGGTCGGCCGCTGCCCAGATCAGGTCGCCGATGCGCTGGAAGCCGAACATCGAGTAGTAAATGTAGAAGGGCAGCATCGGCAGTCCGTGCACCGCATAGCTGGTCGCCGCCGCAGTCCATGACGAGATGGCGCCGGCCTCGGTGATGCCTTCCTCGAGGATCTGGCCGTCCTTGGCCTCGCGGTAATACAGGATGGAGCCGATGTCTTCCGGCTGGTACAACTGGCCCTGCGCGGAATAGATGCCGACCTGCCGGAACAGGTTGGCCATGCCGAAAGTCCGCGCTTCATCGGCAACGATGGGCACCACGTGGCTGCCGAGGCCCGGGTCTTTCAGCAGCCCGCCCATCATGCGCACCAGCGCCATCGTGGTCGACATCTCCTTGTGGTCGGCGTCAATCGCAAAGCCGGCGTAGGAAGCGACCGGTGGCACCGGCAGTGCAATGCGGCTGTCGACCCGCGCCGGCAGCTGGCCGCCGAGCGCCTCGCGGCGGGCTTGCAGGTGGCGCATCTCCTTGCTGTCCGGCGCTGGCTTGTAGAACGCCAGGCGCTCGACTTGTTCGTCGCTCAGCGGCAGGCGGAAACGGTCGCGGAATTCCAGCAGGTCCGACAGTTCAAGTTTCTTCTGCTGGTGGGTGGTCATGCGCCCCTGGCCGGCCTTGCCCATCCCGAAGCCCTTCTTGGTCTGCGCGAGGATGACGGTGGGCTGCCCGCGATGGTTGACCGCCGCATGATAGGCCGCGTGGATCTTGCGCAGGTCGTGCCCGCCGCGCTTGAGGCGGTCGATCTCGTCGTCGGTCAGCATGGCGCCGATCGCCTGCAGGCCCGGCGTCTGCCCGAAGAAGTGCTCGCGGTTGAACGGGCCGTCGTTCGCAGCGAAGGTCTGCAACTGTCCGTCGACCGTGCGGTTCAGTGCATCCACCAGTTCGCCCTGCGCGTCCTGCGCAAACAGCGGATCCCAGTCCGAGCCCCACAGCAGCTTGATGACGTTCCAGCCGGCGCCGCCGAACAGCGTTTCGAGTTCATCGATGATGTGCCCGTTGCCGCGCACCGGGCCGTCGAGGCGCTGCAGGTTGCAGTTGATGACGAACACCAGGTTGTCGAGCTTCTCGCGCGAGGCCAGCGACAGGGCGGCCAGCGACTCCGGCTCGTCCATCTCGCCGTCCCCGAAGACGCCCCAGACTTTGCGCGGCTGCTGCGCCATCAGTCCGCGGTGCTCGAGATAGCGCATGAAGCGCGCCTGGTAGATCGCGCTGATCGGCCCGATTCCCATCGAACCGGTCGGGAACTGCCAGAAGTCAGGCATCAGCCACGGATGCGGGTAGGAAGACAGGCCCTGGGTACCCGCGCGGCGTGCGCTGATCTCCTGCCGGTAGTGTGCGAGGTTGGCTTCGTCCAGCCGCCCCTCGAGGAACGCACGCGCATAGATGCCCGGTGCGGAATGCGGCTGGAAGTACACCAGGTCGCCCCCGAAATCGGCGCTGCGCGCGCGGAAGAAATGATTGAAGCCCACCTCGAACAGATCTGCGGCGGATGCATAGCTGGCGATATGGCCGCCGAGTTCGCCATAGGCGCGGTTCGCGCGCACCACCATCGCCAGCGCGTTCCAGCGCAGGATGCCGGCGATGCGCTCTTCGATTTCGAGCGCGTCGGAGCCGCCCGGGTAGGGAGGCTCATCTTTCGCACGGATGGTGTTGACGTAGGGAGTGATGCGCGCGTCTCGCCATTTCAGGCCCGCATCCCGCGCAGCCGCCGCCAGTTGCGACAGCAGGAAGCGTGCACGCTCCGGCCCTGACGTGGCCAGCACCGACTTCAGCGCGTCTATCCATTCCGCGGTTTCGCGCTCGTCGATATCCGTCTGGCGCACCAGATGTTCGGGAGTGATCATGTCCATTGCAGCTCGTTGCCTCGTGTCCGATTTGATCTCAACAAGTTAACGGAATTCGCGCCGCAGGTGATGCCGAAAAACTTTGCTTGCGGAGGCTTGTGAAGCATAAAATGCTGCTTGCTATGGTCTCATTGGCATATAAAGATGGTTGATTTGGATTTGACCGATTTTCGTATCCTGCGCCAGCTGCAGCAGGAGTCCAGCCTTACCAATGTCGAGCTGGCAGCGCGGGTGAACCTGTCGCCGTCACCGACCCTCGCGCGGGTCAAGCGACTGGAGAGCGAGGGCGTGATCTCGCGCTATGTGGCACTGGTGGATCCGCATGCGCTCGGACTGAAGCTGAATGTGTTCGTGCGGGTTTCGCTGGAAAAGCAGGAGGCCGGTGCGCTCGAACGCTTCGAGAAGGCCGTGAGTCGTTTCGACGAGGTGATGGAGGTGTACCTGATGACGGGGGACGAGGATTACCTGCTGCGTATCGTCGTGCCTGACATGCAGGCGCTCGAGCACTTCATCCTGGACAACCTGACCCGCATTCAGGGCATCAAGAACATCAAGTCGAGCTTCGCGCTGAAGCAGGTGAAGTACAAGACGGCACTGCCGATCTCCGTGGATTTGCGCTGACGCAGCAGCACTCGCTGCAGGCGATCGTTGTTCCTTCGCTGTTGTGTCGCCTCAAGAAAGTCGAGATCCATGTTGTCAGAATGCGAGTGGATTATTCACTTGCACGAGGACACCATGGAACAAGACAAGATGCAATCATTGCAGCGCTATGATCCGGACCAGTTGCTCGCGTCATTGATCGGCAGGTTGAACCTGAAGAACGATGCGGCGCTGTCTCGAGCGCTCGAGGTGTCGCCGCCGGTGATCAGCAAGATCCGCCACCGCCGGCTGCCAGTGACGGCTTCGCTGCTGATTCGCATGCATGAGGTCAGTGCACTGTCGATCGCCGAGTTGCGCCAGCTGATGGGCGACCGGCGCACCAAGTTCAGGATCAGCGACAAGCACTTCAAGCCGAAAGAGGCTGCGCAAAAATAACAGGGAACGCGGCCAACCGTGTGGGCGCCGCGTTCAGCATCCGGCCCTGGTCCGGGCGGAACCCGGTCACCTGACTGATCGGGGCTGATCAACCAGCGCCGAAACTTTCGCCAGGTCATCCATGTGATTGATATTGGCGAACGCCGTCTCGTCATCAAAGCGCGACTCGACGGATCGGACCGAATTCAGCCAGGCGTCGACCTTCCGTCCGCCGGCGGCCAGGTAGTCTGCGAGACAGCTCGCCAGCGATGCCTTTACCAGCATGAATACCGGATGCCTGTGCTTCTGCGCGGCCGTCCCGGTCACGGCCAGCGCCGCGTCGGCGCCCGCATACTCCAGGGAGTGTGCAAGACATGCGACCAGATCCATGGGCAGTAACGGCGAGTCGCAGGGCGCACTGACCAGATAAGCGGTCGTGCACCGGGACAGTCCGGCGTGGATGCCTGCCAGTGGACCGGCATAGCCCTCCAGGTCATCGACGCAGACCGCCGCGCCGAGCCTTGCGTAGTCTTCGAGGTGCCGGTTGGCATTGATCATCAGCTGACCGACCTGCGGCCGCAAGCGCCGCAACACGTGCACTGCCATGGGCTCGCCCCGAAAATCCTGCAGGCCCTTGTCGACGCCGCCCATGCGCGTGGCGCGCCCGCCGGCGAGCACCAGTCCGGTGACGTCTTCCGCTGAAATGCCCATGAAAATCCTCAGGCCGTCTGCCTGCGCTGCGCCGGGCCGAATGCCTGCGCCAGGGTCAGGATCGCGCCGGTGTCGGTCGCTTCATAACCAGCCAGCTGTTGTACCGAGTGCCGGAATTCCTTCGAACGCACGACGTCGACCACCTTGCGCATCTTGGGTTGCTCGAGCGCCTCGGCACTGACGGCAAAGAAATATCGCTCCCGAGCCACCGGGATGAAGTCGAGCTTGAACCGTTCGGCAGCGGTCTGCACCCCGAAGCCGACGTCGGCCATGCCGCTCGCGATGAAGGCAGCTACTGCCGAGTGGGTGAACTCGGTGTTCTCGTAGCCGTTCACCATGGAGGGGGTGATATTCATCTTCGGCAGCATCAGCTCCAGCAGCAGTCGCGTGCCCGAGCCGACCTGGCGGTTGACGAAACGCACATCGGCGCGCGACAGGTCTTCCAGGCCCCGTATGCCGAGTGGATTTCCCGGGTTGACGAACAGCCCCTGCGTCCGGATCGCCAGGTGGATCAGTCGGTGGGTCTTTGCATCCAGCCACTTGCCATAGCGCTCCGCGGACAGCGCCTCGAACTCGCCGAGCGGCACATGGAAGCCGGCGAGATCGGATTCGCCGCGCGACAGCGCTGCGACCGCGTCAGTGCTATTGCGGTAGCGGAGATCGATCGGCAAACCTGATTCGCCCGCAAGTTTCAGGAAAGCGGCCACCGCAAAGCCGTGGCTGGCGTCCAGTCGCACCATCGCGGGCACGGTGCCAAGCGTTTTGCTGAGTTCGGTCTCGAGCTCGGAGGCCAGGCTGTCGAGCGTCGGGGACAGGCGTGCCGCCACGCGCCGGTCGGCCCAGATCAATTTTTCGGCGAGCGGGGACAACTGGGTTCCGCGTCCGCGGCCGGTCTGCATCAGACTGTAGCCAAAGAGTTCTTCGGCTTCGCGCAGCAGGCCCCACGCGTAGCGGTATGACAGTCCGACGGTCTGCGCGGCGCGGGCAATCGAGCCGGTCTCCTCGATCGCGCGCAGCAGCGACAGCAGCACGGCCGTGTCTAGGGGCTGCGCATCGTCGCGCGAGATTTCCCAGTGGGGGTTGATTCTGACCTTGAACATTATGTCTACACTAGCATATTGCAACGTAGAATGCAGGGTGTTAGCGTCGGGGCGCTTTGCGATTTGCCCGTCATGAGAACACGTATAAACATGGCCGTCGCTCGACCGGCGGCAACTCAGGAGGAGATATGGCATCAGCAGGTTTGCTCGCCAAAGAGCGCACAATCGCCGGCCCGGGTTTCAACCGCTGGCTGGTACCCCCCGCCGCACTGTCCATTCATCTCTGCATCGGCATGGCCTATGGCTTTTCCGTATTCTGGAAGCCGCTCGGCAGTGCGCTCAAGGGAGAGGATGGCGCACCGCTCGCCTCGTGCGCCGCTGGCGCCACGACCTTCGGCGAAAAACTGGCCGGCACCGGACGCGCGCTGTTTGCCACCGACTGCAACTGGACCCAGTTCGACCTCGGCTGGATGTACACCCTGTTTTTCGTCGTGCTCGGCTGCGCTGCCGCAATCTGGGGCGGCTGGCTCGAGCGCTCGGGTCCGCGCAAGGCCGGTGTGGTCTCCGCTATCTGCTGGTGCGGCGGCCTCCTCATTTCCGCTCTTGGCATTTACCAGCACCAGCTGTGGATGCTGTGGCTGGGCTCGGGCGTGATCGGCGGCATAGGACTGGGGCTCGGCTACATCTCGCCAGTTTCCACGCTGATTAAATGGTTCCCCGACCGGCGCGGCATGGCGACCGGCATGGCGATCATGGGTTTCGGGGGCGGCGCCATGATCGGATCCCCGCTGTCGACCTGGCTGATGTCCCACTTCGCCACCCCGACCGATCCGGGTGTGTGGCAGACCTTTGTCACGCTGGCGATCGTCTATGCAGTGTTCATGTTCTCGGGAGCGTTTGGCTACCGGGTGCCGGCCACCGGCTGGAAGCCGGAAGGATGGGAGCCGCCGCCGGCATCGGCGAACGCGATGATCGCCACGCGCCACGTGCATCTGAAGAACGCCCACAAAACGCCGCAGTTCTGGCTGCTGTGGATTGTGCTCTGCATGAACGTGTCGGCGGGCATCGGCATCATCGGCGCCGCATCGCCGATGTTGCAGGAGACCTTCGGCGGCACGCTGGTCGGGGCGTCGGGCGTGGGCTTTGGCGAGCTCAAGGCGAGTCCGGAGCTGCTGGCTGGCGCGGTGGCGATCGGCGCCGGCTTCGTCGGCCTGATTTCCCTGTTCAACATCGGCGGCCGCATCGTCTGGGCGTCGTCGTCGGACAAGCTGGGCCGCAAGCCGACCTACGTGATCTTCTTCGTGCTCGGCATCGCGCTCTATGTGCTGGCGGCGCTGGCGGCCGAGTGGAAATCGCTGCCGATCTTCGTTGCCTGCTTCTGCGTGATCGCGTCAATGTACGGCGGCGGTTTTGCGACCATACCGGCCTACCTGGCCGACATGTTCGGAACGCAGTTTGTCGGTGCGATCCATGGCCGCTTGCTGACCGCATGGTCGACCGCCGGCATCCTCGGTCCGGTGGTGGTCAATTACATGCACGACATCCGGCTGGAGCAGCAGGTACCTTTCGACGACATTTACGGGCCCATCTTCTACGTGCTGGCAGCGATGCTGGTGGTCGGCCTGATCGCCAACCTGCTGGTGCGCCCGGTCGATCCGCGCTGGACGATGTCGGATGAGGAACTGGCGCGCGAAAAGCAGCTCGCGCACGAGAAATCGCTGTCGGCAGCCATGGCCGAGAGTGGTGGCGCCGGCGTGCGTACCCACCCGATGCTGGCCACGCTCGCCTGGGTAGCGGTCGGCATACCGCTGGCCTACGGCATCTGGGTCACGCTGCAAAAGTCATCGATCCTGTTCAGCTGACGAATTCGCTTCACCAACACGGCGGCCGTGTCCGACAGGCGCGGCCGCTTTCGTTTAGACTTGCGGTCTTCTGTTGGGAGACGCAATGAGCATTACCGTAGATTCCGTGCGCGACGCCTTGTCGCGCGTTATCGACCCGAACACCGGCAAGGACCTGATCGCCGGCAAATCCGCGAAGAACATTCAGGTCGATGGCGGCAATGTCTCGCTTGACGTCGAACTGGGCTATCCGGCGAAAAGCCAGGTCGATGGCATCCGCCAAATGACAATTGAAGCGGTGCGAGCATTGCCCGGCGTGGCCAATGTCAGCGTGAATGTCAGCGTGAAAATCGTCGCGCATGCGGTGCAGCGCGGCGTGAAGCTGATGAACAACGTGCGCAACATCATCGCGGTGGCATCGGGCAAGGGCGGGGTTGGCAAGTCGACCACGGCGGTCAACCTGGCGCTGGCGCTGTCGGCAGAGGGTGCGCGGGTCGGCCTGCTGGATGCCGACATCTACGGCCCTTCGCAGCCGATGATGATGGGCGTATCGGGAAAGCCCGAGAGCCACGACGGCAAGACCATGGAGCCGTTGGAGAATCACGGTGTGCAGGTGGCATCGATCGGCTTCATGATCGACCCCGACCAGCCGATGGTCTGGCGCGGGCCAATCGTCACCCAGGCGCTGCAGCAGCTGCTTGAGCAGACCAACTGGCGCGACCTCGACTATCTGATCGTCGACATGCCACCCGGCACTGGCGACGTGCAGCTGACCCTGTCGCAGAAAGTCCCGGTCACCGGCGCAGTGATCGTTACCACGCCGCAGGACATTGCACTGCTCGACGCGCGCAAGGGCCTGAAAATGTTCGAGAAGGTCGGGATCCCGATCCTCGGCGTGGTCGAGAACATGAGCATGCACATCTGCAGTAATTGCGGACATGCGGAACCCATCTTCGGGCAGGGCGGTGGTGAAACCATGTGCCGGGATTTCGGCGTGGACTTCCTTGGCGCGTTGCCGCTAACCATGAGCATTCGCGAGCAGGCCGATTCTGGGCGCCCGACCGTCGTGGCCGATCCTGACGGGCAGGTAGCGCAAATTTACCGCCAGATCGCGCGCAAGGTCGCGATCAAGGTCGCGGAGAAAGCGAAGGACATGACCAGCAAGTTCCCCAGCATTGTGATCAAGAACGACTGACCCTGGCTGGAGAACGGAAAACCGCCCTGACCGGACCGCTTCCGGCTGGGGCGGTTTTTTTACGACCATTAATATGCGTTAAAGAGCATATTGACAACCGGTATACACAGGAAGACTATCCGACAAGCTGTTGAATTAGAAGGCTTCCGGGCGGATTTTTAATATGCTTTCGGAAGCATATAAATTGCCGGAGACAACTATGGTCGCTGCTTCTTACGACGCCTGTGTCGACGCCACACTCGACCAGCTCGGTGCGCCGGACGGCGCGCTGCTCCCCGTCCTTCATGCGATTCAGCACCAGTACGGATACGTGCCCGCCGATGCGGTGCCGCTAATTGCCGAGCGCCTGAATCTGTCGCGAGCCGAAGTGCACGGTGTGCTCAGCTATTACCACCACTTTCGCAAGGCGCCTGCCGGCAAGCTCATCGTGCAGCTGTGCCGTGCCGAGGCCTGCCAGTCGGTCGGTGCGGATGCGCTGGCTGAACATGCGAAGGGCGTACTTGGCTGCGACTTTCACCAGACTACTGCTGACGGTGAAGTCACCCTCGAGCCTGTCTACTGCCTCGGCCAGTGCGCATGCGGTCCGGCGATCATGGTCGGCGAGCGCGTGCATGCGCGCCTGACCCCGGAAAAATTCGATGCGCTGCTCGATCGCACACGGGGGCGGACATGAGCGTGAAGATTTTCGTGCCGCGCGACTCCACCGCGCTCGCGCTCGGGGCTGACGAAGTCGCGTCGGCTATTGGCGACGAGGCAGCGCGCCGGGGTATCGACATCCAGCTCGTGCGCAATGGTTCACGCGGCATGTTCTGGCTGGAGCCGCTGGTCGAAGTCGATCTGCCCGGAGGTCGCGTCGCCTATGGCCCGGTGGAGGAAGGCGATGTCGCGTCGCTGTTCGACGCAGGTTTCGCCGAGGGCGGCGCGCACCGGCTTGCGCTCGGCCGCACCGACGATATCCCTTTCCTGAAAAAACAGGAGCGGCTGACCTTTGCGCGCGTAGGCATCACCGACCCGCTGTCTATCGATGACTATGTTGCAAACGAAGGCTATGCCGGCCTGCAGCGCGCATTGCAGATGAGCGAAGAGCAGATCGTGCAGGAAGTGACCGACTCCGGCCTGCGCGGCCGCGGCGGCGCCGCCTTTCCGACCGGGATCAAGTGGAACACCGTGCGCGCGACGGCATCCGACCGCAAGTACATCGTCTGCAATGCGGATGAAGGCGATTCGGGCACATTCTCGGATCGCATGGTGATGGAAGACGATCCGTTCATGCTGATCGAAGGCATGACGATTGCGGGCCTCGGCGTCGGTGCGACAAAAGGCTACATCTACGTGCGCTCCGAGTACCCGCATGCGATCGCAGTGCTGAATGAAGCGATCGCGATTGCGCGTACCCATGGCTATCTCGGTCGCGATATTCGCGGCTCCGGCAAGGCCTTCGACCTCGAGGTCCGCGTCGGCGCAGGTTCGTATGTATGCGGCGAAGAGACCGCGCTGCTGGAGAGCATCGAGGGCAAGCGCGGCATCGTGCGCGCGAAGCCGCCGCTGCCGGCCATTTCCGGCCTGTTCGGCAAGCCGACCGTGATCAACAACGTGATCTCGCTGGCCACGGTGCCGGTGATCTTTGCGCGCGGCGCGAGCTACTACAAGGAGTTCGGCATGGGCCGCTCGCGCGGCACGCTGCCCATCCAGTTGGCCGGCAACATCCGGTACGGCGGGCTGGTCGAGAAGGCCTTCGGCCTCACGCTGCGCGAGATGCTCTACGACTTCGGCGGCGGCACCCGCTCGGGTCGCCCGATTCGTGCAGTGCAGGTCGGCGGCCCGCTGGGCGCCTATCTGCCGGAGTCGCAGTTCGACACGCCGCTCGACTATGAGGCCTTCCTGAAGATCGGCGGCACGCTCGGCCATGGCGGCATCGTCGTGTTCGACGACAGCGTGAACATGCTGAAGCAGGCCCGATACGCGATGGAATTCTGCGCGATCGAATCCTGCGGCAAATGCACGCCATGCCGCATCGGATCTACACGCGGCAAGGAAGCGCTCGACAAGGTGGTGCGCGGCGAAGAGCGCGAGCAGCAGATCCATCTGGTTCGCGACCTGTGCGACCTGATGCTGAACGGCTCGCTGTGCTCAATGGGCGGCATGACGCCGTTCCCGGTGCTCTCGGCACTGAACCATTTCCCCGAAGATTTCGGCATCGCTGCCGAACAGGCGAAGGAGTTGGCATGAACGCGATAGACGACAAGGACTTTGGCACGCCCGCGCGCGAATCCGCGACGATGGTCACGCTCGAGATCGACGGCGTGCCAGTCACCGTGCCGGCAGGCACTTCGGTGATGCGCGCCAGCGCCGAGGCCGGCATCAACGTGCCCAAGCTGTGTGCAACAGACTCGCTCGAGGCCTTCGGCTCCTGCCGCGTCTGCCTGGTCGAGATCGAGGGGCGGCGCGGCTATCCGGCCTCCTGCACCACGCCGGTCGAGCCCGGCATGAAAGTGCGCACGCAGACGCCGAAGCTGGCAGACATACGACGCGGCATGCTCGAGCTCTACATCTCCGACCATCCGCTCGACTGCCTGACCTGTCCGACCAACGGCAACTGCGAACTGCAGGACGTGGCCGGCCTGGTCGGCCTGCGCGAAGTCCGGTACACCAAGGGCAAGAGCCATGTCGACCTGAAGAAGGACGAGTCGAATCCCTACTTCACCTATGACCCGTCGAAGTGCATCGTCTGCAACCGCTGCGTGCGCGCATGCGAGGAGACGCAGGGTACATTCGCGCTGACCATCGACGGCCGCGGCTTCGATTCGCGCGTAGCCGCCGGGCAGAACGAAGCCTTCATGGAATCCGAGTGCGTGTCCTGCGGTGCCTGCGTGCAGGCCTGCCCGACCGCGACGCTGACCGAGAAGAGCGTGATAAAAATCGGCGTCGCCGAGCACAGCGCGATCACCACCTGCGCCTACTGCGGCGTCGGCTGCGCATTCAAGGCCGAGATGAAGGGCAGCGAAGTAGTGCGCATGGTGCCCTACAAGGACGGCAAGGCCAACCACGGCCATTCCTGCGTGAAGGGTCGCTTCGCGTGGGGTTATGCGACCCATAGGGATCGCATCCTGAAGCCGATGATCCGCAAGAAAATCACCGACCCGTGGCAAGAGGTGTCGTGGGAAGAGGCGATCGGCTATGCGGCAAGCGAATTCCGTCGCATACAGCAGCAGCATGGCCGGGGTTCGGTCGGCGGCATCACCTCGTCGCGCTGCACGAACGAAGAAACCTATCTGGTGCAGAAGCTGGTGCGAGCCGCATTCGGCAACAACAACGTCGACACCTGTGCACGCGTCTGCCATTCGCCGACCGGCTATGGCCTGAAGCAGACGCTCGGCGAATCGGCGGGCACGCAGACCTTCGATTCGGTGATGCAGTCCGACGTGATCATGGTGATCGGCGCCAATCCGGCAGCCGCACACCCGGTATTCGCATCCCAGATGAAGCGCCGTCTGCGTCAGGGCGCGAAGCTGATCGTGGTCGACCCGCGCACCACCGAAATGGTGAAGGGCGCCCATTACCGTGCCGACTATCACCTGAAGCTCAGGCCCGGCACCAACGTGGCCGTGATCGATGCGATCGCGCATGTGGTGGTCACCGAGGGACTGCTGAGAGAAGATTTCATCCGCGAGCGCTGCGACCAGGTGTCCTTCGAGCAGTGGAAGACCTTTGTTGCCCAGCCCGAGAACTCGCCGGAAGCAATGGAAGCGGTGACCGGCGTGCCGGCCGATATCCTGCGCGGCGCAGCGCGACTGTATGCGACCGGCGGCAATGCGGCCATCTACTACGGGCTCGGTGTCACCGAGCATGCGCAGGGATCGACCATGGTGATGGGCATTGCCAACCTTGCCATGGCCACCGGCAATGTCGGGCGGCTGGGCGTCGGCGTGAACCCGCTGCGCGGCCAGAACAATGTGCAGGGCTCGTGCGACATGGGCTCGTTCCCGCACGAGCTGCCGGGGTATCGCCATATTTCCGATAGCACTGTGCGCAGCGAATTCGAGGCGCACTGGGGCGTGACGCTGGATGCGGAGCCGGGCCTGCGCATTCCCAACATGTTCGAAGCAGCGCTCGACGGCAGCTTCAAGGGCCTGTACTGCCAGGGGGAGGATATCGTGCAGTCCGACCCGAATACCCAGCACGTGGCCGCAGCGCTCTCGTCGATGGAGTGCATCGTCGTTCAGGACATTTTCCTGAACGAGACCGCGAAATACGCGCACGTGTTCCTGCCGGGCTCGTCTTTCCTCGAGAAGGACGGCACCTTCACCAATGCCGAGCGCCGCATCTCGCGTGTGCGCAAGGTGATGCCGGCGAAGGCGGGCTATGCGGACTGGGAAGTCACGCAATTGCTCGCGAATGCGCTCGGCTATCCGATGAACTATGCACATCCGTCCGAGATCATGGCCGAGATCGCGGCGCTGACGCCGACGTTCCGCGGCGTGACCTATGAAAAGATCGATCGCCTTGGCAGTATCCAGTGGCCGTGCAACGAGCAGGCGCCGGACGGCACGCCGATCATGCATGTCGAACAATTCGTGCGTGGCAAGGGCCGGTTCATCATCACGAAATATGTTGCCACCGACGAGAAGGTGACCCAGCGCTTCCCGCTGATCCTGACCACCGGGCGCATCTTGTCGCAGTACAATGTCGGCGCGCAGACCCGGCGCACCGAGAACGTTCAGTGGCACAGCGAAGACCGGCTGGAGATCCATCCGCATGATGCGGAAGAGCGCGGCATACGCGAAGGCGACTGGGTCGGTATCGAATCCCGGTCCGGACAGACCGTACTGCGCGCAACCGTGACCGAGAACGTGCAGCCGGGCGTGGTGTACACCACTTTCCACTTCCCGGAGTCCGGGGCAAACGTGATCACGACCGACAATTCCGACTGGGCGACCAACTGTCCGGAATACAAGGTGACCGCCGTGCAGGTGATGCCGGTGACCCAGCCGTCGGAATGGCAGAAAAACTATCAGCGCTTCAACCGAGAGCAGCTGGAACTGGCGAAGGTCGACGCGACCTCAGCATGATGGGTATGTAATGGGACATGATCCGAAGGCCAGCCAATTGAGCGACGGTGCCGACACGCTGGCCACGGTGTCTGTGCTGCGCAGTCGCGACGGCACGCTGACCCGCTCCGAGGATGTGCTGGCAGTCGAGATGCCGGTCGCGCTCGAGTACAACGGCATCTCGCATGTGGTGATGCTGGCGTCGCCGGCCGACCTCGAGGATTTTGCGCTCGGCTTCTCGCTGACCGAGGGCATCATCGCTTCCCCGGCCGAGTGCTACGGCGTGGAGGTGGAGCAGCGGCCGGACGGACGGCTGGTGCACATCGAGATCACCTCTGAACGTTTCGCGAAGCTGAAGGAGCGCCGGCGCAACCTGGCCGGCCGCACTGGCTGCGGCCTGTGCGGCACCGAGGCGCTGGATCAGGTGACGCGCTGGGTGGAACCGGTCGCGCACCGGCATCCGGTGAAGCCGATACTGATGACGGCCGGCATGCGCGCGATGCAGGCCTTGCAGACGCTGCAGCAGCAGAGCGGGGCCACCCATGCAGCCTCCTGGATGAACGAGGCGGGCGAGGTGGTCTGCGTGCGTGAGGACGTGGGTCGCCACAATGCACTCGACAAGCTGATCGGCGCACTGGCGGAACAGGGCAGCGACTTCACGCGCGGTGCCCTGCTGATCACCAGCCGTGCCAGCTACGAGATGGTGCAGAAGGCGGCGATCATGGGCATCGGTTCAATCGCCGCGATCTCGGCGCCGACCAGTTTCGCGGTACGACTGGCAGAGCAGGCCGGCGTGACCCTGCTTGGTTTCATGCGCGATGCATCGTATGTGGTGTACGCGCACCCCGAACGCCTGCAGACGGAGTGAGACGATGGACATCCACAACCTGGTGAAAATGGCCAACCAGATCGGCGCCTTTTTCGAAAGCATGCCGGACCGCGAACAGGCGAAGGCGGACATTGCGACGCACCTGAAGAAATTCTGGGATCCACGGATGCGGAAAGCGATCGTATCGTCGATCGACGACGGTCAGGGTGCGCTGCTGAACCCGATGGTGCGCGAGGCGATTGACGCTAATCGGGCGGTTCTGCTCTGATCGACTCAATCCTTTTGATGAAAGGCGCTGGATCCCCTGCGGGCCACGGTTAGGATTGCATGCCAGGGCGTGGGGCGGTCGTGCTGGGAAAAGTCATTCCGGCGCAGGCCGGAATCCGGTGTCTTTATCCTGCACCGCGAAAAACAACTGCATCGCCGCCACAAACTCCGCCTGCGAATGCTTCGACCTGCCGAGTACGAACAGCGCATGCCGGTCCGCTTCATCCAGCGCGGCCCACCGCTCCACCGGCGGCAGCGCGAGCTGCTGTTTCACGCATTGCGCGCACACCACTTCAGGCCAGCGCCTCAGATCACGCCACGGCTCGCCACCCGACAGCGGATGCGGTGTTGCAGGCACTGCGTGATGACGATCGATCATTGCGTCAAGCAGGCTGCGATAGGCGCGAATATCCGAAGGCGTACGGCAGGGAGCGTGCAGCAGCAGGGCGCGCTCGTCGAGGTCGAGTGCCTGCCATTGCGGCAGGTGCAACTTGATTTCTGCGCAGTCCAGCTTGTGACGGATCGACAGCGGGATCAGCTCCAGGCTGACCGCCTGCGGGCCCTCGAACGGATAGAAACCATCAGGTGCGTATGCAGAGCTCATCGAGGCAGGGTGAGTGGCGGAAGAGCGTGGGAGTCGAACCCACCCAAGATTGCTGGCAACCTCATCAGGATTTGAAATCCTGCCGTTCCACCGGGAAGCGAAGCTCTTCCATGCGCGTTGGCGCGATGCGCGATTATACGTGGGAATTCACGCCCACATCTGGGGCTGGCGGATCACGTGATGCTCCTTGATCCGTCGCGTGTAGCCGATGTTGTCGAAGAATTCCAGGATCTGTATCGCCAGCTTGCGTCCGGTGTCGATGCGGTCGCGGAACGCTGCTGCCTTCGCGATACCATCGGACTCGCACAGCGCACCGACATGGCTTGCCAGGTCTTTCACCGCCGATGCCAGATAGTAGTGATCGTGCGCGACGCGGTAGGTATGGCCGAGCCGTGCCGACTTGCCCATCAGCCGGCGCATCTCAGGCTCGTCGATGCCGATTTCCTGCGCCAGCGGCCGCACGCGCGGCGGCTGGAACGGTTCGTCCATCAGTTTCGGCAAGACTTTTTCCCAGATCACGCGCTCGCTCGCGCTGAATTCGACCTTATGGGTCGGCAGTGCGACGAAGCGCCCCTGCGCCGCCACCACGCTGCCGTCTTCCAGCAATCCGTGCAGCAGTTCGGCAAACACCTCGGGCGCCAGTGTCGGCAGCGACTTGCGGCGCAGGCGTTCCCGCTCGACACCGGCGTTGTCCGGCTCGCGCTCGTGGAACTTGCCGACTTCATCAAGGATCTTCTGCTGCATCGCCCGCCAGTGCAGTCGCAGGCAGGCATACAGACCGTCGCCAGTCGGCACGTGTACCGCATCGATCTGTATCAGCAGCGCGGGCAGTGCGTCGGGCTTCAGGTTGCGGCTGGCCGCAAAGGAAGACAGGTTGATGCCGCGCGCTTCCATCGTCAACAGTGCCGCCAGCGCGTCGTCGTCGCCGCTGTCTCGCTGCGCATGCAGCAGCGCAAGGCGTTCGGAAGAACGCTTGCCGCGCGCCGGCGGAAAGACATCGATCACCACACAACCGCCGAGTGTCTTGCTGGCCGACGCATCGCGCAGCACGATGCGGTCGCCATGGCAGAGATGCAGCGGCACGTCGAGCGCCAGCTCGCCGAGCATGGTCGCGCCGGGTTTCAGTTCTTCGCCCTCGAGCAGCGCGATGCGTGCCAGCGTATGCGCGGCGCCGGTATGCACATGAACGCTGGTCCAGTGCTTCAGTGGCTTCGCGTCCGGCAGCAGCGTGACGGTCACGCTCAGGCGACCGGTACGGTGCGACAGCGCGTCGGCGACGATCCAGTCGCCGCGGTGGATGTGGTTGCGCTCTATGCCGACCAGGTTCAATGCGACGCGCTCGCCCGCTTCGCAGCGTTCGGCTTTTTGGTTGAACGCATGCAGGCTGCGCACGCGCGCATTCAGCAGCTTGGCATTCCGGCCGGACGGCAGCACCCGTACCGTGTCGTCCACCGCCAGCGAACCCGCGTGCACGGTACCGGTGATGATGGTGCCACGTCCTTCGATTGAAAAGCTGCGGTCGACAGCGAGACGGAAATTGCGGTTCGCCACCTTTGCGTCCGAACGCTGTGCATGCCAGCGGCGCGCTGTCTCGTGCAGGAAAGTCTTCAGTCCGGGAATGCCTTGCCCCGTGATTGCGCTGCATGCATACAGTGGTGCATCGGCGAGGAAAGTGCCAGCGAGCAGCGAGCGGATTTCTTGTGTGACTTCGGCGACGCGTTCTGCCGGCACCGCATCAATCTTGGTCAGCGCAATGACGCCCTCGCGAATATTCAGCAGCTGAAGGATCTGCAGATGCTCGCGGGTCTGCGGCATGATGCCGTCGTCGGCCGCGATCACCAGCAGGGCCATGCCGATTCCGGTCGCGCCGGCCAGCATCGTGTGGATGAAGCGCTCATGGCCCGGCATGTCGACGAAGCCGAGCCTGGCGCCGTCTGGCTCGCCGTCGTCAACTGGCAGGTAGGCGAAGCCGAGCTCGATCGTGATGCCGCGCGCCTTTTCTTCTTTCAGGCGGTCGGTGTCGACGCCGGTCAGTGCGCGCACCAGCGCGGTCTTGCCATGGTCGATGTGTCCTGCGGTCCCGATGATCATGTGTCAGCAGAAAATGCGATGCGGTTCAGTTGTTCAAGGAATTCGGATTCATGCTCGAGCGCGCGCAGGTCGAGCCACACTGCGCCGTCTTTCACGCGGCCAATCACGGGCACCGGCAGCGCGCGCAATGCCGAAGCGATCGCCGAGGTTCCGTGGCCGCTGCGCCGGCCGGCGGGCGCGATTACCAGCGACCAGCTGTCGAGCCGGTCGACCGGCAAAGATCCGCTGCCGATCTGGCTGCGGGATTCTCGCAAGGTGACTGTGGCGCACTCGCCGAAGGCTTGCTGCACCGGCACAAGCAGCCGCTCGCCGGTGACGCGGATGTCGTTCGGCGCACGGTTCATCAGCCGCAATACCGGCAGCAGCTGTGCGAGCCGGTCGGGATCGTCGCCATGGTCGCGGTAGATGCGCAGGGTAGCTTCCAGCGCGCCGACGATCAGCTTGTCGCAGCGCAGCGCGCGCTTCAGCGGATGCTTGCGGATTTTTTCTATCAGCTCCTTGCGGCCGAGGATGATGCCGGCCTGCGGTCCGCCGAGCAATTTGTCGCCCGAAATACTGACCACCGTTGCGCCGGCGCGCAGGCTCTCCTGCGGCAGTTGCTCATGCGGCAGGCCGTAGCGCTCGAATGGCACCAGTGCACCGCTGCCGAGATCGACATAGAAGGGCAGGCCTTTGTCTTTGGCGAGTGCACCGAGTTCCTGTTCTGAAGCGCTTGCAGTAAAGCCGACGATTGCATAATTCGATGCGTGGATGCGGGTCAGCATCGCGGTGTTGTCATTCACCGCATTCGCATAGTCGCGCAGGTGAGTACGGTTGGTTGTGCCGACCTCGACCAGCTTGCAGCCGGCCATCGCCATGATGTCGGGGATCCGGAAAGAGCCGCCGATTTCAATCAGTTCGCCGCGCGAGATCGGCACTTCGCGTCCGCAGGCCAGCGCCGACAGCACCAGCAGCACGGCGGCTGCATTGTTGTTGACGACCGTGGCAGCCTCGGCGCCGGTCAGTTCGCACAGCAACTGTTCGGTGATCTCGTCGCGTTCGCCGCGTTCGCCGCCGGACAGCTGGTATTCGATCGTCACCGGATGCCTGGCCGCATCGACCAGCGCAGCGATCGCTGCCTCCGGCAGCGGGCTGCGGCCGAGGTTGGTGTGGATGATGGTGCCGGTCAGGTTGAAGACGCGGCGCAGCCGCGGCAGCGCATCAGCCTGCAGCAGGTGGTCAATGCGGGACAGCAGCCCGGACAGGCGGATCGTGCCGCAGGACGGGTCGGCGGCAAGTAGCTTGCGGATCGACGCCAATGACGCCTGGATCGCACGCTTGACGGCGGCCCGTCCGTAGTCGGCGATCGATGGTTGCAGTTCGCGGAGGTTCAGCAGCAGGTCGACAGACGGAAGCGTGCGCAGCGTCAGCACGGGATCGCTGTCTGTTTCGCCCGCACGGGGCAGAAACGTCGTGGATGTCATGGGGTTCTCGTTGCAATCGTCGGCGCCGCGGAGAATCTGGCCGCGGCCAGCGCGCAGTGTACCCCGATTCCGTCGGTGTCGCCGGCGCGCCGGGCGCTCAGTCCCAGGGCGCGTCGACGCGGGCGAACTTCTGCAGCGCGCGCTCGCAGCGTCCGGCGAGCCGTGTCAGTCGGGCCGCAAGCCAGCCGGCCGCAAACAGGGCGTCAGGCGCTTGCACGGCCGCCGCGCGATAGCGCACCAGCGCCGTGTGCACATCGTTGTAGTCACCAAGCGCCTGCAGCGCTCTCGCGAGCTTGCGGGCAAAGACCTTTTGCTTCGACGGCGGACAGGTATCGGCGATGAATTCGCTGCCATAGCGAAGGCGCTTGAGCCGCTTGCGCAGCCGGTGCCTTTGCTCGTCTGTCAATTCCGCGAAGCGGCGCGCGCCCTTGCGGCATTGCGCATGCCATGTATCCAGCGTGGGCAGAACGGATTTCCAGGGCTCTTCGCCGTTTTTTGTGGGCGGGGTTATTGTGGCGGCCAGCAATTCCAGCAGCCACAGTTGTACCTGGCGGTCGCGCACTGCTTCGGCGGGCGTGGCGTCGCAAGAGCGCATGGGCAATTCGACCAAAGGCGCGCCCGCCTGCCGCAGCGCCGGCCACAGGGTGGCAGCCATTACCGCCGCATCGCGGCTGCTGCCCAGCGCGCGTCCCAGCTGTCGGGCGGTGTCTTTCCATGCGGCCGGCACTCGCAGCTGCTGCGGGAACAAGGAAACTGCCGTCCGCAGGCGGCGCAGTGCGATGCGTGCCTGATGCACATGCTCATTTTCATAAGCTTCAGCGGCGGCGATCTGCGACAGGTTCAGCGACAACTGTCGCACGCAGTCGGCCAGCGCTTTATGCGCCAGCTGCTGCAGCGTTGAGCGGGACGCCAGGTTCAACCGTTCAGCATGGGCCGGTGCCACGATACGGCGACCGCCAGACAGCGCTTCGCCGCGCATGGCTTTGCTGCGCACATCGATCCATAGCGGCCGCTGCTGCAACAGCGCTCGTGCGGCATCGAAAAGGCCGTCCGGCGGTCCGGACATCAGTTCGAGTTCCAGTTCGGACACGCTGAGCATTCGGTCGTTTGCATGATCGCGACCAGAAGCTGTTGCACTGATGGCGCCGGTATCGAACGCATATTCAATGCATGTGGCACCTTCCGCTATCCGGGCGGCGAGGCGCCGCATGTCGGTGCCATAAAGCTCCAGCAACGGAGCGCCAGCCTTGCGCAGTGCGCGCCGCAGTATCGGCCATCCATCGCTGTCCCGATGGCGCTCGATATCGAGCGCGGGCCGGTTTCGGCTGCGGGGCAGGATGACATTGTGTTCGGTGCGAACGAGCGCGCCGCCGTGCGCGGCTGTCTTCAGGGTCTGTACCCAGCGATCGCCTTCCTTGCGAAGCCGCAACGCGATACCGGCACGAGCCAGTGCGCGGTCGTCCGTATCGACATAGCGCGCCTGCAGTCGTTCTGCATCAGCGGCTTGCGCGCGCAGCCACGCGGCCAGTGCTCGCCGCTCGCGCACTGGAACCTGAAACTTGATCTCGATTTCCATCGGGGCCGGGCAGGCGTCGCGGGTTCGCCTGGCAGCGGTCAGTCGGCGTCGGGCTCGTCCGGAACGCCGGGCGAGAACAGCAGGTTCGGCCCGCTGCGCAGGTAGCCGGCTTCGTCCACCAGCATGTCGAGCGTGAGCGTGGCGAGGTCGTCTGCGGTAACGTCCATCATCGGCTCCTTTTCTCGCTGGAAGATTTTCAGGTAGCTGTGGCAGTGGTCGCAGGCCTCGGCGCGCGCAAACGCGATCTTCTGTGATGGCTGTTCGGCTTCTGCGCCATTCAGGCTGTAGTAGGCGACTTGCTTGGTCGACTCGCAGGCCGAGCAGGTCACGCGCACCATGTGCCACTGGGTAGCGCACAGGCTGCAATGCAGGTAGCGCAGGCTGTGCTGGTTGGGGCCGATCTCGATCACGCTGGCCACCGGCCGCGAGCCGCAGCACGGGCAGACGGTGGACGAGCCGACAAGACCGACATCTTCAATCTTCATTGCAGCTGCCTGGCGAGTCCACCACACCTGCAGTGCGGCGCCCACCAGCGGAGACAGGATCGCATGAGTTTCCGGATCGTTGCCTGCGATGCCGCCGCCGAATACGGCATCGGCAATCGATTCGCGACCCTCGGCATCGGTTGCCTGCAGCTTGCGCGCCGCGTCCTGCAGCACCGGCTCGGGACAGGCCAGCAGCGAGTCGAGGATGCGGTCGAGGTCGCCCAGCCAGCCCGGATCGCGTTCGTTCTGGTACGAGAGCGCCGGCATGCCATGCTCGCGCGAACGGGCCAGCAGTTCGTCGTCGACGGGAGTCGCCGCACGGGCGCCGAAAGCTGCATGCTGTGCATGAGCGATATGCGCCATCGCGCCAAGCAGCGGCGCCATCGCGTGGCTGCGCGCCAGGTGCTCGAAGCGGCGCGCCCGGTTGGCGAATTGCTGGGTATCGGTTGGCAGTACGACGGCGGGGAAGGGCTCGTGCTGGCCGATTTCTCCGGGCTGGAGGATTTTCTGGATCATAAAAGTCAAGTTTCAAAAGACGCCGGATCCCGGCCTGCGCTGGGGTGAGGCAGGGGGCGTAGCGAGGGTTTCGTGCCGCAGGCGGCACGCTCGCGTAGCGGCTGCGGCGTACTCGCCGCAGCGCGCCCTGCAAGGGTCACAACGCAGGCGTTGCTCCTGCCGAAGCGCCCTGGCTTGCATGCCAGGGCGTGGGGCGGTCGTGCCAGGAAGAGTCATCCCGGCGCAGGCCGGGATCCAGTGTCGTTCATCCGATAGTGCCAAAGTCTACCGTGTCCGGCAGACCGCGACAGAGAAAGGATTACTTCGTCCCCGTCTGTTCCTTGTACCACTCCGGATGATGGTGCTTGGCCCAGTTGGCGTCGACCGTGCCGCGGGTCATCGCACGCAGCGTGCCCTTGATCCAGATCGCTGCGTACACATGAACGATCAGAGCAGTGATGCCGGTGAAGCCGGCCAGCATGTGGATCACCATGGCAAAGCGGATCACCGGAATCGGGAAGTACATGGCGAAGTAGGAGCGCCAGATCACGAAGCCGGACAGCAACAGCAGTACGACGCTGCCGACCATGGTCCAGAACATCAGTTTCTGGCCGGCGTTGTACTTGCCGATCGGAAGCTTGTCCGGACCATCGCCGTTGTTGATCACTTCATCGATCATCTTCAGCCACTGGATGTCCACCGGCTTGATGAAGTTCTCGCGCCACACCCGGCGCGCGAGGCCGACGAAGCTGATCGCCATCACGATCCCCAGGAAGGGATGCAGGATGCGCGACCAGACCGGGCCGCCCAGCACGTTCGACAGGAAGAAGAACGACGGATGGAAGAAAGCGAGACCGGTCAGCGACAGGATCACGAACAGGATCGCGACCACCCAGTGGTTGACGCGATCGGACGCGCCGTAGCGATGGATGTACTGTTTCATGTCAGGCCTTTTCCTTCTCTGCTGCGTGGTCGTCGTCATGCACTTCCTTCGGCCCCTTGATCATGTAGTGGAAGAATCCGCCAATGACCGCGAGGCCCAGGCCGATCGACATCAGCGGCTTGGTCACGCCCTTCCACAGCGAGACCATCGGGCTGATGGTCGGGTCCTTCGGCAGGCCGTGGTAGAGCTGCGGCTTGTCTGCATGGTGGAGCACATACATCACGTGCGTGCCGCCGACGCCTTCCGGGTTGTACAGGCCGGCGTTCTGGTAGCCGCGTTCCTTCAGTTCCTCGACGCGCTCCTCCGCCTGATGGATCATGCCTTCCTTGGTGCCGAACATGATCGAGCCGGTCGGGCAGGCCTTCACGCAGGCCGGCGCCTGGCCGACAGCCACGCGGTCCGAGCACAGCGAGCACTTGTAGGCCTTGCTGTCTTTCTGGGAGATGCGCGGGATGTCGAACGGGCAGCCGGCGACGCAGTAGCCGCAGCCGATGCAATGCTCCTGGTTGAAGTCGACGATACCGTTCGAGTACTGCACGATCGCCCCCGGAGACGGGCAGGCCTTCAGGCAGCCCGGGTCCTCGCAGTGCATGCAGCCGTCCTTGCGGATCAGCCACTCGAGCTTGCCCGCCTCTTCGATCTCGGAGAACCGCATGACGGTCCACGAGCTCTCGGTGAGGTTGTTCGGGTTGTCGTACACGCCGATGTTCTCGCCGACTTCATCGCGCAGGTCATTCCACTCCATGCAGGCGGACTGGCAGGCCTTGCAGCCAATGCACTTCGACACATCGATCAGTTTTGCCACTTCGACCTGATCGCGGGCCTGGGGCGGCGGGGTGGTCGTTGCCGACCGTCGTTTGATATCAGAACTAATCATTGCCAGTTACGCTTTCTGCACATCGACGAGGAAGGCCTTGAACTCCGGCGTCTGCGTGTTCGCATCGCCGACGGACGGGGTCAGCACATTGGTGATATGCCCTTTCTTCGTCAGTCCCTTGAAGCCCCAGTGGTTCGGCACGCCGATCGTGTGGGTCTCCTTGCCTTCGATCATCAGCGGCTTCAGGCGCTTGGTGACCACGGCTTTCGCCGTGATCTCGCCGCGCTTGCTGCGCACCCTGACCATATCGCCCTGGCTGATGCCGCGGGCCTTGGCCAGCTGCTCGCTGATCTCGACGAAGAGCTCCGGTTGCAGCACCGCGTTGATGCGCTGGTGCTTGGTCCAGGTGCCGAAGTGCTCGGTCACGCGATAGGTGGTGGCGACGATCGGGAATTCCTTCGCATCGCCGAACTCCTCGCGGTCGCCCTTGAGGACACGGGCCGCGGGGTTATTCCTGGCCTTCTCGTTCTTCGGCCAGAACGGGTTGTATGCCAGTGGCGACTCCATCGGCTCGTAGTGCTCGGGGAACGGGCCCTCGGCCATCTTGTCGATCGCGAAGAAGCGGGCCACGCCTTCCGGATTCATGATGAACGGACCGACGTTTTCCTCCGGTGCTGCGTCCGGACGCATGTCGGGAACGTCGGACCCGGCCCACTTGCCGTTCTTCCACTCGACGACCTTGCGCTGCGGGTTCCACGCCTTGCCGGACGGGTCGGCCGATGCGCGGTTGTACAGGATCCGGCGGTTGGCAGGCCATGCCCACGCCCAGCCCGGCGTGTTGCCGTTGCCGGTGTCGGTGTTGTCGCGGCGGGCCATCTGGTTGCCAGCCTGGGTGAACGAGCCTGCAAAGATCCAGACGCCGCAGGCGGTGGTGCCGTCATCGCGCAGCTGGCCGAAGCCGGACAGCTGTTCGCCGGCCTTCACCAGCACCTTGGTCTTGTCCTTCGGATCGACCACATCGGCCAGCGCGCGGCCGTTGTACTCGCGTGCGAGTTCCTCGGCGCTCGGGTTCAGCGGGTCGGCGAAGTTCCAGGTCAGGTTCAGGATCGGATCCGGGAAGGCGCCGCCTTCTTTCTTGTACATCGAGCGCAGGGTCGTGAACAGCTCGGCCAGGATCTCGCCGTCGCCCTTGGCGTCGCCGGCCGGCTTCTGTCCCGCCCAGTGCCACTGCAGCACGCGGCCCGAATTGATCACCGAGCCGTCCTCCTCGGCGAACAGCGACGAGGGCAGGCGGTACACCGTGGTCTGGATCTTCGCCGGATCAACGTCGTTGAACTCGCCGTGGTTGGACCAGAACTCGGAGGTCTCGGTCGCCAGCGGATCGATCACCACGAGGAATTTCAGCTTCGACAAAGCGTCGCTGATCTTCTTCTTGTTCGGGAAGGCCGCGAGCGGGTTGAAGCCCTGCGCAATGTAGCCGGTCATCTTGCCGTGATACATGTCGTCGAAGACCTGGATGATGTCGTGGTCCTTGTCGACTTTCGGCAGGTAGTCGAATGCCCAGTTGTTCGACTTGGTCGCGGCATCGCCGTACCAGGCCTTCATCATGCTGACCATGAACTTTTCGTAGTGCTGCCAGTACGACATCTGGTCCTTGCGGGCAGGCTTGGCCGCGCGCTTCTCGATGTAGTCCTGGTAGTCCTGTTCCGAGTCCTTCGGCAGGCTGAGGTAGCCCGGCAGCATGGTCGACAGCAGGCCGAGGTCGGTCAGGCCCTGGATGTTCGAGTGGCCGCGCAGCGCATTCATGCCGCCGCCGGTCTGGCCGATGTTGCCGAGCAGGAGCTGCACCATCGCGCCGGCGCGGATCATCTGCGCACCGTAGGTGTGGTGCGTCCAGCCGAGCGCGTACAGGATGGTCATCGTGCGGTCCGGGCCGCCGGTGGTCGCGATCATCTCGGCGACCTTCAGGAAGTCCGCCTTCGGCGTACCGCAGACGCGCTCCACCATGTCAGGGGTGTAGCGGCTGTAGTGCGCCTTCATCAGGTTGAACACGCAGCGCGGATCCTTCAGCGTCGGATCGGTCTTCACATAGCCGTCGGCACCGCGCGCGTAGGACCAGCTGCTGCGGTCATACTTGCGCTTCTCGGCGTCATAGCCCGAGTAGATGCCGTCGACGAACTCGAAGCCCTTGTCGACGATGAAAGTCGCATCGGTGTACGCCTTCACGTACTCCGCGTGGAACTTGTTGTTGCTGATCAGGTAGTTGATCAGCGCGCCAAGGAAAGCGATGTCCGAGCCCGGCCGCAGGGCCGTGTAGAAATCGGAAACCGACGCCGTGCGCGTATAGCGCGGGTCGACGACGATCAGCTTCGCCTTGTTGTGTGCTTTTGCTTCGACAACCCACTTGAATCCGCACGGGTGCGCTTCGGCGGGGTTACCGCCCATGACCAGGATGACATCGGCATTCTTGATGTCGACCCAGTGATTCGTCATCGCGCCACGGCCAAACGTCGGGGCAAGACCTGCCACCGTCGGTGCGTGTCAGACGCGAGCTTGATTATCTACAGCGATCATCCCCAGAGACCGGACGATCTTCTGGGTCAGGTAACCGGTCTCGGTCGAACCGGCCGATGCGCACAGCATGCCGGTCGTCAGCCAGCGGTTAACCGTCTGGCCTTGTTCATTCTTCGCGATGAAATTGGCGTCGCGGTCAGCCTTCATCAGGTGGGCAATCTCTTCGATCGCCTGGTGCCATTCAATCGGCTCCCAGGTGTCGGAACCCGGCCGGCGCACTTCCGGGCGCTTCAGGCGCGACGGGCTGCGCAGCATGTCGAGGATGCCGGCGCCTTTCGGGCACAGGGTGCCGCGGTTGACCGGGTGGTCGGGATCGCCTTCGATGTGGAAGACCTTGGCCTTCACGTTCTTGGACTTGTCACCGGTGCTGTACATCAGGATGCCGCAGCCTACCGAGCAGTAGGCACAGGTGTTGCGGGTTTCGGTCGCGCGATCGAGCTTGAAGGCTCGCATTTCGGCATGCGCCACCGAAGGCGCCAGGCCCATCACGGCGAGGGTGGAACTACCCAGTCCGGCCGCGGTGATCCTGAAGAACTGCCGTCGATTCATGGGGGCGTTCATCAAAACTCCAGGGGAAAAAACAGTCGATTGCGGGTGCGCTAGCCCGGGCCGCCGTCACAACGGTCGGCGGCCCGGGCTAGCGGTCACCACGGGGCGAAGATCGGCCTCTGACAAATCTGATTTGCCCAGCAGACATTTCGCGCGGGCGGGAGTTTAACATGCATGGCCGTGCATGTTGTCGGTCGAGCGGGCTCCATTTCCGGTGAATTAATGCGGAATTTGGAGAAAATGCTATTCGGAAAATAGGCTATTTACAGCCTATTTGATTGCCTTCCGGCGCTGGTCAGCAGGTGATCAGGTCGGCTGCCACGCCGGCCTGCTTATCCGGGAGGCTGCGGGTAGCGGGAGCATACAAACGCCACCACGTGCGGATCCCCGCTGAGTTTTGCGTTCGCGCGCAGCGACCACCGCGTTTCCGCAGGAAACGGCGCCGCCATGTTGTCGCACAAGACCGCCAGTTTGCCGGCACTGCCCGGGATGCGGGCAACCGCGATCGCGAACTTTGCCAACCGCCTGTCGTCCAGCAGCGGGGCGGCCGACTGGACGAATGACGAGAATTCCGCATCGCTGCAGGCGAGCAGCGCCATGCCGCGTCGGAGCAGGCTTTTGATCACCGCGACCCGGTGTGAGGCAGACACGCGCTGGCAGGCGCGCAGCAGGTCGATCCGGCCGTCCCGGATGCAATAGTCGAGCGGCCGTGCGGACTCCTTCCCGACATGCAGGCTGGCACCGGACTCGAGAAGTGCGATGAAGATGTCGCGGTGTCCGCTTTCGGCGGCAAATTGCAGCGGCCGGCGGCCGGCACCGGTCTCGCGGTCGGGATCAGCGCCCAGTGCCAGCAGCAGGACGACATGGGCCAGGTGGCCATCCGCACTGGCGATGGACAGCGGCGTGCGGCCGCAGCCATCTTGCTGGTTAAGGATGTCCGCATATTCGCGGCTGCCGAGCGCACACAATCGGGCAATCAGTCCGTCCGGTGCGCGGCAGGCCACCGCCAGTGTCAGCGCATTCGAGCCGCTCAGTGCCAGCCGACGTCGAGGCGCCGCGTGCGCGGTCAGCGCTGCAATCTCCGTGAGGCACTGGTTGCGGTACTCGGCTTGGTGTTCACCGAAGCGACTGGCAAAAGCGTCGGGGCGGGCGAGCGAAAACAAGGTGCACGCGGTCGCTCGGCCGGGGGCGAGCGGCGGCCGGATCTCTGCCTTCACTGAGGCACCGGCGTCGAGCAGCGCCTCGGCCATCGGAAAGTCGGCATCGAGCAGCGCCTGGTGCAGCGGCGGTACGCCGGTCTTCTGCTCGTTGAGCAGCACGTTCACCCAGGACGACTGCAGCTGCGCGACCCGGCCGGACGGCTCGTGGCTCCGCAGTATCGCCGGCGGGCGTTGCGCACCACCCGGGGGGCACAGGGGCAGTACAGTCACATCGCGTGCGTCCCCGCTCTTCCGGGCGTTGGCGCCGGAGGCGGCGCTGGCATTGGATTCTGCCCGCTGCAGCAGTTGCTGCTGGGTGCGGACACAACGAGGCAGTGGGCGCATGGGTTTCCTCTCGATATCGGCAGAACGACATTCCGTCGTCGGTGGCTGCCGGCCCGCGCCTGTTCCGCCGGCCGGGATTCAGCAGTGAAAGCGCACTGCGGGCCCGGTTTGCAAGTAGTCGCCCTCGGTGGCGTGTGTCGCGCGCGTCACCATCCGGCGCTCGATGAATTGCCGGTGCGCGACGGCTTCGTCGGTCGTCAGCACGGGTGTCACGCAGCAATCAGCAGGGTCAAACACTGCGGTCCATTCGGCCATGCTGCGCGTCGCGAAAATCTTTTCCAGTTCAGTCCTGACCGCCATTGCATCGTCCCCGCCAATGGTCTGCCCGAGCGACCAGTGCCGGGTGGCGAGGTCCGGTCGCTGCAGCACTTCGCAGCACCGTTCCCAAAATTTCAGTTCGAGCGCGCCGACGGCCATGTAGCGACCGTCGCTGCAGCGGTAAACGCCATAGCAGGGCACGCCGCCGGTCAGGAAGTCGCGCGCGGGCGGAGCGCTGTGCCCGGCATGGTTCAGCGCCAGCAGCGGCATCAGGTTGTGCGCAAAGACGGCGTCCGTCATTGCGACGTCGACAAAGCGGCCCGGGCCGCCCATTTTCACCGCAAGCAGCGCGGCCAGTATTCCTTGCACTGCGCTCTGCGTGCCGCCGAGCAGGTCGCCGACCTGCAGGTTCGGCAGCACCGGCCGGCCTTCGTCATCGGCGGTCTGCGCGAGCATGCCGGCATAGCCGATATAGTTGATGTCGTGGCCGGCCGCCTGCGCGAGCGGACCGCTCTGGCCGTAGCCCGTGATCGCGCACATCACCAGTTTCGGGTTGCGGCTCTTCAGTACTTCCCATCCGAGGCCAAGCCTGTCCATCACGCCGGGACGGAAGCTCTCGACGACCACATCGGCGGTCTCGGCCAGCGCGAGGAAGCGAGCCTTGTCATCGGCATTCTTCAGGTCGAGTCGCATCGATTGCTTGCCGCGGTTGACTGCAATGAATAGCTGCGATACCTCATGCTTCACATGGCTCATCGTGCGCGCATAGTCGCCAGCGCCCTTGTCTTCGATCTTGATGACGGTGGCGCCCATATCGGCCAGATGCAGCGTCGCCATCGGGCCGGGCAGCAGGCGGGTGAGGTCGAGGACGGTGATGCCGGCCAGCGGAAGCGCGCCGCCGGCAGTTGGGGAGGGACGGGTATTTGTCATGCCGCGATTATGCGGCATGACGATTCAAACGCTCAGTTCCGTGCGTGCTTGGGCGATGACTCGCTATCGCCATTCGCGTCAGCGGGTCGCTTGCGTGTCGCGGTCGCCGACGGCGTTCGGGGCGCAGCCGCCCAGTCGGCCAGCAGCTGCCGGTCGCTCCTCGGAATCAGTTTGTCGTTGTAATTGTCGCCCATCACTTCCTTGATCGGATCCCGCATCAGCCGCTCGAGCAGCGAGGTGAGCTGGGCCGGCGTTTGCCATTCGCGCGACGCGCGTGCGCTGTCTATCGCCTGCCGCCATGCCGAGGCAATGCCTCTGCAGGTTGACGGCGGAAGCCCGAGCTCTATTGCGAGCGCTCTGGCAAGGGCGGTCTGGTCCACAGGTCTCAGGTGATTACGGTTTTCGAATTGGCGCAGCCAAGCGACTGGATTGCTGCAGAAAGCCGTCAGCGGTGCCGGCAACTTTTCCAGCGTTTGCGTGATTAGCTCCCGGCAGGCGGCAAGCGCAGGATCGCCCCGGATCTCGAAATCATTAAGCGCATTCCGTAGCCGCTGGTGTGTATACCGTTCGCCGAAGTGGCCCGCCGTGCCAGCGTCATTTGGTGCGAAGCGCAACTCAGTGATGTAAGCGGCGGCCTGGGCCCATGCAGCTGCGAGCATCAGGGCGACCCGCTGGGGCAGGCCCATGTCGTCGGCCAGTCGGGCTTGGATGAAATCCACCCTGGATTCCTGTTCCGGACACTCTTCCAGGCAGTCAATGAAAAATTCCGCAGACATCGAACGCTTCAGCATGAACAAGCATTCGTCGACGAGTGCCTTGGACTGCGCGAGCAGGAAGCGCTGCTGCATATATCGACAGGTTTCCATGCGCTCAACCCACACCAGATCAACGCATTCCGGGGGAATGGCGGGAGCAGTTGGGGGGACCGGCAGCGGACGGAGGTGATGAAGCAGCGCAAATGCGACCTTTAGCGCGAGTTGCCTCTTCGACAGCGATTCCGTCTGGCTGCGCAGTTGCTGCAGCGCCTGCGTCGCCGGCTGCAGCAGCGACGGGAACAGGCCATCGGCGGCCAATGCCGGCGCATCGACGTAGCTGTCGACGATCTCCCGGAGCAGCTTGCAGAAGCGCTCCGGTATTTCAGGAAACTCTTTGTACGGCGAAATGGCTGCCATCAGTTCAAGCACCTGGCAGCCGTCATGTTGTCTCTGGAAGGCGTGGTTCCATAAATCTTCATCAAGTGTCGGCTGCCGCTCGGTGGTTGAGTAACAGCTGAGGAACAACGCGACGACAGCGGGGGCGCACTGGCCTATCGCGAGACCCAGCAAGGACTGGACACCATCGCTGTCGTCGCTGAAGTCATGGTGCTGGACGGCGATGCGCAGGCAGTCGATGCTCGCGCGCGCATGCAGCAGCGCGTAAAGCCCGCGGCGTCCATCCCGGTCCTCGGCGCCGTCGAGTGAGGCGCCGCTGGCAAGAAAAGTTCGCAGGATGGCCGGATGATTGCGGCCGGCCGCGATGATCAGCGGCGAACAGCCGCCAGCCTCCGGATCGGCGCCGGCTTCCAGCAGCTGGCGCACGATAGCCTCATCGCCGCGGCCGGCAGCGATCATCAGCGGCGTGATGCCGCAACCGTTCAGTTCATGTCTGGCACCGAAGACGGGCTCGAGATCGGCGTCCGCCATCGCTATGAAAACAGCGTCACGATCTGCTCGATGTTCGAGCAGTACTGCCACGCAGTCGGCCTTGCCCCCACAGGCGGCGTAATGCAGCGCCGTTCGATGCCTGCGGTCATGAAACGTGATATCGAAGCGCGCGACCTCGATCAACGTGCGTACCATCTCGGCATGGCCTGCCAGACAGGCATCCATCACCAGATCCTTGCCGTCAGCCGGCACCCGCGGCACCCGGGCGCCGCGCGCCATCAGTATCGGAATCGCCCATGGCTTGTTCGCGCGCACAGCGCAAACGAGGAAATTGCTTTCATAGGTCAGCGATTGAATGTCTTGGCCGAGGTCTATCCTCGCGCCCTGCGCCAGTGCGTTATCGATCAGCCGGGCAAATTCATTGGGCCCGGCAAATTCGATGGCATCCGACAGCCTGCGCTGGGCTTCCATGTTCGGTGCGGGCGGAGCGGTGGCAACGGGTGGCGGCGCGTACCATCCAGCGCTTGGGTTGGGAATCATGACGACGCTCTCCGTAGTTGAAGGTGCGGACTAAGTAGCGCCGACTGTCGGGCTGTTCCTGCGATCAGCGGATTTGTGGCCGCTGCTTACAACTGCTCAAGTGCCTCCTGCAGCTGCAGCCATTCTGTTTCAAGCTGTTCCAGCAACTGCCGTGTCTGCACTTGTTCAGCCAGCAAGCGCTTCATCTCGTCCTTGCGTTCAGGCTCGTAGAGGGTGCTGTCCGCCAGTGCGGTCTCGACGACGGACTGGCGCTGGTGCAGTTCGGCCATGTCCGCTTCAACTTTTTGCAGTCGCTTCTCTAGCGGCTTGCGCTGCTGCGACAGTCGCTGCCGTTCTTGCGCTTCGACACGCTTCTGTTCCTTTCGGTCGATAGTCGGTGACTCAGCCGCCGCTTGCACGACGGCCTCTGCCGAGCGCGACTTGAACAGCCAGTCCTTGTAATCGTCGAGGTCGCCGTCGAAAGGCTGCAAGCGTCCATCTGCAACGATCAGGAATTCGTCGGTGGTCGCACGCAGCAGGTGGCGGTCGTGCGATACCAGCAGCAGCGTGCCGTCGAATTGCGCGAGCGCTTCCGTCAATGCTTCACGGGTTTCGAGATCGAGATGGTTGGTCGGTTCATCGAGCAGCAGCAGGTTGGGGCGCTGCCAGACGATCAGCGCCAGCGCCAGCCGCGCCTTCTCGCCGCCGGAGAAAGGTGCGATCGGACTTTTCACCATCTCGCCAGGGAAGTTGAAGCTGCCGAGGAAGTCGCGCAGTTCCTGCTCGCGCACATCGGGTGCGATGCGCATCAGGTGCATCAGCGGTGAATCATCGGGCCGCAGCATTTCGAGCTGGTGCTGCGCAAAGTAACCGATTGCCAGCCCCTTGCCGAGGCGTGCGGTGCCATGCAGCGGCGCGATATCGCCGGCGATGGTCTTGATCAGCGTGGACTTGCCCGCGCCGTTCGCGCCGAGCAGGCCGATGCGCTGGCCCGACTGCAGCGCGAAGTCAATGCCGCGCACGATGATCTTTTCTTCGCCGGTCTCGTTTCCATAGCCTGCGTCGACCTGCTCGAGCACGAGCAGCGGGTTCGGCGCGCGCTCCGGCTCGCGGAATTCGAAAGAGAATTCGGCCGCCGCGCGCAGCGGCGCCAGCTCTTCCATTTTTGCCAGCGCCTTGATGCGGCTCTGAGCCTGCTTGGCCTTGGTGGCCTTCGCCTTGAAGCGGTCGATGAAGGATTGCAGGTGTGCGCGCTTGCGCTGCTGTTTCTCGATCTGCGCCTGCGCCAGTGCCAGCTGGGCGGCGCGCTGACGCTCGAATGCGCTGTAGTTGCCGCCATAGCGCTTCAGCCTGCGCTCGTCGATATGGACGATCACATTGGTCAGGCCGTCGAGGAAATCGCGGTCATGCGAGATCACCAGCAGCGTGCCCGGATAGCGCCTGAGCCAGTCTTCGAGCCACAGGATGGCGTCGAGGTCGAGGTGGTTGGTCGGTTCGTCGAGCAGCAGCAGCTCGGACGGGCACATCAGCGCCTGCGCGAGGTTCAGCCGCATGCGCCAGCCGCCGGAGAAGCTGGCGACCGGGCGGATCATCTGTTCTTCGCTGAAGCCGAGGCCGGCCAGCAATTGCTCGGCACGCGAGCGCACGGTGTAGGCGTCGGCATCGGCCAGTTTTGCATGCAGTTCGCCAATGCGATGGCCGTCGGCCTGCTGTCCCTGCGCTTCGAGGTCGGCGAGTTCGCGTTCGAGCCGGCGCAGCTCCGCATCGCCATCGATCGCATAATCAACCGCAAGCCGATCTAGTGCCGGTGTCTCTTGCGCTACATGCGCTACCCGCCATTGCCGCGGGAAATCGATGCTGCCGCCATCCGGATGCAGTTCATCGCGCAGCATCGCGAACAGCGTGGACTTGCCGGCGCCGTTCGCGCCGATCAGGCCCACCTTTTCACCGGGATTAATGGTCAGGTCGGCTTGCTCGAACAGCGGCTTGGTGCCGCGCATCAGGCTGAGGTTTTGGAGGCGGATCATGGAAAGGGAGTGCGGAAAGTCGCTGGATCCCGGCCTGCGCCGGGATGACTCATCAAACGGTAGCAGCTTTCAAAACGTCATCCCGGCGCAGGGTGAGGAAGGGGTTTCGCAACGCATGCGTTGCGCCTTCCGAAGCGGTTCGGCTTGCCAGCCGAACCGTGGCCCGCAGGGGGATCTAGTGTCTTTCGTTTTTAAAGCAGGCCGGAATACGGCGCTTGAAATACTTTAAAGCTGGTCTGCAGTCAGCAAAAACACCGCCTCATCCCCAGCGCTGGTCGACAGCCAGGTCAGCTCGAGACCCGCAAACGCCGCTTCCGCATACGCAAACTCATTGCCGATTTCGACCACGAGCACGCCGTTCTCCGTCAGCCTCTCCTTCGCGCCGGCGACGATGTGCCGAACGAGATCCATGCCGTCGTCGCCACCGGCCAGCGCCATCTGCGGCTCGGCCCGGTACTCTGCGGGCAGCCGCGCCATCGATGCGCTGTTCACGTACGGCGGGTTCGTCACGATCAGGTCGTACCGCTTCTCCGGCAGCTTGTCGTACAGGTCGGACTCGATCAGCGTGACGCGATCCTGTAGTTCGTAGTCGTCGACGTTCTTCTTCGCCACCGCGAGCGCATCGGCTGACAGGTCGACGGCATCGACCTGAGCGTTCGGGAAAGCGTCAGCCAGCATGATCGCCAGGCAGCCGGAGCCGGTGCATAGCTCGAGCACACTCGTCACCGCGTCCGGATCGCTGATCCAGGGCTGGAACTGTTCCGGGATCAGTTCGGCGATGAAGGAGCGTGGGACGATCACGCGCTCGTCGACATAGAACCGGTAGTCGCCGAGCAGCGCCTCGTTCGTCAGGTAGGCCACCGGCACGCGGTCGCGCGCGCGGCGCTCGATCAGTTCGAGCAGGCTCGTGATTTCCTGTCCGGTCAGATGCGCATCGAGGAAGGGCTCGAGCTTGTCCAGCGGAAGCTTCAGCGTATGCAGCAGCAGGTAGGCGGCTTCATCGAAGGCGTTGTCGCTGCCGTGGCCGAAGAACAGCTTCTCGCCGTTGAAACGGGTGACGGCATGGCGCAGCAGGTCGCGCAGCGTTGAAAAAGGCAGGGACATAGTCAGAGCAGCAGGTTTTCCAGCGTGCGCCGGTAGATGTTCTTCAGCGGTTCGATCTCGGTGACCGCCACATGTTCATCGATCTTGTGAATGCTCGCATTGGTCGGCCCGAATTCGACGACCTGCGGGCAGATCTGCGCGATGAAGCGGCCGTCCGAGGTGCCGCCGGTGGTCGACAATTCGGTCTCGACGCCGGTCTCGGCTCGGATCGCCGACGACAGCGCGTCGCTGAGTTCGCCGCGCGGCGTCAGGAAGGGCAGGCCGCCGACCGTCCATTTCAGGTCGTAGTCGAGGCCGTGGCGGTCCAGCACTTCATGCACGCGCGCCTGCAGGCCTTCGACCGTGCTGGCGGTCGAGAAGCGGAAATTGAAATCGACCACGCATTCGCCCGGGATCACGTTCGATGCGCCGGTGCCGGCGTGGATGTTCGACATCTGCCACGAGGTTGGCAGATAGTACTCGTTGCCCTTGTCCCATTCGGTCGTGGTCAGCTCGGCCAGTGCCGGCATCGCGAGATGGATCGGGTTCTTCGCCATGTGCGGGTAGGCGATGTGGCCCTGCACACCCTTGATCACGAGCTTGCCGGACATGGTGCCGCGGCGGCCGTTCTTGATCATGTCGCCGATCTGCTTCACTGACGTCGGCTCGCCGACAATGCAGTAGTCGAGCTGCTCGCCGCGCGCCTTCAGCCGGTTGCAGACGATCACGGTACCGTCGATCGCCGGGCCTTCCTCGTCGCTGGTGATCAGGAAGCCGATCGAGCCCTTGTGATCCGGATGTGCTGCGACGAATTCCTCGACGGCGACGACCATCGCCGCGAGCGAGGTCTTCATGTCGGCCGCGCCGCGCCCGTACAGCTTGCCATCGCGGTGAGTCGGTGTGAACGGATCGGAAGTCCATTCGCCCAGCGGTCCGGTGGGCACGACGTCGGTATGACCGGCGAATACCAGCAAGGGCTGCGCATTGCCGCGCCGCGCCCACAGGTTGGTGACGTCGCCGGACGCGATGGTCTCGCAGGCAAAGCCGAGCGGTGCCAGGCGCTCGGCCATCTTCAGCTGGCAGCCGCCGTCGGCCGGCGTGACGGAATGCAGCGAGATCAGTTCTTCGGTCAGCGCGAGGGTCTTGCTCATGCTTTCAGGGTCTTTTCATAGAGGCCGGCGTCGAAGCCGACGAGGACGGTGTCGTTCGTGCAGAGCACGGGGCGCTTGATCACGCTGGTATGTTGCAGCATCAGCGCGGTGGCACTGGCGATGTCGGTGACGGCAGCTTTCTGTTCGTCAGGCAGTCCGCGCCAGGTCGTGCCTTTTTTGTTCACCAGTGTTTCCCACGATTGCTGCTTCAGCCAGTGTGCGACGGTGGCTTCGTCAAGGCCGGCCTTCTTGAAGTCGTGGAAGGTGTATGCGAGGCCGTTAGTATCTAGCCAGATTCTGGCTTTCTTGACGGTGTCGCAGTTGGAGATGCCGTAGACGGTAATCATTGCGGGAAAGCGGAAAGTCGCTGGATCCCGGCCTGCGCCGGGATGACGTATCGGAAGCCGCTGGCCTGTAAATCGTCACCCCGGCGCAGGCCGGGGTCCAGCGACTTTGGTTTTAGTCCCGCAGCAGCTCGTTGATCGACGTCTTCGAGCGCGTCTTCTCATCCACGCGCTTGACGATCACGGCGCAGTACAGGCTGTACTTGCCGTCGGCTGACGGCAGGCTGCCGGACACGACGACCGAGCCTTCCGGAATGCGGCCATACGTCACTTCGCCGGTCGCGCGGTCGTAGATCTTCGTCGACTGGCCGATGTACACGCCCATCGAGATCACCGAGTTGGCTTCGACGATCACGCCTTCGACGATCTCGGAGCGCGCGCCGATGAAGCAGTTGTCTTCAATGATGGTCGGGTTCGCCTGCATCGGCTCGAGCACGCCGCCAATGCCGACGCCGCCGGACAGGTGGACGTTCTTGCCGATCTGGGCGCAGGAACCGACGGTGGCCCAGGTGTCGACCATCGTGCCTTCATCGACGTAGGCGCCGATGTTCACGTAGGAGGGCATCAGCACGACGTTCTTGCCGATGAAGCTGCCGCGACGAGCGACTGCCGGCGGCACCACGCGGAAGCCGCCGTTGGCGAAGTCTTCGGCGGTGTAGTTCGCGAACTTGGTCGGCACCTTGTCATAGAACTGCATGCCGCTGCCGCCAGAGATCGGCACATTGTCTTCGAGGCGGAACGACAGCAGCACGGCCTTCTTGACCCACTGGTTCACGACCCACTGGCCGCTGTCTTTCTGCGCGACGCGCAGCGTGCCCTGGTTCAGCTGTTCCAGGACGGCGGCGACCGCGTCGCGCACGTCGGCCGGTGCCGACTTCGGCGAAAAATTGGTGCGCTCTTCCCAGGCGCTCTCGATGATGCTTTGCAGTTGTTGGGTCATGTTGTGTCAGTTTGCAGGAGGATTGATAGATCAGGCGGCCAGCTTGCGCGCGAATTCGACGATGCGCCGTGCGGCTTCGAGGCACTCGTCGACTTCGGCGACCAGCGCCATCCGGATGCGGTTTGCGCCGGGGTTCTGGCCATGCGCATCGCGTGCGACGTAGCTGCCCGGCAAAACGGTCACATTATATTCGGCGACCAGCCGCTTCGCGAACTCGGTATCGCTAATCTTCGCGAACTTGTCGACCTTCGCCCAAAGGTAGAAACCGGCGTCCGGCAGCGCGACGTCGAGCACCTCGGCCAGCATCGGCGTGACCTGCGCGAACTTGCGGATGTACTTGTCGCGGTTTTCGGCGACATGGGTCTCGTCGTTCCAGGCTGCGATCGACGCGGCCTGCACCGACGGGCTCATCGCGCTGCCGTGGTAGGTGCGGTACAGCAGGAACTGCTTCAGGATGGCCGCATCGCCGGCGACGAAGCCCGAGCGCATGCCGGGCACGTTCGAGCGCTTGGACAAGCTGGAGAACGCGATCAGCCGTTCGTAGCCGCGGCCCAGTTTGTGCGCGGCTTCCATCGCACCGAGCGGCTTGCTGTCTCCGAAATAGATCTCCGAGTAGCACTCGTCGGCAGCGATCACGAAGCCATGCTTGTCCGACAGCGCGAACAATTCCTTCCAGTCTTCCAGCGTCAGCACGGCGCCGGTCGGATTGCCGGGGGTGCAAATGAACAGCAGTTGCACGCGCGGCCATACGTCCGCCGGAACGGCCGAGAAGTCCGGGGCGAAATTGCGGGCCGGATCAGAGTTCGCGAAGAAGGGTTCGGCTCCGGCGAGAAAGGCCGCGCCTTCGTAGATCTGGTAGAACGGGTTCGGGCAGACGACGACCGCTTTTGCCGCAGGATCGATCACGGCCTGCGCCAGCGCGAACAGCGCTTCGCGCGAGCCATTGACCGGCAGCACTTCAGTGGCCGGATTCAGCGGCGGCAACTGATAGCGGCGCTCGAGCCAGCCGCAGATCGCCGAGCGCAGCGCGTCGCTGCCGGCAGTGGTCGGGTAATTGGCGAGGCCGTCCAGATTGTCGGCGAGCGCCTGACGGATGAAGGCGGGCGTCGGGTGCTTGGGTTCGCCAATGCCCAGGCTGATCGGCGCGAAAGCGGGATTCGGAGTCACGCCGGCAAACAGCTGTCGGAGCTTTTCGAACGGGTAGGGCTGGAGTTTGGCAAGCAGCGGATTCACGTTGGACGGGAAAGGATTTTGGCGAATTCGAAGTGCGCGATTATACCGTTGATGCCCGAAGGGAAAGTCGCTGGCCCCTCACCCTCGAATGTTATGATTGCTGCCTTCAGAATTGACCCACCGGGCTACCAGCCCGGTTTCTCTTTTTTTAAGTTGGAAACGACGTGCGGTTAACTTCAATCAAACTCTCGGGCTTCAAGTCCTTCGTCGATCCCACCAATTTCCAGGTTCCGGGCCAGCTGGTCGGCGTGGTCGGGCCGAACGGCTGCGGCAAGTCGAACATCATCGACGCAGTGCGCTGGGTGCTGGGGGAATCCAAAGCATCCGAGCTGCGAGGCGAGTCGATGCAGGACGTGATCTTCAACGGCTCGACCAACCGCAAGCCGGCTGGCCGCGCGTCGGTTGAACTGGTATTTGACAACAGCGCCGGCAAGGCCGCAGGCCAGTGGAGCACGTTCGCGGAGATTGCAGTCAAGCGAACGCTGACCCGCGACGGTACGTCCACTTATTACATTAATAACCAGGCAGTGCGCCGGCGCGACATCCAGGACATCTTTCTCGGCACCGGCCTCGGTCCGCGTGCGTACGCCATCATCGGCCAGGGCATGATCTCGCGGATCATCGAGGCGCGCCCTGAAGAGTTGCGGATTTTCCTCGAGGAAGCCGCCGGCGTCTCCAAGTACAAGGAGCGCCGCCGCGAGACCGAGAACCGCCTGCAGGACACGCGCGAGAATCTGCAGCGGGTCGAGGACATCCTGCGCGAGCTGAACGTGAACGTCGAGAAGCTGCAGTCGCAGGCCGAGGTCGCCCAGAAATTCCATCAACTGCAAGGCGAGCAGGAAGAAAAGCAGAAGCTGCTGTGGCTGCTGCGAAAGAACGAAGCCGCGAGCGAGCAGCAGCGCTTTTTCCTTGAGATTGAAAAATCGCAGACCGAGCTGGAAGAGCAGACGGCAAAGCTGCGTCACGTCGAGACCGAGCTGGAGCACTTGCGACAGGAGCACTACGCGGCGGGCGATCGCATGCACCAGGCGCAGGGTGCGCTGTACCAGACCAACGCCGAGATCGGCAGCCTGGAGGCGCAGATCAAGTTCGTTATCGACTCGCGCACGCGCCTGCAGACCCAGCTGAATTCGCTCTCGGCGCAGCGCGAGCAATGGCAGCGCCAGAGCACGCAATTCCAGGATGAGCTCGCGCAGGCTGAAATCGGCCTCGAAGAGCATGCGATGCGGGTGGCCGAGGCGCAGCAGTCGCTGCAGGTCAGGCAGGAGGAGCTGCCGGCGATCGAGGAGGCGTGGCGCGCGGCGCAACTGGCGACTACCGAATCCCGCTCGCGCATCATGCAGGTCCAGCAGCGGATCGAACTGGAGTCCGCGCACCAGCGTAACGCATCCAACATCCTGTCGGGTCTGGCGCAGCGCCGCGAGCGGCTTGCGCAGGAACGCAACATGCTGTCGCTGCCGGACACCGCTCACCTGAGCAACCTGAAGGCGCAGGTCGAGGAAAAGCAGGCGCAGCTCGATAATGCGCAGGCCGATCTGGCCGCTGCCCGCGAGCAGCAGCCGAAGCTGGAGCAGGAGCGGCGCGATGCGCAGCAGGCGGTCAATGCCGAAACCGCGAGCCATGCGCAGCTGGAGGCGCGCCTCGCAGCGCTCAGGCAATTGCAGGAGAGCGTGCAGACCGAGGGCAAGGTGGCGCCGTGGCTGAACAAGCACGAGCTCGGGCAACTGCCGCGGCTGTGGCAGAAGCTGTCAGTCGAGCAGGGCTGGGAAACGGCGCTGGAGTCGGTGCTGCGCGAGCGCACCGGTGCGCTGGAGCTGTCGAACCTCGACTGGGCGAAGGCTTTCTTCCATGATGCGCCGCCGGCCAAGCTGTCGCTCTACTCGCTGTCCGGCACATCGGCACCCGGCGACGCGGTGCCGGCAGGCCTGAAGCCCCTGATGGGCATGATGAAGGTCGATGACCCGGGGCTGCGCGCGCTGCTGCAGGACTGGCTGCATAACGTTTACATCGCCGAGGATGCGGCATCCGCGCTGGCCGAGCGCGGCCGGCTGCCGGTCGGCGCAACGCTGGTGACGCGAGAGGGCCACCTGATCAGTAAGCTGTCGGTGCGCTTCTATGCATCGGATTCCGAGCAGGACGGCATGCTGGCGCGCCAGCAGGAGATCGACAATCTCACCCGCCAGGTGCGCGCGCAGCAAATGCTTGCCGACGAGGCGCGCCAGCGCTCGGTGCGCGCGGACGCGGCGCTCACCCATGGCACGCAGCGGCTGGAACAGCTGACGCAGCAGGTGTCGCAGCTGCAGCAGACGCTGCACAGCCTGCAGATCGATCTCCTCAAGCTTACCGAGGCGGTCGAGCGCTTCAGCCAGCGCAGCAGCCAGATCGAGAGCGACATGGCCGAGATCGCCGCACAGGAGGCAGAGCAGCAGCAGGTCCAGGCCGAAGCCGAGCAGGCGCTCGAGCAACTCGATATCGAGCTGGGCGAAGTGCAGGAATCGCACGAGGACGGGCAAACGGTCTATCTTGAGCGCGAGGCTGACCTCAATCGCGCGCGCGAGCAGCTGCGCGAGATGGAACTGGCCGCGCAGCAGGCAGAGTTTGCGCAGCGCTCGCATGAGGCTCGCATCGACGAGCTGAAGCGCAGTATCGCGACTGCACTGGAGCAGTCGGCACAGCTATTTGCCAGCATGGAGCAGGGCACGCTCGAACTCGAGCAGCTCGACGACCAGGCTGCGCAGGCTGGCCTGCAGTCGTTGCTCGAGCGTCGCAGCGAGCAGGAAGTGGCGCTCGCGCATGCCCGCCATGAGCTGGATCAGCTGACGCAGCGCATGCGGGCGCATGACGAATCCAAGCTGGCTGCAGAGCGGGGCCTGCAGCCGATCCGCGACCGGATTGTCGAACTCCAGTTGAAGGAGCAGGCAGCCCGCCTGAACGTCGAGCAATTTTCGGAAGCCCTTGCCAATACGCAGGCTGACGAAGTTGCACTGGCAGAAAAACTGAGCGCAGATATGCGGCCGTCGTGGCTGCAGGGCGAGGTCACTCGCCTGACGAACGCCATCAACGGGCTGGGACCGGTAAACCTTGCCGCCCTGGACGAACTTGCCCAGGCGACCGAGCGCAAGCAGTTCCTCGATGCGCAAAACGCCGACCTCGTGGAGGCAATTACCACGTTGGAAGATGCGATCCACAAGATCGACATGGAAACCCGCGAGCTGCTGAAGGACACCTTCGACAAGGTGAACCACCATTTCGGCGAGCTATTCCCGATTCTGTTTGGCGGCGGCAACGCGAAACTGGTGATGACCGGCGAGGAAATTCTCGATTCCGGCGTGCAGGTGATGGCACAGCCGCCGGGCAAGAAGAATGCGACGATTCATTTGCTGTCGGGCGGCGAGAAAGCGCTGACCGCCACTGCGCTGGTGTTCTCGATCTTCCAGCTGAACCCGGCGCCTTTCTGCCTGCTCGACGAAGTGGATGCGCCGCTGGATGACGCGAACACCGAGCGCTTCTGCAATATGGTCAAGCGGATGTCGGCTCACACGCAGTTCCTTTTCATCTCTCACAACAAGATCGCAATGGAGATGGCGCAGCAGCTGATTGGCGTGACCATGCAGGAGCAGGGCGTGTCCCGTATTGTTGCGGTGGACATGGAATCGGCAGCCAATCTGGCGACCGAGCAGCAGGCCGCCTGATGGCATGGCCGGCTTTGGTGCCGGCAGGCGGAAAGCTGCTCAGTCCCAGAGCTGGGCGGAACGCGCCATGGCGGCACGCTTCTGGTAGTAGGCCTCGTTTTCCTCGGCTTCCCGGGCGCGTGCATGCTCGACCGCGGCGCAGATCAGGTAATGTTCCTCGGCGCGCTTGTAGTACCAGTGACGCACGCGGCGCAGAACCGGTCCCACGGACAGCATGGTCAGCGCGTTGAGCTTGATTTCCGATGGATTCGACATCTGGATCCCTCCCTGTTCATGATGTTGGCCTTAGTTATCGTAATGACAAAGATGCTGCCGCCATTGATAACTATCAACTTTTAAAACTGGCAACGACGGAACCTCAGAGCAACGCGGGGATACGGGAAGCGATGGCTGCGGAAGGACCAGAAGGTCGTCCAATGTCCGCTAAAATCTTTCTTTATTGAACATTCTTCGACCAAAGAGTTTTGAATGACTGAGCTGCAGGCAAGTCTGGTAGGGATTGGCGGACTGATCGTCATCGGGGTCCTCTCGTACAACAAATGGCAGGAATGGCGTGCGAAAAAGTCGGTCGAGCAGGCGTTTTCGCCGCTGGAAGACGACGTGCTGATGAAGCAGGCCCCGGCAGCGGGGTCGACGGCGGGAAGGCAGGAGCCGGTGCTCAACCCTTTCGAGGGGCCGGATCTGGTCGAGACCCCGACGGTGGCCGATCCCGATCTTGGCGCCGAGCCAGACGAGGTTGTGGAAGCCATGCCGGCGCCTGCGGCAGCGTCAGTGGCCCCGACCCCGCTGAGGCGCTCGCCTCTCGACCCGGCAATCGACTGCATCGTCCCGCTGGCGCTGGATGTGCCGCTGCGTGGCGAGAAGGTCAGCTCGGCATTCCAGCCGCTGCACCTGGTGGGCAGCAAGCCAGTGCGGGTGGTCGGCCTGAACGAGACCGGGGACTGGGAAGCCGTCGCGGTCGGCGGCATTTACAGCGCGCTGCAAGTGGGTGTGCAACTGGCCACCCGCGCCGGTGCGCTTACCGAGCTTGAATTTTCCGAACTGGCGTCGCGGCTGGACCAACTGTCTGACGAGCTCGGCGCCAGCCTTGAATTGCCCGACATGGGCGCGACCATCGCGCAGGCACGCAAGCTCTACCAACAACTGCAGGAATTCGATGCGCAACTGTCGATCAATGTGCGTGCCGGCGGCGCGCCGTGGATGGTATCCACGCTCAAGCCGGCGCTGCAGCGCCAGGGGATGGAGCTGCGGCCGGACGGCCGTCTGGTGATGCCGGACGGCGAGGGCGGCCAGCTGTTCTCGATCAGCCTGAATGCGAACCCGGCCGACGAGACAAGCAGCCGCCTGACCTTGCTGCTTCCGGTGGCCCTGGTGGCACCTGAGCGCGAGGGCTTCAAGGCGATGGCGGCTTTTGCGAAGTCATTGGCCGGCCGTCTGTCGGGCGCCGTGGTGGACGATGAAGGCCAGCCGCTGCCCGACGCTGCGCTGTCCGCGATCGCGAGCCAGGTGGACGATTTCTATGCAGCGATGGCGCACGCAGGCATTCCGGCCGGCTCTCCGCACGCCCAGCGCCTGTTCGCCTGATGGCCCAGCAGGATCTGTTCGCTGCACCGCTGTCCCCTCCCGACCCGTCGGACCGGGCTTCACGCTGCGCTTGGCTGCGGCGAGAACTGAACCGGCATGCGCATGCGTACTACGTACTCGACCGGCCGACGATTCCGGATGCGGAATACGACCTGCTGTTCCGTGAGCTTCAGGATCTGGAAGAAGCCCATCCTGAACTGGTGACGCCGGACTCGCCGACCCAGCGCGTCGGCGGCGCGCCGCTGCCCGAGTTCGCACAGGTGCGGCATGACGTGCCCATGCTGTCGATAAACAATGGCTTCAGCGATGACGACATTCGCGGCTTCGACCGGCGTGTGCGCGAGGGTCTCGCCTCGCTGCACGACATTGATTACGCGTGCGAGCTGAAATTCGACGGTCTGGCGATCAATCTGCGCTACATCGACGGCGTGCTGGCACAGGCGGCCACGCGCGGGGACGGCAGCACGGGTGAGGACGTGACCGCCAATATCCGCACCGTGCGCTCGATACCGCTTCGGCTGCAGACCGCGCATCCGCCGGCAGTGATCGACGTGCGCGGCGAGGTGCTGATGTTCAAGTCCGATTTCGCACGCCTGAACCAGCGGCAGCGCGATGGCGGGCAGAAGGAATTTGCCAATCCGCGCAATGCCGCTGCCGGCAGCCTCCGGCAGCTGGACTCGCGCATCACGGCCCAGCGCAGCCTGCGCTTCTTTGCCTATGGCATCGGGCGGCTGGAGGGCGCTGAAGCGCCGGCCGCGCATTCGGCGCTCCTGGACTGGTACCAGTCGCTCGGGATCCCGGTCTGCACGGAGCGGGCGGTGGTCAAGGGGGCAGACGGGCTGCTGCGTTTTTTTGGTGCCATCGCTGAAAAGCGCGCCGGCCTTCCTTATGACATCGACGGCGTGGTCTACAAGGTCGACAGTATCGACCAGCAGCGCGCGCTCGGCTTCGTATCGCGTGCGCCGCGCTTTGCGCTGGCGCACAAATTCCCGGCAGAGGAGGCGACCACCACCGTGCAGGATATCGTTGTCCAGATCGGTCGAACCGGCGCTGTCACGCCGGTCGCTCGCCTGGCGCCGGTCTCGGTCGGCGGGGTCACCGTCACCAATGCGACGCTGCACAACGAAGATGAAGTACGGCGCAAGGACATTCGGATCGGCGACAGTGTGATTGTGCGTCGTGCCGGCGACGTCATACCCGAGGTTGTCGCACACGTGCCCGAGCGCCGGCCCGCAGATGCACGCGAGTTCATCATGCCGGCGAATTGCCCGGTGTGCGGGTCGCCCATCGTGAGGCCGGAGGACGAGGCCGTCGCGCGCTGCTCGGGCGGCTGGATCAAGTGCGCGGCGCAGCGCAAGGGCGGGCTGCTGCATTTCGTGTCGCGTCGGGCCATGGACATCGAAGGTCTTGGCGAGCAACTGGTAGAGCAGCTGGTCGACCGCGGTCTGGTGACCACCCCGGCAGATTTCTACAAGGTAGGTCTGGTCGCGCTGGCGGAACTGGACCGGATGGCGCAGAAATCCGCGCAGAATGTGCTCGATGCGCTGCAGAAGTCGAAATCGACCACGCTGGCGCGCTTTATTTATGCGCTGGGCATCCGGCATGTGGGCGAATCGACCGCGAAGGCGCTTGCCCGGCATTTCGGCAAGCTGGACGCACTGCTGGACGCGTCCGAAGCGCAGATCCTCGAAGTGGACGATATCGGTCCGGTGGTGGCGCACTCCATTCTTGCTTTCCTGGGGGATCCGCTGAATCGCGAACTGATCGAACAGTTGCGGGCCGCAGGCGTCCACTGGGAAGAAAGCGAGCCCGAGCAGCGACCGGCTCCGCTGGCCGGCATGACTTTCGTGCTGACAGGCACCTTGTCCACCTTAAAGCGCGATCAGGCGCAGTCGATGATCGAGGCGGCTGGCGGCAAAGTGGCGGGGTCGGTATCGAAAAAGACGAGTTATCTGGTCGCAGGCGAGGAGGCCGGCAGCAAGCTGGCGAAGGCTGAGGAACTCGGCATTCCCATCCTCGACGAGCCCGGATTGTTGAAACTTCTGGAGATTCGAGAATGAACACGGCAATCAGGAAGGCTGTATTCCCGGTGGCCGGCCTTGGCAGCCGCTTTCTGCCCGCGACCAAGGCACAGCCCAAGGAAATGCTGCCCATCGTCGACAAACCGCTGATCCAGTATGCGGTGGAGGAAGCGGTCGAGGCGGGCATCACCGAAATGATTTTCATCACCGGCCGTAACAAGCGCGCGATCGAAGATCATTTCGACAAGGCGTATGAGCTCGAGGCGGAACTCGAGGCAGCCGGCAAGCAGAAGCTGCTGGATATGGTGCGCGAGGTCATTCCAAAGAACGTGAACTGCATGTACATCCGCCAGCCGCAGGCGCTGGGCCTCGGCCATGCGGTGCTGTGCGCCCGTCCGATCGTGGGCGACGACCCGTTTGCCGTGCTGCTGGCCGACGACTTTATGCAGGGTGATCCCGGCGGTCCGGGCGTACTGGCGCAAATGACCGCGGCATTTGCGCGCGAGCAGGCCAGCATTCTCGGGGTGCAGGATGTGCCGCGCGAGCACACCAAGCAATACGGGATCGTCAGCACCGAGCCGTTCGGGGAGCGGCTCGAGAAGGTGAACGGCATCATTGAAAAACCGGCGCCGGAGGCCGCGCCATCGACGCTGGCCGTGGTCGGGCGCTACCTGCTGACCAACCGCATTTTTTCCTGCCTCGAGAAGATCGGTAAAGGTGCCGGCGGCGAGATCCAGCTGACCGACGGCATCGAGGCGCTCATGCAGTACGAGACAGTGCTGGCTTACCGCTACCGCGGCCGCCGCTTCGATTGCGGCTCCAAGCTCGGCTATCTGCAGGCATCGGTCGAGATCGGCCTGCAGCATTCGGAGACCGGACCCGCGTTTGCCGAGTGGCTGGCGCAGCGCGGACGGCCTGAAAGTTGACCGTGCCGGTTCCGGCATGCAATCAGTCGTTCGTCGGAACCGGCGGTTTATATATCAATGGAACTTAGCTAAGCCGAGGCCTTCATGCCTGTACGCCCCATACTGAAAATGGGCGACCCGCGCCTGCTGCGGCAGGCCGAGCCCGTGACCGAGTTCGACACGCCAGCGCTGCATGCGCTGATTGCCGACATGTTCGATACCATGCACGCCGCCAATGGCGCCGGTCTCGCTGCGCCGCAGATCGGGGTCAGCCTGCAGTTGGTGATCTTTGGCTTTGGTAGCAACGCCCGCTATCCGGATGCGCCGGCGGTTCCCGAGACGGTGCTGCTGAATCCGGTGCTCGAGCCGCTGTCGGCGGAAATGGAAGAGGGCTGGGAAGGCTGCCTTTCCGTACCCGGCCTGAGAGGCAGGGTGCCCCGTCATGCGAGGCTGCGCTACCGCGGGGTGGATCCGTTTGGCAAGCCGATCGTGCGCGAGGTCGATGGCTTTCATGCGCGGGTAGTCCAGCATGAGTGCGACCACCTCATCGGCGTGCTGTATCCGATGCGCATCCGGGATTTCTCGAGCTTCGGTTTTACCGAAGTGCTGTTTCCCGGACTGGATGTGGCTGACGACTGAGCGCCCGCAGGCGGCGCGTCAGAACCTCTCGTCGTCGGCGAGATAGCGCCACTGGCCGACCGGCAGGTGGCCCAGTTTTACCCTCCCGATCCGCACCCGCTTGAGGCCCAGCACCTTCAGACCGACCAGCTCGCACATGCGGCGGATCTGCCGTTTTTTTCCCTCGCGCAGTACGAAGCGCAGCTGATCGTCATTCTGCCAGCTGACCTTGGCCGGAAGCAGCGCCTTGCCGTCCAGCGCCAGGCCGTGATTTAGGCGCTTGAGGTCGGCATCGGGCAGGCGGCCGGGCCGATGGTATTTCACGCGAACCAGATACTCCTTCTCGATGCTGGTGTCCTCGCCGATCAGCTGCTTTGCAATACGGCCGTCCTGCGTCAGTACCAGCAGGCCGACGGAATCGATGTCCAGACGGCCGGCCGGCACCAGGCTCTTCAATTGTGCGGCAGAGAACTGGATCGGTGATTTGTCCTCTGCCCAGCGGTTCTCCGGACGCACGAGCGTGAAGGCAGGCTGGTAGCCGTCCTCAGCCTGGCCGCTGACATAGCCCATCGGCTTGTTCAGCAACACAGTTACTCGCCTTGCCTGCTGGGCCTGCGCCTGCTTTTCGATACTGATCTTCTGGTGCGGCAGGACCTTGCTGCCCAGCTCCGCCACGACCTTGCCATCGACCCGCACCCAGCCTTTGGCGATCCATTCATCGGCCTCGCGGCGCGAGCAGAGGCCGAGTTCGGACATGCGTTTCGACAGGCGTAGGGGTTCAGTCATGATGCGGCAATTAGGTTATGGAGTGGACGGTGCGGTGTACGGGTCCCGGTCGGGATTCGGCGATTTTCTATGCCCGAAGCGCATCCAGCAAATCCGACTCGAGCGCGATCTGTGCGCGTGCGTTAGACAGCACCGGCCCGTCGACCAGGAAGACATCCTCGACACGCTCGCCGAGCGTGGTGATCTTGGCAGTGTGCAGATTGACCTTGTAACGGGCGAGTACGCTGGCGATCGAGTACAGCAGGCCGGTGCGGTCGCTGGCGGAGACCGACAGCAGATGGTACTGGCCGCGCTCGTCCGGTTGCAAATGGACTGTCGGCGTGATCGGGAAGGTGCGCGACAGGCGCGAAAGGCGCGCCTTGGCCGGCATCGGCAATTCATGCTCATTCTGCAGCCAGCGCGACAGGTCGTGCTCGATGAGTGCGATCAGCTCGCGATAGTTGTCGGCAAAGGTCGGTTCGCTGACGACGAAACTATCGAGCGCATAGCCGTGGCGGGTGGTCTGGATCTTTGCTTGCAGGATGCTGAAATTCTTCCTGTCGAAATAGCTGCATAGCCGTGCAAACAGGTCAGGCCGGTCACGCAGGTAGATCACCACCTGCAGGCCTTCGCCGACGGGCCCGAGCCGGCAGCGCACGATCGGCTTGTCGCTGTTTACATGCTCGCTGAGGACGCGCGTCTGCCACGCGATCTCCGAAGCATCGTGGCGCAGGAAATAGCCGACATCGAGGTTCTTCCACAAGGGCTCGTGGACGTCGCGCGGCAATCCGAACAGGCGCAAAGTGGCCATGGCTTCCTGCTGGCGGTTGCGCAATTCACGATCAGCAGACGGAGCTTCGCCGCCAAGGACGCGCAGACTCATCCGGTACAGGTCTTCCAGCAGCTTGCCTTTCCAGGTATTCCAGACCTTGGGACTGGTGCCGCGAATGTCAGCTACCGTCAGCAGGTAGAGGGCTGTCAGCCTGCGTTCATCACGCACAGTGTTGACGAATGCACGGATGACGTCGGGGTCGGACAGGTCCTGCTTTTGCGCCACTTGCGACATCAGCAAATGGTGTTCGACAAGGAACACCACCAGGGCGGTATCTTCTTTCGACAGTTCGTGCTCGCGGCAGAAACGGCGCGCGTCGACCTTGCCCAGCTCGGAATGGTCCCCGCCGCGACCCTTCGCGATGTCGTGGAACAGCGCGGCGATGTAGATCAGCCAGGGCTGAGGAAAGTCGGCCATCAGCTGGCTGCAGAAAGGATATTCGTGCGCGTGCTCCGGTATCGCGAAGCGGCGCACATTGCGAACCACCATCAGGATGTGCTGGTCCACGGTGTATACGTGGAACAGGTCGTGCTGCATCTGGCCGATGATGCGCCGGAAATTCGGGAGATAGCGCCCGAGGATGGACAACTGGTTCATCGCCCGCAGCGCATGAGTGACGCCGGTCGGCGACTGCAGTATGTGCAGGAAGAGGGCGCGGTTCTGCGGATCGCGGCGAAACTTTGCGTCGATTCCGAACCGTGCGTGCCACAGTGCTCGCTGAGTGCGCGCCGTCATGCCTTTCAGTTCGCGGTGCGACTGCAGCAGCCGGAAGACCTCGAGCATCGCGGACGGGGTGTCCTCGAAAACCCGGTCGTGCGCGATGTCGATCATGCCGTTCACTTCATTGAAGCGCTCATTCACCGGGCGCGACACGCAGTCCTGCGGGAACAGATGGGCCTCGATGTTCTGCAGCAGGATGGAGTTCAGCTGGGTAACCGCCTTCGCCGCCCAGTAGTAGCGCTGCATCAGCACTTCGCTGGCACGGCGTTCGCCGCTGGCCCGGAAGCCGAAGGTTTCCGCGATCGGTCCCTGCATGTCGAACACCAGCCTGTCTTCGCGCCGTTTGGCAAGCAGGTGCAGGCGTATGCGAATGTCCTTGAATGCGCGCTCCTTGGCTGCCAGCTGGCGGGCCTCGGTAGCGGTAATCATGTTGCTGGCGGCTAGTTCGCGCCATGAGCTGCCGAGCCCGGCAGCACGCGCGACCCAGAGAATCACCTGCAGGTCCCGCAGGCCGCCGGGACTTTCCTTGCAATTCGGTTCCAGGCTGTAGGGCGTGTTCTCATATTTCACATGCCGCTGGCGCAGCTCGAGAACCTTGTCCTGAAAAAATGCGCGCGGGTCCATGGCTTCCGAGCACCGCCTGCGGAGTTCCTCGAACAGCATGCGCCTTCCTGTCACCAGCCTCGCTTCGAGCAGGCTGGTCTGGACTGTAATGTCGGCAGCAGCCTCGGTCAGGCATTCGTCGATAGTCCGTATGCTGTGGCCAATCTCCAGGCCGAGATCCCAGAGCAGCTGGACCAGCTGTTCGAGCTTGTCTCGCAGTGAAGCATCGGCAGCGTCGGGCAGCAGGATCAGCAGGTCGACGTCGGAGCAGGGGAAGAGCTCGCCGCGGCCGTAGCCGCCGACGGCGACCAGCGCGGCATCGGCCGGCATGCCGAGGCTGCGCCATGCATGGGTCAGTACGTGGTCGGTGTTCTGGCAGGTCCGCCTGAGCAGCCGATCGGGTCGGTGATCCTGCTCATAATCGGCAATGATGGCTTGCCGACCGCTCTTGAGCTGCTCCCTGAGCGAGAGGGACAACGCAGTCATGGCTCAGGCGACGCTGGCCGGCGCGCCGGCCTGTCGCTCCTGGATGAATGCGGGTGGTGGCGGCGAGCCCGCCGATACGGTCAGTACCTCGAAGCCGGTCTCAGTTACCAGCACCGTGTGCTCCCATTGTGCGGACAGGCTGCGGTCGCGGGTCTTGATCGTCCAGCCGTCACCCATTTCGCGTATTTCGCGGCGCCCGGCGTTGATCATCGGCTCGACCGTGAAAATCATGCCGGCCACGAGTTGCTCGAGCGTGCCGGGCCGGCCGTAGTGCAGCACCTGCGGCTCCTCGTGGAACACCTTGCCGATTCCATGACCGCAGAACTCCCGCACCACCGAGAAGCCGGCCTTTTCCGCATGCTGCTGGATCACGTATCCGATATCGCCGAGGTGCGCCCCCGGACGGATTTTCGAAATCCCCAGCCACATGCACTCGTAGGTAATGTCGCCAAGGCGCTTGGCGAGGATGGACGGCTCGCCGACATAGAACATGCGGCTGGTGTCACCGTGGTAGCCATCCTTGATAACCGTGATGTCAAGGTTCACTACATCGCCGTTCTTCAGCACCTTGTCGCCGGGGATGCCGTGGCAAACGACGTCATTGACCGATGTGCAGATCGACTTCGGGTAAGGCGTATAGCCCGGCGGGCAGTAGTTCAGCGGCGCAGGAGTGGTGCCCTGGACGTTCACCATGTAGTCATGGCAGAGCTTGTCGAGTTCGGCAGTGCTGACGCCGGCTTTGACGTGAGGCGTAATGAAGTCGAGCACTTCCGACGCCAGCCGCCCTGCGATGCGCATGCCGGCAATGTCTTCCGGGGTCTTGATGGTGATGTTGCCCATGGTGGAGGTGCGTGTGCCGCCGGGCGGAAGCCGGGCTTGCCTGTGTCTGTAAAGGCAAAATTATAGTCGACGGACGTTTTTATCGCCCCGCTGGCCCGTGCCAGCGCCCGTCGCTTGCCGAATTTGTACATTGTTCGAGTTTTCGGGTAGAATCGCGGGTTAGCTTGCAAGCGGTTGAATTTGTGGTTGCCAGCGGTCTTCCGCCGTCGGGCGCCGTTTTGCAGGCTGAAAATCTTTTTTAAATCGCGAGCGTGCGCCGTCAAGGGTGCCCGGGCCGAATCGCCGGCCGGGTTACTGGCCTCGTTCAAGACCCAACCCTGGAGAAAACATGTCCATTACCATGCGTGAAATGCTGGAAGCCGGTGTCCACTTCGGTCACCAGACTCGCTTCTGGAACCCCAAGATGGCCCCGTTCATTTTCGGCCATCGCAACAAGATCCATATCGTCAACCTGGAAAAGACCATGGTCATGTTCCAGGAGGCGATGAAGTACGTGCGCCAATTGTCGGCCAACCGCGGCACTATCCTGCTGGTCGGTACCAAGCGCCAGGCTCGGGACATTATCGCTGCAGAGGCGCAGCGTGCAGGCGTTCCGTTCGTCGACCAGCGCTGGCTGGGCGGCACCCTGACCAACTTCAAGACCATCAAGACCTCGATCAAGCGCCTGAAGGATATGGAAGCGGCGATCGCTGATGGCTCGGTCGACAAGATGTCCAAAAAAGAAGCGCTGATGTTCAACCGCGAACTCGACAAGCTGCAGAAGTCGATCGGCGGCATCAAGGACATGAATGGCGTTCCTGACGCGATTTTCGTGATCGACGTCGGCTACCACAAGGGTGCGATCACCGAGGCGGCCAAGCTGGGCATCCCGGTCATCGGCGTGGTCGATACCAACCACTCGCCGAATGGCGTCACCTATGTGATCCCCGGCAATGACGACTCGTCGAAAGCGATCACCCTGTACGCACGCGGCGTGGCCGATGCGATCCTCGAGGGCCGTGCCAATGCGGTGAATGAGATCGTTGAGGCGGTCAAGGGCGGTGCCGACGAATTCGTCGAGGTCAACGACCAGGCCTGATGCCCGTGGCGCAAGCCTGAGCGAGAAAGGGGCAACGAGCGTTCGCCCCTTTTTTTCGGGCAGTCGGCGGCCAACGGCGTCGGCTGCTGGACAGAATTTTGATACAGGCCGCTCCTGACGGGGCGGCATATGCATAGGAGATGAGCATGGCGGCAATTACTGCAGCAATGGTGGGCGAACTGCGCGCGAAGACCGATGCGCCGATGATGGAGTGCAAAAAAGCGCTGACCGAGGCTGACGGCGACATGGCCAAAGCCGAAGAGATCTTGCGCGTGAAGCTGGGCAGCAAGGCATCGAAGGCGGCCTCGCGCGTGACCGCGGAAGGCGTGGTCGCGGCTTTCATCGCTGGCGGCACCGGCGCGCTGGTGGAGATCAACTGCGAAACCGACTTCGTCTCGAAGAATGACGATTTCCTGAATTTTTCCAACAACATCGCGAAACTGGTTGCCGAAAAGAACCCGGCCGACGTTGCCGCGCTGTCGGCACTGCCGCTGGAGGACAAGACCGTCGAAGAAATTCGCGCCGCGCTGGTGGGCAAGATCGGCGAGAACATGTCGATCCGCCGCTTCCAGCGCTTCGAGACGACTGCCAAGCTGGTGTCCTATCTGCACGGCACCCGGATCGGCGTGATGGTCGAGTATGACGGCGCCGACGAGCAGGTTGGTAAGGACGTTGCGATGCATATCGCCGCCATGAAGCCGGTCGCCCTCTCGGCTGAGCAGGTGCCGGCCGACCTGATCGAGAAAGAGCGTTCGGTCGCTGTCCTGAAGGCACAGGAATCGGGCAAGCCGGCTGACATCGCCGCCAAGATGGTCGAAGGTTCGGTCCAGAAGTACCTGAAGGAAGTGTCGCTGTTCAACCAGGCTTTTGTGAAGAACGACAAGCAGACTGTTGAGCAGATGCTGAAGGCAGCCGGTACGACCGTGAAGGCATTCACGATGTACGTGGTGGGCGAGGGCATCGAGAAGCGCCAGGACGACTTTGCAGCGGAGGTCGCCGCACAGGTGGCTGCCGCGAAGAAAGGCTGATCCAGCTTCGCATGAAACGGGCCGAAAGGCCCGTTTTTTTAACGGGTAGCCGGTAAAATACGGGCTTCCCGAACGTAACAATATCCATAGCGAACGGCATATCAGGGAGCATTACGCATGTCGACCCCCGCTTACAAGCGCGTCCTGTTGAAACTTTCCGGCGAGGCCCTGATGGGCGACGACGCCTACGGGATCAACCGGGCAACCATCGAGCGCATGGTGGCCGATGTGGCCGAAGTCGCCGCACTCGGCGTCGAGGTCGCGATCGTGATCGGCGGCGGGAATATTTTCCGCGGCGTCGCGCCCGGCGCCCAAGGCATGGACCGTGCAACTGCCGACTACATGGGCATGCTTGCCACCGTGATGAATTCACTCGCCCTGGCCGATGCGATGCGCCAGGCAGGAATGGTTGCGCGCGTGATGTCAGCAATCGGTATTGAACAGGTGGTCGAACCCTACGTTCGACCGAAGGCGCTGCAATATCTCGAAGAAGGCAAGATCGTCATCTTCGCTGCCGGCACCGGCAATCCCTTCTTCACCACCGACACGGCGGCGGCGCTGCGCGGAGCGGAAATCGGTGCGGAGGTGGTGCTCAAGGCCACCAAAGTCGATGGTGTCTACAGTTCAGACCCGAAGAAGGATGCATCTGCCACCCGCTATGCAACCATCAGCTTCGATGAGGCCATCGCGAAGCACCTGCAAGTCATGGATGCAACAGCCTTTGCGCTGTGCCGCGATCAGAAACTGCCGATCCGGGTATTCTCGATCGTCAAGTCTGGCGCGCTGAAGAATGTCGTGCTCGGCGAGGACGAAGGCACGCTGGTCCATGTCTGAAAAGTCCACAGCAACCCAGAAAAGATCCACAGGAGAGCAGCATGACCGTCGCTGACGTCAAGAAGAACACCGAACAAAAGATGCAGAAGTCGATCGAGACGCTGAAGGGCGACCTGGCGAAAGTCCGCACCGGCCGCGCGCATACCGGCATTCTCGATCATGTCACTGTCGACTACTACGGCACGCCGACACAGATCGGCCAGGTCGCCAATGTGACGCTGCTCGATGCGCGCACCATCGGCGTTCAGCCGTGGGAAAAGAAAATGCTGTCGGCAATCGAGAAGGCTATCCGCGAGTCTGACCTTGGGCTTAATCCCTCCAGTGTTGGCGACCTCATCCGTGTGCCTACTCCGCCGCTCACCGAGGAGCGCCGCAAAGAGATGGTCAAGCTGGTCAAGAACGAGGGTGAAGACGCGAAGATCGCAATTCGCAACATTCGCCGCGATGCGAACGAATCGTTGAAGAAACTCCTGAAGGACAAGGCGATTTCGGAAGACGATGAGCGCCGTGCTCAGGACGACGTGCAGAAGCTGACCGACAAATTCGTCGCAGAGATCGACAAGCTGATGGTAGAGAAGGAAAAGGAAATCATGACCGTGTAAGCATGTCGGGCGGCCGGGTTCTTTGCCACTCCATTTCTTTAGCAGGCGCCTCTTGATGAGCCAGACCAGTTCCACGCTGCAGATACCTGAAACCTCGCTGGTGCCGAACCATGTCGCCGTGATCATGGACGGGAACGGCCGCTGGGCAACGTCGCGGTATCTGCCTCGTGTCACCGGTCATGTGAAAGGCGTGGACGCAGTGCGCACGGTGGTACGGGCTTGCATCGAGCGAAGCATTCGCTACCTGACCTTGTTTGCATTCAGTTCCGAAAACTGGCGCCGGCCTCCTGACGAGGTATCCACGCTGATGCGCCTGTTCTCCACGGCGCTGGAGCGCGAGGTCTCCAAGATGCACGCCAACGGGATCCGGGTGAAAGTGGTCGGTGACCTGAGCCGTTTCGACGCCAGGCTGCAGGAGCAGATCCGCGATGCGGAAGAAAAGACCTGCGATAACCGGGCGCTGACGCTGACGATCTGCGCAAACTACGGCGGCCGCTGGGACATGCTGCAGGCAATGAACCGGATGCTTGCCGAGAATCCTGGCCGCTTGAATTTCAACGAGACGGACCTGATGCCTTACCTGGCCATGGCTCATGCGCCGGAACCGGACCTGTTCATTCGTACAGGGGGTGAGCAGCGCATCTCAAATTTCCTCTTGTGGCAGCTCGCCTACACCGAATTGTATTTCACCGACACCTACTGGCCGGACTTCGACGGCGCCGCGCTGGACGATGCCATCGCGTCCTACCAGAAGCGGGAGCGCCGTTTCGGCCGCACCAGTGCCCAGCTGGTAGAGATCAGGAAAGCATCCTGATGCTGAGGCTTCGCATCCTGACAGCCGTCGTGTTGCTGGCGCTGCTGGCGGTTGTCCTCGGTTCCGGTTCGCTGCTCGCGTTTCAACTGACCCTGGCACTGTTTTTCGGGGCCGCCGTGTGGGAAGCATTGCGGTTGTTCGGCATTCGACGCGCGTTGCCGGTTGCGCTGCTGGCCGGCGCCGTGCTTCCTGCGCTGGCAGACCGTTCGCCCGCCGACTGGACTGCGCTCGCGCTGCTTTGCGTGCTGCTGTGGGGGCTGCGCTTCGCCCCCGCACTTCGCACAGGACTTCCGCCTTCCGACGGGCCGCGTGGCCTGCTTTTTACCGGCATTTACCTGATCGCGTTGTTCGGCTGTTTCGTCTCGATCGCCGGCTTGTGGCAGCGTTCGGTCACTTTCATGGTCTCTGCGATGGCCATCGTCTGGGTGGCCGACATCGGTGCGTATTTTGCCGGACGTGCGGTCGGCCGGCGCAAGCTCGCCCCCTCCATCTCGCCCGGCAAGACCTGGGAGGGCGTGGCCGGCGGGCTGGTTGCCGTATTGATCCTGGCGGCGATCGCAGCGCATGCACCGTGGCTCGCCGATAGCTTTCCTGCCTACCTGCTGGCGCGCTTCGGCTGGCCAGTCTGGATCCTGTTGATGAGCCTGTTTGTCGCCGCCAGTGTGGTCGGCGACCTGTTCGAATCAATGATGAAGCGGCGCGCCGGCATGAAGGACAGCAGTGCGCTGCTGCCGGGCCATGGCGGAGTGCTCGACCGCATCGACGCACTGGTTCCGACGATGCCGCTGGCCTTGCTGCTGTCCTCAAAGGTCGGCTGAAACGCCGTTTTACCCCGGCCGCTGCTGTATAGTCTCGCGCATGCAATCCATCACCATTCTCGGCGCCACTGGTTCCATCGGTCTGTCCACGCTGGACGTCGTTGCCCGTCATCCTGAGCGTTACCAGATCTACGCACTCACCGCGCACTCGCGGGTCGAGGAACTCGCTGTGCAATGTGCCCGGTTCCGCCCGAAAGTCGCCGTCGTCGGCAGTGTCGAAGCGGCCGCGCAGCTGTCTGCTTCGCTGCGTGAGCGGGGCGTAGCCACGGAAGTTGCCTACGGGGAGGAGGCGCTTTGCGAAGTGGCTGGCGCGCCCGAGTGCAGTACCGTGATGGCCGCGATCGTCGGTGCGGCCGGACTGAAGCCGACGCTGGCGGCTGCGCATGCCGGCAAGAAGGTACTGCTTGCCAACAAGGAAGCGCTGGTGATCTCCGGCTCGCTGTTCATGGAAGCTGTGGCCGCCAGCGGCTCTACGCTGCTTCCGATCGATAGCGAGCACAATGCGATCTTTCAATGCCTCCCACTGGGATATCAGCGTATGCCCGGCCATCACGGGATCCGCAAGATCCTGCTGACGGCGTCCGGCGGACCTTTTCTCGATCGTGAGGTCTCGACGCTGAGCGATGTCACGCCGGAGCAGGCAGTCGCCCATCCCAACTGGAGCATGGGACGAAAAATTTCCGTTGACTCCGCGACCATGATGAACAAGGGGCTGGAGGTCATCGAGGCGCACTGGCTGTTCGGTGCCGCGCCGGATCAGATCGAGGTGGTGATTCACCCGCAAAGCGTGATCCATTCAATGGTGTCCTACGCCGACGGCTCGGTACTCGCACAACTGGGCAATCCTGACATGCGCACGCCGATAGCCCATGCACTGGCTTATCCGGAACGCATCGATTCGGGCGTGGAACCCATCGATCTCGCGCGCATTGCGCAATTGCACTTCCGCCATCCAGACTATGAACGTTTTCCTTGCCTGCGTCTCGCCTTCGAGGCGTTGCGCGCCGGCGGTAGTGCAGCCGCAGTGATGAACGCAGCCAATGAGGTCGCGGTCGAAGCCTTTCTTGACCGTAAAATCGGTTTCCGGCGCATTCCGGAATTGATTGCGACCGTGCTGGATCGCATCCCGAACACTGCGGTGGACGGACTCGACAGCCTGCTCGCACAGGATCGACGCGCTCGCGACTGCGCGCGCGAACTGGTGCGTACCCCGTACTGATTCAGGAGTTTCCATGGCCTTGGTGCAGACCCTGCTGGCTTTTGCGCTGGTGATCGGCGTATTGGTCGTCATACACGAGCTCGGGCACTACCTGGTCGCCCGCTGGTGTGGCGTGAAGGTGCTCCGCTTTTCCGTAGGCATGGGCAAGGTCATCTGGTCGCGCCGGATCGGCCCGGACCAGACCGAGTGGGCGCTTTCGGCGATTCCGCTCGGGGGCTACGTGAAGATGCTCGACGCCCGCGATGAAGAACTCGGCGAAATACGGCCCGAGGAAGCCAGCCGCGAGTTCACCCGGCAGTCGGTGTGGAAGCGCATCGCGATCGTTGCCGCAGGACCTTTGGCAAATTTTCTTCTCGCGATCGTGATCCTGGCCGGGCTGTACGTGCACGGCATGCCCGAACCAGCAGCACGCGTATCGGTGACCCCCGGGAGCGTGGCCGAAGTGGCCGGCATGCGCAGCGGAGATCGCGTTACTGCGATCAATGGGCTGCCGGTCCAGTCATGGGGCGAACTGCGCTGGGAATTGCTGGAGGCCGCGATGCAGAAACGTCCGGCGCAGCTGGAGTTGCAGCGTGCCGACGGTCGCGGTGGCTACCTGTTGAGCGAGTCGGTCCTCCCTCTGCAGACGCTGTCTTCCGGCGAGCTGGACAACCAGATGTTTGAACGCCTCGGCCTCGAACTGGCACCGCCGCCCGCGCTGCTCGGCGAAGTCATGCCAGGCGGAGCGGCAGCTGAGGCCGGCCTGCGCGCCGGAGACCTGATACTTGAGATTGACGGTGAACCTGTGGCTGACGGAGCGGCATTTATCCAGCGTATGCAGGAGGCCGCGGGGCGTTCGTTGACCGTAGCAGGCCTGCGTGACGGGGCAGCGTTCGAGGTGGTCGTCGTGCCCCGCGCGGAGCGGGTTGGCGATCGTACTGTCGGCCGCATTCGTGCGCATGTAGATATGTCTTCCGCGATGGTCGTGGTCGATGCTGCGCCGGCGGAGGCGGTTTCTCGAGCAGTCCGCAAAACCTGGGACACCAGCGTGATGACTGTGACCATGCTTGGCAAGATGCTAATCGGAGAGGCTTCGCTGAAAAACATCACCGGGCCAATCACCATCGCCGACTACGCAGGCCAGACGGCACGTGTCGGCTGGATCAGTTTTCTGTCCTTTATGGCCTTCATCAGCATCAGCCTGGGGGTCATGAACCTGCTGCCAATACCCGTTCTGGACGGGGGGCATTTGTTGTATTATGCGCTGGAACTTTTTTCCGGCCGTCCATTGCCGGAGAATATCAGCGCGCTCGCGCAGCGCGCCGGGTTAGGCCTGCTGGTGGTGCTGATGGCGGTGGCAATGTTCAATGACATTGTGCGCCTGATTGGCTGACCTGCTGGCCTGCCGGGCCGACAAACTAAAACAATCTGTTGATGAAATCCGACCTCGAGCGCAACGCGCTGCCGTTCCTGCCACGCCTCATCGCCGCCGCCGTTTTCTCGCTCTGCGCCACGCAAGCTGCTGCCGTGGAGCCTTTCACCGTAAAAGACATTCGCGTCGAAGGCATTCAGCGAACCGAGGCTGGCACCGTGTTCAGCTACCTGCCGGTACGCGTCGGTGACACCTTCAATGACGAGAAGGCAAGCGCCGCTATCAAGGCCCTGTATGGGACTGGCTTTTTCAAGGATGTGCGCATCGAAGTCGATGGGGACGTGCTCGTCGTAGCCGTTGAAGAGCGGCCGGCGGTCGCCGGCGTGGATTTCACCGGTGTCAAGGAATTCGACAAGGAGCAGCTCAGGAAGTCGCTCAAGGAACTCGGCCTTGGCGAGTCCCGCATCCTCGACCGCTCGCTGGTGGATCGCGCCGAGCAGGAGCTCAAGCGCCAGTACCTGACACGTGGCCTGTACGGCGTGCAGATCACGACCACCATCACGCCGCTGGAGCGCAATCGCGTGAACGTGAGTTTCGTGGTCGACGAAGGCGAAGTCGCGCGCATCAGGCAAATCAACATTGTCGGCAACAAGGCGTTCAAGGAAAGCGAACTGCGCGACCAGTTGAAGCAGACCACGTCGGGGTGGTTTACCTGGTATTCGAAGGCAGACCAGTACTCAAAGCAGAAGCTGGCAGGCGATATCGAGGCGCTGCGCTCGTTCTACCTGAACCGCGGTTACCTCGAAATGCAGGTGGAGTCCACACAGGTCTCGATCTCGCCGGACAAGAAAGACATCTACATCACCATCAACATCAAGGAAGGCCAGAAATACACGGTCACCGACATTCGCCTTGAGGGAGAACTGCTGGGTCGCAAAGACGAACTGGCATCGCTGGTGACGCTGAAGAAGGGCGATGCCTATTCCGGCGAGCGGATGAACGAAAGCACGAAAAAGATCAGTGAGCGGATGGGCGTTTTCGGCTACGCATTCGCCAACGTAAACGCCGTGCCCGAACTCGATCGCGCGAAAGGCGAGGTCGCATTCACGATCTTCGTCGATCCGGGCAAGCGCGTGTATGTCCGCCAGATCAACATTGGCGGCAATGAGCGCACCCGTGACGAGGTCATTCGCCGCGAGTTCCGCCAATATGAAAGCTCCTGGTATGACGGCGACAAGATCCGCTTGTCGCGTGACCGTCTGGGCCGGCTAGGATTCTTCACGGACACCGCGGTCGACACCGTGGAACTGCCCGGCGTACCCGACCAGGTCGATCTCGACGTGAAGGTCACGGAAAAGCCAACCGGCGCCATCATGGTGGGCGCCGGATTCTCGAGCGCGGAAAAGGTCACGCTGACCGGCTCGATCAATCAGGCCAATGCGTTCGGCAGCGGTAACAACGTCGGCATCAACCTGAACACCAGCAAGGTGTTCCGCACGATTGCGCTCAGCCACACCAATCCTTACTTCACCGAGGATGGCGTAAGCCGGACGATTGACCTGTTCCTGCGCACCTCGCGGCCGCCAATCTACCTGTCCAACGTCGACTTCCGGGTCGAGACGCGAGGCGGCAGCGTGAATTTCGGCGTTCCTTTCACCGAGTTCGACCGCGTTTTCCTGGGCATCGGCTACGAGGACACGCAAGTAACGACTTTTGAAACCAGCCCCATTCGCTACCGGAAATTTGTCGCGGACAACAACGGCGACGTGTTCGACGAAAACATACCCTCGTCGGGCGTGGGCTATGCACGAACCTCCTCCGTACCCTTGACGGCTGCATGGCAGCGAGACAACCGGGATAGCGCGCTGATCCCGAGCAAAGGCCGCTACCGTCGGGCGAATCTTGAAATTGCGCCTCTGGGCACGGCGAATTATTACCGGGCCACCTATCAGGATCAGTACTTCTGGCCAGTGAGCAGTTCGATGACGCTGGCGCTGAATGGCGAGTTCAACTACGGCGCTGGCCTCGGCGGCGATCCCTACCCAATCTTCAAGAATTTCTACGCGGGCGGTATCGGTTCGGTGCGGGGCTACACGGCCGGCTCGATCAACGTCAGTGGCTCACGCGTGAGCGGCACCACCTATCGGCTACCGATCGGCGGATCTGCCCGTCTCATCGCGAACGCCGAACTGCAGATGCCGTTCCCGGGCACCGGCACCGACCGCAGCCTGCGCTGGTTTACCTTCTTCGATGCGGGCCAGGTCTGGAACCCGCAGGACGGCGAAAACATTCGCCTGTCCGACATGCGTTACAGCGTCGGCCTCGGCATCAGCTGGATCTCCCCGGTCGGCCCGCTCAAGTTGTCGCTTGGGTATCCGATGAATGCCAAGCCGGGGGATTACACCCAGCGCTTCCAGTTCCAGTTGGGCACCGGTTTCTGATGCCGGGGATGGCATAATTCAAGTTTGCTTCACGGAGAACGATTTTGGAGCCTGTAATCAAAAAAGCAAGCCGCGCCATTGCTGCGCTGGTGATCGCAGCCAGCTTGCCTGTATCGGCGCAGGCGCAAGAGCTGAAAGTCGGGTTCGTCAGCACTGAAAAAATCTTCCGCGAGGCCGCGCCTGCTAAAGCGGCTACGGCAAAACTCGAACAGGAGTTTTCGAAACGGGATAAAGATCTTCAGGAACTGGCCGCAAAAGTCAAAGCTGCTGCCGAGAGGCTCGATAAGGAGGGGCCAGTGCTTGCCGAGTCGGAGCGGGCAAAGCGCCAGCGCGAGCTGACTGAAATGGACCGCGATTTCCAGCGCCGCCAGCGAGAGTTCCGGGAGGACTTGAACCAGCGCCGCAACGAGGAACTCGCGGTCGTGCTCGAGAAAGCGAACCGCGTGATCAAGCAGATCGCCGAGGCTGAAAAGTATGACCTCGTGCTTCAGGAAGCCGTGTATTTCAGCCCCCGCATCGACATCACCGATAAAGTGCTGAAAGCACTCAGCAAATAAGCCAGGACGACCGCCATGAGCACTCGACTGGGAGACTTGGTCGAAAGCTTGGGCGGGGAGTTGATCGGCGATCCCGCGCTGCTGATCGACGGGATTGCTCCCCTGGACGCGGCAGGCCCGTCCCACATCACCTTTCTGTCCAATCCGAAGCTGCGCGCCAAGGCTGCAGCCACGGGCGCTGCTGCGCTGATTCTTGCGCGCGCCGAGCACGAAAAGCTGCAGGCATACGGCGGTGCCCGCATCCTCAGCGACAATCCGTACGCATACTATGCGCGCGCGGCGCAGTATTTCGTTGCACTCCGGATGCCTCCTGTACGGCAGGGCATCCACCCGAGTGCGTCGATCGATCCCGAAGCGCGCATCGCTGCCACCGCTTCAATCGGCCCGCACGTCACCGTCTTGGCTGGTGCCGTGATCGGCGAGCACTGCGTGATCGGTGCCGGGTGCCACATAGGCCGTGACGCTGAGGTCGGCGACCACACGCTGTTCCATCCGAATGTCAGCTTTCTTGATGATTGCCGGATAGGCCGGCGCGGCATTGTGCAGTCAGGCGCAGTGATCGGCGGCGACGGCTTCGGTTTCGCCAATGACCGCGGGCGGTGGATCAAGATTCCCCAGACCGGCGGTGTGCGCATAGGCGACGACGTGGAAATCGGAGCCAATACCACGATCGACCGCGGGGCACTCGACCATACGGTGATCGAGGAGGGCGTCAAGCTCGACAACCAGATCCAGATCGCACACAACTGCGTGATCGGCGCACACACTGCGATGGCCGGCTGCGTCGGTGTGGCCGGCAGTGCGCGCATCGGCAGGCATTGCACTTTTGGCGGTGCGGCGATGGTGCTGGGCCACTTGACGATCGTCGATCATGTGCATGTATCTTCCGGCAGCCTGGTATCGCGTTCGATCGGCGAGCCGGGGCAGTACACCGGTTTTTACCCGCTGGCCAAGAATGCCGACTGGGAGAAGACCGCTGCCGTAGTGCGCCAGCTCGACACGATGCGCGACCGGATACGCGAACTGGAAAGACTGGTCAGGCAACTGGCCGGCAACAAGGATTCACTTTCACGAGATTAGGCAAAACCACAATGAAAAGCCTCGACATCAATCAGATCAAGCAATACCTGCCGCACCGCTATCCGCTGCTGCTGGTGGACCGCGTGCTCGACTGGGAATCCGGCAAGCGCATTACTGCAATCAAGAACGTCACTATCAATGAGGAGTTCTTCAACGGGCATTTCCCGCACAAGCCGGTGATGCCGGGTGTGTTGATGATTGAGGCGCTGGCGCAGTCGGCCGCGCTGCTTGCCTTCCTCAGCATGGGCCAGAAGCCGGACGACAATGCGGTGGTTTATTTTGTCGGTATCGACGGCGCGCGCTTCAAGCGTCCGGTCGAGCCGGGCGACCAGCTGCGGATGGAAGTCGAGATCCTGCGGCAATCGCGCGGGATCTGGAAGTTCCAGGCAAAGGCCATGGTCGACGATCAGCTGGCCGTCGAGGCTGAGTTGATGTGCACGATGCGCAGCATCGCCGAGCCGGCGACGGCGGAATAAGCATGGCGAAAATCCATCCCACCGCCATCGTCGATCCTGCCGCCGACCTGGACGACAGCGTCGAGATCGGCGCGTACAGCATCGTCGGACCGCATGTGCGAATCGGCGCAGGTACGCGTGTCGGTCCGCACGTCGTGATCGACGGGCATACGACGATCGGCACAGACAATACCTTCTTCCAGTTCTCCTCGATCGGCGCGGCGCCACAGGACAAGAAGTATGCAGATGAGCCGACCCGGCTCGAGATCGGCGATCGCAACACGGTGCGCGAGTTCTGCACTTTCAACCGCGGCACAGCACAGGATGCCGGCGTTACCCGGTTGGGCAATGACAACTGGATCATGGCGTATGTCCACCTCGCGCATGATTGCGTGGTGGGCAATCACACCATTTTTGCCAACAACGCGCAGCTCGCGGGTCACGTGCACGTCGGCGACTGGGCGATTCTCGGTGGGCATTCCGGCGTCCATCAGTTCTGCAAGATCGGCGCGCATGCAATGCTGGGGATGTTCACCAGTCTCACGCAGGATGTGCCGCCGTTCGTCATATTGAACGGCAATCCCGCTGCGGTTCATGGCATCAATATCGAGGGCCTGAAGCGGCGCGGCTTTTCGCGCGACGCCATCCAGGCGATCCGCAACGCATACCGCATCGTTTACAAATCGGGACTGACGCTGGATGAAGCCAAGTCCGCACTCGGCTCCGAGGAGCAGGCGGCACCGGACGTTGCGCCGCATCTCAAACTGATGCGCGAATTCCTCGAGAGCGTTACGCGTGGCATCGTCCGCTGAGCTGAAGCTGGCAATGGTCGCCGGCGAGGCGTCGGGCGACCTGCTGGCTGCACGCCTGCTGTCAGGCCTGCGGCCGATGCTGCCTGATGCAATGATTCACGGCATCGGCGGGCGCGCGATGGCCGAGCATGGCTTTGTGTCCGACTATCCGATGGAAAAGCTGGCGGTGCGCGGGCTGTTCGAGGTACTCGCACATTATCGCGAGTTAAAAGGTATTCGCGACAACCTGTGCAAGCAGCTGATCGACGAGCGGCCCGGGGTGTTTATCGGTGTCGACGCACCCGATTTCAATCTCGACCTCGAGATCGCGCTGAAACAGTCGGGCATCCCGACGCTGCATTTCGTGAGTCCGTCGATATGGGCATGGCGGCGCGGGCGAATCAACAAGATACGGCGTGCAGTTTCCCACATGCTGGTTATCTTTCCGTTTGAGGAAGCGATCTATCAGCGGGTCCACATACCTGCAACGTACGTCGGCCATCCTCTGGCTGAGGTGATCCCGATGGATCCCGACCAAGACGCGGCGCGCGATGCGCTCGGCATTGCGCGCGATGCGCGCGTGGTCACCATCCTTCCGGGCAGCCGCCTGTCCGAGCTGAAGTACAACTCGCGCGCCTTCATCGAGACCGCGCTGCTGCTGAGGAAGCGCGACCCTAAACTGCAATTCATCGTGCCCATGGCGGGTGGTACGCAGCGTGCATATTTCGAGCAACTGATTGATCGACCGGAGTTGAAGTCCTTGCCGCTGCTCGTCCTGCCCGGACGCTCGCACGAGGCGATGGCTGCGTGCGATGCGGCACTGGTCGCCAGCGGTACGGCTACGCTCGAAGTAGCGCTTTTCAAGAAGCCGATGGTGATTGCCTACCGGATGAATCCGGCAAGCTGGCAGGTGCTGCGCCTGATGGCCTACCAGCCTTGGGTTGGCCTTCCCAACATCATGGCGCGCGAGTTCCTCGTGCCGGAATTGCTGCAGGGCCGTGCGACTCCCGCCAGCCTGTCATCTGCTCTGTGGGCACAGCTCTCGAATGACCAGAACCGGCAGCGTCTGCGCCGGCGGTTCGTCGACCTGCATCACGACCTGATGCGCAACACGGCATCGCAAAGCGCCCACGCAGTCATGGAACTATTGTCACGACATGGCCGCCTCTGAAACTCGGTCCCTGTTCGACTGGCAAGGCGAGATTCTTTGCGGCGTCGATGAGGCCGGGCGCGGTCCGCTTGCCGGTCCGGTGTTCGCGGCAGCCGTGATCCTCGATCCGGAAAAGCCGATCGACGGACTCCGCGATTCAAAGAAACTCAGTAAAGCACGGCGCGAAACGCTCGCCCTGCAAATCCGGCGCGATGCACGTGCATGGGCGATCGCGCATTGCTCTGCTGCGGAAATCGATCAGATGAACATACTCAACGCGACGATGCTGGCCATGCGCCGCGCGGTCGAGGCACTCTCCCTGCAGCCGACTCTGGTGCTGATCGACGGTAATCGCTGTCCGGTGCTGACAGTGCGCTGCGAGGCGATCGTCAAAGGCGACGATAAAGTGATGGAGATTTCTGCCGCATCCATTCTTGCCAAGACTGCCCGGGATGCGGTGCTCGCCGATCTGCATGAGCAGTACCCGGACTATGCATTCGACCGGCACAAGGGCTACCCTACGGCGCTGCACCTCGAGCGGCTTCGCCAGCATGGCGTCACGCCCGAGCATCGCCGTTCTTATGCGCCGGTACGTGCACTGTTGCCCGGGATTGATGCATGAGCCTGCGTTCCATCACTTCGCGCGACAATCCACTTTACAAGCAGTGGCGGCAGTTGGCCGGCAGTGCGCAGGCGCGGCGCAAGGCAGGTCGCACCCTGCTCGATGGTGTCCATCTGTGCGAAGCATGGCTCCAGCAGCGCGGCGTGCCGCTGCAGTGCGTGGTAGGCGAGCAGGCCGTCGACCTGCCGGAGGTCGAGGCGCTGCTTGCGGATTGCCAGCGCCGCGGCACCGATTGCGTAGTGCTGCCGGACGCGCTGTTCAAACCGCTGAGTCAGGTGGATCATGGCGTGGCGCTGCTGTTCGTGATCGAACTTCCTTCGTACGGTGCCGTGCAGCGGCTGGATGGACCGGCCTTGCTGCTTGATGGCTTGCAGGATCCGGGTAACCTGGGATCGATTCTGCGCACCGCTGCAGCCGCCGGGATTCCTCGGGTGTTTTGCGGCAGTGGGACGGTCGCTGCATGGTCACCCAAAGTGCTGCGGGCGGGCATGGGCGCGCATTTTGTCCTTGAGGTGGTTGAGGACGTCGACCTCGAGCGCTTGGTTTCCACGGCTGCGGTGCCCGTGTATGCAACGAGCTCGCATGCCAGTTCCGCTCTCTACGAGGCCGATCTGCGTCCGGCTTGCGCCTGGTTGTTTGGCCATGAAGGACAGGGCGTCTCTGCCTCGCTGCTGCGGTACGCTACCGGATGCCTGACCATACCGCAGGCCGCTGGCATCGAATCCATGAACGTGGCCGCGAGTGTCGCCGTGTGCCTGTTCGAGCAACGAAGGCAGCAGCGTCTCAACGTCCGGAGGTAATCGGGCAGACGCCCCGAATGAACCTCGCTCTTTTGTAGCGACTAAGGCAGCACCGGGGACACTGTGGCGTTTTGCACAGCATCTCTGGCTTGCGAGACCCGGACAGGTGTAGATTTCCGCGGGTTTTATCAGCGCAGCCTGCCTCTCATGCCCACCGTCCTCCTGCCTGCCGACCTCCTCAACGTAAGTCAGATTCTGGTCGCCGGCGGCGTCCGGCAATTTTATTCAGCGCTCGAGGCCAAGGGCTTTTGCTATCCCGGTTGGGCGCTCGGGATGACGGGCAGCATGGGCCTGCCATCCATTCCATCGGCCGAGTATGTGAGCGGTACAGCGCTCATGGGAATTGGCAGCCAGATCTTTCAAATTCTCGGTGGCCCGGCAGTAGACAAACTCCGTTACGACATCGCGAAATCCTATCTGCGTGCATTGCAAAGACTGGCCCGCGAAACAGCTGGCATCAACCGGGACATCAACGCCGAAGAGGCATTGAGGGTGGTGGGGGAGGGTTTGGAGCGTAATGGACTTGGCATGGAAAACTGGAATCTGTATCTTCCGCTGTCCATCTTGGAGCGCATGGCAGGCGGCGAGGCGGTCGAGCGTTTCTGGACCGTTCTGCGCGACAGCCACCGACATCCCCACACCTTGGGCGCGCTTTCCAAACTGGCCACGATTTTCTTCGTGCACAAGCAAATGATGTCGGCCGATATCAAATGCCGGCAAATGGCTGCGGCTTGGCTGAGCCGCAATCCGTCGGTTTACACTTGCGAAGAGATAGAGAGAAGGCTGAGTGTGATTTTTCGGGAGGCTGATTGCTCATCGCATGCGGAATTCATGCAATTTTTTGAACTGCTCGATTTCAACGCGCCTGATCCCCTGAGGCTGCACGATTAAGGTGGGCAGCGGGACGAACCCCGACAGAAAGGCAATGGGTTTTAGTCAGGCAGCCGCTGAGACTGCTGCGGACGGACAGCATTCTGCGTAGACCAGGCCGGGCGCTATCCAACGCTGGTCGTGCGCAAGGCAAGTTGCTGTGCCGACAGGGCATATATGCGCGAAACGGTAGTTTCGACCATCGATCACTGCGTACTCGTGAATAGGCTGGCCGCAATACTTCCCGATTGGCGTGATCAACTGTTGAGGCCAGCTGGGCGGAATGCGACGCGCATGGCGCACCGAGGCAGCAGACTTCCCACCCCGGGAATGCAGATCCGACTCGATCTGTACCAAGCTCTGCCGCATGGCCCAGAGCACCAGCCCGAAGCCCACCCACAGCACTATTTCGATTACCAGCAGACTCATCGCACACTCCCCGAAAGAAGCCTCTCAGTCTTCATGAGTCGGGGTCCGATAGTCGGAATTCCCCCATGAAATTTGACGTCGGTCAGGCTTCGACGAATGTTTGCGACGAAACAGATGTCCGGGCGGCGCTCAGTAGCCCCGCTTGTTCAGGCCGATTTCCTGCAAGATCAGCGTGGCAATTTCCTCAATGGACTTTACCGTGGTGGATACCCAGCGTATGCCCTCGCGCTGCATCATGTTTTCCGCCTCGTTGACCTCGTACCGGCAATTTTCGAGCGACGCGTATTTGCTGCCTGGCCTGCGTTCATTGCGAACCTCGGACAGGCGGTCCGGCGCGATCGACAGGCCGAAAATCTTGCCTCGATACGGCATTAACCCGCTCGGCAACTGGCCTCGCTCGAAATCATCCGGGATCAGCGGATAGTTGGCTGCCTTGATGCCATATTGCATCGCGAGATAGAGGCTGGTGGGCGTCTTGCCAGACCGCGACACGCCCACCAGGATCACGTCAGCCAGCGTCAGATTCTTGTGCGACTGGCCGTCATCGTGGGCGAGCGAAAAATTGATCGCCTCAATGCGATTTTTGTAATCTTTGGAGTCGGCGATGTTGTGGCTGCGGCCAACGGTATGGGTCGATTTGGTTCCCAGTTCCTGTTCGAGCGGATCCACGAATGTCTGGATCAGGTCCATGTGCATGCCGGCCGAGCGCCGCACGATGTCCGACAGTTCGGCCTTGACCAGCGTAGAGAACACGATAGGCCGTTTGCCCTCCGCCTCGAAGGAGTCATTGATGCGGCGTGCCGCTTCATGCGCCTTGTCTACTGAATCGATGAAGGGCAAGCGGATCTGGCGAAACCGCAGGTCGAACTGGGTCAGTACCGAGTGGCCGAAGGTTTCCGCGGTGATGCCCGTGCCATCCGAGACGAAAAAAACTGTGCGGTCGAATCCGTTCGTGGCGCCTTGAAGGGGAATATGCATGGAAATTTACAAAGAAATAACGCAAAAAACCACATCGATGCCCGCGCAAAGCAGTTTGCGACAGGTAAAATGCCGGCGTTGCCTATTCTCCCACGCCACCTGTCATCCGGACAATCAACATGGATCGAGTCATGCCCGCAGTCGTTGCCGAGCACAGCACTCTCCGTGTGCGCTTGGCGCGCCGCAACCCGATTTCCCACCATCAAAGAGGTAGTTATGACCAACCCAGCAACCGCGGGGGTTCACCAGGCCCCTGATTCAGGGGCAGCTTACGTCGTTTCCTTCGAAAACCTTCGCATGACGGACGTTGAGTCCGTCGGCGGCAAGAATGCTTCGCTCGGCGAAATGATCAGCCAGCTGGCGCACGCCGGCGTCCGCGTTCCGGGCGGCTTTGCGACCACTGCGCAGGCATTCCGCGATTTCCTGTCGTACAGCGTGCCGGGCGGCCAGTCGCTGGCCGACCGCATTGCGGACCGGCTTGCGACGCTCGACATCGACGACGTGCGTGCACTGGCTGCGGCCGGCGCCGAGATCCGTCAGTGGATCATCGACACGCCTTTCCAGCCGCGCCTGCAACAGGAAATCACGCAGTTCTATCACCAGCTGGTCGATGACTCGGCCAGCGAGGTGTCGTTCGCGGTTCGCTCGTCCGCAACCGCTGAAGACCTGCCCGACGCATCCTTTGCCGGGCAGCAGGAGACCTTCCTGAACGTGGTCGGTATCGACAACGTGCTCGAGGCGATGAAGCATGTGTTCGCATCGCTGTACAACGACCGCGCGATCTCGTATCGCGTGCACAAGGGCTTTACGCACAGCGAAGTGGCGCTGTCGGCTGGCGTGCAGCGCATGGTGCGCTCCGATCTCGGTGCGGCTGGCGTGATGTTCACGATCGATACCGAATCCGGCTTCCAGGATGTGGTGTTCATCACCTCCAGCTACGGCCTCGGAGAGACCGTGGTGCAGGGCGCGGTCAACCCGGACGAGTTCTACGTGCACAAGCCGATGCTCGCGCAGGGCAAACTGCCTATCATCCGCAAGAACATCGGCTCCAAGCTGATCAAGATGGAGTTCACCGGCGAGGCCAAGGCCGGCCGCTCGGTGCGGACGATCGACGTGCCGATCGAGATGCGCAACCGCTACTCGCTGACCGATGCCGAGATCGCCGAACTGGCGACCTATGCGGTCATCATCGAGAAGCACTACGGCCGCCCGATGGATATCGAGTGGGGCAAGGACGGCCGCGACGGCAAGCTGTACATCCTGCAGGCGCGTCCGGAGACCGTGAAGTCGCAGCAGAAGCATGGCGACGCGCAGCAGCGCTTCAAGCTGAAGGGCTCGGGCACGGTGCTGGCGTCGGGCCGCGCGATCGGCCAGAAGATCGGCGCCGGTCCGGTGCGCGTGATCAAGGATCCGGAAGAAATGGAACGTGTGCAGCCGGGCGACGTGCTGGTGGCCGACATGACCGACCCGAACTGGGAGCCGGTGATGAAGCGCGCATCGGCGATCGTCACCAACCGCGGCGGTCGTACCTGCCATGCAGCGATCATCGCGCGCGAGCTGGGCGTGCCGGCCGTTGTCGGCTGCGGCGATGCGACCGACGTGCTGAAGGACGGCACGCTGGTGACCGTTTCCTGCGCCGAGGGTGACGAGGGCAAGATCTACGACGGCCTGCTCGAGACCGAAGTGACTGAAGTCGCGCGCGGCGAACTGCCGGAGATTCCGGTCAAGATCATGATGAACGTCGGCAATCCGCAGCTGGCGTTCGACTTCGCGCAGTTGCCGAATGGCGGCGTTGGCTTGGCTCGCCTCGAGTTCATCATCAACAACAATATCGGCGTGCACCCGAAGGCCATCCTCGAGTACCCGAACATCGATCCGGACCTGAAGAAGGCGGTCGAGTCGGTCGCTCGCGGCCATGCTTCGCCGAAGGCCTTCTATGTCGACAAGCTTGCCGAAGGCGTCGCGACCATTGCCGCTGCCTTCTGGCCGCGCCCGGTGATCGTGCGCCTGTCCGACTTCAAGTCGAACGAGTACAAGAAGCTGATCGGCGGTTCGCGCTACGAGCCGGACGAGGAAAACCCGATGCTCGGTTTCCGCGGTGCGGCGCGTTACCTCGCGGCCGACTTCGCCGAGGCGTTCGAGATGGAATGCATCGCGATGAAGCGCGTGCGTGACGAGATGGGCCTGACCAACGTCGAGATCATGGTGCCTTTCGTGCGTACGCTGGGCCAGGCGGAGAAGGTCGTTGGCCTGCTCGGCAAGTACGGCCTGAAGCGCGGCGAGAACGGCCTCAAGCTGATCATGATGTGCGAAGTGCCGTCGAACGCCATCCTCGCGGAGCAGTTCCTCGAGCATTTCGATGGCTTCTCGGTTGGCTCGAACGACCTGACGCAGCTGACGCTGGGGCTCGACCGCGACTCCGGCATGGAGCTGCTGGCGGCCGATTTCGACGAGCGCGACCCGGCCGTGCGCGAACTGCTGTCGAAGGCGATCAGGACCTGCCTCGCTCAGGGCAAGTATGTCGGCATCTGCGGCCAGGGCCCGTCTGACCATCCGGACTTCGCCGAGTGGTTGATGAAGGAGGGCATCAGCTCGATTTCGCTGAACCCGGACTCGGTGGTCGACACCTGGATGAAGCTGGCCGGCAAGCAGTAAAAAAATTTCCGAATCGGTGGTTGACATACGGAAATATTCCGCTACACTGCGGCTTCCGAATTCGGAATAACAAACAAGAACAGTCAGTAGTACTGATTCAGCCCCCGCGCTTCACGGCCCGGGGGTTTTGTTTTTCATCCGTCCAAAGCTCTTCGGGCGCGCCACAATTCAGACAGCTCTCCCGCCTCAAGTGCGAACTCGGGCCACTGTCTCAGTCTGCTCAGTTGCGCCTCCACACCCGCCTGCTGTTGGGCATCGGGCGAGGCTGTTCCTTCAGCTGCTGCCAGTACCGTATCGATCATCTCGTTCATTCCTGCTCTGGCCCGCATGGAAAGATCTTCTGCGTCGATGTCAGGATCGAGGTCTTCCATCATGAACTCGAGGTATCGGTCGATGAAAAGCTTGCGCGAGTCTTTGTTGGCGAAGCGAATGGCGGAAGCTGTGGTGTGGGGAGCACGTGCCAGTGGGCGCTGAGTTTCTTCCGGTCGAGTGGCGGATTGAAGAGTGACGTTGGTATAAGTGCCCACCGTCCATCGGATGTTCCGGGTCGAGACTAACTTGGACAGTTGGTCGATGAATTGGTCGGCATCGGCGGCGCTAATCCGGCCTTTTTCCAAATTCAGGCTCGGGAGACGGGCAGTGTCGTCAGACAAATTCACTGCCCAAACAAACTCCATCGCTTTTGCAGATTTCCTCAGCGCGTCTTGCTCCTTTTTGTGCGCTTCGGTACGAATTTCCTGCGCTTTCCTGTCAGCGGAGCTTCGGTGGCGAGAATATTGAGTCGAGGCCTGCACAGCATCTTTGTGCAGTGTGTGCATGGGCGAACCGGCCGATCCCTCTGCCGGTTCAGCAGGGGATGACGGTCCCGTACCGCCGATGGGCGGCGGAACGGATGCGCGCCAAGCAGGCTGTGAACCGCCACGTGCCTGCCACCCCAGGTCGGACAAGTATTTTTCTGCTGCACGTCTGCCGCTGGTGACACCATTGAGCGCGTCTTTGATCCAGGTGAACAGCGAACGCGGCGTTTCCCGTTTGAAGAACAGCAGCGTCGTTATGCCTTTGTCTTCGTTTACCTGCGCATACCAGTGGCCGGCTCTGCTCGTTGTGCTTTGCACCAACAGGTTGACAGTGTGACGGGCCATGCTTGCCTCCTGCGCCGACGTCGCGGCTTGCGCGCGACACAACGGGAAAAACTTCGGGTCGAAGCCTTGCTGATGTCGCAACCGATCTGTGCTTTAGTGAACGAGTCCGCGTGCTTGCTCTGGCGCGTTTGCGTGAGCGCTGCATCAGCAGGCTGTGCGTTTCTGGCGCCACTTGCACAAGCCGTTAGTTCCGGTGAGTCGGTCGCATATCGGAGAAACCGGCCCGACTTTTGGGTGGGTTCAGGCCGGTCGCGGATCGGCGGCGGGCGTGTCCGTCAACGTCGATTTTGCTTCATCACGCGCGCAATTTCCCGCTGGGCATCGCGGTTGCGCTCGGTGTCGCGCTTGTCATGCTGCTTCTTGCCCTTTGCAAGCCCGATCTCGCATTTGATGCGGCCCCGAGTGTAGTGCAGGTTCAGCGGCACCAGCGTATACCCAGCGCGTTCGACCTTGCCGATCAGGCGCTTGATTTCCTCAGCTTTCAGCAGCAGTTTGCGGGTGCGTACCGGATCCGGATGCACATGGGTAGACGCGGTAGGCAAGGGGCTGATGTGGGCGCCGAACAGGAAGACTTCGCCCTTCCGGACGATCACATAAGCCTCTTTCAATTGCACGCGGCCGGCGCGGATGGATTTCACCTCCCAGCCTTCGAGCGCCATGCCCGCCTCGGAGCGTTCCTCGATGAAGTAGTCGTGGAAGGCTTTCTTGTTGTCGACGATGCTCATGGAAAAAGGGGTGCGCTGGGCTGCCAGAAGAGCGGTTTGCGCCGCTCGGGTTAGAATCCGAACCCGGCATTTTATCAAACGGCATCATTACCGCATCATGGCTCGCGTCCAGAAATCCGTGCTCCTCCCGTATAGCGCAGCGCAGATGTTCGCGCTGGTCGACAAAGTGGAGGACTATCCGGCCTTCCTGCCTTGGTGCGGCGGCGTGCAGGTGCGCGAGCGCACGCCGGAGAAGCTGGTGGCTGTGATAGCGATCAATTACCACGGCGTCAAACAGAGTTTCACCACCGAGAACACCAACACCCCGCCAAGCCGCATGCAGATGAGCCTGGTCGAGGGACCGTTTCGTCATCTCGATGGCACTTGGCTGTTCACGCCGCTGCGGGAGGATGCCTGCAAGATCGAGTTTGAGTTGCATTACGAATTCTCCAGCAAACTCCTCGAAAAACTGATCGGCCCGGTGTTCTCCAAAATTGCTGACAGCTTCGTCGACTCTTTTTGCAAACGAGCGGAGGCCGTGTATGGCTGAGCAGGTGAGGGTTCAGGTCTGCCTTGCACTGCCCGCCGACAGCATCCTGCAGGATTTGTACTTGCCGGCTGGCGCCACGCTGCTGCAGGCGGTCGAGGCCAGCGGCGTGCTGCAGCGCTTTCCGCAGATCGATCCGGAGACGGCGAAGTTTGGCATTTTTGGCAAGCTCCGGCCGGCCGACACGGTGCTGCGGGAAGGCGACCGGGTCGAAATTTACCGGCCCCTGCTGGCGGATCCCAAGGAAAGTCGACGCCGACGCGCACAGCACAGGCAGCGCTCGGCAGGCGCCTGAAACTGCTGTATGCCCGCGGGCAGCGGAACGAAGCATTGATGAGTTCTGTATAATTCGCTTTTGCGCCTACAGGAATCCCCATGCGTCTGATCCAGAAAGCACTCACTTTCGATGACGTGCTGCTCGTGCCGGCCTATTCGGCCATCCTTCCGAAAGACACCTCCCTCAACACCCGGCTGACACGAAATATCTCGCTGTCGATCCCGCTCGTCTCTGCAGCGATGGACACGGTGACCGAGGCGCGGCTGGCGATCGCGATCGCGCAGGAGGGCGGCATCGGCATCGTGCACAAGAACCTGACGGCGAAGGAACAGGCGCGCGAGGTGGCGAAGGTCAAGCGTTTCGAGGCTGGTGTGGTTCGGGATCCCATCACCATTCCGCCGACAATGAAGATTCGCGACGTGATCGCGCTGTCGCACCAGCATGGCATCTCCGGATTCCCGGTCGTCGAGGGCAAGACGGTGGTCGGCATCATTACCAACCGCGACCTGCGCTTCGAGGAAGAACTGGAAGCGGAAGCGCGCCAGAAAATGACGCCGCGCGAGAAACTGGTGTACGTGAAGGAAGGCGCCGATCCGGCCGAGGCCAAGCGCCTGATGAACAAGCACCGTCTCGAGCGCGTGCTGGTCGTGAACGATGCATTCGAGCTGCGCGGCCTGATCACCGTAAAAGACATTTTCAAGTCCACCGAGCATCCGAACGCCGCCAAGGATGAGCAGGGCAAGCTGCGCGTGGGCGCCGCTGTCGGCGTCGGTCCGGACAATGACGAGCGTGTCGAGTTGCTGGTTGCTGCCGGCGTCGACGTCGTCGTGGTCGATACCGCGCATGGCCATTCGCAGGGCGTGCTCGACCGCGTCAAGTGGGTCAAGCGCCGCTTCCCGCAGGTGGAGGTCATCGGCGGCAATATCGCGACCGCCGATGCGGCGAGGGCGCTGATGGATGCCGGCGCCGACGGCGTAAAGGTCGGCATTGGCCCGGGCTCGATTTGCACCACGCGTATCGTCGCCGGTGTCGGCGTGCCGCAGATCACGGCGATTGCGAACGTCGCCAAGGCCCTCGATGGCACCGGTATCCCGTGCATCGCCGATGGCGGTATCCGCTTCTCGGGCGACGTGGCCAAGGCGCTGGCTGCAGGCGCATCGTCGGTCATGATGGGCAGCATGTTCGCCGGTACCGAAGAGGCGCCGGGCGAGGTGATTCTTTACCAGGGCCGCAGCTATAAGTCCTACCGCGGCATGGGCAGTCTCGGTGCGATGTCGGCCGGCTCTGCCGACCGCTACTTCCAGGACTCGGCCAACAACGCCGACAAGCTGGTTCCCGAAGGCATCGAGGGCCGCGTGCCGTACAAGGGCAGCGTGCTGGCCATCCTGTACCAGCTGGTCGGCGGCGTGCGCTCGTCGATGGGCTACTGCGGATGCGCGACCATTGATGAACTGCGCGAAAAGGCCGAGTTCGTCGAGATCACGTCGGCCGGCATGCGCGAGTCGCATGTGCACGATGTGCAGATCACGAAAGAAGCGCCGAACTACCGCGCCGAGTAAGCCACTCCCGAGCACCTCCAGGCGGCAGCAATGCCGCCTGAGTTTTTTCAGAAGACCCGTTTATGCATTCCAAGATCCTCATCCTCGATTTCGGCTCCCAGGTGACCCAGCTGATCGCACGTCGCGTGCGCGAATCCGGCGTGTTCTCCGAGGTGCATCCGTACGATGTCAGCGACGATTTCATCCGCAATTCGGGTGCTGCCGGCATCATCCTGTCGGGCGGCCCCAGCTCGGTGACCGAGGGTGATACGCCCCGCGCACCGCAGGCAGTGTTCGAGCTCGGCGTGCCAGTCCTCGGCATCTGCTACGGCATGCAGACCATGGCGGCACAGCTCGGCGGCAAGGTCGAGAACGGTACGGTGCGGGAATTCGGTTATGCGGAAGTGCGCGCGCGCGGCCATACCGCGCTGCTGAAGGACATCAACGACTTCGTCACTCCGGAAGGCCACGGCATGCTGAAGGTCTGGATGAGCCATGGCGACAAAGTGATCGACATGCCGCCGGGCTTCAAGCTGATGGCCTCGACCGACAGCTGCCCGATCGCCGGCATGGCCGACGAGGCACGCCGGCTGTACGCGGTGCAGTTCCATCCGGAGGTCACGCACACGGTCCAGGGCGCCGCCATCCTCGGCCGCTTCGTGCACGAGATCTGCGGCTGCAAGGCGGACTGGAATATGCCGGACTATGTGTCCGAGGCCGTCGAAGCTATCCGCAAGCAGGTCGGCGACGACGAGGTCATCCTCGGCCTGTCCGGTGGCGTCGACTCGAGCGTTGCGGCAGCGCTGATCCATCGCGCGATCGGCGACCAGCTGACCTGCGTGTTCGTCGACCACGGCCTGCTGCGCCTCAACGAAGGCCAGATGGTGATGGACATGTTCGGCAAGAACCTTGGCGTGCGCGTGATCCATGTCGACGCCACCGAGCAGTTCATGGGCAAGCTGGCCGGCGTGTCGGATCCCGAAGCCAAGCGCAAGATCATCGGCCGCGAATTCGTCGAGGTGTTCCAGGCCGAGGCTGCCAAGCGCAAGAATGCGAAGTGGCTGGCCCAGGGCACGATTTATCCCGACGTGATCGAGAGCGCTGGCAAGGGCAAGAAGGGCGCACATACCATCAAGAGCCACCACAATGTGGGCGGCCTGCCGGAGACACTGAACCTGAAGCTGCTGGAGCCGCTGCGCGACCTGTTCAAGGACGAAGTGCGCAAGCTGGGCGTCGCGCTCGGTCTGCCGCATGACATGGTGTACCGCCATCCTTTCCCGGGTCCGGGCCTCGGCGTGCGCATCCTCGGCGAGGTGAAGAAGGACTACGCGGACCTGCTGCGGCGTGCGGATGCGATCTTCATCGAAGAACTCCGCAACACGGCAATCCCGCTGCCGCAGGAACTGGCCGAGGGTCAGCCGGTCGGCCACTTCCACAAGAACTGGTATGACGCGACGAGCCAGGCGTTCGCGGTGTTCCTGCCGGTGAAGTCGGTCGGCGTGATGGGCGACGGCCGTACCTACGAGTACGTCGTGGCCCTGCGAGCGGTGCAGACGCAGGATTTCATGACTGCCCACTGGGCCCACCTGCCGCATGAACTGCTGGGCCGGGTATCGAACCGCATCATCAACGAGGTTCGCGGTATCAACCGCGTGGTGTACGACATCTCGGGCAAGCCGCCAGCCACGATCGAGTGGGAATAAATCCGGACCAACTCAAAGCCTGACAATGGCGCCTGCGGGCGCCATTATCATTTCCGGGGGCAGAACAGGGATGTCCGGCTGCCGTGCCCAAGCCCAGCCTGCCTGCCGGCCTACTCGCGTCGCTTGCGCTTACCTCTGCCCTCGATCGCCATGTCAATCAAGCCGAAAATCACCGGCGCGATCACTATCCATCCGAAAAGCATGACGCCCATGAAGTCTCCTGACGCAGTCAGTTACCAGCCAGCGCCTGTTAATCGGGCTTCGCGAACGGCAGTTCGATCGGGCCCGAACGCTTAAGTGAGGGCAAGGCGCTTATGTATATGGGTGGCACCGCATGTTTCAGGGGCCGGGCACTGCCGCCTCGCCAAATTTTTTCGCATCGACCGCTGTCGGACATCATGCGCGGCACGGCGTTCGCCAGCTTTCGCCGGATAGGTCGCGCTGCCGCGCGGCCGTGTTTTCAGGACAATTTCGCTTGATGATCGTAAATCGCGGTACATCTGCGAGCGGAATATTTGCGCTTACGGGCTGATTGCCAAGTACTCGCGTGCAGCGATCAGCCTAGCCCAGTTCAGCGGGCTGACCGGCAAATGCGACCAGATGCCTGCGCCGAGCGTTGCTGCTGCGGTTAGCAGAGGCGGTACCAACAGCAGCCAATCGGTCTCTCGCCAGCCTCGCTGCGGTATGGTTTCCTGCGGCCAGGCGCCTGACGGCCTGAGTGCCCAGCAACGCCAGATAATCGGCAGGAAATAGATTGCATTCAGGATGCCGGACGCAGTCAGCACCCACGCTGCCCACGCCATGTTCGCGGCATGCGCGCCCTGGGACAGCCAATCCTTGCTGATCGCTCCGGCTGTCAGCGGAAGACCGATCATGCCGAAGGCGCCGATGGTGAACGCGATCGTGGTCAGCGGCATGCGCCGCCCGATGCCGTTCATCTCGCTGACCTTGTGGGTTCCGAGTGTCTCCGCATAATTGCCTGCGCAGAAAAATAGCGTGATTTTCATGATGCCCTGGTGCACCAGGTGGACCAGGCCACCGATGGTGCCGACCGGGCCGAACAGTGCAACACCCATCACGATGTAAGACACCTGGCTGACTGTGGAAAAGGCAAGGCGTTTCTTCAGGTCGTCCTGCGACAGCGCCCGTACGCTGCCCCAAAGAATAGTGAACGCTGCGATTGCCGCCAGCGGGGACAGCAGGCCGAGTGCTTGTGCGGTTTCGATGCCGAAGGTTTCGTAGGTGATGCGGACCACGCCGAAGGCGCCAGCTTTGACGACCGCGACCGCGTGCAGCAGGGCGGATACTGGCGCAGGCGCCACCATCGCACGGGGCAGCCAGCCATGCAGCGGAAACAGGGCTGCCTTCACTCCCGTTCCTGCCATCAGCAGGACGAAGATCACCGTCAGCGTGTCCGGCCGTGTGGCTGCCAGTTCAGCGAGAATGCCGCCAGGTGCGAATTCCGTATGTCCCATCAGCGCGTGCAGCCATATGGTGCCGGCCAGCATCAGCGAACCGCCGGCCAGCGTGTAGCGCAGGTAGGTGGCGCCGCCATTGAGCGCCTTCGTTGTACCGCGGTGTACGACCAGCGGATACGTCGACAGGGTCAGCAGCTCGTAGAAGATAAAGAAAGTGAACAGGTTGGCGGCAATCGCGATGCCGACGGTCGCGGTTACGCACAAGCTGAAAAAACCGAAGAAGCGGCTCCGGTTCGGCGTGCCTTCGAGATAGCCGATCGCATACAGCGTGGTCAGCAGCCACAGCAGGGCTGACAGCGTCACGAACAGCAGGCCAAGTGCATCCGCCTTGAACGCAAGGTCGAGCCCCGGCAGCACCTCGTAGCGGACCTCGTACTGTTGGCCGGCAGCGACTCCGGCCAGCATCAGGCCGACCAGCAACAGCTTGACCAGCGCCCCAGAGAGGTTGAGCGTACTGCGAAGCACGACCTGCCGCTCATGCAATATGAAAATGGCCAGCCCCGGCAACAGCGAACTCGCCAGCAACGCAAGCAGCAGCCAGCTGTGCGCGCTCATGGATTGGCTCCCCATTTGAGGAGGTCGACCAGTTCGACTGCCCGCAGTCCGAGCAGCACGCTGGCGGCCGCCAGCGCAAAGGCAATCCACTCCATTGTCCTCGGCACAGGTACGAGTTCGCGCCGTGCGTCCGCCTTGCCAAACGCCGGTGCCAGCAGGCGGTACAAGTAGGTCGCGGCCAGCAGTCCGCCGGCCAGCAGCACCACGGCCACTTCCCACAGGCCCAATGCGATCGCGCTCTCCAGCAGCCGCCATTTGGCGAGGAAGCCGGCCGATGGCGGCAGGCCGGCAAGCGTAAGGCCTGCCAGTGCGATCGCAAACATCGTGACCGGCAGGCGCGGCGCGCAACAGCCAATGCTGTCCACGCGATCTTCGCCGGTCGCCTTGAGCACGATACCCGCAGCGGCAAACATCGCCGCCTTGGCAAGGCCATGCGCCCATATCTGCAATACGCCCGCCTCCAGCGCATGATCTGCCCTCAGAAGCGACAGTACGAGGAAAAGATAGCCAAGCTGGGCGACGGTCGAATAGGCAATCAGGCGCTTCAGTCGGGTGGCTCGTATCGCCTGCCATGAACCCCACAGCACCGCAGCCGAGCCGAGCAGCAGGGGCAGCAGGGCGATCGCTTCCGCCAGTGGCGCGAACAGGCCGCTCCATAGGCGCAGGATCAGGTAGAACGAAGCCTTGACTACCAGCGCCGACAGAAGCGCAGAGGCCGGTGCCGGTGCACTCGCATGCGCGCCGGGCAGCCAGTAATGCAAGGGGAACAGCGCAGTTTTCAGCATCAGCCCGGCCAGCATCAGCAGCCCGGCGAGCGGGACAGCGGCCGGCGGGGCGGTACCGAGCAGCGGCTGCAGTGTGTCCAGTGCCACTGTGCCGAAGCTGCCGTAGATGAGTGCCACGCCCATCAGGAATGCGCCCGAGCCAAGCAGGGTGGCGAACAGATAGCGCAGTGCGGCGATCAGCTGTTTCTCGGTGCCGCCTGCAGCGACCAGGCCAACCGCTGTAAGACCTACGAGTTCCAGTCCAACGTACATGTTGAACAGATCTGCGCTCAGGACCAGTGCATTCAATCCGCAGACCAGGAGCCCGACCAGCGGCCAGAAGTAGCGTGCCTCCGGTCCGCCGTCCCGAAGATAGGCTCGCGCGTATACCGCAATCGGCAGTGCGACCGTCTGCACCAGCAGGAGCATTGCCGCGGACAGCCCGTCGACGGCCAGCACAATCCCCAGCGGTGCGTCCCAGCCGCCGATCACATGCGTGCTTCCGTCCGGGGCCGGCCAGCCGATTACTCGCAGGGCGACCAGCCATTGCAGTGCCAATCCCGATACGGCCAGGATTGCGCCGCGCGATGGGCCCAGCAGGAACGCGGCGCACGCCCACGCCATCGGGATGACGACGAGCCAGGCCATCGCGTCAGTCGTCCCCGTCCGTGCTCGGCAGCCGATTGCGGCCGCCATGCCGGCGCAGGGCGCGCACGAGCGCAAGTGCCATGGCGGTTGCCGCCACGGAGACCACGATGCCGGTCAATACCATCGCCTGCGGCACCGGGTCGGCGTCACCGCCGCGCTGTGCGAGGCCAACCATCACGAGAAACGCGCCACTGCCCAGCAGGTTGAATCCGATGATTCTGCGCAGCAGCTGTGCATGCAGGGCGAGTCCGAATGCGCCCAGCACGAACAGCAGAATACCGGCGGTCGCAAAAATCAGTCCCGAGCTCATGGCGGCTCCGTGGCGTCTGCGGAGAGAAACAGGAACAGTCCCGCCAGCATGCAGGCGATCGACACTGTCAGGCCGGACTCGATCAACAGGATCAGTGCACCCGCGGCCGAGGGTGGATAAGCCAGCAGAGTGCCGCCTGCAAGCAGGATCGCCGCGATTGCGAGGAAGATCAGCAGCCCGACGGCAAGACCTGCCCGCAACCAGCGCCCGGGCGCGGCCCAGCCCAGCTGCAGCCCGGTCAGGTTCAATAGCACGGCCGCCGCCGCCAGCAGTGCGCCGGCCTGGAATGCGCCGCCCGGACGGAATGCGCCCGCCCACAGCAAATAAACCCCCAGCAGGACGGCTGTCGGCGCCACGATTCTGGCCAGGGCCTGCGGTACCGGGTCGCCAGCAGCGCCGGGGACGGGCAACCGCGAATCCCTGGCTGATAGCACCGCAAGCACGGCCACCAGCAGCACGCCCATCTCGAGCAGGGTGTCATAGCCGCGAAAATTCAGGAGGACGGCCGTCACAGGATGCTCGACGCCGCTGGCCGGCATGCTGGCGTCCACCAACGTACGCAGGTCGACCGGGGCCGCAGGCAGCGCATGGATGACTGCGGCCAGCGCTCCTGCCAGCAGGGCGGCCGAGAATATCGCGGCCGTTTTCAAGGCGGTGCGCGTCATGGCGTCGTGCTGCGCCTGCGCCGGTGCAAGGCACCATAGGTATCCAGCAGCAATGCGCCCGTTAGTCCCGCACCGACGGCTGCTTCTGCCAGGCCCAGGTCAGGTGCCGACAGCCTCGCATAGGCAAGGGCCATCATGAGACCGAACACAATAAACATGATCAGCGCGCGGGCCAGAGGCGCACCGTGAAGCGCCTGCCAGCCGCACCAGACCAGCGCGAAGGCGAGCGCAACATCAAACACCAGTGCAGCCGTCATGGCGTGTCTCGCTGCCACGGTCGGATACCGAGGCGATTGGCACGCCGTGAAATGGCATAGCTGAGACCGCCGCTGGCGGCCAGCGCCAGCGGCCAGATAGCGAGCAGCTTGCATGCCTCGGGGATGCTGTCCGCCTGCAGCGCAAGGCCGGCCAGCACGAAGCCGAGGCCAAGGTTGTCAGCCTTCGCAAGTGCATGCAGGCGGGTGTAGACGTCGGGAAAGCGGACCAGGGCGACGGTGCCGGCAAAGAAGAAAAAGCTGCCGATGACGAGCAGTATGCTGCTGATCAGTTCAATCATCGTCGCTCCCGACAGCGCGCCAGGCGCGCCGCGCAAATGCCAAGCCGGAGACGGCAGCCAGCAGCGCCAGCACCAGTGCGACATCCACCAGCGCAGGCATGGCAGTCGACCTCGCCAGCAGCGTGAGGATCGCTATGCCCGTACTGCCAAAGAGCAGGGCGGTCAGCATGGCGTCTGCCAGCGTCGGGCCGCGAGCCGCAACGAAAAGCGCTGCCAGCAGATTGCCGAGCAGGAAAAGGGCGAGGGAAAAAACAAACAGGTTCATTGGCACTCCCCGAAAATCGCAGCGATGCGCGCCTCCAGCGATGCGATCGATACGGTCACCGCAGTGCGCGTGTCCAGCACGTGCAGCAGCAGCTCGTCGCGCTGCGTGCCAACGCACACCGTACCCGGCATCAGTGAAATCAGGTTGATCAGCAACAGTCGCGGTGCGCCTGCAGGCAGCACTGTTTTAACGCGGACCATGCCTGCATGCAGTGCCTGCGGACCTCGAAACCCCTGCACGGCCACCTGTATCCCGGCCAGTGTCGAGTGCCAGATGAAGTAAGCGGCAAACTGCAGCATGGCTCGTACGCGCAGTCCTGCAGTCGGCGGCGGGATTAGCCGCCGACTGGCCCAGACCGCGCCTGCCACGCCCAGCATACCCAGCCACCACACGCGCTCACTGCCCTCTGCCAAGGCCCACCAAAGCAGGCCAAAGAGCGAGGCTCGGACGAGAAGATCTTTCATGTTGCCCTCCCTGAGCTCATGGGTGGCAGTCTGCCAGCGAAAAGGTAAAAACAGAGAACCGGGGCAGCCATGAGGCAGCCCCCTTTTTTATCCTCCCGCTTCCGCCAAAGCAAGCAATCGGCGAACTGTCGGAATACGACGTCGATCTTGCCACAGAGAGGATCCCATCCCTCAGTCCGGCGCGACATCACGCCCATGCCCGCAAGAGCCATATGGACCCCACACTGATCGCCGTCAGTATCATCAGGCCGGGGATCGCATGGGCCCAATCCTTGGCGCTGGGGGAGCCTGCAATCAAGCATTGTGCCGCAGCGAATTTCCAGCTGCCGCTGGTGGCCGACAGTTCGGGCCACGAGGCGGAGTAGACGAACAGCCCGAGCCCAACGGGTATTAGCGTCAGCGGAGCCAAGCCTACCGGGAGGCTGTTCCACCAGCACAGCCGCGCGAACGTCACCGAACCTAAAATCCAGCCGCCCTCGGGACTCCTGCGGGGCAAAACGCTGAACGACATGGGCCTCGCCCCCGTCAGCAGCCCGGCAATGTAATGCAGCGCCTCGTGCGCAAGCGTACCCGGCCAGACCAGCGCGATGTAAAAAACCGGCCATCGCCGCAGCCAGAGCAGCAGCACGATCAAAAAAATCAGCAGTACCGCATGGGCGGCCAGCACTGAGGCAGGGGGAGCAGCGGGCATTTGTCCGGATTGTATACTCGCGGCCATTATGCATATGAGACTGGCAGGACAATCGAATGGACACCGCAATGCACGGCCGGCATGCTGCAAGCGAAGCTGAAGAAACCGGCTGCTCCGCAGACTGCCCAGCGAAGGCTGCGGACTTCTATGCCGATCTTCCGGCGTTTGAGGGCCTGGACGGCCTCACAGATCCAAGCCACTACCGCGATATTCCATCGGACTGGGTCATCTTCGTGACCGACGTTCGCGGTTCGACGGCAGCTGTCGCAACAGGGCTGTACAAGCAGGTCAATACCATCGGCGCCGCGACGATTATCGTGGCGCAGAATGCGTGCCCGGGTGTCGAGTTCCCTTTTGTGTTCGGGGGCGATGGCGCGACACTGGCGGTGCCGGCCTCCGCCGCTGAGGTCGTCGCGACTGCCCTGTGCGGCCTGGCGCAAAAAGCGCAACAGGAATTTGGCCTGATTTTGCGCGTCGGCCGCGTGCCGGTTGGCGAGGTGCGGGCACGCGGGAAGCAGGTGCGCGTGGCAAAGCGTGAACTGAGCCCGGGAAACTGTATTGCCATGTTCTCCGGTGGTGGATTGAGTGAGGCGACCGAGATGATCAAGTCGGCAGACAGGCGCTGGCTGGCTGATGCCGGCCCGGGAGCCTCCGCACGGATGGACGGCCTCGAATGCCGCTGGAATGTGGTGCCTGCGCGGAATGGGAGCGTGCTCAGCCTTATCCTGTGGGCGCCCGACGCCGACCGGCCGCTCGATCTGTACCGTCAATTGCTGTCAGCCCTGCTCGAGATTGCGCCACAGCCCATGCCTGTCACGCCTTCCAACTTGCCCGTCCAATGGCCGCCGGCGTTCCTGATGGACGAGTCGAAAATGAAGCATCGCGGGCGGGTGGCGCAGTGCCTGCATTACGCTGGGGTGCTGCTGCTGACCGCGCTGCTGACGCTGATCGTCAAGCGCACCCGGACAGACCAGAACTCTGCGGCAGCGCGGTACATTGAGGCGCTGTGCCGCAATAGCGACTACTTGAAACTCGATGACTTCCTTCGTATGGTGATCGACGTCAGTGAGGAGCAGCGTGTCCGTATTGAGACCCTGCTGGAGCGCTACCGTGTCAGCCACGGATTGCACTGGGGAGCGCATCACTCATCCTCATCAGTGTTTACGTGCATGGTGCGCTCGCAGGAAACTCACTTGCATTTCGTGGACGGCAATGACGGCGGTTACACGGCCGCGGCGCGCGACATGGCCGCCCGCATGGGCCGCAAGAAGTGAACCGCGAAGCGCGGCAACATCGAATCCAGTGCGCCGGGGCCGTCGAACGTGCCCGCGACCGGCGAAAGGAGAGTCCGGGATGCGCAGGCGTTTCCTCGTAATCGGTGCAGGCATGGTTGGCACCTGCACAGCGCTGCACCTGCTGCAGAGCGGTTTCGAGGTGACGCTGGTCGATCGCCGTGCTCCCGGGCAGGAAACCTCCTTCGGCAACGCCGGGCTGATACAGCGGGAGGCCGTCGAACCTTACCCGTTTCCGCAAGAGCCGGCTGCCGTGCTGCGCGCGGCAATGGGACGCGGCGCCGACGTGCACTGGCATGTGCTCGGGCTGTGGCAGATGGGCAGATCACTGCTCAAATATTTCCGGGCGTCGCGTCCCCACCGCCATCGGCAGGCGACCGCGGCCTACAGCCGCCTGATCGCGCACGCCACCGACGAGCACCGTCCGCTGATTGAAGCGGCCGGTGCGGAGGATCTCGTCGTGCGCGACGGATACCGTTTCGTGTTCCGCACCCCGAGAGCGCTGGACGAGGCCGTGCTCCGCGCGCGCGACCTCGAGTCGCGTTTTGGTGTACGGCATGCGGTAGAGCCGGGCGATATGTTGTCCCGTACTGAGCCGGCGCTTCGGGTGCGGGTGGCGGGTGCCGTGCGCTGGCTGGATCCCTGGGCGGTGCATAACCCCGGTGAACTGGTGCGGCGCTATGCGCAGTTGTTCATTCGTCGCGGCGGACAACTGCTGGAGGGCGATGCAGCTACGTTGCGGCCTGCCGGGCAGGGCTGGGTGGTGAACACGTCTGCTGGGGACGCATTCGCGGAGCAGGCCGTGCTTGCGCTGGGGCCCTGGTCGGACGGCGCGATTCGCTCGCTTGGCTACCGTTTCCCGCTGTTCGTCAAGCGCGGCTACCACCAGCATTACCAGCCGCCCGCGATGCCGAACTGCGCGCTCCTCGACGCCGAACGCGGCTATGTACTGGCACCGATGCAGCGCGGACTGCGCCTGACCACGGGCGCTGAATTCGCAGGTGTCGATGCGCCTGCCACGCCAGTGCAATTGGCCAGGTCAGAGTCGTTCGCGCGTGAACTGCTGGACCTCGGAGAGCCGCTGCGCGAGCCGCCGTGGGTGGGGGCACGGCCGTGCACTGCTGACATGCTCCCGGTGATCGGGCCGGCGCCGCGCCATCCGGGGCTGTGGTTCAACTTCGGTCACGCGCACCAGGGATTTACGCTCGGACCGGTGTCGGGATTGCTGCTGGCGCAAATGGCCAGCGGCGAGCGAGCGATGGTCGATCCGGCCCCCTATCTGCCCGCTCGTTTTGTCTGAGCCAAGGCGTAGCCGCAACTTGTCTTGCCGGCAGCCATCCCCTGCGATAGCGGAACCTCTGGCGCAAATCGGCAGGAGCCCGGCGGTATACTCGCGTCATTCGAAAAATAAAACCCCGGCGTTCCGATTGCAGGACGCCGATCCGGGCTGCAGCTGCAACCGGGCATAGAGAGGCGAGGCAGGATGACACGATGGAATGAATCCGATGCGACTGCGCTGGTGCAGCGCCTGAGCCGCCGCGAGATCACGGCGGAAGCGGTGCTGCGCGACTGTCTTGACCGCATCGCCGAGCGTGAGCCGGAGGTGCAGGCGTGGCAGCACCTTGACGTCAATGCTGCGCTGGAGCGCGCGCGCGACCTGGATCGGGGCGCGGTGCGCGGCCTGCTGCACGGGCTGCCGGTGGGCGTGAAGGATCTGTTCGACACCCATGACATGCCCACAACCTACGGCTCGTCGATTTACGCCAGCCACCAGCCGCGTGCCGATGCCGCTTGCGTGGCGTTGTGCCGCGAGCAGGGTGCGGTCGTTGTCGGCAAGACTGTCACTACCGAATTCGCGACCTTCACGCCAGGCAAGACGCGCAATCCGCATCGCCTGACGCATACGCCCGGCGGATCATCGAGCGGATCGGCGGCAGCGGTCGCCGATCGCATGGTGCCGCTGGCATTTGCGTCGCAGACGGCCGCCTCGGTCATCCGTCCCGCGGCCTTCTGCGGCATCGTCGGCTACAAGCCCAGTTTCGGCAAGATCAACCGCAGCGGGGTCAAGCCGCTGTCCGACTCGCTGGACACGATCGGTTTCCTCGCGCGCAGCGTGGACGACGCCGCACTGTTCGCCGCAGCCGCGGGAGGCGACCGCAGCCTGCTCGATATTGAGACTGGCAGTTCGCCGCGCATCGCCCTGTGCCAGACACACGAATGGCCGCATGCAGGAGAGGACACCCGGCACGCGATGATGCTGGCCGGGCAACGCCTCGGGCTGGCAGGCGTACGCGTGCGCGACCTGCAGCTTCCGCTGCTGTTCTCCGAACTGTTGCGGACCCAGAAAGAGGTCATGGCGCATGAGCTGGCGCGCTCCCTGGCGGACGAGCGTCTGCGCCACTCGCAGGCCTTGAGCCCCGGGTTGGCAGCGCTGCTCAGGCAAGGGCAGGCGATACCGGCTGAGCAGCAATGGGGCAACATTCAGCTTGCCTACGCGGCACGCGCCAAGCTGTCTTCAGTGTTTGGCGATGTCGATGCAATGCTTGCGCCCAGTAGCATCGGCGAGGCACCGGCCACGCTCACCGAGACCGGCGACCCGGTGTTCGGGCGCGTGTGGACCTTGCTTGGCCTCCCATGCGTTCACCTGCCATTCACTGTCGGTGCGACCGGCATGCCGGTCGGCCTGCAAGTGGTCGGCCGCTATGGCGAGGACAGGGCGACGCTCGGTATCGCTCGCCAACTGATGCGCGTGCTCTGCGGCTGAGCTCTGTCCGCGTGACTGCGCTGGTTCTGCCAGGTGTGGACTCGGCACCGTGTGTGCCGGTACATTAGCGAGCCGGCATGCATGACATGCAGTTTTCAAATTGGCATGTCGCCGGCGCGTCGAATTCCAATAATCAAAACGAATACGGAGACACTTGCATGTCGCAACAGACCAAATTCCTGCTTCCTGAAGACCGCATCCCGCGCAGCTGGTACAACATCCAGGCGGACCTGCCGAAGGCGCTGCCGCCGGTGCTCCATCCGGGTACGCTCAAACCGATCGGTCCGGACGACCTGGCGCCGCTGTTTCCGATGGAGCTGATACTGCAGGAAGTTTCGACCGAGCGCGAGATCGATATTCCCGAGCCGGTGCGCGATGTATACAAGCTGTGGCGCCCGGCGCCGCTGTTCCGCGCCCATCGGCTCGAGCAGGCGCTGCAGACGCCTGCCAAGATCTACTACAAGTACGAGGGCGTCAGCCCGGCAGGCAGCCACAAACCGAACACGGCGATTCCACAGGCGTTCTACAACAAGCAGGCCGGCGTGAAACGCCTGACCACCGAGACTGGCGCAGGCCAGTGGGGCACGTCGCTGTCGTTCGCCGGCTCGCTGTTCGACATCGATGTCACCGTGTTCCAGGTGCGCGTGTCCTACGACCAGAAGCCTTACCGCCGCGCAGTGATGGAAACCTACGGTGCACGCTGCGTCGCATCGCCGTCGAGTGAAACGGTGTACGGCCGGCAGGTGCTGGAGCAGCGTCCGGACCATCCGGGCAGCCTCGGCATCGCGATCTCCGAAGCGGTCGAAATCGCCGCCACCAACGATGACACCAAATACGCGCTCGGCTCGGTGCTGAACCATGTGCTGATGCATCAGACCATCATCGGCATTGAGTCGATGGAGCAGATGGCGATGGCCGATGCCTATCCGGATGTCGTGGTTGGCTGCACCGGCGGTGGCTCCAACTTCGCAGGTATCGCTTTCCCTTACATCGGTGCCGGCCTGCGCGGCGGTCCGAAGCCGCGCATCGTCGCAGTCGAGCCGGCAGCCTGCCCGTCGCTGACCCGCGGCAAGTATGCATACGACTTTGGTGACACCGGCAAGATGGCGCCGCTGACCAAGATGCACACGCTGGGTTCGTCGTTCACGCCGCCGGGCTTCCACGCGGGCGGGCTGCGTTACCATGGCATGGCGCCGCTGGTCTCGCACCTGAAGGAACTCGGCCTGATCGAGGCCACGGCCTACCACCAGACCGAGTGCTTTGCGGCCGGCGTGCTTTTCGCCCGTGCCGAAGGCATCGTGCCGGCGCCGGAGGCCAACCATGCGGTCAAGGGTGCGATCGAGGAAGCGCTGCGCTGCAAGCGCGAGGGCAAGAGCGAAGTCATCCTCTTCAACCTCTGCGGCCATGGTCATTTTGACATGGCTGCCTATACCAATTACTTCGCCGGCAACCTGAAGGACGAAAACTACAGCGAGGAAGAGCTCGCCATGGCGCTGGCCGGGCTGCCCAGCGTGCCGGACGCGGCATAACCGGTTGGCCTTGCGGTGAACAGGACACCGGGCGCTCCGCCCGGTGTTTTTTTTGGAGCCTCTCCTCTGGCACAATGGCGGCTCTCTCAAGGTCCGCTGCCTACGATGCACGTATTGCTGGTTGAAGATGACGATATGCTTGCCGACGGCATCGCGCGCATCTTGCGCGGGCACGGCATGATGGTCGATGTGGTCAACAATGGCATCGACGCAGACCGGGCGCTGTCGCAGCGCGAAGTATCGGTGGCCGTGCTCGATATCGGCCTGCCGGGCTTCGACGGTTTCGAGGTGGTGCGCCGCCTGCGTGCGCGCGGAAGTGCGCAACCGGTTCTGCTGCTGACCGCGCGCGACGATGTGCAGGATCGGGTGCGGGGTCTGGAGATCGGGGCGGATGACTATCTCGTGAAGCCATTCGCTGCGCCCGAACTGGTGGCTCGCCTGAAAGCCCTCGTCCGTCGAAGCGGCCCGCGAACCGTCGACCTGCAGATCGGCGGGCTGCAACTCGACCCGTTCACTCGCCGTGCAACGGTGGACGGCCAGGTAATCGAACTATCGGCGCGCGAATGGGCGGTACTGGAGTACCTGATGCAGAACGCATCTCGCGTCGTCTCCAAGCAGCAGATCATCGACGCCATATTGCCATGGGGCGAGGAGGTCACCCTCAATGCGGTCGAGGTCTATGTGTCGCGAGTGCGATCGAAGATCGCCTCGGCCGGAGTCTCGATCAAGACCATTCGCGGCTTCGGCTACATGCTGGAACATGGCGGCGCATGAGCCTGCGCGCGCAACTTCTGAAATGGCTGGTGATACCTCTGGTGTCGCTCAATCTGGCGGCCGCCGGCATTGCCTACTGGCTGGCATGGATCCCTGCGCAATCCGCGCTCGACCAGAGCCTCGCTGACGCTGCGTGGGCACTGGTGCCGCATGTGCAGGAGTCGGGCGATTCGGTCGAGCTGAAGCTTTCAAAGCAGGCGGAGCAAGTGCTGCGGGTCGACCATTTCGACGAGGTTTTCTTTGTCGTCCGCGATACGGAAGGCGTGACGATTGCCGGCGACAGCGACTTCCCGGACTTGCGTGCGCCGGCCAGGATCAATGAGTTTCTTGCCTATCCTGCACGCATGCGCGGCGAGGATGTGAGGGCCATCACGCTTCAGACCGAGGTCGATGGCGAAATCATACTGATCGGCGTGGCAGAGACGCGCATCAAGCGCAACCAGATCCGAACCCGGATTTTATGGGCGCTGCTGGCAGTGGAGTTGCTGCTTCTGCTGATGGTGGTTGGCGTGGTCTGGCTGGTGCTCGACAAGGGCTTTCTGCCGCTGCGCACCATCAGGGACGACTTGGCGCGGCGACGCTCGGATGACCTGTCGCCGCTCGGGCTCGGAGACGCGCCGCATGAGATCGCCCCTTTTGTGGTTGCGATGAACGATCTGCTCAGGCGCGCACAGGACGGCGCCCGGGCGCGGCAGGATTTTCTCGCCAATGTGGCCCATCAGCTGCGCACGCCGCTGGCCGGCTTCAAAGCCCAGCTTGAATGGCTGCAGGCACATCACCGGCATGACAGCGAGACCGCTCACTCGACCGCGCTGATGCTGGCATCGACGGACCGAATGGTGAGGCAGACAAACCAGTTGCTCGCGCTCGCGCGCTCGGAGCCCGGGGGATTCGAGCGGCAGCGGCTGGACCGGGTTTCGCTCGACCGGCTGGTGTCCGACTCGGTGCAGCAGTTCGTCCAGCAGGCGCTGGAAAAGGACATCGACATCGGCTTCGACCTGCAGCCGACCGAAGTCATGGGTGACCGCTTCCTGCTGCGTGACCTGATCGACAATCTGGTCGATAACGCGATTCGCTATACCCCGGCTGGCGGAGAGGTCACGGTAACTTGCCGCAACGAGGATGGCCGCGGGGTGCTGAAGGTAGAGGATAGCGGCCCCGGCATTCCGGATGATGAAAAAGAAAAGATTTTTACCCGCTTCTACCGACTGGATCGCAGCCAGGCAGGCAGTGGTCTCGGTCTTGCGATCGTCCGCGACATCGCGATCGACCATGGCGCCGAGATCGACGTCGGCAGCGGGCAGCAAGGATCAGGCACATTGTTCACAGTGCGTTTCCCTTCGTTGCCGGCCTGAGCCGGGCGGCGAGCGCGGGCACAGCACGTATAATCGCGCTTTGCATTCCGATTGTCCGCCTGTCATCGTGGCCTACAGCGTCAAGGAAATTTTCTACACCCTGCAGGGAGAGGGCGCGCAGGCTGGGCGCCCGGCCGTGTTCTGCCGCTTTGCCGGCTGCAACCTCTGGAGCGGACGCGAGGAAGACCGTGCGGCTGCCACCTGCCGATTCTGCGATACCGATTTCGTTGGCACCGATGGCCTCAATGGCGGCAAGTATCCGTCGGCCGTGGTGCTGGCCGAGATGATCGACGTCCAGTGGCCTGCCACGCATCCTGCACGCAAGTATGTGGTCTTCACCGGCGGCGAACCGCTGCTGCAGCTCGACGCCGCGCTGATCGATGCGATGCACGCACGCGGCTTTGAGGTGGCGATCGAGACCAATGGCACGCTGCCGGTTCCTGAAGGCGTGGACTGGGTCTGCGTCAGCCCGAAGGCGGGCAGCGAGCTCGTCGTCGCGCGCGGCGATGAGCTGAAGCTCGTGGTGCCGCAGGCCGGTCATGAGCTGGCCGCGTTCGAGCAGTTGGATTTCACGCATTTTTTCCTGCAGCCGATGGACGGGCCGGACAAGGCGCGCAATACCGCGCTGGCGATCGCCGCCTGCAAGGACAACCCGCGCTGGCGCCTGTCGATACAGACGCACAAGCTGCTCCAGATTCCCTGAAACGAGTTTTACATGCTGACCATTACCCGCAAGCTGGAGTTCGACGCCGGCCACCGCATCCCGGACCACAAGAGCCAGTGCCGCAACCTGCACGGCCATCGTTATACGCTCGAGATCACGCTCGTGGGTGGAGTGATCGAGGAAGAGGGGAGCTCGGACAACGGCATGATCATGGACTTCTCCGACGTGAAGGCGCTGGCAAAGGAGCATCTGGTCGATGTCTGGGACCACGCCTTCCTCGTCTACGAGAAAGACCAGCCAGTGAAGGACTTCCTCGCCTCGCTGCCAGGTCACAAGACGGTGGTAATCGATCGCATCCCGACCGTCGAGAACCTTGCGCGCACGGCATTCGACATTCTCAAGGCAGCCTATGTCGACCGTTACGGCACCGGCCTGCGGCTGCAGCGCCTGGTGCTGCACGAGACGCCGAACTGCTGGGCAGAGATCAGCGAGTGAAATGACGGACGAGGATTTCATGCGGCTCGCGCTCGCGGCGGCGGAGCAGGCGAAGGCCGTTGGCGAGGTGCCGGTGGGTGCGGTGGTCGTGAAGGATGGCGAGGTGATCGCCACCGGCTACAACCGGCCGATCGGCCTGAACGATCCCACGCATCATGCGGAAATCGCGGCGCTTCGCGCTGCCTCGGAGGCGCTCGGCAACTACCGGCTTCCAGGCTGCACGCTGTACGTGACTCTCGAGCCCTGCGTGATGTGCGCCGGCGCGATGATGCATGCGCGGCTGGCGCGCATCGTCTACGGTGCGTCCGATCCGAAAACCGGCGCCTGCGGCTCGATCGTGAACCTGTTCGCGGAAGATCGCCTGAACCATCATGCCGAGGTGGTCGGCGGCGTACTGGCGGCCGAATGCGGCACAATGCTGTCATCCTTTTTCGCCGAGCGTCGCCGGCAGGCGCGCGCCGACAAGCCATGACCCGACCCCTGACGATTGCTGTAGTGGCACCGAGCGGCTATGCCGTCGATCCGGCGGCTTTCGCGCGCGGACTGGAGCGGCTGCGCGCGCTGGGTCACACGGTGAAGGATTTCTCCGCGGCCTGTTCGCGTTACCAGCGCTTCGCGGCCAACGACGCGGACCGGCTGGCGCAGATTCATGCAGCCGCACGCGACCCCGAGGTCGAACTGGTGATTGCGCTGCGCGGCGGCTACGGCCTGTCGCGGCTGCTGCCCGACATCGATTTCGACCTGATCGCCCGCAGCGGCCAGCGCTGGGTCGGGCATAGCGACTTCACCGCACTGCAGATGGGCCTGCTGGCCACGGCCGGCGCAGGCAGCTTTGCCGGCCCGATGATCTGCGACGACTTCAGCCGCGACCAGACCAGTGCTTTCACCCATGCGCATTTCTGGCGCTGCCTGAGTCAGCCGCGCTGCCGCATCGACGTCAGTGCAAGCGGCAATCCGACGCTGAATCTTCAGGGCCGGCTCTGGGGAGGCAACCTGGCGATGCTGTGCCATCTGGCCGGCACGCGCTGGATGCCGGAGGTCGATAGCGGCATCCTGTTCGTCGAGGATGTGAACGAGCATCCGTATCGCATCGAGCGCATGCTGCTGCAACTGGCGCATGCGGGCGTGCTGGAAAAGCAGCAGGCGCTGGTGCTCGGCGATTTCTCCGGCTACAAGCTCGGCGATTACGACAATGGCTACGACTTCGCGGCCATGCTCGACTACCTGCGCGGCCGGCTCGGCTTGCCGGTGCTGCAGGGCTTGCCATTCGGGCATGTGCGCGACAAGGTGACCTTGCCGGTTGGGGCGGAGTGCGTACTGGAGTCGGGCGAGGGCGGGTTTTCGCTGGAGCTGAGCGGGTACAGAGTCCCCTGAAAGTCTCTGGCCTTGCGTGGCGCTGATCAGCCGAGGGTGAACGCCGCGGCGTTGCAGGTGCCCATGGGTCCCAGCTTGCGCTGGGACGACGAAGCTGAGTGCGACGCCCTTTAAATCGTCATCCGAGCTTAAGCCGGGGACCATGGTGGTTCAATTCATCGCCGACTTTTCCCAAAGCGGGCCGGCCTGAGTCAGGCGTATCCTCAGGTTCGGCCGCCAGAGCCCCGCTGATCCCCACAGCCCTCAATGGTAAAATCCCGCGTTTGCGATCAGCCGCCGGGCATGGCCACCGGCGTCCCGATCGCCCCCACGTACTCACTCCGCACCCACAGGATTTCCCCTTGCTCTCCACCGCAAACATTACGATGCAGTTCGGCGCCCGGCCGCTGTTCGAAAACATTTCCGTCAAGTTCGGCGACGGCAACCGCTACGGCCTGATCGGCGCGAACGGCTGTGGCAAGTCGACGTTCATGAAGATCCTCGGCGGCGACCTTGAGCCGACGTCGGGCAATGTGATGCTGGACGTCAACGAGCGCCTCGGCAAGCTGCGCCAGGACCAGTTCGCGTATGAAGACATGCGGGTGCTCGACGTCGTGATGATGGGCCACACCGAAATGTGGGCCGCAATGGCAGAGCGCGACGCGATCTACGCGAACCCGGACGCGACTGACGAGGATTACATGAAGGCCGCCGACCTCGAGGCGAAATTCGCCGAGTACGACGGCTATACCGCCGAAGCGCGTGCCGGGGAGCTGCTGCTCGGGGTAGGCATTCCGCTCGAACAGCACAATGGCACGATGAGTGCGGTCGCTCCGGGCTGGAAGCTGCGCGTGCTGCTGGCACAGGCGCTGTTCTCGAATCCGGACATCCTGCTGCTCGACGAACCGACCAACAACCTCGACATCAACACGATCCGCTGGCTCGAGGAGGTGCTCAACCAGCGCAACTCGACGATGATCATCATCTCGCACGATCGTCACTTCCTGAACCAGGTCTGCACGCACATGGCCGACATGGACTACGGCACGCTGAAGATCTATCCGGGTACCTACGACGACTACATGCTGGCATCGGCGCAGGCGCGCGCGCAGCAGGTGGCGGCGAACGCGAAGGCGAAGGAGAAGATCGCCGAACTGCAGGACTTCGTGCGCCGCTTCTCGGCGAACAAGTCAAAGGCGCGCCAGGCGACCTCGCGCGCGAAGCAGATCGACAAGATCAAGGTCGAGGACGTCAAGCCGTCTTCGCGCCAGAACCCGTATATCCGCTTTGAAGGTGAGAAGAAGCTGCACCGTCTTGCGGTCGAAGCCGAGTCCATCTCGAAGGCCTACGACCATCAGATTTTCAAGAACTTCAGCATTGCCGTCGAGGCGGGCGAGAAGATCGCGATCATTGGCGAGAACGGTGCTGGTAAAACCACGCTGCTGCGTTGCATCGGCAGCGAGGTCTGCGGGCTGCAGCCGGACAGCGGCACAGTCAAATGGGCGGAGAACGCGAACGTCGGCTACATGCCGCAGGATCCGACCGATGAATTCGCCAGTGGCGACATCCTGACCGACTGGATGGGGCGGTGGACGCAGGAAGGCGACGACGATCAGGCGGTACGCTCCATCCTCGGCCGCCTGCTGTTTTCGGGCGACGAGGTGAAGAAGTCGGTGAAGGTGCTGTCCGGCGGCGAGAAGGGCCGGATGATGTACGGCAAGCTGATGCTCGGCCGTCACAATGTGCTGCTGATGGACGAGCCGACCAACCACATGGACATGGAATCCATCGAATCCCTGAACATCGCTCTGGAAAAATACGCAGGCACCCTCATTTTCGTGTCGCATGACCGCGAGTTCGTGTCGTCGCTGGCAACCCGCATCCTCGAGGTGAAGGGCGGCGAGGTGATCGATTTCCGCGGCACGTACGACGAGTATCTGGCCTCGCAAGGGCTGGAGTAATCCGCGAGCCGGAGGGCGTAATGGAAATCAAGACCGTTGAATTCGACAAGCCGGCCGCCGATGGTGCCAGCTGCGTGGCGTCGGCCTGGGCCAAGGTGCCGGAGCCGCTGACGCCGGAGCAGCGCGCGGCGCTGAAGGAGCGCGCACGGCAGCTGCTGAAAGAGAAGGGCGCAGTGCTGGTCGCGCACTACTACGTCGACGCCGACCTGCAGGACCTGGCCGAGGAAACCGGCGGCTGCGTCTCCGACTCGCTGGAGATGGCACGCTTTGGTCGCGACCATGCGGCGCAGACGCTGGTGGTCGCCGGCGTGCGCTTCATGGGCGAAACCGCGAAGATCCTGTCGCCCCATAAAACCATCCTGATGCCGGACCTCGACGCGACCTGTTCGCTCGACCTCGGCTGCCCGGTCGACGAATTCAGCGCGTTCTGCGATGCGCATCCGGACCGTACCGTGGTCGTCTACGCGAACACCAGCGCTGCAGTGAAGGCACGCGCCGACTGGATGGTGACCTCGTCGATCGGCCTCGACATCGTGAAGCACCTGCACGATCAGGGAAAGAAAATCATCTGGGCGCCGGATCGCCACCTCGGCAGCTACATCCAGAAACAGACGGGCGCCGACATGCTGCTATGGCAGGGTTCCTGCCTCGTGCATGACGAATTCAAGGGTCTCGAGCTCGACCTGCTGCGTGCAGAGCATCCCGGCGCGAAGGTGCTGGTGCATCCGGAATCGCCGGCCTCGGTGGTCGAGCAGGCCGACGTCGTCGGCTCAACCTCGCAGCTGATCGCCGCCGCGGTGGAGCTCGATGCGACCGAATTCATTGTCGCGACCGACAACGGCATCCTGCACAAGATGCGGATGGCCGCGCCCGGCAAGCGCTTCATCGAAGCACCGACGGCCGGCAACAGCGCAACCTGCAAGAGCTGTGCGCATTGCCCGTGGATGGCGATGAACGGGCTGCAGAACCTGATCGATGTGCTCGAGAACGGCAGCAACGAGATCCATGTCGATCCGGCGATCGGCGCGAAGGCCGTCACCTGCATCAATCGGATGCTGGATTTCGCGGCAGCGAAAAAGGCCAAGGTGCGTCCGTCGTCCGATCTTGCGAACGAGCAGCAGCTGTTCTCCGGCATCGGCCCCGCATGAGCACGCTGAAGAATCCGTTTGCGCCGTTTGACGTGGCGCTTGCGAAGGCTTTCGAAGCGAACATCGCGGCTGCGCTGGGCGAGGATATTGGCAGCGGCGACTGGACTGCGATGCTGCTGCCGGAAGCCGTGCAAGTGAAGGCGAGGGTACTCGTACGCGAGGAAGCCGTGCTCTGCGGAGCGCCGTGGTTCGAAGGGGCGATGATGCAGGTTGATCCGCGCATCCGAATCCATTGGCATTTCGCCGAGGGTGAACTGATGCCTGCGAATGCCCAGGTCTGCAGCATCGAAGGTCCGGCGCGCTCGCTGATGACAGCCGAACGTCCTGCGCTGAATTTCCTGCAGCTGCTGTCCGGCGTAGCGACCGCTACGCGCGACTATGTGAAACTCATTGAAGGGACGAAGGCGTCCATCCTCGATACACGCAAGACTTTACCGGGCCTGCGGCTCGCCCAGAAATATGCGGTGCGGGTCGGCGGCGGCAAGAACCAGCGACTGGCGCTGTATGACGGCATCCTGATCAAGGAAAACCATATCGCAGCCGCCGGCAGCATCCGTGCGGCGATGGAGGCGGCACGCGCACTGAATGCCGGCGTGTCGATACAGATCGAGGTCGAGTCGCTGGACGAACTGCAGCAGGCGCTGGATGCCGGTGCGGTCTCCGTCCTGCTTGATAACTTTACGCTCGAGCAGATGCGCGAGGCCGTTGTGCTGAACGGGGGCAGGGCCGTGCTCGAGGCTTCAGGCGGCGTGAACCGACAAACTGTCCGGGCGATTGCCGAAACCGGTGTCGACCGAATCTCGATTGGCAGCCTCACCAAGGATGTAAAGGCGACTGATTACTCTCTCCGGGTCACCGCGTAAGTCTTTCCCCGCCGGTAGTCCAGACACAGGAACTGCAGCAGAGCTATCTTCACAAATCGGTTTCCTAAATCCTCGAAAGGAGCCGGAGTGATCGCCATTTCTGTAAACTGCCCTAGCCTGTCCGACCTGCCCGCCGATTGCATCGGCACGATCGCGGATCAGCTCGCGCGCGTCTCCACACCGCAGCAACCATACTTTCGTTCATTGCTGCGATGGTCGCAGACGAACAAGGCGATGCAGGTGCACCTCGCAGACTGGATCAAGCTGCATGCGAAGCCTGCCGACCATGTCGTAGAGGCGTTCAAAGACGCTTTTCAATCCGAGGATCAAATCCTGCGGACGCTCAGAACCGGGGAAGCGTTTGCGCAGCATCTCACGGCGGATCATCTGTGCGAGGTTGCTTTCCCCTATGGAGACGAGCTCATATCAGAGTTTGATTTATCGCTGACCTTGATAGCTCTTGCCCATCTGCAGGGGAAAATTAATCCCCGGGCGGCCGAAACTTTCTTTCAGGTTCTGGATAATCTTCTGCTGGGGAATGAGAGCGAGAATTTCCGTGTTTCCGAAGCCCGCGCCGATCGGCTCAAGTCCATCATCAGCTCGATCTATGTGCTTTGTGATCTGGTTTTTCCAGAGTCTGATGCCTTCTCGAACGAGTGCATCAATACCTATTTGATGTTGCCGCAGTACCTGAAATCAGCTGCGCTGCTGTCAGCAACAAGGCGAATTTCTGGGCGGGCCAATGAAAGCTTCAAAAAACTGTTCATCGAGTCCATCGATCAGTTTCTTCCGACATGTTGGAACGAGAGTTTCATGCTTGGCCGCCTGGGCGCCATGACGCTCGAGGCATGCGAACTTTTTTTCCGAGAGTTTGGAGCTGATTCTCCAAAATTTCTTATTGCCTATTCTAATCTGCTCGGAGACTTCGTTGCCAGGCTGCCCGTAGAGCGGCGGAACTTCCGGACACTATGCGAGGAGGTTTTGCTGGGCGACTCTGGGCAGAGGCACAACGAATCAGACCATATTTCGATGAGGGAAATACTCCACGATATTTTCATGTTGCTGCGCTCCGGTTCACACAGCGAATCATACAGGCAGGTACTTATCGCCGATTTTGTAGCGCGAGGGCTTTTGACGAAGGAAGAGTTTGAGGCGTTGATAGATCACCATATCCAAGGCAGGCAGGATCTCCATAATTTTTTTGACCTTGCCCGTCTGCTGGACTCAATGGCAAAGACCGAGTGCAAGGCAAGAGAAATCGCGGATTGATACGTTTCGATCAGGCGTTCAACGCTGCCGAATGATCAGTAATCAATGAGCCTTTTGGTTCCAGATCGCAGTTTGCCGGCACAACAAAATATTCCAGGTCAGCCTCAGCACTGTCGCAGGGAACCAGGCAAGGTATTCGTACAGGCGACGGGGTAGCGTAGACCCCAGCGTGGAGACCATTGAGTACGCTTTCCGGGGTACTCAATAAGAAGCTCTATCAAAATGCCGCTGGCCGCGTTGGGCGCGCCTTGCCGACCGTCTGGTCTGTCTGCGGCGCCCCCGCCTTGCCTGCGACCGCATCGCTTTGCGATGCTCATTTTGATAGAGCTTCTAAGCTTATATCTCGCCTGTATTCCAAGAGCAGGAACTGCATCAGTGCGCTCTTCACAAATCGGTCTCCTCAACTTGCAGAAAGAACCGAAATGAACACTGTTTCTGCTAATCGCTCAAGTTTGTCGGATCTGCCCGCTGATTGCATCGGACAGGTGGTCAATCAACTCGCTGCCATATCCACCCCCCGGAGGCCCCTGTTCCGCTCGCTGCTGCGGTGGTCGCAGACGAACAAGGCGATGCAGGCGCAACTGGCCGACTGGACCCGTCACTACGCAAAGCCGGCCGATCATGTTGCGCAAGCCTTTGAGAAGGCCTTTCGATCGGAAGCTCCCGTCACCCGCACGCTTCTGACTGCAAAACGGTTTGCGATGCACTTGACTGCAGACCTGATTGCTGATACCGCGTTCTTCAGGACGAATGATGGTTCGGTGCTTTTCAGCGCGCCTAAACTGGCACTCATCCTGGTGGCACTCGCGCAAAAAAGGAAAAAATTTCCAGAGGGCGCGGTCGAGTCATTCCTTGAGAAGCTGGAGACGCAACTCGTGCCGAAACAGGACAACAACTATGCTCTGACGGTCGCCCACCTCAACAAGCTGGAAGAAGTCACGCGTTCTATCATCAAAGTTTGCGGGCTGAGCCTCAAAAATTCCTCGAAGAAGAATGCTTGCGCAGACGAATGCGTCAATACTTTACTTATGTTGCCTCAGCCGTTGAAATCGGTTGCGATGGAATCTGCTTTCAAAGTGGTCGGTATTTGGGACAACACAAAGTTCGAAAGACTGTTTGTCGAGTCCATGGATCAGTTCATTCCTTCGGAATGGAGCGATAGCTTCATGGGCAGCCCACTTGGAGCGGCTACCCTTGATGCCTGTGAATGCGCCCTGCACGAGTTCGGAGGCCGTTCCGAGAAATTTGTCGTCGCCTATTCAAAATTGCTGGGCGGCTTTGTTGCAGGACTGCCTGTCGGGCAAAGGGATTTTCGTACCTTGTGCCGTTGGCCGCTTGGAGCCCACGTCCTGTTTCCTGATGAATCAGGAGCTTCTGATGATCGTTCGGATGATTCGGATTTCGGCCTGTTGCCTGTTCAACGGGAATTGAAGCAAATGCCTGATCGGATATTTTCCCTCCTCAAGCTTGCGCGCCTGGTCGAATCAGGCCGGCAAGCGTTCATCCGTGATTTTGTCGGCAATGGCCTGCTGACGATGAGCGAATTCGATGTGTTGATGAATGAGCTTTCCCGAGACGAGGGCTCCATCTGCAGTTTCAAGGAGCTTGCCACGGCGCTGGCCTGCAAGGAGCACCAAGGCGAGACGTCAGCAAAGTGCTCACAGCGCAAATGCGTGATTTCGTGACTTGAGCAGCACCGATCCGCGGGGCCCCGGGCCGCGCGGATTACGCCACGCTTACCGCCTGGGTGGCATCTTCCGCGTCGGCGTCAGCACCGTCGGCAGTGCCTTCGGCAGTGTGTCCGGATAGTCGAGGCTGTAGTGCAGCCCGCGGCTCTCGCGTCGCGACAGCGCGCTGCTGACGATCAGCGACGCGACCTCGACCAGATTGCGCAGTTCGATCAGGTCGCGCGTGATGCGGAAGTTCGAGTAGTACTCGTCGATCTCTTCCTTCAGCAGCGCAATCCGGTGCTGCGCGCGCTCCAGCCGCTTGGTGGTGCGCACGATGCCGACAAAGCTCCACATTGCGCGGCGCAGTTCATCCCAGTTCTGCGTGATTACCACTTCCTCGTCCGCGTCGGTTACGCGGCTCTCGTCCCAGGCCGGCAGCGACGGTGACTTTGGCTTTGGTTGTCCCTCGATGTCGAGCGCCGCAGAACGGCCGAGCACCACGCACTCGAGCAGCGAATTGCTGGCCAGCCGGTTGGCGCCATGCAGCCCCGTATAGGCCGTCTCGCCGACTGCATAAAGTCCCTGCAAGTCGGTGCGGCCGTGCAGGTCGGTCACAATGCCGCCGCAGGTGTAGTGGGTTGCCGGCACGATAGGAATCGGCTGCTTGCTGATATCGATGCCAAGTTCCAGGCAGCGCGCGTAAATCGTCGGGAAATGGCTGCGTAGGAATTCCGGGGACTGGTGGCTGATGTCGAGATCCACGTAGTCGAGGCCGCGCTTTTTCATCTCGTAGTCGATTGCCCGAGCCACGATGTCGCGCGGCGCCAGTTCGGCACGCTCGTCATGGGCCGGCATGAAACGCTGGCCGGCAGCGGCGCCGGCGGTTGCCGGCAACTTCAGGATACCGCCTTCGCCGCGCACTGCCTCGGTAATCAGGAAGGATTTTGCGTACGGATGGTAGAGGCAGGTCGGATGAAACTGGATGAATTCCATGTTCGCCACCCGGCAGCCCGCGCGCCAAGCCATCGCGATGCCATCGCCTGTGGCGGTATCCGGGTTGGTGGTGTACAGGTACACCTTCCCGGCACCGCCGGTTGCGAGCACGGTCTGGCTCGCAGCGATGGTCAGAACCTTGTGGGTGTCCACGTCCTGCACGTACAGGCCATAGCAGCGCGGACCACCGTTCGGCAGCGCCAGCTTGCCCGAGGTGATCAGGTCGATCGCGATATGGTGTTCGAGCAACGTGATATTGGGATGCGCGCGGACTTTCTCCTCCAGCGTCATCTGCACCGCATGCCCGGTCGCATCGGCTGCATGGATGATGCGGCGCTGGCTGTGTCCGCCTTCGCGGGTGAGGTGGTAGCCTAGTTCAGCCGCATCGTCGCGCGTGAAGGGAACGCCCTGCTCGATCAGCCAGTCGATCGCTTCGCGTCCATGCTCGATGATGTGGCGGGTTGCCGCCTCATCGCACAGGCCTGCGCCGGCGACCAGCGTATCCCGCACGTGCTGGTCATGGCTGTCATTGGAATCGAGCACGGCAGCAATGCCGCCTTGTGCCCAGTCGCTTGCGCCGTCGCGCAGCGAGCGTTTGGAGATCACGACCACCTTACGGCTCTGCGCGAGGCGGAGGGCGACGGACAGTCCGGCAAGGCCGCTGCCGACAATGGCGACATCGAATTTCATGGGTAGCTATGTTTTTGTTCAGCAGCACTATAGGCGATTTGTGCGCGCGCTGCTCGGACGAAAGTCGCGCCCACGTCTATGCAGGGCAATCAGTGCGCTCTGAAAGTCTTTGAAATTTAGAGGCAACTCAAATTCTTGATCTTTTTGTCAGTCGTACCTGCCTTCTCAAGTATAATCTGCCGGACGTTGAGATTCAGGTAGCAGTGGTGCAGTATCAGGCTGTAATTCCTTACTTGGTTGAGACGGTCTCCCGGCGGATGTTCCGCCTTAACCAAGGCTCCTCCAAGGAGCCTGTTGAAAGGAAATGCAATGGCAACTGGTACTGTCAAGTGGTTCAATGACGCAAAAGGCTTCGGTTTCATCACTCCGGACGAGGGCGGCGAAGATCTGTTCGCTCACTTCTCGGCGATCCAGTCGCAAGGCTTCAAGTCGCTGCAGGAAAACCAGCGCGTCCAGTTCGATGTGACGACCGGCCCGAAGGGCAAGCAGGCTTCGAATATCCAGCCGCTGTAAATTCCAGCGCTGGCTGAAACGACAAACCCCGCCTGGCGGGGTTTGTCGTTTTTAAATCATCTGTGTTCAGCGCTCACCTTCAATGGAGGGCGCTTGCGCCAGTAGTCGGGTTCCGCGAGCGCACGCCGAAGGAAATCGACAAATGCTCGAATCCGCAGCGGCAAATGCTGGCGCTGAGCAAATACAGCGTAGATGTCATTACCGGGCGCAGCGAATTCGTCCAGCACCGTTTCCAGTTGCCCGGTCTCGAGTTCGGCTCCGACCTCCCACATCGAACGCCATGCCAGTCCCTTTCCGGCGAGCGCCCAGTCGTGCAAGACCGCGCCGTCGTTGCACCCCATATTTCCTCCGACTTTCAGTGTCAGGTTCTTGCCGTTGACGCGGAAGGTCCAGCCGCGCTGGCTGCCGGCACTGGAAAAAGCAAGGCAATTATGGCGCGACAGTTCATCCGGCGTGGCTGGCCGTCCGTGTTTACGCAAATATTCCGGAGAGCCGACGACCACTCGGCGATTATCGGCCAGCTTTACGCCGATCAGGCTGGAGTCGGACAAATCCGCGATGCGTATTGCAACATCCACGCCTTCACCAATCAGATCGACCACCCGATCGTTCAGGTTCAGGGTCAGCGTGACATCCCGATGCTCCGCGAGAAAAGAAGGAATCAGGGGGGCGACGTGCTGTCGACCGAAACCTGCCGGTGCCGAAATCGACAAATGCCCGCTAGGCCGCGCGCTGCGCTCAGACACTTCTGCCTCAGCATTTTCCAAGTCATGCAAGATGCGCTGGCAATTTTCAAGGAAAGCGATGCCTTCATTGGTCAGGGCAATTTTGCGCGTCGTTCGCTGCAGCAGTTTCACTCCGAGCCGCGCCTCCAGGGCGTCGAGCCGTCGACCAATAACAGCCGGTGCCACACCCTCCGCCCGCGCTGCGGCCGACAGGCTGCCGCGTGAGGCAACATCGACGAAAGTGGAAATCTGCTTGAACTGATCCATGCGTTTCAGGATTAATGACTAAAACGCAATGATAACCTCAAGCTGACGCCCGATCTTAGACTGACAGGTTAAAGAGAGTGGATGTATTCGCGGACGCCGGCGAGCAGCATTTCGATGGCAATCGCCGTCAGGATCAAGCCCATCAGCCGCTCGACCGCCGTCATGACTGCGTCGCCCAGCACGCGCTGCAGGCGCTCGGCGGACAGCAGTACCAACAGCCACACCACGGCGACCAGCGAGATGACTGCCACGTACAGCCACATGGCCATCGTGGCCTGCGACGAGAACAGCAGTACCGTGACCAGTGCTGAGGGACCGGCGAGCGCAGGTATTGCCAGCGGAACGATCAGTGGGTCGACCGACCCGTGCTCGCTGCTGCCGAAGATGCCACCCGGCTGCGGGAACACCATGCGCAGCGCTATCAGGAAAAGAATCACGCCGCCGCCGATGCGCAGGGAGACCTCGCTCAATTGCAGCGCATCGAGGAAAGGCTTGCCGATAAACATGAAGGATAGAAGCAGCACGAAGGCGATCAGGCATTCGCGGACAACGACCAGGTTGCGGCGCTCCGGAGCAACCTGGCGCAGCGTGCTCACGAACAGCGGCACATTGCCGAATGGGTCGGTCACCAGCAGCAGCAGGATGAAGGACTGGAAAAAGCTCTCGGTCATGTCTGCCTGCACGGAAAAAAATTTCGCGGATTTCAGCTAGCATGCCACGAAATACCATTGAACCAGCGAGGAAGGGAGCCCATGCGCGACCGGACCGGCAGCCGCTCAACATCCCGACGTCGTTTTCTTCTGGCCGGCGCCGGGCTTGCCGGGGCGCTGGTCGTAGGCTGGGGGGTACTCCCGCCACGGCAGCGCCTGCATGCCGAACCGCCGCCCGATCTGCCGGCCGGACAATGGCCGCTGAATGGCTGGGTGACGGTCGCGGCTGACGGCCGCATTGCTGTCATGCTGGCCAAGAGCGAGATGGGACAGGGTGTCATGACCTCGCTGGCCATGCTGGTGGCGGAGGAGCTCGATGTGCCGCTGTCGCACATCGAGCTGCGGCAGGCACCGCTGCGCTCAATTTATGGTGATACCACCTTGCTGGCCGATGGTCTGCCATTCCACCCGGATGACGATGGGATGCTCAAGCGCGGCGCGCGGTGGCTGTCGCGCAAGCTGATGCGCGAGTTGGGCGTGGTGGTCACCGGCGGCTCGACCAGCGTGCGTGACAGCTGGCTGCCCATGCGCGAAGCAGGCGCTGCCGCACGAGCGCGGCTGGTGGCGGCCGCTGCCTCGCACTGGGGCGTGCCAACCGAGGAGTGCCGCACACAAGACGGCGAGGTACTGCATCCTGACGGCCGGCGCGCCAGCTATGGTTCGCTGGCCGAGCGGGCCACAGCTGTCGGCGACGTGGCTTTCCGGCTGAAGGAACCGCCCGAGTTCCGGCTGATCGGGCGGCCGACTGCCCGCATCGACTCTGCAGAAAAATCCAATGGCAGCGCGCGCTTTGGACTGGATGTGCGCTTGCCAGGTATGCGCTACGCGATGGTCGCAATGTGCCCGGTGTTCGGCGGCACGCTGGCCGGCTTCGATGCTGACTCGATACGTCATCTGCCCGGCGTGCTGAAGCTGGTGCCACTGGCGGCCGACCGCTCGGCAGCGCCGCAGGCAGTTGCCGTGGTGGCCGATACCCGCTGGCATGCGATCAAGGCGCTCCGTCAACTGGAGGTGCGCTGGGACGAAGGCGCCAATGCAAGTCTGTCCAGCGATGCGGTGGGGCAGGAACTGGCCAGTGCCATTGACACCCCGGATGGCTTCACTTACCTCCGTCAGGGGGACATCCGCCAAGCCGGCGGAGCCCGGCGGGTCGAGGCGGAATACAGTGCGCCCTTTCTGGCCCACGCAGCAATGGAGCCGGTCAATTGCAGCGCGCAATTCAGCGGTGGCAGGCTGACGGTCTGGGTGCCGACCCAGGCGCCGACGGTTGCCGTGACCGCCGCTGCCCGAGCGGTCGGCATCCCCGAGTCAGCGGTCGATTTGCGCCTGACCCTGCTCGGTGGCGGCTTCGGACGCCGGCTCGACGCTGATATGGTCGTTCAGGCGGCGCAGATTGCAATTGCGCTCGACGGCGCACCGGTGCAACTGATGTGGAGCCGCGAGCAGGACTTTGCGCACGATTTCTACCGTCCGGCTGCGCTGGCGAGACTGGCGGCAGAACTGGACGACAGGGGGCGCCTGCTCAGCTGGCATGTGAGGTCGGCATCCGGTTCGCCGGTGCAGCATCTGACGCACCGCGCCTTCGGGCTGCCCATGGCTGGGCCCGACAAATCCACTGTGGAAGGACTGTTCGACCATCCTTATGAGATTCCCAACCAGCTGGTATCGCATGTGATCGTCGCTTCCGCAGTGCCGCTCGGCACCTGGCGCTCGGTCGGGCATTCGCAGAATGCGTTTTTCAAAGAGTGCTTCATCGACGAGCTAGCCCATGCAGCGGACTCCGATCCGGTCGCATTCCGGCGGCAACTGCTGGTCGGCCACCCGCGGCACCGGGCCGTGCTGGATGCCGCACTGCGGCTGGCCGGGAGTCCGGGCAGAGGGCGGGCGCACGGTGTGGCACTGCACCAGTCATTCGGCAGTATCGTCGCTCAGGTCGCGGAAGTCAGTGTCGAGGGCACGGCGATCCGGGTGCACAGAATCAGCTGCGCGGTCGATTGCGGAATTGCAGTCAATCCAGAAGGCGTGCGACAGCAAATGGAATCCGCGATTGCCTTCGGACTCTCGGCCGCACTGAATGACGAGATCACGCTTCACGACGGGCGGGTACAGCAATCGAATTTCCACAATTACCGGACCTTGCGCATGCGCGAGATGCCCGAGGTTCTGGTCACGATTCTGCCCAGCAGGCAGCCCCCCGAAGGGATCGGCGAGCCGGGGGTGCCGCCCGTTGCGCCGGCCGTTGCCAATGCGGTGTTTCACCTGACCGGGCAGCGGCTGCGCCGGCTGCCACTGCGGCTGGCGCCGCGCGTCAGTTGAGCTCGTCCAGCTTCAGTCGCAGGTTATAGTCCTGCTGCCATTGCCGGCGTTCGGGAGAGCTGGCGGCTTCGCGCTGAAGCTCCTCGTCACTCCGCGCCAGCTGTGCTTCGAGCAGGCGCGCCACTTGGCGCGGCTCGGGCAGCATGGTCCCGTAGAACGCAACGAGATCGCCGCGTTGCATGAGGATCGTCGGGAAGTTCTCCACATCGAAGTCGCCGACCAGGTCGGCCTGGTCTTCGATGTCGATCCAGACGAACTGCTGTTCAGGGAATTGCTCGGCCAGGGCCTCGAAGCCTGCACGGTACTGCTTGCAGACATCGCACCAGCCCGCGCACAAACAGGCGACCACCCACTGGCCAGCCTCGAGCGAGGCAGCGAGCCGGGAAAAGTTTTCGGGGACGAGGAACAGTGATTGCATGCAAGGATTCTACCCGATGCCTCGCTTGGTAGAATGGCGGCCATGTCTGCCTCCCTGCCCGTCATCGTCGCAATCGAAACATCCACCGAACTTGCCTCAGTCGCCGTGATGAGCGGTGGCCGGCTGGTCACGCGCGAGTCGCGAGGTATCCAGACCCATTCCGCGGCCGTCCTCCCGATGCTCCAGGCATTGCTTGCGGAGGCGGGCATCACGCTGTCCGAATGCGATGCCCTGGCCTATGGTTGCGGACCGGGCGCATTTACCGGGGTGCGTACTGCATGCGGATTGACGCAGGGGCTGGCGAGCGGCGCCTCCCTGCGCGTAGTGCCTGTCGTTACCTTGCTGGCAATGGCTGAAGCAGCGCGTGCGGCCGGCGCAGGCAATGATGTGGTAGCGGTGCTGGATGCGCGCATGGGGGAAGTCTACTGGGCGCAATATCGCTTCGATGGCGATTGGCAGCAAGTCTCGCCGCCCGCCCTTGCGAAAGCGGACGCTGTCCTGGTGGGAGGCCGCGCATCGTTGTGCGGCAATGGACTGCTGGCGTATCCCGACGCGTTCAAACAGCACTGCCACGTACGACAGTTCCCGGAAATCATGCCGGATGCGGCCAGCATTGCCCGGCTCGCGGCCGGCGCATTGTTGCGCGGCGAGACTGTCGCGCCGCACGACGCGCAGCCGCTATACCTGCGCGACAAGGTGGCGCTCACCACGCTCGAGCGCACTGCTGCCGCAGGCCGCGGAGCGTCCGCATGAGTTCGCTGGCGAGGCTGCCGCGCTATGCAGGAATGCTGGCATTTGCGCCGATGCAGGCGCAGGACATCGAGGATGTGATCCGCGTCGAAAACGATGCCTATCCGTTTCCGTGGACGCGCGGGAATTTCCTCGATTCTCTCGCGAGCCGCTACGAAGCCTGGGTCGCCCGCGAGCGCGATGGCCGGCTTGCCGGCTATTTCCTGCTGCTGCCGGCGGTCGATGACGTCCATCTGCTCAACATCACGGTACGTCCCGACCTGCAAGGGCAGGGCATCGGTCGACAGTTGCTCGACCGGGTGTGCATGCTCGCGCTCGATGCGGGCATACCTGCGGTGCTGCTCGAAGTGCGTCCGTCGAACCTGCATGCCTACTCCGTCTATCGGCATGCAGGCTTCATCGAAATCGGCCGCCGCAAGAATTATTACCCGGCCGCCGGTCAAAGCCGGGAGGATGCGATCGTCATGCGCTTGAATCTGCACGCGGGACAGCAATGAACACGGACAAACTGCGCAGGCTGGAACAGATGGGACTGGGGCCGGTCTGGCAGCGTCGCGAGCTGCCATCGACCGAGGCGCCGCAAGCGACGGGCGAGGCGGGCTTGCTCCTGAACGACGATCTTCTCGCGCTTTCGCCTGCGCAGGCAGGCGAGATCGCCGGCATGGACTGGGAATCGCTGGAGGCGTCAATCCGCCAGTGCACCCGGTGCGGGCTGTGCGAGGGCCGGCATCATGCAGTGCCCGGCACGGGTGACCGCAGTGCACACTGGCTGTTCGTGGGCGAGGGACCGGGGCGCAACGAAGACCTGCAGGGCGAGCCGTTCGTCGGACCGGCCGGCAAGCTGCTCGACAACATGATGCGGGCGCTCGATCTCGCTCGGGGAGAGCGGACCTATATTGCGAATATCGTCAAATGCCGTCCGGTCGGCCCCGACGGACGTGACCGTCCCCCCACTGCCGACGAAATATCAGCCTGCATGCCTTACCTGCGGCGACAGATCGCGCTGATCCGGCCGCAGGTGATCGTCGCGCTCGGCAAGACGGCGGCCACTTCGCTGCTCGGACTGTCCGACGACGTGTCGCTTGGCAGCTTGCGCGGGCAGCCACGCAGCTTTGCCGGCATACCGCTGGTGGTTACGTACCACCCGGCCTATCTGCTTCGCAAGCCGGCCGACAAGGCGCGCACGTGGCGCGACCTGTGCGCTGCCCGGAGCGTGGTCGATGGCGGCTGAACCCCCGGCTGTCGGCAGCGGCCGGTACCAGGCTGACTTCCACCGGCGCTGGAGCGACCTGACGAATCCCCATGTGCGGGCGCTGGCGTGGCTGCTCGATGCCCCGGACCTGCTCGACCGGAATGCGGCACGCTGGCAAGGGAGGGTCGCGACCCTCGGTGGCGACGCGGGCGAGGCGTGTCGCGACTGGCTGCTTGCGCTCGACGCCGATCCGCAAGCCTTGGCCGACTACCTCGATGTCCACAAATTCACCCGGCTGGGTCGGTATGCCGAGAGCCTGCTCGCCTGGTATTTCCGTCACTCTCGCACACTGGTCGCGCACGGCTTGCAAGTTCGGGCAGATAAGGACCAGACGGTTGGTGAGTTCGATTTTCTGTTGCGACAGGGCAGCGAACTGCTGCACCTGGAGTTTGCCACCAAGTTCTATTTGCTCAACTCCTCCGACCCGAAGCTGGCAGACGTCCAGCAGGCCGATTATTTTGTCGGGCCGAACCTGTCAGACACCCTGGGTCACAAGATCCGCAAGATTCTGGAACGCCAGCTGATGCTGGGTTCGCACCCTGCAGCACAGGCGCTGCTGCCGCAGCCGCTGTCCGGAGCGCAGGCACTGATGAAGGGCTGGCTTTTTTACAGGCGCGGCGAGTTGCCCCCACTTGCTGCGGCGGGCGTGTCTCCCAACCATTGCCGCGGCTGGTGGTGCACGCTGCAGGAGCTTGGCACCCACCTCCCCGGGCCGGGCGCGATGCTGCCGCGGATCGCGTGGCTGGCGCCGGCGCGGCTGCCGGAGTCCCGCACGATGGCGCCGCAGGCGCTAGAGGACTCTCTGCAAGTCCTGTTCGCCCGGGATCCGATGCCGGTGATGGTCGTCAGCCTGGAGCAACAGGGCGATGTCTGGCTGGAGTGCGAACGCGGTTTCGTGGTGCCCGACCAGTGGCCCGCCGCAGCAGCGGCGCGGCGGCAAGCCTGAGGCAACTGTGGGACGGCCAATTTGCCTTGATGCGGTTGCAGTGGGGGGCGGTTCAGGTGCCGACGTGCTTCTGTTCGCCGATCAGGTGCAGTGAATCGTACTCGCGCTGATTGGCTGCATGCTTTCTCATGACCAGCCACATTACGCCCGCGACAAAAAGGCCGAACAGCACGATCACGATATTGACACTGAGATCGACGCTGACCAGTAGCGCATACAGCGCCAGCATGAGCAGGATGGACAGGTTCTCGCTGAAATTCTGCACCGCAATCGAATGGCCGGCGCTCATCAGTACATGACCGCGGTGCTGCAGCAGTGCATTCATCGGAACCACGAAATAACCTGACAGCACACCGATCAGCACTAGCAGCGGATAGGCGATGTTCACCGAGGACACCACGGCCATCACGCAGACGATGAGGCCCATCGCAAATCCGAGCGGCATGACCGACAGCGACTGTTTCAGCGGCACCCGCCGCGCTGCGCCCATCGCGCCGAACGCCACCCCGAACGCCACGACGCCCTGCAGGATCGCGGCCTTCGACAACGGCATACCGAGCGCAGCTTCGGCCCATTTCAGCACGATGAACTGCAGGGTCGCGCCTGCGCCCCAGAACAGCGAGGTCACGGCGAGCGAAATCTGCCCGAGCCGGTCGGTCCACAGCGCGACGACGCAGCGCGAGAAGTCGGCCACGAGTCTCCACGGCGTGTGCTCCTGCCTGGGGTAGTGGGCATTCGTCAGCGGAATGCGCAAATTGAACACGGCAGCGAGCACATAGGCGACCATGATCACGGCCAGCGCAACCTCCAGCGACAGGCCGAGTTCGGTGGGGTCGAATGGCAGCATGTCGGCAATCGCGGCCGCGAAACGCGCACTGACCAGCGCGCCGCCGAGGACGGTGCCGAGGATGATCGACAGCACAGTCAGTCCTTCGATCCAGCCATTGGCGGCGACCAGTTTTGACGGCGGCAGCAATTCGGTGAGGATGCCGTATTTCGCAGGCGAATACGCTGCCGCGCCGAAGCCGACCACTGCGTAGGCGAGCAGCGGATGTACATTAAAGAACATCATCAGGCAGCCGACGATCTTGACCAGGTTGGTGATGAACATCACCCGGCCCTTGGGGAACGCATCCGCGAAGGCGCCGACGAACGGCGCCAGCACGACGTAGGACAGCACGAAGAAAAGCTTCAGCATCGGCGTCATCCACTCTGGTGACTGGATGGACACCAAGATAGCGATGGCAACGATGAGCAGCGCGTTGTCGGCAAGCGACGAGAAGAACTGCGCTGCCATGATGGTGTAGAAGCCGCGATTCATTCGTTGATTGGCTGGCGGTTTGGCGGGCGGCTTGCTTTATACCACGAAACTAGTACGTTCCCGGCGATCCGGGTGCCCTCTCGCTCCGGTAAAATTGCTTGCCTGTTTTATCTCGCCTTCATATCCGATTCGATGCCCCGTCCGCTCGTTGCCATCACCGACATCGCCGCCATGCGTGCCAACCTTGCACGAGCCCGGGCGTCGATGCCTGAAGCAAAGGTCTGGGCAGTCGTCAAGGCCGATGCGTACGGCCACGGGATCGTGAACGCGATGCGCGCGTTTGGTGAGGCCGACGGGCTGGCGCTGCTGGAACTTGATCGCGCGCTTCAGCTGCGCGAACTGGGGTGGCAAAAGCCGCTGATGATGATGGAAGGCATGTTCGATCCCACGGACTTGAGCGCAATGCAGCAGCATCGGCTGCAACCCGTCATCCACAACGACGAGCAACTGCAGATGCTGGCGCAGGCTGCAGGTATGCCGCTGGATGTTCACCTGAAAATCAATTCCGGCATGAACCGGCTGGGATTCCGGCCCGAGCGTGCCCGCGAGGTCTACCAGCAGCTCAAGGCAATGCCGGCCGTGCGGCGGGTGTCCCTGCTTACCCATTTTGCGAACGCAGAGACGCCGGATGCCGTCCTGCCCGCAGAGCGCCAGATGGAACGCTTCCGTGACGCATGCGTCGGCATCGATGCGGAAATCAGTCTGTGTAACTCGGCCGCGTTGCTGCTCAGAAGCGAATTTCGCTGCCACTGGGTGCGCCCCGGCGTCATGCTGTACGGGGGATCGCCAGGTGTGCGCAATGCAGCGGCGTTCGGGCTGCGGCCGGCGATGACCCTGCGCAGCGAACTCATCTCGGTGCAGCAGCTGCAGGCGGGCGACAGTGTCGGCTATGGCAGCACGTTCACGGCAGACCGGCCGATGCGCATCGGCGTGGTGGCCTGCGGCTATGCGGACGGCTACCCGCGCCACGCAGGCAACGGGACACCGGTGCTGGTCGGTGGCGTACGCACGCGGCTGCTTGGCCGGGTGTCGATGGACATGCTGAGCGTGGATCTCGGCCCGGTACCCGATGCCGGCGTGGGCACACCTGTTGTCCTGTGGGGCGACGGACTACCGATTGATGAGGTGGCGGCGGCAGCCGGCACGATCGGTTATGAATTGATGTGCGCAATCGCTCCGAGAGTGCGACGCGAAGCGCGCGATCTGTCGAACCCGCACACGCCCGCCGGTCGACGCGACTGAACCCCATGGCAAAGGCAAAAACCAATTACACCTGCACCGAGTGCGGTGGCGTCAGCAACAAATGGTCCGGGCAATGCCCGTCCTGCAACCGTTGGAACACGCTCGTCGAGACCATCGTGGAACCGGTCGGCAATCGCTTTTCGGCCCAGCCGCAGGGACTGGTTCAGGGAGCTCCGGTGATGAAACTGTCGGAGATTGCGGCGGCCGACGTGCCGCGCTACCCGACCGGCATTGACGAATTCGACCGGGTGCTCGGCGGGGGGCTCGTGTCGGGCGGCGTCGTGCTGATTGGCGGCGATCCCGGCATCGGTAAGTCGACGCTGCTGCTGCAGGCGCTGTCCAACTTGTCGAAACTGAAGCGTGCGTTGTATGTCAGCGGCGAGGAATCGGGCGCGCAGGTGGCGCTGCGCGCGCGCCGCCTCGCGATCGATGCAGATGACTTGCAGCTGCAGGCCGAGATCCAGCTCGAGAAAATCCTGAACACACTGGCCGAGCAGAAGCCGCAGGTCGCAGTGATCGACTCGATCCAGACGCTGTATTCGGATGCCCTGAGTTCGGCGCCCGGGTCGGTCGCCCAGGTACGGGAGTGTGCGGCACAGCTGACCCGGGTCGCGAAGCAGTCGGGCATTACGATCATCATGGTCGGCCATGTGACCAAGGAGGGGTCGCTGGCCGGGCCTCGCGTGCTCGAGCATATCGTCGATACCGTGCTCTATTTCGAGGGCGACACCCATTCGAGCTTCCGGCTGGTGCGCGCGTTCAAGAACCGCTTTGGCGCAGTGAATGAACTGGGCGTATTCGCCATGACCGAGAAGGGGCTGAAGGGGGTATCGAATCCGTCGGCACTGTTCCTGTCGCAGCACGAGTCGCAGGTGCCCGGCTCCTGCGTGATGGTCACGCAAGAGGGCACGCGGCCGTTGCTGGTCGAAATCCAGGCGCTGGTGGATGCGTCCCATGTGCCGAATGCGCGCCGGCTGTCGGTCGGTCTGGAACAGAATCGCCTGGCGATGCTGCTGGCTGTGCTGAACCGGCACGCCGGGGTCGCCGCCTACGACCAGGATGTGTTCATTAACGCGGTCGGGGGAGTGAAGATCACCGAGCCGGCGGCCGACCTTGCAGTGCTGCTGGCAATACAGTCGTCGATGCGCAGCAAGCCGCTGCCGAGGGGGCTGGTGGCTTTCGGCGAAGTCGGGCTCGCGGGCGAGATACGCCCGGCGCCGCGCGGTCAGGAGCGGCTGCGCGAGGCGGCCAAGCTCGGCTTTTCCATCGCGCTGGTGCCGAAATCCAATCTACCGAAGCAAAAAATCGATGGGCTGCAAGTGATCGGCGTCGAGCGCATTGATGAGGCGATGGCCAAGGTGAGGGAACTCGGATGAATGCCAGCGCCGGCCCTTTCGGCTCCAGGCCTCGGCTTGAGTCAGCCTGACACCCTCAATATCTGCGCAGCCACTGCGAGGCCGCTCCTCACTGCCCCTTCGATCGTTGCCGGATAGGCGCCCGCGGTGTAATCCCCGGCCAGCCACAGGCCGCGATGAGCGGTCGCATTTGACGGTCGCTGAAGATCGGGGATACATGAGAAGGTCGCACGCTTTTCTGTCACCGCCTTGGCCCAAAGCGGCGCCGCGAGTACGGGCATGTGCAGGCTGCCGGCCAGTTGAATGGCCACCGACCGCGCGAGACTGTCGGCGCCTTGTTCGATCGCGGGACCAGACGCGCTGATCACCACGGCCAGCAGGCCCGCCTGCGCCGGATCCAGCTGGCCCCGGTCAAAAACGAACTGTCCCCATCGACCGTGCTCCGGGTCCTCGCGCAAGGCCAGCATCGGCACAGGCAGGCGCGTCGCGGGCGGATATTGCAGATAACAGGTTGTGATCGGTTCGTACGCGAAGTCGAGCGTTGCGGCGAGCGCTGCATCGATGTGATCCAGCAGCGGGATGGCCTGTGCGGGTGCGGTAGCAACCACGGCATGCGCAAAGCTGCCGCCGGATGGTTTGTCGGCAACGATCTCCCAGGCGTCTGGCCCGCGCTCGATGCGTTCGACACGCGCACCCAGCCTTACCGTCCCTCCCTGCTTCTCCAGCCAGGTGACTGCTGCATCAGGAAACAGCGCCGACAGATCGACGCGGGGCAGCAGCATGTCAGACGCGCTTCGGGCGGCGCCGAGGCTGTCGCGCAGCACGGCAAGAAAGACTCTCGCCGATGCACGTTCGGGCGGCGTGTTCAGCGCAGCAATGCACAATGGACGCCACATCAGTGCAATGAGCCGCTCAGTCTGGTCAAAGCGCTCCAGCAATGCGGAGACGGTGCAGTCGACATCCAGCTGCCAGCCCATCCAGCGTGCGGCAGAGGCAAAGCGAGCGAGCGCGAGCTTATCGGCAAAAGACAGGCCCTTCGCACGGAGTACGCCGGCGATCAGGTGAACCGGGGCAGGCAGTCGGGGTGCGACCAGGTCCATCCCGTCATCGCCGTCCGCATAGCGCATCTGGAGCGGCAGCCGCAACAGGGAACGTGCGGGTTCCAGCCCCACCGTGCCCATCAGGTGCAGGGTATCCCGGTAGGCGCCCAGCAGGATGTGCTGGCCGTTGTCTAGTGACTGCCCGTGATAGTCGATGCGGCGCGCGCGGCCACCCGCCATACGCGTCGCCTCGAACAGCGTCACTTTCGCACCGCGCCGTGACAGTTCGACAGCCGCCGCGCAGCCGGCCCAGCCGGCGCCAATGACGGCGACAGTCGGCGATCTCATCGTCGGTTCGCCTTCAACCGCGCACCCAGGTCTTCCACGCCAGCCACAGCTTGCGCAACGGCGTCAGCGAGATCCGGTGCTGGAGTACATGGAAGCCGTCGCGCTCGATTTCGACCAGCAGCGCGCGATAAATCGCTGCCATAATCAGCCCGGCGCGCTGTGCACGGCGGTCGCCGGCAGGCAGCAGTGCCATCGCTTCGTCATAGCAGTGTTGCGCGCGCTCCAGCTGGAAGCGCATCAGCGCCACAAAGCGCTCGCTGTGCTGCGCATTCAGAATGTCGGACGCCGGAACGCCGAACTGCTGCAGCTCCGAGATCGGCAGGTAAATCCTGCCGCGCCGCGCATCCTCGCCAACGTCCCGGATGATATTCGTCAGCTGGAAGGCCAGCCCGAGCTTTTCCGCATACTGCAGCGTGCGCTCGTCACGGTAGCCGAAAATGCCGGCCGACATGATGCCGACCACGCTCGCCACATGCCAGCAATAGCGCTCGAGCGCCACGAAATCGAGGTAACGGGTCTGGGTCAGGTCCATCTGCATTCCGTCAATGACCGCCAGCAGATGCTCGCCGCGGATATTGAAGACCTGCAGGTGCGGCCGCAGTGCGCGCGTGACCGGATGCGTGGGCGTGCCCGCGAGCAGTTGCGCGACTTCCTTGCGCCACCAATCGAGCATGGTCAGGGCGACCTGCGGGTCCCTGGTCTCGTCGACAACGTCGTCGACCTCCCTGCAGAACGCATACAGTGCCGTGATCGCCAGACGTCGCGGCGGCGGCAGGAACAGGAAGCTGTAATAGAAACTGGATCCGCTCTGCGCCGCTTTTTGTTGGCAGTACTGGTCTGGGCTCATGGTGGGCTGGACGTTAGGAGTAGGACGAAGCGGCCAGTCTCGGCTGCGGCGCCCCGAATGCTAAACGACAAATCGCAGCGAGCGCCAGCCCAGCAGGCACCAGTCCGTCAATTTCAGGGTGGGACGGTGGTGGAATACATCGCCGCCGACGGCATCGATTTTCTCGAGGATGCGCAGTCCGCCGAGCACGATCATCCGCAGCTCCCAGCCGAAGCGCCCGGGAATGGCGCGCGCCAGCGGCGCGCCGGACAGCATCAGCTGGCGCGCACGGTCGACCTGAAACCGCATCAATGCGCGCCAGCGCAGGTCCGCATGGCCATCAGCGATCTGCTGCTCGGTGACGTCGAAGCGCAGCAGGTCCTCCTGCGGCAGGTATACCCGGCCCTTTTGCCAGTCAATTGCGACATCCTGCAGGAAGTTGATGATCTGGAGTGCGCTGCAGATGGCGTCACTCTGGACGAGCGCGCTGCCGCGTGTTTCGCCGAACAGCGCCAGCATGATGCGACCGACCGGATTGGCCGATCGAGCGCAATAGTCCATCAGTTCGTCCCAGTTCCGGTACCGGGTCTGAACCACGTCCTGCCGGAACGCTGACAGCAGGTCGCGTAATGCGGTCGTGGGCAGTCGGCGCTCGCGCAATGTCCGGGCAAGTGTCTGGAACAGCTCTGTCTCGGGCACTTCGCCGTGGTCTATTCGGTCGAGTTCGGTCTCGTAGGCCTGCAGCGCCGCCAGGCGCTCGGCAGGCTGGGCATCGCCCTCGTCCGCGATATCGTCGGCACTGCGTGCGAATGCATAGATCACGCGTACCGGCGCGCGCAATTCGCGCGGCAACAGCGGGGATCCGACAGGGAAGTTTTCGTAGTGCGAATTCGGCATGCAGTGGCTATCGGGCGGGATGACAACGGGATGGCGACACGGAAACGTGGCCGGCTATAATTGCTAACCGGCGGGTCAGTAACAATCCCGACCACCAGAAAACCCGCGCTCGGCCGGCTCTCGGCTGGCCGAATAGTAAAGGAAAAATTGTGCGACGCTTACCGACAGCCCGGCGCCCGGACGCGCCAATGAGTCTGCTTGCCATTGGCTTTGCCGCCGCGCTGCTGTCTGCTTGCTCCAAACCGGCGGAGAAGACGGAAGACATCCGGCCGGTTCGGGCACTGGAGCTGGCGTCGGTGGGTAACCTGGCGACGCTTGAACTTTCAGGCGAAGTCGTGCCGCGCTACGAGTCGCGGATCGGCTTCCGGGTGGGCGGCAAGCTGATCGACCGAAAAGTGGAAATAGGCAGCCGGGTCCGGCGCGGGCAAGTACTGATGCAGCTGGACCCGACCGACCTGCAGTTGTCGCAGGCCCAGGCGCGGGCGCAGCTGGCGGCAGCCGAGAGCAATCTGGCGCTCGCAAGGGCAGAGCTCGACCGCTACCGCGAGCTGCGCGGGCGGAATTTCGTCAGCCAGGCCGTGCTGGATGCGAAGCAGGCAGCCTACCTGTCGGCCCGGTCGAACGAAGAACAGGCCCATGCCGCACTGAAGGCGCAGTCCAACCAGCGCAGCTACAGCACGCTCTTGGCCGATGCCGACGGTATCGTGACCGGCCTTGATGCCGAGGTCGGCCAAGTGGTGGCGGCCGGGACCCCCGTGGTGCGCATTGCGCGCGATGGCGGCACCGAGGTACGTGTCAGCGTGCCGGAGGACAAAGTGGACGCACTGCGCCGCGCGATCGAGATCAGCGTGCGAACCTGGGCCAATCCGGGTCTGGCGCTGCCCGGGAAGTTGCGCGAACTGGCGCCTGCGGCGGATCCGGCCACGCGCACGTTTGCAGCGAAGATTGCGCTGCCGAACGCCGGCGCCGAAATACGACTGGGGATGACGGCTACCGTCAGCTTTCAGTTGCCTGCACCGGATGGCATACGTTTGCCACTGACCGCCTTGTTCGAGGATCAGGGCCGAACGTCGGTATGGGTGATCCGCGACGGCGCAGTAACCCGGACGCCGGTGCAGTTGGCTGGCGCGTCCGGCAACGACATTCTGGTCGCCGGGGGACTCACGCCCGGCCAGACCGTGGTGACCGCGGGGGTCAATTTGCTGCGTGAAGGGCAGAAGGTGACCGTGCTCGGCCAACCGCAAACAGCCAGCGCCCGGGCCGGGGCCGCGAAATGAAAGGACGCGTCAATCTGTCGCGGTGGTCGCTGGAGCACATACCGCTGATCCGCTACCTGATGGTGGTGCTGCTCCTCGGCGGCATCATGAGCTACGCGAACCTGGGGCAGGACGAGGATCCGCCGTTCACTTTCCGCGCGATGGTGGTGCGCGCCTACTGGCCGGGTGCGAGCTCGGTGCAGGTGGCCGAGCAGGTCACGGACAGGCTCGAGAAAAAGCTGCAGGAAACGCCGTACATCGACAAGATCCGTAGCTACTCCAAGCCCGGCGAGACGCTGATCATCCTCGAGTTGCGTGAATCGACACCGCCGAAGGAAGTGCAGGGCGTCTGGTATCAGGTGCGCAAAAAGATCGGCGACATGCGCAATACCTTGCCGCCGGGTGTGCAGGGGCCGTTTTTCAACGACGAATTCGGCGACACTTTCGGCTCGATCTTTGCGCTTTCCGGCGACGGATTCACGATGGCGGAAGTGAAGGACTATGCCGACTTCGTACGCCAGCAACTGCTCGGCGTGCCGTCCGTATCGAAAGTCGAGCTGTACGGCGTGCAGGACGAGAAAATCTACATCGAGTTCTCGTCGCAGAAATTCGCCCAGCTGGGTGTGCCGTTTGAGACCATCGTCCAGCAAATCAATGCGCAGAACGCGGTCGAAGCCAGCGGCATTCTGGCGACGCCGACCGATAACCTGCAGGTGCGAGTTTCTGGCCAGACGCGCAGTGTCAGGGAGCTTGAAGATTTGCCGCTGCGAGCGAATGGCAACAGCTTCCGGCTCGGAGACTTCGCGACGGTCAGCCGCGAGTACATTGATCCGCCTCGCGACAAGATGCGCTACAACGGCAAGGAAGTCGTGGGCCTCGGCGTGTCGATGGAAAAGGGCGGAGACATCATTCGGCTCGGCCGCGCGCTCGACCACAAGGCGTCCGAGATCCAGGCCAAGCTGCCGGTCGGCATTACCCTCGAGCGGGTGGCCGACCAGCCGCGTGCGGTCAGCCAGTCGGTCAATGAATTCCTGAAGGTGCTGGCTGAGGCGGTGCTGATCGTCCTCGCGGTCAGTTTCCTGTCGCTCGGACTGCATTCACGTCCGTTTCGCATCGACGTGCGGCCCGGTCTGGTGGTTGCGCTGACCATCCCGCTGGTGCTGGCGGCCACCTTTCTGACGATGCGCATTTTCGGCATCGACCTGCACAAGATTTCGCTCGGCGCGCTCATCATCGCGCTCGGCCTGCTGGTGGACGATGCAATTATCGCGGTCGAAATGATGGTTCGCAAAATGGAGGAAGGACTGTCTCGCTTCGATGCGGCGACTTTTGCTTACACATCAACCGCAATGCCGATGCTGACGGGAACCCTGATCACTGCAGCCGGTTTCCTGCCGATCGGGTTTGCAAAATCGGTCGCAGGCGAATACACCTTCTCGATGTTCTCCGTGAACGTGATCGCTCTGTTGATCTCGTGGTTTGTTGCCGTGCTGTTCACGCCTTATTTGGGGTACGTGCTGCTCAAGGTGAAGCCGGCCACGGGGGGCGATGGTCATCATGAACTGTTCGACACGCCGTTTTACACGCGCCTGAAACGTGTGCTGAACTGGTGCGTCGAATGGCGGAAGACCACGATCCTGCTGACGCTCGCCGGTTTCGGTCTCGGTGTATTTGGTTTCCGCTTCATCGAGCAGCAATTCTTCCCCGACTCAAGCAGGCCGGAACTGCTGGTAGAGATGTGGCTGCCGGAGGGGTCGTCCTACCAGGCCACCGAAGCGCAGGTGAAAAAGTTCGAGGAGTTTGTGCGCACGCAGCGCGGAGTAGAGAGCGTGACCAGCTATGTGGGCACCGGCAGTCCACGCTTTTACCTGCCGCTCGACCAGATTTTTCCGCAATCGAATGTCGCCCAGCTGGTGCTGCTGCCAGTCGACCGCGACGCGAGGAATGTCCTGCGGCTGAAAATTATCGACGCGTTCCGGACTGACTTCCCCGAAGTGCGCGGTCGAGTGAAGCTTCTTCCGAACGGGCCTCCCGTGCCCTACCCGGTGCAGTTCAAGGTAACCGGGCCGGAGATGGACGTCGTACGGAACTTTGCCGAGCAGGTGAAGAATGTCATGCGTCGCAATCCGAATGCCGTTGGGGTCAACGACAATTGGAACGAATCGGTGAAGGTACTGCGCATCGAACTCGATCAGGACAAGCTGAGAGCGCTGGGCGTGAGCTCCCAATCGGTGATGCGGGCAGCGAATACCATCCTCAGCGGCACCACGGTTGGCCAGTTCCGCGATCGCGAAAAGCTGATCGATATCGTGATCCGTCAACCGGTTGCGGAACGCACCACCATCACTGCGCTAAACAACGCCAGCATTCCGACGGCGGGCGGCCGGGCCGTGCCCTTGTCACAGTTGGCAACGCCCCGCTTTGTGTGGGAACCGGGCGTGGTCTGGCGGGAGGGCCGCAACTGGTCTGTCACCGTGCAGTCCGATGTGGCAGACGGCATCCAGGGCCCGACGGTCTCGGCGCAGATCGATCCCGAGCTTGACCCGTTGCGTGCACAACTGCCGCCCGGCTACGAGATCCGGCTGGCCGGTGCCATTGCCGACAGCGGCAAAGCACAGGATGCGATCGCGGCGAATGTGCCGTTGGTGATCTTCATTGTGTTTACGCTGCTGATGCTGCAACTGCACAGCTTCTCGCGTTCGCTGCTGGTGTTCCTGACCGGGCCCCTCGGCATTGCCGGAGCCGCAGCTGCGCTGCTGATCCTGCAGCGGCCGTTCGGTTTCGTCGCCCAGCTTGGCGTGATCGCGTTGTTCGGGATGATCATTCGCAATTCGGTCATCCTGGTCGACCAGATCGAACAGGACATAGCAGCAGGCATACCCGCATGGGACGCCATCGTCGGTTCGGCAGTGCGCCGGTTCCGACCGATCGTGCTGACCGCTGCGACGGCCGTGCTGGCGATGATCCCCTTGTCACGCTCGGTATTCTGGGGCCCAATGGCGGTTGCGATTATGGGCGGACTGATCGTCGCAACCCTGCTGACGATGCTGTTCCTGCCGGCCCTGTATGCCGCGTGGTTCAGGGTACGCCGTCCGGTGTAGCGGGGCGACAGCGCGAGCAGGGCGCCGGGCCGGCTGCCCTGTTCGCGCCAGCTGACGCATTTTTTGGGGCGTCTTGCCCTTTTTTACAGTAGAATTCGCGCCTGAAGTCAAACAGCCACCACCATGGCAACGCAGGGCGACCGCTTTGACGCTGGGTCGCCCTTTGCTTTTGTTGAAACGTGTGCCGCCATTTCCGGGGCATCGTTGTCGCGAGGATGGCGAAATTGGTAGACGCACCAGGTTTAGGTCCTGACGCCAGCAATGGTGTGGGGGTTCGAGTCCCCCTCCTCGCACCAAACGACTTGATTAACATTTTTGGACGATTCACATGGCTACTGCAGTCGAAACACTGGAAAAACTTGAGCGCCGCATCACGCTGACCGTGCCGCTGGCCGAAGTCAATGAGGAAGTGGAGAAGCGCCTGAAGATCCGCGCGCGTACCGCCAAGGCACCGGGTTTCCGTCCGGGCAAAGTGCCGATGAAAATGGTCGCCGCCCAGTACGGTGCGATGGTCGAGAGCGAAGTGCTGAACGACAAGGTGGGCCGCGCTTTCGGCGAGGCGACTGCAGCCAATAACCTGCGTGTTGCGGGCTTCCCGCGGATCGAGCCGAAGGCTGACGAAAAGGTCGAGGGCGCGATTGTGTTCGAGGCCACCTTCGAAGTGTATCCCGAGGTGAAAATCGGCGACCTGTCGTCGATCGATGTGGAAAAGACCAAGGCCGATATCACCGATGCAGAGATCGACAAGACGATCGAGATCCTGCGCAAGCAACGCGTGCACTACCACACCAAGGGTCAGGCCGACGCGCATGGCGACGGCGGCCCCGATACGTCGGCTCAGGACGGCGACCGTGTGACGCTCGACTTCGTGGGCAAAATAGATGGCGTCGAGTTCGCCGGCGGCAAGGCCGACAACTTCCCATTCGTTCTGGGCGAAGGCCAGATGCTGAAGGAGTTCGAAGACGCGGCCCGTGGCCTGAAGGCCGGCGAGACGAAAACCTTCCCGCTGTCCTTCCCTGAGGACTACCACGGCAAGGACGTGGCCGGCAAAACTGCCGAGTTCACCATCACTGTGAAGAACGTCGAGTGGGCACACCTGCCGGCAGTTGATGCGGAATTCGCGAAGAGCCTGGGGGTGCCCGATGGCGACCTGCAGAAAATGCGTGAAGACATCCGATCGAACCTCGAACGCGAGGTAGGCAGCCGGGTCAAAGCACGTACCAAGGCGAGCGTGATGGATGCGTTGATCAAGGTGGCGGAGCTGGACGTGCCGAAAGCGCTGCTGGAGCAAGACGCCGAGCGCCTCGCGGAGATGACGCGCCAGGACATGCGTCAGCGTGGCATCAACGTGAAGGACATGCCTTTCCCGACCGACCTGTTCACCGCACAGGCAGATCGTCGCGTTCGCCTTGGCCTGATCCTGTCCGAGATGGTCAAAACCAACGCTCTGCAAGCGACTGCAGAGCAGGTCAAGGCTTATGTCGATGATTTTGCGAAGGCCTACGAAGATCCGCAGCAAGTCGTGAAATATTACTTCAGCGACCGCAACCGCCTGGCTGAAGTCGAGGCTCTCGTGCTGGAGGAAAACGTGGTCAACTTCGTGCTGTCCAAAGCGAAGGTGGCGGAGAAAGTCGTTTCCTTCGACGAACTGATGGGCAGCCAGGCCTGATCGTCCAGCGCAATCCCGCGTTTCGGCGCACAGAAATCCGGCCGCAAGTTTGGTTACACTACCTGCTTGCGGCCGGATTCATTTCGGCAGCCTCCATTGAACACTCGAACGGGACAGACAATGACTGACATCTTCCGCAAATCCGCCCTCGAAACCGACATGCTCGGCATGGTGCCGATGGTGATCGAGCAGAGCGGGCGCGGTGAACGTGCTTACGACATTTATTCGCGCCTCCTGAAGGAGCGCGTCATTTTCCTCGTCGGGCCTGTGAACGATCACACGGCAAACCTCGTTGTTGCACAGCTGCTGTTCCTCGAAAGCGAGAACCCGGACAAAGACATCTCTCTTTACATCAACTCCCCGGGCGGGTCCGTGTCGGCCGGGCTTGCGATCTACGACACGATGCAATTTATCAAGCCGGATGTGTCCACGCTGTGCACCGGCCTTGCCGCATCAATGGGCGCGTTCCTGCTGGCCGCCGGCGCAAAGGGCAAGCGCTTCTCCCTGCCGAATTCACGCATCATGATTCACCAGCCGTTGGGCGGCGCCCAAGGGCAGGCTGCCGATATTGAAATTCAGGCGCGAGAAATCCTGTACTTGCGCGAGCGCCTCAACATGATTCTCGCCGAGAAGACCGGTCAGAGCATTGAACAGATCGCCAAGGACACCGATCGCGACAACTTCATGTCAGCTGAGCAGGCGGTCGAATACGGAATGATCGACAAGGTGCTGACCCACCGCAGCTGACCGGCATTTATTAATGGTTGCCAACTAGTTGCCGACGAACATGTTTTCAGATTGGAAATCAGATCGTCGGCAAGCCGGTTGCGGGCCAGCGTGACGTATCACCGAATCGCAGGTAAGATCGGCTCCAATTCACCCTTACAACGAGTCCATGTCCGACAAGAAATCCTCCAGCGGCGAGAAATTGCTTTATTGCTCGTTTTGCGGCAAGAGCCAGCATGAGGTGAAGAAACTGATTGCGGGGCCGTCTGTATTCATTTGCGATGAATGCATTGATTTATGCAATGACATCATCCGCGACGAGGCATCCACCGTTGAAACAGTCAGTCCGAAGTCCGATCTACCAACGCCGCAGGAGATTTTTGATCTGCTTGGCCAGTACGTCATCGGACAGGATCCCGCGAAGCGAACGCTGTCGGTGGCGGTCTATAACCACTACAAGCGCTTGCGCCATCTCGGCAAAAAAGATGACGTAGAACTTGCCAAGAGCAACATTCTCCTCATCGGACCGACGGGCTCCGGCAAAACGCTGCTGGCACAAACGCTGGCGCGCATGCTGAACGTGCCTTTTGTCATCGCGGATGCTACGACGCTGACCGAGGCCGGCTATGTCGGCGAGGATGTCGAGAACATAATCCAGAAGTTGCTTCAGAACTGCAACTATGAGGTCGAAAAGGCGCAGAAGGGCATTGTCTACATCGATGAGATCGACAAGATCTCCCGCAAGTCGGACAACCCGTCGATCACGCGCGATGTGTCAGGCGAGGGCGTCCAGCAGGCACTGCTGAAGCTGATCGAAGGCACGATGGCTTCGGTGCCGCCCCAAGGCGGGCGCAAGCATCCGAACCAGGATTTCGTGCAGATCGACACGACCAATATCCTGTTCATCTGCGGTGGCGCGTTCGACGGTCTTGCGAAGATCATCGCCGACCGATCTGAAAAAGGCGGGATCGGCTTCTCGGCCAGCGTCAAGAGCAAGAGCGAAAGTGCCGATAGCCAGAAAATGCAGGACGTCGAGCCTGAAGACCTGATCAAGTTCGGCTTGATTCCGGAGTTGGTCGGTCGCCTTCCCGTTGTTGCGACCTTGGCAGAGCTTACTGAGGAGGCGCTGATCCAGATTCTGATCGAACCCAAGAACGCGCTGATCAAGCAGTATGCGAAGCTGCTCGAAATGGAAGGTGCGGAACTCGAAGTTCGCCCGGCGGCCTTGCATGCGATTGCGCGCAAGGCCCTGGCTCGCAAGACGGGAGCGCGCGGACTGCGATCGATCGTTGAGCACTCTTTGCTGGATGTCATGTTCGACTTGCCGAACCAGCAAAACGTGGCGAAGGTGGTTATCGACGAAAACACCATCACCAACGGTGCGAAGCCTCTGCTGATTTACCATGAGCAGCCCAAGGTTTCCGGCGCGAAATAAACAAAAAGGCACCTTCGGGTGCCTTTTTGTTTTTGGCGATTTCTGACGGAAATCCTGCAAAACGCACAAAAAATGGCTCGAATCGAGGTTTTCTAGCAGCTTTTTGAACAAACGCAGTACAATCGAATCCACTGTACAGCGCACAGGCTTCCATTGAAAAGCCACCGGGAAACCTCTCTCGAGTGGCTTTTTTCGTTCTTTTTCTCGTGCACACCGCATGAAAGCGCCCATAGGCACACCAAGTAATCGAATTGACGTGTGACGGTGCGCTAGTTCGGCCGAACGAGACTGCGTTCAGGATGTAAATTTGTTGGGCACAAGACTTGTGTTCCGGTCTTTCGTGCCAACATGCATCACAAGTTTTTACAAAAGGCTCGCCATGACGATGACATCACAGTTTTCCGAACCCACTCAGTTGCCGCTTCTGCCGTTGCGCGACGTCGTAGTCTTTCCTCACATGGTGATCCCGCTGTTCGTCGGCCGCCCCCGGTCGATAAAGGCGCTCGAGGCAGCCATGGAGCAGGGCAAGAGCATTATGCTGGCTGCACAGAAAGCTGCGGCCAAGGATGAGCCTTCGCCCGACGATATCTATGAGATCGGCTGCATTGCCAACATTCTGCAGATGCTGAAGCTGCCGGACGGTACTGTGAAGGTGCTGGTCGAGGGCGCGCAACGCGCCCGCATTCACCAAATCGCCGAGACTGACACCCATTTCGTCGCAGACCTGTCCGCCGTGGAGTCCGAGCCGGGCGACGAGGCAGAGGTGGAAGCGATGAGACGGGCAATCGTCCAGCAGTTCGATCAGTACGTGAAGCTGAACAAGAAGATTCCGCCTGAAATCCTGACCTCGCTGGCCGGAATCGATGACGCTGGCCGTCTCGCCGACACGATCGCGGCGCATCTCCCGCTCAAGCTCGAGCAGAAGCAGGTCATCCTCGAAATCTTCAACGTCGCCAAGCGGCACGAGCACCTGCTCGGCCAGTTGGAGGCGGAACTCGACATCCTGCAGGTCGAGAAGCGAATCCGCGGCCGCGTCAAGCGTCAGATGGAGAAGTCCCAGCGCGAGTATTACCTGAACGAGCAGGTGAAGGCGATCCAGAAGGAACTCGGTGAGGGCGAGGAGGGCGCTGACCTCGAAGAGCTCGAGAAGAAGATTGTCGCAGCCAAGATGCCGAAGGAGGCGCGCGAGAAGGCGCAGAGCGAGCTCAAGAAGCTCAAGCTGATGTCGCCGATGTCAGCAGAGGCCACTGTGGTGCGCAACTACATCGACGTGCTGATCGGTTTGCCGTGGAAGAAAAAATCCAAGGTCAACAACGATCTTTCGCACGCAGAGAAAGTGCTTGAGGATGACCACTATGGCCTGGACAAGATCAAGGAGCGTATCCTCGAGTATCTCGCTGTTCAGCAGCGCGTCGACAAAGTGAAGGCACCGATCCTGTGCTTCGTCGGCCCGCCCGGTGTCGGCAAGACGTCGCTCGGCCAGTCAATCGCCCGGGCCACCAACCGCAAGTTCGTCCGGATGGCGCTGGGCGGGGTGCGTGACGAGGCGGAGATCCGCGGCCATCGTCGCACCTACATCGGGTCCATGCCGGGCAAGATCCTGCAGAGCCTGTCGAAGGTCGGTGTACGCAACCCGCTGTTCCTGCTGGATGAGATCGACAAGCTGGGTCAGGACTTCCGCGGCGATCCCGCTTCCGCGCTGCTCGAGGTGCTGGACCCGGAGCAGAACCACACGTTTGGCGACCACTATGTCGAGGTCGACTTTGACCTGTCGGACGTGATGTTCGTCGCGACGTCGAACAGCTATAACATCCCGCCGGCTCTGCTGGACCGGATGGAGGTGATCAGGTTGTCCGGCTACACCGAGGACGAGAAGACCAGCATTGCGCAACGCTACCTGCTGCCGAAGCAGATCAAGAACAACGGACTGAAAGAGGCCGAGATCAATGTCGCCGAATCTGCGATCCGGGACATCATCCGCTACTACACCCGCGAAGCCGGCGTTCGTTCGCTCGATCGCGAGATTTCCAAAATCTGCCGCAAAGTGGTGAAGATGCTGCTGCTGAAGGGCGGCGAGAAGAAAGTCTCAGTCACCGGTCGCAACCTCGACAAGTTCCTGGGCGTGCGTCGCTACGATTTCGGTGCGGCTGGCAAGGAGAACCAGATCGGGCAAGTGGTCGGGCTCGCGTGGACCGAAGTTGGGGGTGACCTGCTGACTATCGAAGCGATGACCATGCCCGGCAAAGGCAACACCATCCGTACCGGCACGCTGGGCGACGTGATGAAAGAGTCGATCGAGGCAGCGCGCACCGTCGTTCGCAGCCGCGCGCGGATTCTCGGCATAAAAAATGACGTATTCGAGAAAACGGATATTCACATCCACGTACCGGAGGGCGCCACCCCGAAAGACGGCCCGTCGGCAGGCATAGCGATGACAACAGCCCTGGTGTCCGTTTTCAGCGGTATTCCGGTGCGCGCCGATGTAGCGATGACCGGCGAGATCACGCTGAGGGGAGAGGTGCTCCCCATTGGCGGACTGAAGGAGAAGTTGCTGGCGGCAATGCGCGGCGGCATCAAGACGGTGCTCATTCCCGAGCAGAATGTGAAGGATCTTGCGGACATTCCTGCGAATGTCAAGAGTGCGCTCGAAATCGTTCCGGTGCGCTGGATTGACAAGGTGCTGGACATCGCGCTCGAGCGCAAGCCAGTGCCACTTGCGGACGAAGATGCATCACCGGAGGCAGCCGCGACATCAGCCGAAGCCAAGCCGGAACCGGCGCTGGTCAAGCACTGAGGCGATTCAAGTTCGCCTTGCAAAGCGCCCTGCGGGGCGCTTTTTTAGTGCTAGATTTTTATCGATCCGCGTCATGCAGTCGGCAATGCCGGTTGCCGGTAGGCTTGCGCGATGCTATTCGGCAAATTTCTTGACACTATGCGCGGCTCGCGAGTCTAATACCGGCTCGCTGCAGGTGGCGCCAAGATCCATCCGCATGCCGAGTCGGGCGCGGCCCGCCTTTACAGAAAAATCTCAACAACATCTCGAGGGGAATGTCAGTGAACAAAACTGAACTGATCGATGAAATCGCGAAAGCTGCCGATATCTCTAAAGCGTCGGCAAGTCGCGCCCTTGAAGCGGTGATCGATGCGGTCACCGCGACGCTAAAGCAAGACGGCTCCGTTACGCTCGCAGGCTTCGGAACATTTTCGGTCAGTGCGCGTGCTGAGCGAATCGGCCGCAACCCGCGTACGCGCGAGGAAATCAAAATCGCTGCCTCGAAAGTGCCGAAATTTAAACCTGGCAAAGCACTGAAAGATGCAGTAAACTAGTTGTTTTTCCGGCGTGGTGACAAACGCCGGGACAGGCTGGCAAACATGAAACGGCAGTAGGTTTCAGCGGGTGCTTAGCTCAGTTGGTAGAGCGGCGCCCTTACAAGGCGTAGGTCGGGAGTTCGAGCCTCTCAGCACCCACCAACAAGCCAGCCGATGCCGAGCGTCTCTCAAAGGCGCCGGAAGCAGGACAAGGAGTGGTAGTTCAGTCGGTTAGAATACCGGCCTGTCACGCCGGGGGTCGCGGGTTCGAGTCCCGTCCACTCCGCCAAACCGAAGAAGGCGAACCGAGGGTTCGCCTTTTTTTACGTCGGCCGCCTTTGGTTAATGCGACATTGCATGCCAACGGCGACGGCCAAATGGCTTGAACAACGATACTTGCCCCACGCAGGGCTGGAGACTGAGTGCCCCATGCTTGAATTCATCCGCACCCACCGTAGGCTGATGCAGTTCCTGCTGCTCCTGATTATCTTCCCGTCCTTCGCCTTCTTCGGGCTCGAGAGCTACACCCGCATGGGCGACCGCGATCCGGCCGTGGCCAAGGTTGCCGGCCAGGAGATCACGCAGCGCGAGTGGGATGCTGCCCAGGCGCGCCAGCTCGAGCGCATGAAGCAGATGTTCGGCGATCAGTTCAACCCCGCGATGTTCGATACACCGGAAGCCAAGATGGGCGCGCTCGAGAACCTGATTGCGCAGAAGGCGCTGTCTCGTCACGTCGCCGACCAGCACCTGACAGTATCCGACGAGTTGGTGCGCCAGACCATCCTCGGCATCCCGGGCCTCACCGACGCCGATGGCAAGTTCGATAAGCCTCGTTACCAGCAGTTGCTGGCTGCGCAAGGGCTGACTCCTGAAAAATTTGAGGCGACCCTGCGCCACGACCTCGCGCTGCAGCAGGTCAATGCAGCCATCCAGAACACCGCGTTCGCGCCGCAGTCGGTCGCCGCGCGCATTGCCACCCTTAACCAGCAAAAGCGCGAGATCCAGGAACTGACACTGACGGTGCAGGAATTCAAGTCGCAGGTGAAGGTCACCGACGCGATGCTGCAGGACTTCTACAACGAGCACGCAGCCGAATTCGAAGTGCCGGCCAGCGCCCGGGCCGAATTCGTCGTGCTGGCTGCGCCAGTCGTCGAGCAGCAGGTCAGCGTGACCGACGCGGACATCCAGAAGTTCTACGAGCAGAACCTCGCGCGCTACAAGACGGACGAGCAGCGCCGCGCCAGCCACATCCTGGTCAAGGCGGCCAAGGACGCACCGGCGGCCGAGAAGGCGGCGGCCCGCGCCAAGGCCGAGAAGCTCATGGCGCAACTGAAGCAGGCCCCGAACGATTTCGCGAGGCTGGCCAAGGAACAGTCGGATGACCCCGGCTCGGCCGAGCGCGGCGGCGACCTCGACTTCTTCGGCCGCGGCATGATGGTGAAACCCTTTGAAGACGCTGCTTACGCGCTGAAGCAGGGCGAGATCAGCGGCATTGTGGAATCCGATTTCGGCTTCCACATCATTCGAGTCACCGATATCAAACCATCGGCTACTCGCCCACTGGCAGACGTGAAGGGCAACATCGAGGACGAGATCCGTCGCACCGAGGCGGGCAAGAAGTTCGCGTCGATGGCCGAGACTTTCTCGAACATGGTCTACGAACAGCCGGATAGCCTGAAGCCGGTGGCCGACAAGCTGGGCCTGAAGATAGAAACCGTCGCGGGCCTGACGCGGCAGCCGAACCCGGCGCTGCCGAGGACCGCCGCATTCAACCAGCCACCATTCCTCGCCGCGCTATTCAGCGACGATGCATTGAAAAACAAGCGCAACACCGAGGCCGTTGAAGTCGGCCCTGGCATCTACATCGCCGGCCGCGTGGTGGACTTCCAGCCGGCATCGAAGAAGCCGCTGGCTGACGTGCGCGCGCAGATTGAGGAGCGGCTGGTCGCCACCGAGGCCGAGAAGCTGGCCAAGGAAGCCGGTGCGAAAAAACTGGCAGACCTGAAGGCCGGCGGCAACGCGGAATTTGGTGCGCCCAAGTCGGTGTCGCGCACCAACTTCAATGGCGCACCGGGACCGGTCGTCGCAGCTGTGATGAAAGCCGATGTCAACAAGTTGCCCGCTTACGTGGGAGTACCGATCCCCGGCAAGGGCTATAGCATCTTCCGCATCAATTCGGTCGACAACCAGGTCGCTGATCCCGAGTCAATGCAGGCCGAGAAACAGCAGGTCGATGAGTTCCTGTCGGCGCAGGAAATGGCGGCCTATCTCGGCGTGATCAAGAAGCGCGCGAAGGCGGAGATTCTGAAGACCGCCAAAGCGGCCAAGCCTGCGGCAGAGGTGGCAGACAAGCAGTAAGCCCGACCAACGGGTAGTTCAGAGACGAGCATGGCGCCCTGGGGCGCCATGTTTTTCCCGCTTTGTTTGCGCTGGGCTCAGCGACAGTACTCCTGTTCCTGCAGGCTTGCTTCGCCCATCTCGTCGGCGAGCAGTTCGCTGGCTGCTGCAGTGAAGTCGGTTTCACCAATTCCGAGCAGTGCGAGCGGGCGCGCATCCCGGTAACCGAGGTAGTTGCGCTCGATCGAGCGCAGGTAGGCTGGGTCGTAGTGCTCCAGCAGCAAGGCTTCGACCAAGTTGCCGACACGTCCTGAGTCGGCCAGTGCCTGCCAGCCCGCGATTTTTTCATGGCCATGCAGCGTAACGAGATGTGACAGTTGCCTGCCCAGTAGCGCCGTGTCGCTGACCAGATGCGGGTAATCCTCGATCAGCAGCGCGACACGGTCTGCGATGCCGACCTGCATCCGAATGCAAGGCGAGGCGCGCATGCAGGTCATCAGGGCTTCCGGTACCCGGAGGTCACCGATTTTTTTGCTTTCCGACTCGACATACACCACCCGGGCCGGGGAAAAAGCACGCAATGCATGCCACAGCCGGCTCTCGAACATTTTCTGTGTCGGCTGGGGTTCGGCAGGCAAGCCGCCAAGTACCGAGCCCCGATGGGCCGCCAATTGCTCCAGATCCAGTACCTGTGCACCAGCCTTCGCAAGATAAGCAAGCAGTCGGCTCTTGCCGCTGCCTGTGGTGCCGCAAATCGTGCGAAAGCGCAGGCCGGTCGGCAATTGCTCGAGCGATTCGGACACACAGCGGCGATAGGATTTGTAACCGCCATCGAGTTGTATTGCCGGCCATCCTATGCGCGCGAGCACATGGGATAACGAACCGCTGCGATTACCGCCGCGCCAGCAGTAAACCAGCGGTCTCCAGTCCTTGGGCATAGGACGGAAGCGCTCATCGATGTGCCGCGCGATATTGCGTGCCACCAGCGCAGCGCCCATCTTGCGCGCCTCGAACGGGCTTTGCTTCTTGTACATAGTGCCGACCACCACGCGCTCGTCGTCGTCAAGCACCGGGCAATTGATCGCACCGGGAATATGGTCCAGCGCGAACTCGGACGGCGAGCGCACGTCGATGACTGCGTCGAACTGGTCCAGCTGCGCAAGCACCTCGGCGGCGGGCAGCAGGGCGGGATACTTCATTGCTTGTTGGCTTCCTGTTTAATCAATGGCTTCAGCGCAGGCCAGACATTGTCGAGCATGACCGATTGCGCACGCTGGTTCGGATGGATGCGGTCAGGTTGAAAAAATTTTTCCGTATCTTCCAGTCCGGCGAGAAAAAATGGAACAAGCGATACACCTCGCTCACGCGCCAAGCCCTGATACATGGCGGCAAAACGCTTGCTGTAATCCGGGCCGTAATTTGGCGGCATTTGCATGCCGAGCAGCAGAACGCGGGCGCCACTATCAGTCGACACCCGGATCATGTCGCGCAGGTTGGCCTGCGTCGCGGCGAGCGATAGCCCGCGCAGGCCGTCATTGCCGCCGAGCTCGATGACCACCACGGCGGGCCTGTGCTGACGCAGGAGCGCCGGCAGGCGCGTCTTGCCGCCGGCTGTGGTCTCGCCACTGATGCTGGCATTCACGACCAGCACATCCAGCTTCTGTTCTGCAATCCGCTGTTGCAGCAGGGTGGCCCAGCCGCTGCCGCGCGAGAGGCCGTATTCCGCAGAGAGGCTGTCACCGAGCACGAGCAAAGTTTTTGATGCAGAATATCCCGGCACAGCAAATAGCATCAGGCATAGCGAGAGCCCGAGCTGTCGAACACCCTTCCACAGACCCTGCATGCGAGAAAACTCCCCATCACACCCGGCGATCGAGGTCGCCGGGCTCACGAAAAAAGTGGCGGACGCCAGCGGCGAGCTGACTATCCTGTCGGGCATCAATTTTACAGTGCAGGCTGGGGCGACGTTGGCACTTGTCGGCGCGTCGGGCTCAGGCAAATCGACGCTGCTTGGCCTGCTCGCTGGGCTCGACTTGCCAAGTGCCGGAAGCGTCCGCATTGACGGGATCGACCTGTACCAACTTGACGAGGACGGACGCGCCGGCCTGCGCAAGCAAAAGCTGGGCTTCGTGTTCCAGTCTTTTCAGTTATTGCCTCACCTGACCGCACTCGAGAATGTGATGCTGCCGCTTGAACTGCGCGCCGATGCCCGCGCGTCCGTCAAGGCGAAGGCCATGCTTGAACGGGTCGGCCTGTCGGAAAGACTCAGGCATTATCCGAAATTTTTATCGGGTGGCGAACAGCAGCGGGTAGCGCTTGCCCGCGCGTTCGTCACCGAACCGCCGCTGCTGCTCGCCGACGAGCCGACAGGGAGCCTCGATGCTGCCACCGGCGACGCAGTAATCGAGCTGATGTTCAGGCTCAATCGCGAACAGCGTTCGACCCTGGTGCTCGTGACCCATGATTCTGCTATTGCAGCGCGTTGCGAGCGGCGCATCACGATTCACGCTGGCCGGATTACCGATGACACTGACATCGATGCTGTAGTGAACGCGGCGGGAAGCAACCCTGGCGAGGACTGAACGGGCGGCCTGTCACAGGCGGTTGATGCGGCGTCGGACGAAGGCCGGTATCTCACTGGCAGTTGCGCCGACCGGGCCGATGCCCTCTGCGACCATGTCGTCGGCAGCGCCACCATGCAGCCAGACGGCGGCCAGTGCGGCTTCCCATGCAGGCAGCCCTTGCGCCAGTAGCGCACCGCACAGTCCTGCCAGCACGTCCCCGCTTCCGGCAGTAGCAAGCGCCGGGTTGCCGGTCGGGTTGACGACCAGGCGCCCATCGCCAGCGGCAACGATGGTGCCTGATCCTTTCAGCACCGTGACCGCATTCAACCGGCGTGAGATTTCCGACGCGGCTGCGAGGCGGTTCGCCTGCACATCGGCCGCATCCGTATCGAGCAGGCGTGCTGCTTCCAGCGGGTGCGGCGTCAGCAAGCTTGGGGAGCGCCGTGCCCGCAGTCGCGCCTGCAGACCGGGTTCGGCTGCGATCAGGTTTAATGCGTCGGCATCGATCACCGCCGGCAATAAACTTGCCAGTGCCCGGCCGACGAGATCGGCGGCCTCGCGCGATAGCCCGAGGCCGGGTCCGACTACGACTGCGCCGCTGACCAGCTCCACCGAGCGGGCATCGCGGCACATCAGCTCCGGGTGCAAGGGATCGTAGGCCGGCGGCGCTGCGGCAAACGCGGCGAACACTCTGCCAGCGCCGGCCATTGCGCCCATGCGCGAGGCGAGTATCACCGCACCGCCCATACCGGCATCGCCGCCAATCACAGTCAGGTTACCGAAGCTTCCCTTGTGCGATGCGTGAGGTCGGGTGCGAAACGCGTAAGCAAATTGACCGGGCGAGTTCAGGCAAGCCATCGGCGGCGGGAACAGATCGGAAGCGAGTTCCAGCCTCTCGACGATCACATGTCCTGCGCAATCGCGTCCGTGCGCCGTATGCAGTCCCGGCTTGTTCCCGATGAAGGTCAGGGTTTCGCTGGCCCGGATGGCAACGTCGCCGACGACATTGCCGGTATCCGCGTCGAGGCCGCTGGGAACATCGATCGCCAGTACCGGGCAGCGCATGGCATTGACCGAGCTGATTATGTCGGCGAACAGCGGGTCAAGCGGGCGCTTGAGGCCGATGCCAAAGAGGCCGTCGACCGCCACCGACCATCGACCGGATAATTCTGCCGCTGGCAGGAATCGCACACCGCTGTCTATCGCGCGTGCAAGCGACGCCTGCGCATCAGCTGGCAGACGGGCAGGGTCGCCCAGCAAAGCCACCTGCAGCGGTATTCGCTGGCCTGCCATCAGTGCCGCTGCCTCAAGCGCGTCACCGCCGTTGTTGCCGGGGCCAGCGAGGATCAGCATCGGCGCATGGCCACCGGCGTCGAGGAACATTCGGACAGCATGGTGCGCCGTGGCCTGGCCGGCACGCTGCATCAAGGCATGGGGAGGCAGCACTGCCGCGGCAGCCCGTTCGATTGCGCGCAGTTGCGCAACGCTATACAGCAGATGCTCGGAATCAGCGGAGACGGTCGCCATAGCGAGTCAGCGTCAATCCGTCGGTGTCGATTTCGGGGCGTTGGCCCGACAGCAAGTCGGCCACCACCTTGCCGCTACCGGCAGCGAGTCCCCATGCCGTCGCGCCATGGCCGGCATTCACGAAGACATTGGCATATTTGGTCGCGCCCACCAGCGGCACTCCTTCAGCCAGCATAGCCACCGGTCCGCACCAGAAATTGGCGCTGCGGTAGTTTGCGGCGTTCGGGAACCATTCGTCGCCGACTTTGACGAGCGTATCGATCGCCTTCTGGTGGAGGTCGAAATTCGTTGACCCCAGTTCGGCACAACCGGCGATCCTCAGGCGCTTGCCCAGCCGGGTCAGCGCGACCCGGTAGCAGTCATCGAATAGTGCGATTTGCGGAGCGAGTTCGTATTCCTGAATGGCCGTCGACGCAGAGTACACCTTGACCGGATACATCGGCAGATGGATGCCCATGCCCTTGAGCAGGCGTCCACTATCCGCGCCTGCTGCAATGACCACGGCATCCGCGTCCACATGACGGCTCTCGATCAGGATGCTCACTCCGCCGAGTTCCGGCTTCACGGCAGCTACCTCGCAATTGAAGTGAAACTCGACGCCCCGATCCTGTGCAATCGTCCTTAGCTGCCGGACAAACAACGGGCAATTGCCAGTCCAGTCATCAGGCGTGAAAAGCGCTGCGTGCAGCGGCGTGTCGGCCGACATTGCCGGTTCCAGCTGACGCGCCGCGTCCGCATCGAGCAGCTCGCTCCGGACTCCTGCTTCGCCGAGCACCTCGAGCCAAGGCTGTGCGGCCTCCAGCTCCTTCGCGGTGCGAAAGACCGTCATCGCACCACTGCGCTGCTGGAAATCGAGGCCGTGGTCCTGCGCCAGATGCTGCATGAGTTCCTGGCTAAAGCCGGCAAGTCGCTGAACTCTCTGCTGGTTCTGGCGGAAACGCTCGACGCGGCTTTCACTGACAGCCCGACGCAACCAGCGCCACATGGCAGGCTGGAACCGGGCGCTGAACGCCATCGGTGATTCAGGGCGGTACAGCATCGAGAGAATCTTACTCAGGGTGCCCGGACCAAACCAGGGCCTGAGCGACGCCGGTCCCAGCAGGTCGAGGTTCCCGAAACTGGCCTCCTGCGCGACGTTGCCATAGCGCTCGATGACGGCAACCTGATGACCGGCCTCGGCTAGGTAATAGGCTGTGCATACCCCGACGACGCCACCGCCGATGACTGCTACGCGCATTGGACTCCAGAACTTGAAAACCTCAGGGCGCACCAAGCGCGCCCAGGGGCAGGTCTATGCCTGCGGAATTGAATTAAGTCCGCATAGGGTATCCGCAATCACTTCTTTAAACAATGCGATCCGTTCATCGCGCATCAGTGAGGTGCATGCACCAAATTCGAGGATTCGCTTAGTGCAAATAGGTCTTTTCTTAGCCTATCTCCGTGGTTCACAAGCAACAGACTCATTGGTCACTCACCAAAAACACCAGCGCTTTGGCGACTGGGCGTCTGGCACGCCAATTGCAAAAAAAGAAATTGAGGCCGTTTGGCGATCTGGCCAGGCAATAGCGCCGTCCGAGACAAGGGGGAAAACGATCATGCTCCGATTGAGCACTGCAGGTCTGAAGCCCGCGAACCACCATGTTTGCGCCCACGTGCAGCTTCCGAGGCAGCCCCATCTGTCCGCGGTGGGGCGACCGCCGAAACTGATGGGCGGTCGCATGAGCCTGACCGACGCGACCCAGGTGCATGCCGACCACCTGCACGCGTTCCGGGTGCAGTGGGCGCGCGACAAGCAAAACGCGATGAAGGTGAATCTGGAGACGCTCAACGACGGGCCTAGACTGACGGACACCCGCCTCGATAAGCCGTGGCGGGTGATCGAAGTGCCGGGAGACAGGCTCGACGAGTTAAAGCGCTGCGAGTACCACGACTGTTCAACCCTGGTAGGCATGTGGCGCATCGGTTTCGGCAGGGACGTTGCGAATTGCAACCCGATCGATGTCAATCCCGGCGCCCTGTACCACGAGCGGATGACCCGCCGTCCGGGAGAGGGTCGCTTCGATAATGTGGTGCAGGGCGCCTACGGCAACCGCAACTTCAAGTACCTGTTTGCGATTGACCACCGAGGCATGCACATAGCGCGGGAAATGACGCCTTGCGCACTGGATTCCCGCGGGATCATCACTCACTCGAAACTCGTTGACCGAGGCGTGATCGGCGGCGAGATTTTTTTCGACATCGACGATCCTGGCAAGGTCTACATTAATTTTGGCTCGGCACGCCTGCCGATCCAGAACACTCAGCAAGCCTATCGAACCGCCGAATTCGTGCTTGCGCTGGGGTACCACACCGTAGTCGCGATGATTCCCGATCGTGAACTGGCAGAACAGCCTTACGGAATGGGCGACCGCTATGGCAGCAACGTCCAGAACGTGGTTTTTCGCGCTGCTTCCGGCGCCTGCGGAGAGGATTTGTGAGGAGTGCTGAAGCGTTCAGCCGGCGAGCAGGCGTTCGATTGCGGCGCCGATGGCCATCACTTGTGCGTCTCGTAGCGCCGATCCGGCGATTGTCAGGCCGACGGGCAGTTCACCGGTGCGATGGCAGGGCAGCGACAGCGCGCAGCCATCAAGCAGGTTGATCAGCGACGGGTTGCGGAGGAGCAGCCGGTTGGCTTCGAAGAAGGCGTCGTCGGAGGCAAGCAAAGCCTCGGTTCGGGGGGCAACAATCGGCACGGTAGGCATCAGCATGGCGTCAAAGCCGCTAATAGCGTGTTCCACTGAGGCGATCCAAGCACTGCGTGCTGTGTGCAGGCGGCGCAGGTCGTCGCTGCCACTGCCGATGCCGAGGCGAATGCGATGGGCGACGCGAGGGTCATAGCGTTCGCTGTCGTTGGCCAGCAGTTGCCGGTGCCACGCGAACGACTCGATCGGCGAAAACCGGTTGATCTCGGGAGCGTCGGCCAGCATCGGCATCGGCACCTCGATGATCTCTGCGCCGGCCGCCGACATTTTCGACAGCGTGGCGGTGAATGCCCTGGCGACCGCGTCGTCAATCCCGTCCATCACCACGTCTTCGGGTACGGCGAAGCGCAAGCCTGCCACCGGCGTGTTCGGCGGCGCGAGCGGGGAGTCGGCAATCACGCTATCGAGCAGCAGGCAGTCGGCAACGCAGGCTGCGATCGGCCCGAGGGTATCGAGCGTTGGGGAAAGCGGAACGATGCCGGCATTCGGCACGCGCCGCATGGTCGGCTTGAAGCCAACCAGCCCGCATAGCGCAGCCGGAATGCGGATCGAGCCGCCGGTATCCGAGCCGATAGCAGCCACGCAGCTGCCGTTGGCCACCGATACCGCGGCGCCGGATGAGGAGCCGCCGGGGATGCGTGTCGGGTCGCAGGGATTCGGCGGCGTACCGTAATGCGGGTTGATGCCTACACCCGAGAAGGCGAACTCGGTCATGTTGGTCTTGCCGACGATCGCCGCCCCGGCGCCGCGCAAACGCGTAACGACGGTCGCGTCCGCCCTCGCCACGGGGCGTCCGGCCAGCACTAGCGACCCGGCCAGCGTGGTTTCCCCGGCCACGTCGAGCAGGTCCTTGATCGAGACGGGCATTCCTGCCAGCGGCGAGACTGCCTGGCCGGCCAGCCGGAGTACGTCAGCGTGGGCAGCGGCTGCCAGGGCTTCGTCGCGATAGATCCGGGTGAACACGTGCTCGGACTGTGCCGCCAGTTCGAGGCAGGTATGCACGAGTTCGCGGCGATTCTGGTCGACGAGGTCAGAAATGGGCATGATGTCCGGCGCTTGACGGGCTGCCAACAATACCACGCTCCGGGCCTGCCGCCAGAAGGAGGGAGGCGGGCAGGCAGGGTATAATCGCGGTCTCCGATTCACACTGCGACCGGCACGGCGCCATCCGTGGCCGGCGTTCCGCAACTCATCATCTCAGCCATGCTCATTCTGCCGGGCTCCAGCGCCCTGTCTGCCTTTCGTATCCAGCGCCTGTTGTCACAACTGAAAGCGGTCGAGCCATCGATCACCGGTGTCGCCGGGCGCTTCTGCCACTTCGTCGACAGCAGCAAGTCGCTGAACGACGACGACAGAGCGCGCCTGACCGCGCTGCTCACCTACGGCGAGCCTTTCGAGGGCAGCGCCGACGGCGAGCAATTCGTTGTGATCCCGCGCTTCGGCACGATCTCGCCGTGGGCAAGCAAGGCGACCGACATCGCTCGCAACTGCGGACTGGATCACATTCACCGCATCGAGCGCGGCATCGTCTACACCGTTCAGCTCAAATCCGGACTGCTCGGCAAGGCGAGAGCACTGGAAGCAGGCAAGGCCGCAGAGGTCGCCGCGCTGCTGCACGACCGGATGACGGAGATCGTGATCCGCGATGCAGAACAGGCGCAGGCGTTGTTCACCGAGCTCGACGCACAGCCGCTGGCCCATGTCGACGTGCTGCAGGGCGGCCGCGCCGCTCTCGACGAAGCCAACAGCGAGCTCGGCCTTGCACTGTCCGATGACGAAATAGAGTACCTGCACGATGCGTTCGTCAAGGCAGGCCGCAACCCGACCGATGTCGAGCTGATGATGTTCGCGCAGGCGAACAGCGAGCACTGCCGGCACAAGATATTCAACGCCGACTGGACCATCGATGGCCAGCGCCAGGATCGGTCCCTGTTCGCGATGATCCGCAACACCCATCAATTGCAGCCGCGCGGTACTGTGGTTGCGTATTCGGACAACTCCTCGGTCATCGAGGGCGCGGACGTCATGCGCTTTTATCCGCGCGCCGATCGCGGGCTGTCCTATGCGCCGTCGCAGGAGCTGACGCACATCCTGATGAAGGTCGAGACGCACAACCACCCGACGGCGATCTCGCCTTTCCCGGGCGCGTCGACCGGTGCGGGCGGCGAAATCCGCGACGAAGGTGCGACCGGCCGCGGCGCGAAGCCCAAGGCCGGCCTGACAGGTTTCACCGTATCGAACCTGATGATCACGCATGCGGTGCAGCCATGGGAAAACGCGCGCGACGTCAACCAGCCGGTCGGCGAGCGCAAGGATGTCGGCGGATCGAGGATCACCGGAAAGCCAGACCGGATCGCATCGCCGCTGCAGATCATGATCGATGGCCCGCTCGGCGGTGCGGCGTTCAACAATGAATTCGGCCGGCCGAACCTTGCGGGCTATTTCCGTACCTACGAGCAGAATGTGGGCGGCACGGTCTATGGCTATCACAAGCCGATCATGATTGCCGGCGGCCTGGGCAATATCTCGGCGCTGCACACGAAGAAAGAGGCGCTGCCGGTCGGCAGCCTGCTGATCCAGCTGGGCGGCCCCGGCATGCGGATCGGCATGGGCGGCGGGGCTGCCTCGTCGATGGCTACCGGAGCCAACACCGCCGACCTCGACTTTGACTCGGTCCAGCGAGGCAACCCCGAGATGGAGCGGCGCGCGCAGGAAGTGATCAACTCGTGCTGGGCTCTCGGCGAAAGCAATCCGGTGTTGTCGATCCATGATGTCGGAGCGGGCGGCCTGTCGAATGCCTTCCCGGAACTCACCAATGACGCAGGCCGCGGCGCGGTGTTCGACCTGCGCAAGATCCAGCTCGAAGAGAGCGGGCTCGCACCGAAGGAAATCTGGAGCAATGAGTCCCAGGAGCGCTATGTGCTCGCGATCGCTCCGTCGAGCCTGCCGCTGTTCCGCGAGATGTGCGAGCGCGAACGCTGCCCGTTTGCAGTGGTGGGAATCGCCACCGAAGAACGCCAGCTGCGCGTGGTGGATCCGGAGCACGACAATTATCCGGTCGACATGCCGATGGACGTACTACTGGGCAAACCGCCGAAGATGCACCGTGATGTGCGGCGCGAGCAGCGCACTACCCAGGTCGTCGACCTGACCGGCATCACGCTCGAGCAGGCCGCTGAGCGCGTGCTGCGCCTGCCGACCGTTGCCGACAAGTCCTTCCTGATCACCATCGGCGATCGCTCGGTCGGTGCACACACCGTGCGAGACCAGATGGTCGGTCCGTGGCAGGTACCGGTCGCCGACTGTGCGGTGACAACCATGAGCCACGAGGGCTATGCCGGTGAAGCGATGGCGATGGGCGAGCGCACGCCGCTGGCCGTGATCGACGCACCGGCCTCGGGCCGGATGGCGGTCGGCGAGGCGCTGACCAACATTGCAGCGGCTGCGATTAACGATATCACCGACATCAAGCTGTCGGCCAACTGGATGGCCGCCTGCGGCCAGCCCGGCCAGGATGCCGCGCTGTTCGACACCGTGAAGGCCGTCGGCATGGAACTGTGCCCCGCGCTTGGCCTGTCGATCCCGGTCGGCAAGGATTCGCTGTCCATGCGCACGACCTGGAAAGACGACGAGGGCGACAAGTCCGTGATGTCGCCGGTGTCGCTGATCGTGTCGGCCTTCGCCCCGGCCGCCGACGTTCGTCGCACCCTGACGCCCCAACTGCGCACCGATCTCGGCGAGACGGCATTGATCCTGGTCGACCTCGGTCGCGGCCGCAACCGGATGGGCGCGTCTGCGCTGGCGCAAGTCATGCAGCAGATCGGCAATCAGGTGCCGGATGTCGACAGTGCGGACGATCTGAAAGGCTTTTTCCAGGCGATCCAGAAACTGAACCGGGAACAGATGGTACTGGCGTACCACGATCGTTCTGACGGCGGCCTGTATGCGACGCTGTGCGAGATGGCATTCGCCGGTCGTGCCGGCATCACGGTCAATCTCGATATCCTTGTGACCGAAGGCGAGCATGCGACCGACTGGGGCGACTCGAAAAACTGGGCTTCCCAGGTCGAGGAACGCCGCAACGATCTCACCCTGCGTGCGCTGTTCTGCGAGGAACTCGGTGCCGTGGTCCAGGTGCGCGCGGAGCAGAAATCGGAAGCGATGAACGTGCTGCGGGAATTCGGGCTTGGCGCCTGCAGCCACATCATCGGCAAGCTTAACGATCGCGGCGTGATCGAATTTACGCGAGATGCGAAAGTCATCTACCAGCAGAAGCGCTCGGCACTGCACCGGTTGTGGAGCGAGACCAGCTGGCGCATCGCGCGGCTGCGTGACAACCCTGCCTGCGCGGACGCGGAATACGACCGCTTGCTGGATGAAACCGATCCGGGCATGCAGCCCAAGCTCGGCTTCGATCCGTCGGAAGATATTGCTGCTCCGTTCATTGCGACCGGTGTGCGGCCGAAGGTCGCCATCCTGCGGGAGCAGGGCGTGAACTCGCATGTGGAAACCGCCTATGTGATGCACAAGGCCGGTTTCGACGCCATCGACGTGCACATGAGCGACCTGATCGCAGGGCGAGCGAAACTGGAAGACTTCAAGGGGCTGATCGCAGTCGGCGGCTTCTCGTATGGCGACGTATTGGGAGCAGGTGAGGGCTGGTCGAAAACCATCCTGTTCAACGCGGCGCTGGCGGAACAGTTCTCCGGCTTTTTCAGGCGGGACGACACCTTCGGTCTCGGCATTTGCAACGGCTGCCAGATGATGAGCAGCCTGAAGTCGATCATTCCGGGCGCCGACCACTGGCCGAAATTCACCCGCAATCAGTCCGAGCAGTTCGAGGCGCGCTTTGCGATGGTCGAGGTGATGGATTCGCCATCGATCTTCTTCGCGGGCATGGCCGGCGCCCATGCGCCGATTGCGGTCTCGCACGGCGAGGGTTATGCGAACTTCGCGCACACTGGCAATGAACAGGCGGTGCAAGTGGCGCTGCGCTTCGTGGACAACCGCGGGCAAGCCACCGAGACCTATCCGTTCAATCCGAACGGGTCACCCAATGGCATCACTTCTGTCACGACACCAGACGGGCGCTTCACGGTGATGATGCCGCATCCGGAACGGGTGTTCCGCACTGTGATCAATTCGTGGCATCCGGACGGCTGGGCCGAAGACGGCCCCTGGATGCGGATGTTCCGCAACGCGCGGCGCTGGGTCGGCTGAACAGTCTGAAAGGATGGGCCGTGCGCCGCAGCACGATCCATCCTGTCGGCTGCCGCCGGTCTAGCTGCGTTTGCGGGTTTCCACCAGCGCTGCCGAACCGGGGGGCGTGACGCCGATGCTCATGTGTTCGTCTGCCATCAGCACATAGAACACTGCCTTCTCCCGCCGCGTCCACTGCCCGTCGGGATCAATGCCGATCTCGGCCAGGCGTTGCTCCATTGCGCGCACCGCTTCGCAATCAGGGCTGTCGAAGCAGCCGGCATCTCTCCGCCAGTCGAACGCCCTGTATTCATCGATGCCGGGCGCATTCGCAAATTCCATGATCATCCAGGCGATCTGATGCGGGGTCAGCAGGCTGACCGGTTCGCCGCTCAGCTGAATGCAGAGCCCGGCCTGTCCCCATGATTCGAGCTTGGTTCCCATCAGTGAGCGTGCCGTGAATGAGGTGAGCGGAGAGCCCCGGCCGGTGCAACCGGCCAGATTTTCCGTCTGCCGGGCGCGCAAGTCCTCGAGTGCCCGCGATGAAACGCCCGGCGGTACGCTCACAGCGAAACCGGGCTTGTTGATTGACATCACGTGGGCATAGGCGAGGTTGGCGAGGAGTACCGGCGCATGCTCTTCCCAGATCTCGGGCGCCAGTGGTCCGTCCGGCACGATTTGCCCGCGCTGGTTCAGCCAGCTCTTGGTGCCTCCGCACAGCTTCTGGCGGGCAGGATCGTTGCGGTCCGGCTGGAGCCAGCTGCTGACTGTCTGCCGGGGCTGCCGGTCAAAGCGAACAATCACCTGATCGCGCCCCCAACTGCGGGAATACTTCGCGGAGGCCGGGCGTTCGTACTGGTCAGCAAAGAAGGCTTCCTGCAGATGGAAACCCATTTGCTGGCGGTCGAAGCGTGCGCGGGCGAGCTCGTGTGGCGTTGCGGTTTCCGCCATGCTGCCGTACAGCACGCGTCGAAGTAAGTTCGCCGCCCACCCCTGTGCGCGAGGCTTCAGGACAGGACCTGCACTGCTGGCAAGTGCGCGGGTGGGCGCAGCGGCAGTCGACAGCAGCGGGCGGCGCGATACCGGGAATGGCCGAGCTGCCATCACACCTGCTATGGTTCGATTCGCATGCATTGCTGGCTCTCCTTTGCTGGTGAACAACGTTGGCTAAACCGCTAATTGATCAAGTATGTCGATCAACGAACGGCAAATTGCTTTCCGTCGGTAACCGCAAATCCGCACTGGTTCGCTTTGGTCCGGCATTCGGATCGCACGCAGAGGGCAGGCTCGGCGAGATCCAGATGAAAGGTGGCAGTGTCATCGGGCCGCCTTGCCTGCAAGCGCCATGGTTTCGGGAGCAGGATGACTTCGCCCAGCGCCTTTCCGTGTGCACCATGAAAAGGACCGACATCGATCGCCTCCGGCGCATGCAAGACCAGTGTCGTGTCTTCCGGCCGGCCGACAATCCCTGAAAACGATTGCTCATGCCAGCGTGTTGCGGATACCGGATGCGGGGGAATCGCGCGTCCGCCGCGGTCAGCGAGGAACTCGAGGGTGGACGACAAGGCACCCGCGTCTCCCTGCGCCACGATGCCCTTCGCGTAGCAGCCGGAACGCTCGACGAACAAACCGCTGCGCTGGAGCTTTTCGAGCGCACTCAGGTAGGGAACGCTTAACAGGCGGCTGGCATCGGCAACACCGTGCACATTCCAGAAGCGGGACAGCCGCAGGCCGCCATTAATCACGATGAAATGGCAGGTATGCGGATGCAGGTAATCGACCAGCGCAAGAAGCTCGTCCCGCGTTAGACGTTCGGTGGCAGGAAGTTCGACGGGCTGGCAGGCGGGCGGCGGACAAGGAGCCATCTTCAGCAGTTCCGGGTCGAGGATGGACAGCAGGCGTGACCAGTCGGATTCCGTTGCGGTACGGAACATCTCCGCCACCGCGCTTTCGAGCTGCCGGCGCTGCGCGGGAAGCATCGCGGCCGACAACGGCACGCCGGCATCGACGTCGTAACTGAGCAGGAAAAAATTGTCGAAGGCACGCAGCGTACCGAGCAGGTCGCTCATGAACCAGCGATCCTGGGGTGACCAAGCTCCGGCCCGGGAATTTGCGAGCACCGTATACGGGCTATCCAGCTCGCTCTGGATCCGGTGGCGGAGCGCCAGTCGTTGCGGTGCCAGAGAAGTCCAGCGCGCATCCGGCCGCAGCAAGTCGATGGCCTCGGTGCGCATTTGCGCCACCGGCGGCGCCAGCCGGTGCAGGGCAGGCGGGTTGGGGCTTGCCGCCGGTCGCGCGGCCATTGCTGCACAGCCGGAAGCCGCCGGAATGGGGCCTGCCAAAGTGCGCGGTAGACGCGGAGGTGTGGTGAAGGATTGAAGCAGGCGTCGCAGCATGTTGTTTCAGGCGAAGGTGCCGACCCGGCAATTCAGGCGGATGCTGTGTAACGCAAATAGAAAAAGGGTGCCGGTGGCACCCTTTTTTTCGCAAAACGGAGTCGCTTACTGAATCTTGGCCTTCTTGCGAAGATCCTGCTGGAAGTTCTGGAGCTTCTGTTGCTGCAGCGATTCGGCGATCTGGCCCTTCACTTCCTCGAAGGCCGGCATCTTGGCATCGCGCACTTCCTCGAGCTTGATCACGTGGTAGCCGAACTGGGTCTGCACCGGGGCCTTCGTGAATTCGCCACCCTTCAGGCCAACCATCGCATCCGAGAAAGGCTTGACGAAGGCATCGGCCGGTGCCCAGCCGAGGTCGCCGCCCTGGGCAGCCGAGCCCGGATCTTTCGACGACTTGGCCAGCTCTTCGAACTTTGCGCCACCCTTCAGTTTCTCGATGATCGCCTTCGCCTCATCCTCCTTCTCGACCAGGATGTGACGCGCGTGATATTCCTTCTCGGTCGATTGCGACTTGAACTTGTCGTACTCGGCTTTCATGTCGTCGTCTTTGACCGGGTTCTTGGCCAGATATTCCTGCGCCAGCGCGCGAATGACAATCGACTGCCGCGCGAGGTCGATCTGATTCTTGATTTCGGGGCGGTTGGAAATGCCTTGCCGGTCGGCTTCCTGCGCCAGGATCTCGCGATTGATAAGTTCATCCTTGATCATGGAGCGCATCTCGGGCGAATCTTTCTGCCCCTGCTGCACCATTTGCTTGACCATCGCATCAACGCGCGAGGTCGGGATCGACTTGCCGTTGACGACCGCAACGTTTTGCGCGGCAACGGGAAGGGCTGCGGAAGCGGCCACGAGCATCAGCAGGCCGGCGGATTTCAGATTCATCATGATTGGGAAAAGGAACGGTTGATCAAAAATGCCGCAGGACGCGGCGCAGGTCAGAAAGGTTTCGCTTCGTCGGGGGTCAGCAGGGTCATTGCAAGAGCGTGTATTTCTTTTTGCATCATCTCGCGCAGGCAATCATACACCAGCCGATGCCTCGCAAGCTTGCCGAGGCCTTCGAACCGGGAAGAAACCAGCCTTAGCCGGTAATGACCGCCGCCAGACGCTGCGCCTGCATGACCGGCATGCAGGTGCGATTCATCATCGATAATGCATTCGATCGGATCGAGGCTGGTCAGCAGTGCGCTGATGCGCTGGGGCCGGTTCATTCGACCTCCTTCATGTGGCGCGACAGGTAGACGCTCTGTGCGATGACGAAGGCGATCATCAGGCCGAGAAAGCCGAACAGCTTGAAGCTGACCCAGAACTCCAGCGGGAAGTTGTAGGCGATATAGAGGTTGAGCACGCCCATCACGGCGAAGAAGAGTCCCCACGCAAGGTTCAGTCGGGTCCAGACCTGATCGGGCAAGCTCATCTGCTTGCCCATCATCGCGCGGATCAGGTTCTTGCGGAACACGCCCTGCGCACCCAGCAGGGCGACAGCGAAGCACCAGTACAGCACTGTCGGCTTCAATTTGATGAATTGCTCATCATGGAAATAGATCGTCGCCCCACCGAAGACCACAATAATTGCGAGCGAAAGCCACAGCATGTTGTCGACCGGCTTGCGGCGTGCCAGAAGCCACACCACTTGCGCGACGGTTGCCAATATGGCGACGGCTGTCGCAAGCAGTATCGGTGCCTGCTGCAGAGTGACATCGCCGCCGGCCACGAGTGCCGACAGGTATTGGCTGCCGAAAGCTTGCGCAGCCTCGGGATTGGCGCCTGCAACTTTGAAGACGCCAAAAAACAGGATGACGGGAAATAAATCGAACAGCAGTTTCATGCGGGAAGATTCGGTCGCTATGTCAGGGTTGAGGGGTGAACTTCAGTGCAGCCGAGTTGATGCAGTAGCGCAGTCCGGTTGGCGCCGGACCGTCGGGGAATACATGGCCGAGGTGCGCGTCGCAGATATTACACAGGATTTCGGTGCGTACCATCCCGTGGCTCCGATCGATGCGCTCTGCGACATTCGCCGGATCAAGCGGCCTGAAATAGCTCGGCCAGCCGCAGCCCGAGTCGAACTTCGCATCCGATTCGAACAGCGGGGTATCGCAGCACACGCAGGTGTAGATGCCCTGCTCATGGTGGTCCCAGAATCGCCCGGTGAAAGCGCGCTCGGTTGCCGCATGGCGGGTGACCTCGTATTCCAGCGGCCCCAGCTTGGCGCGCCACTCGGCGTCGGTGCGGACGATTTTCTTCCTCTCCATTCCTGTCTCCCGGGCTGCTCAGGAGGAGCAGCTTACTTCGATGCCCGCCGCCCAGTCCGGCGGCAGCGCTGCATACGCGTCATTGTCCGGCTGCTCGTCATACGGATTCCGCAAAATCTGCAGCAGCCGCATGACCTCCGAAAAGTCCTTTTGCTGCGCCTTTTCGATGGCGACCTGGGCCAGATAGTTGCGCAGCACATATTTCGGGTTCACCCGATCCATCCGGCTTTTACGAGCCGCATCCACACTGGACTCAGCCTGCAGACGCCGCCGGTATTCTACTGACCAGGCGTCGAAGGCACTGCGATCAATGAACAGATCGCGCAGCGGCGCATCTCCGGTCGGGTCGCCGGCTTGCAAATCGGACAGGCGCCTGAAGAACAGGCTAAAGTCCACCCGATTTGCAGCCAGCGCGCCCAGCAACTGCTCGACCAGCATGTCGTCACCGTCCCGGGTCGTGGCGAGTCCCAGCTTGGCACGCCATAGCGCAGAAAGCTTTGCTTCAAATGCGGGCTTGTACACCGACAGTGCGTCATGGACATCGTCTACGTCACCGACCAGCGGAAGCATCGCCTGCCCAAGCGCATAACAGTTCCACTCCCCGATCCGCGGCTGCATTCTGTACGAGTAGCGTCCCTGCCCGTCGGTGTGATTGCAGATATGCGCCGGATCGTAGGCCTCCATGAAACCGAACGGGCCGTAGTCGAGCGTCTGGCCGAGGATGGACATGTTGTCGGTATTGAGCACGCCGTGCATGAAACCGACCGCCTGCCACTGCGCGACCAACTCGGCGGTGCGCCGGGTGACCTCGCGCAACAGCGCGTGATACGGTCGCTCGGCATGCTGCAGCTCGGGATAGCTGCGCTCGATGACGTAGTCGGCAAGCGTCTTCAGTTCCTGCCGGCGTTCGTTGTAAAACCAGTGCTCGAAGGAGCCAAAGCGCACGAAGTTCGCGGACATGCGGGTGACCACCGCGGCCGTCTCAGGCAGTTCGCGCATGACACGCTGGTCGGAGCCGATCACGCACAGCGCGCGCGTGGTGGGTATCCCAAGTGCTGCCATCGCCTCCGAGCACAGGAACTCGCGAATTGAGGAGCGCAACACCGCGCGGCCGTCGCCCATCCGTGAATAGGGCGTCCGCCCCGAGCCTTTCAACTGCAGCTCCATCCAGCCGTGTGGTTCCGATGGCGCCGGCACCTCGCCCAGCAGTATGGCGCGGCCGTCGCCCAGCTGGCCGGCCCAGACGCCAAACTGGTGTCCGGAATACACTGCCGCGAGTGGCTGCGACTGCGGCAACTCGGCGTTGCCGCTGAAGACCTCCACGAACGAAGGCCGCGCGAACTCGGCCGGATCGAGGCCGATCAGGCGGGCAGCGTCTTCGCTCGCGCAAACGAGATAAGGGGAGGGCAGAGGTGTCGAGCGCAGCCGGGTGTAAAACGCCGGCGGCAGGCCGGCGAATCGGTTGGCGAGCGGAAGATCCACGAGGTGCCGAGGGACGGCGGTACGTGACGACAAATCGGGCTGCAGGTCGGGCAAACTCATGGCGGGCTTCTGATAGCATGCGTGACCGCGAGACAAGCTTTGCGGAATTCAAATCCGGCCGGCGGTTTTTCCTGCCAAGCTGCATGCTGCGGTCGGTGAGACGTCCGTCATTGTGACAGAGAAGAGGAAAGCGCATATGAACGCCCCTGTACGCCTGGAGATCCCTTCGGTTCAACCTCGGGTCAGCGCCGCCGAGTGGCAGATGCGCGTCGATCTCGCAGCCTGTTACCGGCTGGTAGCTGCATTTGGCTGGAGTGACCTGGTATTCACGCACATCACCGCTCGCGTGCCCGGCGGCGGGCATGAATTCCTGATCAACCCGTACGGAATGATGTTCGACGAGATCACCGCCTCGTCGCTGGTGAAGATCGACATGCACGGCAACAAGCTCGATGACTCGCCGTTTCCGGTCAACCCCGCAGGTTTCACAATCCACTCGGCCATCCATGCGGCGCGCGAAGATGCGATCTGCGTACTGCATACCCACAGCCTGAACGGCGCTGCCGTTGCTGCGCAGGAGGCCGGCGTGCTGCCGATATCTCAGCCATCGATTTTCGTGTTGAACAGCCTCGCGTATCACGATTACGAGGGCCTCGCGCTGAATGACGAGGAAAAGCCCCGGCTGGTTGCTGATTTCGGCGACAGGACCTTTCTCATGTTGAGGAACCATGGGCTACTGACGGTCGGTCCGTCAGTCGCCGATGCTTTCTTGAGCATGTACCTGTTCGAGGCAGCATGCACGATACAGGTCAGGGCCATGGCGGGCGGCACCGGGTTGCGCCCGATTGCACAGCCAATTATCGATAATGCGATGACACAGGCAAAACAAGTGACGAATGCGCAGTACGGTTCGCTTGCCTGGCCGGCCCTGCTGCGAAAACTGGAGCGCACTGATCCCGGTTACCGCAGTTAAGCGCGGCGTGCGTGCTGCAACGCAAGATAAAATCTCGTTGACAGATAGATAAGTCGCCACCAAGAATCACGAAATATTGCTCAAACAAAATTGCATCGGAGACGACATGGCGCAGTACCCGGAGAGCCCGCTTATGGGGCGCATGATGAGCCAGCCGCTGCTCATCTCCACGCTGATCCGGCATGCTGACCGTTATTACGGCAGCACCGAAATCGTGTCCCGGCGCGTGGAGGGCGATATCCATCGCTACACCTACCGCGACTGCCACCGCCGCGCTCGCCAGCTGGCCAATGCGCTGCAGCGTCTCGGGGTCGGCATCGGTGACCGGATCGCGACACTTGCGTGGAATGGCTACCGCCACCTTGAGGCCTACTACGGCGTTTCCGGCATGGGCGCAGTGCTCCATACGGTCAACCCGAGGCTGCACCCCGAGCAGATTGCCTACATTGCCAATCATGCGGAAGACCAGTATTTGCTGTTCGACCTGAGCTTCGTTCCGCTAATTGAGGCGATTGCACCGCTCTGCAAATCGATCAGGGGCTTTATTGCGCTCTGCGACCGCGATCGCATGCCGGTGTCGGACAAGCTGCCGGCCTTGCTGTGCTATGAGGACCTGATAGCAGCGGAGCCGGACGATTTCGACTGGCCGCTGTTCGACGAGAACTCGGCTTCCAGTTTGTGCTACACGTCAGGCACGACAGGCAATCCGAAAGGCGCGCTGTATTCGCACCGTTCGACCATGCTGCATTCCTACGCATCCGCACTGCCGGATGCGCTGAATGTTTCGGCGCGCGATGTGGTGCTGCCGGTCGTGCCGATGTTCCATGTAAACGCATGGGGCCTGCCGTATTCCGTGATGCTGACTGGCGCAAAGATGGTCTTGCCCGGGCCCGCCCTGGACGGGAAATCGCTGTACGAACTGTTCGAGCAGGAGAAGGTGACCTTCTCGGCGGGCGTGCCCACGGTCTGGCTCGGGTTGTTGAATTACGTCGGCCAGAACCAGCTGAAGTTCTCCACCTTCAGGCGCACGGTGATCGGCGGGTCTGCCTGCCCGCCGGCGATGATGAAGACTTTGCGCCACGATTACGGTGTCGAGGTCGTGCATGCGTGGGGGATGACCGAAATGTCACCGCTCGGCACTGCCTGCACGCTGCTGTCCGCGCATGCGTCCCTGCCTGAGGAGGAGAAACAGGCAATCCTGGAAAAACAGGGGCGGGTGATTTTCGGCGTCGACATGAAGATCGTGGATGACGACGGCAATGAGCTCCCGTGGGACGGCAAGACTTACGGCAACCTGCTCGTGCGCGGGCCGTGGGTCGTCTCAGGCTACTTCAAGGCCGAAGGGGGCGATGTGCTGCAGGACGGCTGGTTCCCGACCGGCGATGTGGCCGTCATCGACCCCGAGGGCTATCTGCAAATCACTGATCGCAGCAAGGACGTCATTAAGTCGGGCGGCGAATGGATCGGTTCGATCGACCTGGAGAACATTGCGGTCGCCCACCCGGCCGTCATGCAGGCTGCCTGCATCGGCGTCTACCATCCCAAATGGGACGAGCGGCCGTTGCTGGTCGTCGTGAAGAAACCCGGCATGGACGTCACCAGGGAAGAATTGCTGAATTTCTACGAGGGGAAAATCGCCAAGTGGTGGACGCCCGACGACGTGGTGTTCACCGATGCCTTGCCGCTCGGAGCGACCGGCAAGATCCTGAAGAACCGGATCCGCGAAACCTACCGCGATTACCGGCTGCCCACCGCCTGAATCAAGGACAGGTGCGCGCTTGGAATTTCTGCTGATTTCGCTGCTCAACGGCCTCGGTTACGGACTGCTGCTGTTCATGCTGTCGTCCGGCCTCACGCTGATCTTCAGCATGATGGGCGTGCTCAATTTCGCCCACGCCAGCTTCTACATGCTCGGCGCCTATTTCGGCTATGCGATCAGCCAGCAGATCGGCTACTGGCCGGCGCTGGTGATCGCGCCGTTGGCAGTCGGACTGCTCGGAGCGCTGGTAGAGCGCTATGGCCTGCGCGTCGTGCACAAGCATGGCCATGTATCGGAGCTGCTGTTTACCTTCGGTCTGTCCTACCTGATCGTCGAGATCGTGCAAATGATCTGGGGCCGGGCGCCGGTACCGTACCGCGTGCCGGAGGCCTTGCAAGGGCCGCTGTTCACGCTGTACTCGCTATCCTTTCCGGCGTACCGCGGCTTCATGATGGCGGTCGCCTTGCTGATGCTGGGCGCCGTCTGGTTGCTGCTGAAGCGAACGCGGATCGGGCTGGTAATCCAGGCCGCGCTAACGCACCCGGAGGCAGTCGAGGCACTCGGTCACAACGTGCCCAGGGTATTCATGATGGTGTTCGGCGGGGGGTGTGCGCTCGCCGGGCTGGCCGGTGTCATCGGTGGCAATGCGTTCGTAACCGAACCCGGCATGGCGGCCACGGTAGGCAGCATCATTTTTGTGGTGGTGGTTGTTGGCGGCATGGGCTCGCTGGGCGGTGCGTTGCTGGCGTCCCTGCTGATCGGCATGATTCAGACCTTCGCGGTGGCGCTCGACTGGTCTCTGCTGGGGCCGCTGGCGCGACTGGGCATTGAACCCGTCCCCGGCGATGCCGTGTACCGGCTGCTGTCCCTGACCCTGGCCGAGGTCGCCCCCATCCTGCCTTATGTGCTGCTGGTAATGATGCTGATCGTGCGGCCGCGCGGCTTGCTCGGCACGAGGGAGACCTGATGCGAAACGCATTGCATTACCAGCCGTATAACCTCGGGCGCTGGGCAGTCTGGCTGGCCTACGGGCTGGCGTTGATTGCGGTTCCGAAACTGTTTAGTTCGGGGGGCAGTCTGTCCATGCTCTCGCTGATGGGCACGGTGATGATATTTGCACTGTCCTACAACATGCTGCTCGGGCAAGGCGGCATGCTGTCGTTCGGCCATGCTGCCTATTCCGGCTTGGGCGCCTTCATGGCGATCCATGCGATTCGCCTCGCAGGCGACGGCGTGCTGCCAGTGCCCCTGACACTGATTCCGCTGGTCGGTGGCGTCGCCGGCCTGCTGTTCGGCGCTCTGTTCGGATATCTGACGACGAAGCGCTCTGGCACCACCTTCGCGATGATTTCGCTTGGCATCGTCGAACTGGTGTTTGCCTGTTCACTGATGTTTCCCGGTTTCTTCGGCGGGGAAGCGGGAATTTCTGCCGACCGCGTGTACGGCGAACGGGTGATGGGCGTCAGTTTTGGTCCGCAGATCCAGGTGTATTACCTGATCGCCTTCTGGCTCTTCATCTGCACGGCTGCCATGTTTGCACTGGCCCATACGCCGCTGGGCCGCATCGCGAATGCGGTGAGGGACAATCCCGAGCGGGCAGAATTCATCGGCTACGACACTCAGCGCGTGCGCTGGCTGGTGCTGATGCTGTCTGGCTTCTTCGCAGGCATTTCGGGCGGGCTGTCCGCCATAAATTTTGAAATTGTCACTGCAGAAAACGTCAGCCTTGCCCGTTCCGGCGCGGTGCTGCTGTTCACTTTCATCGGCGGCACGGGCATTTTTTTCGGGCCGTTGCTGGGCGCGATCGTCGGCGTATTCATGACGGTGATGCTGTCCGAATTCACTAAGGCATGGCAGCTCTACCTCGGACTGTTCTTCATCCTGATGGTGATGTACGCGCCTGGCGGACTGGCCAGCCTGCTGATGATGAACCTGCAGATGGTCTCGCATGGCATGTTGCGGCGCATTTTGCCATCGGGTCTGGCGATCATGTCCTCGGCACTGCTGGCGGTGGCCGGTGCCATCGTGCTGATCGAAATGCTTTACCACTGGTCGCTGGAGTCCGCGCACGGCACCGATCTGTCGGTGTTTGGCGTTGCACTGGATACTGCCGAACCGACCGGGTGGATCACGGGAGTCGTGGTATTCGCGGCCGGTTTGTTCTCTTTCCGGCTGACCCGGCAGCCGTTCTCTGCTGCATGGGATGCGGCACAAGCCGAGATCGAACGACGTCAGGTCGTGAGGACAGCATGAATACACCCGCGCTAGAACTTCGGCAGCTGAAAAAGCGCTTTGGGCAGACCGAGATCATTCGCGGCATCGACCTGCAGGTAAAGCAGGGCGAAAGGTTGGCGCTGATCGGGCCGAATGGCGCAGGAAAGTCGACCCTTTTCAATCTCATCTCCGGACGCTTTGCGCCGACCAGCGGACAGGTACTGCTGAATGGCACGGATATCACCGGCATGCCGCCTTACCGCATCAATCGCCTCGGTCTGTCCCGGAGCTTCCAGATAACCAATATTTTCCACCGCCTGTCGGTGTTCGAGAACCTGCGCTGCGCTGTGCTGTGGTCGCTTGGCTATCGCTACTCGTTCTGGCACCGTCTGAATGCCTTGCGAGACGCACGCGAGCGGGCGGAAGAAGTGATGGAAGCCATCGGACTGGGGTGGCGTCGCAATACGTCGGCCGGATCGCTCACCTACGCGGAGCAGCGAGCACTCGAGATCGGCATCACGATTGCAGGCGGTGCCGGCGTCGTGTTGCTGGATGAGCCGACGGCCGGCATGAGCCGCTCGGAATCGGATGCGGCGGTAGAGTTGATCGCACGCGTGACCTGCGGGCGCACCTTGCTGATGGTCGAGCACGACATGAGCGTGGTGTTCGGCCTTGCTGATCGTATTGCGGTCGTCGTCTACGGGGAACTGCTGGCCTGCGATACGCCGTCCGCGATTCGCGACAACCCGGCGGTACAAGAGGCGTATCTCGGCGGCCACGCGCCGCAGGAAGAGCCGGCATGACGGCACTGCTCGAAGTCAGCGACCTTCACGCGTTTTATGGCAAGAGCCACGTACTGCATGGGGTCAGTCTCGAAGTCAGACAGGGCGAGATCGTCAGCCTGCTGGGCCGCAATGGCGTCGGCCGCTCCACCACGGTCAAGGCGGTGATGGGGCTGGTGCGCGGTACCGGGTCGGTTCGCTTTCGCGGCCAGGAAATCCTTGGGCTGCCGGCGTTCCGGATCGCCCGGCTCGGCCTCGGCTATGTGCCCGAAAATCGGGATATTTTCCCGACCCTGACAGTGGAGCAAAATCTGAGGCTGGGTGAACAGTCCGGTCGGGTGTCGCGCTGGCGCATCGAGGATATGTACCAGATGTTTCCCCGACTGCGGGAAAGGCAGCATACTGCGGCCGGCGTGCTGTCGGGCGGTGAGCAGCAGATGCTCACGCTGTGCAGGACACTGATGGGCGACCCGGAACTGATCATGATCGACGAGCCGACCGAAGGCCTCGCACCCAAGATCGTCGAGCAGGTGGCCGCCTACCTGCAGGCCTTGAAGCAGCGGGGGATTTCGGTGCTGCTCGTCGAACAAAAACTGTCCATCGCGCTCGACATCGCCGATCGCATTTGCGTGATGGGGCGCGGCACAATCGTGTTCGAAGGTACTCCGGCCAGCCTGCGCAACCAGCCTGCGGTACGCAAGGAGTGGCTCGAAGTGTGATCGCGACTCGGCGATTCATCGTTCAGCATGCAGTCAACATCAACCCGTCAGTGGAGGCAGACCAAAATGAAAAGCAGCTCCCGTACGTGGACACTCGCAGCAGCGCTGTCCGCTTGTCTGATGTCGGCGCCTGCGTGGGCCGATGTGGTGAAGATTGCGTTTATCGATCCCTTGTCAGGCCCGTTTGCGCCGGTTGGCCAGAACCTGCTGCGCAGCTTCCAGACCGTTGCCGAGGTGGCCAACAGGGAGAAATGGGCGCCCGGACATACCTTCGAGGTGGTCGGCTTCGACAACAAGGCGAGTCCGCAAGAATCGCTGACCGTGCTGAAGTCAGCGATCGACCAGGGCTTCCGTTACATCGCACAGGGCAACGGTTCGGGTGCTGCCGGCGCGCTGATCGAAGCGATTAACAAGCACAACGACCGCAACCCAGGTCAGGAGATCGTGTTTCTGAACTATGCGGCGGTCGACCCTGACCTGACTAACAGCAAATGCAGCTTCTGGCATTTCCGCTTTGATGCGAATTCCGACATGAAGATGGAGGCCCTGACCTCTTTTCTCGCGAAAGACCCGTCGGTGAAAAAGGTCTACATCATCGGCCAGAACTACGCGCACGGGCACCAGGTCACGCGTGCGGCCAAGGCCTACCTGAAACGCAAGCGTCCGGACATCGAGATCGTCGGCGACGACTTGCACCCGATCGGCAGCGTGAAAGACTTCTCCCCTTACGTTGCCAAGATTGCCGCAAGCGGCGCAGATGCGGTCATCACGGGCAACTGGGGTTCCGACCTTGCGCTGCTGGTCAAGGCGGCACGCGATGCGAGCCTGAAGTCGAAGTTCTATACGTTCTACGGCTACACCACGGGAGTGCCAACGGTGATGGGAGCGGCAGCGGCCGACTTCGTGCGCTATGCAGGCACCTGGAACGTGAATAACGAGACCTTTGCCGGCAAAGAGCTGGTCGAGGGCTTCAAGAAGAAATTCAATGATGACTTTTATGCGCTGACCGTCTATTCCGCGGTGCAATTGCTGGGTATCGGCATCCGGCAGGCAAAATCCACGGACCCGGTGAAAGTCGCTTTCGCGATGGAAGGCCAGAAGTTCAAGTCACTGAACGGCGATGTGGAAATGCGCAAGACCGATCACCAACTCCAGCAGCCGATCTACATCACGACCTGGGTCAAGACGAATGGCAAGGACGTGAAATTCGATCAGGAAAATACCGGTTACGGGTGGCGGACAGAGCAAAAGATCGATGCCTATGTCGCGTCGCAGCCCACTTCCTGCAATATGAAACGTCCCTCCTGACGCCCGACCTGGATTCCGGCCGGGCGCTGGAATCCCGTAACCGCTCCCGCCTTGTCGGTATTCTCGGCGCCACACTTGGCCTGAAATGATGGACAAGGCGGTGCGAGCGGCGGCACTCTCCCCGCGTCCTGAACTCGATCGGAGGCTCAAATGCGGGTGCTGCTCCCCTTTCTCACTGCACTGGCGCTGGCCTGCACGGCCAGTGCGTCTTCAGCACAGGCCATCCGGATAGGTCTCAGCGGACCATTCAGCGGCGGATCAAGTCCGATGGGCGAGAGCATGCGCAATGGCGTGAGGCTGGCAGTTGCGGAAATCAATGCGGCGGGCGGGATCGATGGCCGATTGATCGAACTGGTCGAGCGCGATGACCGCTCAAATAACGAGGAGGGCGCACGCATCGCCACCGAACTGACCGGAATGAAGGTTGCCGCAACAATCGGTATCGTCAACACCGGCGTAGGGCTGGCTTCGATCGATATCTATCAGAACGCCCGGATACCGCTGATGGTTGCAGTATCCACCGGTCCTGCGCTGACCCGCAAATATGCGCCACCGTCCAGCCCGGCAAACTATATTTTTCGAATTTCGCCGACGCTGGATCTGGAGGCACGCATCCTTGCCGAGGACCTGAAAAAGCGCACGTGGTCTCGTGTCGCACTGCTGGCCGACGATACCGCCTATGGCGACAGCGGAACTATCGCGTTCAGCGAAGCGGCGCGGCTTGCCGGCCTCGACCTGGTTACGGTGCAGCGCTTTCGTATCGGCGATACCGACATGCGGCGCCAGTTGCAGCAGGCACGCGCCGCTGGCGCGCAGGCGGTGGTTGGATGGGGCATCGGGCCGGAACTGGCGCAACTGGCCCGAGGCATGGCGGCGATGCGCTGGCAGGCACCGTTGCTTGGGAGTTGGACCCTGTCGATGCGGAATTTCATCAACGCCGCCGGCAGCGCAAGCGAAGGCGCACTAATGCCGCAAACATTCATCCAGGATGCCGGCTCGACTGCGAAAAACAGCTTCCTGCTCGCATACCACCGCAGTTTCCGAACCGAGATCATCCCGTCGCCGATGAGCGCAGCACAGGGGTATGACGGCATGCATCTGCTGGCGCTCGCGCTGAGGCAGGCAAGATCGCTGGATGGTGACGCATTGCGCAAGGCGCTGGAACACCTCGAGTCCCGCTATCAGGGCGCAGTGACTACCTACGATAAGCCTTTCAGTCCGCAGGACCATGACGCTATCACCGCCAACATGATGGTGATGGGCAAAGTGGTCGACGGACGTGTCGATTATGCGTATCGCGAGGACAGTCAGCGCAGCGGCTTGCTGAGGGTCAAGCACAGGTGATACGCGCGGTTTTTTCTGCGGTATAGTTGGCCGGATTTTTCCGGCCCGGGCGGGCACCCACAAGAACAACAGGAGACAAGTTTCATGACCGCGACCTATCAGGTACACGGCGATATCGCCGTGATCACGCTCGACAATCCACCCGTCAACGGCCTCGGACACGCGACCCGCTCGGCGATCGTCGACGGCGTGCAGCGTGCGCTGGACGACGCGGCAGTCAAGGCCATCGTACTGGCGGGTACAGGCAAGGGATTTTCCGGTGGCGCCGACATCCGCGAGTTCAATACACCGAAGGCACTGCAGGAACCATCGTTGCATACCGTGATTCGCGTCATCGAATCGGCCGGCAAACCGGTGGTGGCAGCGATCCACGGCGTGGCGATGGGCGGCGGGCTTGAGCTGGCACTGGGCTGCCACTACCGGGTCGCGGTCGCTGGCGCCCAGATCGCCCTGCCGGAGGTGAAATTGGGAATCCTGCCAGGTGCTGGGGGCACCCAGCGGTTGCCGCGGGTGCTCGGTCTTGAGCAGGCGCTGAACATGATTGTCTCCGGCACTACGGTGCGCTCCGAAAAGCTCGCCGGCACACGGCTGTTCGACCAGATGATCGACGGCGAACTGCTGCCTAGCGCTATCGCGTTTGCGCGTACCATTGCCGACCAGCGTCCGCTGCCCAAGGTACGGGACCTGCGGATCTCCTTCCCGAATGCCGACGGCTACCTGCAGTTCGCGCGCAATACCATACGCACGGTCGCCGCCCCGTTTCCGGCGCCGCTGAAGTGCGTAGATGCCGTCGCGGCCGCAGTCAACAAGCCTTTTGATGAAGGGCTGCATTTCGAACGGCAGTTGTTCCTCGAACTAGTGCAGACTCCGGAATCGAAGGCGCTCCGACATGCCTTTTTCGCCGAGCGCGCTGCCAGCAAAATTCCCGATGTGCCTGCCGAGACACCGCTACGACCGATACGCGCGGCCGCAGTCATTGGCGCCGGCACGATGGGCGGCGGCATTGCGATGAATTTCGCCAACGCCGGCATCCCGGTCACCCTGCTGGAGACGAAACAGGAAGCGCTGGACAAGGGCCTCGCGACCATTCGCAGGAACTACGAAAACTCAATGAAGAAGGGCAAGCTGACGCAGGCCCAACTGGATCAGCGAATGGCGTTGATTGGAGGCACGCTATCCTATGACGCCATAGGCAGTGCCGATATCGTGATCGAGGCGGTGTTCGAAGATATGGCAGTGAAGGAGACAGTGTTCCGCAAGCTAGACGAGGTGATGAAGCAGGGGGCGATCCTGGCATCGAACACGTCGACGCTTGACGTCGACCAGATCGCAGGCTTCACCCGACGACCGCAGGACGTGATCGGTACCCATTTCTTCAGCCCGGCGAATGTAATGAAGCTGCTGGAGATTGTGCGGGGCAGGCAGACAGCCAAAGACGTGCTTGCGACTGTCATGGATCTTGCGAAGAAAATTCGCAAGACTGGCGTGGTATCCGGTGTCTGTGATGGCTTCATCGGAAACCGGATGGTAGAGCAGTACATTCGCCAGGCGGGTTTCCTGCTTGAAGAAGGGTGCCTGCCGGCGCAGGTTGACAAGGCGATCGAGAAGTTCGGTTTCGCGATGGGCCCGTTCCGCATGAGCGACCTGGCGGGCAATGATATTGGCTGGTACATCCGCAAGCGGCGCTATGTGGAAAAGCCGGAAGTCACCTACTCGCGGATCGCTGACAAGCTGTGCGAGCAGGGGCGCTTCGGCCAGAAAACCTCGGCAGGCTGGTACGACTACACGCCGGGAGATCGGAAGGCACGGCCCTCGGAGGCAGTGAACCAGATGATCGTCGCGCATTCGGCCGAGATCGGCGTTCGGCGCCGTCAGGTCAGCGATGAGGAAATCGTCGAGCGCCTGGTCTATGCGCTGGTCAACGAGGGGGCGCTGATTCTGGAAGAGGGGATTGCACTGCGTGCGTCCGACATCGACATGGTCTATCTGACGGGCTATGGCTTCCCGCTCTTCCGTGGCGGCCCGATGTTCCATGCAGATACCGTGGGTCTACCAAATGTGATGATGGCGATTCGCCGCTATGCGAAAGGCCATCATCCGGAAGCATGGAAGCCGGCGCCGCTGCTGGAAAAACTGGCAGCCGAAGGCAAGTCCTTCAACTGAAGCCGGTCACCAGTAGTTCTCGGTAAGGAACTGTCCCGGCGCCATGCGCCGGCAGGGCTTCATGCCGCGCGCGTGCAAACGCGCGCGCATGTCTTCAATCATTTGCGGGTTCCCGCACAACATCACGCGTGAAGCTTCCGCCGTGATTGGACGGCCAGCGACGGTCTCCAAAGAGCCGTTGTCCCATGCCTGAGTAATCCTCCCCTCGATCGCAGGCTGCAGCGTATTTCCGCTTTCGGGTCGGCTAATGCAGCGCAGCAGTGACAGGCTGGCACGCCCCGGTTCGCAAGATGACTGTATTCGTTCGAGTTCGTCCCGATACGCCAGCTCGGCGTCATTCCGCACGCCATGGACAAGAAAGATACGACGAAACTGCGACCATACGGCATGGTTCCGCAGCATAGACACAAAGGGGCCGATGCCTGTCCCGGTGGCCAGCATCCACAAGTCCTCGCCGTCGATGAAACGGTCGGCAGTCAGAAAGCCATAGTTCTCGTGCTCGATCTGCATCTCGTCTCCGGGCTGCAACTCTTTTAGCCGCGATGTGAACAGTCCGTCCGGGATCAGTACCGCGACAAACTCCAGCAGTACCTCGTGGGGTGCAGACACGAAGGAAAATGCTCGCCACACCAACTGGCCGTTCACCCGTAGCGCGATGCGCGCGTATTGGCCCGGCACATAATTCAGTTCAAGCGGGCGGGTCGTGGTGAAGCTGAGCAGCGTGGGCGTCCAGTGACGGATATCGACAATTTGTTCAGGCGAAAACGGCTTGTTGTGGGAAGGCGCGGCGGACATGCGTGTCACCTGCGAGGGCGGCCTGTGAGATGAGGCTATTCGACCACATACACGCGTTGTCGGCTCACCACGCAATTCAAAATCAGAGCACGAAGCTACAAATTTCCCAACAAGAGCGTGGCAACGGTTGTCAGTAAGCACGTCTTTTTCCCTAGGATCAGGCTCCCTTCATTGATGAGAAAGGACTTGATCATGAAAATAATTGGTATGTCGGCCGCATGGGCATTTGCGGGATTGCTGCCGTTCAGCCATCAAGCTCTGGCCGCTACGGCGACCGCTGAACTGCAGGTAACGGCCACCGTGCCGGCCAGCTGCGTGATCACTACAACACCGGTCAACTTCGGGAACTACGACTCGGTGGCGGAGGAGGCGACCGTCGCAACGGGCACGGTCACCGTGAACTGTGTCAAAGGGACTGCCCTCGCTGTTGGCCTCAGCAGTGGAAACAGCCCGGGTACCAATTCCGGCGAGCGGGCGATGACGAACACGGCATCAAGCGCCGAGAGACTCACCTACTTCCTGTACAAACCTGCGGCAGGCGCGACCAGCTGCACCGGTAGCGAAACTGATCCATGGGGCGCGATCGACACCGAGCGTCTCGCACTTGCCCCAACGACGACCAACGAGCCCGTCAGCTACAACGTTTGCGGCAAGGTAAATCCGCAGCAGAACGTGCCGGCCGGCACTTACCAGGACACGGTAACCGCCACCGTTTACTTCTGACGCTGAAAACCCGGAGGGCGGGATCGTCGCACTACGCCGCGCTCCGGGTATCCCCGCGATGAATAAATTACTTTTGATCGCAACCTGGCTGGCCACGGCCATGTTGCCGACTTCCATTTATGCCGGGTCTTTCTCCATCAATCCGATCCGTATCGACCTGTCCGCTACGACGCCAACGGCTTTGCTTCAGGTAAGAAACACCGGTGGCGCACCTGTGACCATTCAGGTGTCTGCTCTGTCCTGGTCGCAGTCCGGCGGTGAAGACCGTATGGAACGGAGCCGTGATCTGCTGGCCACGCCGGCTATCTTTACACTTGCACCGGGTGCGACTCAGGCGGTGCGAGTCGGGGCTTTACGCAAGCCGGATCCATCTGTTGAGTTGACTTACCGGCTGCTGCTGCAGGAAATTCCTTCGATTGACCAGCCCACTTTCAACGGCCTGCAGGTGGCTCTCAATGTCAGTGTGCCGGTGTTCATTGTCGCCATGCTGCCCGCGGAACCTCGTGTCGAGGCAAGCCTGAGCAGGGAAAGTGCTCATGAAAGCAAGCTGCGACTTTACAATCGCGGAGGCGCAACCGCCCACTTTCTTGATCTTTCCCTGTTCAGCAAGAACGCGCCTGAGAAGGTGCTGGCGACACACGCGGCTACGGTCTACGTGCTTCCCGGGCAGAGCCGGGAACTGCGTTTCAAAACTTTGCTGTCGGAGTCAGATCGGCCACTGGGGCTAAAAGCCGTCACGCGGTCTGGATCGATCGAGTTCGATGTTCAGCCGACATCACAGTAAAGCCGGTCGAGCCACGCGCTTACATCTGGAGCTTCTGCAAGTGGTGCCGCGCCTGCTCGCGGCTTGGGCTCTGCTCTGGCTGCCTTGGCTTTGTGCGTTCGCCAATCCGATCCTGAGAGACCACGAAGCGCTGATGCTTGCATTGCGCATAAATCGGCAAGCGATAACCGAAGCGATGCCGATACTCCGCACTCCGAATGGCGGTTGGTTGCTGCCGGTCGCTGCGCTGCGAGCTGCAAAAATTCAGATCCCCGATACGCCAGTCCTCAGGTTTAACGAAAGCGATTACCTTGCACTGGAGATCTTCGACACCAGCCGGATCGATCTCGATTCAGCACGCCAATTGCTCGAAATCGAGTTTCGTCCGGAACAATTCGGACCAACTTTGCTGTATGCACGCCCTTTGCCAGATCATGGCGCTCCCTCTGCCGGCACCGGGGCTTTCCTGAACTACCAGCTTACATTCGACCGCACGCCGGCTGGCACCGGAGCCAGCGTATTTGCCGAAGCCGGCACGGCGATTGGCAATGGCGTTGCATTCAGCAGCCACGCATTCATCAATCGGCCCGGCCTTGGCACGGAGGCGATACGAATCGAATCCAATTACACCTTGGATGACTTTCCACGCATGGCGAGACTGCGATTCGGCGACTCGATCACGCGCCCGCCGACTGTTCTCGGACGGCCGGCAAGATTCGCCGGCCTGCAATGGGGAACCAACTTCGCTAGCCGTCCGGGAATGGTGACAATGCCGGTCGCCACGCTGTCGGGCCAGGCAGCGCTGCCATCAACCGTCGATCTGTATGTCGACAACGTGCTGCAGGCTCGCCGGCCTGTGCCGCCCGGGCCATTCTCGATTACCAGCACACCCCTGGTGACAGGTGACGGCGAGGTACTGCTGAAAGTCACGGATCTTGCCGGTCAGGAACAGATCATCAGTCAGCGAATTGTCACCAGTACCGCGATGCTAGCGCCGGGACTGACCGATTATTCGGCGGAACTTGGCGTACTCCGGCGCAACGTCGGTCTCAGCGATGACGGATATGGCGACGCTTTCGTATCCGGTGGATGGCGGCATGGCCTTAATGACAGGCTGACCGTAGAAGCGGGCGTCAGCCTCCAGCCCGGTGGTCAGCTCGGTATGCTGACCGGGTTCGCCGGCGCTCTGCCGGGCGTGGGCGTCATTTCTGCGGCCGCCGCATTCAGTCGCGGCGACCAGGGTGATGGCACACAGCTTGCGCTGGGATTCGAGCGCCGGACGCGCAACCACAGCTTTTCTGTGCGATCCCAGAATGCCAGCGGCGATTATCGTCAACTCGGCTTCGGTGTTGGCCAAGCACAACGTCGGCTCGACAGCGTGTTTTACGGGTACCGAATCGGCCAGCTTGGCCGTCTCGGGTTGTCGTTCACCCGACAGCAGCGTCAAGGCGCCGATCCGGTATCGATAGCCACCGTCAGCGTCAGTACACGCCAGAGCGAGTGGGGGAGCCTGACACTGTCGCTGGCGCAGACCCGTACTGTGACATCGGAGCAGTCCCTGAGCGTGTTCTGGGTCAAGAGCCTCGGACGCGACACCACCGTCAGTGCTTCTCATTCGCAGCGATCGGGCAGTCCACCGCAGGACGCGATACAGCTTCAGCAAAACATGGCGCCCGGCGAGGGCTGGGGTTATCGCCTGCAGGCAGCGCAAGAGGCTCCCGTGCAGGCGAGCGTGTTTGGACAAAACGGTTATGGCAGTGCGCGGATCGATTTCGCAGAAATGCATGGTGATACCAGCGTGCGTGGCGCAGTCGGCGGCGGCATCGCCTGGATGGACGGCCAGTGGTTCGCATCGCGACGTATCGACAGCAGCTTCGGCCTTGTCAGCATTCCTGGCTTTTCGAACGTGCGTGTGTATGTCGATAACCAACTGGCAGCACGTACTAATGCCGACGGCTATGCGCTGTTGCCACGGCTGCACCCGTACATCAAGAACAACGTGTCGGTGGAGGCACAGGACTTGCCGCTGGATGCACAGATCGATGCGCTGAAAGCCCACCCGACACCGGCCTGGCGATCCGGGGTACGGGTTGACTTTCCTATTCGGACGATCAAGTCGGCGACACTTGAGCTCGTACGGGAAGATGACTCGCCTGTTCCGCTCGGAGGAACCGTGGAACTGAGCAACGGAGAGCGTTTTGTAGTCGGGCACGAGGGTTTACTGTATCTGACCCGTCTGGAGACTGATAACGCCCTGGAGGCCTCATGGCCTGGTGGCAGTTGCGCTGCGAGGTTCATCTATCGAGCCGAACCCGGCAGCGTTCCCCATCTCGGTCGGATCAAGTGTCGGGGAGCACAACAGCGGCCATGAGACATCACATCCAACGCTTTTTCAGCGCACTCGCGGTCGGTACCTGCATGGTGGCTCAGAACACGAGCGCAATGAATTGCATGCCGACCAGCTCCCTGCGGCTGGCATTTGGCCAATATGATCCGCAGGCGGAAAGCGTAAAAGCCCAGACCATACTTTTGATCGAATGCACACCTGCGTATGCGGGTGAACCGCTCGACCTGACGGTGAGTTTCGCGGAACCCCTGTCAATGCCGCTCATGCTCCAGAATGCCGCCACCGGTGAAAAGCTGCCATTCGGGTTGTATCGCGATACAGCACATACCCAGCCTGTCGACTGGCAGAGCCTGCTGTCTGTCCAGACCCCACTTCGATCACCGGTAACCATATCAATACCACTCTATGCCCAGATACCCGCCGCACAAGATGTGTCGGTTGGCAGTTATCAGCTGAGCCTGCCGCTTCTGCTCCGCTACTGAACCTTGCTCACGATTTCGACGGCTTGCTGCTGACCACCCGTGGATGTCCGCTGCCACCGACCGTCTGCAGGCTGACCGGGCGTCGCCAGATACGCGAGATGTAATCCAGTACACGTTCGGCGCGCGGAATGTCGAGGCCGCGTCCGTCGTCCCTGTATTCGTGCACCAGCTCCAGACTGCCATCAATATGCATCTCGGCGACAGCCACCCGTGGCGCGCCGTAATTGAATTTCGGCGCAAGAATGGCTTCCCGAATGGCATGAATGTCTTTTTCCGCTATCCGGATGCCTCCCTCGTGGTCAGCCTCGTACACGAACAGGTCAAGCTTTTCGGCCAGCTCTTTCGTCAAGTAATTTCTAACGAATCCGAAATCGTCTTCGTCACGGCAAATCTCGCGAGCACGCTGTATGCCGTGCTTGTCAATAATGTCTTCCCAGATCGAGAAACCGAGATGATAGGGATTAATCGATAGCGACAGCTGATTGTCGGCAGCGAAGGGACGTACTACGTCCGAATGTGCCTTGATGGCCGAGACGTACAAGTCAGAGGGAAGGAAGTCGGCCTCCCGCAATAGTCGGGCATGCCAGTAAGATGCCCAGCCCTCATTCATGATCTGGCAGGCAAACACCGGATAGAAGTAAAACGATTCTTCGCGAACAGCGAGGAAAATGTCGCGCTCCCATCCCTCCATATCCGGCGCATGATTTGCAATGAACCAGAGCAGGTCGTACTCCGGACTCGGGGGAATCGGCGATCGCTGCCGTGCGTCGGCGATCGGCGGCTCAATCTCACCCGGAAGCTGGTGAAAACGTGCAGCGAATCCACTCGGCATTTGTTCGCGAGTGATCGCCGCCGCGCGGGAAGGATAGGGAAGACGGTGCAGCGGCTGGTTAATGTCGATATGCGGCTCCAGCGCCAGTGCGGCATCAAGGATGGCCTCGACTCGTTCCTGCCCATGCTCGGCCAGTGCCATCTCGATCGTATGTGCGCGCTCGGCTGCCTGCTCGAGAATATGGCCACCCGCCATTTCCATGAAGCGGGCGAACAGATGGTTGTTTTTCGCAAAGTCGGCGTGGCCGATCACGTGCGCAACCACGAGCGTGTTCTCGGCAATCGAGTTATCCCGAACCAGATAGGCGTGGCAGGGATCACCCGGGAACATCACTTCGAAGATCCGCGAGTGACCCATCCCCTGCCGGATCAACTGATGGATGTAGCGTATTCCGAATGACCAGTGGGGCATGCGCACCGGCAGTCCGTAAACTGAAATCTCCATCATGAAATTGTTGGGCACAACTTCGAAATCGACCGGGTAGTAGTCGAGTCCCAGCTGGTGTGCCAGTGTTTCTATCCGGTCTGCGTAATTCGTGAGCTCTGCCTGTTCCATCAAGCCTCCGCGTCTTGCATCGCTTCCTGAACAAAGAATTTCCTGATCGCCTTCCAGATGTCATCCGGCTGGTTCAGCACGCAGCTGCCCAAGGGCGCGCCTGTCTGCTCAAGCTGATTGCAGATAGTCTTCATTTCGGTGTCGGTCATCCGAGAAGAGCCCGGCACCGTCTCCACGTAACCCACATAGTTCAGAAGCTGGGTGAGCTTCGATAGTCCGGCGGTCGCTGCACTGCGGTCCTCGGTAAAATTCTCGCCATCGGATGCATAAAAAAGATAACCGTTGTACTGCGACGGATCGTATTCCGACTCGATCATCTCAATCGCCAGATCGAATGCCGTCGACGCGCCTGTGCCACCGGTGCCGGTCACCTGAAAGAAATCCGGTTCCGAGAATTCCCAGGCCTGGGTCGTATGTGCGATAAAGCGAGTCTCTACCTTGCCGTATTTGCGGCGTATGCCCTGGAGAACAAAGAAGAAAAAAGTCTTCGCGAGCTTGCGCTCGGCGTCCGTCATGCTGGCCGACACATCGAGCGCGAACAGGACGACAGCATTGGTGGCCGGCTTGCGCCGGTGGACCAGCTGGCGAAATCGCAGGTCTTCGTTAGAGAACGGTACCGGATCGTGCTGGATTGCGCGCCGCTTGACTGCTTCTTTCACCGTACGTCGCCGATCGAGGCGCGCACGCGCACCGCGCTTGTCCCAGCCTTCGCGAACAAACTCATCTTCAGAGAGCGTGGTTTTCGGCTTCGGCTGCAGATCAGGCAGCTTCAATTCTTCCCACAGCCAGTCGACGATGTCATCTACTTTCAGTTCGAGCAGTAGCCGCACTTCGCCTTCGCTGTTGCCCCCCTCAGCTTCATCGTCTTCGTCAGGCCGCTGCTGTGCAGGACGAAGCACGTCGCCGGGCTTGCCCTGGCCCTGGCCGGCGTTCCGGTAGGACTCCATTTGATTGTCAGCCAGCCGGAAGCGCGCATGCTCCAGCACACGCACCGGCAAATGTACGGTGCGCTCTTCCGAGCCCGTGATCAGGTCCGAGCCGGCAACCAGGTCGGGCAGGTGTTGCTGCACGCTTTCCCGGACTTTTTCATTGTGCCTCAGCCAGTCCCGCGCGCCGCGCGAAAACAGCGCGTACCACGGGGAGCCGGTTGAAATCGTGCTGTGGACTGTCATGCCTAGCCTCTCATCCCAAAGTTACTGCAGGCGGACAGGAGGCGTGGGCGTCGTGAGACCTCATATCCTGCTGTTTGACCCTCGCGCCTGCGCATTGTTTTGCATCGGATGGCCCTCATTCTTGAGCCAGCAGCGTGGTCACATAATTCAGCGCTTCGCGCGCGCTGTGGCTGTCATAGCCGTACTCGTCGACCAGTCGTTTCTCGACGATGGAAATCTTCTGGCGGGCTTCCTCATCCGGCCGGCTGCTCGAACTGACCAGCCTCAACACATCGCGCCGCTGCTCGAACAGGTACTGCTGGACCGCATCATGTAGCTGCGCATGGCTATCGAGCGTGAACTTCTCGCCTCGCTTGAAGGCTCCCATGGCCTTGCGCACCACTTCCTGGCGGAACGACTGCTTGCCGGAATCGGAGATATGGATCTTTTCCTCGACAGAGCGAAGAAAACGTTCGTCCGGTCTCCTTTCCTCGTTGGTAATCGGGTCATGTATCTGTCGGTTATCCAGCGTGGCCTCGACCTCGTCCAGGTACTTGTCCAGGAGGTCCTGCGCTTCCTGTTCGAAGGAAACGAACAGGGCCTTGTGAACGTCTTCCTTTACCCATCGGTTATAGAAATGCTTGCGGGCGAGTACCAGGTAATCAATCCACTTGCGCTTCTTTTTCGGGTCGATGCGGGCATCGTTTTCAATCGCATCCTTCAGCGCCAAAAGCACGTCCATAGTGGTCAGGCTGCGGGTATCGGACTGGATAATCGCGTTCGACAGCGCATTGATCACGAAGCGTGGTGATACGCCGCCCAGTCCTTCTTCCGGCATCTTCTGCCGCGCGCGCTCGGCTTCTGCCCGGTTCACCCCTTCCACATCTTCGTTCGCATGGATGCGCACCTTCTTGGCAAGTTCCTGATCTTTGTCATCGGCCTCGTGCAGCCGGGTGAGGATCGCAAATACCGCTGCGGCATGCAGTACATGCGGATCCAGATGCACTTCGCGGAAGGCTGGCGCTGCTGAAGAAATCAGCTTTTTGTAGATACGTGCCTCATCAAGGAAATTCAGCGTATAGGGCACCTGGATAATCACCATCCGGTCCAGCAGCGCTTCGTTCTCGCTCTCCTGCAGAAACTTCCTGAATTCGGCGAGGTTGGTATGCGCGAGGATGGTTTCGTCCAGATAGATCAGCGGGAAGCGCGATACTTTGACGTTCTTTTCCTGAGTCAGCGTCAGCAGCAGATACAGAAACTCGCGCTTGACCTTCAGAATCTCGATCATCTCCAGCATGCCTCGCGAGGCCGCATAGACGGCGCCCGACCATGACCAGGCGCGCGGATCGCCTTCGTCGCCGAATTCCGCCACCTTGGACAGGTCGACCGAGCCCACCAGGTCAGCCAGGTCGGCGGTAGTTGGGTCATGCGGCGCATAGGTGCCAATGCCGCTGCGCCCAGCTTCGGAAATGAAGATGCGCTCGACGGGCATTTGCAGGAAATCCCCGTTGTATTGCTGCTCAAGCCGCATCCGGCAGTACGGACAGACCTCGCCGCTGATATCGACGCCGTAGGTTTCACGAAAATTAGGCCGCAGCGTGTGAGGAATAAGGTGCAACGGTGATTCATGCACCGGGCACCCCTGAACCCCGTACATGGCGCCAGCGTCGGTGTGACTGTATTCCTCGAGACCGCGCTTGAGCAGAATCACGAGCGTCGATTTGCCGCCGGACGGCGGACCGAGCAGTAGCAGCAGGCGGCGTCCGACTTCTGAACCGGCCGCTGCCGCTTTGAAATAATCGACCACGCGTTCGATGGCCTCGTCCATGCCGAACAATTCATCGGCGAACAGGGCTGTCCGCACCTGACCATTGGCGTCCTCGTGGCGCGTCCAGCGGATCATGTCCCAGATGTACTGATGTGAACTGCGCGCAACCCCATGCGGATCGGCAGGCAGAATTTTCTCCAGGAATTCCCCGAGCGATCCAGACCAGTAATTGGCCTTGTGCTCGCGCGTGAAGGCAAGCAGGCTCTGCATGAAATTTTCCTGCCGCCCCGTACTCAACTCCTTGTCCGTACCTGTCATCGTCTGTTCTCCCTGATGATTGTGAAGACAACTGACAAGTGGACAATGCAAGCCCCGTCACGGTTCGCCGGGGGGAGGGCAGCTCGCACGATTTTCGGACGGAATTTGCTTCCCCTGCGGGTAAAATCCTGTTTTCAGGAAACAAACGCATGAATCTGCATCAGAAGAAACAGAGTATGGAAATTACCGCTGACCCGACGCGCCAAGTAGCGCAGCAAGCTGCTCCTCATCCGCACCGCATCGTTGTCGTCGGTGGCGGCGCGGGCGGGCTGGAACTGGTGACCCGCCTCGGCGACCAGTTGGGCAAGGCCGGCCGCGCCCATGTCACCCTGGTCGATAAGGAAGCCACCCACATCTGGAAGCCGTTGCTGCATGAAGTGGCAGCCGGCAGCATGGATCCGCATGCGCATCAGCTCGAATACATCGCGCAGGCCCGCTGGCATCATTTTGAATTCCAGCAGGGCGGCATGCTGGACCTTGATCGCGTGAATAAGTGCATCACTGTATCGGCCGTGCTCGATGAAGAGGGCCATCCGGTGCTGCCTCAGCGGCAGGTACCGTACGACACCCTGGTTCTTGCGATCGGCAGTACCACTAATTTTTTCGGCGTGCCAGGTGCAGCCGAACATGCGATGGCGATCGATACCGTCGGTCAGGCCGAGCAGGTGCGCCGCCGTATTCTCGCCGCCTGCATGCGCGCGCAAACCCGCTATGCCGAATCGGGCGGGCAGCAGATGCAAAAGGTCAGTCTCGTGATCATCGGCGGCGGGGCAACCGGAGTTGAACTGGCAGCCGAACTACGCAATACCGCACAGGTGCTGGCCGCCTATGGGCTGCACCGGCTGAACCCGCAGCGTGACATCCGGATATCGCTGGTCGAAGCCGGACCCCGCATCCTGCCGCCATTGCCGGAGCGGATTGCCTCCGCAACCGTGCAATTACTCGGAAAACTGAAGGTCGAGGTACTCACGGGCGATCCGGTCACCGAAGTGCGGCCGGACGCAGTACTGACTAAAAGCGGTCGCGAATTGCCGAGCGACCTGACGGTGTGGGCGGGCGGCATCAAGGTGCCGGCGATTCTGGGCGAGGTCGGACTGCCGACCAATCCGCTGGGTCAGGTAATTGTGTCGCCCACCCTGCAGACGATCACCGATCCGGATATTTTTGCGCTCGGCGACTGTGCCAGTTGTCCATGGCCGGCCACCGGCAAGTCCGTACCGCCTCGCGCGCAGGCAGCCCATCAGCAGGCATCCCTGCTCCTCGAAAGCATGAAGCGTCGTCTGACCGGGCGCAGCCTGCCGACGTTTACTTACCGCGATTACGGCTCACTGATTTCTCTGGGACATTTCGAGACCGTGGGCAACCTGATGGGCCGGCTGATCGGCCGCTCGGTAAAAATTCAGGGCTTTCTGGCGCGGCTGCTGTACCTGTCACTGTATCGCCATCACCAACTGGCATTACATGGCTTTCTTCGTATGGCACTCGATGCTTTCGCGCAATGGTTGCGGCAACGCACGTCACCCCGGGTGAAGTTGCACTAAGCCACGTATTTATTACACAGCACTCACTACAACCGCTTGCCCGGACTTTCCGGCAGGCGGTTTTTTTCGCCTGTTTTCTGCGCCGTAGCGCAGGAAACTTTGAAATTTCCCTCAATTTGGAACCTTCTGTTGCCTAGTTACACAGATCTGCGAAATGGTGCGGACATCGCAACTTGATGGGAGGTAACGACGCATGACGAACAACCTGAAACGCATGCAGATCATGATGGAGGAAATCGGACCTAGCCTGCCCGAGATCGAAGCCGTGATCCAGAGCGAGGAAACCAACTGGGCGATTCAGTTCGACGATCAATCCATCGTCATGCTGGAATGGGCGCATAAACCCGACCGCGTAGTACTGACCGCGATACTCGGCACGCCGTCCGAGAGCATGCAGTTTTCTGTGTATGAAACCCTGCTCTGCTACAACCTGCTGTGGAAAGACACCGGCGGCGTGAAGATGGCTCTGTCCGGCCCGGGCGGGGAACTGATCCTGCTCTATGAGCTGTTCTTCACCGAAGAATTGAATCTCCCCGGCCTGCAAACTGTACTGACCAATTTCGCCAGCATCGCCCAAGTCTGGACGGTATATGTGACCGGGGAAAGCGAGCAGCCGGCCGCCAATCTGCCGGGCGCAGCAGACATGCTTCAACTCGGCGCCTGAAGAATCGCTGCCTGTCAATCGGAGGAAACACTATGTCGACCATCAACGGACTGCCGGCAACGGCAGCCGCAATGCCTGTGAATGATATGCAAAGTCCGGCTGCACCCCGGACACCTGTCACCGCAGCCGGGCTCAAGGTTTGCTACGGCGATCCGGCGCACGCCGAAGGATTACAGAACATGCTGCAGAAGCTTGGCACCCTGAAATCCGCTGCGCAGTCGATCGTATCTGGCCGGAATCCGTGCCTGCAGTAGCCTCTCACGCTCAAGAACAAGACCACCGAGACAGGACAACCATGGCCACTACTATTGAACAGATACAGCAACTTCTGCAGGAAGTCGGACCGAGCATGCCCGAGATCGATGCCGTTGTGCAAACCGAAGAGCCGAGCTGGGCGATACAGTTTTCCGACGAGACCATCCTCATCATCGAGCCGGCCGACGATCCTGCACGCATGGTGATTTCCGCCGAACTGGGCGTGGCGGCGGAAGCGCAGCAGTGCGCAGTGTATGAAACCCTGTTGTGCTACAACCTGCTGTGGAAGGAGACCGGGGGCGTGAAGATCGGCCTGGCCGGCCCGCAGGGTGCGCTGCTCATTAGTACCGATGTCTGTCTCGATGGCATGACCTTGATGGAACTCCAGGAGGCGCTGAATAGCTTTCTGACGATCACGCGTTCATGGACGCAATACGTTGCCAAGGCAGGCCGTACAGAATCCACGGAAATTCCCCCCTTGCCAGCAATGGGGGCGATACATCTGCAAGCCTGAGGAGAAAGCGAGGGGAGGAATGCGGTGTCCGGAAGAACTCTGCATTTTGAAATTCCCTCCCTCAATAGGGACGAAGGGATTCTCTCGCATGTGGATGGCCTGATAGGCTACCTACAGCAAATCAAAAGTATCTCCCCGTTACGGGCGAGGGGAGAACAACAAACCGGCTGGTTTTTGTATGCACGTACCCGAACAACTTTCGAGAGCGGTTGGGAATTTTTAACTCTGTGGACTCCGAAAGCTGTCCGTCAGCGACAGCAGGTACGGACACTCATTGAAAACGCGATTAAAAATATCGAAGACACGAACCGGCATATTCGAGACTTGAAGGCAGAAATCCTGGGCGAGACCCTGGCCGTCAAACGTTTCAAGGAGTTTGATATTGAAAAGCTGTGTGAACAGTTAAGCGCCTTGAGAAAATTAGCGGACAGCGGGGAACAGAAGAACAGCAACTCGCCCCGCTTAGTATTGGTTATGCGCGGATTGTCCCCGCAACTGTTGCCGCGATAGATTTAATTGGCAGCCAGCCACTGCCGGCATACCCGCTTCACGCGCTTCTCGAAAGCGCTGCGATGCAAGGGATCCGCCGCATAAAAATGCCTTCCTATGAAGACAGGGGGAGGCTGCTTGCTGCGCGCCAGACAGCCCCCTTCGAGGCACCGAACAACTTCTTTCGACGGCAGTCAAGAGGCTGCGCATCGCTATTTATCCGTACAAAGAAAAAGTTCTGTCTGGCTACGCTGCAGAATCTGGGTTGAAGCAGTCGCGCGCTTTCTCGAGACGCGTGCTCGCCTTGAAGTGCTTTTTGTCCCCGCAGCGTTTGCTGAAAGAGTAAAGATTTTTAACGCGCGTTTCTGATCAAGGTCTTCCTCTTGCCTCCCGGAATACTGTATATTTATACAGTAAAAGTATTGACTGTCCGTCATTCTATAAAAGCAAGAGGAAACCCCATGCCTGTTCCCGCCTCTGCGGTGCCGGCCGCTTCGCCGTCGCCGCCGATCGCACTGAATGACCTGAACAGCGTCGTCTGGCGCGCTGCCGGCTTCGGCACCCTTCGCTCGGCCGTCACCCCAACAGGCCACGCATTTCTGGACCGAGAACTGCCGAACCGCGGCTGGCCGCATGGTGGCCTGATCGAACTGTTGCTGCAACAGGGCGGCATCGGCGAACTGCAACTGCTGCAACCGGCATTGCGGCGCCTCGGCCGGCGCCGGATCGCCTTGTTGCAACCGCCGCACCTGCCGCAGATTGCCGCCTGGCGCGACTGGGGGCTGCCGCCGGAGCGGCTGCTGTGGGTTCGCGCGTCGCGCCAGGCAGACGCGCTGTGGAGCGCCGAGCAGATCCTGCGCAATGGCAGCTGCGGTGCCTTGCTGTTCTGGCCGGGGACGCTGCGTCACGAATCCCTGCGCCGGCTGCAACTGGCGGCACAAGCCTCGGATGTGCTGTGCTGGCTGCTGCGACCTTTGGCCGAGTCAGCAGCGCCTTCCCCGGCGCCGCTGCGCATTGCGCTGCGTCCGCTGGCCACGGGCATTCAGCTGGACATACTGAAACGCCGGGGCCCGCAGTGCGCGACGCCGATCGCGCTGCACTGGTTTGGCCGCGACGAGCAGGCCGCCGCAATCAACTCACCGGTAGAGGCAAGCGATGCGCTGCTGGATCGCCGTCCATCTGCCCTGGCTGCCGCTGCAGTCGCTGCACCCGCGCTGGTGTGATCCGCTGCCGCTGGCGATTGTCGACAGCGGACAGGTGGTCGCAATGAGCCGGCTGGCAGCCAGCCAGGGCGTACGCATCGGCATGCGCAGCGCCGGCGTGCAGGCAATCGCACCCGAGGTGTTGCTGCAGCCGCGCGACCGGCAGCGTGAGGCGGAAGCCTTCGATGCGGCAGCGCTTGCGCTGATGCAGTTCAGCCCCGAGATCGCGTCTGCCGGCGAGCATGCGCTGGTACTCGACGTGACGGCCAGCCTGTCGCTGTTCGGCGGGCAGCGGCGGCTCTGGCGGCGCGTGTGTGACAGCGTGCATGCGCTCGGTTTGTCCCCTCGTCTCGGAATGGCCCCGACTGCGCAAGGTGCATGGCTGTTCGCGCAAACGCGCAACCACCGCCGGCGTGCGCTGAAGATGTCCACCCTGCAGCGCCGGCTCGATGCCTTGCCGTTCGCTCTGCTGCCGGAAGCCGCGCGTCATGCCGACTGGCTGGAGGGTATCGGCTGCTGCACGCTGGCCGATGTGCGCCGTCTGCCGCGTACGGGACTCAAGCGCCGCACGCAGGGGGCGCTGCTGGATGCGCTCGATCGCGCGTATGGCGAGTCGCCGGAACTATTCGACTGGCTGCAGGCGCCTGAAAGTTTTAGCGTGGCGGTCGAGCTGCCGTACCGGATCGAGCAGGCGCCGATGCTGGTACTGGCCGCGCAACGCCTGCTGGCCGCAATGACCGGCTGGCTGGTCGCGCGGCAGCAGGCGGTGTCGCGCTTCGTGTTCTCGCTCGAGCATGAACGCGGACGCACACGCCGCGCACCGACCTTGCTCGAGATCGTGCTATCCGAACCCGCGTGGCAGGAAGCGCATCTGCTGCGCTTGCTGAAGGAAAGGCTGGGCCGCCTGCAACTGGCCGCACCGGTGATCGCGTTGCGGCTCGAGGCGGCTGCGCTGTCGCCGTGGTCGCCGCCCAGCGGGCAGCTGTTTCCGGAGCCGGGCGGCAACCCCGAGGACGAGCGCCGCCTGCTTGAACTGCTGGCCGCGCGGCTGGGCGCCGAGGCGATCCGTCTGCCTGCGCCATGCGCGGACTACCGGCCGGAACAGGCCAACCAGTGGCGCGCAGTGAACGAGGCGCTGGCTGCGACCGATGCCGCGATGCCGACTGCGGTGCGCCCGTTCTGGTTGCTCGAACAGCCGCTGCCGCTGTCCATCCGAGGTCATCGTCCGTTCTATGGCTCGCCGCTGCGCCTGCTGTCCGGCCCCGAGCGCATCGAGGCCGGCTGGTGGGACGGTGCGCTGGCGCTGCGCGATTACTTCGTCGCACAAGGCGAGGAGGGCGCGCGCTACTGGATCTACCGCGAGCGCGATGCGGGCAGCGCGCGCTGGTTCCTGCACGGACTGTTCGGGTGATGGACTACGCCGAGCTGCAGTGCGCGTCCAATTTCAGTTTCCTGCGCGGCGCATCGCATCCGGAACAGCTGGTCGCACGCGCGGCCGAGCTCGGCTATGCGGCGCTCGCGCTCACCGATGAATGCTCAGTCGCCGGCGCGGTGCGTGCGCATGGGGAGGCAAAGCGGCAGGGGCTGTCGCTGATCGTCGGCAGCCAGTTCAGTGTGCAGGATGGCGAAGGCGGCTCATTGCGGCTGGTTGCGCTGGCGATGGATCGCGACGGCTACGGCAACCTGTGCGAGCTGATCACATTGGCGCGCGGACGGACGGAGAAGGGCAGCTATCTGCTGGATACGAAAGACTTCAGTGCTCCACCGCCGGAGCTGGCCCACCTGCAGGGACTGCCCGGCTGTATCGTGCTGCTCGCACCCGATTACTGTCCCGATGCCCAAGGGCTGCAACGGCATGCAGCATGGCTGCGCGCAACTTTCGGCGAGCGTGCGCGCCTCACGCTCACGCTGCTGTATCGCGGTCGTGACGAGCAGCACAAGGCTGTCGTGCTGCAGGCGGCAGCCGCACATGGACTGAAGGTGGCGGCAACTGGCGATGTCTGCATGCACCTGCGCTCGCGCAAGCGATTGCAGGATGTGATGACCGCGATCCGGCTCGGCAGGCCGGTCGCGGAATGCGGACGCGGATTGTTCCTGAATGCCGAGCAGCACCTGCGCTCGCGGCTGCGGCTGGCGAACATGTATCCGCCCGAGACACTGGCGGAAACCGTCGCGATCGCCGGCAGCTGCCAGTTCTCGCTCGACCAGCTGCGCTATGAATATCCGGACGAACTGGTGCCGGCCGGCCATACGCCGTCGAGCTATCTGCGCGAGCAGGCCTGGATAGGCGCACACCGCCGCTTCCCGGCCGGCATACCGCCGAACGTTCAGCAGCAGATCGAGCACGAACTGCAACTGATCGGCGACATGTCCTACGAGCCTTACTTCCTGACGGTGTACGACATCGTGTCTTTCGCGAAGAGCCGCCACATCCTTTGCCAGGGACGCGGCTCGGCGGCCAACTCGGCGGTCTGCTACTGCCTCGGCATCACGGAAGTGGATCCGGCGCGCGGCAACCTGCTGTTCGAGCGCTTCATCTCGAAAGAGCGCAATGAGCCGCCCGATATCGATGTCGACTTCGAACACCAGCGGCGCGAAGAAGTCATCCAGTACATCTATGAAAAATACGGACGCCAGCGCGCGGCGCTGACCGGCGTCGTCATCACCTATCGTCCGCGCAGCGCACTGCGCGAAGCCGGCAAGGCGCTCGGCGTCGATGCACAGGTCATCGACCGCCTCGCGACATCGCATCGCTGGTGGGACAGCAAGGGCGAGCTGCGCGAGCGCTTCATCGAATCCGGCATCGATCCCGAATCGCCTCTGGCGCAGCACTGGCTGCAGATCGCTGCCGAGCTGATCGGATTTCCGCGCCATTTGTCGCAGCATCCGGGAGGCTTCGTGATCGCGCGCGACAAATTGTCGCGACTGGTGCCGATCGAGAAGGCAGCGATGGCAGACCGCAGCGTCGTGCAATGGGACAAGGACGATCTCGACGCGCTCGGCCTCCTGAAAATCGACATCCTTGCGCTCGGCATGCTGTCGGCGCTGCGGCGCGCGCTGGAGCTGGTATCGCAGCAGCGCGGCGAGGTCTTCGAGCTGTCGGACATGCCCGCGGAAGATCCCGCCACTTACGAGATGATCAGCCGTGCCGATACCGTCGGCGTATTCCAGATCGAGAGCCGCGCGCAGATGAGCATGCTGCCGCGCCTGAAGCCGCGCACCTTCTATGACCTGGTGATCGAGGTCGCGATCATTCGTCCCGGCCCGATACAGGGCGGCATGATTCATCCTTACCTGCGCCGCCGGCAGGGCATGGAGCCGGTCAGTTATCCGAGCGCCGATCTGGAGACTGCGCTGTCGCGCACGCTGGGCGTCCCGATCTTCCAGGAACAGGTGATGCAGCTGGCGATGCTGGCCGCCGGCTTCAGCGCCGGCGAGGCCGACAGCCTGCGTCGTGCGATGGCGGCCTGGAAGCGCAAGGGCGGCCTCGAAAAATTCCACGACCGACTAATCAGCGGCATGCTCGAGCGCGGCTACGACCGCGAGTTCGCTGAAGCGCTGTTCAGCCAGATCGAAGGCTTTGCCGAATACGGCTTCCCCGAAAGCCATGCGGCCAGCTTCGCATTGCTTGCCTATGCAAGCGCCTGGCTGAAGTGCCACCATCCGGCCGCCTTCCTCGCAGCGCTGCTGAACAGCCAGCCGATGGGCTTCTATTCACCGTCGCAACTGGTACAGGACGCGCGGCGTCATGGCGTCGAGGTGAGGGCGGTCGATGTGCTGCACAGCGACTGGGATGCCGCGCTGGAAACCGGCGACAGCGGATCGCCCGCCGTACGACTGGGCCTGAACATCGTGCACGGCCTGTCGCAGCAGGCCGGATGGCGCATCGAGGAAGCGCGCGCGGTGAAGGATTTCAGCGACCTGCATGACCTCGCGAGACGCGCCGCATTGTCATCCACCGATATGCAGGCACTGGCCGCTGCGAATGCCTTGCACTCCCTTGCCGGCAACCGGCACCAAGCTCTCTGGCACGCAAGCCAGGCCCTTCCGGACAAGGGGCTTCTGGCCAGCGCAGTCATCGCTTCCGAACCGGTGATCCTGACGCCGCCGAGCGAAGCAACAGAAATCGTGGCCGATTATCGTTCAACTGGATTGACTTTAGGACGGCATCCGCTTGCACTGCTACGCGAGCGTCTGCTCAAGCGCCGGCTGCTGCCTGCCAGCGTGCTGGCCGGTTTCAGGCAAGGACAGTTGGCCCGCGCCTGCGGCATCGTCACCGTCAGGCAACGACCCGCCACGGCGAAGGGAACGATCTTCGTCACGCTGGAAGACGAGACCGGCACGGTGAATGTCATCGTCTGGCCTGCACTGGCGGAACGGCAGCGCAGGGAGCTGCTGCAATCCTCGCTGCTGGCCGTCTACGGAATATGGCAAACAGAAAACGGTGTGAACCATCTGATCGCTAAACGGCTAGTTAACTTGAGTCCCTTGCTTGGTGAACTGCAGCCCGGCAGCCGGGACTTCTGCTAGCAGAGGTTAACGGTAGAACTGAGTGACAAAGCGAGTTACCCACTGCTCGGTTTTTTCTTCACTTTTTGCTCGCCGAGCCGGAGTTACCATGTCGCTACCCAAAACGCCTTCTGCATTTTCATTGCCGACGCTGAATGTAACGAATAGCTCATCGTCGGACGCTTCGCCGGACAGCGAGAAAGAGAAGGCCGAGAAGGAGGATACAGGCACCTCCCTGTCACAATCCCGCTCGCAGCAGAACAATGATACTGGCGCCCCGACTGACACACCTTCGTCGCCGCGCAGTCCGCGCAGCACCGGGCCAAGGCCACGCAGGGCTGTGACGTTTCGCCAGCTCGGCATTTCCGAACCGCTGACTGTTCGCCCGATCGCGACCGCCTCCAGTACAGAGCCGACATCTCCGCTGCTCAGTGAAGGAAAGGTCGATACCCCTCGCTCCTCCGCTCAGGACAAAACGCCTCTTCCATCGACGCCCCCCCGGATATCTTCGCGATCGTCATCCGGCTCGCCGTCAGCGCCAGTCCTGAGCGCTGAACAGCAGCAATACGAAGATCTCGCCGATTTTGTCTACCAGCAGAGACTTGGCAAAAAGTCTGCCTTCGATACAGAGATACCCATCGAAAACGTGCCGAAGTCGCTGCTGCATTGCGTGACTAACCTTAAAAAGCCGACGGTGCGCATCAGTGAACTGATGATTCACTTGTTCCGGAAAGATCTGAATAAATCCGACACCTGGGTAATCGCATCGGAGATGGCAGTAAAAATCAAGAATACTTTTCATATCCTGTCGGCCAGTTCACAAGAAAAAAAAGAAAAGCAGATGGCTGAAGAGGAGAATCTTCTGGCGTCATGCGCAGCCAATTTCGCCGGCGCATTCTTCAACTTGTCCACTGACGACAAGCTGGGAAGACTGCCCGCTTCTCTGGTCGCGTTTCTCGAAGCGGCAGATCATCGGCTGATCCGCGCTTCAGGCTCTCCCGGGAAAGAGGGGTCACCCGATGACGAGGCTTTCCTGAAGAAGCGCCATGACCTGCTGAAGTTCCTGCTGCTCGACAGCTTCCTGATACCGGTAGTGCAGCAAGATATATTTACACTGAGAGGCGTAGCGCATGCCGACAGGATTGTCGGTGCCATCATCAATGCGTTTCACGATGCCGTCGACAGTATTGCGCACGCCTTCTTCGCTCACTCGATCCGCGCGGCTCGCCCTGAGGTGGTCCATGATTTTGCGATGCGGCGCATCAGCCAGCTTCGGCAAAAGCCTGGCGGCGACAAGAGCCTGCATATCAATACGGCCGTGGCTTCCTCCGACAATGCGAATCACCTTGCGGAATCTCTGTCACCACGCAATCCCATCCAGGACCGGCGCAAGGAACTGCTCCATTTGCGGCAAGAGCTGCAACAGAAGTTGGAGCCCCTGAAATTGCCCGGCGATTTGCTGGGAGCGCTCAGGGAGAATGAGAATGAGATCGCACGCTCATCCCGGAAAATCGACAAGCTGGAAGTCTGGGAGGGCTGGCTGGACATCGCAATACAGCAGGATCCGCATGCACAGCTGACTGCAGCGATGCGCGATGTGGTGGAACAGGAGCGGGAACGAGAATTGATCGATCACATGCTCCTGCGCATCGACAGTTCCGGCCATATCGTGACGAACGCTCCGGGAGCGAGCTCCGCAACAACGACTGCGACGACGACCATCAGCACGACGCTTCTCTCTCCGACGGTGACGACAACCAGCGCAACAATGATTGCAACAACGACTTCTACCCGAACAACGACTTCTACCCGAACAACGACCACAACAACGAACGCGACAACAAACATGACAGCAATCGCCGCCACGGTTCCCACCACGAACAGGATCACGACGCCGACCACTGTCCCCGTGACGTCATCGACCAATAACAACACCGTGAACAACACCGTGGCTGATGTCCGACCCGACAACAACCTCACTCCCGCACGACACCCGATAACCCGTACGCCAAGAATGGTGCGCGGAAAACCTCTCGAAACCTCGAATTCCTCATCGCCCGAACCGGTGTCTACCAGGCCGCTGACACGGCATCAGCGCAGCCGTACGGCTGATGCGGCGATGCCTGTCCCAGCCAACATAACCCTGCAACTGACTGATGCCGGGCGTCAGGCGCTGCTTGCGGCGTTCCCGGAACTGATATTGGCAGCGATGAAGAAGATCGCCAGCCGCCATCCTGAGCATCCGGTGGAAGCGATTCGCGAGACACAGCGGAACAGGCTCACGCTCGAATTGAACTCCATTCCGCAGACGCCTGAAAAAGCCCCGCTGCTTCGATCAAGCTCAGCGAAGCTCCCCTCGACCGTAGGTCATGACCAGTTGCTGAAAGCGCTGCTCTGGGATGCAGTGGCCAACAGCTCGGCAGGGAAGATCCTCGCGACGGCGCGAACACAATCAATGAATTTACAGCGGAGTGCGGCCAGTGCCCTGGGGTCATTGAGCGATGCCGCCACCGATGCGGAGACACTAAAGACACAGGTTGTATTGTGCGCCACACAGGCTGTACAAGACTTGTTTGCCAAGAATTTGGCGGACTCGGCCTTGCCTGCGGAATTAATTGGCTTTTGGATCAGGCTCGATCAGCAGATAACCGCTTGGGCGAAAGAAAAGAGGATAGAGGCCGACGGCATCGAGACACTGCGTTCAGTAACAGGATTCGACCTGATCATCACGCGCCTTTTGTATCCGTTGGCCATGGGCACTGATACCGGAATTCCTGGCGCTGAAGCACAGCACTTTGCGAACGACATCCGCAAAAGGGTCATCGCAGTGTGGCCCGAAATATTCATGCAATTCAAGGCACTGGCCAACGACCGGCAACGGGTTCCGACGCCAGCGACCAGCACGGCCAGCAGCGCTTCCCCCGGTTCGTCGGACCGCTTGCCACCGACAGAAAAAAAGCAATGACCTTCGAACCCGATTTCCTTAGGCCCGAATCTCTGGAGAACCCATGAATCCCACCAGCAAACCCTTGGTCGAGCTCATCGATACGCTCGACGGCGCCGAGAAAGAAGCGCAGGACCCGGTGATCGCGACTGATCCAACGAGCACGCCGAGCGGGCGCGGACGCGGCAAATCAGACCTGCCGGTGCCGCCGCGCCCGCAGTCGAAATCGACGATCCATATCGAGGGGCGAACCACGCCGATCACTCGTGCCATCGTAACCACGTCTCCTCCGGTCGGAAGCGGCGGCAAGGCCGCCTCTTCCTTCATGATGCCCACCACGGCGCCATCACTGCAAAAACGACCCGCGAACACAGGCTCGGCCGAGCCGAAGTCGCCGCGCGCAGAACTCAGGGAGCGCAGTGCCAGCAGCCCGATCCGTCCCGCATCGCCGGAAAAATCGCCGAAGCCGGACATTTCGCGCCTGAACCTGTCCGGCATGGCGACATCCGATGGACTGTCAGCGCCATCGTCGCCGCGGTCGCGGCGGAGGAGGCGCTCCTGAAGTCGCCGACAACGACAACTGCGACAACCGCGGGCGCTTTGCCGCTGTTGGTTCCGGCATCTGCGAACAGCAACAGCGTTTCACCGAACCCAAAGCCTGCGGAAAAGCAAAGAGACGCAGACGAGTAGATTCGTCGTTACCTGTATTTCAGGTCGAAGGGTTCCGAGATGTTTTTCCGCATCCACAAAGCGCCTCGGACTTCACCGAAATCTTTTCCGCGGAGTGTGATTCCCGATGCGTGAACCACGGCCTGTCTCATCAGTCATTCCACAGGGAAGCCATGGCAATGTCCCTGTCATTTTCCCGGACTATGTTTCATGTCATGGAAGGGCAGACTGCAGCTCCGTACAGTTTGCCGGGGCGCGATCGATACGGTCGTGCCGCTGACACCGACCGAGGGCCACCGATGCAGGAACCGATCATCCCACCGCGCTCAAGCACCACGTTTACGCTGAATATTGGCGACAAGATTTATCGCTGTCCGGTGTCGACCGAGGCGATCTACATGCTGTGTCGCGATCAGGATTGCGCGCTGAGTCAGCTGGATGCCTACCTGCTGCTAAAAATGAAGGTGCAGGCCATCATCGAAATGAAGCTGGAAGAGGGTGGCTTGCCCGAGCTGCTGGATGTGAAAGACTTCATGCGATGACAATCCGGGCCTCGGTTACAAGGCGTAGAAAAAGAAACCGCCGGCTCGCAAGCCGGCGGTCTCAGTTTAAAAATCGCAGCGTCAGGCAGTCAGCGCGGGCTCCTGTGGCAGCGGTCGCGTTTCCTGCAAATCTTCAATCAGCTCGAATACTTCGTCCTTGGACAGTACGTAGCGCTCCATCAGCGTCGCCTTGAGCTGCTCCATCCAGCCGCGGTAGGCGGTGATTGCCGTCAGCGTCTGCGAGTACAGTTCATCCGCCTTGGCCTCGACAGCGCGCAGCGAATCCTCGTGCGCTCCGTCGCGCCGCAACTGGCGATAGTCCAGCTTCGAGCGAGAGTACATCGACAGCTGGTTGACCATCAGCTCCAGCCGGGCGGTCACTTTCTGGATGTCGTTCTGGCTGCCCACCGAGATGCCACGCGCGCCGTAGAACAATTCCTCCGCGGCGACGCCGCCATACAGCTGCATGACATCCTGCTCCAGTTCCTCCAGCGTCTGCAGGCCGGCATCGGGCGTGGCCGACAGCACATAGCCGAGTGCACCCAGCTTCGACACCGACTCGGTGCTGATCTTCAGCAGCGGCGACTTCTGCTTGACTTCGTGCAGCGGCAGTCCCTGTTTCAACAGCGGGTCGATCTGCATGAAGAAATGCCCCAGCTCGTGCAGTGCGACGCGCTCGCGCTGCTTGTCCTTCTCCGCGCTGGCCGCACGGTCGGTCAGGCCGATGGCGCTGCGCTCGAATGCCCGGAACAGCAGCTGGGTATCGATCAGCGTCTTTTCCTCGATCGCAATCATGCTGGCGCGATCGACCACGGTTTCCAGCAGGGCAGGGGAGAGATTGGCAGTGATCTCGGCGACATAATCGAGGTTCAGCCGATCCCAGTCGACCACTGCCGGATCCTTGCGACGCAGGAATACGCTCAACAGTTCGCGACGCTCGGCCTTGTTCGGCAAGCGGAAGTTGATCTTCACCGCGAATCGACGGAGCATCGCTTCATCCATTTCGCTGTTGGCGTCATCGAAGTTGGAAGCTACCACCCAGATCACGCCGTTGCCTTCATCGCTCTTGATGCCGTCGAGCAGGCCGAGCAGGGTGTTCGCGGTGTCGTCGTCCCACTTGCGCTCGCCGCGGCCGCGCGGCATGAACAGCGATTGCGCTTCATCGAGAAAGATCAGGCACCGGCCTTGCGCGACCGCCTTTTTGTGAATGGCGTTCAGGGCCTTTGAGCCGCCGCCAACGAGGCCCGACTCCAGCCCCGATCCCGAGGCCTGGATCAGCGGAATATCAAGCTTCTTCGCCAGATAGCCGGCGAGCTTGGTCTTGCCAGTGCCGGCGGGGCCGGTCAGCATCACGTTGAATGGCTTATCGATGTTATGCGACTTGTACAGGTCGCGATTCTGGATCATCGATTCCAGATGGGCGACCTCGCGCTTGATATCTTCCATGCCGACCAGGTCATCCATGCTTCCCTTGAGCTTCTCCGGCTTGATGACGCTGGTCGACGATCCCATGCCCGGTATGCTTTTCTTGAGCATCACCACCATCAGCACCAGCAACAGAATACCGATGGCATTGCGCGCGAGGAAGCCGCCCGCACTCTGCCAGAAGCCTTCCTGCGCCGCCTCGTCCTGCAATATCTCCGGGTTGGCCGTCAGCCAGTCGGGTTGTGCAATCGCATACGGAATGCCGTTCTTCAGCAGCACCTCGCGCTCGAGGTTGACATGGGTGGAGTTTGGCACCTTGACCGACAAGATCTTGGTCTGGTCCTTGAACTTGATGATGTAGCGCGGCGATTCAGAATTCGGCTGGGCGACCAAAAGGTAATCAAGTCGATCCCGCTGCGAGGGCAGCGAAGCGACCAGCGATACATCCTGGCTGTAGACCACTGGCGAACTGGGAAGGAGTTTCGGCGCGCTTTCGATAGAGATGATGATTGCCGCCAGCAACAGCAGTCCGAAAAGCGCGGTGCGCAGTCGGGTGTTTTTCAGTGTCTGGGCGAGCGAGGACAGCAGCGATGAAAAGTTCGGCATGAAGACTCAGGTGAAATTGCCGCGACCGGCGGCGGGGCCGCGCGAGCGTTGACGCACGGATCGATTGAAGCTCGTTTAGGACAAACGAGGGCAGTGGAAAGTTGCGCGGCAGTGGGGAATTTTAGAGGCGGCGTCAGACTAGCCCGAGAATGCGTCCGAGTTCGGCAAGGTAACGGCTATCGCGCAGCACCTCGCCTTCGACACTGGCGATCATGTCATCCAGCCTGCTGCGCACCCCATGCAGCCGCTCTTCCAGTTCAGGCGGATGGCGATCGGGGCTGGCCAGCGTACGCTTCAGGTCTTCCAGTTCAGCACGCAGCGCATCGACTTTGGGAGAACCGGGCGGGGCAGCCTCGAGCTCCTGCTCGAGATCAGAGATCAGGCGCGCGATTCGTTCGAGACTGAATTGGGTTTCCATGGCTGCCTCCTTCGATTGGCTTTCCATGGTGTTCGCTTCAACCTCGGCTGTCAATCAATCGGGTGCGCCATGCTGGTCCGTGATTATGCAAACATGAATGTCATTTGCTGCGACGCTGATGCGCCGGTGGCCGAGGTGGCTGCCCTGATGCGCCGGCACCACGTAGGCGATGTCGTCGTGGTTGCATCGCAGCAAGAAGGCGTCAGGGTTCCGATCGGAATCATTACTGACCGCGACATACTGGTCGAAACGATTGCGCTCGACATCGAGGCCAAGCTGTTTACGGCCTCCGACCTGATGACGACACCCGTGACTACAGTGCAGGAAGATGCCAGCCTGACCGAGGCGCTTGGGGTCATGCGAGGCAAGCAGGTGCGGCGGTTGCCGGTGGTGAATCGGGCAGGTCAGTTGTTCGGCATCATCACGGTGGACGATGTGCTGAGCGTCGTGGCGTCCGAACTGTCCATGATCTCCGGCATTGTCGTTGAACAGCCGCTGCGCGAGGGGCGGCTTCGCAAATGAGGAGAAGCTTGCTTGCACCGGTCCGGGCCGGCCACGGGAGGTATCAATATCCAGTGGCTGGCGAGTGCTTGCCCATCTCTGGGTGTACCAACGCCACGTTTTACATAATATGAATTATGCGGATTATTGACCTCAGTTCGGGCGCGTTCCAATCATGCTTTATGGCATTTCCATCAAAACATTTAAGCATCGTCAAATAAAGTACTTATCGAAGCTGAAACACTGCCAACTTCCTACTGACCGGTCTATCCAATTTGTATCGTCAACCACCGCCCACACCAACGGAGATTTAACATGAAAAACCTTCGACAACTCATTGTTTGCACAATGGTTTTATTTTTTAACATGAGCATGCTGACCGCCCCTGCACAAGCCGCACTGATCGGTACCGAGGCCTTGGCGGCCGCACAATCTCGTCAGGCCGTCGAGCAAAAGGTTTACGCCGCACTGTCACGCGACGACGTGGCGCGCCAACTCACCGTGATGGGCGTCAATCCGGCCGAAGCCGGAAAACGGGTCGCGGCACTGAGCGATCAGGAACTTGCCTCATTGTCCGACCGCATCGACCGCCTGCCGGCTGGCGGCGATCTCTTCGGCACACTGGGCGCCATCTTCGTGATTCTTCTGATCACCGACATTCTCGGGTTCACGAAAGTCTTCCCGTTTACGCGGGCCCAGCGCTAATTGATCGTTGGCAGCGCATGTTAAGAAAGCGACTGTTTGGCCGGGCGCTTCGCATTGGAATAGTGCTGGTGGCCGGGTTGATCGCCGGCTGCGCAACCCGCCCTCTGGAACGCGACGCATTCGGCGGATTGCCGCCGCGCGTCGAACTCAGCGACACGCCGTTTCTCCCTCAGGAACAGCATCAGTGCGGTCCGGCCTCTCTGGCGACCGCACTGGTTGCCGCCGGCCACACGGTGACTCCCGAGGGACTGCGGCCGCAGTTGTATCTGCCCCATCGCGAGGGATCCCTGCAGGCCGAAATGATAGCGGCGGCACGCCGGCAGGGCGCGCTCGCGCTGCCGGCGCCAAGCTCGCTGGCCGGCATGCTGGCAGAGGTTGCAGCCGGTCGGCCTGTCATCGTGCTGCAGAATCTCGGACTGAGCTGGGCACCGCGCTGGCATTACGCCGTCGTCATCGGATACGACAGTCCGCGCGGCGAAATACTGCTGCGTTCCGGAACAGTACGTCGTGAAGTTATGGCAGTCCGCACTTTCCAGCACACGTGGGCGCGGTCCGAAAACTGGGCGATGGTCGTCGTGCCGGCGGGCACACTGCCCCAGTCCGTGCAGCAATCGCCGCTGGAGGATGCCCTCGCACAGCTGGAAAAATTTGCCGATCCGATGACCATGATCGACCACTATCGGGCTGCGATTCGGCGCTGGCCGGACAGCCTCGTCTTGGGCATTGGTCTCGGCAACGCACTGAGTGTCGCAGGACGCCAGGCGGACGCGGAACAGGCTCTGCGCGCCACGCTGCTCATGCACCCGGGCAGCGCCGTGGTACTGAATAACCTTGCGAGCGTGCTGCAGATGCAGCAGCGGCTGGAAGAAGCGCTGGTCTTCGCTGAGCAGGCGGTCAACGCCGGCGGAGAATGGCATGAACATTCACGCCGTACCCGGGACGAGATCCATGCCGCCATGGTGAAGACGGCGACAATCCGGCAAACGCCCTCGCCGGCTGCCGTCTCCACCGACGACCGTCCCTAGCCGCCGCCGATTCCCTCCACGATTTTTCCCGTACCGCCACAATCCGGGCAGTCGCGGTTGTCGTCGAGCTTGCCTTTTCCATGGCATCGGGGGCAGATGTCTTCCCCGGTGCCCGGCGCACCTTCCGGCGCTTCGTCGCCGGGGTTCATCGGTGGCTGCTGTTGCATCAGACTCCTCCCTGGGTTCGGAAGCCCGGAGGACAAGCAATATCCGAGCGAGCCCGAAAAAGCGTCAGCGCGGCACCCACCCGCCGCACACGGGAAAGATTTGCCCGACGAAGCAATCGGCAAGCGGGCTCGCGAGGTACGCAGCGAACATTGCATCCTCGCGCGCGCTGACCAGGCGCCCGAGCGGCACTTCCCTTCTCAGCCTTTCCTGGAATGCCGGGTTGGCCTGCACCTCCGGGGGGAAGTAGGTCGGGTTGTCGACGAAATTCTGCGCGATCGCATTGGCCTGCACGCCTTTGGATGCCACCTCCGCGCCGACTGCCTGCACATACGCAAGCTGTGCGCCGCGCGCAGCGCTGTAAGTTGACGTGCGGGCCATGCCGCGCAGCGCCGATGCGCTGCCCATCAGAATGATCTTTCCGGATCCTCGCTCGAGCATTTGCGGCAGCACTGCGCGCACCAGCCGCTGCAGCGGGTCGACCATGCGGGCGAAGGCATCGCGCCATTCGTCATCGCCAGCCTGATCCGCAGGTGTGCGTGCCGCCGGAACGCCGAGATTCGCCAGCAGCACATCGACTCGCCCTGCTTCGGCCACCAGTTGCCCCGGGCGATCCGGGTGGTGAATCTCACCGGTGTCCGCAACCACGTCGGCGCCAAGCTCGCTGAACACCTGCGCCAGTGTCGGCCCCATGAAATCCTGCGCCTGTGTCAGCAGCACGCGCCGCCCGCTCAAATCCAGTCCCTGCATGATCTCCCCCTGAGTTGTAATTGAGTCTGCGCATGGCAGCCGATGATAGCGGATCGGGTTGACTTCCCTCATTCCCCGGCCGGTCCCCGAGGCTAGCATCGTGACCCATGAGAATTCTGGTTGCGCACAATGCCTACCACTATCGTGGTGGCGAGGATACCGTAGTCGATGCAGAGCTCGCGCTGCTGCGCCGGCAAGGACACGAAGTCTGTGCGTACCGGCGAGACAACGCGGAACTGGAAAACATTTCCCGCATCAAGGCAGGTCTGTCGACCTTGTGGTCCCGGCAAACCGTCGAAGACGTCCGGCGCCTGCATGCGCGCTTCAGGCCGCAGCTGATCCACTCTCACAACACCTTCCCCCTCATCTCCCCGTCGCTGTATGCGGTCGCCCGCGAGTTACACGTGCCGGTAGTCCAGACACTGCACAACTTCAGGCTGATTTGTCCGCAGGCGATGCTGCTGCGAGACGGACACAGCTGCACCGATTGTGTCGGGCGCCTTCCATGGCGCGGTGTCGTGCGCCGCTGCTACCGGCGCTCATTCGCGCAGACTGCGGCCACCGCGGCCATGCTCAGTGTCCACCGCGTTGCCGGCACGTGGCGGCGAGACGTGCAGCGCTATATCGTGGTCAGCCAGGCCTGTCGCGACTTGCTGGCCATCGGCGGGCTGCCCATCGAAAAATTGAGGGTAAAACCGAATTTCGTCGAACCCTCCGGTGTGCCCGACTGGACGCAACGTACAGGTGGCGTATTCATCGGACGACTTTCACAGGAAAAAGGCGTCGCTGCGCTGATCGAGGCACTGCAGCAAGTGACCGGCCTCAGTATCGATGTCTATGGTGACGGACCGATGCGCGATATGGTCTATCGTACGCTCGGATTGAGATACCACGGATTTCGGTCGCCCGAGGTACTGCGCGAGCGCGTGCGGCGTGCCGCTTATGTACTCGTTCCGAGCACAGGCATCGAAAGCTTCGGCCTGGTCGCAATCGAGGCCTTCGCCTGCGGCACACCCGTGATCGCCAGCGCACTGGGCGGGTTGCGGGAAATCGTCACCCACGGACATGACGGACTGCTGGTGCCGCCGGGTGATGCCAGCGCCCTCGCAAGCGCACTGCGCCATGCGGAAAGCCATCCGGACGACATGATGAGAATGGGCATGAATGCCTATCAATCCTATCTCGCCCGTTACACACCCGAGCGCAACTACGCGATGCTGATGCAGATCTACCATGAGGCAATCGCATCCATACCCTCCCCTTCCCCGACTCCCGCTCATGCACAAAATCGCGCTGGTCGTCAATGAACCCCCACCCTACCGGATACCGGTATTCAATCGCATCGCTGCCACGCCGGGAATCAACCTGCAGGTGATTTTCTGTTGCCGGCGAGAGCCGAACCGCCACTGGGACCTGCCCCCGATCGAGTTCAACGCCGTGTATCTGCATGAGCGGGTCACGACCGTACGCGGCCGCTACATCCACAACAACCCGGATGTGTTGGTCGCGCTGAACCGCTTCCAGCCAGATGTCGTGGTAGGCAACGGCTTCAACCCGACCCACTTGTACGCCATGGCCTGGTGCGCGCTGCGCCGGCGCCCGTATGTCCCGATGACAGACGGGACATTGCGGTCTGAACAGGTGCTGAGCCGCCTTCATTCGGCGATCCGGCGCACGGTGTACCGGCGCGCACGTGCTTTCATTGCCGCCAGCGAGGGCGGGGTCGCGCTGTACGGAAGCTATGGCATCCCGCGCTGGCGGTGTCACTTGTCCTGCCTGTGCATCGATAATCAGCGCTTCCGTCCGGTACCGGGTAGCGCGGCGCCGACCCGGGACTTCCTTTTCTGCGGACGGCTCGAGCCGGGGAAACAGCCGGGATTTGCGATCGAGGTCGCAGCGTTATGCGCGCGCCTTCTGGGACGCAAGACCCGAATGCTGCTTGTCGGGTCCGGCAGCCTTGAGCAGGAACTGCGACAGCTGGCCGAGCGGCTAGCTTCCGACGTCGATGTGCAATTCAATGGCTTTGCTGCACAGGCAGAACTGCCGGCGCTCTACCAATCCGCCCGCCTGTTCCTCTTTCCCACGCGGGCGGATGTCTGGGGCGTCGTCGCCAACGAGGCCTGTGCGGCCGGATTGCCAGTCCTGGTGACGCCCGACGCCGGCGTTGCAGGCGAGCTGGTGGCAGACGGACTCAACGGTTATGTCCGTCCGGCCGATAGGCACGCATGGGCCGTACTGGCTGCAGGGCTGCTCGCAGACGACAGCCTGCGTGAGGCTTTCGCGCAGCAATCGCTACGGATGGTCGAGCCCTATTGCTTCGAGCGGGCCGCACAGGGCGTCCTAGATGCCTGTGCAGCTGCACTTGATCCCCGCTCGGATACCTACACGGCGGTCAGGCGCCCGGTCTGATAATCGCGGATCGCCTGCTCGATTTCCGCGACAGTATTCATGACGAACGGCCCGTACTGGACGATGGGCTCGTTCAATGGGCGGCCGGCCAGCAACAAAAAGCGCGCTCCCTCATCGGCGGCAAAGAATGACGCCAGATCACCTTCGCCGAGAACCGCCGCACTATGGGTCGGCAGCGCTGCATCACTGCCCTCGGGCCTGAGCCGTCCCTCAAACACATAGGCCATTGCATGGTGTCCGCGCGGGATGCGCTGGACAAAGCCTGCACCGGCCGGCAGATCCACATCCAGATACAACGGCTCGGTCGACAGCCCGCCGATCGGGCCGTCGAGCTGCACACCATCCGCATCGAGGCGGCCCGCGATCACTTTTACGCGGCCGCCGCCGGATAGCAGATGAACGGGTATCTCCTCGGGCTGAATGTCTCGGTAGCCAGCCGGCTTCATTTTTTCGCTCGCAGGAAGGTTGATCCAGAGCTGGAATCCGCGCATCCGTCCTTCCAGCTGCTGCGGCATTTCCGAGTGAATAATGCCCCGGCCGGCGGTCATCCACTGTACGCCGCCGCTGCGCAGGTCCCCTTGATTGCCCAGATGGTCTTCATGCCGCATGTGCCCGTCGAGAATGTAGGTCACGGTCTCGAAGCCGCGGTGCGGGTGCGCAGGGAATCCCGCAATGTAATCGCCTGGATTGACCGATGAAAACTCGTCAAGCATCAGGAAGGGATCCAGCCGTGTGCCTTCGCCGCTGCCCAGGCTTCGGCGCAGGCGGACGCCGGCGCCATCGGAAGTATTCATGGCCGGGATGATGCGGGTGATCGCCCGCATGGTGAGATCTGTGGTCGACATGTCAGCTCCTTGTCATTCCCGCCGCATTCTACCCGCGGCGCTCGCGCGCTGCCGGCCTCCGGATCAGTCGCCGATATAGGCCACGAGCGGCAAGTGATCGGATGCCACTTTTGCGCTGGCAGTTCGGTGCACATGTACCTTGACGAGCCGGTGACGGGGACGGATCCAGATGCGATCCAGCGCGAACACCGGAAACCTTGATGGGAACGTGGCCGGCGCCGGAACCGCCTGAAAGTGCGATACCAGACGCCGAAGCGCTTTTCCCCAGACAAACCATTCATTGACATCGCCCATCAATGTGACGCCCATTTCTTCGGTGTCGAACGCCTGGAGCAGGCGGGCCACCTGTGCATGCCGTTCTGCTGCGCGCAAGCCTAGATGGGTGGCGATCACCCGAAGGCGGTGGCCGTGGCAGAAAATGTCTGCATCGAGCGCACCGCGCGGTTCGCGGCTGCCGAAAGAAATGTCAATGCGACGCTTTCCCACCACCGGATAGCGCGACAGTATCGCGTTGCCGAAGCAGCGTCCCCCGACACTGAAGGTAATGTCCTCGACACCGACGCAATTGGTGACGTGAGCCAGCAGTTGCAGTACGTTGGGCCAGCGACGTCCGCCGAGCGGCACTTCTTGCAGCGCGACGATATCGGCGTCGATCTCTTTCAGGACCCGTGCAATGCGTGCCGGAGCGAAACGGCCGTCGCTGCCCACTGCGCCGTGGATATTCCAACTGGCGAACGTCAGCGGCCATGGCGATGCGTGGGGTACGCCATTGGTGTGCATCATGAGCGATCCTGCTGGCGCGCCGTCCATTTTCTGATCACGACCGCGAAGCCGGTCAGCAGCAGAACCACAATGACCAGCACGCCCAGCGTCTCCTGACTGGGTCGGCGAATGGCCATCATCAGATTGTGCGCAAACGCCGTCGTCAGCAGTATGCCCGGCAACATGCCGAGCATCGTCCCCAGAAGGAAGTCGACAAGGCGAATATGCGAAGCGCCGGACACCAGATTTACCACGCTGTACGGAGCCAGCGGCAAGGTGCGCAAAATGATCATGGCAATAATGCCGCGCCGTGCCAATCGCCGGGACAGCCGGTTGATGCGCGCACCAAGCAGCCGCCGCACAAGGTCGCGCCCAAGGAAAGCACCGATCGCATAGCCGGTGCCCGCCGAGCACAGCGTCCCTGCGAGCGCATACAGGGTTCCCGGCATGAAGCCGAATACGATCCCGGTGACGGCGATCAGCAGCGTCACCGGAAAGAGCACCAGCCCGCCGATCACATAGGCGGCGATCACCAGCAGCGGCGTGAAAGGAAGGTCGCGCAACTGCTGGGCAATGGCAATCAGGGCAGGCAAGTTAAGGTATTCCCGCATCGGGGTGTAGCGCCACGCAAGCGCCATCCCGATCAGCGCCATCGCCAGCAGGATAAGGCCCGCGAAACGCCACGGCAGCGCAGCCCGCGTTTCCGTGGGCAGCACAGTCACGACAACTTTGGCCGGATCGATCGGTCGTTCAGGGTCGAACAATGCCTGCTGCGGAACGAGCGCATCGAGCTCCGGAGTCACCGTCGGTTCAAAATCCTGCAGACAGCGCGGCCACGCATACAAGGCATCCATCGTCTGCGATACGCTGCGAAACTCGTCGAAAACCTGTATTACCCTTTCAGGCTTGGTACCGAGGTGTTCTGCCAGCAGGCGTGCGCGCAGGCGAACGATCCCGTCCGCGATGCGGGCGGCATTCGCTCCGCAGGCCTCGATGCTGAGAGTGCACTCAGTATCGCAGGCCATAGACCGGTTCGACAGATTCGCCGAGCCGATCGAAGCGAGCCGCTCATCGACGAAAAAGAGCTTGCTGTGCACATTCAGGCACTGGCCATTCTGATTCGGCAGCATTGGGCACACCAGTCGATAGCGCTGCTGCCGATCGGCGCCACGCAAGCGTGCGTGCAGGCGCGCGCGCAGCACGCCCATCGTCGCTTCTTCCAGCCACCCGCTTTGTTTGAGCGGACTAATGACGACTACCTCTGGCGGGTCCGCCTCAGATAGCCGTTTTGTCAGCGCATCGGCAATCAGTCCCGACGTGAAATACTGGTTTTCGAACAGCAGCGAATACCGCGCGGCATCGATCGCGTCCAGATGCAACTGGCGCACCTCCTGCACTCCGTGCTGGCCTGCGAAAGCAGGCTCGGTACGCGATATGCCGACATCCACATCCGACAAGTCCGGTAGCAGCCAAGAGGGCCAGCATGGCAGCGGATCTTGAAGCTGCTCGGGCGACTCGCCGGTTGCCTGCTTCCAGCGGCTGCGGCACAGCGCGCCCAGCGCTTGCGCCGCGTCGCCATCGACCGCTGCCTGTACATCGTGGAACGGAGGATAAGGCTTGCCATCCCGATCCATGCGCTGCGGATCGCCAACCCGATGCTCCGGCGTATCCCAGCGCGCACCGGTCAGGTCGAGACCGCCGACAAATGCAATCGCATCATCGACGACGATGACTTTCTGATGATGAGATGTACCGATCGGATGGTTCGCATCCATGAAAAAATGCAGTCGCCGATGGGTACTCCAGCCAAGCCGGATGGTGGCGAGCCATTCACGCTCCATCGCGTACAGCATGGTGAAATCCCAGTTCAGCAGCCAGACGTGCAATCCTTCGCGTTCGGCGACCAGCGCGTGCAGGAAATCGCCGAGTGGCTCCGGGTAGCCATCATTTGCGCCAGAGGGTACGAGCCGGAGCCGGCTGTCGAGATCCCAGGAGAGCAGCAGAATGCTGTGGCGTGCCATGCGCATGGCATCACGCACGGCACGGAAATAGACATCGGCATCCACCAGCATCGCAAAACGGTCGGCATGGCAGATCCGCCAGCAGTTACGGCCTGGCTGCAGGATGGGAGGGGTGATCACCCTCGCAAATTAATGAAAGAACTGTCCCTGCTGCTTGCGATGCTGCAGTAGCTGTTCGAATTTGTCGGGTCTCAGTGCCTCGCTGAACAGAAATCCTTGTACCACCTGGCAATGCATACCCCGCAGGAAATTCAGCTGCTCGAATGTTTCAACCCCTTCGGCAACCACCGAGATCTGCAAATCGCCTGCCAGCTTGATGATCGCAGACACGATCGCAGCGTCTTCGCGATCGCGCGGCAGGTTGCGAACCAGACTCGGATCGAGTTTCAGGCAGTCAACCGGGAAATGCTTCAAGTAAGACAAGGTGGAGATACCCGTACCGAAATCATCGACGCTGATGCCGACCCCGAGCGCTTTCAGCGCATCCATCACATCGCTGCCCTGCTCACTGGCGCTGACCAGTGCACCCTCGGTCAATTCCACATCGAGCAGCGCTGCGGGCAATTGGTACCGTGAGAGCAGATCTGCGAGTCCCTCGACGAAGCCTGGCTCCATCAGTTGAACCGGCGAGATATTGACTGCCAACCGGAATTCCGGCATTCGGCGCTCGCGCCAGAAAGCAAGCTGCCTGCAAGCCGCCTCCAGCACCCAATCTCCCAGAGAAATCGCCAATCCCAGTTCCTCCGCGAGCGCTACGAGCTTGCGGGCCGGTATCGCTTGCAGCGACGGGCTCGTGCATCGCAGCAGTGCTTCGGCCCCGATAATTTCCATAGTATCCAGCTGAATCTGCGGCTGGAAGGCGAGTTCAAACTGGCCGTTTGCAATCGCTCCCCGCAGTTCCGCCTCCTGTTGCTGGCGCGCCTGCGCCTCGCTCAGCATGCCTGGCGAAAAGACACGATAGCGGTTTCGTCCGGTCGATTTCGCCCGGTACATCGCGAGATCGGCCTTCTGCAGCAACTCGCCGGCCTCCCCGCCGTCGTTCGGGTACATCGCAATGCCAATGCTCGCCCCGGTCGCCAGGCGATGCTCGAGGATCTCGCAGGGCTGCGATAACTCGCGCAGGATATTTTCTGCAATCGCCTCGGCGGCTGGTACTGTCTTGAGGCGAGTGAGGATCACCACAAACTCATCGCCCCCCAGCCGTGCGACGGTGTCGGTTTCGCGCACGCATGTCAGGAGCCGCTGGGCCACCTGCTTCAGCAGCAGGTCACCTGCATGGTGCCCCAGCGTGTCATTGATGGATTTGAACCGGTCAAGATCCAGCAGAAGTACCGCGCAGCCGGTTCCGTCGCGGTCTGCATTAAGCAAGGATTCATACAGTCGCTCCAGAAACCTGGCGCGGTTCGCGAGGCCGGTCAACGGATCATGGTTGGCGAGGTAAAACACATTTTGCTCGGCCAGCCGGCGCTCGGTGTTATCCCGCATAATCTCGACAAAGCCCTTGACCTTGCCACTGGCATCGTGCAGCGCACCAAGCACCCCGGTGCACCAGAACCGCTGGCCATCCTTGCGAACACGCCAGCTGTCATCCTCGGACCGCCCGTCGACGGTGGCTTGGCGCAGTTTCCTCATCGGCTCGCCGCGTGCCTGATCTTCGGCCGTGAAGAACACCGAGAAATTGCGGCCGATGATTTCGTCTTTCCGATAGCCGAGGATGCGCTCTGCGCCAGGATTCCAGCTGACGACACCGCCGTCCTGGTCAAGCATGAAGATGGCGTAATCGGTCGTGCCTTCGACCAGCAGCCGGAAATGTTCCTCAGCACGTTGCAGCTCTTGCAGTGTGCGCCGCGTATCCGTGACATCGCGGAATACATCGACTGCGCCGATGATCTGCCCCTCCGGACTACGCAAAGGTGCAGACGAATGATTCAGCGTGATCGACAATCCGCGGCGACGGTCATACAGGGACAGCTCCTGATCGACCACCGTGTCTCCCTTGAGCGAACGTGTGAGCGGATGCTGATGCCAGACGCGCATACCGGACAGAAGATCATGCTGGTGTGTGTGCACCGCTTTTACCTGTGACAGGCGGGTGAGCGGCTGGCTCAGCTTCAGCAGGTTTTCTGCAGACTGATTGACCAGCAGAAGCTCGCCTTCAGTGTCGCAGACAATCACACCTTCGGTCATGCTGTTGAGTATCAACTGCAGGATGCTTGTCTGCCGCCTCAGTGCATCCTGCGTCAGGAATTGCTCCGTCGTATCAGTGGCGGTGCCGATCAATTGCGTCACTTTCCCGTCGTGACCGCGCTGGAATGCGGCGACACGAACGCGCAACCAGCGCCAGCTTCCGTTCGCATGCCGGAGGCGGTGCTGATGCTGGTATACCTCATCGCCCTGGGCACGTAACGCAGTCCCTAGCCATTCAGTAAAATCGGCCCGGTCGTCGGGATGAATAAAATTCTGTTCGCTGCGCATGCGCCACGATTCGAACTCCTCCGCCGTCCATCCCAGCACCTCGGCGATCCGGGCATTGCAGTAGATAATGCGGTCGCTTGGCTCATCAAAAATGAAGATGATGTCGGGACTGGTTGCTGCAATCCGTTCGAAATTTTCCGGAATCCGTTCACCATTGATGAGTGCAGGCCTGTCGACGCCGGCCAGTTCCCCTTCCCTCGTCACTGTCATTGCTTTCTCTGCCTGTTCTGCTTGTTGTCGTTCACGGCATAGCGCTGTGCATAGTTGAGAAAGAGTAGCTGAACCGGTTCGCGACAACACACGGGGGTGCAACGTTTAGACATCGTAACGATTGATGAAAATCAATATATTTCGCTGCTCGTTTTTCCTCCAAATGGTCTAATTCTTGCAAGAAAATTGTTTGTCGTGCGGGCGATGCAGGTTCGCTAGCCACGGTAAGATGGAAATTCTTGTCCGCTAAAAGTTGAAGGCATGAAATACCCTGTCATTGATGCGATAGTAGCTCCCGAGGGCAAGCTGGAGGTGCTGTCTCGTCAGGAAATCGCCAAACTTCTCGACACTAGCCAGAGCGGCCTGCATGGCGTGTTCAGGAATTGCGCGCTTGCAGTTCTATCCTCCGGAAACTATTTAGACGACAGCAAGGCCTTGCTCGAGTCCTATCCTGATTTTGAGATTCAGCTGATCCACCGGGAGCGCGGGATCAAGCTCGATCTGAAAAACGCGCCGGCAAGCGCTTTCGTCGATGGCGAAATGATCCTCGGGATTCGTGAACACCTGTTTGCGGTGCTTCGCGACATCCTGTTCACCAGTGCCGAGCTGGAATCGCAGGACCGGCGCAAGCAGCACGATGCGCTCGCCACCACCGACCTGGTGTTCCATCTGCTTCGCAATGCGGACATATTGCAGCGAACTACGACGCCTAATCTGGTGGTGTGCTGGGGCGGCCATTCGATTTCCCGCATCGAGTACGAATACACGAAGCGCGTCGGCTACGAGCTTGGCCTGCGCGGTCTGGACATCTGCACCGGTTGCGGTCCGGGCGCAATGAAAGGTCCGATGAAGGGCGCCACCATCGGCCATGCAAAACAAAGAATTGCCGATGGCCGCTACCTCGGTTTCACCGAGCCGGGCATCATCGCGGCGGAAGCCCCGAACCCGATTGTCAACAGCCTGGTGATCCTTCCCGATATCGAGAAGCGGCTGGAAGCCTTCGTGCGCGCCGGACACGCGATTGTTGTGTTTCCCGGGGGCGCAGGGACGGCGGAAGAGATTCTCTATCTGCTTGGCCTCCTGCTGCATCCCGAGAATCGCTCGATGCCGTTCCCTCTGATCTTTACCGGCCCCGCCGAGTCTGCGGCTTACTTCACCCAGATCGATGAATTCATTGGCGCGACCCTTGGCCCGGAGGCACAGGAGCTCTATCAAGTGATCGTCGACGACCCGCCGCAGGTCGCGCAGGCTGTGCGCGAGGGAACGCAGAAAGTCCGCGAATACCGGAAACATCACAGCGATGCCTACTATTTCAACTGGCGACTGAAAATCGAACCTGAATTCCAGCAGCCCTTCACACCGACCCATGCAACGATGCGGGCGCTGGACCTTCAACTGAACCAGCCACCAAACCGCCTGGCGGCCAACCTCCGCCGCGCATTTTCTGGTGTGGTGGCGGGAAATGTGAAACTGCACGGCATTGCACAGATCGAGCGCCATGGGCTGTTCGAGATCCATGGCGAGTCGGCCGTGATGGCACCGCTGGATGAACTGCTTGCCGCCTTCGTCGAGCAAGGCCGCATGAAGTTGCCCGGCACGCGTTACGAACCCTGCTATCGGATCATCCGCTGATGCCGGCCCATGTCCTGATCGTGGGTGCAAGCGGCGGCATCGGACTCGCGCTCGCGCACCGCTGCGCCACGCTACCTGATCTGCGGGATCTGGTGCTGTGTGCGAGGCGTGCCACGACCGATCCGGAATTGCTGTCGCTGCGCGACCGTCACCCTGGCATTGCTGTCCGTCTGTTCGATCTGGATATCGGCGATGAAGCGAGCCTGGCGACGCTGTCCGCCGAACTGCCTGCAGACGTCCCCGCGCTCGATCTCGCGATCAATGCCACCGGTCTGCTGCACGGACCGGATCTCATGCCGGAAAAAATGCTTGAGCAGGTCACCGCCAGTACACTGCACGCAGCCTTCGCAGTAAATTCGTACGGCCCGGTACTGCTGGCCAAGCATCTGCTGCCGTGGTTAAAACAGAAGCGCCCGATGGTATTCGCATCACTGTCGGCAAAAGTTGGGTCGATTGCGGACAACCGGCTCGGTGGCTGGTATGCCTACCGGGCGTCGAAAGCCGCACAGAACCAGTTGCTGAAGACGCTGGCGATCGAACTAGCGCGTCGGAATCCCCAGGCTATCGTGCTCGCGCTGCATCCCGGCACCACAGAGACCCGCTTGTCGGAGCCCTTCCGACAGAACGTCGCCCCGGGCAAGCTCTTTACCCCTGCATTCGTTGCCGAGCGCCTGCTGGACATCATGACGACAGCGACACCGTCCGACAGCGGCAAATTTATCGGTTGGGACGGGCAGCAGATTCCCTGGTAAGGCTCTAGCGCAGCAGCGCCAGTTGCTCCGGCGTCAGGTGACACCACTCGCCTTCCTCGAGCCCAAGGGAGGACAGTGTCAGTTCGCCTATGGCGATTCTTTGCAGCGCAGCGCAGTGATTGCCGGCAGCTGCCAGCATGCGCTTGACCTGATGGTATTTTCCCTGCTCGAGCACGATCTCGATTTGGTTCTCAGCCACTTGCACGCACTCGAGCGCTGCCAGCGGTGCCTGCTCGTCATGCAGCTGCACGCCGGCGATCAGCAAATCCAGCAGTTCCGGCCTGACCTCCTCGGCCGTGGTTGCAAGATAGCGCTTGGACACATGGCGTTTCGGCGATGACATTGCATGATTAAACGCCCCGTCATCGGTCAGCAGCAGCAGCCCGGTGGTGTCATGGTCCAGCCTGCCGATCGCCTGCACCCCCCGCCACTCAAACTCTTCGGGCAAAAGGCTCATGACGCCCGGCCGATGGCTGGGCTTGCGGGAGCATTCGATGTCAGCTGGCTTGTTCAGTGCAACAACCACATGGTCCCGATACACCCATTCGTCGCCGAACAGCAGAAAGCTCAGGCCCTCGGTCTCGAAGCTCGCGCGGTAATCCGTGACGGCGATGCCGTCGATCGTGACATCGCCGTCGGCGATCAATTGTCGGCACCATTTGCGCGTGCCGACACCTTGCGACTGCAGGATTCGGTCTAGGGACAGTTTTGGCATGGGCGGCACTGTAACAGAACCAGTGCCGCCGCTGCCGTTACCGTGCAGGCTGGGTTGGCTCGTTCATGCGCTGATCAGATGGCAGTTCCAACTGCTCGGTACCCTGCATTTCGCCGCTGCTCGGGCCGCTCTTCAGATTGCCTCCGCTCGATTCACCCGTGGTGGCCTCGGGACCTGACGTAGTATCCGATGTGCCCGACGATGTTCCTGCTGCACCGGGCGTCTCGGTTCCGGTCGAAGCGCCGCCAGTGTCTGACGACGTACCGGAGGGCGACGTGCCGCCTGCGCCCGAGGTATCCGGCGAGGTACCCGTTGAACTGTCACCTGCGCCCGAAGTGCCGGATGAGGGGCTGCTCGTGTCGGAGCCGCCGGACGTGCCGTCAGAGCTGCCGCCAGAGGTGCCGCTCGACGTATCGCCGGCGCCCGATGTACCCGATGAAGTGCCAGTGGAACTGTCACCGGCACCTGAGGCTCCGGATGACGTACTACCCGTGTCCGAGCCGCCAGACGTGCCGCTTGAGGTACCGGTCGATGTATCACCGCCACCCGAAGCTCCGGACGATGTATTGCCGGTATCCGACCCGCCGGAGGTGCCACCGGACGTGCCCGATGAGGTACCTGTCGACGTATCACCGGCACCGGAGGCGCCGCTTGACGTACCGTCCGTGCCCGGCACACCCGTTGTTTCCGATGTGGTCGCTTCGCCCGAGGAGCTTGATTGGCCGGACGTGGTGGGCGTGTCCGGCAGGCCCTCTGTGTTCGCCGGACCCGGCGCTCCTGGCATGTCCGCCGTGCCCGGGGCAGTCATATCAGCGCCTCCGGTGGAGGCGCCCGAACTGGCGCCGCCAGATGTGCCTGACATATCCTCCGTGCCGGTCGGTCCACCTGCCCCGCCTGCACCCTGCCCGGTGTCAGCGCCGGAGCTCATGCCTGTACTGTTTCCGCTGCTCGTTGCATCGGTGCCCGAACTACTGGTGCCGCTGGAGGTGTCCGCTCCGCTGCTGGTGCCGCTGGAAGATCCGCCATCTGACTGTCCCGTGGCACTTCCGGTATCGCCCAGCTCCTTTGCCCGCTGCTCAACTTCGGCGGCCCGCGCTGGATCCGTGCTCTCGCGCACATCGCCAGTCGAAGAAGTCTGGGCCTGCGCCCAGCCGGCCGCCAGCAACAGAGAGAAAAACAGGGGTGTCACAACATGCTTCATCTGAACCTCCATGCTTGATCTGAAAACACGAACGGCGCGCACGCGGGCGCCGGATGTCCAATCGGAACTTTCAGAAGTTCGATTGGGTGTGCGAATCAGACTGGGCTGCCCCGTTGTAGTTTCATCAATGGGGACAGAAGGACAGGAGAGCGGACAAGGACGAGCCCCGGCTTTGAGGCTCGATTTCCGGGGAAAAGCAAGGCCCTTGCTCAGTCTCGCGCACGCGGCGCCGGCGAGGGGGGCCTCAGGAGCGAATCAAGCTGCTCGGCCAATCCGCCGTGTCCTTGAGCGCGCGCAAAGTCGGCAGCCGCAAGGCCGAGCTCGTTCCTGAGCGTGGCATCCGCGCCTTCGGCGAGCAGCAATGCCACTGCATCGCGATGCCCGCTGCGGGCAGCCATCATCAGCGGCGTGGTTCGGTTCGGGGATTCCGCATCGATGAATGCAGATTGTTCCAGCAAATGCCGGATGATCTCGAGATTGCCCGAGGAGGCCGCGTAGTGCAGCGCAGTCCAGCCCGGGCGGTTGATCTGAGCGCCTTTATCAATCAATGCCAGCGCCAGCGCCGTATCCGACTGCAGAGCAGCCACCATCAGCGCAGTGTCGCCGTTGCGCGACCGGGCATTGATATCCACTCCCGGGGTAGACAGCAGCAAGTGGAAGACACGGGTCGACTTGTGTCGCACGGCCTGTATCAGCCCGGTATCGAAACGTTCCGGTTCGATAGTTGCCGGGTCGAAGCCGCGCTCAAGAAGATTCCGGATTACGCGGACATCATCGAGGCGTATCGCACGGAACCATTCATCGTAGGAACTTCTCTGCGGCAGCCAAGGCTCAAACAGGCGCCCGAACTCGGTAGCCAGTGCGGCCGCCATGAAGCGCCGCCGGCCTTGGTCGGGCTGGATGTCCATGGAAACTACCCCTGCTGCGGCACGCCAAATAGCGTGCGGAAATTGTCGGTCGTGGCTTCAGCGATCCTTGCCAGCGACACGCCTTTGAGATCGGCGAGAAACTCGGCCACATGGCGCACGAAACCCGGTTCATTGGTCTTGCCGCGCATCGGCACCGGCGCGAGATAAGGCGAATCGGTCTCGATCAACATGCGCTCGAGCGGTACTGCGCGTGCGACATCCTGCAGGTCGCGCGCGTTCCTGAAAGTCACTATCCCGGAAAACGAAATGTAAAAACCGAGATCGATCGCTGCTTCCGCCACTGTCAGCGACTCGGTAAAGCAGTGCATCACACCGCCCGCACCGCCGTCTCCGACACCGGCCTTTTCCTCGCGCAGGATGCGCAGCGTGTCATCCGCTGCCGAACGTGTGTGGATGATCAGCGGCTTGCCGCACGCGCGCGACGCACGGATATGGGTACGGAAACGATTCCGCTGCCATTCCAGATCGCCGCTCAGCCGGTAGTAGTCCAACCCGGTCTCGCCGATGGCGACAATGCGCGGGTGGGCCGCAAGCCGGACCAGTTCATCCACCGTGGGCTCTTCGGTTTCCTCATAGTCCGGGTGCACGCCGACCGACGCATACAAGTTCGGATAAGACTCGGCAAGCGCCAGCACGCGTGGAAACTCGGGCATCGTGACTGATACGCACAGTGCATGGGTGACCTGGTTGTCCTCCATCTTGCGCAGGATGTCGGGCAACCGGTCGGAGAGCTCGGGAAAATCGATGTGGCAGTGAGAGTCGATGAACATGGCAGGCAGGAATGCGGTTGGCCGCCATTGTACGATGGCTCGACGGATCGGTTTGTGCGACAGGCGTATGGGCCCTCGCCGGAATCGGCTGCTAAAGCGTGTGGGTCGGCCGGGTCGAGCCGAGCGCGGTGCCGAGCAGTTCCTCTATACGGCGTCGCACGCGCGCGCCGCTTTCGTCCTCGGGGAACTGGATGCCGATGCCCGGCGTGTGCTGCGCAGAACCCTCAGGGGTAATCCAGGCGACTGTACCTGCGACCGGGTAACGAGTGTCGTCCTGCATCAGGGTCAGCAGCAGGAACACCTCGTCGCCGAGTTCGCAGGGACGCGTGGAAGGAACGAAAATGCCGCCCTGCTTCAGGAAAGGCATGTAGGCGGCGTACAGGCCTGCGCGGTCGCGGATCGCCAGTGACATCACTGCAGACTTGGACAGGCGGGCTGCGTGCGGCGATGTCGGCTCGGTCATGGCTTGTCAGTGGCTGAACAGGCTGGCGTAGTTAAGCAGCATATCTTCGATGAACAGGCGCGCTGACAACGGATGTTCCGCTACTGCATGCCGACGATTTGCATCTCGCAACGCCTGTTGCAGGCGGTCGGCAGACCCGCGATTCGCCAGCGCCGCCAATGGCTTCTGCAAATGCGGAAAGTAGCGTACACGACCGGCAAGCTTCAGCGACAAGAGGTCATACAGCCACCGCTGTTCCCATGCGACCAGCAGGGACAGCGGCGCTTTCTGTAGCCGCTCCGCGACGACCATTGCGTTACCGCGCGCCGGATTCGAAAGATAGGCCAGAAGCTCCTCCCGCTCCGGACCGGATTCGCCGTTCGCGGCCTCCAGCGCCGCTAGCGGCGCACCGCCCTGCCCGGCCAGCCATCGCTCCGGGTCATCGACCCCCTGCACGGCCAGCCAGGCGACCGCAGCCGGGCGATCCGGCATGGCCAATGCGAACTGCCGGCAGCGGGACAGTATGGTCGGCAGCAACCGGTCGATGCGATGAGTAACCAACAGGAAAACCGTCCCGGGTGGCGGCTCCTCGAGCGTTTTCAGCAGCGCGTTCGCCGAGGCCGCATTCAGCGCCTCGGCCGGGTACAGCAGCACGACGCGCAGTCCGGAGCGATGGGTGGAGACATTCATGAAGCCGGACAAGGCCCTGACCTGCTCTATCCGTATCTCTTTCGATGGGGTCTTGCCTGCCTTCTTTGCCTTGCCCTCGTCGCTGTCGGCCTCATCGGCCGAGTCCTCATCCTCCAGCGCGTCGGGACGCACACGGCGATAATCCGGGTGCCCGTATTGCGCAAACCAGCCGCATGATTCGCAGGTACCGCAGGCGTGGCCGCCGTCTGCCGGGCGTTCGCACAGCAGCGCCGCTGCAAACCGCTCGGCGAATGCGCGCTTGCCAATACCTTCGACGCCATGGAACAGAATGGCATGCGGCAAGCGTGCACGCATTTGCTGCAGGCGCTGCCAGTCTTGCTGCTGCCATGGAAAGATGCCGGCCTCGGTCATTTGCGCAGCCGCCTCACAGTCCGGCCACGATGCCGGCCAGCTCATGCCGGACGTCCTCGAGTGCACGCGTTGAGTCGATCACGCGCATCCGGCTTGGATGGGCGACGGCCCGCTGCAGATAAACCTGCCGGACCCTGACGAAAAAATCATCCTGCTCCCGTTCGAACTTGTCCGGCTCGCGGCTCCTGTTCAGCCGCTCGCGCGCGACTTCGAGCGGCACGTCGAACAGCAGGGTCAGGTCCGGCTGCAACTCCGCATGAACCCACTGCTCGAGCACTTCCAGTTTGGACAGCGCAAGCCCGCGTCCACCGCCCTGATAGGCGAAACTTGCGTCGGTGAACCGGTCAGAAATGACCCAGTCGCCGCGGGCCAGGGCAGGCGCAATGACCCGGGCGATGTGCTCGCGTCGCGCAGCGAACATCAGCAGCGCCTCGGTCTCCAGATGCATCGGTTCATGCAGCAGCAACTCGCGCAGCTTTTCCCCGAGCGGTGTGCCGCCCGGCTCCCGCGTGCAGACCACGGTCTTGCCGCGCTCCCGGAGTGCTGAGGCGACATCTGCGATGTGGGTCGATTTGCCGGCGCCGTCGACGCCCTCGAAGGTGATGAATTTTCCGGTTGCCATGAGTGTGGATGCGCGCGGCCGGCCGTCAGCGCCCGCGCTGGTATTTGTTGACTGCGCGATTGTGGTCGTCGAGATTGGCAGAAAACTCGCTGGTGCCGTCGCCGCGGGCCACGAAGTACAGGTCGCTGCCCGGAGCAGGATTGACGGCCGCCTCCAGCGATGCGCGTCCCGGCATCGAGATCGGTGTCGGCGGCAGTCCCGGACGCAGGTAGGTATTGTAAGGCGTGTCCGCCTGCAGGTCCTGCTTGCGAAGGTTGCCGTCAAACGCTGCGCCGATGCCGTAAATCACGGTCGGATCAGTCTGCAGCAGCATCCCTCGCCTCAGACGGTTCACGAAAACGGTGGCGACCCGTTGCCGGTCATCTGCATGGCCGGTCTCCTTTTCGATGATGGATGCCATGATCAGGACTTCATAAGGGTCGGCATAGGGCAGGTCAGGCGCACGAGCCGCCCATGACTGCTGCAGCATCTTTAGCATGCGCTGGTGCGCCTGCCGAAGCACCGTCAGGTCGCTGCTGCCGCGGTCATACACGTAGGTGTCCGGATAGAACAGCCCCTCAGGATGCGCGTATCCCGGTGCCACCCGTGCAAGCAACTGCTGGCTCTCCATGTCGGTGCTGTCGTGCCGCAAGTGGCGCTGGCGCGCGAGTTCCGCGCGTACTTGTGCGAAGTTCCAGCCCTCGATCAGCGTGACGGAATCCTTGATAGTGTTGCCGCTCGCGAGCGAATCCAGCAATCCGAGCGGCGTCATGCCGGCCTCCACCCGATAACTCCCGGCCTTGATCGACGGTGTGCCAGAGCCGCGCACCAGCAACTCCATGAGAAGCGGCGAGGCGGGCACCCCGGCATCGCGGACCTGCCGCATCGCACTGCGGACGCTGCTGCCCGGCGCGATCGTGAATTCCTGTGCCGGCGCGCCTGGCGGCACCAGCGGCTCCCTCGCCCAGTAAACCGCGAACGCTCCGGCCGCCACCACCAGCAGCGCCAGTAGCCCGATCAGTTTTTTTATCGCTGCCATATGTGATCCCCGCTCGGGTGGGCGCGTTTCTGCGTGCGCCACTATAATTTGGCCGTAATGATAGTCGCGATTGCCACTTTTCCCCGAATTCATGTCTGAGAATGTATTGCCATGGCCGGACTTCCTGGCCAGCCAGGGAGCGACTCGGGCCGATCCGAATGCACTGGATGCGCTGGTGTTCCCCTTGCCCGCCGATCCGCAATCGGGATTTGCGTCCCCGCTGTCCCATCTCGGCGTGATCTCCGCCAGCGGCGAGGACGCACAGCATTTCCTGCACAACCAGCTGACCAGTGACGTACTCGGTTTCGCGGCCGGCGATGCCTGCCTCGCCGGCTACTGCTCTCCCAAAGGAAGGCTGCTGGCCACCCTGCTGGTCTGGAAGGATGCCGACGAAGTGCTGCTGGCGCTGCCACGCCGATTGCTGCCAGCTACGCTCAAGCGGCTCCAGATGTTCGTACTGCGATCAAAAGTAAGACTGAACGATGCATCCGACCGAGTGGTACTGGCCGGATTCGCTGCGCCGAACCCGGCATTGCCGGACTGGCCCTCCCGGCCATGGCAGAGGCGGCCGGCGGCCTCCGGCACACTGATCCGCGTACCGGATGCCGCCGGCCTGCAGCGCTGCCTCTGGGCCGGCCCACCGGACGGGGCGCTGCTCGCATGGCAGCAAGCCGACCTGCCTCCTGCGCCGCCCAGCCTGTGGCGATGGACCGAGATCATGGCCGGACTTCCGATGGTGCTGGAACCGACCCGCGAACAGTTCGTGCCGCAAATGATCAACTTCGAGCTGGTGGGCGGTGTCAACTTCCGCAAGGGGTGCTACCCGGGGCAGGAAATCGTCGCGCGCAGCCAGTATCTGGGCAAGCTCAAGCGCCGCACCGTGCTCGCGTTTACCGAAGACGACAGTGCGACGGCCGGTGTCGAGGTTTTCTCCGCTGCCGACCCTTCCCAGCCGTGCGGAATGATCGTGAATGCAGAGGCAGGGCCCGACGGCCGCATGGCCTGTCTGGTCGAGATCCGGCTGGAACTGGCCAGCGCGCCGATCAGCCTGCGCGCGCCGGAAGGTCCCGGGCTGACGATCGGGGAATTGCCCTACCCTCTTTCAGACCCTGCATGACGGACGTCTATGTCTACTATCGGGTAGCATCGGCCGACGCGGCGCAGCTTCGGCCGCGGGTGCTCGCAATGCAGGCAGCGCTCGCGTCGAGCCACGGCGTCAGCACTGCGCTCAAGCGCCGCCCGGAAGAGAAAGACGAGCAGCAGACCTGGATGGAAGTGTATTGCTCGGTGCCGGAGCATTTCATCTCCGCGCTGGCGCACGCTTCCGAGCAGCTGTCGTCGCACGCCATTGGCGAGCGCCATGTAGAAATTTTTGTGGATATCCCGGAATGTGCCTGATCGTTTTCGAGTGGAAGTTGCTACCGCAATGCCCGCTGGTGCTTGCCGCCAACCGTGATGAGTTCTTTGCGCGCCCGACCCGGCCGGCGAGCTGGTGGGAGGACCATCCCGATGTGTATGCCGGGCGCGACCTCGAGGCCGGCGGCACCTGGCTGGGTGTCGACCGTCGCGGACGGGTGGCAGCGCTGACCAATATCCGCAATGGTCACCAGCCAAAGTCGGACAAGCGATCGCGTGGCGAGCTGGTCGCCAATTTCCTGTCGACCGATGTCGATTCATCTGACTATCTCGACCGGGTGCGTGAACATGCCGGGCAGTACAACGGCTTCAACCTGATCTTCGGCGACGAGCACGGGCTGTACTGGGTGTCGAACCATGGCGAAGCAGCATTCAAGTCCCTCGAGCCCGGCATCTACGGATTGTCGAACGGCTCGCTCGACACGCCGTGGCCCAAGGTGGTGCGCGCCAAGGCACAGTTCGCCAGCCTGCTGTGCCAAGGCGCGCCCGACGATGCGTATTTCGAGATGCTGTCCGATACCACGCGCGCTGCCGACTCGCGTCTCCCCGACACTGGCGTCAGCCTGGAATGGGAGCGCCTGTTGTCACCGATCTGCATCGAATCCGAGCATTACGGCACGCGCGCGTCGTCGCTGCTGCGAATGCACGGCAGCGGCCGGGCGGAGTTGCGCGAACGAGTGATTCGCTGAGCATACCCAGATTCCCAGACCTGTCGGATAGTGCGTCAGCCGCCAGTCAGGCGCGAGTGAGGTCGCGCACCATCTGCCGATGAGGAATGCCCGCCTCCATGAATTCTTCTCCGCGCAGGGAAAAGCCATGCCGGAGGTAGAAGCCCACCGCATGCGTCTGCGCATGCAGCACCAGACTCTGGTACCCGAGCCGCTGCGCCTCGGCCAGCAGCGCCTGCAGTACCTGTGAACCGATGCCCTGGCCGCGGGCGGACTTTCGTACCGCCATTCGGCCGACATGCCCGTCCGGCAGCAGACGGCCGGTCGCTACCGGCTGTCCCTCGTTGTCGTAGGCCACGGCGTGGATGCTGACCTCGTCAGCCTCGTCCCATTCCAGTTCGATCGGCACGGCCTGTTCGACCACAAACACTTCGATGCGCAACGCCTGCGCATGCTCGCGCAGACTGTCCCAGTCGCCGGTGATGATGGTGAGATTCATCACTGCAGCGGCGATGCTGTCTCGATCGAGAACAGGCGCTCGCGCCATTCATCCGGCACCGGCCGGCTCTCGCGCACACGGCTATCCGCATAGACATAGGTCATCTCGCCGGACACCAGCAGTTCGTCGCCGCGAAAAATCTCGAGCAGGAATCGCATGGAACTGCGGCCGATGCCGACGCAGCGCACGCCGATGTCGAGCAGGTCATCGAAACGTGCAGGTGCGTGATATTCGATGCCGGCCTTGCGCGCGAACATTTCGAGCCCGGCTTCCGACTGTGCAAGCACGTCGGGCAGTCGGGTCGCGCGCCAGTACTCGGTGAAGGCGACATCGAAATAGGTCAGGTAATGGCCATTGAAGACGATGCCCTGCATGTCGACCTCGGCCCAGCGTACCCGCAGGGTATGGAAAAAGGAAAAATCGGATCGTGCCATGTTGGTGTGACTGTTCTTCAGTATTCGAGCGAACGGGCAATCCACTGGTTGACCTGCGCGGGCTGCTCATGAACGATCCAGTGGCTGGCGTCGGCGACGCGCTCGACCTGCAGGTCGTCGACCAGTGCATCAAGCGGATCCAGCAGCGAGGGCAGCATCGCCCGGTCCTTGAGTCCCCACAGCACGCGCACCGGCACGGTCACACGGAAGGCCGACGGGTCGAGTGTAATGCCGGCGGCACCAGGCTCGGTGTCGGTCGGCGGATGCACGGCCGAGGCTCGATAGTAATTGACGCCGCCGCGCAGCCCGCGCGACCAGCAGGCGTGATAGCGCTCGCGCGTCGCCTCATCGAACCAGCCTTCCCCTTCGCCCATGCCGAGCATCAGCCGCTCGATCGGAAAAAAATCGTCCTGCGCCAGCGCCTGCTCGGAACCATCGGACCGCAGGAAATTCATGTACTGGCTGGCTGCCTGTTGCGCCGGATCGCGCGCCAGGCCCTCTGCGAACGGCACCGGATGCGTCGCATTGATGATCAGCAGACGATGCAGCCGCTCGGGATGCCGTCCGGCGAACTGCCACGCAAGCGCTCCGCCCCAGTCATGGCCAACGATCACGCACTGCTGGTAGCCGAGAGAATCGATCAATTGTGCAATGTCCTGCAGCAGGAGCTTCGGCCGGTAGGCCGCCACTTCCTGAGGCTGGTCAGACAGGTTGTAGCCGCGCAGGTCGGGAGCGACTGCGAAGTGGCTGTCTCCGAACTGCGTGAGCTGCGCATGCCATGCGTACCAGAACTCGGGAAAGCCGTGCAGGAAAAGCAGCAACGGCTGTCCGGGCTCGCCGGCGCTCGCATAATGCAGCCTGAGTCCGCTGGCCAACGTCAAGAATTGTCCTTCGGTGATCGCCGCCATCGTCATGCGCCTTTCAGGCCGGCGCGCAGGTTTTCTCGTACGTGCGGTGCCGCCTCGTAAGGGTCACCGGGGTTGCGACCGGCGACGATGTCTTCCATCCTGCGCTGCACATTGCCGAGCGCCTGCGGATGGGAATAGATGTAGAACTGATCATGGCGGATAGCCTCGAAGGTGCGCTGTGCGACTTCGGCCGCGCTGACCTTGCCGGAAGCGACCGCCTTTTCCAGTACGGCCTGCGACAACTGCTGGCTGCGCGTCGGCGCACTGCCCGACTGTACATCGTCCGGACGTACGCGATCGGACTGGCTGATGCCGGTCGGAACGAAATACGGGCACAGCACGGAGGCGCCGATCGGTGCCTCGATCAGCGACAGATCGTGATAGAGCGTCTCGGTCAGTGCCACCACTGCATGCTTGGACACGTTGTACACGCCCATCGCCGGCGGCGCCAGCAAGCCTGCCATCGACGCAGTGTTCACGATGTGGCCACGGTAATCCGGGTCGCGCCGCGCACATTCGAGCATGAGCGGCGTGAAGCTGCGCACGCCATGGATCACACCCCACAGGTTCACGCCCAGCACCCATTCCCAGTCGGAGACACTGTTTTCCCAAACCAGCCCGCCGGCGCCGACACCCGCATTGTTGAACGCGAGATGAATCGCACCGAATGCCGTCATCGCCGCGTCGGCCAGCGCGGCCACCTGCTCGCCCTTGCGTACGTCGCAGGTCTGCGCCAACACCTCGGCGCCTCGTGTGCGCAGATCGTCGGCCGTTGCCTGCAATGCCTGCTGCTGCACATCGGCCAGCACCAGTTTCATGCCGAGCTGCGCACCGAGCAGCGCGAACTCCCGACCGAAGCCGCTGGCCGCGCCGGTGATGATCGCGGTCTTTCCTGCGAAGTCTTTCATTCTTCTGTCTCGCGCGTCAGTTGAGTTTTACCAGCTGCTTGCCAAAGTTCTTACCGCGCAGCAGGCCAATGAAGGCCTCCGGAGCCGCGGCCAGGCCATCAGCAACCGTCTCGCGGTAACGCAGCTTGCCGTCCGCGACCAGCGTACCCAGCTCGCCCAGTCCCTGCGGCCACAGGTCCATGTGCTCGGACACGATGAAGCCCTGCATCGACAGCCGCATCGTCAGCACCATGTGCAGGTAATGCACCGGCATCGGCTGCCCGTCATACCCGGAAATCATGCCGCACAGTGCGATGCGGCCATAGGGGTTCATTCGCGCCAGCACCGCATCCATTACCGCGCCGCCGACGTTTTCGAACAATCCGTCGATGCCGTCCGGTGCCGCAGCCTTGACGTCGGCAAACAGGTTGCCGGCCTTGTAGTCGATGCACGCATCGAATCCGAGCTCATTGACTACGTAGTCGCATTTCTGCCGGCCGCCGGCAATGCCGATCACACGGCAGCCCTTGATCTTCGCGAGCTGGCCGACGGCACTGCCCACTGCACCGCTGGCGGCACTGACGGCGATCGTCTGGCCGGCTTCCGGCCGGATGATCTGGTTGAGTCCGTACCAGGCCGTCATGCCGGGCATGCCGACCACCCCGAGATAGGCCGACAGCGGGATGCGGCTGGCATCGACTTTTCGGAGCAGGGTGCCGTCCGAGACGCCGAGTTCGCTCCAGCCGAGCATGCCGACCACACGATCGCCCACCGAAAATTTCGGATGCCTTGACTCGACGATTTCGCCTGCGGTGCCGCCGACCATCACTTCATCGAGCGCCTGCGGAGCCGCGTAGCTCTTCACGTCCACCATGCGCATTCGCATGTACGGGTCGAGGGACAGATAGTGGTTGCGGACCAGCACCTGACCGTCGCCGATCGACGGCACCGGAAGCGTCTCGACGCGAAAATTGTCAGGCGATACCGCGCCCTCCGGACGGGACGCAAGTACGATGCGACGATAGGTGTCCATGGTGTTATCCCTTTCAGATTTTTCCGGCGACATCAAGTCGCTTCAGGTACTTGAATGTGCCCATCGCCTTCGCGAGCAAGCGCTCTCCGTCATGCAGTTCGGCCTCACAGAAGCACATCGTGGTCGAGCGGTGGAATGCATGGCCGGTGGCGACGATGCGAGTGCCGGGCGTGCCCGCCGGCTGCAAGAAACTGGTCTTCATCTCGACCGTCACGCCGGCACGCGACTGCGGATCGAGCGAGCGACCGGCGAGCGACATCGCGACGTCGAGCAGCGTCATCACCACGCCCCCGTGCGTGACCTGCCAGCTGTTCATGTGACGGTGCGCGAGCTCGAGCGCGATCTGCGCGCGACCCTCGCCCATTCCGAGAAACTCGACACCGAGCTCGTTCAGGAACGGGATTTGGGCGGGGAAACCTGAACACGCGTCCATGTCAGATGAGCACCGCGGACACACCACCGTCGACCGCCAGCGTCTGGCCGGTAATGTGTTTGCCGGCGCGCGATGCGAACAGCAGCAGTGCGCCCTGCAGATCTTCTTCGTCGCCCAGCCGCCGCAAAGGCGCGCGCTGAGCCGCTTCCTCGCCCATGCGCTCCAGCATGCCGCGAGACATCTTCGACGGAAAAAAGCCGGGAGCGAGCGCGTTCACGGTAATACCGTACTGCCCCCACTCGCCGGCCAGTGTGCGGGTGAAATTGATGACCGCCGCCTTGGAGGTGTTGTAGCCGATGGTCTGCATGGCGGATGAGCCATTGCCTGCAAAGCCGGCGATTGACGCGATATTGATGATGCGACCGTAGCGGCGCGGGATCATTGAACGCTTGCCGATCAGCTGCGACAGCAGGAAGATGCTGCGCACGTTCAGATTCATGACCTTGTCCCAGCCCTCGAGCGGATGATCCTCTGCTGGTGCTCCCCAGGTGGCGCCTGCGTTGTTGACCAGGATGTCGACCTGCCCGCATTCGGTGATCGCATGGTCGGCAAGTGCACGCACTGCATCCTCCTGCCCGAGATCGGCGGCGAACGCACTGACCGTACAACCGCGGCCGCGCAGGTGAACGATGGCTTCGTCGAGCTCATGCTGCTTGCGGGCCGAGATCAGCAGCCGGGCGCCCTGGGCGCCCAGCGCTTCGGCCATCTGCAAGCCCAGGCCACGCGAGCCGCCGGTCACCAGTGCGGTGCGCCCGCTCAGGTCAAACAATTCGTTGGCGAGGCTCATCTCAATACACCTCGTAGTCCATGCACTGCCGCGCCGAGCGAACTGCTGCCACAAAGGGCTTGAGCGCGACATGCTGGGGATGGTTCTGGTAGGCGTCGAGCGCGGCGCCCGATTCGAATTCCGAATACAGCACCACGTCATAGGTGCATTCGAGACCCGGCTGCGCAACCGCCACCTCGAAAACACCCATACCCGGCACGATGCCGGCACAGGCATCCAGCAGGGTCTTCATCTTCTGTGCATTGGCTGCCTTGTCGGCGCCTTCCGCGTGGTCTTTCAGTTGCCACATTACGATGTGCTTGATCATGGTGTTTGTTTTTTCGGTTTCAGAACCAGTTGTCCTGCATTGTCAGCGTGGTGTCATCCAGCGAAGCGAGCAGTGCGAGCTGGGCGTCCACTTTTGGCAGTTCGTGGGTGAAGAAATACCGGTACGCCTGCCGCTTGCCCGCATAGAAATCGTCGTCGCCGCGGCCCGCCGCAGCCAGCGCCTGCTCCAGCCAGAGCCAGCCCACGACAAGGTGACCGAAGGCCTCGAGGTAGACAGAAGCATTCGCGAGCGTGAGGTTCAGGTCGCCTGCGTCATGCAGCCGGCGGGTGACCTCAAGCAGCCGCTCCCAGCGACCTGCCAGCGCATCTGCATGAGGCAAGCCGGCTGCGCGCGACATGCTTGCCTGCACGCGCGCCGACAGCAGAGAAAGCGCCGCGCCGTCCTGCATCGCAACCTTGCGCCCGAGCAGATCGATTGCCTGTATGCCGTGCGTGCCTTCGTGGATGGGATTCAGGCGGTTGTCGCGGTAGAACTGCTCCACCGCATACTCCCTCGTATACCCATAGCCGCCATGCACCTGGATGGCGAGGCTATTGGCCTCCAGGCACCATTGCGATGGCCAGCTCTTTGCGATCGGGGTCAGGATGTCCAGCAGCAGGGTGGCCTGCGTACGATCCTGCTCGCTCGCCGCCGTCTTTTCCTCGTCGACCAGTCGCGCGCAATAGAGGATCAGCGCCAGCCCGCCCTCGACATAGGCTTTCTGCGCCAGCAGCATGCGCTTGACGTCGGTATGCTCGACGATCGCCACCTGCGGGCGGCTAGGATCCTTGTCTTTCGGGTGCCGGCCCTGCGGTCGGCTGCGCGCGTAGTCGAGCGCATGCAGATAACCGGTGTAACCGAGCATCACTGCACCCAAGCCGACGCCGATGCGTGCTTCGTTCATCATGTTGAACATGGCTGCCAGGCCCTGGTGCAAGGTGCCGACCAGCCACCCGACCGCGCCTGCCTGCCCGCCCGGACGATGCCGCCCTTCCCCGAAGTTCAGCAGGCAATTGGTGGTGCCGCGATAGCCCATTTTGTGATTCAGGCCAGCCAGTACCACATCATTGCGTTCACCGAGACTGCCATCGTCGTTCACGAGGAATTTCGGCACAACGAAGAGGGAAATGCCCTTCACGCCGGGGATCAGTTTTCCATCCGCCCCGGGAACCTTGGCCAGTACCAGGTGGATGATGTTTTCGGATAGTTCATGCTCGCCGCCCGATATCCACATTTTGTTGCCGCGCAGACGGTAGCTGCCGTCTGGCTGCGGCTCGGCGCAGGTCAGAATGTCAGATAGGCTCGAGCCCGCCTGCGGCTCGGACAGGCACATGGTGCCGAGGAAGCGGCCCTCCAGCATGGGCCGGACGAAGCGATCGATCTGTTCTGGCGTCCCGCACTTGAGCAGCGTGTTCGCGTTGCCGATGGTGAGCATCGGATAGGCCGCCGTCGCCACATTCGCACCCTTGAACCACGCAAAGCCGGCCTTTTCGACCACGCACGGCAACTGCATGCCACCAAGTGCCGCGTCCTGCCCGGCAGCCATCAGCCCGGCATCGCTGAATGCCTGCAGGGCCTCGCGCACTTCGGGCAGCAGCGACACGCGCTCGCCATCGAACTGCGGTTCGTGTTCATCCGCCTTGCGGTTGTGGGGAGCGAACTTTTCGGCGGCAATCTGCTGGCACAGATCCAGCACCGCATCGAAAGTCTCGCGGCCATGATCTGAAAATCGCGGCCGACCGCACAGTGATTCGACATCCAGCCATTCGTACAGCAGGAAGTCCAGGTCCCGCCGCGACAGGATCAGCGATTGCATGGGCGATTGACGCGTCAGACCACCTCGAACAGACCGGCTGCACCCTGTCCGCCGCCGATACACATGGTCACAACCACGAGTTTCGCGCCCCTGCGCTTGCCCTCGATCAGCGCGTGCCCGACCAGTCGTGCGCCGGACATGCCATACGGGTGGCCGACCGCAATCGCGCCGCCATTCACGTTCAGCCGATCCATCGGGATGCCGAGCTTGTCTGCGCAATACAGCACCTGCACCGCGAATGCCTCGTTAAGCTCCCAGAGATCGATATCTTCGACCTTCACGCCCGCCTGCTTCAGCAGTTTCGGCACGGCGAAGACGGGGCCGATGCCCATTTCATCGGGCTCGCATCCGGCTACTGCAAAGCCCCGGAAAATACCGAGCGGCTGCTTGCCGGCCGACGCCGCTGCCTTGTCGCTCATCACGATGGCAACCGACGCGCCATCGGAGAACTGGCTGGCATTTCCTGCGGCGACCACCCCCCCCGGGATGGCGGTGCGGATCTGAGAAACGCCCTCATAGGTGGTGTCGGAACGGATGCCTTCGTCGGCCGATACAGTCACCTCGCGAGTGACCACCTGACCGGTTTCCTTGTCGGCCACTGCCATCGTGGTGGTGACCGGAACGATCTCGGCGTCGAAGCGGCCGGCCGCCCGCGCCGCTGCCGCACGCTGCTGACTTTGCACGCCGTATCGATCCTGCCGTTCGCGTGAGATGTCATAGCGCTTCGCGACGTTCTCCGCGGTCTGCAACATCGGCCAGTAAATTTCCGGCTTGTGCTGCTCCAGCCAGGGATCCTTGAACATGTGCATGTTCATTTCATTCTGCACGCATGAAATTGACTCGACGCCGCCGGCAGCATAGATGTCACCTTCGCCGGCCAGGATGCGCTGCGACGCACTGGCGATCGTTTGCAGGCCTGACGAGCAGAAGCGGTTAATCGTGATACCCGGGGTGCCGACAGGGCAGCCGGCACGCAGCGCGATCTGGCGCGCGATGTTCCAGCCGGTCGCGCCCTCCGGATTGGCGCAGCCCATCATCACGTCTTCGACCTGTGCCGGGTCGACGCCGGCACGCTCGATCGCTGCCGCCAGCGCCACGCCCCCCAGTGTCGCGCCATGGGTCATGTTGAAGGCGCCTTTCCACGATTTGGCCAGCGGGGTGCGGGCGGTAGAAACGATGACGGCGTCGCTCATGCAATGTCTCCTGATTTTGTTATTGATCATGCAAATTTCGATAGCCGAACGAGCATAGCATAGTTGTACGCACGACCGTTCTATTCGAGAGCCTCACCTGTAAGGTTCTGTAAGTTTCAAGCAAGGCAAGTGTAAGTTTCGCTCCCTACACTCGGCCCCATTGTGACGACAAGCGTCCAATGATCAGCACATAACCAAGGAGACACCATGGCCATTGCACAGGCTCCCACGCGTCAGATTACCGCCGAGGAGCGGAAAGTCATATTCGCCTCGTCGCTAGGCACCGTTTTCGAGTGGTATGACTTTTATCTGTACGGCGCACTGGCGGCAATCATTGCAAAGCAATTTTTTGCCGGCACCGACCCGAACACCGCATTCATCTTCGCGCTGCTGGCATTCGCCGCAGGCTTCATTGTCCGTCCGTTCGGCGCGATCGTCTTCGGTCGCCTGGGCGACATGGTGGGACGAAAGTACACCTTCCTCGTGACCATCCTGCTGATGGGCGCGTCGACCTTTATCGTCGGCTTGCTGCCGAACTACGCAAGTATCGGTATCGCCGCGCCGATCATCCTGATCGTCCTGCGCATCATCCAGGGCTTGGCACTCGGTGGCGAATATGGTGGCGCGGCGACCTACGTTGCCGAGCACGCGCCGCAGAACCAGCGCGGCTCGTTCACCGCATGGATCCAGACTACTGCGACCCTCGGCCTGTTCCTGTCGTTGATGGTCATTCTGGCGACGCGCACCTCGCTCGGCGAAGAAGCGTTCGCCGACTGGGGCTGGCGTATTCCTTTCCTGGTATCGATCTTCCTGCTCGGTATCTCGGTGTGGATTCGCCTGTCGATGAACGAATCGCCCGCCTTCAAGAAAATGAAGGAAGAAGGCAAAGTGTCGAAAGCACCGCTGTCTGAAGCCTTTGGTCAGTGGAAGAACCTGAAGCTGGTGATCCTCGCGCTGATCGGCCTGACTGCCGGCCAGGCGGTGGTCTGGTACACCGGTCAGTTCTACGCGCTGTTCTTCCTCACGCAGACGCTGAAGGTCGATGGCGCAACCGCCAACATCCTGATTGCAGCGGCCCTGCTGATCGGCACCCCGTTCTTCATCGTGTTTGGCGCGCTGTCGGACAAGATCGGCCGCAAGAAGATCATCATGGCCGGCTGCATCCTGGCTGCGGCAAGCTACTTCCCGATCTTCAAGGGACTGACGCATTTCGCGAACCCGGCCCTCGAGGCTGCACAGCAGAGCTCTCCGGTGACGGTGGTCGCTGATCCGGCCGAGTGCCAGTTTCAGTTCAACCCGACCGGCACCAAGAAGTTCACATCTTCCTGCGACATAGCCAAAGCCAAGCTCGCTGCCGCGTCCGTCAACTACACGAACGAGGCAGCGCCGGCCGGCACGACCGCCGTCATCAAGATCGGAGAAAAAACTATCCAGTCCTTTGACGCTTCCGCCCTGTCCAAGGAAGACGCATCTGCCAAGGAAAAAGAGTTCACAGATCAGTTGAAGGAAATGATCAAGGAGGCTGGCTACCCGGCCAAGGCAGACCCTGCGCAGATCAACAAGCCGATGGTGCTTGTGCTGCTGTTCATCCTCGTCATCTACGTGACCATGGTCTACGGGCCGATCGCGGCGATGCTGGTCGAGATGTTCCCGACCCGGATCCGCTACACCTCGATGTCCCTGCCCTACCATATCGGCAACGGCTGGTTCGGCGGCCTGCTGCCAACGATGTCGTTCGCACTGGTGGCCTACAAGGGCGACATCTATTACGGTCTCTGGTACCCGATCATCATCGCAGTGGCTACTGCAGTGATCGGCATCCTGTTCGTCCGTGAAACCAAGGACAACGACATCAACGATCACTGACCGTTGTTGAGCCTTGAAAAACCGCCGGCGCACCGGCGGTTTTTTTTCGCCTGAAACTTTTACGAGCTTTCGCTCGGTGCGTGAATCGACGGTGTATCAGTCCCCTACCCTTTCTTCCAACGAACCGCGAGGTTTTCTTTAAAATCCCCCGATTTTTTGTTGCCAAATTGTTACAGTCTTGCACAGAAATTTGAATTCCTCACACATCCCTATGTCGCCTGCGATCCACAAGCCTGTTCGATAGGAACTTTTTTGTTTAGAGTACAACCTGCTGTTGCCAAATAGTTAACACAATCGCCTAGAATTTCTTTAAAGAAAGAACGGCGAGGCAAGCGGGAGGCGGAATGGATATTGAATGGCTAGAGGACTTTCTTGTTCTTTCGGACTTATCCAGCTTCACTCGTGCGGCGCACGCGAGAAATGTCACCCAATCCGCATTCAGTCGCCGGATTCGATCGCTTGAAGACTGGATCGGCATTGCGCTGATCGACCGAGATACCGTGCCTCCCCGTCTCACCATGGCAGGACACCTTTTCCGGGATGCGGCACGTGAAATGGTTCGCCAGTTGCACGACACCCGAACCGCGCTCGGCCATCGCAGCAAGGTTTTTTCGGGAATCAAGCTGTTTGTTGCGCACTCGCTGGTACAGACGGCGCTCCCTCAGTGGATCGAGCAAATCAATCAGCAAATCAGCGGCTTGAAGTTCGAGATTCAGGCCGGCGAAACTTATGAAGGCATCATTGCGCTGTCCAGTGGCCGCTGCGATCTGCTGATGGTCTATCAAAGCAATGTCGTTCCGATGTCCATTGACGACCGAACCTGTCCTTCGGTCAGCCTCGGAAGCGACCGCCTGATACCTGTCTGCCGTGCAGATGCAGAGATAGGACCCCGCTACCTGCTGAGCGAGGCACGGATCAGGCAATTGCCTTTACTCTCCTACCCGCCAGAAACTTTTTTCGGAAGAATCTGCAATGGCCTGATTCGCTTCCGCCCGACGGATCCCGCCTTCAATGTGGTCGCGCAAAGCCCGAATTCCCGCGTGCTGCAGGCGCTGGCGGCCGATGGAGTCGGCATCGCCTGGGTGCCGGAACAATCCGTGAGGGCGGATCTCGCGAATGGTCGGCTTGCATTTGCCGGGGATGACGAATGGGTGGCTCATGTCGACATACGCATGTATGCCTTGCATGAGAGAGCAAAACTGCTGCACGCCAATCTTTGGGAAAACATCCGCGAGATGCAGGAACCCAACCTCGCGGTTGGATAAACGGCACCTTCGCTGCTTGCGCGGATCCGAAACGGCGGCCGCGCTTCAGTTCCTCGGGAGTTGCCATGAAAGTCTTCCTTCGAGTGCTAGGGCACCGATTATTCGATCGGGTAACACGGGAAATGGCAGCCGCCGATTCTGCGTTTCCCAAGCGTCTGTGCACCGGAAAGCCGTTGCGCTGGCATCTCGAACTTCTTGAGGAACCCCTCAGTACCTGCCATCTCGAAAACTCGCCAGAGCAGACCTCGGTGGTGTTAATCGAGGCATCAGCACCTTACATCTTTGACGAATTGTGGGCGATCGGCAGCCGCGAGTATCTTGCACTGCACGACAGCACTCAGCATTATTTTCGTCCGTCACCGGTCATTCTGGTGTTCGACACGGAATTTCCCACCAGCGACTGGGTTGAGATGCCCATGGTAGTCACCGACTGGGTAAGCGGCAAGCATGTGATGCATGACCTGGCGCGGCGGGTAATTGCTAGCTTGCGCCGGCTGAAGCACTTGCGATCCGAACTCGGCGGCGGCCTTCTGGTGCTCAACCCCACCACGCGAACGATCAGCTACGAGAAAAACTCGGTTCAGCTGACGCCTTCCGAAGTTCCCCTGGCTGAACTTTTTCTTGCTCACTTAGGCAGCGTGGTTCCAATAGAGGAAATCCTGTTGATGTTCCGACTTGCCGGACGCTCCACGAGCGGCAGTAACCTGCGGGTCACTATCTTTCAGCTGCGCTACAAATTAGAACTCCTCACCGGCCACCATTTCGTTCTTGCCTGCGCGTATGGCGAGGGGTATGTGCTGCGGCCGACCCGCAACAGCGATTCAAACCGCCCCGTCGTGCGCCCCGAAGCGCGGCAGCATGTCGTGCTGCAAGGCAGCGGCTAGACCAGCTTCGGGGCTTTCAGATCGTCGTTGCCGGGAGCCGGCGCAAGGCCAGTCGACCGATCAGGTCAGCCGCGCGCAGGCGTTTCAGCCACCAGGCGAGGGCCGCTCCCTGTTCGCCGCTGCGGCATGCCAAATACAAGCGCTCCGGCGGGCGCGGCTCGACCACCTCTTTCTCCACCAGAAGCCCGGCGTCGATAGCCGGACGGGCCCATACATCTGGCAAAAAGCCCGCACCCAAGCCGGCAAGTTGCAGTTCGAATTTGTCGATCAGGCCGGGCACCGTCAATGTGTCCTGCCCCATCAATAATCCCACCGTGCGCGGGGGCAGCCGCCGCGCAGAATCAGCCACCGAAACCATCCGGTGCCCGAGCAAATCCTCGCGGTTCAGCGGACGGCCTATGCCCGCAAACGGGTGCGACGGCGAGACTGCGAACACGAAGTGCAAAGCGCCAATCGGCAAGGCGAGATACCCGCCTCCCGGCGGGCCGTCTCCCGCTGCGCCAATCACCAGATCGGCACGACCATCTACCAGCGCCTCCCACCCCCCGGACAACGCCTCGTGAATGAAGCGCAAGCGCGTGCTGTCGGCAACCGCATAAAACGCCCGTATCTCATCTGCCAGCATCGCCGGAGAAAACAGGCTTTCGAGCGCGATGGTGAACTCGCCCTCCCAACCGCGTGCCACACGGCGAACTTTGTGTTCCAGCCTCTGCGCGGCCAGCAACAGCTCACGCCCCTCGTCCAACAGCGAACGACCGGCCTCGGTGAGCGCTACGCGCGGCCCGGAACGGATGAAAAGTGCCACACCGAGATCCGCTTCCAGCTTGCCCACTGCATAAGAGATCGTTGACGGCACCCGGAACAACTCTTTGGCGGCGGCGGCGAACGAACCGCCACGATCGATGGCATCCAGCACCAGCAGGGAATCCAGACTGAGCTTTAACATTCGATTTTTTTGATGATTAAAAGGAAAAAAATTCGCTTTTCTCAGATGGCAGGGATCGCGGATACTTGGCGTACCGTGAGCTTGTCGCTAAAAATCAGAAATTTACAAGGATTTTTGCGATCGGCGCCTTGAAAATAATATTCGAATTTATCGCACAGGATCGACCTCATGATCGAACTCCGCAAAAGCGAAGAGCGCGGCATCGCCAATTTCGGCTGGCTGTACTCGCGTCACACCTTTTCGTTCGGTCATTATTATGACCCGCGCCACACCGGCTTCGGGCCGCTGCTGGTCATCAACGAGGACGAGGTGCAGCCTGGCCGCGGTTTCGGCACACACGGGCACCGGGACATGGAGATCATTTCCTATGTGCTGGAGGGCGAACTGGCTCACAAGGACAGCATGGGCAATGGCTCGGTCCTGCGCTACGGTGACGTCCAGCGCATGAGTGCAGGCACCGGCGTCACGCACAGCGAGTTCAATCACTCGTCAAACACCGGGGTGCATTTCCTGCAAATCTGGATCGAGCCCTCGGCCAAGGGCATTACGCCCGGCTACGAAGAAAAACACTTTGCCGCCAGCGCCAAGCGCGGCCAACTCAGGCTGATTGCATCGCCCGACGGCGCCGACGGCTCGCTAATTATTCATCAGGACGCGCGGATGTACGCGTCGCTGCTGGACGGCGAACACCTCACGCATGAGTTACCTGAGGGTCGGCGCGCCTACCTGCACCTGATCCGAGGCGCATTGACAGTGAACGGAGAGCGCCTGAGTACGGGAGATGCAGCCAAGATTACCGGGGAACGGCAAATCCGCATCGCTGAGGCAGCGGCCGCCGAATTTCTGCTGTTTGATCTCCCCTGATTACTGACCACCACACCAACCTGGAACACGATAATGACTACTATTCTTCATCTCAGCAGCAGCGTGCGCAGCAACGGCTCGATTTCCCGGCAACTGACCAGTGAATTTGTCCAGAAGCTCCAGGCCGCCCACGCCGGCGCCCGGATCATCGAGCGCGACCTCGCGCAAAACCCCATTCCCCACCTGACCGAGCAAATGATGTCGGCATACTTCACGCCGGCGGCCGAGCGTTCCGAGGAACAGGCACGCACGGTTCGGCTGTCAGATGAACTCGTCGACGAACTCATGTCGGCGGACATCATCGTGCTCGGTGCGCCGATGTACAACTTCTCCATCAGCTCGACACTCAAGGCATGGATCGACCACGTTGCTCGCGCCGGCCTCACGTTCAAGTACAACGAGCAAGGTCAGCCTGTGGGACTGGTTCAGGGAAAAAAATTCATTGTGTTCACCTCGCGCGGCGGCGTGTATACCAGCGGCCCGGCCAAGGTGCTGGATTTTCATGAAACTTACCTGCGCGGCGTACTGGGCTTCCTCGGCATCACGGATGTGAGTTTCGTCCATACCGAGGGCGTCGCCATGGGCGATGACGCTGTTAATTCGGCACTGGCCAACAGCCGTCACGCCATGGACTCGCTGATTGCGGCATAATCCGTCCTGACCACCGGAAATGCGGCGGCCGCGATCCACGCGACGCCGCATTTCCTTTTGAACGACGGCCAGACATATTTCCTATGCAGCACAGCCCCGCCCCTCGTCCCCAGCCCGAACTCCAGCACATGGCCTCGTGCGCACTGCCGACACCGTGGGCCACATTTGAATTGCATGCCTTCCTCGAGGCGGGCAGTGGCAAGGAACATCTCGCCATTACACTGGGCGACCTCGGCAACGGCGATCCGGTACTGGCGCGCCTGCACTCCGAGTGCCTGACCGGAGATACGCTGTTCTCCCAGCGATGCGACTGCGGTGCCCAGCTCGAGAGTGCGCTCAAGCGCATCGCCGTCGAAGGGCGAGGGATTCTGCTTTACCTGCGTCAGGAAGGCCGCGGCATAGGCCTCATCAACAAGATCCGCGCCTATCGGCTGCAGGAGCAGGGAGCGGACACGGTCGAGGCGAACCACCAGCTCGGATTTGCAGACGATCTGCGTGATTACGCGATTTGCGCCCCGATGTTCCAGCACTTCGGCATCAAGTCGCTGCGGCTCATGACAAATAATCCCCGAAAAATCGATGCCCTGAGGCACCTGGATATCCAGACAGAACGCCTCGAGCATGTGGCAACCAGCACCCGCTTCAACGCGCATTATCTGGCCACCAAGGCAAGCAAACTGGGTCACATGCTGCCGCAGGCACCGGCCCACGCAGCGATTGGTGACGACTAAGTTTCCGTTGCGAATTTTTTTGCGTCTCCTCAAACCACTTTCCCGATCAATGCATAAAAGTTCGCCTGTTTGAGCGTGCTCAAATAACGCGAAGCAAGGCGCCGTAATCTTTAGCCGAGGGACGTGCTGCAGTCTCCTCGAACTTGCCTAAATCCCCTTTTAGGTTTTTGCTCTCCCTGCGGGAGAGCATTTTTTTTCGGCGTTCCGCTTCCCCTCCTTTGCGGCGCCGCAGAATTCCAGAGCCCGAACCGTCTGGAAATTCGCGATTTTTCCGTGCGTCCGCCTTGTTGCACTGCATTGCGACGCCCACGAGGCGGCCGTAATAACCGTTCGCGTAGTAGCACATTACTACCCAATCCTCAAATCTCCGGGGAATAATCAAATTCGGTAATTCGCCGCAGCCGCCGGCCCGGCATTACGCCTTGAGGAGGTTTTATCGACAAGCACAAGCGACCGTGACCCCCAAATAAACACCTGCCATTCAATAAAAACGCAGAGGAGACAAGGATGTCATCGCCCCAACAGCCGAAACGTCGGCAATTCTTCAAAATCGCTTCCGCAGGCACCGTGGCCGCCGCCAGCGGCGGTCTGCCCATGATGTTTATCCCGAATGCTGCACTGGCCGCCGAAGAACTGGGCCAGGCCGCTTTTGCCACCATCACAAAAATCGCCCGCGACATCTTCCCGCATGACCGCTTCGAAGACACGCTCTACGCCAATGCAGTGGGTGTCTACGCCGATCAGGTCAAATCGGATGCCAGCCTCAAGCAACTGCTGCTCGACGGCGTCGCCAGGGCCGATGCCGATGCCAACGCGCGTTTCGGCAAGCCCTACGCAGCGGTCGGTTCCGAGGACGATCGCGTGCAGGTGCTCAAGGCCATGGCCGACGCGAAAGATCCCTTCTTCCTCAAACTGCGCGGCGACCTCGTTGTCAGCCTGTACAACCAGCCGGCGGTCTGGGCCAAGCTTGGCTACCAGGGCCCGTCTGCCCAGCATGGCGGTTACATCAACCGCGGCTTCAACGACCAGAGCTGGATGGGTGATGCGCCGAATGCATGAGCACGGACGCACTCGATAAGAAAACAGGGAGACATTCATGGCAAAGAAATTCGGCCTCAATGACGAGGTGGTAGTCATCATCGGCTCGGGCGCCGGCGGCGGCACGCTGGGCAATGAACTTGCGCAAAAAGGTATCGATGTCGTGATCCTCGAGGCGGGCAAGCGCCACGAGATCCAGGATTTCGAGAATGACGAATGGCCGATGTTCAGTAAGATCTCTTGGCTGGACAAGCGGACCACGTCCGGCACCTGGCGGGTATCGCAAGACTTCCCCAACCTGCCTGCGTGGATCGTGAAAGCGGTCGGCGGATCGACCACACACTGGGCCGGCGCATCGCTGCGCTTCCAGCCGCACGAATTCAGCGCACGCGCGATCTATGGCGACATCAAGGGCGCCAATCTCCTCGACTGGCCGCTGACCTATGACGAGCTCGAGCCCTACTACGCGCGCGCCGAAACCAAGATGGGCACCACCGGCACCAACGGCATCCCGCGCCTCCCCGGCAACAACAACTACAAGGTGCTCGCGGCCGGTGCGAAGAAGATGGGATACAAGGACTTCCACACCGGGAACATGTCGATCAACTCCAAGCCGCGCGACGGCCGTGGGGCATGCCAGCAGATCGGCTTCTGCTTCCAGGGCTGCAAATCCGGCGCAAAGTGGTCGACGCTGTATACCGAGATTCCGAAAGGCGAAGCGACCGGCCACCTCGAAGTGCGCTCGGATGCCCAGGCGCTGAAAATCGAGCACGATGCACAGGGTCGTGCGACCGGTGTGTTGTACGGCGACTCCAAGGGCAACCGCTACTTCCAGAAGGCGAAAGTCGTCTGCGTTGCGGGCAACTCGATCGAATCACCGCGCCTGCTGCTGAACTCCGCGTCAAGCATGTTCCCGAATGGCCTCGCCAACTCGTCAGGCCAGGTCGGCAGGAACTACATGCGCCACATGACCGCCTCGGTGTATGCGATCTTCGAGAACCCGGTGCACATGTTCCGCGGCACCACCATGGCCGGCATTGTCAAAGACGAGGCACGCCATGATCCCAGCCGTGGCTTTGTCGGCGGATACGAAATGGAGACGCTGTCGCTCGGCGTACCGTTCCTCGCAGCGTTCCTGAACCCGGGCGACTGGGGCCGGGACTTCTCGGCTGCGATGGATGCATACGACAATATGGCCGGCATGTGGCTGGTTGGCGAGGATATGCCGCAGGAGTCGAACCGCATCACACTGCATGCGACCGAGAAGGACCAGTTCGGCCTGCCGATCCCGAACGTGCACTTCAGCGACCACGATAACGACGTCGCCATGCGCAACCACGGCTTCCAGCAGGGCAAGGCGCTGTATGAGTCGGTCGGCGCCAAGCGGGTGATCTTCACGCCGCCCTATCCGTCGACACATAACCTCGGCACCAACCGCATGAGCTCGCAGCCGCGAGACGGTGTGGTCAACAAGTGGGGGCAGACGCACGACGTCAAGAACCTGTTCGTGTCGGACGGTTCGCAGTTCACCACCGGCGCCGCGGAGAACCCGACACTGACCATCGTCGCGCTGGCGATTCGTCAGGCCGAGTTCATCGAGCGCAGCCTGCGCACCCGGACTATCTGATGATGCGGCGCGCGCAGAAGACCGCGGCGCTGCTGGCGGCCATCCTCGCAGCAGGGGTGGCCGCCAGTGCGCAGGCAGAGGCCGTCGGGGAGAAACTCTACAAGCAGCAGTGCGCAGCCTGCCATGCACTCGCGCCCGATGCCCCGATGGGCATGGGCCCGAACCTGCATGCCGTGCTCGGGCGGGAAGCCGGCAAGGTTGCCGGGTTCCCGTATTCGGCCGAATTCATGGGCGCCCTCGCGGGCAAGCCATGGACCGCCGAGCTGCTCGACCAATGGCTGGAGCAGCCGCAGAAAGTGGCGAAGGGCACTTACATGATGTACCAGCAGCCGGACCCCGAGGTGCGGCGGGCCATCATCGAGTACCTGCAGACGGTCAAGTGACAAGGCGGCGGCGAGGCTTCCCTCGCCGCTCCCCATTGCTTTCGAAAGACGGAGCTCCCATGTGCGACATCTATGCCAGCGCGGACCCCATCCACTACGAGCAGCGCACCCGCTCGATGCGTATCCGCGGGGTGGTCACCAGTATCCGGCTCGAGAACCTTTGCTGGGACATCCTGGCACGCATCGCGTCGAAGGACAACATCACGACCAACCAGCTGATCGGCAAGCTGTACGACGAGATCATTGAGCGTCAGGGCCGGGTCGACAACCTGTCATCCTTCCTGCGCGTCTCCTGCATGCGCTACCTGTCCTACGTCGCCGAGCAGCAGGAGAAAGATCACCTCATGCTCAAGCAGCCCGAGCCGGCCGGGCGCGCGGCCGGTCAGGTGCATCCGCTTCGGGAGCGGCGCTCGGGCAGCTGAAAACGGCGGCGTTCTGCATGCCCACTTGAAGCGTCGCGCCTTCCGAACTACATTTGGGGCTTTTGTCCGCCTTCACAGGCAAGGAAACAGGCACCCCAATGACCACGCCGCTGCTGTTCCGGCCGATCGACCTCGGCCCGCTGTCACTGCCCAACCGCATCATGATCTCGCCGATGTGCCAGTACTCGGCGCACGACGGAAGTGCGAATGCCTGGCATGCGGCGCACCTCGGTTCGCTCGCGCTCTCCGGCGCGGGGGTGCTCTGTGTCGAGGCGACCGCAGTCAGCCCGGAAGGTCGCATTACGCCAGGCTGCCTCGGGCTGTACAGCGACGCCAACGAGCGCGCGCTCCGGCAGGTGGCCGAGCAGCTGCGCGCCGCGTCGCCGGTGAAGCTCATGATCCAGCTCGGCCATGCAGGCCGCAAGGCTTCCAGCGCCCGTCCATGGGAGGGAGGGCAGCTGCTTTCGTCGGCCGACGGCGGATGGCCGACGCTGGCGCCGTCCGCACTGCCGCACAAGGAGGGCGAGGCGGCACCGTCCGCGATGACGCACCCACAGATCGAGCGCGTGGTCAGCGACTTCGTTGCGGCGACCAGGCGTGTACGTGCGCTCGGTTTCGATGCAATCGAGGTCCATGCCGCGCATGGCTATCTGCTGCACCAGTTCCTGTCGCCGCTGGCCAATGCACGCGATGATGACTACGGCGGCTCGCTGCAGAACCGCATGCGCCTGACGCTCAGGGTGTTCGCTGCCGTGCGCGATGCCGCCGGCCCCGACATCGCGGTGGGAGCGCGGCTGTCGGCCACCGACTGGGTAGACGGCGGCTGGGACCTCGAACAAAGCGCCGTCCTTGCGCGCGAGCTGGAATCACTGGGAGCCGACTTCATCGACGTGTCGTCGGCCGGCGTATCCCCGCTGCAGAAGATCACCGTGGGCCCAGGCTATCAGGTCGGTTTTGCCGAGCAGATCCGGCGCCAGGTGAAGATGCCCGTCATCGCCGTCGGCATGATCACCGAGCCGCAGCAGGCGGAGGACATCCTGCAAGACGGACGCGCGGATGTAGTGGCACTGGCCCGTGCCTTCATTGCCGACCCGCGCTGGCCGTGGCGGGCGGCGGCCGCGCTCGGAGGCCGGCTCGACGGCCATCCGCAGTACTACCGCTGCCTGCCCTCCGGCTCGCCCCGCATTTTTGGCGATGTCGTGACCAATCAGCGCTAGCGTCCTCCTCGCAGGGCGCCCGCGCCCCCGACCGGAATGGCAAGCAAATAATTTTCAAATTTCGGCAAAAAAGTTTTCACGGACCGCGAGTCAAATCAGCGGGAAGGCCGGGCGAAACGCGTGGACAAGGTTTCTGCCCTTCAATATGATGCAGGCTTTCTTTGATAACCCTTATAAGTCACGGGGAGATGCATCATGTGGTCACAGGTTTATGACCCATTCAACAACGTCTGGCTGTCGACCATGGCAGCAGCGATCCCGGTGGTGGTCATGCTGGCCGCGCTCGCGTTCTTCCATATCAAGGCGCACATTGCCGCCCTGATGGGTCTCGTCTCCGCACTGGTAGTCGCCATTGTCGGATTCACCATGCCGACCGATACGGCACTGTCGTCGGCGCTCTACGGCGCCTGCTACGGCCTGTTCCCGATCGGCTGGATCATCCTTAACGTGATCTTCCTGTATCAGCTGACCGACCGCAAAGGCCAGTTCAAGATCCTGCGCGAAAGCATCGCCGGCATCAGCGGCGACCGCCGCCTGCAGCTGCTGCTGATCGCTTTCTCGTTCGGTGCGTTCTTCGAAGGTGCCGGCGGCTTCGGCACGCCGGTCGCAGTGACCGGCGCCATGCTGATCGGCCTCGGCTTCGCGCCGCTGGCAGCCAGCGGCCTGTCGCTGATCGCGAACACCGCGCCGGTCGCCTATGGCGCGCTCGGCACCCCGATCATTGCGCTGGCAGGCGTCACCGGCCTCGACATGCTGGAGCTGTCCGGCATGGTGGGCCGCCAGCTGCCGGTGTTCTCGCTGATCGTGCCGTTCTGGCTGGTCTGGGCATTCTGCGGCTTCCGCGGGATGCTCGCGATCTGGCCTGCGATCTTCGTCGCAGGTGCGGCCTTCGCGATTCCGCAGTACCTGATTTCCAACTTCCACGGCCCGTGGCTGGTCGACGTCGGCGCGGCAGTGTCGTCGATGGTCTGCCTGACCCTGTTCCTGAAAGTCTGGAAGCCGAAGGAGGTGATGACCTCTGCATCCGGCAAGTTCGAGGGCGGCAACCAGGAAGGCGCATCGACCGGCGGCGGTCATGGCTATTCGCGCAAGGAAGTGATGAACGCATGGACGCCGTGGCTGATCCTGTCGCTGGTGGTGCTCCTGTGGGGCATCCCGGAATGGAAAAAACTCCTCGACAGCATCTCGATCGTGAAAATCGACTGGCCTTATCTGCACAACGTCGTGCAGAAGATGCCGCCGGTGGCCGCCGTGCCGAAGATCGAAGAAGCAGTCTTCAAGCTGAACTGGCTGTCCGCGACCGGCACCGGCATCTTCATCGCGTCGGTCCTGTCGGCCTTCCTGATGGGCTACCGCGTGCGTGAAATGCTGGCCGTGTACTGGGACACGCTGAAACTGCTGAAGTACTCGCTGCTGACCATCGCCGCGATGCTCGCACTTGGCTACTGCACCCGCTACTCCGGCGTCGACTCCACGCTCGGCCTGGCGTTCGCCAACACCGGCGTGTTCTATCCGTTCTTCGGCACCCTGCTGGGGTGGCTCGGCGTCGCGCTGACCGGCTCCGACACCGCGTCCAACGTGCTGTTCGGCGGCCTGCAGAAGACCTCGGCCGAGCAGCTGGGCCTGAACCCGGTGCTGATGGCAGCCGCGAACTCGTCCGGCGGCGTGATGGGCAAGATGATCGACGCGCAATCGATCGTGGTTGCATCGACCGCAACCAAGTGGTACGGCCACGAAGGCGAGATCCTGCGCTACGTGTTCTTCCACTCGATCGCGCTGGCGGCACTGGTGGGCATCCTCGTCACCCTGCAAGCCTACGTGCATCCGTTCACGCTGCTCGTGCACTGACAAGCACCGCAGCCCGCAAGAAACCGTGCAGTGCCGACCGGCCTGCACGGTTTTTTATTTTCCGTTCGTTTAATCTTCATCCGAACATCGAACGTCGCTTGAGAGCTCGCAAGCGACTACCGCACCGCATTTGCAAACGCCGCCGACTGCCTAAAAGATGGCCGCTCCTTTTCACGCACAGGAGCAGACATGAATGGCATATCGCAATGGGGTGGCTACGGTGGGCAGCAATTCGCGCCGCAGGGGGTACTCGGCGGCCTGCTCGGCGGCCCGGTCGGCGGGCTGATCGGTCGCGGCATCGGCGGTCTGTTCGGCAACCCTTCGCTGGGCAATCAGATCGGGCAATGGGCCGGCGGCATCGGCGGCAGCATCCTGCCCTTCTCCGCCGATCCGATCCAGCAGGCCTATGCGCAGCAACTGGCGCAGCAACAGCAGATGCAGCAACTTGCGCCGCAAGGCATGATCGGCAACCTCATCGGCCAGCTCGGCCAGCCAGTGGGCAGCGCCATCGGCGGCCTGTTCGGCCAGTCCGGACTCGGCAGCCAGATCGGCGGCATCGCCAGCCAGATCGGGCGCATGCTGCCCTTCTCCGCCGACCCGGTGCAGCAGGCTTACGCGCAGCAGCTGGCGCAGCAGCAGATGCAGCAGCTGGCACCGCAAGGCCTGTTCGGCAACCTCATCGGCCAGCTCGGCCGGCCGCTCGGCGGCGCCATCGGCGGCATCTTCGGCCAGCCCGGCATCGGTAGCCAGGTCGGCGGCATCGCCGGACAGCTCGGGCGCATGCTGCCATTCGAGGCCGACCCGATGCAGCAGGCCTACGCACAGCAGCTGGCGCAGCAGCAGATGCAGCAGCTGGCACCGCAAGGCCTGTTCGGCAACCTCATCGGCCAGCTCGGCCGGCCGCTCGGCGGCGCCATCGGCGGCATCTTCGGCCAGCCCGGCATCGGTAGCCAGGTCGGCGGCATCGCCGGACAGCTCGGGCGCATGCTGCCATTCGAGGCCGACCCGATGCAGCAGGCCTATGCGCAGCAGCTGGCGCAGCAAATTGCCCAGCAAATGGCACAGCAGGCCCAGCAGCCGCAATTCGCTTCGCAAGGCCAGCAGAACTATGGCGGCGGACAGACGCTGCACTGACCCGCTGCCCCCGCGCGCAAGGCGCCACCGGCGCCTTGCGTTCATTTCAGACCAGGACTTGCACGATGCCAGTGATCCAGCGCGGCCCCGGACGCGGCCGTTACCTCGTCAGCTGTACCGACAGCGCAAGGCTGTCGCGCTTCGTCGCCGACGCCCGCGCCGACCCTGACCTGAGGCTGCTCGACACCCTGGGTCCGCCAGGCGCGCCCCACACCGCCGTCTACGACATGGCACACGATAGCGCTGCGCGGCTGCAGCAAAGCTTCGCCGCCAGCGGCGAACTCAGGATCGAACCGGACCGTCCGCTCTCGCTGTTCGGCGGACTGACGTCCGGCCAATGACTACTTCTATTACTTGAAAGGATTGCGATGGCCACCAAACCGGAACCCGGCGCAGGCACGACGCCTGCCCCGTCCAGCGAATCGAAGCAGCCTGGCCGGGACGTCAGGCAGCGCAAAGGGCAGTTCCTGATTGCGCCGCGCCGCAACCCGGGCATGCAAATGATGGGGATCGCGCCGCTCAGTTTCTCGGTCGTGGAACAGGCCCTGAAGGAGTCGCCCGACATCGAGATCATCGACCGCGTCGGTCCGCGCCAGGTGGTGGGGGGATTGGGCGCCGGCATGCAGGAAGGCGCGGTGCTGGTGACCCTGATGCAGGAAGAAAAGGCCCAGGCGCTGGCGATGCAGGCCCAGGGCCAGCTGATCGTTGAACGCGACCAGCCGTTGCAGCTGATGGATGTCAATTACCCGACCGCTGCACTGGCCAACTGCAACCTGCCGACAACCGGAGGCGCATTCAGCGCCGAATTTGTGGTGCTGGGCGACGGACGCCCGGTCAAAGACGCCGAGGTCTACCTGTTCGGCAGCCTGTTGCCGGCACACGGGGTCACCGATGAGCAGGGACGGGTGAAGCTGACCCTGTTCGGCGAAAGCGCCGCCAGCATCCGTCGGCTGTACATCAAGCCGCGTGCCGATTTCTGGAGCTTTTGCCAGGACCGGCCCGATGTCAGCGACGGCGAGCTCAACGTGGTCGGCCTGCGTGCACTGTCGGACTGGGCGAGCCTGAAGCATTTCCCGCGGCAGCAGCAGCTGAGCTGGGGGCAGCGGGCAATGCGCATCGACCAGTTGCCCGGCACCTATCGCGGCCAGGGCGTGAAGATTGCCGTGATTGATTCCGGCTGCGCCAACGGCCATCAGGACCTGACCCATGTCGGGAAGGGCTACGACATCGTCAACAAGGCGACCAACCGGAACAGCTGGAATGTGGACACGATCGCCCACGGCACACACTGCACCGGGGTCATAGCCGGTCTCGACTCTGCCACCGGTATACGCGGCTTCGCGCCGGATGCGGAAATCCATGCGTGCAAGCTGTTTCCGGGTGGCCAGGTCAGCCAGCTGATCGATGCGCTCGAATACTGCATCGAGAACCAGATCGACGTCGTGAACCTGTCGCTTGGCGGTGCAGAGCCTTCGGAAGCACTCGAGCAGCAGATTATCCGCGCGCGGCAGGCCGGCATCGCCTGCGTCGTCGCAGCCGGCAACTCGGGCGGTGCGGTCCAGTATCCGGGGTCATCACCGAATGTGCTGACGGTAGCGGCCATCGGGCGCGTCAATGAATTTCCGCCCGACAGTTATCACGTGCAGGCGGTCACGCCAGTGGTCGATGCGAACGGCTTTTTCTCGGCCGGCTTCACCTGTTTCGGCCCGGAAGTCGCGGTCTGCGCTCCGGGCGTGGCAGTCACCTCGGCCGTGCCCGACAACAGCTTCGCCGCATGGGACGGCACCTCGATGGCCGCGCCTCATGTCACTGGACTGGCGGCGCTGGTGCTGGCCCACCATCCGGACTTTCAGGGCACGGGCCGCCTCCGCAGTGCGGAACGCGTCGAGCGCCTGTTCCAGATCATCAAGATGTCCTGCCAGCCGCTGATGCTGGGCGACCAGCGCCGGACCGGCTTCGGCCTGCCGGACGTGCCGCGCGCTGTCGGCCTGTTGCCTGCACACGGACTGGCAGCACTCGGATCAGCGCTCGGCGGCAACCTGGGCGCTGCCGCCGGCGCCGGTATCGGCTCGCTGCTCGGTTCGCCCGCGATGCGGACGCTGCCGAACGCCTATCGCGACCTGCCTGCGGTCCATGCGCAGAATGCTGCACTGGGCATGGGCCTCGGGCTGGCGTCGCTCGATCCGTACATGAATTATCTGGCGCAGGTCAATCCCGGTCTGCGCTACGGAATGTGGTAAGTCTGGCCGCGACCTAAAAAAGTGCAGTTCGGCGATGTTGCGACGGAACTTGTTCCATGCCAAGGGGTCATGTCGTTTACGCAAGCGAGGATTGCGCTCGCGACCGTCAACCGAGACTTTTTGAGGATGATCATGGAACACCAGCAACGACACCAACAGCAACCGCACGCGTTGTCGTCACAAGAGAGCTACAACCCGAATCATCTGCTCGACACCCTGCGCGAGCGGATGAAACTCAAGAACGATGCGGCGCTGTCTCGAGCACTCGAGGTCGCACCGCCGGTCATCAGCAAGATTCGCCACCGCACCCTGCCGGTCGGCGCATCGCTGCTGATCCGCATGCATGAGGTCACGCAAATGAGCATCCGCGAATTGCGCGACCTGATGGGCGACCGCCGCACGAAATACCGGCTCTCAGACGCGCAGGGCAAGCCGAAGCCCGCCCTGGACCAGCAGGGACAGCAGGCCTCGTCAGGACAGGAGCGGCAACCGGGATCGCAGCATCACTGAAGCGGCGCCTGAGCGCCGCTTCAGAACACGACGAGGTCGCGCATGCTCTCGCCGGCATCGAGCCGGTCGAAGCCGCGATTGATATCGTTCAGTGTCATGCGCTCGCCCAGCAGCTTGTTGACTGGCAGCTTCCCGGCAAGGTAGAGGCCGATGTAGCGCGGCACGTCGCGCGCCGGCACGCAGGAGCCGATGTAGCTGCCTTTCACGGTACGCTCCTCGGCTACCAGGCTCACCTGCTGCAGCGGCCACTGGTGCTGCGGGTGCGGCAGGCTGGCAGTGACTGTCGTACCGCCGCGCTTTGTGACCCGGTAGGACAGCTCCATTGCCGGGATGACGCCGGCCATTTCGAACGCGAAGTCGACACCGCCGCCAGTCGCTTCCTTCACTTTCGCCACGGCGTCCGGATCACGGGCGTTGACGGTGAAGGTGGCGCCCAGTTCGCGCGCCTTGGCCAGCTTGCTGTCATGCAGGTCGATCGCAACGATGTCGGTTGCGCCAGAGGCTGCCGCGCCGAGCAGCGCGCACATGCCGACGCCGCCGAGTCCGATCACTGCCGTGCTTTGACCGGGCTGCACCCTCGCGGTATTGACCACGGCGCCGACGCCCGTCAGTACCGCGCAGCCGAACAGCGCGGCCTCGACCGGATCGATGTCGTGCGAAATTTTCACGCAGGAGCGGCGCGACACCACCGCATGCTCGGCAAACGCAGACACGCCGACGTGGTGATGCACCGCCTGCGGGCCGAGGTGCAGGCGCCGTTCGCCCGACAGCAGCGTGCCCTTGCCATTGGCATCGGCACCCGGTTCGCACAGTGCCGGGCGGCCTTCCATGCAGGGCAGGCAGTGGCCGCAGCTGGGCACGAACACCAGCACCACGCGGTCGCCGGGCTTCAGGTCGTGCACGCCGTCGCCCGCCTGCACGACCGTGGCCGAGGCCTCATGCCCGAGCGCCATCGGCACCGGGCGCGGTCGCACGCCGGTGATCACCGACAGGTCCGAATGGCAGAGCCCTGCCGCCGTCATCTTCACCAGCACCTCGCCGGGGCCCGGCGGATCGAGTTCGATTTCCTCGATCACCAGCGGACGACTGTCGGCAAATGGTGCGGACTTGTCCAGCGCATGCAGAACGGCGGCACGGGTCTTCATCGTAGGGCTCCCTGAAGTGACTGCGTCAGATGGTACGGCCTCCGTCGACCGGCATTTCAAGCCCGGTGAGGAATTCGGCGCCATCGGTGCCGAGAAAAACGGCAGCGGCGGCCATGTCCTTCGGCTCGCAGAACCGGCCGAGCGGAATCGTCGCAACGAACTTCGCGCGGTTTTCCGGCGTGTCCGGCACGCCCATGAAATCGCCGAGCAGGCCGGTTGCGCCCATCACCGGGCACAGCGCGTTGACGCGGATGTTGTCGGGCGCGAGTTCGACCGCCATCGCGCGCGACAGCAGGTTCACTGCCCCCTTCGAGCCGTTGTACCAGGAGAGGCCTGGACGCGGACGAATGCCGGCAGTCGAGCCGACGTTGATGATCACGCCGCCCTTGCCGCGCTGGCGCATCAGCGGCACCACCGCGTGCGCCATGAAGTAGATCGACTTCACGTTCACGTTGAACACGCGGTCGAAAGTCTTTTCGTCCACGTTCAGCATCGGCTGGTTCTTGTGCGTGGTACCGGCGTTGTTGATCACAATGTCGGGAATGCCGAAGGCATCGATGCAGGCCTGCACCATTTTCAGTACCGATTCCTGATTCGCGACGTCGGTCGCGACCGCCTTCGCATTCGCGCCGAGCTTCGCTGCGACGCGCTCGCCGGCTTCTGCATTCAGGTCGGCGATGATGACTTTCGCGCCTTCGCGCACATAGGCCTCTGCCATGCCCTCGCCGAAGCCGCTCCCGGCGCCGGTGATGATGGCGACTTTGCCTTCAAGTTGTCCCATGGTGTCTCCTCTGATCGTTCAAATTCGCTGGGTTGATACCTTCACCGGGCGGAACGCCGCCGCCCCGCGTTCTGTCCCCGGCGCGGGCCGGGGCCGGAGGCGTTGCCTTACTCGCCGTGGTGCAGCACCACCGTCTTGGTCGTGCTGAACTCTTCGAGTGCAAGGAAGCCCTTCTCGCGTCCGTGGCCGCTGCGCTTCATGCCGCCGAACGGCAATTCCACGCCGCCGCCGGCGCCGTAGCAGTTGATGAATACCTGGCCGGTATGCAGTCTCGCCGCCATGCGCTGCTGGCGGCCTCCGTTCTCGGTCCAGACGCCCGACACCAGGCCGAATTCGGACGAGTTCGCGAGCTGGATTGCATCGGCCTCATCCTTGAACGGCATCGCTGCCAGCACCGGACCGAACACCTCCTGGCACGCGAGCTTGTGGTCGCGCGGCACCGCACCGAACAGCGCCGGCGCGACGAAATACCCCTCTTTCGAGAGGCCGTCGGCGAGGCTCGCGCGCGCCAGCAACGGCACGCCGGTGGCGATGGCGTCATCGATGAAGCCATTCACGCGATCGAACTGTTTTTTGTTCACGATCGGACCGCAGTCGAGATCCATCTCGGGCGTGCCTACCCTCACCTTCTCGAATGCCTCTGCCACGCGCCTGGTGAAGCTTTCATAGATGTCCTGCTGCACCAGCAGGCGACTGCCCGCCGAGCAGGTCTGGCCGGCATTCTGCGTAATCGCCCTCACGATGATCGGCACCGCCTTCTCAACGTCGACATCGTTGAACACGATCTGCGGCGACTTGCCGCCCAGTTCGAGCACGCAAGGCACCGCATTTTTCGCCGTCGCCTGCTGCACCATCACGCCTACTTCCGGCGAACCGGTGAACGTGGCGAAATTGATGCCGGGATGCGCGCTCAGCGCAGCGCCCGCCTCGTAGCCGTAGCCGGTGACCACGTTCAGTGCGCCTGCAGGGAGGCCGGCCTCGACAAACAGCTCGGCCAGCTTCAGCGGCGCAAGGCAGGCATCCTCCGACGGCTTGAGCACGCAGGCATTGCCCATGGCGATCGCCGGCGCCAGCGTGCGGCCGAACATCTGCGCCGGATAATTCCACGGAATGATGTGCGCGGTCACGCCATGCGGCACTCGCACTACCTGCACGTTGTAGCCGTTCAGGTAAGGGATCTGCTGGCCATGGATCTTGTCGGCAGCGCTGCCGTAAAACTCGAAGTAGCGTGCGACCGCCACGATATCGTTACGGGCCACCGTCATCGGCTTGCCGGTATCGCGCGCCTCGATCTGCGCGATCTCATCGGCATGCTTCACGATCAGGTCGGCGAACTTCATCATGATGCGGCCGCGCTCGGTGGCCGTCATCCGGCCCCACGCGCCGTCCAGCGCCTTCTGCGCGGCCTGCACGGCTGCATCGATATCGGCGGCCGTGCCGCGGTCGATCGTGGTAAACGCCTTTGCGTCACAGGGATTGATTACGTCAATCGTGCGGCCGTCGGACGCGCTGCGCCACTGGCCGTCGATCAGGATGGTTGCCATTGTCTTCTCCTTTGCTTGTCTCGTTCAGTGCGCGCCGGCCCGCTCGGCGTCGGTAACCAGTTCGCCGCGTTCCAGCGTGAGCGTTGCATCCGGCAGGTCCCGCAGCAGGCTGCGGTTGGATTCAGTCACGACGATGCAGAGCTCGGGCGCAATCTGGTGCAGCCGCCGCAAGGCTTCCGCATACTGCGCCGCGAGTACGGGCGCCAGTCCCTGAAAGGGCTCGTCGAGCAGCACCAGCTTCGTGCCGACCATCAGCGCGCGGCCAAGCGCGGCCATCTTGCCCTGGCCGCCGGACAGTGCCGCGCCGGAGCGTCCCAGCATCTCCTTCAGCTGCGGCACCACATCCAGCACGCGGGCGAGCCGCCGGTCAACCTCGGTCGGCGGCAGGCGCAGGACGTCGCACGGCAGCCGCAGGTTCTCTTCCACTGTCAGGGTCGGGAACATCACGCGCTCTTCCGGCGCATAGCCGATGCCGAGCGCGGTGCGGCGATGCCCGGGCGTGCGGGTGATGTCGGCACCCGCCATCGATATCGTGCCGCCCGTCACTGGCAGCAGGCCCATGATCGCGCGCAGCAGCGTGGTCTTGCCGGCGCCATTGCGGCCGACTACGGCCAGCAGCTGTCCCGCGCGGAATTCGGTGGTGATGCCGCGCAGGACCGTGTTGCCCGCGATGCTCGCGTTCAGTCTGTCGATCTTCAGCATCTCATTCCCCGATCACATTGGCGCGGATCACGGGATCGGCAAGCACGTCGGCCGGCGTGCCGTCGGCCGCCACTTTGCCGGCAATCCATGCAGCGACCCGGGTCGCATAGTTGGACACGATGTCGACATCGTGCTCGACGAAGATCGCGGTCACCTTCTGTTCGTCCAGCGCGCGCATGATGGTTGCCATCAGTCCATGCTTCTCGTCGGTGGATACACCGGACGTCGGTTCGTCCAGGATCAGCAGGCGCGGCTTCAGCACCAGTGCCATGGCAATGTCGAGCAGCTTGCGCTGGCCTTCGGGCAGCGCACCGGCCAGCTCGTCGGCACGGGCGGCAAGGCCGACCATCTCGAGTACATGATCGATCTCCGCCGCCGGCACGGCCTCGGCCAACGGCGACCACAGTCCGCCAGCGCCGCGCTTGCCGGCTGCAGCGATGCGCACGCAGTCGCGCACCGTGTGTTCCGAAAACAGCTGCGGGAGCTGGAAGGAGCGCACCATGCCGCGCAGCGCGATCTGGCGCGGCTTCAGGCGCGTCACTTCGCGGCCATCGAAAAATACCTGACCCGCGTCGGGCCGGATCAGGCCTGTGCAAATGTTGATGAAGGTGGTTTTGCCGGCACCGTTCTGGCCGATCACGGCCAGACGCTCGCCCTCGTTCAGCGAAAAATCGATTTGGTCGGCGACCACCACCGCGCCGAACGCGAGTTGCAGCCCGCGGGTCTGCAGCAGGGGTGCGCTCATACCGGCCTCCGCTTCGCTTCCAGCAGGGCCGACAGGCCGCGCGGCGCAAGGAATACCATCGCAATCAGCACGAAGCCGAGCACCATTTGCCATGCGCCGGTCAGGTAGGCGGCAGCGAACAGTTTCACGAACTCGAAAATCGCCGCGCCGATAAAGGCACCGACCGGGTGGCTGACACCGCCGAGGATCGCGACGAACACGATTTCTCCGGAGCGAACCCAGTAGCCCATCTCAGGGGTGACCAGCCCCTGCGCAATCGCGAAGATCGCTCCCGACAATCCGCACAGCATCGCCGAGATCACGTAGCCGACCCACAGCGTACGATAGGCGGAAATGCCGACATACTCGAGACGTGTCTCGTTGGTCTTGATCGCACGCAGCGCCTGTCCCGCCGGCGACTGCAGGTAGCGCTGCACCAGCCAGCCCAGCAGCAGCGCTAGCACGACGCCGCTGACCAGCAGCGTGGTCTCGTACGCGCTGCGCTCCATCGCAATGCCGAAAAATGGCGGACGCTCGACCCGCAGTCCGTCGGAGCCGCCGGTGAAAGCAAAGAATTTGACCAGCGCCGCATACAGCACCATCGACAGCGCGAGGTTCAGCATGCCAAAGAAAATGCCGCGATAGCGAACAACGAAAGAGCCGATCACTGCGCCGGCCAGCGCGCCGACCACGGCGCCGAGCACCAGCAGCAGCGCACTGTCGACCTGCGCCAGATGGCGGGTGGCGAACGCCACTGCATAGCCGCCCGCACACACATACAGCGCATGGCCGAACGAGATCTGGCCGGAGACGATCAGGATGGAAATGCCGAGCGCGGCAATGCCGAACGCCGTGCCGAGAATCAGCGGCGTCTTCATCCACGGGGCCACCAGCGGCAGCAGCAAAGTTGCCGCAGCCAGCAGCAGGACAGCGAATTTGGCCTTGCGCATCAGACTCTCCTCGCCTGAGCGACAGAAAACAGGCCCTGCGGCCGGAACAGCAGCACCAGCACCATGATCAGGAACGGCACCAGCACCTCCATCTCCGGAAACAAATAAACCGTGAAAGAACGGGCGAGGCCGATCAGGATCGCCGCTACCAGCGCCCCCTCGACCTGCCCGAGGCCCGCGGTGGCGACGACTGCAAAGGACAGCACGATCATCTCGGCGCCGATGCCCGGCACCCACGAAACCGTCGGCGACGCCAGCGCACCGGCCAGCGCACCGAGCACCGAGCCGACCACGAAGGTCAGCAGCGAGATGCGCTTGACGTTGATGCCCAGCGCTGTCGACACCTCCCGGTTATGGGAGACGGCAACGATCTGGCGGCCGACCGGGCTGTACTTCAGGAAGGTGCGCAACGCAAAAAACACAGCCAGCGCAACCCCCGGCAGCACCAGCAACTGGTATCGGGTGTAGGTGATGCCGAGTACATCGGCCGTGCCGAGGTAATTGACGATGTCAGACACGAAATACGGCTGCACGCCCCAGACCAGGCGCTGAAGGTCTTCGAAAATCATGAAGGCGGAGAACGTGATCAGCAGTTGCAGGATCGGATCCTTGCTGTAGATATGGCGCATCAGCGATGTCTCCATCAGCGTGCCGAACACGATGCCGACGATAATCGCTGCCAGCGGGAGGATCAGTAGTGACCATCCCGGCGACAGGCCGAACGAGGCCGCCCACAGTCCGAGGCTCGCCGCCATGTAGCCGCCGAGCGCATAGAAGCTGCCGTGTGCCATGTTGATGATGTTCATGACGCCGAACACCAGCGTCATGCCGAGCGCTACCAGGAACAGCAGCGCAGCATAGGACAGGCCGTCGAGGACGGCCAGGATATAAAGCTCCTGAGGCATGTTCTGTCAGCTGCCTCAGTACTGTCGGATGCGCGAGTCGTTGACCAGCGCCGGCTTCAGGGTCTTCACCCACTCGGGCGACTTCTGGCCGACCGGCGTGGTGATGATCTCTGCCGGGTAGATCGCGATCTTCTCGAGCGTCGGGAAACTGTAGTCAGCCGTCTTCTTGGTGATACCCAGCAGCTGGTCTTCCAGGCCCTGTCCGTCTTCGCGCATTTTCACGGTATTCGTCAGGCCGCGGAACTCGACCGAATGCATTGCATCGGCTACCTGCTCGATCGACGGCCACTTGCCCTTGTTGGCCTTGATCGCGGCCTGGTAGCCGGCGACCAGCCCGTCAATCCCCTGCACCATGTGGTAAACCGAGTAGATCGGATAGGTGCCGGTCTTGGCGCGGAAGGTCTTGACGAAGTTGTTCAGCTTTGCGTTGTCCTTGTGTTCCGGATGCAGGAAGTAGTGGTCGCCGCGCGCGCCGACGATCACACCGTCAGGCAGCGTCGTGCCCAGCCGCTCGAGCGAGCTCTCTGCCAGTGGCAGCACGAACAGCGACTGCCGGAACAGGCCGCGCTGTGCGGCCTGTCGCGCAAAGGTATCCAGATCGCCGCCCCATGCAGTCGACAGGATCACTTCAGGGCGCAGCGCCTGCAGCCGGCTGATCTCGGTCGAATAGTCGGTCGCGCCGAAGCGCGGGAACATCTCCGCCACGATCTTGACGTCCGGCTTGAGCGCCAGAAGCGTGTTGCGGAACAGCTCCCAGGAATCGCGGCCCCATGCATAGTCCTGGTTGACGACGGCGATCGACTTCAGGTTCGGACGCTGTTTCAGCAGGTAGAGCACGGTGGACACCATTTCTGGCGTCGCATTGGCCTGCGTGCGGACCGCGTATTTGTAGCGGCGATCCTCCAGCACCTTCTCGGTGCCGCAGTCCCACATGATGTTGAGTACCTTCAGGTCCTCGGCGACCGGTGCGAGGGTGTTGCAATTGCCGCTCGAGATCGCGGCGAGCATGACGCGCGTGCCGCCCTCCTGCACCACCCGGCGGTATTCCGACAGCAGCTTGTCAGCGCCGACGCCCTCGTCGATAAAGGTCGGCACCAGCTTGGCGCCATTAATGCCGCCCGCCGCATTCAGTTGTTGAATGTAGAGCTCGGCCGCCTCCTTCGCCGGCACGCCGAATACCGACGCGGGGCCGGACAGGAAGGTGGTAATGCCGACCTTGATTTCGGCCGGCTGCGTCTGGGCGATGGCGCTGCCGCCCGCCATGGCGGCCACCAGCCCCGCCACCAGGCTGCAGAGTGCGCGTCGGATCATGAATGTCTCCTCTCGTCGGGCAGGGGTCGCCCGTCATTGTTCTATTGGCACAATGGGCGGCAGTCTGAATCACAACCGCCCCCCCGGCAAGCAGGGTTTTTTAAACGGCGCATTTTGAAATTGCGAATCCCGTCGCTCTGCACCATTCAAACCGGCATAACTGTCCTGCGCTCATGCGCTTTCCTTCTCTAATGCAGCGCAATAAGTGTCTGAGTCGAGATGTGAATTCAGTGATCAGACCAGTTGACACACAATCAACTGGCTATCATTATCTGCTACAGAACCAAATCATAGCCGCGCCCGCCAACGGGCCGGCGGTCGAAGCAGTCTCGCCGGCGAGGCGGCAGTTCGCCGGAGGTCTAACAATAACCACCACGGAGGAGAACGCATGAAGAAGACCGGTTTGTTGGCATCAATGCTCGCGGCGCTGTGTATCAGCACCGCTCCATCGGCCCAGTCCCAGGAACTGTATTGGGCAACCAGCGGCTTTTTCGGGCCGTTCAACATTCAGGGCCTGATCCCGACCTTCCCGCAGGCGAAGGACATCACGATTCCCGTATCGATGTGGATCCTGAAGCACCCGAAGGGCCTGGTGGTGTTCGACACCGGTAACAACGTTGCCATTTCGGACGGTATGGACAACTGCAAGAAGTACTGGGCGGCAGGCAATTGCGACTTCCTGAAACCCAGCCAGAAGCGGTCCGACGTGATCGACGCGCAGTTGCAGAAGCTCGGCTTCAAGGTCGACGACGTGAAAGTCGTGATCAGCTCGCACAGCCACCTCGACCATGCCGGAAACATTGGCATGTTCCCGAAGGCGATCCACATCATGCAGAAGAAAGAGCTGTACCAGGGCTGGTGGCCTGAGAAATTCCAGGGTCGCGAGCCGAACGGCAGCTTCGTGCTGAATGACATGAATGCGGCGCGCGGCTACAACTTCTTCGAAATCGAAGGCGACTACGACCTGTTCGGCGACGGTTCGGTGAAGATCATCTCGACGCCGGGCCACACGCTGGGCCACCAGTCGCTGAAGATCAAGCTGCCGCAGACCGGTACCGTGATCCTCACGCAGGACGCGATCTGGATGCAGGAAAACGCCGACGGCTACGTGGCCGGCCTGAACTACAGCGTGAAGGACTGGACCGATTCGGCCAACAAGCTGAAGATGATGCGTGATATCGAGGGCGCCAAACTGCTGTTCGCCCACGATGCGCCGCAGTTCGACAAGATGGGCAATCGCTGGCACAAGTAATTCGCTGAATGCGGTACCTCGAACCCCCGCCTCCGGCGGGGGTTTTTTACGCCTCGCCCTGCGGTTGCCGTGTCCGTCAAGGCGTCACATCGGACTGATCGAGGCTGGCTTTCCTTCTGATTTCGCAATGATCGAACTGAACCAGGTAGTAAAGCGTTACGGCAGCAAGACCATCCTGCACGACATTACCTTCGACGTGAAACCCGGCGAAATCGTCGGCTTCCTTGGCCCGAACGGCGCAGGCAAGACCACCACCATGCGGTTGATCGCCGGTTTCACCACCGCTTCCTCCGGCACCGTGCGCGTCGCCGGCCATGATATGGCCACCGAGCGCGAAGAGGCCGCGCGCAAGATCGGCTATCTGCCGGAACAGCCGCCGCTGTATGACGTGCTGGATGTGACCGCCTACCTGACCTTCGTGGCTCGCGCGCGCGGCGTGCCGGCACCGAAGATCCGGCAGGAGCTCGAGCGTGTCATCACCGCCTGCCGGCTGGAAGCCGTGACGCGGCGCGAGATCTACAAATTGTCCAAGGGCTACCGGCAGCGCGTCGGCCTCGCGCAGTCGCTGCTCGGCGAGCCGGAAGTCCTGCTGCTCGACGAGCCGACCGCCGGCCTCGACCCTGGGCAGATCCAGGAAACGCGCGAAGTGATTCGCAATTTCGGCCGCGAACATGCACTGCTGCTGTCGACGCACATCCTTCCGGAAGTGACGCTCATCTGCCAGCGGATCGCAATCATTAACCACGGCCGCCTGCTGGCAGTCGACACGCCGGAAGCATTGCAGCGGGCGGCCGACCAGAGCGAAAGCGTTTACCTGCACGCTTCCGGCGAGCGCGGAGCGATCGAGCAGGCGCTGCTGGCGGTGGATGGCGTACTGGGCGTGCGCCTCGAACCGATGGCGGCGCGCCCGGGCCTGTTTGCGATCGAGTGCAGCGTGAAATCGGCCGATGGTATCGAGGCGCGCATTGCCCGCGCTGCGAACGCCGCCGGCGATTTGCATCATCTCGAACTTCGCCAGCCCACTCTGGAGAACATTTTCCTCAACTACGTGCGCCAGTCGCCGGCAGTGGCCGTCGCATCTGAAAAGGAGGCCGCATGAACGCATTCACCGGCCTCGGCGCGATCTATCGCAAGGAGATCGCCACTTACTTCCGCTCGCCGATCGCCTACTTCGTGATCGCTGTGTTCCTGCTCGGCACAGGCTACTTTTTCACGTACAACATCTTCCTGACCGGCGTGGGTACGATGAACTCGACCTTCCAGAACATGGGCATCCTGCTGCTGACGCTGGCGCCGGTGCTGACGATGCGCCTGTTCTCGGCCGAGTACAGCGGGCGCACGATGGAACTGCTGCAGACGCTGCCACTGCGCAGCTGGGAAGTCGTGCTCGGGAAGTACCTGGGCGCGCTGACCATCCTGCTGCTGATGACGGCCGCGACCACCATCAACCTGGTACCGCTCTATCTGTATGGCACACCGCAGACGCCGAACATCCTGTCAGGCTACCTCGGCTTCCTGCTGCTCGGCATGGCCTGTATCGCGATCGGCCAGTTCTTTTCTTCGCTGACCGAGAACCAGATCGTCGCCGCACTGATCACGGTGCCGGTGCTGCTCGCTTTCTGGTTCGTTGGCCACCTGCAGTCGCTGCAGTCATCCGAGATGCTGCAGGACCTGTTCGCCCACCTGTCATTTGCGCTGCATTTTGCGGACTTCATCCGCGGCCTGCTGCGCTCTGAGGGCGTGGTCTTTTTCCTCGTCGTCAGCGCGTGTGCACTGACCCTCAATTCCTGCTACCTGCAACTGCGCCGCTGACACCATGGATTCCTCATTTCGTTCGGGCCTGACCCTGATCGCCGGGCTGCTGCTGCTCGCCGGCGCAGCGGTCGCCAATGCCCTTATCGTCGGCTCGTCGGCGGCGGCCGTCGTGCTGCTGCTTGCCGGCCTGCTGGTGACGGCCTTTTCGCTGTTCCGCCTGCGGGACGAATTGCGGAGCCTGATCCGCCAGGGACGCGGCGAACTGCTGCTGTCGACGTTGGGACTGCTGGCGGTGCTGGTCGCAGTCGCATGGGTGGCCACGCTGTACCCCGCACGGCTGGACATGACCGCCGACCGCGAGCATTCGCTGGCGCCGCAGACGATCACCATGCTCAAGGCAATCGAGAAGCCGGTGGACATCGTGTTCTTCCACGACCGCGGCATGCGCGAAACCGTCGAGCTGTATGAGCAGATCGCAGCGCAGAACCCGAAAATCAATGTCCGCTTCTTCGATCCGATGCTCAATCCCTCGCAGGCCAAGCTGTTCGGCGTCGAGTTCGCAGGTACCGCGCTGATGGAAAGCGAAGGCCGCAAGCTGACCGTCAACGGACCGACCGAGACCGACATCGCCAACGGCATCCTGCGCGTCACCCAGGGCAAGCAGCAACTGGCCTGCTTCCTCGACGGCCATGGCGAGCCCGACCCGTTCAGCCTCGAATCGCACGACCACACCGAGGGCGACGCCGGCCACTCGCACGGCCTGGAAACCAAGCTGGTCCAGCATGAGCGGCACGGCATGGCCAAGGCGCGCGGCTCGCTCGAGGCAATGAATTACGTGGTCGAGAAAGTCAGCCTGCTGTCGGCCGACAATGACCTGTCGCGCTGCTCCGTGCTGCTGGTGGTCGGGCCGCGCTTCCCGCTGCTCGAGCGCGAGATCGCCACGGTCGAGCGCTTCCTGAACGACGGCGGCAACGCGATGTTCCTGCTGGATCCGTTCGTTCAGACGGGGCTGGAAAAGCTGCTGACGCGGTACGGCCTGAAGCTTGCCGACGGCATGGTAATTGACGAATCCAGCCACTTCTGGGCCGACATCTCCGCGCCGGCGGTCAGCGACTACAACCGGCATGAGATCACGCAAAAGCTGCCGCTGTCCTTCTTCCCCGGCGTGCGCGCGATACTGCCCACGGCGCAACCCGTGCCGGGCGTTGCCGTGAGGCCGCTGGTCAACTCGTCGCGGTCGAGCTACGTCAGCCGGGAAAAGACGCGCCTGATCCGCGCCGGCGGAGGCGAAGCTGCCGGGCCGCAAACCCTGATGGTGGTGGCAAGCTTCAACCCGGAAAATGCGTCGGCGGCTGAGATGGTGATGCGCCAGCTGCGCGGGGAATCGACCGAAGCCGATCAGCCCGCGGCGCCGGCCGGCGACCGCAAGCCCTCGCGCATCGTGGTCGGCGGCGACGCCGACTTCGCGACCAACTCGTATTTCCATGTGCTGGGCAACGGCGCGCTGTTCCTGAATGCGGTCAACTTCCTCGCATCGCGCGAAAACCTGATCGGTGTCGAACCGCGGACCTATGACCTGCCCTATGTGCACATGACCAACACGCAGATGAAGGGCACCTTCCTGTTGTCGATCATCCTGGTGCCGGCATTGATGGCCTTGCTGGGACTGGTTGTCTGGTGGAGGCGTCGATGACTCGCGGAATGAAACGGCTGCTGCTGATCTGGGCGGTGTTTGCGCTGCTGGCCGCCGTCATCTTTGCGAACCAGCGCGAGCGCGGCACGACGGCCGAGGCAAACAACCGACATGATCCGAAGTGGCTGCTGCCGATCGCCTATGCCGAGCTGGGCAGCCTCGAGGTGATGCACAAGAACGGGCTGCATCGCTTCGAGCGTGACAGCGAAGGCCAGTGGTTTTATCACGGGCTGCACGGTGCGGACAGCGCCGATCACCAGCATCGCGCCGACCCGGCGCTGTCGGCGACCATAGGCGAGGCGATGGCGATGTTCAGCCGGACGCAGCGCGAGCAGAGCGTGCCGCTGCAGGACAGCGGCGATGAATACGGCGTGGTGAAGCCCGACATGCTGATCCTCGCGTATCGTCCGAAGGCTACCGAACCGGTGCTGCGGCTGGCGGTCGGCAGCGTGTCGCCCGACGGCTACGCACGCTACGTGCTGCCGCTTGGCGCGCGCGAGGCGGTGACGATCCCGAATTACCAGGTCACGAACCTGCTGGCCATGATCGATGCCGCCGGCAAGGCCGCCGGGACGGCCGGCGGCAAGTGAAGGTAATGCGGGCCTGGCGGCGGATGTCGACCATCGCGCTCCGGACGTTCGGGCGCGCTGCGGTGCTCTGGACGGTCGCTGCCGGCAGCGCCTGGGCTCACTCAGGCGATGCGACCGGCTTCGTTGCGCTGACGATCCGCGGTGACACCGTCAGCTACCGCCTGACGCCGACCGGCGGCACCACCGGTGCCGCAGCGCCGCTGAGCGAAAAAATCACGATTGCAGCCGACGGCAGGCCGTGTCGGCTGACATCAGCCACCGAATGGGACCTGGACTTCCGCTGCGATGCCATACCGGCTGAGCTCCGCATACGCGACGACCTCGCCGATGCCCTCGGTGACCAGCATCATGTAATCGGCATGGCCACCTGGGCCGGCGGCAGCCAGTCTTTTGACCTGTCATCCCGTCAGCGCGAGGCTACCGTGGCGCTGGCAGCGACCGGCACCGCATCGCCGCAAGGTGCGGTTGAATTTTTCCTGCTCGGCATCGAGCACATCGTCACTGGCTACGACCACCTGCTGTTCCTGCTAATGCTCGTCCTGTGCGGCGGACACTGGGTGCAGCTGCTGAAGATCGTCACTGCGTTCACGCTCGCGCACAGCATCACGCTGGGGGCCGCCGCGCTCGACCTGGTGCGGCTTCCCTCCTATCTGGTAGAAGCCGTTATTGCACTATCGATCGCCTATGTGGCTTTTGAAAATCTCGTGCCGCGCTATGCGCTGTCGCGCCGCTGGCTGGTCAGCTTTCTGTTCGGGCTGGTGCACGGCTTCGGCTTTTCGTCGGTGCTGGCCGAGATCGGGCTGCCCAAGGGAAGCGAATTGGTGGCCCTGCTGAATTTCAACCTGGGCGTCGAGGCCGGACAGATGGCGGCCGTGCTACTGGTACTGCCGCTGCTGGCCTGGCTGCGTCGCAGCACCTGGCAGCAGCGTGTTGTGCAGGCGACATCAATGGTGGTGCTGGCGGTCGGGCTCGGCCTGTTCGCCGAGCGCCTGGCCACCGCAGGCTGACGCCGCTCAGTCCCAGAGGAGCATGCCCACACGGGGCGAAGCGGCGATGCCCCACACCCGCTGGAAGGCGGCCTGCATCTGCGCGTCAGTAGCGGCGCCGCCGAACGCGGCCAACCTGAGCGCCTTCGCCTCCAGTTCCGGACGCGTCAGCGTATTGCCGGGATCGCCTTTCGGTTCGTCGACGCGCGAGTGCAGCACCCGTCCGTCGCGCGTATGCACCGTGACCTTGCCGATCCAGCGGGCAGGATACGCGCGGTCCACCTCCTCATCGAGCTGCATCTTCACGCGCACCCGGAAGTCGGCGATGTCCGGGTCGCGGTAGCGGCTCTCGAACTCCTTCACGCCGGCCGAGCCCTCGCAGGCGATCAGGCCGAGCACGGTCCCCATCGAGAATTTGCCCTGATGCGCAGTCTGCGGGTCCGTCACCGGCCCGAGCACATCGATCGCGCCCTGGTGCACATGCGTAATCACCTCGGCAATGTCCGCCGCCTTCAGGCCGTGTTCGTGCATCGCCTTCTGCAGGGCATCCGCGGCCGGGTGGGTATGGCGGCAGCTCGCGTGGAACTTGAACGAGGTCTCGATCGTGGCCCAGCGCTCGCCGAGCCGGTCGGTGAGCGCGGCCGGCCTGGCGTCGGTCGACATGCCGGCTGCCATGCCCTGCTTGCCCTCCAGGATGCACTTGGCGCCGGTGAAGCCTTTCTCGGCCAGCAGCGCCGCCAGCATGCCGTCCGACGCCGCCTTCGCGGTATGCAGCTGCTTGGAGTCGGCCGCATCGCGCAGGAATTCCCACAGGCCAGCCGCCTGCGTACCGGCCGAGCCCATCGCGTGCTGCATGCGCGAGGGCGACAGGCCGACCAGCCGGCCGGCCGCGATCGCGGCAGCCACCGTGCCGACGGTGCCGGTGGTGTGGAAGGTGCGGTAATGCGAGCGCCCAAGGAACTCGCCGATCCGGATACCGCATTCGTAACCGGCGACGGCGGCGGTCAGCAGTTCGCTGCCCGAATAGCCGCGATCCTGCGCCAGCGCCAGCACCACCGGGAAAATGACAGCACCCGGATGAAACACCGATCCGTTATGCACGTCATCCTGCTCCGCATAATGGGACGACGCCGCATTCACCAGCGCTGCGAACAGCGGCGACGAGCGGCGGCGGGAGATCAGCATCTCCGCCCTGCCGTTCTCCGGCCCCTGCTCGCGGGCAATCGCCTCAATGGTCTGTACCGGCCGGCCGATCTTGCCGGCCAGCGTCGAGCCGAGCCAGTCGAGCATCAGATCCTCGGTACGGCGCAGTACCGGCTCCGGGATATCCTCGAAACGCAATGTCGATGCGAAATGCGCCAGTTGCGCGCTGGGTGCAAGCGTATCTTTCACTGAGACCTCCCCTGGTCAGAAAGAACGAGGCATGCCGAGCACATGCTCGGCGACGTAGGACAGGATCAGGTTGGTCGAGATCGGCGCAACCTGGTACAACCGGGTCTCGCGGAATTTCCGCTCGACGTCGTACTCGGCAGCGAAGCCGAAGCCGCCGTGGAACTGCAGGCAGGCATTGGCCGCTTCCCAGGACGCATCGGCCGCCAGCATCTTGGCCATGTTGGCCTCAGCGCCGCAGGGCAGCCCGGCGTCGAACAGTTCGCAGGCCCTGTAGCGCATCAGGCTGGCCGCCTCGATGTTCACGAAGGCCTTTGCGATCGGGAACTGCACGCCCTGGTTCTGGCCGATCGGGCGACCGAACACGACGCGCTCGTTCACGTATTTCGTCACCTTGTCGATGAACCAGTAGCCGTCGCCGATGCATTCGGCAGCGATCAGCGCGCGCTCGGCATTCAGGCCGTCAAGGATGTACTTGAAGCCTTTGCCTTCCTCGCCGATCAGGTTCTCGACCGGTATCTCGAGGTTCTCGAAGAACAGCTCATTGGTTTCATGGTTGACCATGTTGCGGATCGGGCGGACTTCGAGGCCCTTGCCGATCGCCTCGCGCAAATCGACGATGAAGATCGACATGCCCTCGGATTTCTTTGTCACCTCGGCCAGCGGCGTGGTGCGCGCGAGCAGGATCATCAGGTCGGAATGCTGGACGCGCGAGATCCAGACCTTCTGTCCGTTGACTACGTAGCGGTTGCCTTTGCGCACCGCCGTGGTCTTGATCTTCGTGGTGTCCGTACCCGTGGTCGGCTCGGTCACGCCCATCGACTGCAGCCGCAGTTCGCCCTTCGCGATTTTCGGCAGGTAAAAATCTTTCTGCGCGGCAGAGCCGTGGCGCAGCAAGGTGCCCATGTTGTACATCTGGCCATGGCAGGCACCCGAATTGCCGCCGGCGCGGTTGATCTCTTCCATGATCACCGACGCTTCGACGAGGCCGAGGCCGGAGCCGCCGTATTCCTGCGGAATCAGGGCGGCCAGCCAGCCGGCTTCTGTCAGCGCATTGACAAAGGCTTCCGGATAACCGCGCTCTTCGTCCACCTGCCGGAAATAGTCGGCGGGAAACTGGGCGCACAGGTCGCGCACGGCGTCACGGATGTCCTGGTGGGCATCGTTCTGGTGTTTCATGGATATTCCGGCTCGGGGCGGGCGCAGCAGCGCCCGGCATTGGACTAGAGATCTGCCGGAGAGTGTGCCCCGGCCGGGCGGCCGGAACAATTCGGAAGTTTATAAGTGCGGGTTTGCGCAGATCAGGTGGCGAACTGGCAAATGCCGGGCTGCGCCCGGCATGCTGTGCCGCAGGAACTGTCAGGCGGCAGTATGCTCGGCCGCGCTGCCCTCTTGCACCAGCAACTCCACCAGTTCCCGCGCGAACATGGGCAGCGACTGTTTGCTGCGCAGCACGATCTGCAGCTTGCGCACCGCCCAGTCGTCAGCGATCCCGACCGTGCGGATGTTCATGTATTTCGCATGGCGGGTGGCGGCGGAATACGGGATCACGCCGATGCCGACATTGGCTTCGACCATCCGGCAGGCGGCCTCGAAATTGCCCACCTGGATGCGGATCTTGATCTGGCGGTTCAGCTCATTGGCCGCGGCCGCAAGGAAGGCGTGGATTGCGCTGGCCTCGACCATGCCGACGAAGTCGTAGGCGAGCGCCTCGCCGAAATCGATCTGGTCGCGGGCAGCCAGCGGATGCGATTCCGATGTGACCAGCACCAGCCGGTCTTCGCGGAACGGCAGCACCTCCAGTCCGTCGGTACGCACATTCCCGGCCACGATACCCACATCCACCTTGCCCTCGGAGACAGCGCGCACGATGTCATTCGACAGGCGCTCCTTGAGGTCGATGTTGACATCGGGATGGCTGGCGAGGAACTGCGGCAGCAGCGCTGGCAGGAACTCGGCCATCGCGGTGGTATTGGCAAAAATGCGCACGTGGCCGCGCGAGCCCTTCACATACTCGGCCAGGTCGCCGCGCAGTTCGGTCAGCTGCTGCAGCACCAGCCGCGCATGGTGCATGAACGCCTGCCCGGGCGGCGTCAGCGTCACGCCCTGGCTGGTGCGGTACAGGAGCTTCACGCCCAGCCCTTCTTCAAGGTTCTTGATCCGGATGGACGCTGCAGGCAGCGACATGTGGGATCGCTCGGCGCCGCGTGTGAGGCTGTTCGCCTCCGCGATGTTGACGAAGAGCTTGATGTCGGGAAGGTCGAAGTGCGCAGCCATTGGGGGATCTCCTCAATTTTTTATTGTGTTGGCCCGGCCTGTCCGCTCCAGCCCCGGTTATGCCGGAGCGAAGATCGGAAAAGTGCCGAAATCGCCGGACAGCAGGGTCTTGCTGTCGCGGTGGCCCAGCCAGCCCTCGATCACGGTCGCGTAGACGCGCCTGAAATCTGTCGAGAACCGGAGATTACCACCTTCGTCGAGCTCTGTGAGCGATGGAACGACGCCATAGTGCCCGCCGCGGACCGGTTTCCCGATAAGGTACATATGGTTGGCGGTGCCGTGGTCAGTACCGAGACTGGTGTTTTCAGCGGCGCGGCGGCCGAACTCGGAGAACACCAGCACCGTGACATCGTCGGCGCGTCCGATGCGCTCCATGTCCTTCATGAAGCCGGCGATCGCATCCGACGCATACGACAGCAGGCGGCCGTGCTGCTCGTTCTGCTGCACGTGGGTGTCGAACGCATTGTGCCGGAAGGACACGTAGAACAGGCGGCTCGAGAGACCGGCGCTGATCATCGCAGCCACCTTCGGCAGGTCGAGCGCATTGATACCGTAGTCGACAGGCGTCTTGTACTTGTCCCATGCGGCGCGCACCAGCTGGGAGGCCTCGCGCGCGCTCTTGGCGACCTCGTCGAGATACCTGCGCGACGCATTGCTGCTGCCGCCGGCGACCGGGTTGTCGAGCAGTGCGCGACTCTGCAGCAGTCCTTTGCGCGCAAAGCGCTCGGGATCGTCGAACACCACCGGCACATGACGCTCGGACTGCACCGCCAGCGACTGGCGCTCGTCGATATTGACCAGGAAGTTCGGGGTCAGCTGCGGATCGATCGCGTCCGCCACGCGGCCCAGCCAGCCAAACCGCTCGCCCCCGTTCGGCACGCCGGTGTGCCAGTAGGCCATCGACTGGAAGTGCGACAGCGACTGCTGCGGATAGCCGCAGCCATGGACGATCGCCATCTTGCCGTCCTTGTACAACTGCTCAAAGCCCAGCATGCCAGGGTTGAAGCCGTATCGGTCGTCGATCTTGCGTACCTTGTCGGCGCGGATACCGATGCGGGGGCGCAGCCTGTAGTACTCATCGTCGGCGTACGGCACCAGCGTGTTCAGGCCGTCGTTGGCGCCGGACATCTCGACCACGACGAGAATGCGCTGGCCGGCACCGGCGGCATTGGCAGCAAGCGAAGGCAGCGGCAGGCCGGCCGTCAGGCCGAGGGCGCCGAGCGCCTTCAGCAGGTCCCGGCGCGAGGAATTCATGTGCGAATGGGCCATGGTGATTATCCGAGTTGGTAGGCAGGCAGCGAGAGGATCACGTGCAGCGCGTTGCGCAGCGCGTCCTCCATGTAGCTGTCCGCATGTTTCAGGTCGGCGGTGCCGAGGTCAGCCTCGAGCAGCGCGCCGATTTTTGTGCGCGTGACGGTATCGACCGGAACGGAAATGAAGCGCAGCAGCAAATGATCGACCGCCTGCTGCGCCGTGGCGCAACCGGCATCGCGCACCATCTGCGACAGGTCGATGCGCGCGGGCATGCGCGGGATTGGCTTGACCTTCTCGATCGTCTTGCGCCACGCGTGGTAACTGGCGAGGCGCGTATTGAAATCCTCGTCACGGTCGTTCTGCATCGACATCGACGTCACTTCTTTCCCGTCCGGCTTGGTGGCGGTCGTTACATCCTTTCCCATCGCGATCTTGTCGGCGACCGGGATGATGCCATAGCGGTCCTGCGGCACGCGGTCGGGCGCCACGAAGTCGATTGGCGGGAATACGGTGTCATAGACGAAATTGCCGCGCACCAGCAGCAGGCCCGGCGTAATCCAGCTCTTGCCGCTGGTCCAGCCGGCGACGTTCGGCGGATTCAGCAGCTTCTGGCCCATCATTTCGGTGAACTGGTTGAAATCGGGGATACCGGGCACTTCTTTCAGGCCCAGCTTGCGGTAGGTCGATACGGCCAGTTCGACCGGCGGCTTGATGCGGGTGCCGACCGACGCTTCGCTATAGAAGTCCCGGGATTGAAAGAGCGTTTCGAGGAAAGGCGCGATCTCGTAGTTTTTGTCGCGCAGCAGCCTGCCCAGCTTTGCGCCCATCTCCGGCGATACCTCTTCCCGCACGAAGTAGCGGTAGATCTTTGTGGCGATGTATTCGGATGTCACCGGCCTCGCGAGGATGATGTCGATCACCTGCACGCCGTCAAAATTGCCGGTCTCGCCGAGCACGGTCTTGCTGCCTCCGTCATGCTGCTGCGGATTGATGACAAACTCGAGCCCCTTGTAATTCCAGCCGGTAAATGCGCGCGCAGCTTCCTGGATATCCTTCTCGGTGTAATTGCCGACGCCCATGGTGAACAGCTCCATGATCTCGCGGGCGAAGTTCTCGTTCGGCGCGCCTTTCACATTCACTCCGGCGTCGAGATAAGCGAGCATGGCCGGGTCCTGCGACACCGCGATCAGCAGGTCGCGGAAATTGCCGGTGGCCTTCGCACGCAGCAGCTCGTTCTGCTTCAGCATCTTGCGATAGTCCTGCACCTTCTCGTCGCCGGTGGCGAAATGACCGTGCCAGAACAGGGCCATCTTTTCCTCCAGCGGACGCCCGGTGGCCACCATGCGGTTGGCCCACCAGTAAGCGATGCGCTGGGTCTCCAGCATGGTCACGCGCTTCCAGTACAGGAAGCGGTCGGCAACCTGCTGCAGCTTGCGGTTGCCGTCGGGCTTGGCCTTTACCCCGAGCGCTTCGCCGGTGCGCTTGGCCAGGTCGGTCGCCGCGGGGCGAGAAGGCGCAAACGGCTCGAGGCCCGGGTCGAAGGCGCCGGAATCCTCGAACGGCGGCAGCGGGTTGGGCACGGACTGGTAGCGCACCATCGCGCGCACTGCCTGTTGCGGCGTCATTGCAGACAGCCGACCGACTTCGTCCGGAGTGCCGCCGAAGCCTGCGCGCTCCAGCAGATGCGCGGCACGTTCGCGACTCCACTCTTCGGCCCGCAGCGGGGAGAGATCGTCCTGCCAGCTGGCAGGTGCGGCGAGGCTCGCCGGGCCCGCCATGACGGCGAGCGCGCTCAGCAGGCCGGCAACGGTGATGCGAATTGTATTCATCATGGGTCTGCCGCATCCCCGTGGCGGCCTGAATATTGAGACGGCTGGGAGGGCCGCCCCGGTTGATCGGATCATCGGTTCAGTCGATCGACTTATGCTCGGGTTTAATTATTTGGAACCGAGAGTAAAGCGCCGCGTGCTATCGTTGCAATAGAGGAAATCATGATTCATGCGCAGACGTGAACCGAACAAAGTTCATTTCAGGGGGAGGCAAGGGGCACCGCGCGGTGGCATGCGCGCTGCTGGCGGCCGCGCTGCTGCCGCCCGGTGCCGCTGCGGCGAACCTGTACGGTTTGCTCGACCAGGGGCTGGTCGGCGGTTTCGGCACGCGGATCAGGGCCGCTGACCAGGACATCCGGCATAACTGGGGCAGCGGCAACGGGACCGACATGCGTACGAACTACACCTCGCGGCTGGGGGTGGAAGCATTCGAGTCGCTGGCGCCGGGCCTGCAGATGGAAGCCCGGATCGAGGGCACGATCGACCCCAACCACACGTTCTATTTCGACCGCCATGTCTACGTTGCGCTCAACGGCGACTTCGGCAGCCTGCGCGTCGGCCGCACGCGCGACCTGATCAACGGCATCGCCAACCGGGTCGACCCGTTCACCAACGACGGGCTGGTGGAAGACAAGGTGCTGATCGCGCAGCAGGCCGGCATCGGCCTGTTCCGCATTCCCTACGCGCTGACTTATGTGTCGCCCATGGTCGATGGCCTGCAACTCAGCGTGCAATACGGGCTGCGGAAGTCCCCGGCCGACAGCACGGCGCTCAAGTTCACGATCACCGGGGACTATGCCAACTGGGGCTGGCATGCGGGCATCGACCTGCCATCGCGCGAACACATCGCCGGCCGGGCCGGCCCGTCCGTATACCGGTTCGGTCCGGATGCACGCAACATCGTCGCCGGCGCCTATCGCCAGATAGGCCCGGCACGGATCGCCGGTGAAGTCCTGCACAGTACGCGCGACATGGATGGCGCCGGTGTCGATCCCGCGCTGCCCCGCCCCGATACCCGGCCTTGGGCGTGGATTGCGTCTGCGCGCGTGCCGCTCGGCCCGGGCGAAGTCAAATTCGTGATGGTGAGCAGCGACCAGGTGTTCGGCAAGACCGGCGCGTGGCAGCCCATCCGCGAGATCGGCGGCGGCTACGAACTCTTCCTGTCCAAAAACACCATGCTTTATTTGCAACTCGGGCTTGAGCGCAAATCGGGCGGCGGGCACTGGCACAGCGGCATTTACACGCGCTTTTAGCGCGGATGCACGATGGCAGGTTTTCGCGCAAAATCCGGGCTCAAAGACAATCAACAATCCGGGACTTCCATGAACCTCTCCCCTACCGCCCGCCGCAGCCTCGGCGCGTTTTTCATTAGTGCCGCCGGGTTGCTCGCCTACGGGTTTGTGACAGCCGAAGGCACCGATGCCGCGCTGCTCGAGCGCGCGCGCGGCGTGTTCAAGCCCCTGCCGGATACCGCGCACGTCGATGACTATCCCCACTCGCCGGATCGGGTCGAGCTGGGCAGGAAGCTGTTCTTCGAAACGCGCGTGTCAACCGACGGTCGCACCAGTTGCGCCAGCTGCCATAACCCGAGTTACTACGGTGCCGACTCGCTGCCGCAATCGGTCGGCGTGCATGGCAAGCCGATGGCGCGCAACGCACAGACGGTATTCAACACGCCCCTCCTGATCGCGCAGCACTATGGCGGCAACCGGGTCAGCGTGGAGGAGCAGGCGCTCAAGGCGCTGACCAGCGCTTTCGCGTACGGGAACAAGAGCTACGAAGAGGCCGAGGAGAAACTGCGCGCGCTGAATTACGGCCCGCTGTTCGAGCAGGCCTTCCCGAACGAGAAAGAGCCTGTCACTGCCGAGCACTGGGCGGTGGCAATCGGCGCGTTCGAGCGCACCCTGCTGACGCCGGCGCCCTTTGACCGCTATCTGAAAGGCGACACGCGCGCGATCGGCGACAGCGCCAAGCGCGGGCTGGACAAATTCATCGGCTATGGCTGCGCAGCCTGCCACAATGGCTCGACGGTCGGCGGCCATAGCTTCCAGAAATTCGGCATCACCGAGGACTACTGGAATGCGACCGGCAGCGTCGAAATGCCGCAGCTGAAGGGGCGCGACAAGGGCAAGTTCCACGACACCGGCAAGCAGGAAGACATGTGGATATTCAAGGTTCCGCAACTGCGCAATGTCGCGATGACGCCGCCCTACTTCCATGACGGATCTGTCGCCACGCTGGACGATGCGGTCAGGATCATGGCGCGTCTCCAGTTGGGCCGTCAGCTGGACGATCAGGACGTGAAGGACCTGGTCGCCTTCCTGCAGACCCTGACCGGCGAGATACCGCCGCAGTTCGCGAATGTGCCGGCGCTGCCGGTCGCACCGTTCCGACCCAACTGAATTCTGTGCTTCCATGCCGGTCATGGTCCGACTGCTGCTGGCATGTGCGCTGGCCGGCGGGGCCGGCAGTGCCGCTGCATTCGAACGCTCCGACGGCGCGCAGGTCCGGTGCGAGGTCGAGCGCGACGGTGAACGGCGCGCTGTGCAGGAGGTGTGGCTGGGGCACGGCGAAAGCGGCGACCGGCATCCGGCGCTGGGCGGCGCTGCCGCAGCCGTGCGCCCCGACCCGGACGGCTGGCCGGTGATTTATTTCGATGTGGTCACCATGCGCACGTTCCGGCAGTCGGATCCGCACATGCTGGACTTCATCTTCTACCACGAGTGTGCGCACGCGACCGGCCCCGAGCGCGATGAACTCGAGGCCAACTGCGAGGCCTTCCTTGAACTTGAACGCCAGGGGCTGATGGATGAGCCGCTCGAGCGGGCGATCGCCGCCACCCACCGTAAGTGGCAGCGACTGCCGTCACGCTACGGCGGCAGTGGCATAACGTTTTGGGAAAAAACCCTGGCCTGCGTCGACGCTCGGCGCGGGCTCCCTAAAACAGAAAGTGCTGCCGACAGGCATTAAGCTGCTGCGGCCGGACGGTATTTCTCATAGTAAAGTGTCATCGAATTTCTCGCTGTTAATGTTTATATCTTGTAACATCAACATGCTCAATTAGCCGGGGCCCATATGAAAGGTATCGTTTTCCGGGAATTCATTGACATGGTGGAATCCCAGTTCTCGCTGGAAACTGCGGATGCCATTATTGCTGCCTCCAGCCTGTCGACCGATGGCGCCTACACCTCCATCGGCACCTATCCGCATGAAGAAATGGTGGAGCTCGTCAGCAACCTGTCACGAGAAACCGGCACGGCGGTGCCGGACCTGCTCCGGCATTTCGGACGGCACCTGTTCGGCCGCTTCGCCGTCGTGCACCCGGAGCATGTGCTGACCTATCACAGCGCATTCGAATTGCTGCGCCGCCTCGACGGCAATATTCATGTCGAAGTGCGCAAGCTCTACAACGACGCCGAGCTGCCGTCGTTCAGCTACGAGATCCTGGACGACGACAGCATGGTTTTCACCTACACCTCACACCGCCAGCTGGCCGATTTCGCACACGGACTGATCGAGGGATGCGTCGCTCACTTCCACGAGCAGATGCGGATCGACCGCGTGGACCTGCCGGGCGATGCCTCTGGCGCGCACACCCGTTTCACGCTGACCCGCGTCGCCCATGCCGACGCCTGAAGAACTGCAGCAGCGACGCCTCGCGCGGGAGATCAGCGCGCGCCGGCAGGCAGAGGCGCTGCTGGAGCAGAAAAGCCTCGAGCTGTTCATCGAGGCCCAGGAACGCCAGCAGGCACTGGCGAAGCTGAGGGAGAGCGAAGAACGCTACAGAATGATCGTCGAGATGTCGCCGGACGCGATTCTGGTGGCCGTTGATGGCGTTCTTGAATTTGCGAATGGTGCTGCACGGCGGACGCTGGGCGAGCACACGGGCGAAATCCTGGTCGGTCAGTCCCTCGAACGCCTGAACCTGCTGGGCGACGTGGCGCGCGCCGTGCGGCGCCCGGGCGAACGGATCGAGACGGTCGCGCTGCGGCTGGACGGCAGCACGGTCGAGGTCGCGATCAGTTGCGTGCCGCTGGCATTCGACGGCAAGCAGGCCACCCAGGTGGTCTTGCGCGACATCTCCGACCGCAAGCAACTGGAGCGGCTGCTGGCCTACCAGGCCACGCACGACCCGCTGACCGGCGTCAGGAACCGCAGCGCGCTGCTCGACGAACTGGAGAACGCGCTCGCGCACGCGGCACGCCATCGGATGCCGGTGTGGGTGGCCTTCCTCGACCTCGACCATTTCAAGCAAATCAACGATCGGTTCGGACACCGGGCTGGCGATCGCCTTCTTGAAACCATCACCGAACGACTGCAAAAGCTGCTGCGCAAGGATGACATCATCGGGCGCTACGGCGGCGACGAGTTCATCCTCGTCATGCGCGGCGGGCCGGGCAAGACACTGACGCCGGCGCTGCTGGAGCGCGTGATGTCCGTGGTCAGCGAGCCGGTGGACGTCGACGGCTACTCGCTGTCGGTTACCTGCAGTCTCGGCATTGCCAGCTTTCCGGACGATGGCGACAGCGTGCGCGCATTGCTCGAGCGCGCCGATGCAGCGATGTACCGTGCGAAAGAAACGGGGCGCAACCTCTATCAGCTGTACAACGCGGAAATCCATGCACAGATCATGGAGCGCATGACGATCGAGGGCGCACTGGCGCATGCGCTCGAGCGCGACCAGCTGTTCCTGCTGTACCAGCCACAGATCGATCTGGGCAGCGGGCGCATCGTCGGTGTCGAGGCCCTGCTGCGCTGGCGGCATCCCGAACTGGGCGTACTGTCGCCGGAACGCTTCCTGCAGTTTGCTGAGCAAAGCGCGCTGATCAAGCGCATCGGCGCATGGGTACTGTCGCAGGCCTGCGCCCGCTGTGCCCGGTGGCGCGCGGCCGGCCTCGCGGAACTTCAGATCGCCGTCAACCTGTCGGTACGTCAGCTGAACGGCGTCGAACTCGTCGAGTTGGTCGACACAGCGCTCCGCTCGACTGAGCTGCCGCCGGCCTGCCTCGAACTTGAACTGACCGAAACCACGGTGATGTCGGACGTCGCGCTGGCCATGGCCACACTGGACGGGCTGCACAGGCTGGGCGTGCAAATTGCGGTCGATGACTTTGGCACCGGCTACTCGAGTTTTGCCTACCTGACCCGGCTGCCGCTGGATTGCCTGAAAATCGACCGGCAGTTCGTGTCCAAGCTCGACAGTCCGGAAGGCGCGGTAGTGACGCGCGCGCTGATACAACTGGCGCACAGCCTCGGGCTCCGGGTGGTGGCCGAGGGCGTCGAGACGCCCTCGCAGATGCACCTTTTGCGCGCTCAGGGTTGCGACCAGATCCAGGGCTGGCTGCACAGCCGCGCGATGAGCCCGCAGGAATTCGAAGCGCTGCTGCGCGATTACGATGGCGCGGGCTGGATCGCTGAGATGATGGCGAAGTCCGGCACCGAACCGCTGCGCGCCTGAGCCGGCGACGGAGCCGCCGGCCGGGCGCGCGTCGACAGCACTGCGGGATCACGGCGGCGCATTCGGCAACGGCAAGCTGCCTGCCACCGATAGCCGCAGACGACCTGACACGCATCGCTTCTCCCGGCCGCGTCACCCGCCGTGGAGTGACGATCAGCTATCGAGCACGGGTTGCATCATCGCGCCCCCCGGTTTCCCGTCTCCCGGCGGCGGCCGCTCAGCCGCCGACCAGCGCCGGCAGGAAGATCTCCGTCACCAGCAGCGGCTGGCGTTCGAACCAATAGACAGTGCGGCGCGCGCGGCATGCGCGACATGCACGGCATACATTGCTGGCACCCGCAGTGGCCCTGCAAACCAGCCGGCCCAGCGTCGATCCCCGACCTGTCAGCGCATGCTGGCGATGCAGGTACTGCGGCTTGCCATGCTCGAACAACAGTTCGCCGAGTGCGCGGCTGCCGAGCGCCAGCAGCCCCGGATGACACTGCAGGCGCCGGGAAACATGAACAGTGCGTGCCGCCAGCAGCGGACGGCCGCCGGCATCGAGCACCACTTCACGAACCCGGCCATGGCTGGCACGCGCACCCAGCAACCGTGCCTCATCAGGAAGCAGCCGGCCGCGCCCATCGCACAGCACGTGCACCCGAACCGGGTGGCCGATATGGCGAGCAATTGCGCGGGTCATGGAGTCCGCGAGACGGATCCAGCGACGGCTCGCTGCCGGGACGCGTGCGAGCGACGACGCCGAGACAGGTTGCCAGCACGGTTGCCGGTGCATGCGAATTCCGGAAGCGATCTGCACTGTGCCCCTCTCCACGCCGACGCCGGCTGCAAAGCGACGGATCGTAAAGCGATCGTCCGGCGCTGGCTATCCCGTGAACCGTGAGACTGCGGCAGCTATGCAACATGCACATGGGCGCCTGGCCCCGTCACCGCAGGCCGGGATTGCAAACATCCGCCCCGTCCTGCGGCACCTTGTCCGAAAACAGCTTTTGCAAGGGCACCCAGAAAATCGACGTGGCGAGACGGATCACGGTCTGCATCACGTCGCCCGGGTTCGCTCCGACACGGAAATCGCTGAAGCTGCCGCTGACCTCGATCGGCGTCGCCAGGCTGAGGAACTGCGCGCTCTTGGCCTGCGGTTGCAGGCGCATCGCGATGCTCTCGCTGCCGAAATCCGCGGTTGCGGTCCCGGTCACGCGCATGCGGCTGGTGTCGATCACCAGCTGTTCCTGTGACAGTCGGCCATTCTTCAGTGAGAACCTGCCTACTGCACAGTTCACAACAGACTCGTTCTTCGGGTCGATGGTCGGCAGCAGCGCCACCAGCAGGTTCACCGCCCACAGGTCGAAGACCCCTGACTTCAGGTGCTTCGGCCAAACTGCCAGGTCGATGCGGCCATTCCCGTGCGCGAGTATCTGCGACAGCCGCGGCGCGCGCGAGTCCACATCGACGCGCAAGCTGAAGCGCCCGTCCAGCGCGCTGCCTGGCTGGACCCGGCGGCCGATTACGCCATAGTCGAACCGGTCCACGTCCACCTTGAGTGCGGCCAGCACGTCCTGTTCGCGCGGCTCGTAGGACAGCTGCCAGTTAGCCTCGCCGCCGGGCATGCGCACCGATACCGGCCCGATATCGGCGCGTCCGTCCAGCAGGCGCGCGGCGAGCTGCCCGCGGCCCAGCAGGTCCGGGCCAGACTTCACCTGGTCGACCGAAACCGACAGCGTCGCATCTGCCTGTGACAGCAACTCGCGCGACAGCAGGCCCTGCACCTGATCGCTGGTCTCGATGGCCTTTTTCCTGAGCTCCCGCACGTCCTTCGGCTCGGCCGGCGACGCAGGTTTGTCTTCCAGCAGCGACCAGCCTTTCAGCGGAAAGTCATCCAGTTGCACCAGCGGCGCCTGCAGCGCAATGTCGAGCTTCGGGCGCCCGCTGCGGGTGTCCATTGCGCCACGCCCTTGCAGCGAGCTGCCGCCGACCTTCAGCAGCAGCGCCTCGACCGCATAGCCTCGCGAGTCCATCCGGAAACGGCCCTCGGCCGACCACGGCCCCCAGTGCGGCAGCGATACCCGCAGCAGCTTGTCCAGACTGTTCAGGCGCTCGCCCCGAACCTCGAGTGCCAGCTCGAGATCACGCGCATCGACGTCGCGGTCGAGGCTGCCCGCCAGCCGCGCGCGTGTGCCGGACGTGTCGAGTTCGAGCTCGAACGGCAGTCGCCGCCGCAGGTCGGCCAGTTCATCCATGCTGGCGCTGCGCAGCCGGATCGCGACCGGAATGGTGTCCACCGTACCGTCCAGCGACAGCGCCACGCGCTCGCGCGGCCGCGCCGACAGTACGCCCCGCTCGAGCGCGACCTGAAGCTGCGACCCTGTATTCCTGTCGCGCAGAAGCAGGCGACCGCCGCCAATCTCGCCGGCCAGCAGCGCATTGCCCATCATCGTCGACAGGCGGCTGCTGCGGGTATCGAGGTACAGCGCCAGCCGGTCGACAGTGGCAGTGAGGTCCTTCGCCAGTTTCAGCTCGCGCGCGATGCGCCCGATATCGACGCCGGCAGCCGACAGCCACAGCTGCGCATGCGGCTCGGCTTCCCGGAGATCGAGCATGACGGCGCCGTCATAGCGGGTGCCGGCGATCTCCGCGAAGAACGGCGAGCTGTTCATGTAGCCGTTGCGTACCCGGCCGTCAAAGCCGATCTCGCCCAACGACAGCTGGCTGCCGCGGATGTCGCGCGCCCGCAGCCGCAGGTCGGCATCGTCCAGCACCAGCCGTGCCGGCAGGATCGGTATGTCGAGGCTGGCTTTTTCTCCGGGCTGGCGCGGCTTCGGCGGCGGCAACAGGCCATCGAGCTGCCGCAAGTCCACGCTGGCAATGTCGATCGTTGCTGACAGCCGCTGTTGCTGGTCGACTGTCGACTGGTCGAGGTTGGAATACAGGCTGCTGTCGCCGACCTGGAACACCAGTTGTGACAACGACCAGGCTTGCAGCGTACCCCGCACCCGCCCTGCGAGCGCAATCGGCAGCGTCGACCGGGGATTGAGGCCGAGCCAGTCGGCAACATCGCCGGCGCGCTCGGCGCCCAGGCTGAAAGTCAGGTCGGCGCTCTGATCGGCGCCATTGAGCACGCCCTGCACACGCGCAGCGATGCGGCCGGTCTGCACCGTGAGCGCCAACGGCGCCCTGCCCTGCTCGACCAGCGCCAGCAGCGATTCGCCGTCCAGCGTCGCCTGCAACGGCCTGCCAAGCAGACGGCCGTCGAGCGCGCCGCGCAGCGGCCGGCTTCCGGACACGTCGAAGCCAAGCCGCGTCAGCGTGAAATCCACCGGCTTCCCGCCAGGACCATTTCCGTAGCTCAGCTGGCTGTCACGGATCGTGAGAGCCACTTGCAGCGAACGCATCAGCGCATCGCCGCGCGTGCCGCGCGCCGACAGCGACAGCTGCAGGTCGCCCAGTTCGCCGGCGATGCCGGGAATACCGAGCAGGAAAGCGGCCAGGTTGCCGATCGACGAACGCCGCGCTGCAAAGGAGAGCGACATGTCGGGCACGGCACGGCTGGCGTCCGCTTCAAGCTGCCCCGTCATCGGGACGCCTTCGATGGTGGCGGCCACCGGCACCGACAGCCTGCCGCCGTCGAGCTTCAGCCGCAACGATGCATCGCGGATCTCGCCCGGCAGGCTCAGCCACTGCGCAACGCCGAGCTGCAAGTCAATGTCCATCCGGTTCAGCGCCTGCAAATCGAGCTTCGCCTGCGCGAGGCTGCGGTAAAGTTGCTGCAGGTCGGCCGGCGGGTCATCCGCGCTGTCCTGCCCGAGAAACGGCCGCAGGTCGAGCGCCGCCACGCCCAGCGCGCCACCGAGGCGCGGCCGCTGCTGGCGCCAGTCGAGCTGCAGCCAGCCCGCCATCTGCGATTTGCCGAGCTGGCCGGACAGCCCGTCGATCCGCAACATGCCCGGACTGACAGAAATTGCGCCGGACAAACCGGCGGCGCCAGCGTCCGGCAACGCGACGCCGATGACTTTGCCGAAGGTCGCGAGGTCGGGGGCGCCGAGGCCGAAGCTGATCCGGCTGTCAACCTCGCCCAGCTTGCCCTGCGCCGTCAGCCGGCCACCGGCGAAATCGAGTTGCAGCGACAGAGGCCATCCGGGTTTGCCGCGCAGCAGGTCGCGCAGTTCTCCGCCGTCGATCGCCAACTGGTACGGCATGGTCTGCTCGACGCTGCCATGCGCGCGCAGACGGACGCCGCCGCCGATCGGCAATGCCGCCTGCAGCTGCTCCAGACGGAATTCGAGCGGCTTGCCGCCCCCGCTGTCCAGCACCACGGCGATACGGTCGAGGTCCAGCTGGCGAATGTCAATGCCGGCCAGGTCGGCGGCCTGCAAGCCCTCACTGTCTTCTTCGGCCGCAGGCGGATCGCCGACCGGGAAGGTCCAGTTGTTTCCACCGTCGTCGCGTTCGCGCAAATGCAGGCGCACGTCGCGCGCAGCCAGCCGATCCGCGCGCAACTGGCCGCGCAGCAGCGGCCAGAGATCCAGCCGGACCTCGATGTCACCGACCTGCAGGAACGCATCGTCGCCAAAGCCGGCCGGCTGGGCGATGCGCAGCTCGCCGACCCGCAGCCACGGGCGCAGGCCCAGCTTCAGTTGCAGCACCCCGTCGATACTGACCGGACGGCCGGCCTGCTGCGACAGCCAGCGGGCCAATGGCGCGCGCTGCGCCCCTGCGTCGATGGTGATACCGGAAAACACTGCCCACCCGAGCCCGAGCAGCAGTGCTGTCAGCAGCAGCCACAGCCAGGGCAGGCGCCTGCGACGAACCGGGGCTTGCTGTACATCTGGTGTCATGAAAATTTCGGCGGACGGACAGCGCGCCGGCCGCAATGCGGAAGTTGTCCGACGAAAGCATACCCGAGGTTAAGGGGGGCGGCGCCGGGCACGGCTGCACGCCGGTGGCAGTTACCGCATGTGCAGCGGCACGCAGACCTGGTAGCCGACCATCCGCACGGCGCGCAGGCAGCGCGCGCCGGCGCCTGCGTCAATCAGCTTCTTGCGCAGGCGAACCATCTTGACTTCGAGACTGGCCTTGCGGAACTCATCCGGTGCATGCCCGAGCAGTTCAACCAGTTGGCGGTATTCCAGTTGCTGTCCCGGGCTGGCCGAAAATGCGGACAGCATCTGCAGTTCGGCGCGGGAGATGACGACCGCCCGCGCGGGGCCCTGCAGCAGCATGGAGCGCGAGTCCACGACAAACGCCGGCTCCCGCGCGGCAAGCTCGTCCGGCTGGGCACTGTCGAGCCGGCGATTGACCGAGGACACCGCCGCCAGCAGTTCCGCCAGCGCAACGGGCTTGGACAGGTAGACATCGGCGCCGGATTCGTAGCCGGCGACACGGTCGTCGACCTGGGTGCGGCCGCTGGCCATGATGATGCCCGCGCGCGGATGGTGCTGCCGGATGCGGCGTGACAGGGACAGCCCGTCCTCGCCCGGCAGGTTGATGTCAATGATGAAGATGTCCGTGCCACGGCCTGCCGCTTCGCAGTCGAGTGCCTCCGCACTCGGAATGCCCTGTACCTCATGCCCCTGCTGGCGCAGCGCCTCGACCGTCACTGCGCGCAGTGCGTCATGATCTTCGATAACGGTGATATTCAATTGGGTAGCCACAAGATGAACCTGATTCTGTTGTCCGAAGTCTCGTACCGGATCTCGCCACCCAGCAGCCGCATGAAGCTGGCCACCAGGTACAGGCCGAGGCCCGAGCCGGAATACTTGTGCGCGCCGCCGGCACGATAATACTTCCTGAACAGGCCGGCCGGGTCGGGAAAGCCCGGCCCGCCCGCGTCCGCCGATACTTCGTTCTCGACGCTGATTTCGCAACCGCGGCTGGCTGTGCCGGTCGCCGCGCACACGCGCACCTGGATCCGGCTGCCCGCGGGCGAATACTTCAGGGCATTGTCGATCAGATTGGAGATCACCGATTTGAAGATCTGCCAGTCGCTGTTGACTGTCATGCGCAGCTCGCGATAGACGGCTATGCGCTCGACGTCCGGAGTTTTTTCGAGGATGTCATCAATCAGCGCATCGACCTCGAAATTTTCGAAGTGGGCAGTGATGGCGTTCTCGTCGAACCGCTCGGCCTGCAGGCAGCGCTCGATCAGGTCATCGATGCTCTTCACTGTGCGCCGGCCATGCTCGAGCATGTCGCTGCTCGGCTTCGGCATGCCGAACACCATGTGCAGCACAGCGAGCGAAGTCTTCAGCTCATGCGCGAGCATTTCCATGAACCGCCCCTGCAACTGGACACGCTCTTTTTCGATCTCGACCTGCTGCGTCGCCGAGCGCGCACGCAGCGCCGCCAAATTGCGTGCCTCTTCGATGCGGATGGCGCGGAACTGGAGCAGGAGGATCAGCAGCAGACCCGTCATCAGGCCGTGGATCAGGTAAATGTGCAGGTTCAGTCCGGGCGCGTCGGCCAGTCCGAGCGCCGGCAGGGTTGCGCCCCACAGCAGGCCTGCCATCAGTCCGTAGAAGCCGAGCAGCGACCAGCGCGGAATGGGCGGCCGCTCATCCTCTGCCGCTTCGGCCCACGCACGGCAGGTCAAGGCGGTCACGAAAACGATCAATGGCCCGATGGTGACGGCAATGATGTTCGCCTGCATCGCTGCCTGCACCCGGCCAGTCGCAAGCAGAAACAGCTCGAGCGCGAAAGCGCCGCCGGCGAGCAGCACGATCGCCCGCAGGGCGATGCGCGGCGGGCGGAACTCCCTGAGAAAAAAGAAATGAAACAGGAAGCCTGCTGCTACGTAGGCACAGAAAGTGAAGTTCGCCAGCCGCTCCGTGGTCAGGTGGCCGAGCGCGCCATCGAGGAGCAACCGGTTGTAGCCGGCATAGGAGGCTGCATAGAGGATGGCCATCGACTGGCTGAACATGAAGGCAGCCATCAGGGTTTCGCGCCGCACCAGCCATTGCAGCAGCGCCCAAAGGAAAAACATCAGCAGCGCGCCCATCATCAGCCCGTACAGCATTTCCTGCAGGCGGTTGGCCTGTTGCGCGTCCTCCGGAGTCAGCACTTCGACGTGGATCACGCTCGAACTGGTGGTCGTCAGCCGCAGCCAGATATCGCGCGGCTCGGCTGCGGCCGGAATCAGGAAACCATGGTTGAGCGACTTGAACTCGCTGTCCCGCCAGGGCTCCCGGTCACCTGCCAGCCGGTCCTTCCCCGAACCGTCCAGCGGGTCGAACAGTTGCACGCGGTCCAGATAGGCCGGCCGGATGCGCACGACCAGCATATCGCCGGCTTTCGCCTGCGGCACGCCATCCACCGTGATCCTGAGCCAGGTCGCCGAGCGAATGAAGCCGCGGCTGAGCATTCCATTGAACGGGACCGCCGGCAGGCGTTGCACGTCAGCCAGGGTGAGCGAAGCGGAGGGGTCATCGACGTAGGCACGCGCGACCGTGAAGTCGACGCACATGCCAGCGCGGCAGCACGCGAGAAGGCTGAGAAACAACAGGCAACGACAGGCAAGCGAGCGCATGGGCGGCGGGCTTTTTTGTTATTTGTTTCCCCTGATTATCTCAAAGTCCGGCAAGCGTCAGGCCTGCTGGATCTTCTGGGTCGCGCTGGCAGCCGCTTTTTCCAGCGCCTGCCGCGCCGCTGCCAGCAGCGAAGAGGCTTCCGACAGGGCCGGGGTGGCGGTCGCCAGTCCGACCTCGAGGTCGATGCCTGTGGTGACCCCGTGACCGGCATGCACCGTGCGTGACAGCGAAGTGCGCAGGCGCCTGGCTGCGGCCACTGCGCGCTCCGCGGTCGTGCGGCGCAGTGCGACCGCAAACAGGCCGTCGTCCAGCCGGAACAATTCGTCGGTGCTGCGGGTAATGCGGGCAAAGCTCCCGGAGAAGTTGCGAACGAGGTGGTCCAGCGCAGGACCGCTGGCCGGCAATTGCGCACCGGCGGCGGCGACCATTCTCCCGAGGGCCAGAGAAAAATCCTGACCCGACGCACGGAATTGGCCCAGTTCTGCGTCCAGCACCAAGTCCATCCCGGCCTGGTTGCCCAGCCCTGTCAACGCATCGACATGGTCCGGATTGAATTCCCTGGCAGGGGCAGCGGCGTCGCGCACGATGCGATGCCGGTTTGCATCCATACGCGACAGTATCAGGGCAATGTCGCGTCCTTCGACATTCGCTTCCAGCAGCACCTGGCGCAGGATGCCGACAGTATCCTCGAAGGCGGTCAGGGTGATGCCGAGCCGGTGGTGCTTGTCGGGCAGATGCCGGATGTCGAGGTCTGGCGGCGGCTTGCCCATCACGTAGGTCACGAGGTCGATCTGGTGCTTGATCACGCGCTCCTTATCGATGCCCTCGAAATAGCGGCGCAATGTCGGCTTCGCGTGCACGCGCTCGAAAAATTCTTTGACCAGTTTGCGCACAGTCTCGACGCCACCGTACTTGTCAAACAGCGTAACTCCGGGCGTGTGGGGCATTTTGTTCTTGTTTTTGAATCGATAAGCACAGCCTACCAAATAAATTCCCAATTGCAACTTTTCTTTTATGCAAACACATTGCCTGCTATGCGTCGCGCTTGGGAAAAATTGATTTCAGTCATGTAAATCGGCCACGGAAGTGCCTACATTGATTTGATGACGACTCTCCCGACCCTTGCTCCGCCGGCGTGCATTGCGCGCGCGGGCATCTTTGCGGCGCTGATGCTTGCAGCCACGCCGTTCGCCAGCGCCGACAGACCGGAACAGCCTTCGGCCCACGCCGCCTTCATGCAGCCCATGGGCGGACTAAGCGCCGTCCAGCAGCAGCAATTCAAGGCCGGCGAGGCGGTCTTCCGTTCGAACTGGTTGGTGTTTCCGGCGATGCCGGTTCAGAACAATTGGGACCAGGTACGTCCGCCGGGCATGTTCAAGTGGGGACTGGGGCCGACCTTCATCGCCAGCTCCTGCATGGCCTGCCATGTGCAGGCCGGCCATGGCAAGACGGTCGACCGGCCGGACCGGACCGCGTTCCAGCAACTGCTGCGGATTTCGCTGCCCGGCAATGATGCCCGCGGCGGACCGCGGCCGCATCCGGCCTACGGCGACCAGATCCAGGTGTTCGATGTGATTTCCGCCGACCGCAGCCATGTGCGCCAGGGCGAGGCCGACGTGTTCATCGACTGGCAGACGCTGCCGTTCAGGCTGGCCGACGGCACCGAGGTGGAATTGCGCCGGCCGAAGATCCGCGTCGCCAGTCTGTCGTTCGGCCCGCTCGGCGAAGACGTGATGACCTCGCTGCGCAACACGCGTGCCATTTTCGGGCTCGGCTATCTGGAAGCGGTCGACGAGGCCGACATCCTCGCGATCGCGGCCGCACAGAAAGCGCTGGGGCTGGACGGGCGTCCGAACTACGTGCGCGACGATGCGCAGCAGCGGACCGTACTCGGCCGCTTCGGCTGGAAGGCTAACCAGCCCAGCGTGAGGCAGCAGATTGCCGCCGCCTTCCTCGGCGACATGGGCATCACCAGTCCGCTGTATCCCGCGCAGAACTGTCCGCCCGTCCAGGTGGATTGCAATGCGGCCCCGCCGGGTGACCGTCCGGAGTTGTATGCCGATGAATTCGATGACATCAGCTTCTGGGCACTGGCACTGGATGCGCCGCCGCAGCGCGACGGGCATCGTCCTGAGGTCAGGGCCGGCGGGCAACTGTTTGGCCGCATCGGCTGCGCGGACTGCCACCGTCCGGTAATGAAAACCGGCGCACGCGCGCCCTTCCCTGCGCTGGCTGACCGGACCTTTCATCCGTATACCGACCTGCTGCTGCACGACATGGGTCCGGAGCTGGCCGATGGCCGGCCGGACTTCCGCGCAGGCCCGCGCGACTGGCGCACGCCGCCGCTGTGGGGCATCGGACTGTCGGCCCGGGTCAACGGCAGCACCAACCTGCTGCATGACGGCCGCGCGCGCAATGTGCTGGAAGCGATCCTGTGGCACGGCGGAGAAGCGGCACCGGCACGCGACGCTTTCGCGCGGCTCGACAGCGAGCAGCGTGCCGCCCTGATCGCTTTCGTACATTCCCTGTGAGTGCCGCCAGCCCGCCAGTGACCGCCCCGGTGTTCCAGACGCGCGGGCTGTGCAAGACCTACCGCAGCGGCGCGGGCGAAGTGCGGGCGCTGCAGGATGTCGACCTCGACATCTTCCGCGGCGAATTCATTGTGCTGCTCGGCCCGTCCGGCAGCGGGAAGTCGACACTGCTGAATATCCTCGGCGGACTCGACCGGCCCTCGTCGGGCAGCGCACACTTTGCCGACCACGAGCTCAACGGCGCGAGCGATGACGAGCTGACCCGCTACCGGCGCGAGCATGTCGGCTTCGTGTTCCAGTTCTATAACCTGATGCCGAGCCTGACCGTGCGCGAAAACGTCGAACTCGTGACCGACATCGCCGACCATCCGATGCCTGCGGCCGAGGCGATCGGTCTGGTCGGGCTGGCGCCGCGCATCGATCACTTCCCTTCGCAGCTGTCGGGCGGCGAGCAGCAGCGGGTGGCGATCGCACGCGCAATAGCGAAACGTCCGGACGTGCTGCTGTGCGATGAGCCGACCGGCGCGCTCGACTACCAGACCGGCAAGCTGGTACTGGAGGTGATCGAGCACATTAACCGCGAGCTCGGCACCACCACGATCGTGATTACCCATAACGCAGCAATCGCCGCGATGGCCGACCGCGTGCTGTACCTGGCCGACGGCCGCCTGCAGCGCATCGAGGCCAACCCGCACAAACTGAAGCCGTCGGAGCTGTCGTGGTGAGGCGGCACCGGTGAAGGCACTCGACCGCAAGCTGCTGCGCGATCTGCGCATCCTCTGGAGCCAGGCGATGACGCTGGCGCTGGTGGTGGCCGCGGCGGTCGCCGGATTCATTACCACTTACAGCGCGTATGACTCGCTGCAGTGGTCGCGCGACCGCTATTACGCGGAAGGGCGCTTTGCCGACCTGTTCGCCGATCTCAAGCGCGCGCCGGACAGCGTTGCGGACCGTCTTGCGCAATTGCCGGGCGTCGCACAGGTCGAGACCACGGTCGTGCAGCATGTCCAGGTCGGCATACCCGATGTCCCGGACCCGATCATCGGCAAGCTGATCGGCGTCGATCCGACGCATCCGCCCGAGATCAACCGGCTCTACCTGCGCAGCGGCCGCATGATCGCCGGCAGGTCCGGCGGCGCACTCGACGTGCTGGTGTCCGAAGCATTTGCAACCGCGCGCGGGCTGAGGCCGGGCGACCGCCTGACCGCGCTGGTCAACGGCAAGCGCGAATCCCTGAGGGTGACCGGCATCGCGCTGTCGCCCGAATTCATTTTTGCCGGCTTTTCCGGCGCGCCCGACCTGAAGGGCTTCGGCGTGTTCTGGATCGACCGCGAGTCGCTGGCCTCCGCCTGTGACATGACGGGCGCCTTCAATTATGCGAGCGTGCGGCTCGCGCCGGGCGCCATCGAAGCACAAGTGATTGACGGCATCGACCGGGTGCTGCAACCGTGGGGCGGACTGCGTGCATACGGCCGCGACGAACAGATGTCGCATATCCGGGTCGAGTCCGAGATCAAGGAACAGCGAGTGCTCGGCACCATCCTGCCCGGCATCTTTCTGGCAGTCGCCGCTTTCCTGCTGAACGCCGTGCTCGGCCGGCAGATCCTGCTGCAGCGCGAGCAGATCGCCGCACTGAAAGCGCTCGGCTACGACGATGCATCGATCGGCTGGCATTACCTGAAACTGGCGCTGCTGATCGTGACCGTCGGGCTGGCACTCGGGCTGGCGGCCGGCGGCTGGCTGGGCCAGATGCTGACCGGGCTGTACCGGCAGAGTTTCAGCTTCCCCGAGTTCCACTACCGCGTGCGGGCCGACCTTGCGCTGGTAGCGGCGCTGGTCACGGCGGGCGCCGCGCTGGCCGCCACCTGGCAGGCGATCCGCAGCACGGTGAGGCTGTCGCCGGCAGAAGCGATGCGCCCGCGCTCGCCCGGCGCATACCGGCCTTCGCTGCTCGAGCGGCTCGGTCTCGCGCGCCACCTGTCGCCTGCGATGCGGATGATCCTGCGCACCATGCAGCGGCATGCGGTGCGCACACTGCTCACGGTTTTCGGGGTGGCCGCATCGATTGCTGTGCTCATCAGCGGAACGTTCTGGGGCGATGCGATCGACCTGCTGCTGACCACCCAGTTTCGCCACGCACTGCGCGGCGATGTCGTGGTCGGCCTGATCGAGCCGCGTCCGGCGCGCGCGTTGCGCGAACTGCAGAATTTGCCGCATGTCGCCATGGCCGAGCCGGCAAGGACGGTGCCGGTGCGTCTGGTCAGCGGGCACCGGCAATGGCGGGGCATGATTCAGGGCCGGCCCGCGCAGCCGCAGCTCAACCGCGCATTCGGTCTGGATCAGCGCAGCCCCCCGCTGCCGGAAGGCGGATTGCTGCTGACCGACCGTCTCGCACGCAAGTTGCAGCTGCAGCCCGGCGACAGCGTGCTGGTCGAGGTCGAGGAAGGCAAGCGCCAGCGGCTGCGGCTGCCGGTGTCCGGCCTGGTGCCCGAACTGATGGGACTGAATGCCTACATGGAACGGCGCAGCCTGAACCGTGCGCTCGGCGAAGGCGACCTGATGAACCAGGCCACGCTCGCGGTGGACCGGGGGCATGAGCCGGCATTGCTGCAGCAGATGCAGGCACTGCCGCTGGTCGCTTCTGCGTTCAGCAAGTCGGCGATGCTGGCGAATGTCGAGGGCATCACGGCCCGCAATCTGAAAATCATCAGCGGCGTGCTGACGGTATTTGCATCGATCATCGCCGTGGGCGTGGTCTACAACCAGGTCAGGATCGCGCTTACTGAACGCGCGTGGGAGCTGGCCAGCCTGCGCGTTCTCGGCTTCACCCGCGCCGAAGTGTCACGGCTGCTGCTGGGCGAACTCGTGATCGAGATGCTGCTCGCGATTCCGGTCGGCATGGCCGCGGGCCTCGCACTTGCGCGCGGCATCGTCGCACTGGTGCAGACCGATGAATTCTTCCTTCCGGCACAGGTACAGCCACCGACCTATGCCTACGCAGTGCTGTGCGTGGTGATCACCGGCGCCGTCAGTGCCGCGATCGTCAACCGCAAGGTAGCGCAGCTCGACCTGGTGGGCGTACTGAAGACCCATGAATGATCTCCATCGCACCGCAGCGCGCCCCGCGCTGAAGCCTAAGCTCCGCGCCGCGCTGGTCCTGCTGCTGTTCGTCCTGCTGGTGGCCTGGGCCTTCTATCCGAAACCGGCCGATGTGGACGTGGCCGAGGTGCGTACCGGCCGCTTCGAGCGCAGCGTCGAGGAAGACGGCAGGACGCAACTGCGCGACCGCTTCGTGGTGTCGGCGCCGGTCGCGGGACGGCTGTCCCGGCTCACGCTGCGCGAAGGCGATGCGGTGCGCGAGGGCGACACTGTGGCGCAGCTGTGGCCGGCAGCGCCGGCGCTGCTCGACGAGCGACGGCTGCGCGAGCAGCGTGAACAGGTCTCGGCCGCCGAGGCCGGGCTGGCCCGCGCGCAGGCCAACCTTGAAAAGGCCGCGCTGGCGCTGGCACAGGCGCAAACCGACCTCGCAAGAAATGAGTCGCTGGCGGCGCGCGGTTTCCTGTCGTCGACCCAGGTCGAGAATGCGCGCCTGAATGTGCAGCTGCGCCAGCGAGAGCGCGAGTCGGCCCGTCAGGACGAAAATGCTGCGCGCCACCAGCTGGCGCAGTTGCGCGTTGCCCTGCGCCAGGCCGACGGCCGCGAACCGCTGGCCCGGCAGTCATGGCCGGTCCGTTCGCCAGTGGCCGGCAAAGTGCTCAAGCTGCGGCAGCAGAGCGAGGCGGTGGTCGCGGCCGGCGCGCCGCTGATTGAAGTCGGCGACCCGTCCCGGATGGAAGTGCTGGTCGACCTGCTGACCGAGGATGCAGCGCAGGTCAGGCCCGGCGCGGCGGCGACCCTCGCGAACTGGGGTGGGCCGTCGGAGCTGCAGGCGCGGGTGCGGCGAGTCGAGCCGTCGGCATTCACCAAAGTGTCCGCGCTCGGCGTCGAAGAGCAGCGGGTGAATGTGCTGCTCGACATCGTGTCGCCGATCGCTGAATGGGAGTCGCTTGGCGACGGCTACAAGGTCGATGTCAGGATACCCGTGCAGGCGGCTGACAGCGCGCTGCTGGTGCCGGTGGGCTGCCTGTTCCCGCGCGGGAGCCGGCAGGCACTGTTCGTGATCGACCAGGGCCGGGCGAGACTCGTCGACGTCGAACTGGTTGCCCGTAACGGCCGTGACGCATGGATCAGGAGCGAGCTCGCGCCGGGCACGGTGGTGGTCGCCTACCCGCCAGCGAGCCTGAACGATGGCGACCGCGTAAAGCCATTGCGGCGCGAAGCGGCAGCAGCGTCCACAGAGCGCCGCCCGTCCGCCGCCAGCCTTTCGCCGGGAGCAACCGGTTCCTCGGAATAATGCCCCGTCCCGGACACTGCTGCTCTCAGGTGCATTTGCCGCGCGTGACGGCGATGATCGATTGTTGCTGGGAAAAGCCCCCCGACACCTCGGCCACGAAGACTCAGGAGACCCGGGTTTTACCCGACAGATTCTGGCCGCCGGAGGCTGAAACCGGGCGACTCGCTGTATGATGGCGCGGTACTGAGGCGACCGTACCCCCGCCCATGACCCTCGCCCGAGTGCAGCCGACGGGCATTTGCAGCCCCATACCGAACGATAAAATTTCCCGAACGATAGTGCCGCCTGCTGCTCTCCTGTCCCGTCCGCTCAGTTCGCTGCAGATCCTGCTCACCCGGGCAGTCGCAACTGCCGGCGCCATTGCAGTGATCTGGGCGCTGGTGCTGATCGACCTGCAGCATGACCGCGAACTGATCGAGCGCCAGGCGCTGGTCCGGGTGCAGGGATATGCGATCGGTTTCGCGGAGAACCTGCAGAAATCCATCCAGCAGATCGACCAGATGTCGCTGACGCTGGTCCGGCTGCATGAACAGGGTGCGCCGGCGGAACTGCTGCGGGAGTCCTACCGAGGCATTCTCCCCGACCTGCCCCTGTACCCGATCTTTCTCGATGAGCGTGGCATTGTGCGCTACACCCGCACCCCGCCCGGCATGGTGCTCGATTTGTCGGAGCGGGAGTTCTTCAGGCATCACCGCGACCTCGCCTCCCGGGATTTGCGCATCAATCCGCGCGAAGAAGGCGTCGGCGCTTTTGCCGGCAAGAACATCATCCGGCTGTCCCGGCGGGTGAACAAGGCGGACGGCAGCTTCGGCGGCGTGGTCGCCATTACCATGCTGCCCCGCTACCTGAACGCATTTGGTGAAACCTCGGCGCTGGGGAACAGTGATTTCTCGTCGGTATGGCTGGTCGACGGACCGATGCTGACCAACCGCACCGAGGGCTGGGGCGACCGCATCTTCCAGCATTACCGGAACCCGCCCCGATTGCCCGGCGACACCGGCGCACGGCGCGACCCGGCCGAGCTCTTCCGTGGCAGCGGCACCCACCTGGTCGGCTGGAAGCACCTGCATAATTACCCGCTGCTGGCGCTGGTGGCACTGTCCGAGGCCAACGTACTGGCGCCGCTGCGCGACACCCGCCTCACCCACTTCATCGGTGCCGGTCTCGCCAGCCTGCTGGCCGCCATGCTGGCGCTGTCGAACGCTCGCGCGGCGCTGCGGCGTCGTGCATCGCGCGAGGAAATTGCCCGTGCCGAAGCTCGCTACCGGCATGCCGTCGACAGCGTGCGGGACGCAGTGTTCGTCTTTGAGCCCGTGGCCGGCACCGGCGGCAACGGACCAAGTTTCCGGATAGAAGACTGCAATGCGCCGGCGGTCCGCCTAATGAACACCGCACGCGAGCATGCGCTCGGCCGCGACCTTGGATCGCTGTTCGGCGAAGGCGAGGCCCTGCAGCTGCGCCAGACGCTGCAGCAGGCATTGGCCGGCGGGTCGTCGCAGGAGGAAATCAAGACGGAGCGCCGCGGAGAGCCGGCGTGGTTCTTCGTCCGGGCGGTCAGGGTCGACACCAGCGTGGCCCTGACGCTGCGCGACATCACCGAACTGAAAACCCGCGAGCAGCAGGTCCAGTCGATGTCCCTGACCGACCCGCTGACCCTGCTGAACAACCGGATGTGGCTCGATGCCCACCTGCCCGGCGCGATGCGTCTGGTCGCACTCGAATCCTGCAAGCTGGTGCTGATCAGGATCGAGATCGACAATTTCAGGCTGGTCAATGACGCGCTGGGCCACAAGGCGGGCGACGAGATTCTCGTCTCCTGCGCGATCGCGCTAAAGCGTGCGTTGCGCGACAGCGACCATGTGGCGAGGATCGGCGGCCACAGCTTCGCGATAGTCATCGACAAGTTGCGCGACACACGCGACCTGAAGGCCATCATCCTGCAGATACGCTCGGCGCTGCAATCGGCCAGCTGGCCGGCCGCTTCCGGCGACCTCGGCCGGCGCTTTTCGATCGGTGTCGCCGTCTTCCCCGACCATGGGACCGACCCGGTCACGCTGCTGAAGTCGGCCGAGATCGCGCTGCATGCGGCGCGTGCGGCTGGCAGCGGCGGCACCTGCTTCTATGAACCTGACTTGCTGGTCGAGCGCGAGGAACGGCTGTGGCTCGAGGGCGCACTGTCGCATGCAGTGCAGAGCAATCAACTGCGGCTGTACCTGCAGCCGCGGGTGTCGGCAGCCAGCGGACGCTTGACGAGCTTCGAGGCGCTGGTGCGCTGGGAGCACCCGCAGCGGGGCCTGCTGCCGCCGTCGATGTTCATTCCGGTATCAGAGGAAACCGGCGACATCCATGCCATCGGCGCGTGGGTGGTGCGAGCCACCTGTGCGCGTTTGGCCGCATGGCGCGCGCTGGGCAAGCCGGTGCTTCCGGTATCGGTCAATGTGTCTGCACAGCAGTTGCGCACCACGGAATTCCGCAGGCTGCTGACCGACTGCCTGGTCGAATATGCGCTGTCGCCGGCGCTGGTGCCGATCGAGCTCACGGAGTCGACCATGGTCAGCGACCAGCCGCTGGTACTGGCCGAACTGGCCCGCCTGCGCGCGATGGGGATCGAACTGCACATTGATGATTTCGGCACCGGCTACTCTTCGCTCGCGCAGCTGCAGCAGGTGGAAATCGATGCACTGAAAGTCGACCAGTCATTCGTGCGCGCGCTGGGCGTGCGCGGTCAGGGCCGGCAACTGTGCGAAGCAATCATTGGCATTGGCAAGTCGCTGGGCGCGACCGTGATCGCCGAAGGCGTCGAAACGATCGAGCAATTCCTGCAACTGAGGGCGATGGGCTGCGACGAGATCCAGGGCTACCTCGCCTCCCCGCCGCTGCCGGAGGATCTGGCCACCGCCCTGCTCGATGCGCCGGCGCTGGTCTCGGTTCAGGAGCCGGCGAACAATGATGCCAGCGAGGAAGTGCGACGCTAGGCACACGCAGCGGCCTCAACAGCGTTACAAGTCTTAACAATTCCCTCGAGCGCCGGCCGCTAGAATTTCCGGAGCGTCTGACTGCTGCCGGGGATCCCATGCGCAAACCCTCTTCCTGTGTCGTGTTGCTTAGCATGCTGCTGCTCCTGCCGGGCCTGGCATCGGCGCACGGGCGCGCCCAGTCCCGCGTGCAGTGGAGCATGAGCTTCGGCACCGGCTTTTACGGCCCCTACTATCCTTCCCACTTCTACGGCCCGGGATGGGGCGGTTACTGGGGAGGTCCGTCAGTGATCTACAGCGCGCCGGTGTACAGTTCGCCGCCGGTCGTGATCCAGCAGTCGCCGCCGGTCTACATCGAAAAACCGGCGGCCAGCGCCGACACGCAGGCCTCGGGCTGGTGGTACTACTGCGGGCCGACCCGCGCCTATTACCCGTATGTCAGCGAATGCTCCGAAGCCTGGCAGCGGGTATCGCCGGTTCCACCGACCTCTTCCGGAAACAAGCCATGAAGCCCCTCACTTGCGCGATCCCGGCCTTGCTGCTGCTGGCCGGCTGCGCGACCACGCCCACTGGTCCGAGCGTGCTGGTACTGCCGGGCACCGGCAAGGCCTTCGCCGAATTCAATCGCGACGAGGTCTACTGCCGCGACTATGCGCTGAAGTCGATCGAGGGCAAGGCGCCGCGCACTGTCTCCACTGATTCGACGGCCGCAACGGCAGCGGCCGGCACGGCCATCGGTGCGCTGGCGGGTGCGGCGCTCGGCGGCCGCGACGGCGCGGCGGCGGGTGCCGGTACCGGTCTGCTGTTCGGCAGCATCGCGGGCAGCGAGTCCGGCCGCCATGCCGGCACGAGTACCCAGACCCGCTACGACAATGCGTACATCCAGTGCATGTACGGCGCCGGTCACCGGGTACCGGTGCCGGCCGGCCTGTACGGCACCGAGCGCCGGTCGCCGGCGCAGGCCAGCGGCGGTGCGAACGCACCGCCACCGCCTCCGCCGGGCGCCCCGCCCCCGCCGCCTCCCGGAGTGCGCTGAAGGTTTTCGCGCGGCGGAGATTTGGCAGTGCGCAGCCAAAGCCGGCAGCAAGCGTGAGGCGCGGCAAATCGGACACCGCACGACGGCGCAGCATGTCGCGGGCCGACCGGTCCCAGCGTCTGTTACCCCTTCATGGAGAAGCCAATGATCAGGACAATATTGTTACCGACCGATGGTTCCGATTCCTCCCGTCCGGCGCTGCAGGCAGCGCTTGAGTGGCTGAAACAGGTCGATGGCAGGCTGGTCGTGCTGTCGGTTGCCGGCACGCTCTCGTACAACCCGTTGGCCGAAGAGGTGCCGTCGATCGACTGGAAAGACTACGAAGAGAAGCAGAGGCGGCGCGCGCAATGCGTGCTCGACGATGTCTGCGCGCATGCGCGGCAAGCGGGTGTGGCCTGCGACACGGTGCTCGAACAGTCCGACGATCCGGCGACCGCGATCCTTGACACTGCACGCAAGCAGCAGGTGGATGCGATCTTTATGGCGTCCCACCGCCGGTCGCGCCTGAACCGGCTGTTCGTGGGCAGCCAGACGCAGAAAGTGCTGGCCCATGCCGAGCTGCCGGTGATGGTGTTTCGCTGATCCGGCCCGAGCCGGCGCGCCCTCCGCGCCGGCCTGACCACGTCTCGTCCCGCCGCGCGCCGCACCTGTCACTTTTCCCTCCCCGGGCACTGCGCGGCCCCTCCCGGGTCCCGCAGGGTCCTGCCCGTCATCGGGTCGTCATACGCTCAGCTAGTCTCACGGTTACAATCCCGCCACGTCGCAACGCTCGCCTGCCCTCTGCAGCAATCCGCCGGCGCGCCGTCTCAGGCCTAAGGAAAAAATGGGATTCGAACCCTCTACCCCCGCCAATGCTCCCCGCCATGCCAGTCTCCCGCCCTCCCGCCAGCGCCGGCGCTGGCTGCCCTGGCTGCTGCTGATTCTTTTGGTCGGCGCCATCGCCGCGCTTGTCTGGTATGTCACCGCCGGCAAAAAGCCGCCGGAAGAAAAGGCTGGCATGCCACGCGGGCGGCCGCCGGCCACGGTGGGTGTGGCGGCCGCCAGCCGCGAAAGCTTTCCGGTGCAGATCGATGCGCTCGGCACGGTGACGCCGATCGCCACCGCGACCGTCCGCGCGCAGGTGTCGGGCGTGCTGCAGCAAGTGCTGTTCAGCGAAGGCCAGATGGTTCGCCGCGGGCAGCTGCTGGCCATCATCGACCCGCGGCCGTTCGAGATCGCCCTGATGCAGGCGCGCGGCCAGCTGCAGCGCGACGAGGCGCAACTCGAAGTCGCGCGCGTCAACGAGCGCCGTTACCGACAGCTGCTGGCGCAGGATTCCATCGCCCGGCAGGAGGTCGATGCGCAGGTCGCACTGGTGAAGCAGCTCGAGGGCACGGTGGCCATCGACCGGGCGGCCGTGCGCAGCGCCGAACTGAACCTCGACTATTCCCGCATCTCGGCGCCGATCGCAGGCCGCATGGGGTTGCGCAGCGTCGATGTCGGCAATCTGGTCGCGCCTTCGGATACTGGCGGGCTGGTCGCGATCACGCAGCTCGATCCGATCGACGTGGTGTTCGCCCTTCCGCAGGACGCAGTGCCCGAGCTGAGGAGGGCCCTGGCCAGCGGCAAGGCGCTGGGCGTGACTGCCTTCGATCGCAGCCGCAGTTCGCCGCTTGCCACCGGCCGCTTCCTCGCGCTCGACAACCTCGTGGACACCCAGACCGGTACCGTGCGTGCAAAGGCGCGCTTTGACAACCCGCGACAGCAGCTGTTCCCTAACCAGTTCGTCAATGTCCGGCTGCAGCTGCGCAGCATTGAAGGTGCGACCGCCGTGCCGGTATCCGCAGTGCGCAACGGCGGCAATGGTCCATTCGTCTATGTGCTGAACCCGGAAGAGAAAACCGTGTCCCTGCGCCGGGTCGAGCGCGGCCTGTCGAGCGCGGACAAGACCCAGATCCTGTCCGGCCTCGAACCGGGCGAACAAGTGATCACCGAGGGCGCGGACCGGCTGACCGACGGCGCGAAAGTGAGGCTGCCCGGCGCGCGCGACGGCAGCGGCAAGGAAGGCCGCGGTCGCGACGGCCGGCCGGGTGCTGACGGCGGTCCCCCTCGGCGGCGCGACGCGAGCGGCGGATGAATCCGTCCCGACCGTTCATCCTGAGGCCGGTCGCGACCGCGCTGCTGATGGCAGCGATCGTGCTGGCCGGCCTGGTCGCGCTGCGCTTCCTGCCGGTATCGGCCCTGCCGCAGGTCGATTTCCCGACCATCCAGGTGCAGACCGCGTATCCGGGCGCCAGCCCCGAAGTCATCAGCCAGACCGTGACCGGGCCGCTCGAGCGCCAGTTCGGCCAGATGTCCGGGCTGCAGCGGATGAGCTCGTCCAGCGCCAGCGGCAGTTCGCGCATCACGCTGCAATTTTCGCTTGGCGTGCGGCTGGACGTGGCCGAGCAGGAGGTACAGGCGGCGATTAATGCCGCGTCCAGCCTGCTTCCTGCCGACCTGCCCGCACCGCCGACCTACGCAAAAATCAACCCGGCCGACGCGCCGGTGCTGACACTGGCGCTCACCTCCGACACGCTGCCACTGACCGAAGTGCAGCACCTCGCGAACACCCAGCTGGCGCTGAAGATCAGCCAGCTCAGCGGGGTCGGCCTGGTCACCCTGTCCGGCGGGCAGAAGCCGGCGATCCGTATCCAGGCCAACCTGAACGCACTGGCCGCCGCCGGCCTCGGGCTGGACTCGCTGCGCAGCGCAATTACCCAGGCCAATTCGAACACCGCAAAAGGCACGATCGACGGCAGCAGCCGCTTTTACACCATTAACGCGAATGACCAGCTGAAGTCCGCGCGCGACTATGCGAACCTCATCGTCGCCTGGCGCAACGGTGCGCCGGTGCGTGTGTCCGATGTCGCCAGCGTCGTTGAAAGCGCCGAGAACGTGCGCATCGCCGCGTGGACGGGCGTCAAGCCCGCGATCATCCTCAACGTCCAGCGGCAGCCGGGCGCGAACGTGATCGAAACCGTGGATGCGATCCGGCAGCGCCTGCCGGAACTGCAGGCCGGCCTGCCGGCCGCGGTGCAGGTCGACGTGCTGTCCGACCGCACATCCGGAATTCGCGCGTCGGTGTCGCATGTGACGATCGAACTCTTCATCGCAATCGCGCTGGTGGTGCTGGTGATACTCGCCTTCTTGCATAACCTGCGAGCGACCATCATCGCCAGCCTCGCGGTGCCGATCTCGCTCATCGGCAGCTGCGCGGCCATGTATTTCCTCGGCTACAGCCTGAACAACCTCACCCTGATGGCGATGACGATCGCGACCGGCTTCGTGGTGGATGACGCCATCGTCGTACAAGAGAACATTGCGCGCCATCTCGAGATGGCGCGCAATGTTCCGGCGCAGACCGACTTCCCCGAAGGGGAAGTTAAGGACGCGAATGCGTCCGGCCGGAGCCAGAACACTTCGCCGAATGTTCCGGCGCAGGCTCACTTCCCCGAAGGGGAAGTTGAGGACGCGAACGCATCCGGCCGGAGCCAGAACACTTCGCCGAATGTTCCGGCGCAGGCCGACTTCCCCGAAGGGGAAGTTGAGGACGCGAACGCATCCGGCCGGAGCCAGAACGTTTCATTCAATGTTCCGGCGCAGGCTCACTTCCCCGGAGGGGAAGTTAAGGACGCGAACGCATCCGGCCGGAGCCAGAACGTTTCATTCAATGTTCCGGCGCAGGCTCACTTCCCCGAAGGGGAAGTTAAGGACGCGAATGCGTCCGGCCGGAGCCAGAATGTCGCGATGGAAGCCGCGCTGAAAGGTTCCTCCGAAATCGGCTTCACCATCATCTCGCTCACACTGTCGCTGGTTGCGGTGCTGATCCCGCTGCTGTTCATGTCGGACGTAGTCGGCCGGCTGTTCCGAGAGTTCGCGGTGACGCTCGCGATCACGGTGCTGATCTCTGCGCTGGTGTCGCTCACCCTGGTACCGATGATGGCCGCGCGCTGGCTGCGGGCCGGCGACGAGGGCGGCCGCGCCGGACGCTGGCTGCAGGCCCGCTTCACGCGGCTGGCCGGCGGCTATGACAGGCTGTTGCGTGCGGTGCTCGACCGCCAGCCCCTGACACTGGCGGTGGCACTGCTCACGCTGATACTGACGGTCGTGCTGTATCTGCTGATACCGAAAGGCCTGTTTCCTCAGCAGGACACCGGCCAATTGCTGGCTCGGGTCGAGGCCGAGACTTCGGTGTCCTTCGAGCGCATGTCGCAACTGCAGCAGGCAGTGGTGCGCGAGCTGCTGCAGGATCCGGATGTTGCATCCCTCAGCTCGCAGATTGGCGTGGGCGCCAGCGACAATCCGTTGCCGCATGTCGGCAGCCTGCTGATCAACCTCGCAGGCGGCCGCAGCGGCGACCTCGAGCAGACCATGGAACGGCTGCGCGAGCGGGCGATGCGCGTGCCCGGCGCCAGCCTGCAGTTGCAGCCCGTGCAGGACCTGACGATCGACGCGGAAAGCGGCCCGACCCGTTACCGGCTGTCGGTCGAAAGTGCGGACGGGGAGACCGTGAGGCTCTGGACCGGGCGCCTCGTCGAACGGCTGGCAGCAGACCCGCGACTGCGTCACGTAAGCACCGACGCCAATGCCAGCGGACGCTCGGTGCTGGTCAGTGTCGACCGCGACAGCGCATCTCGCGTCGCGCTGACTGCGGCCGCGATCGACGATGCGCTCTACAGCGCATTCGGCCAGCGCATCGTCTCCACCATCTTTACCGACACCAACCAGATGCGCGTGATTCTGGAAGCCGCGCCGGGCAGCGCCGGTACGCCGCAAGCGATCGGCGACGTGCCGCTGCGCACCGGATCCGGCAAGCCGACGACGCTGGGCGCAATCGCCGACGTGCGCGAGCAGGCCGCGCCGCTGCAAGTCACGCGGGTCGGCCAGTTCCCGGCCACCACCATCGGTTTCGATACCGCACCCGGGGTGGCACTCGATGCCGCGGTTGCCGCGATCCGCGAGGCGGCGCAGGAGCTGCGCTTGCCGGCGGCCGTCAGTATCGAATTCCTCGGCGCGGCAGGCGCATTCCAGGCGGCGCAGACCAATCAGCTGTGGCTGATCCTGGCCGCCGTGGTCTGCGTGTATATCGTGCTGGGCGTGCTGTACGAAAGCTTCATCCATCCGCTGACCATCCTGTCCACCCTGCCGTCGGCGGGCGTTGGCGCGCTGCTCGCCCTGATGCTGGCCGGACAGGAGCTGGGCATCATCGGCATCATCGGCATCATCCTGCTGATCGGCATTGTGAAGAAGAACGCGATCATGATGATCGACTTCGCGATCTCCGCCGAGCGCGACCAGGGCCTGACGCCACGCGACGCGATCCACCAGGCGGCGCTGCTGCGCTTCCGGCCCATCCTGATGACGACGCTGGCCGCGCTGTTCGCCGCGGTGCCGCTGATGCTGGGCTGGGGTGAAGGTGCGGAGCTGAGGCACCCGCTCGGCATCGCAATCTTCGGCGGCCTGATTGCCAGCCAGCTGCTGACGCTGTTCACCACGCCGGTGATCTATCTTGCGTTCGGCCGCCTAGGGCGCGGCCGCGCAGTCTCCGGCGCCCCCGGAGGAGCCGGCGCTTGAACCTGTCGCGACCTTTCATCGAGCGGCCGGTCGGCACCTGGCTACTGACGCTGGCGATTGCACTGGCCGGCATCGCTGCCTTCTTCGTACTGCCGGTCGCGCCACTGCCGCAGGTCGAGTTCCCGAGCATCTCGGTGCGCGCGCAGCTGCCTGGCGCCAGCCCGGCCACGATCGCCACCAGCGTCGCCGCACCGCTCGAAAGGCGGCTGGGCGCTCTGCCGGGGCTGACGGAAATGAGTTCTACCAGCGGCAACGGCCAGACCCGGATCAGCCTGCAATTCGAGCTGTCACGCCGCATTGACGAAGTCGCGCGCGAAGTGCAGGCCGCCATCAATTCATCGCGCGCCGACCTGCCCGCCTCGCTGCGCTCGAACCCGACCTACACCAAATCCAATCCCGCGGATGCGCCGGTGATGGTGCTTGCGCTGACCTCGCCCGGGCGCTCGACCAGCCAGATCTATGAAGCGGTCGCCAATCTGTTGCAGCAGCGGCTGTCGCAGGTGGAAGGTGTCGGCGAGGTAGAGCTCGGCGGCGGTTCGCTGCCTGCGGTGCGCGTGGAGGTCCAGCCTTACGCGCTGAACCGCTACGGCATCAGCACCGAGGATGTGCGCGCCACCCTGCAGTCGGCCACTGCCAACCGCCCGAAGGGCGTGGTCGAAGGCAACGGCCTCGCGTGGCAGGTCTACACCAGCACCGGCGGCAGTGCGGCGCGGCTGGACGCGGACGCCTACAGCGAACTGGTTGTCGCATGGCGCAACGGCGCACCGGTGCGGCTGTCAGATGTCGCGCGCGTGCATGTCGGTGCCGAAGACAGGAACAGCGTCGGCCTGTTCAACGGCATGCCGGCCATCGTGGTGCTGATCTACCGCCAGCCGAACGCAAACGTGATCGAGACGGTAGACGCAGTGCGCGCGCTGGTGCCGTCGCTGGCGGAAGACCTGCCGTCCGACATCGCCCTGCATATCTCCTCCGACCGCACCGGCAGCATACGTGCGTCGCTGCACGAGATCGAGCTCACCCTGCTGATCTCGCTGGTGCTGGTCGTGCTGGTGGTGAGCGCCTTCCTGCGCAGCCCGCGCGCCACCCTGATACCGGCGGTGGCGACCGTTGTCTCGCTGCTCGGCACCTTCGGCGTAATGTATGTGCTCGGTTTTTCGCTGAACAATTTGTCGCTGATGGCGTTGACAGTGGCGACCGGCTTCGTGGTCGACGATGCGATTGTCGTGCTGGAAAACATCAGCCGTCATCTCGAGTCCGGCATGAGCCGCATCGAGGCCGCGCTGCGCGGCGCGCGCGAAGTCGGGCTGACCGTGGTGTCGATCTCGCTGTCGCTGGTGGCGGTATTCCTGCCGCTGCTGTTCATGGGCGGACTGGTCGGCCGCCTGTTCCGCGAATTCGCGCTCACGCTGTCGGCCGCCGTGCTGATCTCGCTGCTGATCTCGCTGACCACCACGCCCATGATGTGCGCATTGCTGCTGCGCAGCTCGTCGCACGCGGCGCCACCGGGACGCCTGTCGCGCTGGCTGGAGCGCGTGTATGCGCGGGCGCAGCGCACCTATGCGCAGTCGCTCGATATGGCGCTCGACCATCGCTGGCTGATGCTGGCACTGCTGCTGGGCGCGATAGCGCTCAACGGCTGGCTGTTCTCCGTCGTTCCCAAAGGCTTCTTCCCGCAACAGGACTCGGGCCAGATCACCGTCGGCCTGCGTGCCGACCAGAGCATTGCATTCGATGCGATGAAGACCAAGGTGCAGGCGCTGGTCGACATCATCGGCAAGGATCCGGCGGTTGCGACCGTGACCGGCTTCACCGGCGGCAGCCGCCCCGGCGGCGGCTTCATGTTCATCACGCTCAAGCCGCGCGAGCAGCGCGCCGAGACAGGGGGTGACGTGATCGCGCGGCTGCGGCCGAAGCTCGCGCGCGTGACTGGCGTGTCGGCCACGCTGATACCGGTACAGGACCTGCGAGTCGGCGGACGGCGCGATGCCAGCCTGGTGCAATACGCGCTGAGCAGCGACAACCAGGCCGACCTGAAGCTGTGGACAGCGCGCCTGGTCGAGGCGCTCAGGCGCGTGCCCGGGCTGGTCGACGTCGATTCCGACCTGCAGGAGAACGGCGTCGAGACTTTCGTGCGTGTTGACCGCGATGCCGCCGCCCGCCTTGGCGTGACCCAGCGCGACATCAACAATGCGCTGTACAACGCCTTCGGCCAGCGGCAGGTGGCGACACTGTATGGCGAGCTGAACCAGTACCGCGTGGTGCTGCAGGCCGATCCCGCGGCCATCCGCAGCCCGCAGGCGCTGCATGACGTCCACGTACCGGCGCGCGCCGCCGCGCTCACTGGCACGCCGGCCGCCGGCGCGCTGTCGGCCAACCCGGCGCTGCGAGACGTCGCCAGCGGCCAGTTGCTGGCGGCCAGCCCGACCACCATGGTGCCGCTGTCGGCGATCGCCAGTTTTTCGGAGCGGCCGACGGCGGCGGCGGTCAGCCACGAGGACGGCGAGCTGGCCAGCACGGTGTCATTCAACCTCGGGGTCGGCACCTCGATGTCGGATGCGCGCGCCGCGGTCAATGAGGCTGTTGCATCGATCGGCCTGCCCGCCAATGTGCGCGGCAGCTTCCAGGGCAATGCACGCGCTTTCCAGGAATCGCAGGGCCGGCAGCCGCTGCTGATCCTCGCGTCGATCGTGGTGGTGTACCTGGTGCTTGGCATTCTCTACGAAAGCCTGGTGCACCCGCTGACTGTGCTGTCGACGATACCGTCGGCCGGCATCGGCGCCGTGATCGGGCTGATGCTGTTCGACATGGAGTTTTCGCTGATTGCGCTGATCGGGCTGTTCCTGCTGATCGGCCTGGTGATGAAGAATGCGATCCTGATCATCGATTTCGCGCTGCAGGCCGAACGCACGCGCGGGCTGGCGCCGCGCGATGCGGTGCGCGAAGCCTGCCTGCACCGCCTGCGCCCCATCCTGATGACCACGGCGGCGGCCGCGCTGGGTGCGTTGCCGCTGGCAGTCGGCTTCGGCGAGGGTGCGGAATTGCGGCAGCCGCTCGGCGTGGCCATCATCGGCGGGCTCATTACCAGCCAGTTCCTGACCCTGCTGACCACGCCGGCGGTCTACCTGCTGCTCGATCGCTGGCGCCGGCGCAGCCCGGTCGAGCATGCGCTCGGCCGCGATCCGGCGGCGCCATCCGACTCATTGACGCACGTTTCTTCGCACACCCCATGACACGCCCGACTCCCCTCGCCTTCGCGCTGGCTCTCCTACTGGCCGGATGCGCGACCGGACCCGAATACCGCCGGCCTGAGCTTGCGGTGCCCACCGTTTTCAAAGAGGCCGAGGGCTGGGTTGCCGCGCTGCCGGCCGATGCGATCGACCGCGAGCGCTGGTGGACAGTGTTCGGTGACCCGGCGCTGGACGCGCTGGCGCCACGTGTGGCCGTCTCGAACCAGAATGTGGCCGCCGCGGTCGCCGCCTTTGCGCAGGCACGCGCCCTGGTCGGCGAGCAGCGTGCGGCGCTGCTGCCGGCCGTTAACCTCGGTGCGAACGCAAACCGCACCAATTTCACCAATCTGGTCACTCCTGCGCAGCGCATTCGGGTCGACCTCGGCGCGACCTGGGAGGCCGACCTCTGGGGACGCCTGCGGAATGCGGCCAGCGGCGCGGCCGCCAGTGCCCAGGCCAGCGCGGGCGACCTTGCGACCGCTACCCTGTCGGCGCAGGGCGAGCTGGTCACCAACTACCTGCTGCTGCGGCAGGCCGAGGCACAGCGCGACCTGCTGGCCGCGGCGATTGAGGACTACCAGCGCGCAGTCACCATTACCCAAAACCGCTACGACGCCGGCGTCGCGCCGAAAACCGACCTGCTGCAGTCGCAGACCCAGCTGGCGAATGCGCGCTCCGAATATGCAGGCCTGGCGAACCAGCGTGCGCAGCTCGAGCATGCAATCGCGGTGCTGGTCGGCGAAATACCGGCCAATTTCTCGCTGCCACCGGCGGAACGCTGGCGGCCGACGGTGCCCGCCGTGCCGGCCCTGCTGCCGTCGGAACTGCTGCAGCGGCGGCCCGACATCGCCGCGGCCGAACGCCGGATGGCGGCGGCGAACGCACGCATCGGCGTCGCCCGCGCCGCCTACTACCCGAGCATCGGCCTGTCGGCCAGCACCGGTGCTTTCGGCCGCACGGGCGGCGACCTGCTGTCAGCGCCGACCACACTGTGGTCAATCGGCGTGGCGCTGACACAAAGCATCTTCAACGCCGGCCTCGTAAAGAACAGAGTCGCCGGCGCGGAGGCCGCGTACGAGCAGGAAGTCGCCGCCTACCGGCAGACGGTGCTGGCCGCGTTCCAGTCGGTCGAGGACCAGCTAGTCGCCGGCCGCGTGCTGGCCGAACAGGAACAGCTGCTGGCAAGCGCGGCCGACGCTGCCGCGCAGGTGCAGCAGCAGGTGATGAACCGCTACCGGGCCGGACAGGTCAGCTTCCTCGAGGTGGTGGTCGCGCAGACCACCGCGCTGAGCGCGCGGCGCGCGCTGCTGCAGGCGGAGTCGAACCGGCAGGTCGCGGGCGTTGCGCTGATCCTGGCGCTGGGCGGGGGCTGGGAAGCCGGCAGCCTTCCTGCGCGCTGAAAGCGGTCGCCGGCAGAGGATCGCGATTCCCGCTAGGATGCGCATGACAGGGTCGCCGGCAATGCACCGGCGGTCAAAGCATTCACGGGTTGCCGACCACCAAAGCGCTCCGCGCGGCGGAGCTCCAGGAGCCACGCATGTTCCTTTCGACCCAAGCCTGCCTGCGGGCAGCGTTTTCTGTTGCCTTCCTGATCCTCTCGCTGTCCGCCGCCCTGCCGGCCCGCGCCCTGCCGCTATCCGATGGTAACGAGCTCGAATGCGTGGTCAGCCGCGACGGACGCAGCGGCCCGGCCACCGAGAAATGGGTGCACTACGAACGCCTGCAGGATCGCGACCCCGAGCTCGGCAAGGCCGTCGCCGTGGTCCGGCATGACGAGCGCGGCTGGCCGGTCATCTATATCGATGCGGTGGCGCACAAGCGCGGCCGGCTGACCAACGCGGGGCTGTGGGATTTCGTGTTCCTTCACGAATGCGCACATGCGCGTGACCCGAATTTCACCGAGATCGAGGCCAACTGCGAGGCCTATCTCGAGATGGAGCGCCGCGGGCTGATGAACCCGATCCGTCTCAAGGACATCGAGGCGGCCCACCTGCAGATATTGAATTTGCCCCAGGAATACGGCGGCAACGGCATCGAGTTCTGGCGCCGCACGCTCGCCTGCGTGCAGGCAAGCAACGGCGCGGGCAAGTCGGCCAACGAAGCGGGCCGCATGCCGGAAGACCGGCCACCGTTACGCCCATAAACCCTCGCTGACGGGCGTCATTGCACTTTCCCTGCGCACGTGCCTCAAATACGGGTTCGAATAAACGACCTGCAAGCCAGGCACCGCATTGTCCGATATCGTCGCCACCTTCCGCCTGCTCGCTGGCGCGTCGCCCTGGGCGGCGCTGCTGGTGTACGTTGTCTGGGTCTGGGTGGGCATCTGGCTGGCCGGCCAGGTGGCGCACTACGCGCTGGCGCGCATCAGCGGTCCCTTCCCCTTCCTGCACCGCCTGCTCGACTATACGTTCCCGTCGGCACGGATGGTGGCTTTCTTCCTGCTGCTGCAGCCGGTACTGCGCAGCCTGCCGGCAGACCGCATGCCGGTCGTCCTGCTGCGTGACATCAACTCGCTCTTCCTGAGCATCGCGCTGACCTGGATGCTGGTGCGCGGTGTCGCCGCCGCCCGCGACGCGATACTCGACGCCCATCCGGTCGACTCGCCGGACAATCTCGCGGCGCGCCGCGTGCATACGCAGACCCGGGTGCTGTCGCGCTCGGTGATGGCGCTGATCCTGCTAGTCGGCACCGGCCTTGCGCTGATGACCTTCCCGGCACTGAACCGGGTCGGCACCAGCCTGCTGGCCGCCGGCGGCCTGGCAGGCGTGGCCGTAGGGTTCGCGGCCAAGCCCATCTTTACCAACCTCCTGGCCGGCCTGCAGATCGCGCTGACGCAGCCCATCCGGCTGGATGATGTCGTCATCGTGCAGAACGAATGGGGACGCATCGGCGAGATCACCGGCACCTATGTGGTGGTCAATCTGTGGGACCAGCGCCGGCTGGTCGTGCCGCTGACCTGGTTCATCGAAAACCCGTTCCAGAACTGGACCCGCCACAACGCGGAACTGCTCGGCTATGTGCTGCTGTGGCTGGACTACCGGCTTCCGGTGGAAGCGTTTCGCGCGGAAGCGATCCGGCTGTGCCGGATGGCGCCGGAGTGGGACGGGCGGCTGGTCGAAGTGCAGGTGGTGGACGCGAACGCACAGGCGATGCAGGTACGCGTCCTCGTCTCGGCAGCCAACGCCGACATGGCGTGGCACCTGCGCTGCAGGATGCGCGAGGAACTGATCGCTTTCGTGCAGCGCGACTATCCGCACTGCCTGCCGAGGCTGCGCGCCGAGGCCGAACTGGCTGTCAGGGACTCGGGCTGAATTTCGCGTGGCCATGGGTGCCGGCTCCCCGGCCGGCCATGGGCACTGGACGGCCAGCGCGCTCGCACCGCTCTTGCGCTGGCGCTGAAACGCCGGCTTGCCGATGGGGATAATTGGTTCAGGACAGCGAATCCGGAGATCGCATCTTGGATACTGTGTTTTTATACAGTATCATCCCGTTTACCGTTTCCGTCCCCCGCACGACAACGCAGGAGCCAACGACATGAACAACACCCCGGTGACAGTCAACGAGAGCAACCCCGCCGAACGCCGTGCCGTCGATGTCCAGAGCCTGTGGCGCCGGCGGGGCTGGCGGCCGCCGACCGAGTATCGGCAAGATTTCGAAAAGTCCTGCAAGCCGGCGATCCTGGCAGGCCTGACCCGTCTGGCGCCAGGACGAACGCTGGGCTGAATCAGCGCCGGATTTATCCACAGGTTCTGGGGATAAGTCGGCTGACAGCGCGGCGTGATCTAACGCAAGCCCTTGATTTTCATGCAGATCCTGTTTGCATTTCCGGGGGCAAAATCAAACAGGCAAACGCCTGTGCCTGAGCTCGAACAACGATCACTCCGGCCTGCAGCCGCCCACTCTGGGCCGACATTCACGCCGTGTGCCAAATTCCCTGCTTGTTCAGCGCCAGCACCCTCACCTGCCAGCGTCGCGCGGTGGCAGCCAGGCTGTCCGGCGGCAGCATGAAAAACACCTTGGTCAGCGCATCGGCCAGCGTCGCACTGCGGGCAACGACCGTGACCGATGACCAGTGCAGGGGCGAGTAACCCGAGCGCGGATCCAGGATGTGATGGTGGCGGCGGTCGGCACTAAAGCGGGTGTGTGCATCGGACGAGGTGGCCACTGCGTGCCCGTCCGGCAGCGCCAGCGGCGGGAGCGCGGACAGGCCGCCGTTCACCGGATCCTCGATACCGAAGCGCCATGGCGATCCGTCCGGTGCGGTGCCCAGCACCGCGGTCTCGCCGGTATCGAGCATCGCATGGCGGATGCCCAGCGCGCGCAGCTTCGCCCGTACCGCATCGGCCGCATATCCCTGCGCGATCCCGTTCAGCGACAACGCAAATCCGCGCGGCAGCAGCACCCGCTCGCGGCTGGCCTCCAGTCCGCGCCAGTCCACATGTGCTGCGGCCGCGGCCAGCGCGCGCGGCGTGGGCAGCCCGCCGTCGGTGGCCGCACGCTGCCAGATATCCCACAGTGGCTGCATGGTCGGATCGAACGCGCCGCCGCTGGCGGCCGCAATCCTGCGCGACTGCTGCAGCACGTCCGCCAGCAGCGGATCCGGCGCGTCCAGCCGGCCTTGCCGGTTCAGCCGGCACACTGCACTGTCAGGGTCGAACAGGCTCATCTGCCGCTCTATCGCGCGCAGCGTCGCCGCCGCTGCGTCGAGCGCATGTTCCACCCGCGCTGCATCGGCATCGGCGGCGCGCAGCCACAGCGTGGTGCCGAAACCCTGCAGCAGGCGTTCGCGCCACTGCAGCGATGGCCGCGCGCAGACCGACAACGGGACTGCGCCGAGCGCCAGCCCGATGCCGAACCCCAGAAATGTGCGTCGCTGGTTCATGCGGTCTCCTTCACCGGCTGAATGCCGATCACCCGCTTGCGCTCGCGGATCAGCGGCAGGCACTGCTGCTCGTCCTGCATGATCGCCACGCAGTCGAGGCACTGGAAACATTCCGAATACTTGACCAAGCCGCTGATGTCGATCGCCTGGTATTCGCAGCGGTGGCGGCAGGTCTGGCACGGCTTGCCGCATGCGTCGCGCCGTGCCAGCCAGCCGCGCCGGCGCAGCGGATCCAGCACCGCCAGCGCCGCGCCGAGCGGACAGAGGTAGCGGCAGTAGCCGCGGTAGACGAACACCGACAGCGCAAGGCAGGCCAGCGCCCATGCCACATACGGCCAGTCGCGCACGAAGTAAAGGCTGATCGCCGTCTTGAACGGCTCCACCTCGACGGCCAGCTCGGTGGCCGTCGGAGAGATCCACAGCAGCGTCAGCAGCGTGGCCAGCACGCCGTACTTCAGCCATTTCAGCCGGCGGTCCCACGCCTGCTTCAGCCGACGGCGCTTCAGGCCAACGGCGCGCGTCACCATGCTGAGCAGTTCCTGCAGCGCGCCGAACGGGCACAGCCAGCCGCAGAACGTCCCGCGCCCCCACACGAACAGCGTGCCCAGCACGAAGATCCAGAGGATCACCGTCATCGGGTCAGTCAGCAGGAAGCCGAGGTCGTTGCCGGCCGACAGCGCCTCGATCGAGGCGGTGATATTCACGATCGACAGCTGTCCCTGGAACAACCAGCCGATGCCGACCAGCGTGAACAGCAAAAATGCGATCCGGAAGCGGCCGAGCCGTCGCGCGCTTTTGGCAAGCGGCTGCTGCCGGACCAGTGCCACGCTGAGCACGCCGAGCGCCGCCAGCAGCAGGCCGATCTCCCACCAGCGCTTCTTCCATTGCTCGAACCACGCCGAATCCAGCCAGCGCCACAGGCTGGCCCGCCACCCGTGGTAGCCGTAGGCGAGCGGGAATTCCTGTTCGACCGCCATCGTCGGGAAAGGCCCGTAGCGCCGCTCCAGCCGGAACTGCAGGCTGAAGGGCTGCTCGGCATCGAAGGGCACCGACGCATCGACCGCCAGCAGGTGCGCGCGGCCGTCGCGCACGCCGAAATCCTCGCGCAGGCCATCCTCCACGGCCAGCCGGCGCAGCGGCAATTCAACACCGTTCTGCACCAGCCTGAAAGGCAGGGTGGCGGCCGCGCGCCGTTCGCGCTGCGGCTCGGAAAGCGGCCCGCGCTCAATCACCAGCACGCCTTCGCCGCCGCGCAGGCTGGCCTCGACGCGCCGCCAGCCGGGCTCGTCCAGCAGGTTGCGGCCGATGTGCGGCAAGCTGACCAGCGCGACATCGAATTCCAGCGCGACCTCGTCGGGTCGCTCGGCGGCATGCTTGTCCTTGCCGGCCGCGCGGGTGCCGGCGAAGGCGCGCTCGAGGTCGGCACGGGTAAATACCGAACGTTCCACCATGCCGCGGCGGATCAGCTGCGCGGCATCCAGCGGCCGCACCTCGGCATCGCGCGCACGTCGCGCTGCGCGCTTCGGGTCCGACCCGACGCCGGCCAGCGCCGCCTCGCCCAGCGCCTGCACCGACTCCACCGACTGCCGCACAGTGCGGTCGATCGCGCGCGCCGTCACCGTACCGGCCTGTATGCCATGCAGCACCGCCACGCGCTCATTGCGGCTGGTGGGCGCGCCCGGTCCGCGTATATCGATCTGGTGCCGCGCAGACAGGCCCTTCAGCTGTGCGGTGAACTCGGCGAGCTTGGCTGTACCCGACGCCGAGCGGAACAGCGGCTCGCGGTGATCGAGCAGCCGCACGTCGAGGTAATTGCCATCGAGGTCGATGACGACGAAGAGATTGATCGGCTTGCCGCTGTAACCGCGCACCGGTTCGATGTCGACTGACTCGAACGCATAACCGCGCAGTTGCGGCTTCTGGTTCGGGTCGTCGGCCGCACGCTGGTACAGCGGCCAGACCGGCAGCGAGGCCGGCATGTCGCCGACGATGAAACGCGCGCCGAGTTCGCGCTCGACGTCCGTCCTGGTCAGCGTGGTCGCGAGCGACGAACCCGCGGCGATCGCCAGCAGCAGCGCGGCTGCCAGCCACCGAGTGATGCCTGCCATGTGCCCCCCGAGCCGTGCGGCTTATTTTTAAAGCAATTTACCGCAGGCACCGCGGTCCGGGTTCGGATTAACTTAATCCCGTCATTGCCGCAGCCGCGATGTCGAGCGAACGCAGTCGCAGCGCCGGATCGTAGACGTCCGAGACCAGGATGAATTCATCCGCGCCGGTGAGCTCTGCCAGCTGCGCAAAGCCGGACTGCACGCTGTCCGGGCCGCCAACCACCGCTGCAGCGAGGAAATCGGCCACCGCCTCGCGGGCCGGCAGGTCGAGTCGGTCCATGAAACCGTGCACCGGCGGCGGCAGCGGGCGGCGGTCGCCGGTCAGGATGCCGAGCACCCGCTGGTAAGTACTGCTGGCAAGGAACTCGGCCTCGTCGTCGGTCGGTGCCGCGATGACCGGCACGCCGATGGCAGCACACGGCTCGGCCAGCGTGTCCGACGGCGTGAACTCGCGGCGATACAGATCGAGCGCCTCCATCAACAGGCGCGGCGCGAAATGGGAGGCGAACGCATACGGCAGCCCGCGCTGCGCTGCCAGCCGTGCGGAAAACAGGCTCGAGCCCAGCAGCCAGATCGGCACCTGCGTGCCGGCGCCCGGCATCGCGATCACCCGCTGCCCCGGCTGCAGCGGCCCGAGCAGGCGCTGCAGCTCGGCCACGTCGCGCGGGAAATCCTCCTCGGTCTCGATCCGGTCGCGGCGCAGCGCGCGCATCGTCAGTCCGTCGGTACCCGGCGCACGTCCCAGCCCGAGGTCGATGCGTCCCGGGTAGAGCTCGGCCAGCGTGCCGAAAGCCTCCGCCACCACCAGCGGCGCATGGTTGGGCAGCATCACGCCGCCGGAGCCGACCCGGATGCGCTCGGTGCCGCCGGCGATGTGGCCGACCAGCACGGCCGTTGCAGAACTCGCGATGCCCGGCATGTTGTGGTGCTCGGCCAGCCAGTAGCGGACGAAGCCGAGTCGCTCTGCATGTCGCGCGGTACGCAGCGCGATCTGCAGCGCATCGGCGACGGTGCCGCCTTCGCGCACGGCGACCAGGTCGAGCATGGACAGGCGGGGTTGACGGATGGAGGACATGGGATCTTCTGATGGAGGTCAGCTTGCGTTCAGGCCGAGAGTATACGACTGCAGGGCGGCGCAGAAATCGGCGCTTCGGGTTTTGCGAAGCCGCTGCCCTTGCACGCGGAGCACAATGTCCGACGCCGGGCTGGCCGGCACCCGATTCACCCCTCAACAAGGAGAACCGCATGAGACACCTGCTATCGCTGACACTCGCACTCGCTGCCACCGCCGTCGCGGGGACTGCGCAAGCGCAACAGCAAAAGACCACGCTCGGGCTGCAGGCGGCGAAAAAAATCGCCGCCGCCTGCGAGTCGCTGGCCGCCAAGGAAGGATGGAAAATGAACATCAGCATCGTCGACGACGGCGGCCACCTGAAGCACTTCAGCCGTATGGACAATGCGTTCCGCAAGAGCATCGAGATTGCGCACCTGAAGGCCGAGACCTCGTCGGGCTTCCCGCTCGCCAGCCGCCAGATGGCGGACGTCGCCCGACAGCGCGCGCCCGGCATCGAGCACGTGCCGGGCATTGTCATATTCGGCGGCGGCCTGCCGATTATCACGGCCAAAGGGGAACACATCGGCGCAGTCGGCGTGTCCGGCGGTACGCCGGAGCAGGACGAGGCCTGCGCGCAGGCCGGGCTGGATGCGGTCCGCGGCGAACTCGGACTGAAATAAATGGCGGCGAGGTGTGCGCCGCTACTGCCCCCTGAGCTTCAGTCGGAGCGAGTTGACCAGCGTGCACACATCGACCGCCATCCAGCGCGCCATGCGGCCGCGCGCATGGCGTGAAAAAAACAGGGCACGCCAGAGCCGTGGCTGCAGCAGCGGATGGTGGAAGGTGTCGGCCCGTCCGCTGCAAAGCATGCGCAGCCCGCGCGAAGCGGGCACGCGGCCCAGATGTTCAGCGACGAAATTCAGGCCGGCCCAGGTCGACGCCGACATGCTGCGCCAGTAGCGCGGATTGGCTTCCAGCAGCCACACGGTGCCGGTGCCCTCCTCGATCCGCGCGTCGATGTTCAATATGCCGTCATATCCGGTCGCTGCACACAGAGCGTGCGCAACCAGTTCCAGCTCGGATGAATGGAAAAATTCGATGGTCGAATCCACCTGCTCGGGCGGAAGCCGGCGCTGCATCGAGAGGGCCTGCACCCGTCCGCCGAAAGCGCAGGCATTCGCGCATACGTCCGTCCCGCGGATGAAGCGCTGCAGGACCAGCGGCGCATAGTCATACGCGGGATTGTCCAGCAGCTGACGACGCAAGTCGGCCATGCTGCCGATCTCGCACGCGCCGTGCGACTGCGCCTCGCGCGCCGGCTTCACGAAAAACGGCAAGCCTAACTGCACTGCTGCCTGCTCAAAGTCGATCGCGTGCTTGGATGCGGCGAACAGGGTGTCGGGCGTCGCCAGTCCGAGCCGTGCGCACAAGCGGTGGAACTCCCACTTGTCGTCCAGCAGGTCGAGCACCCGGTCGCCGGGATGCAGCGCGCAGTCCACCTCGAGGCGCGACCGCACGCGGTTGATCAGCCGGTTGCCCGAGGTGTCAGCCGCCACCAGACGCTGGCCCGGGCTCTCGCGCTCGAGTGCATTGACGTACGCGATGAAGCGGTCGTCTTCGCTACCGTCGAAACGGATCTCGGCATACCGGTCGACCAGTGCCGAATGCCGGATGTAGCGCGAGCCGGGCGCGCAGATCGCGGTGCACGAGGCGCGGGTCCAGCTCCGCAGCGACAGCAGTACCTGGACCACCATGATCTTTTCCGGGGCGACCACGATCAGCTTCATCGGCGCGGACGGCGGCCGCGGATTCTCGCCAAGCAGCTGAACCTGCGGGAAATTCACGGCGCGACGCGCCCATGCTGCGAGGCGCGGATGGCCGGCAATCCAAGATGCCCCCTCATTCAGCACCCTCCTATGATTTTGCTGATTGTCACTGTAGGAGGCAGGTGCCACGCCGGACTTGGCGTGCAACAAATCTCTGCGCGATTGGCGGAACTGCGGAACAGTTCAGCATCGTGCAGCCGGAACGGCAAACGGGCCGGTGACCTGTTGGGGCCGCCGGCAGGCGGCGGTCATGCGTCGATCAGAATCGCGCGGAAGTCATTGACGTTGGTCAGCGTGGGGCCGGTGATGACGGAATCGCCGAGCGCGCCGAAAAAGCTGTGGCCGTCGTTCGCATCCAGCGACGCCAGCGGCGACAGGCCCTGCGCCCACGCGCGCGCCAGCGTGTCCGGGCCGGCGATGGCACCTGCGATTTCCTCGAGGCCGTCCACGCCGTCGGTATCGCCCATCAGCGCATGAATGCGCGGATGGCCGCCGAGCGTGGCCGCCAGCGACAGCAGGCACTCGACATTGCGGCCGCCGCGGCCGCTGCCGCGCACGGTGACGGTCGTCTCGCCGCCGGACAGCAGTACGCAGGGTGCGGCGAAAGGCTGCCCGCGCTCGGCCGCCTGCAGCGCGATGCCCGCCAGCACCTTGCCGACATCGCGCGCCTCGCCCTCGAGCGCATCGCCGAGGATGACTGCCCGATAGCCGGCCGCCTCGGCCACTGCCGCCGCCGCCTCCAGCGCCATCTGCGGCGTGGCGATCATTCTCACTTCGCAGTTCGCCAGCCGCGGGTCGCCCGGCTTGACTGACTCGCCACGGCCGCTCTCCAGCACCTCGCGCACTTCGGCCGGCAGCGCGATCCGGTAGCGGTCGACGATCGCCAGCGCATCCGCGCAGGTGGTCGGATCGGCCACGGTCGGACCGGAGGCAATATCGATCGGGTGGTCGCCCGGCACATCCGACAGCAGCAGCGTGATCACGCGCGCCGGATGGCAGGCCGCCGCCAGCCGTCCGCCCTTGATGGCCGACAAGTGGCGGCGCACGCAATTCATTTCGCTGATGGTGGCGCCGGATGCCAGCAATGCGCGGTTGACTGCCTGCTTGTGCTCCAGCGTCAGGCCCTCGATCGGCAAGGGCATCAGCGACGATCCTCCGCCGGAGATCAGGCAGAGCACGATGTCGTCGGACGACAGGCCGCCGACGAAGTCGATCATTCGCCGTGCGGCGGCGAGGCCGGCCGCGTCCGGCACCGGATGCGCGGCCTCGACGATCTCGATGCGCTCGCACGGCACCTGATAGCCATAGCGCGTGATCACCAGCCCGGTCAGCGGACCGTCCCACGCGTCCTCGACGGCACGCGCCATCGCGGCCGACGCCTTGCCGGCGCCGATCACCACCAGCCGTCCGTTGCCCAGTTGCTCGCGGGTCGGCAATTGCGGCGGCACGCACAGCGCCGGTTGCGCGGAGGCGATCGCCGCATCGAACATGCGCCGCAGCAGCGCGGCCTGCGAGGCGGCGGCCATCACTGCGATCCGATTTCGAAATTGGCCATGGTCTCGAGCGCCCTCACCATCGCCGAGTGGTCCCAGGCCTTGCCGCCGTGCGCGACGCAGGCAGAAAAGAGCTGCTGTGCGCTGGCCGTGTTCGGCAGGGAAATACCGAGCGAACGGGCAGTGGAGAGCGCAAGGTTCAGGTCTTTCTGGTGCAGCTCGATCCGGAACCCGGGATCGAAGGTGCGCTTGATCATGCGTTCGCCGTGTACCTCAAGGATACGGGACGACGCGAAGCCGCCCATCAGCGCCTGCCTTACCTTGGCCGGGTCTGCGCCATTGCGCGCTGCGAACAGCAGCGCCTCGGCCACCGCCTCGATGTTCAGCGCGACGATGATCTGGTTGGCCACCTTGGCCGTCTGGCCGTCGCCATTGCCGCCGACCAGCGTGATGTTCTTGCCCATCAGCTCGAACAGCCGCTTCACCCGGTCAAAGCCTGCCTGCGTGCCGCCGACCATGATGGTCAGCGCCGCATTCTTTGCGCCCACCTCGCCGCCGGACACCGGTGCGTCCAGGTACTCGCAGCCGAGCGCATTGATCTTCTGCGCGAATTCCTTGGTGGCGATCGGCGCGATCGAGCTCATGTCGACCACCACCTTGCCAGCCGACAGGCCGGCGGCCACGCCATGTTCGCCGAACAGCACCTGCTCGACATCCGGCGTATCCGGCAGCATCGTGAAGATGATGTCGGCCTTCTGCGCCACCTCGGTCGCGTTCGCGCACACCTGCGCGCCGTCGGCCAGCAGGTAGTCGGCCGTCTTGCTGCGGGTATGGGTGAACAGTGCGTGCCCCGCCTTCAGCAGGTGGTGCGCCATCGGCGCGCCCATGATGCCGAGGCCGATGAATCCGAGCTTCAATGTCATTGCTTGTCTCCGTCGTTCTTCTTGTTGGCCACCGAGCCGATCCAGCCGAGGCCGGCTTCGGTGGTCGCTGCCGGCTTGTACTCGCAGCCGATGTGGCCGTCGTAGCCGATGCGGTCGATGAACGCGAACAGGAAGGAAAAATTGATCTCGCCCGTCCCTGGTTCGTTTCTGCCCGGATTATCCGCGATCTGGATATGGCCGATGCGTGAAAGATTTTTCTGCAGCGTGCCGGCCAGTTCGCCCTCCATACGCTGCGCATGATAAACGTCATACTGCACGTACGCATTGGCAGCGCCCACCTCCTCCAGCACGTCCAGCGCCCTGGCGGTGCTGTTGAGCCAGAAGCCCGGGATGTCGTAGTTGTTGATCGGCTCGACCAGCAGCGCAATGCCGGAACGGCCAAGCTCGCTCGCCGCATAGCGCAGGTTGTCCACCAGCGTGCGGCGCGCATCGGCATCACTGACGCCGGCCGGCAGCTTGCCGCACAGGCAGTTGATCTTCTTCACGCCGAGCAGCGATGCATACTCGATGGCACGGGCGACGCCGGCACGGAATTCCCCGGTCCGCGCCGGGTCGCAGGCGATACCGCGATCGCCGGCCGCCCAGTCGCCGGCCGGCAGGTTGTGCAGCACCATCGTCAGCCGGTTCGCGTCCAGCAGCGACTTCACCTCGGCGGCCGGCAGCTCATACGGGAACTGGCATTCGACCGCTTCGAAGCCGGCCTGCGCGGCACGTGCAAAGCGCTCGGCAAACGGCACCTCGGTGAACAGCATCGACAGGTTGGCGGCAAATTTTGGCAATTCATTCTCCTTGCATGATGATAGTTGGTTCCGGCAGAGACGGCCGGCGGCAGGCCGGGCCACGGCAGAAACCCACCGTAACTCCCGTGTCCCGTCCCGCCCCGAGCGCCTTCCCCACCAAGGGAAAAACTTCGTTCGACCGATGCCGCCTAGTCGAGCAATCCTGCAGCGGCGAGGCCCTCGGTGCCATCCGGATGCCTGCAATCGATCTGCTCGAACTCGTTGATCGCATCGATCTCGGTGCCCATCGCGATATTCGTGACCTTTTCCAGCATCACTTCCACCACCACGGGCACGCGGTAATGCCGGGACATCACGTGCGCTTTGCGCAGCGTGTCCTGCAGTTTGTCCGGATCGGTCACCCGCAGCGCCTTGCAGCCCAGTCCCTCGACCACCGCCTGATGGTCGACGCCGTAGCCCTTCAGTGCCGGGTCATCGACATTCTGGTTCTCGAAGCCCAGCTGCACGCAGTAGTCCATGTCGAAATTGCGCTGCGCTTGACGGATCAGCCCCAGGTAGCTGTTATTGACCAGCACCTGCACATAAGGCAGCCGGAATTGTGCACCGACCGCCAGTTCCTCCACCAGAAACTGGAAATCATAGTCGCCCGACAGCCCGACCACGTTCGCCGTCGGATCGGCCGCCACCACGCCGAGCGCGGCCGGGATCGTCCAGCCGAGCGGACCGGCCTGTCCGCAGTTGATCCACTGGCGCGGACCAAAGACATGCAGGAACTGCGCACCGGCGATCTGCGACAGTCCGATAGTAGACACGAAAACCGTGTCGCGGCCGAAGGCCTTGTTCATCTCCTCGTAGACCCGCTGCGGCTTGATCGGGACATTGTCGTAATGCGTTCGGCGCTGCATGAGCTGCTTGCGCTCGAGGCAGCGGCCCGCCCAGGCTGCGTAGTCGCGCAGCTGACCCTCTGCCTTGCGCTCGCGCGCCACCTGCACGAACAGTTCGAGCGCAGCCTTCGCGTCGCTGACGATGCCGAGGTCGGGATTGAACACCCGCCCGATCTGGGTCGGCTCGATGTCCACGTGCACGAATTTGCGACCGCGGGTGTAGACCTCGACCGAACCGGTGTGCCGGTTAGCCCAGCGGTTGCCGATGCCGAGCACGAAATCGGAGGCCAGCATCGTCGCGTTGCCGTAGCGATGGCTGGTCTGCAGCCCGCACATGCCGGCCATCAGCGGATGGTCGTCCGGTATGCAGCCCCAGCCCATCAGCGTCGGTATGACCGGCACGCCAAGCAGTTCGGCAAGCTCGACCAGCAGGCCGGAAGCGTCGGCATTGATGATGCCGCCGCCGGCGACGATCAGCGGCTTGTGCGATGCCTGCAGCATATCGAGTGCCTTCTCCACCTGCTTGCGGGTCGCGGCCGGCCTGTAGACCGGCAGCGGCTCGTAGGTGTCGATATCGAACTCGATCTCGGCCATTTGCACATCGATCGGCAGGTCGATCAGCACCGGCCCGGGACGCCCGGAACGCATCAGGTGGAATGCTTGCTGAAACACCCGCGGCACCAGTGCAGGCTCGCGCACGGTGACTGCCATCTTCGTGACCGGCTTGGCGATCGCCTCGATGTCGACTGCCTGGAAATCTTCCTTGTACAGCCGCGCACGCGGCGCCTGGCCGGTGATGCAGAGGATCGGGATGCTGTCAGCGCTCGCGGAATACAGGCCGGTGATCATGTCGGTGCCGGCCGGGCCGCTGGTGCCGATGCATACGCCGATATTGCCGGGCTTGGCCCGGGTGTAACCCTCGGCCATATGCGACGCGCCCTCGACATGGCGCGCGAGAATATGAGTGATCGATTGCCTTTCGCGCAATTGCGCATACAGCGGATTGATCGCTGCCCCCGGCACGCCGAACGCCTGGGTCACGCCCTCTTTTTCCATTACGAGTACGGCAGCCATTGCAGCCTTCATCCTGGCCATGGGTCTCCTCCCTGTTGATTTTTCATTGAAGCGATGGCCGCATCTTCTTGCGAAGCCGTGGCGCGAGGAAGAGCGCGCTTGCGAATTTCATTCATTCCATGGTGGAATACCCCGCTTTTTCGGAGCGATTCCAGATGGAACGGATACAGGCGATCAGATTGTTCGTAAGAGTGGTCGACCTCGGCTCATTCAGCAAGGCGGCCGCGGAGCTGGGCATCGGACAGCCTGCGGCGACCAAACAGATCGGACGGATGGAGACGCAGCTCGGCGCTCGCCTGCTGCACCGGTCGACGCAGGGCGTGACGCCGACCGAGATCGGCATGCTCTACTACGAAAAATGCAAACTGATAGCGCACCATGTCGACGAAGCGGAATCGGTGGCCAGCCTGCTGCAGACCCAGGTGCAGGGCTCGCTGCGCATCAGCACCTCGGTCGCGTTCGGGCGGCGCGTGCTGGCGCCGATGGTGATGCAGTTCATGCGCAAGAATCCCGGATTGCAGTTCGACCTGTCATGCGACGACCGTTATGTGAACCTGGTCGAACAGGGCGTCGATGTCGCGCTGCGCATGGGCCGCCTGCCCGACTCGTCGCTCGGCTCGAGCTACCTCGGCATGAATCCGTGGGTGGTCGTGGCCTCGCCTGCCTACCTGCGCCGGCACGGACGTCCGAAGCGCCCGCAAGACCTGGCGCGCCATGCGGCGCTGGTCTACAGCACGGTACAGGGGGACGCGCGCTGGCATTTCACCGATCGCGGCGGCAAGGCTGCCTCAGTCAGTGTGAACGGGACGCTGCGCTCGAACAACTTGTCGGCGCTGACGCTGGCCGCGCGCGACGGCTTCGGCATCGCGGCCCTGCCCTGCTATGTCGCTCACGAGTCGATACAGGATGGCAAGCTGCGCACCGTGCTCGACGAATGGCAACTGCCCGCACAGGAGATCCATGCGGTCTATCCGTCGCCGCGCATGGTGCCGGCGAAGGTGACGCGCTTCATCGAATGGCTGCAGGACCAGTTCGTCGATCGGTGGTGGGACCGGCAGGCGTCGACCCCGTCCGCGCGGGCCAGGCCGCCGCGGGCGCACGCCTGATCGCCGGGGGCGGCTTCAGCGGCCCAGCAAGCCCGCCGCGGCCGGTATCACCACCACGCCCAGCACGCCGTGCATTCCCATGCCGAGGCTGGCATAGGTACCAGCCTCCGGATGCACGCTGAATGCCCGCGACGTGCCAATGCCGTGCGAGGCCACGCCGAGCGCGAAGCCGCGCTGCCACCATTGACGCATGTTCAGCGCATCCATCACAAAGCGCCCCAGCACGGCGCCCAGCACGCCGGTCACCACCGCATACACAGCGGTCAGCGTCGGAGACACGCCCAGCCGCTCGGCAATGCCCATGGCGATCGGCGCCGTCACCGATTTCGCATACAGCCCGCCGACCAGCGCCGGGTCAAGGCCGAACAGGCGCGCGACGCCGATGGCCACGGCCACCGACGTGAGGCCGCCGGCCGCCAGCGCGAGCAGCAGCACGCCGACCCGCCCGCGCAGCGATGCCCAGCCCTTGTAGATCGGTATCGCGAGCGAGACGGTGGCGGTGCCGAGCATGAAATGCACGAACTGCGCGCCTTCGAAATATGTTTCGTACGGCAGGTCGAGCAGGGCGAGCGCGGTGGCCACGATCAGCACGGCAATCAGTACCGGATTGGCAAGCGGGTTGCGCTCGCTGCGCTCGTACAGCGTACTGCCCAGCCAGTACGCTGCCAGCGTCAGCACCAGCGCGAACAGCGGATTGCCGGACAGGTAGACCCAGATCTCGGCGATCGGCGGCAGATCACGCATCGCCGTCCTCCCTGGCCAGCAGCTTCAGCAGCCCGCCGGTGACTGCAACCGTCGCCAGCACGCTCGCCACCAGCGTGGCTGTCACTGCCCATACATTTGCCTTCAGCACCGGCAGGTAGAGAATCACGCCGACCGAGGCCGGAATGAACAGCAGCCCGAGGTGCTGCAGTATGCCGCTGCCGACCAGTTCGATATCGGCCGGCACCCGTTGCAGCGCCAGCAACAGGGCCAGCAGCAGCACCAGCCCGATCACCGGGCCCGGAATGAAGGGGATCAGGAAGTTCGAGATCAGTTCGCCGATGGCCTGGCAAAGGAAGAGCTTGACGAGTCCGGAGATCACGGAAAACCTTGTTGTCCTGGCAAAGCGACGATTGTAGCCAAAAGCCCTGTGCAGCGATGCTCCCGACCGGTTGCTCGTGAGACACTAGGGCGTTTTCCATCGAAAGACTGTCATGCTCGAACTGCTGCAAGAACTGAACTGGGTCGTGATCGGCCAGATCATCCTGATCGACATCCTGCTGGGCGGCGACAACGCGCTGGTGATTGCACTCGCCTGCCGCGGCCTGCCGCCGCACCTGCGGATGAAAGGCATCGTCGGCGGCACGCTGGGCGCCATCGTGATCCGCATCGTGCTGGTCTCGTTTGCGGTGACCCTGCTGTCCGTGCCCTACCTGAAACTGGTCGGCGGAGTGCTGCTGATCTGGATCGGCATCAAGCTGCTGCTCGAGGACGGCGGGGACGAGCACGACATCGACGGCGGCGACCGCCTGTTCACCGCGATCCGCACCGTGCTGATCGCCGACCTCGTGATGAGTATCGACAATGTGATCGCCGTCGCGAGCGCCGCCGAGCATGCCGACTCGGAGCACAAGATGCTGCTGGTTGCATTCGGCATCATGGTCAGCATTCCCATCATCATCTGGGGCAGTTCGCTGGTGCTGAAGCTGATGAACAAGCTGCCGGTGGTGATCACCCTTGGTGCGGCGCTGCTCGGCTACCTCGGTGGCGCGATGATCTCGAAAGACATTGCCGTGTCGGCCGCCGCGAGCGAGCTGCTGCCGCACAGCCTGCTGGGCCTGCGCGAGGTTGGCGTGCGACTTAGCCTGACCGGCATCGCCGGCGCCATCGTGGTCGTGACGGCAGCGCAGTGGCTGCGGGGCAAGCGCCGCGCCGGCGAGGCGTCCTGAAGCGTCAGGCCAGCACGGCCAGCAGGCCGATCAGGGCGGCGAACGCGGCCACCGCTACCAGCAGCATCAGCTTCAGCGGACGGTCAAGCGGCGGCGGTTCGGGCAGTTCGGACAGGCGCTCATCCAGGACGCCGGAGCGTTCCGACAGCCGGTTGAATTTGCGCCGCGTGCGTTTTACCGCCGCGAGCGCGTGCTTGAGTCGTTCCGCATCCATCGCCTGAAATTCCGGAGTTGAAAAGGGCCTAGCCCTCGAGCAGCAGGCGCTCGCCGGCCAGCCCGAAGACTGTCGGGTCGATGTCGGACCGCAGCCGGTAGGCCAGCCTTGCCGGCTGGCCCGGGTCCACGTACACCGCATCGAACAGGCCGGCAGTCGCCTCGGGCACCGTCGGCAGCGCGCGCCATGCGTGCGCGACCGCCTGCTGCAGGCCGACCACTTCATCGGCGGCCAGCATCAGCGGTGCAGCCTCCGGCGACGGCGCCCACACCACCCCCACCGGCGACGGCGTATCACCGAAGCCGAGGAAACGCGCCAGCGTCACCACCGTCAGCACACTGCCGCGCCACTGTGCATGCAGGCGGTCGACGCCGTCCTGCGCTGCGCGCGCATCCTGTGTGACGATCTCGTGCACCCCGGATGCTTCGAGCATCAGGTAGACCGGTCCGGCACGCAGCTGCAAATAGAGCGACATGGCTAGTTCGGCAAAGCGGCCGCTGCCGCCGTCGGAAGGACTGCCGGACTGTCTTCGCCAATGTTCTCGGCCAGCCGGTAGATAGCGCCGCAGTCGAGGATCAGCACCACGCGGCCGTCGCCAAGGATGGACGCGCCGCCAACGCCCGGCAGTTCGGTCAGCCGCGGATGGATGTCCTTGCTGAACAGCTCATGCCGGCCCAGAACTTCGGTTACCGAAATGCCGAGCATGCGCTGCGAGTCCGACAGCACCACCGCGTAGCGGTGCGACGCAGCGGCCTTGCCGCGCGAATAGCCAAGCAGGTCGTCGAGCCGCGCGATGGGCAGGAAACTGCCGCGCAGCAGGATCGCGCGGCGGCCCTTGACCGATTGCACATCCTCGTCGCTGATCTCGATCACCTCGGCCACATAGCGTGCCGGTATCGCCAGCGTCTGATTGGCAACGCTCACCAGCAGCACTTCCTGCACCGCCGCCGACAGCGGCATGAACATCGCAAACGAGGTACCGCGGCCGACGGTCGAGTCGAGGTGGATGTTGCCGCCAAGCCGCATGATGTTGGTGCGCACCACGTCCATGCCCACGCCGCGGCCGGACGTTTCAGTGACCACTTCCGCGGTCGAGAAGCCGGGACGGAAAATGAACTTCAGGATCTCGTCGATACCCATGGCCTGGCTGTCTTCCTCGCGCACCAGGCCGCGCTCGACCGCCTTGCGGCGCACTTTCTCGGGGTCGATCCCGCGGCCGTCATCGATCACCCGGATCACCACGCGCGCGCCCTGCTGTTCCGCCTGCACGCGGATGGTCGCCTCTTCGGGCTTGCCGACCGCGCGCCGCTCGGCCGGCGTCTCGATGCCGTGGTCGACGCTGTTGCGGATCATGTGCAGCAGCGGATCGGACAGGGATTCGACCATGGCCTTGTCGATCTTCACGTCCTGCCCGCTCAGTTCCAGGCGCACCAGCTTGCCCTGGCTCTGCGCGAGGTCGCGCACCATGCGAGGCAGGCGCTTGAACACCAGGTCGACCGGCACCACGCGCAGCTCCATCACCCCGTCCTGCAGGCGCGACAGCGCGCCGTGGATCTGGGCTTCGACCTCCGCCATCCGGCGCGACTGGTCGTCCACCAGGTCGAGCAGCTTCTGGAAATCCGGATGATCCTCGAACTCGCGGCGCAGCGACTGCAGCAGTTCACGCTGCCGGCGGTCGCCGATCAGGTGCGACAGCTGGCCGCGGATGATCACCATCTCGCCGATCTGGTTCATGAAGTGGTCGAGCGTCTCGCCCGGCACGCGGATGAAATTCGAACCGGCGCCACCGATCGGCACGCCGGTCGGCGGGGTGGCCGGCGGCGCGGCAGCCGGCTTGGGCACGGGTGGCGTGGCGGCGGCAGCGGCCGGCGCCGGGCTCGCCGCCGGCGCGGCGACCGGAGGAACGGCGCCAGCCGGCCCCTGCCCGCCGGCAGTCGAGGACAGCCTCAGGTAGCCCTGACCCTGGTCGATCGCGCCGAGTTCCTGCTCGATCGTCGCCCGGTCGGCCGTCGAGAAGAACAGGATCTCGTACCAGTTCTCGTCCTCGAGGAATACCGAGCGGTTGCTGATGATGGTGCCGCGCGTCTGTATCCACTCGATGAAGGCCGACGCCAGCCGCTCGGAAGATTCAAGGTGCGCATCGATCACGTAGGCGGCCGAGCCGGCATCGATCAGTTCGCCGATCTGCCTGATGTTCTCCGGCGTCAGGAGTTCGACCAGCGGCTGCGGCAGATTCAGGCGGCTCGCGAGTTCCTCCTGCGTGGCCTTCGACTCGCCGCCGCCGCTGCGCTGCCACAGGTAGGCCTGGATCTTCTGATTGATGGCCGACACCCGCTCGGAAGCGACCAGTTCGGCGAATTTTTCGGTATTCGCCGCCAGCGAGAATTCGCGAATGGTTGCAATCGCCTCGGTGGTGATGGCGATCAGCTGGCGATGGTCTGCGCCAGCCTGCTCGTCGCGCCGGAACACGTCCGACAGCAGCAACGGCAGGTTGAAATACACATCATTGAACTTGGTGTTCAGGTATTCGTGCACGCGCGAAAATGCGGCGCCGATCCGGTGGCAGGCGTCGCGATCGGCGGGGTCGAGCGCCGGCAGCTGCGACGCGATTTCGTCGAGCAGCGACACCAGGCTTTTCTGCAGCGTCGTTTCAAGAATATTGCCGAGTTCGGCTTCGCCGAAGGAGCTGCCGCTGACCTCGCCCAGCTGGCGCAGGTCGGCGATGAAGTCGACGATGCTGTTGACGATGCGACCGCTGTCGAATGCCACTGCTGCCGACTCCGGCAGCGCATCGATGATGGCACGGATGTCTTTCGACAGGCCGTTGTACTGCAGCTTCTGGGTCGAGCGCACCATCCAGGCCAGCGGACGGCGGATGTCGTTCGCCACCTGGAACACCAGTTCCGGGTCGCCCTTGGTCGCCACTGACGAGGCCAGCAGTTCGAGCAGCGGAATGCCGTTGCGCACCATCCGGAAGAACACTTCCTGTTCACGCGCCAGCGGCTGCGGGTCGGGCTTCGCGGCCTTGGCTGCCGATGCTGCCGATGCTGCCGGTGTCGTCCGTGCTGCATCGCCCGGTGCCTCGGCAACCGCAGGCGCCGCAGCCACGGGTGCGGGCGCCGCCGGGGCGGACGTGGCTGCCGGCGCGGCCGATGGCGCGCCGGTCGACGCCGTCTGGTAGGCCGCCTGCAGTTCCTCGGTCAGGCCGGCCGGCAGCTCGCCATCGGCGCGCTCGGCCACCGCCTTCTCGCGCAGCACCCGGATGGCGTCCAGCCCGCGCAGCAACAGGTCCACGCGCGGCTTGTCGAGCGCGGCCACGCCGTCGCGCACCAGCCCGAGCAGATCTTCCGCGCGGTGGGCGACCTTTTCCAGCGCGGTCAGTTCCATCACCCGGCTCAATCCTTTGAGCGAGTGGAATGCGCGGAACAGGCCGGACAGCTCCTCCGCGTCGAGCGCCGCGCCGTCGGCCTTGACCAGCAGCGCCTCGATCGCCTCGACGTGCTCCTCGGTCTCTACCGCATACTGCGCCCAGATGGTTTCAATAAAATCTGCTGACATGGACCTGGTCCTTGTTCACAGTCGGTATCGCAACGGATGAAAACCCGCAGGCATCAAATGCCGAGCGTCTTGCGGATCGACTTGACGATCTCGTGCCCTTTTTTCGCGCCGAGATCGAGGCTCATTGCGCCGGACGGCTTGGCGATCACGTCCGCCGCGCCGAGCTTGCGCGCCTCGAGCGCCTGCGGCGAACCGGCCTGTGCGACTGAGGACACGATGATCACCGGCACATCACTCAGCAGGCGCAGCCGGCGCAGGCATTCGATCCCGTCCATCTGCGGCATTTCGATATCCAGCAGCACCAGGTCGGGCGGGCTGGCCTTGATGCTCTGCAGCGCCTCGAGGCCGTTGCCGGCCTCGCCGCATACATTCAGGTCTGCGTCGGCGGAAATGATCCCCTTCAGCAGCGCGCGCATCACGAAGGAATCGTCGACGATCAATATATTTTTCTGGCTCATTCTGTTTGCTCTATCCAAAAATCATGCGTGGCGGGGTAGGGTTCCGAAGCTGGGTTTCCCGGCCACGCGTGCGAGGCGGCGGCCAATGTCTTCCGGTGCGAGGATCGCTGTCGCCAGTCCCGCCTCGATCACCGAGCCCGGCATGCCGTCGACGACACAAGTCCTCGGGTCCTGCGCGATGATAGTCGACGATTTGGCATCGGCCAGCTGACGGCAGCCGTCCATGCCGTCGCTGCCCATGCCGGTCATCACGACGCCGACCACACCACAGGAGAGACGCGCAGCGGACGAGAACAGCACATTCGCGTTCGGGTGGATCGGGGCTTCCGGGTTCAGCCGCTCGAACACGCGCAGCATGCCGGGCGCGGTCTCGCGCACGATCACGTCCTGGCCGCCCTTCGCGATCACCACCATGCCGGGGGCAAGCTGCAAATTGTCGCTGCTCTCGACCACGTTCAGGCCGGTGTCGATCCGCAGGTGCGCGGCCAGGCCGGCGGTAAACATCGGCGGCATGTGCTGCGCAATGACGACCGGGCAGGTCAGCTCGCCCATCGCTTTCAGGAACGGCGGCAGCGTCACCGGCCCGCCGGTCGAGATGCCGACCACAATAAGGCCCGGCGTGCCGCGCGGGTCGGCAGGGCGCAGGCGTGCCGGTGCAGCGGGCGCATCAGTCGGAGTCCGTGCGCCCGCCGGCGATCCCGGAGCCAGCGCGCGCCGCTTGCGCAGCCCCCAGAATCTCAGTTTCTCGACCAGTTCCTGGCCGATTTTTGCGATATCGAGCTGCACGAACGATGACTGTTTCGCGATGAAATCGACCGCACCGTATTCCAGCGCCTTAATGGTCGTGGCCGAATCGCGCTCGGTCAGGCTGCTGACCATGATGATCGGGCACGGTGCGCTGGCCATGATCTCGCGCACCGCATCCAGCCCGTTCATGACCGGCATCTCGACGTCCATCGTGATCACATCCGGCTTCAGCTCGCGCGCCATGTCGAGCGCAATCTTGCCGTTCGATGCCTCGCCGACGATGGTGATCTCCTCGACCACGCTGACCATTTTGCGGATCGCGATCCGCATGAAGGCCGAATCATCCGATATCAGCAGCTTGATCATCGCGGTACCGCCTGCTCGTTGCGCACATACCAGGAGCCGCCGGCGCCGAATTTCGCAGTGAAATATTCCGGCACCAGCAGCCGCACCGCGCTGCCCAGCACCAGCACGCCGCCGGGGGCGATCGCCCGCGCCAGCATGGTCTGTACCTGCTTCTTGACGGTGTCTTCGAAGTAGATCAGGACATTGCGGCAGAACACCAGATCCACACCATCCACCGGCGGGTGATTGTCCATGAGGTTGAAGCGCGAGAAGCTGACATAGCCGCGCACCCAGCGCCGTACCTCGAAGAAGTCTTCGGTGCTGTCGGCGCGCATGTCGCCCTGGCGCACCGCCTCCAGCATTTCCTTCCACTCGGGGGGCATGTCCCGGATCGATCCCATCGCGATGTTGCTGTACACGCCGTCGCGCGCCGTTCGCAAGACCTGGTTGGAGATGTCAGTGCCGGTGACCGACATCGACCAGCCATCGAGCAGGCGCGCACCCTGCTCGCCCAGCATCGCCTTCTGCCGCGACTGGAGGAATTTCAGTGTCAGGAAGGCGAGGTCATAGGCCTCCTCGCCGGTCGAACAGGCAGCCGACCAGATTTTCAGCCGGCGCGCAGACGAGCGCACGCTTTCCAGGTGCGGCAGGATCTCGCGCCGGGTCATTTCCATCAGTTCCGGCTCGCGGTAGAAGTAGGTTTCGTGCACCGTCAGGCACTCGACCAGCGACTGCCACTCGGGATGATCGGCACTCAGGCTGTTCATGGACGCCACCCAGGCCTCGACCGCCGCAGCCGGCACCGCCTCCATGATGCGGCCGAGCTTGCGCTCGACCAGGCCGCCCGGCTTGATGCCGAAGCGCGCCTCGACGCCGCCCATCAGCTGGTTCAGCGAGTGGGTGAAGCGAGTGCCCGGACTCGCGAACGGATCAGCCGCGCTGCTGCTCATCGGGGAATTAAACAGGGGATGGGTCAATTCAAAGCCTTCGGTGAGGTAGCGCGGTTCGCCAGCGGGTCCAGTGACAGCAGCGAATACAGCTTGCCCTGGAACTTGCCGACCTCGGGCAGGTAGTCGGATTGCCGGGTGCGCACCGGCGTGATGTCTTGCTCCGGGATCTCGATCACGCCGTCGACACGATCGGCCAGCAGCGCCCAATTGGCACCGTTGACGCGCACCAGGATGTAGACCGGCGCGACGGCAGGCGCAGCGCCGGCAACGCCAAGCGCCCTGCGCAGGTCGAGCGATGCGGCGAGCTCGCCCTTGATCTGTATCACCGCCGGAAAGGCGGCATCGCCATCGGGCAGCGCGACGCCATCGAAATATTCCTCGATGCGCTCGACGCGCGCGAGCTCGAGCGCGCAGCGCTCGCCGCCCACGCTGAACGATAGCAGCTGGCGCACGGCGAGCACCTCGCGCTCGATCGTCACCACCTCGGCCGTGTGCTTGCTCAGGTAGCGGCGGTATTTCTCGATGCGGTCCGGCGACAGCAGCCCGGACAGCGCGATCAGCCCCGTCATGCGTGCCTCCCACTCGCCCTTGCCGGGCAGGTAGCCCTCGAGCTGGCTGTCGCCGACCGCGAGCGCCTGCAGGCTGGTGCTTTCGTGAGTCTCGATGCCGATCACGCCGGCCACCGAAATCCCGACGGTCACGTCGCCGACACCGACGATCACGACGCTGGCCGGCGGCTCGCCGCCCGGCTGGCCGAGCAGGCGCGACAGCGACAGCACCAGCAGCGCGCTGCCGCGCAGCTGCATCAGGCCGTCGATTTCGTTGCCGGCGCCCGGCAGTTCCGTCAGCACGCCAATCTGCACGATCTCGCGCACATCACGCATGTGAAATGCATAGATCTCGCCGCCGTCGCGCACCACCAGGATAGGCAAATCGAGCAACTGCACCTGCGGGCCGGCCTGCGCATCGAGCTCGAGCGTACGGCCGAGCAGGCCGCCGCCGCCCTCGGGCACCTCGTGCGGCCGGACGCCCTCCAGCGCCAGCCGCGACTCGTCCAGCAGCAGGGTCAGCGCGCCGTCGACGCTGATCTCGCCGCGCACCATCGACCCGCTGGCATCGTCGTACATGCTCAGCGCGTCGTCGGCGACCTCCACTTTGCGCAGCACCTTGTCCACCTGCACCACGACCGTGTCCTGGCTGCCGGAGACCAGCAGCAGGTTGCCCGACTCGCTCGCCGAGCGCGCGCCCATGCCCAGCCTCGCCGCCAGGTCGAGCTTGACGACGACATTGCCGCCGACATTCACCAGTCCCTCCACCTCGGGCGGCGCATACGGCAGCGGCGTGACGGCCAGCGGCTCCAGCACTTTGCTGATGCCCCTGGCCGGAAACGCAAAGCGGCTTTGGCCCAATTCGAAGAGAACCAGTTCCATGCAGGCGCGTCTCGCTAGATGACGAACTTCTTGATTTCCCGGCGCGTCGAGTCCGCTACCTTGGACAACTCGATCATGCTGGCTGCCAGCTCTTCGGAAGCGGCGGAATTGCTGTGCGCAATCTTGTCGAGGTTCGACACGTTCTCGTTGATCTCCTGCACCATCCGTCCCTGCTCCTCGACCGCGGACGAGATCCGCTGCAGCATGCTGTCGGTCATGGTGGCGGTCTGCACGATGCGTTCCATATCGGCGCTGACCTCATTGACGGCAACCACGGCACGCCCGGCCTCGGCCACCGCCTGCTGGATCAGCAGCGTGATCTCCTTGGCGCTCTCGCCGCTACTGGCGGCCAGCTTGCCGACCTCCTCGGCCACCACCGCAAAGCCCTTGCCGTGCTCGCCGGCGCGCGCCGCCTCGATCGCCGCGTTCAGCGACAGCAGGTTGGTCTTGTTCGCGATCTTCTCGATCACCTCGGTGATCTTGCTGATCTTTTCCGAGTTGGCCGAAATGCCGTTGACGACCTCCACCATGGCCGCCATCTTGTGGCGTCCCTGGCGGACCACATCGGCCGATTCCTGCGCCTGCTTGCTCGCGGTCTCGGTACTGGACGAGATGTCGTTGATCGCCGTCGCCGTCTGGCGGATCGAGTTCACCACCTGGCCGATGTACTGGGTCTGGCTCTGCGCGCCATCGGCCAGCTGGCCGATCGCCGTGCTGGTCTCGCTGGCGGCACGCGCCACCTGCTGCGCGTTTTCACCGATGTCCTTCATCGAGCCGGCAAGCACCACCATCGAGCGGTTGATGTCTTCCTTCAGCTTGGCCAGCGCACCATTGGCCTCGGCGGTCACGCGCGGCGTCAGGTCACCGCGGGCCAGCGAATCCATCACCGCGGCCACGTCATTGACGGTCTTGCCCAGCGCATCCAGCGCCTTCTGGGTGTTTTCCAGGATCGCCTTGTAGCTGCCGCGCTCATCGGCCATCGATACGCGGGCACTGAAATCGCCCTCCGCCATGGCTGCCATCACCTTGCTCAACGAATTCACCGTGCGCTCGGTTCGAACCTGGGCGTCCGAGATCCGCAGCAGGATCTGCGGATACAGCCCGCCGAGGCCGGCAGTCTGGGGCGTGCGGTTGAAGCTTCCCTGGGCCATGCGCGAGACCACAGTCAGCGTTTCACGGAACACCGCCTCGACCTGGTCGAGCGCGCCATTGATGTGCAGCGCGCACTGGCGCAAGCGCGAGTTGGCGGGGATCAGCACCAGCCGCTGCTCGAGCAGGCCGCGGCTGAATCCGTCGAGCACGGCCTGCATCTGCATCACCAGTTGCTGCTCGGTGCGCTGGCCCTTGGCAGAGACGGCGATCACGAGCAGCGCGGCGACCAGCACGACAAACGACCAGACAGCGAAGCCGCTGAGCCAGATCAGTGCGGCACTCAGCGCCAGCATGCCCGCCGACATGGCCAGCAGCCCGGCCGTCGGCGACAGTTCAAACAGACTGGAGCGAGAGAACGAATTCTTCATAGCTCATGCCTTTCTCATTGAGTACTTGTTGCATCAGTTCCAGCGACGCCGCGGTCGCATCGCGCGCGCCTGCCTGCCGCTCGGCCGAGATCATGCGGCGGTAGAGTTCGGTCACTGTGGGAATGGCCCGCGGATTGGCCTTGCGGCGCACCGAGTAATAGCCGATCGTGGTCCCGTTCACGTCCACCGACGGCGTGACGTTGGCGAACACCCAGTAGTAGCTGCCGTCCTTGCACAGGTTCTTCACATACGCAAAGATCTCGCGCCCCTCCTGAATCGCGCCCCACAGCAGCTTGTACACGCCGCGCGGCATGTCGGGGTGGCGGATCACGTTGTGCTGCACGCCGATGAGTTCCTCCTCGCGGTAGCCGGAAAAATCGATGAACACCGTATTCACATACGTGATGCGGCCCTTCACGTCCGTCTTCGACACAATGAACTCGTCATCGCGCATGACAATTTCGTTCTCGGTCGGAACGATGTCTTTTCTTTTGCTCATAGCTGGATACCTCGTCGCATCCTTTCTTTGCTCTCCACTCCCCCGGCCGGTGCGTTCTGCGCCAGCCGCCCCCCGTGGTGCTGACGGCTCATGGCCGGCTCGCAGCCACCTTCCCTGCCGGCACGCCGAACATCCGCTCGCTGCGCCGGTTGACGAAAAACGTCTCGACCTGACCGAGGCTCTTGACCTCGATGCTGCCGCGCGGCTCAAGGTCGTAGTGCTCGCCGACCAGTGCCGCCGTTTGCGGCGATACATGCACGCGCCCCGGCTGGCCGGTCGATTCCATCCGGCTCGCCACGTTCACGGTATCGCCCCAAAGGTCGTAGGTGAACTTGCGTACGCCGATCACGCCCGCCACCACCTGGCCGCTGTGGACGCCGATCCGCATGTTGACCGCACCGCCGGTGCGCTCGCGCAGCTCGGCCAGCGCATCGATCATGTCGAACGCGGCGCGGCACACCGCCAGCGCATGGTCCTCGCGCGCGATCGGCACGCCGCCGGCCAGCATGTAGCAGTCGCCGATGGTCTTGATTTTTTCCAGTCCGTGGCTCTCGGTGATCAGGTCGAAGCGGGAAAACAGGTCGTCCAGCAATTCGACCAGCTTGTCCGCCGTAGTCTTGCGCGTCATTGCCGTGAAGCCCACCAGGTCGGCGAACAGCACGCTGACCATCGGGAAGGCATCCGCTATCCGCTCCTCGCCGCGCCGCAGCCGCTGTGCGATCGAACGCGGCAAAATGTTCAGCAGCAGCTCCTCCGTCTTCGCCTGCTCCTTGCCGAGCTGCTCGTGCTGGCGCCGCAGCTGCTTCAGCCGCAGCATTTCCTGATCGCGCAGCATTTTCTTCTCGACCGAGGTCGTCACACGGGCGCGCAAAAGAACCGGATTGAACGGCTTGGGCAGGTAGTCTTCCGCGCCGAGCTCGATGCAGCGCACCGCGTCGTCATTCATGCCGGCGCCGCCGGAAATCACGATCACCGGCGGCCACGCGAAATGCGGCGACTCGCGCATCAGCTCCAGCACCTGCATGCCGTTCCGCCTGGGCATCTCCATGTCGAGCAGCATCAGGTCGAAAGGCTCGCGCATCAGCAGTTCGAGCGCAGCATCGCCGTTGTCGACCTCGCGCACATGCTGCAGGCCGATCTCCAGCAGCGAGCGGCGCAGCCCCATGCGGATCAGCTGGCTGTCATCGACCAGCAGCACGCGCGCATCTTCGAAGCTGCGCGCGCGCTCGGAGATTGCACCGAGCGATTTCTCCGCCTCTTCGACGGACGCCGGGTCGCCAAGAGGATGGGCCATGGGATTGCGCGGCTCAGCTCGCCAGCAGCTCGTCGACCTTGGCCAGCAGCTGCTTGGAGGTGAAGGGCTTGGTCAGCGTATCGGTGGCACCGGTCAGCAGCGCGGAATCGAGTCCGTAGCGCGCGCTGACGACGCGGCTGCCGCCGGAGATGGTGAGGATGGGGACGTCCGTGAACGACTTGCGCAGCTGGTCGATGAAGTCGACACCGTCCATTTCCGGCATCACGACATCGCAGATCACGAGGTCGATCTTGTCGGCCAGCGCAAAGCGCTCAAGCGCCTCTGCACCGTTGGCGGCTTCGAGGACGTTCAGACCACGTTCTTCGAGGATTTCCCTGAGGCCCTCTCGGAGCAATTCCTCGTCATCAACCAGCAGCACAGTTTTCATCGCGCATCCAACGGGAGGCGGCCGCATCGACAGCGACGATGCAGCCTTTGTAAATCGGCAACGGCTGAAATCCTACCACCTTGCCGCCGTGAAATGTTGAAATGCGGAAAGATTATTCCGAAAAACCCCTGTGCGATACAAGGTTTACGGGGACGGACTGCCGGCCGCGGCTTCGTTGTCCTGACCGCTCTCGATCAGCACGCGGATGTGGGCCAGCGTGCGCGAGAGTTCCTCGTCGAAGCGCAGGATGTGCTGGTCAAGTGACGCCCCCTGCTCGCCCTCGCCAATCTGAAACTCGAGGTCGGCAGCCACGCGCGACAGCGCGAACGCGCCCAAGGTCGAGGCCACGCCTTTCATGCTGTGCGCGATCCGCTCGGCCGCATCGCGATCGCCCTGCTTCAGGGCGTCGAGCAATTCCCGGGTGGCGCCGGTCTTGAGTTCGCAGAACCGGCCGAGCAGGCGGCGATAGCTGTTCATCCGACCGCCGCAGAATTCGAGGCCGGCATCGACATTGATCGGGCTGCGCTCGACATCGAAGGGGTCGGCCGACGGGGACGGGTCGCCGGGCTTGCCGCCACCGACCGCCCCGCCGGCCTCCTCGGGCGCCAGAGACGATGGCGCCGCGACGGCAGCCTGCGGCGCATCGACAGGCGCGGCATCGGCAGCGCCCTGACCGGGATCGCCGGCCGGCGGCCGGCCCTGCGGCAGCCACTCTGCAAGCAGCTTGTAGAGACTGTCGGGCGAGACCGGCTTCGTCAGGTAGCCGTTCATGCCGGCGTCGTAGCAGATCTGGCGGTCTTCTTCGAACGCATTCGCCGTCATCGCAATCACGGGCAGGTCGGCGAACGACGGATGCCTGCGGATCGCCCGGGTGGCCTCCAGCCCGTCCATCACCGGCATCTGGATGTCCATCAGGACCAGGTCGCACGCGTCTGTCTCGAGGCGCTCGAGCGCCTCCGCGCCATGGTTGGCCGTCGTGACCACCAGGCCCACGCCCTCCAGGATTTCCGATGCAATCTCCCGGTTGATCTCGTTGTCATCGACCAGCAGCACCCGCGCGCCGCGCCGGATCAGCGCATCCGGGTTGCTGATGATGGCCGACGCTGCCGGACCGGCGCCGCGGCGCAGGCGGGCAGTGAACCAGAAGGTGCTGCCCTTGCCGATCTCGCTCTCGACGCCGACCTCGCCGCCCATGAGCGACACCAGCTGCTTCGAGATCGCCAGCCCGAGCCCGGTGCCGCCGAACTTGCGGCTGGTGGATTCGTCTGCCTGCTGGAAGTTCTGGAACAGCTTGTCGCGCTGCTCCTCGGTCAGGCCGATGCCAGTGTCGGCCACGCTGAAATGGATCAGGAATTCGTCGCCGTCTTCCTCCTGCACCCGGCAGCCGATGCGCACCGAGCCGTGCTCGGTGAATTTGATCGCATTGTTCACATAGTTGAGCAGCACCTGCCGCAAGCGCAGCGCATCGCCGCGCAGGTACGGAGGCAGGCCGGGATCGAGGTCGACCTCGAGCGTCAGGTCGCGGGCGGCGGCGCGCTCCTGCACCATGTTCTCGACCTTCTTCATCAGGTGGCGCGTCTCGAAGTTCGCGTTCTCCATCACCATCATGCCGGCCTCGATCTTCGACATGTCGAGGATGTTGCTGATCAGCGAGAGCAGGTGCTGGCCGGCGTCGCCGATCTTGTTCAGCCGGTCGAGCAGCACCGGGTCCTGCGTCCCCCGCTGCAGCAGGAAAGTCATGCCGATCACTGCATTGAGCGGCGTGCGCAGCTCGTGGCTCATGTTGGCGAGGAAGCGGCTCTTGGCGCGGCTGGCCGCCTCGGCCGATTCTTTCGCCTGCAGCAGGTCCAGTTCAAACTGCTTGCGCAGGGTCAGGTCGCTGTGCGCACCGACGATGCGCTCGACCGAACCGTCCAGGTCGCGCAGCACGACCTTGGCGCGGCACATGATCCATTTGTAGCTGCCGTCCTTCGCACGCATCTGGTATTCCAGCAGCAGCCCGTCGGACGACTGACGAGCATGGGAAAAGGTGCGGTAGACATGTTCTCGCTGGTCTTCATGCACGAGGTCGAGCAGGCTGGCCCGGAAGCCGGTGCCCAGGTCTTCGCGCTCGTAGCCGAGCATGCTGAAAAAGGCCTGGTTGCAATGGATCTCGTCGGTGCGCGGGTTCCAGTCCCAGATGCCCTCCTGCGTGGCCTCGAGCGCCATGCTGTAGCGCTCCTCGTTGGCACGGATCATTTCCAGCGCGCTCTGGAGTTCGGCCGTGCGCTGGTCGACGATACGCTTGAGCGTGTGGCGCGCCGCCTCGCGCTCGGCGGCATCCAGGAATTTCTGGGTGATCTCTTCCAGCGTGCAAAAGAAGCCGGCGATCGTGCCGTCGAAGCGCCGCACCGGCACGATGTGGCTCCAGCCGCGCAGCACCTGCTGATCCTTGTCGATCAATGCCTGCTCGCCCGACCAGCGCTCGCCCTCGCGCAGGGTCTCGAGCAGCCGGCGGAAACGCTTTTTCTCTTCGTCGTCCGCGAGTATGGTGTGCAGCGCCCGTCCCTTGAGTTCCTCGTCGGCGTAGCCCGTGATCTCGGTGTACTTGTGGTTCACGTAGCGAATGCCGCCCCGCAGGTCCATCAGCATCAGCGCCGACGGACACTGGCCGACCACCTGCCACAGCGTGTGCGCCTCGACTTCCAGCTGCGAGCCGCCCAGACGGAATTCCTCGGCATCGCCGACAGCATCGAGGCCCGGCTGGCCGGCGGGGAACATGCGGTTGCGGATCAGGTTCCAGAGCGGGGATTGCGACGATTGCTTCATTCGAGGACTCATCAATCAGTGGTAACGCGCACACAGATGCGCAGTACGTACGCCGCCCTGCGGCGTGCCAGACATCAGATCGGCGCCGAAGGCTCGCGCCCTGCCAGCGCAGCCAACTGCTGCTCGACCAGCGCCGGTATGCCCAGTCGCTGGCTGGCCGGACTGGAAAAGCGCGCGTAGTCGCGCAGGAAAGTCACCCGGGCCGCAGTGCGCAGCAGGTTGCTGGCCATTGCATCGGAAAATTTCGCCCACTCGTCGGACAGCCGGCGGGTCTGCTCCAGGCCGATCCCGGGCAGCACACTGGCAAGGATGTCGCTCTCCTGCAGCAGCACGGCCATCGCATTGAATTCATCGAGGCAGAACGGCTTGCCGCCTACCGACTCATGCGTCTTGCCGACCCGGGTCGGGTCGGTCATCAGGATCAGATCCGCCACCAGTGCCTGGTCCTCGGGCGCCATGCCGCACTCGGCCATCAGCGGGCGCAGGCCGGCAACCGCCGCCTGCTCCAGTTCTGCAGGAAACTGATTGACTTTGCCGGTGTGAAGGTAGTCGTGCGCGAGCATCGCCAGCAACAGCAGCCACTCCTGGCGGATCGGCAGCCCGGCCGGGGACGGACGATCCGCGCGCGAATGCAGCAGCAGGCAGACCAGCGTCGCCAGGGTGTCGGCAATGTGCAGGCGGTTGTGATAGGCCGGCTCGGTGCCCTGTGTGTCCCGCTCGAGGCCATTGCCCTCCACTGCCACGGCGGTGGCCGCGAGGCAGTCGTATATGGCCTGTAGCCGCGGCTCGAGGGGCGCCCCCGCCCGGTGGCCGAGCTCCGACAGGCACTCCGAGACGATGACGGGCAGCCCGGGCCAGGCGTCCGGCCAATGTTCGCGGAACCGCGCCAGTTCTCCCTGCAGGGCCTGCAAGTTCGAATACTTGTTATTCATCTAATGCATCGGCTGCAATTTTGGGCATTGTACATGCCTTTCCGCTCGGAATTATTGCCACTGAGATAAACCCTTGTTAAGCTTCGCGCGACAAAAAAAGCGGTGCGTCGGATAAAGCCGGCCCTGCTTGAGCCGACATAACAACACATGCCGGATATCGGCGCGCCGCGCTGCCGGCACCGCCGGCAATGCGACGGGCGACGACGCCCCTGCCCGCATCCCGCGGCATAAGGATCAGCGATTGAAAAACGAGGTGACAGCCAGTTTCGGCGTCGATATCGAGCACCTGCATGCGCTCGGCGCCGTCGACCCTTACTCCAAGCAAAGTCTGGAGCTCTACGCGTCGGGAAAGCTGGTCAGCAATGAGCGGCTGTACTTCACGCTGTGGGGCTGCGCCGAGCTGAACATGTCGCTGTTTGAGCCGCGCACCCGGATCTGCACTGCCGGCGACGCGGCAGAGACCGCCTTCTTCGTCATCAGCGGCAACGCGCTCGGCATTCAGGGCACGCACATCTACCGGCTCGGCCCGGGCAGCGTGATCGGGCTGGCCGAAGGCATCGGCGGGCTCGGCTATGCAATGACCGTGGTGGCCGTCGGCGCGCTGCAGGTGCGCGTCATCCCGATGCACTCGATTAACGTAACCCTGCAAACCATGAGCCCCGGCCTGCGCGGCATCGTCCGTTCGCTGGTGATGCGCACGCTAAAGCTCAAGGAACCGCCGCCGCTGCTGAAATGAGTACATTCAAGGAAATCAGCCTGCCGAAGGGCACGGTGCTGTTCGAGACAGGCGCGCCGGCCGACAAGCTCTACCTGATCCAGTCGGGGGCGATCGGCATGGCCGGCAAGGACGGCAAGGTATTCGTGACACTGCGTGCCGGCGAATCCTTTGGCGAACAGGCGATGCTGCAAGGCGGCATCCGCGGCGCGACCGCGATCGCCATTGAGGATGCAGTGTGCCAGGAGATCACGGTCGACGGCCTGCGCGACATGCTGAAGACGAAATCGCCGGTGATGATCGCGATCTTCGAAGGCCTGATGCTTCAGCAGAACATGCACAACGAACTGCGGGCGAAGCAATGACCGTTCAGGCCGCGCTCGGATGGCCGCCCCACCGCGCAGTCGCCCGCCTGCCCGGCTCGCTGCCGATGGGCGGCGTGGTGCCGATGACGCCCGTGTTCAGTTTCGAGCAGCCGGCCGGTAAGCTCGCCTTCCCTTCCGACCATGGGCTGCAACCGCGTCGCACCGACATTCCGCTCGGCGGCCTGCTGGCCTTCCTGATCGACGGGGTGCTGACGCCGGCCGAGGCCGATGCGATGGTCGAGGCCAGCGAGCGCTTCGGCTACCGGGACGAGGCGCCGGGCATAGCGACGCCGCCCGGCATGCGGATGAACAAGGCGGTGCACTGGGTTGCCGATGACGCGATGATGGACGCCATCTTCCTGCGCATCGCCAATCTGCTGCCGCAGCAAATTGATGGCGCCCGGCTGCATGCTGCGCTCAGCCGGCGCATCAACATGTACCGCTACGATGCCGATGATGTGTTCAATCTGCACACAGACGGCGACTGGCCCGGGTTCGGGCTGTCGGCAGACCGGCAGGATATGGTCGAGTGGCCGCGGCTGCGTTCCTGCCTGTCGATGCTGCTTTACCTGAACGGCCCGGATGACGGCGTACAGGGCGGCAGCACGCGCCTGTTCCGTCCGGACGAAGGCCATGTGGACGTCACGCCGCGCAAGGGGTCCGCACTATTTTTCCGGCATGGCTTCGGGCCGCAAAGCGTGCTTCACGAGGGCAGCCGGGTATTCGGCACGGTCGCCAAGTATGTGGCACGCATCAATGTCATGTATGAGCGCGGCTGAGGGCATGCCCGACCTGGCAGTCAGCTGATCTTCCAGATGCCTTCCGGGCCGCGCGGCCGCGCAGGGACGGCCAGTACCGGCCGCATGCTGATGCGCTCCCGATAAATTTTGCGCAGCCTGAACCAGCGCTCGGTGGACGACGGCTTGTCGTTCATGCGCACCCGGTGGCGCCGCACCCTGCCCTCGAGTTCGGGCCGACGGACCGCCACGGGCGTGCCGCGTGGCGGCTCCGCCCCCGTCCATTCCTGTGCCTGCTGCGGGCAGTTCTTCTCCTGGAAGGCGGCATTTGCTTCGGCGATTGCCGCGCTGAAGTCCTGCTCGGCCTCCGCCAGGTCATCGGCCAGCGTTCGGACCTGCACCTGGGCCGACGCCTTCAGTTCCTGTGCGAGACCGCTTGCCTCCTGCGCCAAGCCTGCGCGACTGACCTCGTCCTTCAACTGGGCGAGATAGGAGGCGGCACGGCCGTACAATTTGCCCGCCATCCTGGCCACCGTCGGCAGGCGTTCGGGCCCGACCACGAGCATGGCCACCGCACCCACCACCATCAGCTTGCCGAGTCCGAGATCGATCATCTTGCCCTCCCCGATAGCGCTGCGGCTCAGGACGCGGAGCCGCAGGCGATGCGCATCAACTCCTCGTTCTGCGTGCCCTCGACCACCGGCCGCCAGTTTTCGCCCTCGCCGCCGCTCTCGCTGATCTTTTTCCCGCCGAGGTTCAGCTCGGAATAGAACTCGCCGGACAGGTAGCGGAAGGTATGCTGCACGCAGTCGAATTCCTTGGTCGAGCGGTTGGACAGCACGCCCCGCAGCGGGAAGCCGTAATTGAGCATCTCGTCGACGGTAGCGGTGCTGCCGTGCGTCCGCACGCTGCCGTCATCGTAATAGAAGGTCGCCTTGCCATTGTCGCCGTACTCGACCCAGCGGGCGGCCGCCGGTCCTGCTGCCAGTGCGGCGGACAACAGCACTGCAATTTTCACGCGCATCATTCACTCCTCGCGGGCCGGCGGCGGGCCGCGCGGCCGCAGCCGTTGATAGAGATAGGCCGTCGCGACACCGATCGCGAACCCGTACGCAGCCACAGTCAGTGGCCAGCCGTCGAGCCCGGCCAGCGGCCCGAGCAGGTGGCGGAACAGCAGGTAGGCGACGAACGCCAGTCCGAGGTAGCTGAATTTCTCGCGGCGGCTGAGGATCGATGCCATTGTCACAGCCTCACAGGGAGTTCACGAATTCGACCAGCGCATCGCGCTCTTCCCGGCTCATGGCGGCAAACGCATCGCGCGAGCGCTGCGCCTCGCCGCCATGCCAGAGGATTGCTTCGGCCACGCTGCGCGCCCGACCGTCATGCAGCAGGTTGACACTGCCATTCACCTGCTTCGACACGCCGATGCCCCACAGCGGCGCGGTGCGCCAGTCGCGCGGTCCCGCCTTGAAGTCCGGCCGGCCATCGGCCAGGCCCTCGCCCATATCGTGCAGCAGCAAGTCGGTGTACGCGCGAAAGCGCTTGTCGGATAACTGGGGCAGCAGCGGGAAGCTGCCGGTTTTCAGCTCGGGCACATGGCATTGCGCGCATTTTGCTGCCTCGAACAATTGCTCGCCGCGCTTTACCACCGGGCTGTCCTGGTTTCTCGGCGGCGGCGCATCCAGCGCCACCGACCAGAAAGTCAGGTCATCCCACGCGTAATCCAGCAGTTCGGGGCGATTCCCCGGCGGCATGGCGCGACAGGCGGCCTGGACCGGCGGGCAATTCTCTTCGATGTAAAGCGAGGACGTGACGCCCATGTCGCCATGGAAGGCGGCAACGATCTGCTGCCGTATGCTGGGCTGGTTGGCCTTCCAGCCGAAACGTCCCAGCGTCGTCCGCTGGTTGATGTCATCGCGCACATAGTTCGGGCGGCCGTTCAGCCCCTGCGACTTCTGCAGCTCGGCGAGTTTCAGGATGTCCTGCTCGGACACTGCCTCGAGATAGCCCATGCCGAACACCACCTGGGTATTGCGCAGCGAGGTCATGACCTTCTCGTCGATCGGCCCGAAGTTGGGCTTCTCGATGCGAACCGCCGGTTTGCGCAGCTCGACCACGGTGCCGTCGCCGAGCGTGACACTGTGCGCTATCCAGTCGATGTAAAGCTCGGCCTCGCCGGGCTTGAGATTTTCCTTCAGCCCGACATTGACGCCGAATACCTGCAGCTGGTCACCGTAGGTCGGATGCGGCATCGGTCCGCCGTCCGGTCCTTCGCCCGGCACCGACAGGCGGAGCAATTGCTCAAAGACAATCGTGCCCGGCGTATCGGACGTGCGGCCGCGGCCGCCCTGCACATGGCAGCCGACGCAAGAGGATGCCAGGAAGGTCGGCCCGAGGCCCCATTCGCCGCCCAGCAGAGGAAAAACCACCCAGGGCGCGCGAAACTGCTTTTCGCCGGCCTTGAATTTCTGCAGCTGCTGGTGCGTCAGGCCCGGCACCGGCTGCATGTAAACCTCGTCCGGCTTGATCGGCTTGGGCGCCGAGCGCAGCACTTGGGTTGCGACCGTGAACGGCAGCAGCAGTGCCGCTGCGGCGAGTGTCAACGCAATGGCCGGACGCGCGAACTTCCGGGCCGCTGCCGGCGCCGCACCGCGGCCGTCAACCGTGCGCCCCGTAGCCCGTACTTTCATGGCAGGTCGCGCGCCACCCGAAAGCCCAGCTGATAATTGCGCATGCCTTCCGCTTCCGAGTAACGATAGGCGGCGCGCGCCGTCGACGGGCCATCGACCCACCCGCCGCCGCGCACCACGCGCTTCACGCACTCGCCCGCATGCGGCCGTACCGAACCGTCGTCCGGTGCGCCGGCGTAGCCGGTCTGGTGACAGTCCTCCACCCATTCGCGCACATTGCCGAGCATGTCGTGCAGGCCGAACGGGTTCGGCTGGTATGAGCCGGTCGGCGCATTTTCGGCGGCGCCATCGTCGCACAGCGCGTGCGACCACACGTAGTTCGGGTGTGCCTGCTTGCCGGACTCGTCATGCAGGTTCGCGAACTGGCAGGCCTTGGCCTTGTCATCGTTCCCTCCCCAGAACCATGCGCTCTTCGTTCCGCCGCGCGCCGCGTACTCGAACTCGGCCTCGCTCAGCAAGCGATACGGCTTGCCGGACTTCGCCGACAGCCACGCCACATAGGCCTTGGCGTCGGCCCACGACACATTGATCGCCGGGAAGCGGTCACGGCCGAAGCCCGCGTCATCCGCTTTCGGGCATTTGCCATCCGCCGTGCAGGCATCCCATTGCGCGAAGGTGACCTCGAAGCGCGCCACAGAGAACGTCTTCGCGATCTTCACCGTGCGCTGCGGCTTTTCGTCCAGATGGCCGCTCTCGACCTTGTCGGAGCCCATGACGAATTCGCCCGCCGGCAGTACCACCATCTCGGGACAGGCGTCGCAGTCCCTGAAACTGCTACCGGCTTCGACCGCGGCAGCCGGCGCCAGTGCCGCCGCCATCAGCAGTCCGGCACCCCATCTTCCGATTCTCGTTTTTGTTTTATCCATGAGTTGAATGCAGTCCTTGCCGCGACCCGTCTGGGCCTGCGGTAAAAAAGGCCGGCAGGTGCGGCCTGCCGGCAACCTCGCGCAGTGACACCCTCAGCCCGAGCAGCGAGGCGGGAGACATATCGGTTCATTCATGCCCGCACTTCGGTTTCAGCATCCCTGCGTCAGCACTTCTGTTCCATCTTGCAGGACTTGTATTCCGTGTCCTTGTCGACCACGCCCTCGCAGGCCTCCTTCACGTTCAGTTTCGCATTCCGGCAAGCGGTGCCGAGCGCGACCATCGAATCATTGGCGGCATTGCTCTTGTCGCAGAAATACGCTTCCTGCTTCTTCGCATCGTCGCAGGTGCCGACCCGCGTCTTTTTGCCGTCGGCGGCGACAGCCAGGCCGACGACGAGCGCCAGCGCCAGCGGACCAACCATGAGCCTTTTCTTCATTCCATGCCCTCCATGATGCGCCGCCTGCAGCGGCTCTGCGGCAGATGCCGCCCGATTCCCGGGCGGCATCCGTCCTCCCCCCGTCAGCCCTGCTCGAACTCGCGTCCGTGCTTGGCGATATAGCCGTAGGCTGCGTTGCTGCGCTCGCCGCCCATGGCCAGATACTCCGCCTTCATCTGCGCGATCATGTCGTTGTCGAATGCGCGTGCATCGGCAGCGATCTTCTGCGCGTCAAGCCGGTACAGCTTGGCCGAGTTCAGACCGAAGATCTTGTTCTTGACGGTGCCGCGACCGTCGCCGAGCTTGATCTTCCAGTTCTGCTTTTTCATGATGTCGTCCGGGATCTCGAGCCGGCGCATCGCCTCGATCTGCCATTGCGGCGAGCCGTACCAGACCGAGTCCGTGCCCCACACCACGCGGTCCGGCCCCATCAGGTTGACCAGCTGGCCGACGAAGGCCGAGCAGAAGCGCGGGTCGGTGACGGCGGTACTCGCGAACACCGAGCCGAGTTCCGCATACACGTTGTTGACGCCGAATTTCTCCGGAATCCGTGCGAGGTCGGTCGACCACTGGATGTAGCCGTTCTTCTCGAACTGGGCCATTTCCTGGTCCGGCTTGTCGGCCAGCCACGGGCGCAGCGCGGAGTGGTAGATCACGAAGTTCATCTGCGGCCAGTCCTTAGCGGCCTTGCCGAGGTCGTTGACCGTGGCATGTTCCCAGGTGCCGGCGAACGCCTTCTCGTAGTCGCGCGGCATCAGGCCCTTGTGGATGCAGATGGTGTTGATGCCGGCCTTGATCGCCTTCTCGTAGAACGGATACATCAGCTTTTCGTCGTCGAGGCGCCATGCGTACTTCGACGGGCCGAACGGGTCGCCGATGGTGTACGACTTCCACGATACCGGCTTGAGCTCGGCGATCGCACGATCGACTTCGTCCATCCAGTTCGGATACTTCGGCGTGATCACCGAGTGGCCGAGCATGCGCACGCTGCCTGCCATCTTGTTGACCGCACGGCAGGCGTTCTGGATCGCGTCGTTCGACAGCAGCCACCAGTTCGGATCGTCGAACGGCGCGCCGGACAGCAGCGCGATCGTCGTATCCGAATCAAGGAAGATCTCCTTGAGGTAGTTGTCCATCTTGTAGCGCGCCAGCGTCGTCGGGATATTGTTGATGTTCGGGTTGACGCCCGCGCCCTCGGCCCACTTGGTCAGGCCGAGCAGGCCCTCCTCCTTGAAGTCGTCGCGGATGAAGTGGGTCTGGTCATCGAAAATGAACTGGCCCTTGTACTTCGCCTTGCGGTCGCCGGCGGCGTCCATGTCCCGGGCCTCGGCTTCGTCGACCTCGAAGACCTTTCCGTAGACCTGGTTCATCGCCAGGAAGGCGGTCGCCATGCCGGACGAGGTGGCCAGGAACTGGCGGCGGCTCATGTTGTGGCGCTTGGCCTCCTTGTCCGCCATTTCCTTGATCAGGAATTCCACCTTCTTCTGCTTTTCGGTCTGAGGCAGCGGGTTGTACTCGCCGTTCGACACGATTTGTGTCGGCACGGGCGAACGGAACGCTGCCTCGTCCGCGGGCAGGCATTCGTCGAACTCCCGGTCAGTCATCGACACCCCGAAAGGCCTCTGTTTATCTGTCATTGCAGTCTCCTCTTGTTTGGATGGGCAAATCAGCCACTCAACGACCTACAACCCCTGCATCCGCAGCGGTGCCGCCCGATGCTGAACTGCGACGCCAACCGGCTCAGTTGCGAAACGTTCGGCGCGCGGCACCGGAGGTATCGCAAGGGTCATGCCTGCGGCGAATCCCCGGCAAAGCGCCCCGCCCTCGGCCCGGAAGGCGGCCCGCGGCAAGCGCCTTGTGCAGGTGCGTCAGCGCCAGCATCCGTCCGTATTCGGTCTAAAACCCAGTACTTCTGCGGGAAGATCCCCGTTCGATGCGTGCGGCGACGGGCAGAGGCGGGCCAGGGGCAGGATTTTTTGTGCATTGCCTCATGCAAGCAGCGACGCGTGCCTGGCCGAACCGACGCATCGCGCGGCACCGGGCTGATACAGAGTGTTAAGGGGAAGTGATACGGATGTAACAGCCGGTGTTTCAGGGCGCAGGCCGCACGTGCGATACGCCATAGCGCCGCATCGCCTTCGCGATGAAACCGTCGGCTGCCATCTTGGCAAGCGCGTCGTCGAATGCAGCAAGCGTGTGGCTGTCCGCGGTGCGCAGCATCATGCCGATGTCGCTGTCGAGCTGGAACTCGGTGACGTCGATCGCCAGCGGAGACAGGCCCGTCCCGGGATGGCGGTGCAGATACCATTCAAAGCCAACACGCGTCACCAGCCCGGCGCCGGCGATGCCTTCCCGCACTGCCTCGATGATCTCGTCATCCGTCAGGAACCGCACCCATATCGGTATGCGGGCGCGATTGAGTATGACCTGTGCATACGAACCGCTGGGCACCGCCACATGGGTGTCCCTCAGCGAATCGAATGAGTCATAGCGCTTCCCTTGCGCCACAAGGAAGCCGCCGGAGCGCGCATAGGGCCGGATGAAGAGTCGGTTATGGATCTTGTCCGGCTCGCGCGCCAGCCGCGCTGCCTGTTGTCCGAGATCGTCATCCTCCACAAGGGCGCTCGGCACCAGGTCGCACTCGGTCTTGTTAAGCCGCTCGAGGGAATTCAGCCAGATGACTCGCCCGCTCAGGCCGAGCCGGCGTATCAGTTCGGTACTGATGTCGTACAGGAAGCCGTTGCCAGGCACCTCGTCAGTGTCATCGCGCTGCGAGTAGGGCATCGCATCGGGATTCAGGCAGAAGCTGACGGTGCCGACGTTCTGCATCTCCGATAGCGTGGCCGCATGGCAGGTAAATGCGCACGCAGCTGCCGCAAGGGCAGCGCAGAGCCGTGCAGTCGCACCGCGCGCGGTCATCATTACTTCTGGCTTCCGAGGTAGAGCAGGTAGGACACCACCTCCCACACCTCATCCGGCGTAAAGCTATGCCCGAAGACTGGCATCACGTCGGAGGCGACGCGGCCGTTCACGATGGTCTTGTAGGCATACGCAGGGTCAAGGTCATCCCGGTTCCTGAAGCTCGGCGCCCTGCCGCCCTCGCCGCCGCCGCCATGGCAATAGCCTGCGCAGGTGCGGATGAAAATCGCCTTGCCGGCATCAATGCGACGCTGGTCTGCCAGGTCGAACGGCGGGCGCTTTCCTGCGGCCGGTCCGGCCTCCTTGGCCGTCATCGGTGCGCCGGTGTCATCCTGTGCTGCAGGCGCGGCATCCGCCGGCTGGTCGACCGGGTCACGATAGGCCGACAGCGCAGGCACGGAGATCAGCAGCGAGCCTGCGATGACTGCCGCAGGCCACCGCAAAAACACGGATACTTTTTTCACGCTTGTCTCACCCTCAAAGAAGTCGGCCCCGCCGGTTTCGGCGGGGCCGGTGCTGCCATTACTTCCTCAGCTTGAATGCAATCAGCGCAGCGCCGCCCGGCAGGTTCTTGATCTCCGGGAAAGCGGACGCCATGAAGCCCGGCGCATGCGACCCGAGTCCCGTCGGCACCACGATGTACTGCTCGCCATTGGCCTTGTAGCTGACCGGGCCGCCGCGCAGGCCGGAGCCCGATGCGAACGACCACAGCGTCTTGCCGGTGTCGGCATCGTACGCATAGACATTGCCTTCGATATCGCCGTTGAAGATCAGCCCGCCGCCGGTGGACAGCAGGCTCGACAGCGCGGGGATCGGATATTCGACCGCCCACTTGCGCTTGCCGGTGATGGGATCCACGGCCACCAGCTTGCCGTGGCCCTTGCCCGACGGCGGCGCCACCGTCTTCAGGTCGGCAATGCCGAGGTACAGACCGGAGAGACCGATCTTGCTCGGGTCTTCCTTGCCGGAGACGATCTCGTTGCAAGCCTCCATCGTGTTGGTGTACCAGAGGCGGGTCTTCGGGTTGTACGCGCTGTGGTTCCAGCTGCGGCCACCGAGCAGCCACGGGCAGAAGGTCACGCGCTCACCCATTTTCGGATCGACGCGGCCAATCAGCTCGCCGGTTTTCGGATCGATGTTCTTGACCCAGTTGATGTTGTCGTTCAGGGGCCAGGTATTGACGAGGTCGCCGTTGCGCTTGTCCATCACGAACACGAAGCCGCCCTTGTTCAGGTGGACCAGCACATCCTTGCCGTTATGCTTGAGCTGAACCGCCTCATACGGCGCATCGAAATCCCATGCGTCGTTCGGCACCTCCTGCCGGTGCCATTTGACATTGCCGGTCTTCGGATCCAGCGCGAGCAGCGTGGCGGTGTACAGATTGTCGCCCTTGCGCTCGTTCGGGAAGTAGTCCGGTGCCGCATTCGAGGTACCGATATAGATCGAGTCGGTTTCGGCGTCGTAGGTACCTGGCAGCCATGCGCCGCCGCCGCCGACCTTGCCGGTGTCTCCCGGCCATGACGCAGGGTCGTCCTTGATCGTATTGAAGGTCCAGAGCCGTTTGCCGGTGTCGGCATCGACCGCATAGATCTTGCCCTGTATCGGCTGGTCGCCGCCGGTCGTGCCGCCATACAGCACGTTGCCCGCCAGTTGAGGCGGCGACGAGAACAGCGCACCGTATTCCTTCTTCAGGTTGGTCAGCTGCGTCTCCCAGACCGGCTTGCCGGTCTTCTGGTCGAGCGCGATGAATTTCCCGTCGAGTGTGCCGACGAACACCTTGCCGCGGCCGACGGTCACGCCGCGGCTGGCGGCAATATAGAACACGTCATTCGACACCGGGTCGAGTTTGGGCTGGTAGTGCCAGAGCGTCTTCCCGCTCGCTGCATTCACCGCATAGACGTTGTTGTACGCGCCGATGTAGTAGAGGATCCCGTCCTTGACGATAGGCGTAGCCTGCAGGCCGTGCGTGATATTGCCCGGCTGGTGGATCCATGCCACTTCAAGCTTGTGCACATTTGATTTGTTGATGTCGGACAGCGGGCTGTGTCGCCACGCATGCCCTGTGCGATGGTATTCCGGCCAGTTGTCCGGATCGTCGAGCGGGCTGGCTGCCAGGCAGGCCGGTGCCGAACACAGTCCGACGAGCATGGATCCGATGGTTGCGGCACGCGTGCCGCCAGAAAGCCTTATTGCCATTGATGTTCCCCCCCCAGAGTTGATCTCTTTGTCCCGTAGGCAGCGATGGCGCGCTGCGTGCGGATGCAGTCGCAAGTTCCATACCACTGGCCAACTTCAGGACAGCCGGATGTCGGGAAGAGATCAGCAGGCCGGGGGATATTTCAGGAGGAAAGACGGGCCGATCGCCCGGTGAGGGTGCCGGGAAAAGCCGATGGCGGCTGTGCATGTCGGGCCCGCCCGGATGCATCACTGTTACATCCTGGCGATTAACACCTGTAACTGTGTAAAGCCAAAGAGCGCATCACATCGGCGGCGTGATGCCGAAGCGCTTCATCCTGCGGTAGAGGGTCACGCGTGACACTCCCAGCACCGCAGCGGCCGCAGTCACGTTCCAGCGTGTCGATTTCAGCGTGGCCAGCAATTCGGCCGCCTCCGGATGGACGCTCTCGCAGACCAGCTCGCCCGCCGGTACCGCTGCATTCCGTCCGCTCGTGCGGCCGAAATGCTCCGGCAGGTCCGACAGGGTGATGATGTTGTCCTGGCACACGGTGGCAGCATATTCGATCACATTGGTGAGCTCGCGCAGGTTGCCCGGCCAGTCGTGCCTCAGCAGCGCCTCGCGTGCCGCGGCATCGATGTCCGGCCGCGCGGATTCGTGCTTGTTTCCGGTCCGCTCGAGTATCTGGTCGATGACCCAGTCGCGGTCTTTCCTGTCGCGCAGCGCAGGCAGCACGAAACGGGCGCCGCACAGCCGGTAGTAGAGGTCATCCCTGAACTCGCCGCGGCGGGCCATGGCCTCGAGGTCGCAATGCGTGGCCGCGATCACGCGGATGTTGACCGGCACCGGATCGATCGCGCCGACCGGGAACACTTCGCGCTCCGAGAGCACGCGCAGCAGCTTGGCCTGCATCGGCCTCGGCATGTCGCCGATCTCGTCGAGAAACAGCGTGCCGCCGTCGGCCTGCTGCACGAGGCCGCGCTTGCCTTTGGTGGACGCCCCGGAAAAGCTCCCCGGCGCATAGCCGAACAACTCGCTCTCCAGCAGCGTGTCGGGTATCGCCGCGCAGTTGACCGGCACGAACGGCCCCTTGCGTCGCGCGCTGCTCATGTGGATCGCCTTGGCGAAGAATTCCTTGCCGGTGCCGGTCTCGCCATTGATCAGTATGCTGATCGGCGAATTGATCAGCTTCGCTGCGCGCTCCACCTGCCGGTCGATCTCGGGATCGCCGCCCGACAGCGCCGCCAGCTCCGCCGGCACTGCGGGCTGCAAGCGCGCATGCGTGCCGGCAGCGTGCACCTTGCCCGGCGTGAGCACGGACAGGAACAGCAGGCGCTTCGTTCCGGCGAGGATCACCGCGCGGCGATCGGCCGGCTGCACGGCAACAAAGCGCGGCAGATCATCGACTGCGACGTTCAGCAATTCATCGATCCGCCGCCCCAGCAGGTGCTCGATGCCCACTTCGCCGAACAGGCGCTGCACCCGGTGGTTGTGACCGATGACTTTTCCCGCGGTGTCAATCGCCAGCAGGTACTCCGGGTTCACCTCGAGGAATTCCGGCGCTGCGGACAGGCGCAGGATCCAGTCCTGCCGATAGCGGTACAGGAAGTGCGCCGTCTCGATCTGGTGCGAATACATCTTCACCAGTTGCAGCGCCAGGTGCTGGCTGGCCTTGTGGGACGGTGCGGTCAGTGCCGAAATGTCCAGCACCGCCGTCATTTCCCCGAGCGGGTCATAGATCGGCGCGGCGGTGCAGGTCAGCGGTATGTGAGTGGCGTCGAAATGGTCGTCGAGATGCACCACCAGCGCCTCGCCGGTGCTGAGGCAGGTGCCGACCCCGTTCGTGCCGACCAGTTGCTCGCTCCAGTCCGAACCGAGGTAGAGACCGGCCTTGCGCAGCGCGGGATCCATTTGCAGGTCGCCGATGAAATCGACGGTCACGCCGCGCGAGTTCGTCAGCAGCACCACATAGCCCAGTCCCGATACCAGCTGGTAGAGCGACTCCAGCCCGTAGCGCGCGATCTGCAGGAAATCTTCCAGCCGGTCCTGCTGCTCGCGCACCAGTTCCGCCGGGCGGATGACGGCTTCCTGCATGCGCGTCGGATCCAGCTTGTGCTGATGCACGCATCGCAGCCACGAGTGACGGATGATTTCATCATGCCGCTGCGCGGAAGGAGAAGACGGACCCGTCTCCGCGAGTTGCATGACCGTCTCGATGTGACGTCTCTGGTCAGAATGCACAGCTGTCTCCCGGCTATTCTTTTTGTAGTTCTGCACTGCCGGCATGTCGCTGTCCCTCACCTCGGCCAGTGCAGATTGCTGACATGCGATGAAGGCCATGTCGCCGCAACCGACATCCTGTGCGTTCGAGAAATAAAATCAACACATGAATTTCAATCACCTCCCCCCTTTCAATTGGCCGCGCATATCGTCCCGGCGGTCACGATCGCAGAACGTTTATATTTGATAACGATCAGTCTTCATGGCAGGTAAATTGCTTGTACTGATATCGGGGGAAGAGCAGCGTACACGGCAGCCAGCGAGCTTGATTCGCCGGCAGGACTGCTGTACGCACCGTTGAGCACGGCAGTTCCACACTTATAAAAACATGATCGGTTCGATTCGAAACCTGATGCGGATCGCCGGGATCGCGCTCGCGTTCCTGCCGGGCCTGCCCGTTCAGGCCGGCTCATTGACGCGCGTCGACGTGGAGCAGCTGTTCGACGGGCAATTCATCGTCGGCGAGGTCGATGCCGCCATGCCGGTCTATCCGCTGTTCGCGAAAGACGGCGCCAAGGGGGATGGCAAGCCCGCGCTGAAAGGCTATGCATTCGAGACCATCGACTTCAAGCCGGTGCGCGGTTACAGCGGCAAGCCGATCAATGTACTGGTCGCGATGGACACCACCGGCAGCTTCATGGAACTGAGGCTGCTGCAGCACAAGGAGCCCTTTTTCACCAACGCCACCGGCAACGCGCGGCTCGCGAATTTCGTGGCGCAGTACCAGGACCTGTCGGTGCGTCATTCGGTGCGCGTGCTGGACTACACCGGCCAGACCAGCCGCGACGACGCATCGGCCGAGCTGCAGGGCGTGAAAAGCGGCACGGTTACCGCGGGGTCGATCAACCGCACCATCCTGCTGTCGGCCGCCGACATTGCGATTGCAAAGCTCGGGCTCAGCGAGAGTGCCGTGCCGCGAAAGCGCAGCTCGACCGAACACTACCACCGGCTCGGCTGGGATGCGCTGCTGTCCCACCGCATGGTGGGAACCACCGTGTTCACGCGCAAGGATATCGAGCGGCAGTTCGTCGGCACGCGCGCTGCCGGCGCCGATGCGCGCGCCGCCGCCCAGCCGAATGAGACGGCACTCACGCTGCACGCGGCCGTACTGACCCAGCCCGTGGTCGGCCACAGCCTGATCGACGCGGACGGATGGCGTTACCTGAATGGCAATCGGCGCTCCGCCCACGTATTGATGGTCACCGAGAGCGGCCCGCTGGTCGACCCGGGCGACGAATCGGTTCGTGCGCGGGAACCGTTCAAGCCGGAACTGCGCCAGGATGGCAAGCCGCTGAAGCTGCATCCGCTGCCGTACGAGAAAGCGCTGGCCATGCCCGACTATCCTGAGCGGGTTCGCGCCCACCTGTTCATCGTCGACAAGGCCACACCGTTCGATCCGTCCAGGCCGTTCGAGCTTGCTTTTCAGTTCAGCCGTAAATTCGGCACCAACTATGTGCTGAGCAAGCTCGAGCATCGCATGCTCCCGCTGAAGCATGACTACCATGGCTGGCGCATGCAGTACCTCGCCTGGCTGTACACCGACTGGATGGCGCTCGACTGGATGAAGGTGTGGCAAAGCCGCGCCGCCGAAATCGCCGGCCTGGTCGCCGGCCTGGCGCTGCTGACCGCGATGCTGGTACGGCTGCGACAGACCAGCGCCACTGATCGCCGGCTGTCGGTACTGCGCACCGCCTACCTGTTGTTCACGCTGGGCTTCGTCGGCTGGTATGCGCAGGGCCAGCTGACCATCATCAATGTGACAGCCGCGCTGGAATCGCTGTCCGGCGGCGGCGACCTCGGTTTCATGCTGAACGACCCGATGACCGTGATCCTGTGGGCCTTCACCGGCGTGACCCTGCTGTTCTGGGGCCGCAGCACCTTCTGCGGCTGGCTATGCCCGTTCGGAGCGCTGCAGGAACTCGTCAGCATGATCGTCCGGCGCCTCGGGCTGCAGCAGCGACGCCTTCGCACCGCAGTCGATGCGCGCCTGAAATGGATCAAGTATGCGGTGCTGGCGCTGATCCTGGTGGCGGCGAAGGCGGCACCGGATTTCGCTGAGCAGGCGGTCAAGGTCGAACCGTTTGAAACTGCGATCAGTTTCTACTTCGTGCGCGACTGGCCGTATGTCGCGTGGGCTGCAGCCTGCCTCGCGCTCGGGCTGTTCGTCTACCGCGGTTATTGCCGCTATATCTGCCCGCTGGGCGCGGCACTGGCTTGCATGGGCCGGCTGCAGCGCTGGTCATGGCTGCCTCGCCGCAAGGAATGCGGGCAGCCCTGCCAGTCCTGCCGGCACCGCTGCGAATATCAGGCGATCGCAAACGATGGACGGATCCAGTACAGCGAATGTTTCCAGTGCCTCGACTGCGTCGCCATTTACCAGGATCCGCAGCGCTGCCTGCCGCTGATCCGCGCGCAGAAGCGACCGACGGTCCAGGTCGTCGAACTCAGGAAAACGGAGGGAGCATGATGCAGCGTCGCGACTACCTTCGCTGGAGCCTGGGGCTGGCCGGCCTTGCGCTCGGCGGCATGCCGGTGGCAGCCGTCGCCGTCCCGGCGCAGGCGCTTGCGTGGCGCGAGCGCGCGCTGCTCGGCTTTGGCACCACGCTGTGGCTGAGGGTTGCCCACGAGCGGGCCGACCATGCGGAGGCCGCACTCGATGCGGCAGTCGCCGAGATCCGGCGCGTGGAGCGCCTGATGAGCCTGTTCGATCCCGACAGCGCGCTGTGCCAGCTGAACCGCACCGGTCGGCTGCGCCGGCCCGACCCGCAACTGCGGGATCTGCTGAGGCTGGCGCGGCGGGTATCGCAGCACAGCGGCGGTGCGTTTGACATCACCATGCAGCCCTACTGGCAAATCTGGTCGCGCGCCAGCCAGGATGGCGGCCTGCCTTCCGCCCGCGTGCTGGAACAGGCACGTCGCCTGGTCGACTGGCGCGCGGTGCAGGCGACCGAAGCCGAACTGAGCTTGCCGGTCTCGGGCATGGCCCTGTCGCTGAACGGCATTGCGCAAGGCTGGGCGGCCGATCGAGTGCGCGTGGTGCTGGCTGGCTTCGGCATACGGCACGCGATGATCGACTGCGGAGAAACCGCGGTGCTCGGCCACGCGCCGTCCGGGGGTCCGTGGGCCTTCGGCATCGAGGACGCGGTCGTGCCGGAGCCCGATGCGCGCCGGCCGATGCCGACACTGATTGCCGACGGTCGCGCGATCGCCACTTCATCGGACAGGCATACGGCATTCAGTGCTGATCGCCGCCACCACCACATCATGGACCCGCACACAGGCTATTCGCCGACCCATTGGTCCTCGGTGACGGTGATCGCGCCGGCCTGCGCGCTGGCGGATACCCTGACCAAGGTCTTCTTCATGCTGCCACCCTCGAAAGTCATGACGGCGGCACGCGCATGGCAGGTCGATGTGGTGCTGGAGGACAAGGCGGGACGCTGGATCGCCAGCCCCGGTGCGCCGCTGCTCGCAGACCGTGCCTCACCAGCAGTATCAGACGGTCTTCGCGGTTAACGCGGCGGTCGCGCTCCGGCTTCGGTGAGCGAGGTCAAGGCCGGACGGCGAGCGTGATTCATGATGGCTCAGGTGAGCGGCGGGCACGGCCTGCCCGGCCGGCAATCCGGAGGCTCGTCATGAAACCCTGTCTCGTCGTCTACTTCTCCCGCACTGGCATCACCCATCAGGTGGCGAGCAGTATCGCCTCCCGCGCTGCCTGCGATATCGAAAGGCTGCAGGAGAGCCGGCAGCGCAGCGGTGCGCTTGGCTTCCTGCGTTCCGCCTGGGAGTCGCTGCGCGGCAAGATGCCGCCGTTGATGCCGGTAACGCAAGACCCCGGCGATTATGAACTCGTGATCCTCGGCACGCCGGTCTGGGCCGGGCATGTGTCATCGCCGATGCGCAGCTACCTGCATGCGCATGCGGGCCGCTTTAACAGGATCGCCGCGTTCTGCACGATGGGTGGCACCGGCGGCGACAAGGTGCTCGACGAGATTGCGGCACTGGCGGGAAAGCCGCTGGTAGCCCGCATTGCACTGACCGATGACGAGATCCGGCGCGAGCGGCATGAAGGCAAGCTCCGCGAACTGGCCGGCGCGGCGGCGAGGCTCAGCCGGGCGATGGGCGGCGCCTGAGGACGCAGCGCCACGCCGGGGGCCCGGGCGTGCCCCGGCACGATCAATGATTGACCAGCTTCGCCGGCAGCTTAAGGATCAGCACCACGCTGATCAGCAGGATGCCTGCGAACAGGATCAGGCTGTCCTGTGCATTGCCGGTGAGGTCCGTGATCCAGCCAGCCACCGACGTGCTGACCATGCCGCCGACATTGCCCAGCGAGTTGATCAGTGCGAGGCCGGCCGCTGCTGCAGCGCCGCTGAGAAAAGTCGGCGGCACGCTCCAGAACGCCGCCTGCGTGGTCGACGCGGCTGCGGCGGCGATCGTCAGCACCAGCATCGTCAGCGCGAGGCTGTCGAACTGCATCCAGGACAGTGCCAGTCCGCCCGCAGTGACCAGGCAGGGGATGGCCGTATGCCAGCGCCGTTCGCGCAGGCGATCCGCGCGCGCATTGTTCCAGATCGACGCCCCGATCGCGGCGAAATACGGAATCGCGGTCAGCAGGCCGATCTGCACCGGATCGCTGATGCCATGCTGCCTGATCAGCGTGGGCAGCCAGAAGATGAGCACATAGACCGAGCTGACGATGCAGAAATAGGCGAGGCTGAGCTGCCAGACCAGTTTGCTCTTGAACGCGCCGGCAAAACCCGCATGTCCGTGATTGCGCTCGGCCTCGCGCGCGATATCGTCGGCCACGACCGCGGCCTCCCGGGCGGACAGCCAGCGCGCGTCGGACGGCCGGTCCGCCAGCATGCGCAGCACGGCGACGCCGAGCACGATCGACGGAATGGTCTCGAGCAGGAACAGCCACTGCCAGCCGCGCATGCCGCCGACCCCCGCGAACGACGACAGGATCCAGCCCGACAAGGGGCCGCCAATGACCGAGGACAGCGGCACCGCCGCCAGCAGCAGCGCCAGTGCGCGGCCGCGCCGCTCGGAGGGGAACCAGCAGGACAGGAAGTACATCACGCCCGGAATGAAGCCTGCTTCGGCCACGCCGAGCAGGAAGCGTAGCGCATAGAACTGCAGCGGCGTCTGCACGAAGGCCATGGCCGCGCCGATCAGGCCCCAGGTAATCATGATGCGCGCGATCCAGACGCGCGCGCCTATCCGGTGCAGCAGCATATTGCTCGGTACTTCAAACAGCACGTAGCCGATGAAGAAAATGCCTGCACCGAGGCCGTAGACGAGGTTGCTGAAGCCGAGGTCGTCCAGCATGGTCAGCTTCGCGAAGCCGACATTCACCCGGTCGAGATAGGCGGCGACAAGGCACAGGCACAGCAAAGGCAGGAAGCGCAGCGTGGCCTTGCGGTAAATCGCGTCGCGGATGGGGTCGTTGGTGGGTGCGGCGGCGGCCGTGGCATCGATCTGCAAGTTCGTCTCCGTGGTGATTCTGCGCGCGGGAGCTTACTTGGCGCGCCACCGACGATGTTCTGCAAATACAAATGTCGCGTTCGCCTGAACAAAACGCGCACCGTCCGGCCTGCCGGACGGTGCGCATGGTCGAGCGCCGAACCCTCAGCGGACGTGATGCACGTCAGCCTGTCCGTAGACAGGCGTCGGCAGGCCTTCGTAGCGGGCCTTCAGTTGCAGCGAAAGGAACTGCGAGTAGTGCCGGCTCTGGTGCAGGTTGCCGCCGTGGATCCACAGCTGCGGCTGCTTCGTCGGCTTCCACATGTTGCGCAGCTCGCCTTCCCACGGCCCCGGATCCTTGGTCGTGTTCGAACCGAGGCCCCAGACCTTGCCCACGCGGTCCGCGACTTCCGGCGACACCAGGTCGGCGATGAACTGGTTCATCGATCCGTAGCCGGTGGCATACACGATCAGGTCGGCCGGCAGCTCGGTGCCGTCCGACAGCGTGACCGAGTTCGGATTGATGCGCTCTATCGTCACGCCGCTCTTCAGCTTGATCGAGCCATTGGCCACCAGTTCGCTGGCGCCGACGTCGATGTAGTAGCCGGAGCCGCGCCGCAGGTATTTCATGAACAGGCCGGAGCCGTCGTCGCCGAAGTCGAGCATGAAGCCGGCCTTCTCCAGCCGGCCGTAGAGGTCGGCATCGCGCTTCTTCATCTCCTCGTACACCGGGATGTGGAAGGTGTGCATGATCTTGTACGGCACGCTGGCGAAGATCAGGTCGGCCTTGTGATGGTCGATGCCGTTCTTCACCGCCTGCTCGCTGTAGAGCCCGCCGAGCGCCAGCTCCATCAGCGATTCGGACGGCGCGATGTGCGTGCTGGTGCGCTGGATCATCGTCACGTCGACGCCCTGCTCCCACAGCGCCGCGCAGATGTCGTGCGCGGAGTTGTTCGAGCCGAGCACCACCGCCTTCTTGCCCTTGTATTTTTCCGGTCCCGGATGCTTGCTCGAATGATGCTGGTCGCCGAGGAAGGTTTCCGCGCCGGGGATCTTCGGCACGTTCGCATAGCCGGACACACCGAGCGCGAACACCAGCTGTTTCGGGCGCAGCACGATTTCCTTGCCGTCGCGCTCGACCGTCACCGACCACTCGCCCTTGGCCTCGTCGAAGCTGGCCTTCTTCGCGGTTGTCGAGCCCCAGTAGTTGATCTCCATGATCTTCACGTACGACTCGAGCCAGTCGCCGATCTTGTCCTTCGGCGCGAACACGGGCCAGTCATCGGGGAAAGGCAGGTAAGGCAGGTGGTCGTACCAGACCGGGTCGTGCAGGCAGAGGCTCTTGTAGCGCTTGCGCCAGCTGTCGCCGGGGCGCTCGTTGCGCTCGATGACGATGGTCGGCACGCCGAGCCGGCGCAGCCGCGCGGCCAGCATGATGCCGCCCTGCCCGCCGCCGATGATCACGGTGTACGGCTGCTCGGTGAAACCGAGGTTCGCCTGCTCCTCCTGTCGCTTCTCCAGCCAGGTCTTGCGGCCCGGATGCACGCCGTGCTCCGCACCTTTCGGACGGTTCTCGCCCTTGTGTTCCTCGAAACCCTTGAGCTCGGTCATCGTGGTCAGCAGCGTCCACGCCTGGTCGCCCTGGTCGCTGCCCTTCAGCCGCAGGTGCCCATAGCCGCGCGCGGTCGCCGTCTCGAAATTGAACCAGGCATCGACGATGCCATCAGCCTCGGTGGCGTCACCGGCGAGTGCGAAGTTCGACGGCTTCACCTGCGGCAGCTGCGAGGCCAGCATCTGCTGGATCGCCTCCCGCCCTTCCTGCGTCCGTACATTCCAGGTGAAGGCGACCAGGTCGCGCCAGTAGCATTCCGGCGCGAACATCCCGGGTATCGCCTTCAGGTCGTTTGCTGCGAGGGCCTTGCCGAACTGCGCCAGCCATGCGCTCGCGCGCTGGCTCGGTGTGGGTGTGCTCATCCGCTATGTCTCCTTGGTTGTGGCGGCGGCCGCGTCGACGGGCCGCCTGCTGCAACAGGATCAAGAAGCATGCCATCCGGAAGCGGCGCGGCAGGGCGGCGAAAACCGCATGAATGCTGGCGGGCGAGACGACGAAGCGACGGACTGCATCGTCACGTCACTGTGACAGGTGTCACACCCCGGCGGCTCAGTGCGCGAAGTCTTGCGGTGCGACGATGCCGGCGCGCTGCATGCGGCGGTAGACCGTCATCCGCGCCACGCCGAGCTGGCGTGCTACCGCGCTGATGTTCCAGCGGTGCGCGCGCAGCAGGTCGACCAGCCCGGTATCGCCGGCTTCCTGCCGGCGCGGGTCGGCAACGGCTGGCTGGCTCGCCAGCGGCGGCAGATCGGCGACGTCGATCGCAGCATCGCCGGCCATGCTGGCCGCGTAGTCGAGCGCATTGCGGAGTTCGCGCAGATTGCCCGGCCAGCGATGCCGGCACAGGGCGTCCATCGCCGCCGGCATGATGTCTCGCTCGCCAAGGAAGCGGCGGACCATGGTTGGCAGGTCGCCGCGCTCGCGCAATGGCGGCAGCATGACCTGCGCGCCGTTCAGCCGGTAGTACAAGTCGTCGCGGAAGCGCCCCTGCCGAACCAGGGTTTCCAGCGGCGCATGGGTCGCGGCGATCACGCGCACGTTCACCGTCACAGGACGCGCGGCGCCCACCGGATGCACCTCGCGCTCGGACAGCACGCGCAGCAGCCGCGCCTGCAGTGGCAGCGGCATGTCGCCGATCTCGTCGAGGAACAGCGTGCCGCCATCGGCCTCAAGGATCAGCCCGCGTTTGCCCCTCTGCGAGGCGCCCGAGAAACTGCCGGGCAGGTAACCGAACAGTTCGCTCTCGATCAGCGTCTCGGGAATCGCCGCGCAGTTGACCGCAATGAACGGGCGGCGCCGGCGCTCGCTGCTCGCATGCATGGCCTTGGCGAAGTATTCCTTGCCGCAGCCGGTCTCCCCGGTGACCAGCAGGCTGATCGGCGAGTCGACCAGGCGGGCGGCCCGGGCAAGCTGCGCGTCCAGTGCCGCATCGCCGCCGGACAGCGCAGCCAGCGGTGCGGGCAGTGCCTGCTCTTTCTGCAAGCGGCCATGCGATGCCACCGGCGGCGGCACCGCATTCATGAACAGCAGCTGCATGCCGCCGGCGCGCATCACTGCGCGCGGCTGCCCTGCCGGCGCCGACAGGAAGCGGCCGATCTCATCGAACGCGAACTCGAGCAGGTCCGACACCGGCCGGCCGATCAGGCGGCGCCCGTCAGAGGGCGCCAGCGCGAGCTGCGCACTGCGGTTATGCCCGACCACCGTGCCGCTGTGATCGAGTGCCAGCAGAAATTCGGGATGCACGTCGAGGAACTGCGGCGAGGACGCGAGCTTCAGGATCCAGTGCCGCCGGTGGCGGCTTAGAAATGCGGCGTCCTCGATCTGGCGCGCGAACAGTTTCACCAGTTGCAGTGCCAGCGCCTGGCTGTCCTTCGCCTTCGGCGATGACAGCGCGCTGATGTCGAGCACGGCGATCAGCCGCCCCTGCGAATCGTAGACGGGGCTGGTGGTGCAGGTCAGCGGGATATGGGTTGCATCGAAATGGTCGTCGAGGTGAACGGTCAGCGCGTGGCCGGTGCTGATGCAGGTGCCGACGCCACAGGTGCCGGCATGCGGCTCGCTCCAGTCGGCCCCGAGATACAGCCCGGCCCGCCGCAAACTGAAGTCGAGGCGCAGGTCCCCGATAAAGTCCACAGTCACGCCCTTGCCGTCAGTCAGCAGCACCACATAGCCGAGGCCGGCGACTTGCTGGTACAGCGCCTCGAGCCCGTGGCGCGCGATCTGGATGAATTCGTCCATCTGTTCCTGGTGCTCGCGCAGTCGCTCGGCCGGCAGGATCACCGCTTCCTGCATGCGGGTCGGGTCGAGGCGGTGTTCATGCACGCAGCGCAGCCAGGACTCGCGGATCAGCGCATCGTGGCGGTTCGCCTCCGACACGCCCGGACCGTGCTCGGCCACTTTCATCACTACATCAATGTGCTCGCGCTGCGCCGACACCATGGATCGCCTCCGTTGGCTGGGTGATTATGCGCAATGTAACCGACGCGCCCGCCGCCGTGGTAACCAAGGACAACGCTGACGGCCTGCTGCAATGCGGTATCGCGGCCCGATCCGGTTTGATTTGGGTCAGCCCGGACAGCATCCGGCTGCCTCACTATCCGCGAACAAGCATGAAGACCAAAGTCGCCCAGGGAGCGTGATCGTTTTTTGCGAGGTCAACATGCGCGCATCCCTGCAACCGGTCCGCTGCGGTCAGAACCTGTTCACACGGCTGATGCTGTTGGTCGTGTTGTTCATCGCCGGCTGCGGCGGTGATGACGACGGACCTTCACAGCCCGCTGCAACAGCCACGGCAGCCAGCCCGCCCGTATCCGGCAGTGCCGGCGCCTCCGCAGCACAAGGATCCGGCGCACCGGCAGCGATACCGACGATCACCGTCTCGAATACCAGCGTGGCCAACGCCAACGCCTCCTCCGGCGCGTCCTCGGGTTCGTCGTCGTCTGCGCAATCGGGTGCTGGCAGTGGCGATCCGCCGGACAGGCAGCCGGCGCCACCTGCTGCACCGGTGAAGCCCACGCCGCCATCGCAGCCATCGCAGCCCGCCGCAGCCGGACCGGTTCCGGTAAGCCAGCTGGCCTTGCAGGAAATCGACGGCTTCGCGGGCAACGACACCCTGGCCTACCTGTCCGATGCCGGCGCCGCCGTGATCTACCGGATTGACAGCAACGGGAACGCGGCGGCCTTTGCCGGCCGCGCCGCCGCAAAAGGCACGCGCGACGGAAGCGGGAGCACGGCCCGCTTTACGCGCCCGGGGGACCTCGTGCTCGCTGCAGACGGCACACTGTACGTCCTGGATGCGAACGCGGTGCGCCGCATCTCCCCCGGCGGCCAGGTGACGACGCTGGCCGGCAATGTAAGCGCTGCCGGCTATGCCGACGGCAGTGGTGCACAGGCCCGCTTCAACCAGCCGGCTGCGATGGCGCTCGGGCCGGACGGCAATCTCTACGTTGCCGACACCGAAAACTTCCTGGTTCGCCGCGTGACTCCCTCTGGCGTCGTGTCCACTGTCGCAGCCACGCAGCCGCTGAATGCGCGCGACAGTGCCGGCCGCGCGCTCTATGGCGCCCGGCCTGCCGCGCTGGTGGTGGCGCCCGACGGAACGATCTATTTCGCTACTGAGGGCGGGGCAGGCGTCGCGCCGATCAGCAGCGGAGTCACTGTCATCGCGCGCCTCGATGCCTCGGGCGAAGTGACCAAAGTGCTCGAAAAACAGCCTTTTGTGAAGCCGGAACTGCCGAGCAGCCTCGGTGCGGCAGCGCTGGCCACCGATGCTGCGAGCAATGTGCTGTTCGTCAGCAATGCGGTCTACCGTCTGCTGGCCGGCGGCGGAGGCGAAGTGCTCGGCCCGGTCAACCCGACGGTACAGGCCGGTCAGTTGGCGATCGGGACGGGAAACAGCCTGTGGGTGACCGACAAGCGCAGCAACCGCTTGCTGAGACTGTTGCTCACCGGCCCGGGCGTGCCGCTGGACGGTGCCTACTTTCCGCAACCGCCGGTACCGGCCGCACCGACCGATGCCACGTCGGCGCCGCCAGTGGCTGGCGAGACCCCTGCTTCGCCTTCGGCCCCGCCCTCTTCAGACGAAGGGCCGAATGCACCGGCGGCGGCCCCGCCCTCGACTGACCCGGCTTCCGTCGGGCCGCCGGCCGGCACGACCGGCGACAGCGGGGATGCCGGCGCTGCCGGCACCTTCCTCGAGGGAACGGTGCCGCCGGGCCTGAGCAACGAGGAATTGGCGGTGATGTGAAAAGACGCAAAAACACGCGCAGGATCGACGGAACTTGTGCGAGAAGACGTCGGTCAAAGCTGGCATTGACAGACGCTCTTCCTAAAACCTTAACGGCCCCCTGCCGCAACCTCCTTCCTGTTTCGTACAGGAGGATTGCTCCCATCGGAGCAAGGTGACGCCGCACGGTACCGCACCCTCGACGTTCGATTCAGTCGACTACCCTGGGATTTTCACAGCCCCTGACACCCGTCAGGGGCTTTTTGTTTCGACAGTCTCAGGTGGGCAGGCCGCGTCCGTCTGGCGGTCCGATGCCGGACTCGGGAGTCCGGACAGCCGCACGTACATGCGGTTGTTCGGGCTCGGTATCGTCGATCAGCAACCAGAGCTCTGCCAGCGCGATGCGGCGCTCGGCCAGCAGATCCGACGCCTGCTTCGGATCGCGGCGCGCTTCCTCCTTCAGCAATGCCGCCACCCGCAACAGCGCCGCTGCCAGCGTCGGCATCACGCTCTCGGGCGAAGTGCGGGGCGCGCACAACAAGGCTTGGCAAGCTTGAGAGGGCGCATGCAGGACTTGCAGACAGGTGGCCTCGTCGTCCAGACGGTCGGCTCGCATCACGCCCCACTGCTGCGGCGGCCAATGCAGGATGACGAACGGCCCGTAGGGTCGCGAGCAGCGACCACCGAGCATTGCGATCGGCTTTGGCGAACCCATCTGTCCTCCTGTCAAATTGACAATACGCAGATCTCGACACTAAACCGCTGATCAGCACGGGATTTGACGGATGACAACCGAAGCGATTTTTCGCAAGGCGTACAGACGCGTGCCGGGCCAGTTACGGGTGCTTGTAGCCGTAGCGGCCCATGATCTTCCTCGCCTTGTCCGACTTCATGAAATCGACCAGCGCAGTAGCCGCTTTCGAGTCCTTGCCGGCATTCAGCAGCACGACATCCTGTTTCAGCTGCTCGTGCATCTCTTCAGGAACGATCCATCCGGAACCCGACTTCAGCCTGCCGTTCTCCCACACCTGCGACTGCGCGACGAAGCCGAGCTGCGCATTGCCGCTGGTAACGAACTGATGAGTCTGCGTGATGCTTTCGCCTTGCACCGCGCGGGGTTCTATCTCCGCCAGTACGCCAAGCTTCTGCATCGTCTGCACGGCTGCACGGCCATAGGGTGAGACCTTCGCGTTTGCGATAGACAGAAACTTGAATTTGTCGGTCTTCAGCACGCCGCCGCCCTGATCGACCAGCGCCGGATCCGGCGACCACAGTACCAGCCTGCCGATCGCATAAGTGAACTGGGTGCCGGCCACTGCCTTGCCCTCCTTGACCAGCTTGCCCGGCGTTTCGTCATCGGCCGACAGCAAGACCTCGAATGGCGCACCATTCGAGATCTGTGCAAAGAACTTGCCGGTCGCGCCCTGCGTCAGCGCGACTTTGTGGCCGCTCTCCTTTTCGAATTCGGCAGCGATCTCTTTCATCGGCTGCGCAAAATTGGCAGCGACTGCCACCTTCACTTCGGCTGCATGTACCGAAGCTGCGAGCAGCAGCGATGCGGCCACACCCGCGATCTGTACGATTCTCATCTTCTTGATACCTGGTTGAAGTTGACGGGGAGTCAGAAACGGTAAAGCGCACCGACAGACACGCCCGACTGGTCGCGCGTACCGGCCGAATGCGGCTTGGTCGATGCATAGCCGCTGTCCGGGCGCCAGCTGTCATAGATCGTGAAGGCGCCGGTCGCACCGGGCTTGCGGTCGGCCATCGCGTAGTCGATGAACAGGTCCCACTCCTTGTAAGGCGACCAGGTGAGGCCGGTCGCGACCATCGTGACATCGTTCACGCCGGTGCCGCCCTGCTGCCTGTCCTTCACCGCGTAATAGCCGCCATTGACGCTGAGCTGCGGTGTGATCCGGTACAGAGCGCCGGCAAAGAAGGTATTCGCATCCACCTGTCCGCCCGGCGAACTGGCGCTGAACGCGGCAGCCGGGTTGGACGGATTACGGGTGACCACATAGCCCGCATTCAGCGTCAGCTGCTCGAACGAATATTTGGCAGCAAAAAAATCGATGCGATTGTTCACCTCGGTCTGCGAGGTGTTGCCCGCGCCGCCGAGCCGCGCTTCGATGTGGTTGTAGGCAAGTTCGAGCGGGCCGCTCTTGTAGCGCCCCCCGAGGTAGATATTCGTGCCGCGCTCGTCATCGCCGGGCACGCCGCCCGGTGCGAAACCGACGTCTGCATTGAAACCGTTGAACGACGGCGAAATGTAGCGAACCAGCCGGTCTGCACGGTTAATGCCGGATCCGCTGTGGAAGCCCGCATAGCGCGCAATCGGCTTGAGGCCGCCGAAGTTCCAGTTGCTGCGCGCGTCGAAGGCGCTCGACAGGTCGTTCTGCAGGTTGGGGCCGCGCCCGAGGACCAGCGTGCCCCAGGTCTTGGAGATCACGCGGAAATTCGCCTCGCGGTCGAACAGCGGGTTCTTGCCATCGCCGGTGGCGGCTGCATCGCGGCCGACCGCACCGGTGCGCGCCGAGAAGTTGGATTCCAGCGTAATCATTGCGGTGGTGTCGGCATCAAGCTCGCGCGACACCTTCAGCCCGACCCGGTTGTTGCCCTTCGGCTGGTCGCTGAAGCCTGAAGCGTCGATGTGCTGCGACGTCATGTTCGACGCCTGGTAGTAACCGGCCGACACCTGTCCGTAAATCTGCGTCTTGAACTTCCGCTCTTCCTCGGCGCGCTTGTCGATCTCGCGGTTCGCGCGGCGAATGTCCTGCGCCTCGTTGAATTCCCGGATCTCCTCCTTGGCTCGCACCGCCTTGAGCTTCTGGTCAAACTCGTCCTGCGTGATGATGCCCTTCTCGAGAAGAATCTCGAGCAGCACTTTCACATCCTCACCAGCATGTACCGAAGTACTTAACGACAAAATGGCTGAAGCAACCATTGTTAGCGCCGTGTTCCGTGCAGTTGCTGACTTTTTCATAATTTTCTTTCCATAATTAAACAGTTTTGGCATCAAAATCTTTGGACGAATTTTGCCATAATATGCGCGACCAATCTTGAAAAACCCACACCATTCCCCGCAAATTCCTTATCAAAGCAGCCTTCCTCCGCAATTTCACAGAATTTGACCGGCTCAAGCAGCCGGCCGGCACATCTACATATAGTCAGCCACATTTTGTGTTCCTATAATCGCCGAATGGAAAACACCTCATTCCGATACACGCTGGATGCGGAACTGACCCTGCACGTCGGGGAGGCCTTGCTTGCCAATAGAAAACGGATGGAATTGCTCAGGCAGATCGGGCTGACGGAAAACCTCACGAAATCCGCAAAGATTGCCGGCTACAGCTACAAGGGCGCGTGGGATGCGATCGACCAGATGACCCGGCTCACCGGCGCCAGCCTGCTCGAGCGACAGGCCGGCGGCAAAGGCGGCGGCAAGACGCGCCTGACCACACGCGGCCGGCAGTTGCTGGAGAACTTCCTGCTGGTGCAGGACGAGCATGCGCGCTTCATTGCGCGCCTGAACCGGCTGGCGAATCACCTCGATACCGACTACATGGGACAGACCGGGGTCGCCATGAAGACCAGCGCGCGCAACCAGTACGCGGGCATCATCGAGGCGATCCTGCAGGGACCGGTGAATGACGAAGTGACGCTGCGGGTGAATCCGCGGCTGGTGCTGGTGGCGTCGATCACGCACGAAAGCGCGCGCGAACTCGCGCTGGACATCGGCTCAAAAGTCTTCGCACTGGTGAAGGCCTCATCGGTGCGACTCGCCGCACCCGAAGCCGCTGCTGCCGGCGGCATGCCGCGCAATGCACTGGCGGCCACGGTGCATCAGCTCACGCCGGGACCTGCGCGTACCGAAGCGCTGCTGATGCTCGACGACGGCCCGGTGCTGACCTGCACGTTGCCGAACGACGATGCAGCGCGGCTCGGCATTGCAAGACAGCAGCGGCTGCTCGCAGTGATCGATCCCTCGGACGTGATCATCGGCGTGGCCGCGTAATCCCCCGCGCCTTGCCGGCTGGGCCGGACTGGATCAGCGGCCTGTCGGGCGGCGCGCCCCGAGGCCTTTAAGCATGGCGTCAGATGCGGCCATGCTTCGCCAGGCCTTTGCGCAGCGAACGCTCTTCCCTGATCAATTTGGCCTGCTCCAGTTCGCGTGCGTCGATGTCGCGCGCCATGTCCAGCACTGCCTCGGCACTGTCCTTCGGCACCACCACCACGCCGTCGACGTCGCCGACGATGATGTCGCCCGGATGCACGATCACGCCGCCGACGCAGACCGGCACCTGCGAGGCCACCGTCCGGTACCGGCCGACCATCGTGGCCGGGCTGACGCCATTCGCATAGATCGGGAATCCGTAGTCGCGCCGGATTTCGGTCACGTCGCGCACACTGCCGTCCAGCACCGCACCGGCATGACCGTTCGCCACCGCGCCGGCCGTCATCAGTCCGCCCCACAGGGCAACGTTCGGCTCGCCGCCGTCGACGGCGATAACGAGCACGCTGCCCGCGGGCGCCTCGTCGATCAGATCGATAATGTGCTGCGGCGGCAGCGCCTCGTCAGTCACCGCCCCCAGTACGGTCGCGGCCGGCCCGCAGACGCGCTTGTCGTTGATGCGCGGCTTGATCGTGCAGTCCATGAAACCGCGCCTGCCGCAGACCGTGTCGACTGCATCCGATACGGATGCCACGGCGACCGCATTAAATCCCTCGATCAGCTTGTCCATAAAGTTCCTTTCATCGATGCCCGCACGTGCGGACGGTTGGGTATGGCTGCTCGCCGGCGAATGAATCGATGCACCCGAGCCACCGCCTTCGGTCGGCAGCTCCACGCACCGAAAGGCGTCAAATTTTTTCAGCTGACAGCAGTTCACCTGCGCAGGCTGCCGCCGTACACCTGGTCCGCATCGGCATCACAGACCCAGCACAATGCGCCCCCTGCCGCGGGAGCAGCAGGCCATCATGCGCCGGTTCTCCTGACGCTCGTCCGCCGTCAGCACGACATCTCGATGGTCCACCTCGCCGCCGATCACCTCCACCTCGCACGAGCCGCACAAGCCCTCTCCGCAATCGCTGGGCACATCGATGTTGGCATCGCGCAGCACCTCGAGCAGCGTGCGGTCGGCCGGCACATGCAGCGACAGGCCGGAATCGTTCAGCTCGCAGTCGAACGCGCTGTCGTGCGCCGGATCGGGCCGGCCGGCGCCGCCCCGGAAATGCTCGACATGCAGCGTGCCATGCGGCCGTGACGCGCAGGCCGACTGCACGGCCGACAGCAGACGCTCCGGGCCACAGGCGTAAACCTGCATGCCGTCCGGAAGATCGGACAACAGCGCGCCGACATCAAGCCGGCGCTTCTCGTCGCTCGCGTGGATCGCCAGCCGCTCGCCATGCTGCGCCTGCAACTCATCGGCATAGGCCATCGTGTTGCGCGCGCGGCCGCAGTAGTGGATCTGGTAGTCGATGCCGAGCTGCCGGGCACGCACGGCCATCGTCGCGATCGGCGTGATGCCGATGCCGCCGGCAATCAACAGCACGCGCTTCGCTCCTTCGTCAAAACGAAAATGGTTGCGCGGGCCGCGAACGGACAGCAGGTCTCCCTCGCTCAGCCGCTCATGCACCCAGGCCGAGCCGCCGCGGCTGTGCGGCTCACGCAGCACGGCCACTCGTAGTGTTTGCGTGTCGGCCGGGTCGCCGCACAGCGAATACTGGCGCGCAATGCCGCTGTCGCCACAGGCAATCTCGATATGCGCGCCGGGCTGCCATGGCGGCAGCGGACGGCCGTCCGCCGAGACCAGCGTCAGCTCGATCACCTCGCGCGCGACATGGCGCAGACGTTCAACCCGCAGGCTGCGCACGCTGTCCGGGCGCGTCGATTCGCCGATGCGCACCGGATGGCTGCGCTGCAAAACAGACAGATCGCGGCGCTCCGGATTCTGCGCCGGATCCCATTCGACCCACAGGTGCTCGGGGCCGCGGAACGACAGGTTGTTCAGGTAGGTGAAGGACTGCGGCGCAAGCCGCATGTGCGGCAGGCGACGAGACAGCTCGTCGAGGAATACCTGCAATTCCATGCGCGCGAGGTTCTTGCCGAGGCACTGGTGCGCGCCATAGCCGAAGGACAGGTGGTCGCCGGCGTTCTCGCGGCGAATGTTGAGCAGGTCGGCAGCCGCAAAGTGATGCTCGTCATGGTTCGCCGACGTCATCACCATCAATACCTTCGCGCCGGCCGGCAGCGTCACGCCGCCGACCGTGACCTCGGTCAGCGCGACGCGACGCCACGCAATGATCTATCCCGAAAAACGCAGGCACTCCTCGACCGCATTCGGAATCAGCGACGGATCGTCGCTGATCTCCTTCCACGCAGTGGGGTGCTCGAGCAGCAGACGCAGCGCATTCGCCGTAGCGTTCGCGGTGGTTTCATGCGCGGCGACGATGCCCGCCATCATCATCGAATGCAGGTAGGAGTCGGTCACGATGTCCGGATGCTCCTTCTGCATCCGGATCCCGAACTTCATCCAGCCGGGGCCCGACGGGTCGCGTCGCATCTTGTCGAGGATGCGGCCCGACAGCTGCCAGAAATTGCCGACCGCATGCGCGACGCGCAGCTGTTCGTCGGGATCGGGGCGGCCCCAGGTGTTGACGGTGTGCGCGATCGAATACTGGCGCAGCAGTGGCATGTCGTCTTCATCGACGCCGAGGAAATGCAGCGCAATCGTCAGCGGCACTTCCCACAGCATCTGGTCGACCAGGTCGGCGCGGCCGTCATTGATGAAACGGTCGACGTAAGTGCGAGCGAGTTCCCTTGCCAGCGGCTCGTGCTCGCGCACCGCAGCCGGCGTGAACGGCTCGATCAGCAGGCGGCGGCGCGCCATGTGCTCCGGCTCGTCCTCGTTGACCAGCGTGCGGTTCATCGCATAGCCGTACGAGGCCAGCACCTGCTGCACGGCCTCGGTCGGCGGCGTGATCTTCTCGAGCGCGTTCGACGGGCTGAAGCGCGCATGGTCGCGGAAGATCGCCTTGATGTCGTCGTAACGCGTGACGACCCAGTAGCCGAGCACGGGGCTGAAGAACACCGGCTCCTGCTCGCGCGCCCAGCGCAAATATCCGGGCGGGTCCTGCAGGTAGGCGTCGCCAAAAGGATTGAATTCGGCGGCCTGCCGGCTGAACGGGCACGCCGCCGGTGGCTGCAAGCTGATCATCGGCGCGCGAAATGGTTGCGGATCAGCGCCAGCCCGACCACGGTGACGATCATGGAGCCGCCGAGCAGGTTCAGGTAGGCGACCGAACCGCCGGCGGTGATCATGGCCGCGCCCACGAAGGAGCTGAGGATCGCGCCGGTGCGGCCAATGGACAGCGCCATCGCGGTGCCGGTCACGCGGATCGAGGTCGGGTACAGGTGGGCGCACAGCGTGTACAGCGCGCACTGCAGCGCGGTGATGAACAGGCCGTGCACACCGAGGCCGAGCATGAACAGCTGGGTCTCGTTCACCACGCTGACTGCATTCAATGCGAGCGCACTGACCGCCGACATCGCGGCCCAGATCACCATCGGCCAGCGCGACCCGAAGCGGTTCATCGCGAGAGCGCACAGCACTGCGCCGAAGACGCCGCCGAAGTTGTACGCAGTCAGGCCCATGCCGGCCAGCGCGGGCGACAGTCCCTCGGTGGTCAGCATCGTCGGCAGCCAGCTGAATGCGCTGTACAGCGACAGCTGTGTCATGAAAAACGCCACCCACAGCCACAGGGTGTCGCGCGTGCGCCCTTCCCTGAACAGCGCGCCGACGCTGCCGCGCCTGGCCTCGGGCTCGCCGCCGTCCGTGAATTCGACGACGTGCGCCACATCGTGCCGCATGCCGGACATCAGGGCGCGCAGGTCTTCCTTGCGCGATGCCTGGCGCGCGAGATATTTCGGCGACTCTTTCAGCAGGAAGAGCAGCACCAGCGCATAGGCGACCGGAACAGCACCGCCGATCACGAAGAACGTGCGCCAGCCATCGACCGGCAGTATCTTGCCCGCCACCAGTCCGGCCAGCATGCCGCCCAGCGGATAGCAGACGATGGCGGTGGTGACCGCCATCGTGCGCGACCGCGTCGGCGTGAACTCGGCCAGCAGCGTAGTGCATGCAGGCAGCGCGGCGCCGATGCCGAGGCCGGCAAAGAAGCGTATCGCGGCGAGGGTGCCGACATCGGGCGCAAGCGAAATCAGGGCCGTCGACGTGCCGAACAGGACGACGCTGCCGATCAGCACCGGCTTGCGGCCGATCTTGTCGGCGATTACGCCGGCGACCAGGCTGCCGACTGCCATGCCGACCAGCCCGCAGGCCACTGCGACCGAAAACGCCGAGCGTGGCACATCCCACTCTTTCATGATGGCCGGGATCGCATAGCCGATCATTTGCCCGTCGAAGCCATCGAGCACGATGGCCAGTGCAGTCAGCACGTAGATGAGTTTCTGAAGCGGGGTGAACTGCCCTTCGTCGATCGCGCGAACCACATCGAAGTCCGCCCGCGCGGCAGCAGCCGTCGAGATGCTCATGTCTCCTCCATGGGCCGATGTCGTGACCGGCCTGATTGTTTTAATGAGCCTCGATATTAGCAGCCGCAACATGCGGGACGGCAAACCGCGACGCACCCGGCCGCGCGGCGCATGGAATCTCCCGCCCGGCAATCAAAGTGCAAACCGCAATCAAAAAAGCGCAGCAGGACTGATCCGCCGGATGCTTCCATGGAGGAAACAAACTGCTTTCCATTCATTGATTGCTACCATACGGCACCCTGAATGACTGGCTTCCTCGATGACAACCTCCTCCATTCCCAATGATCTTGCGTGGGCGATCGTGGTGCTGGCTGCATGGACGTTCGGCGAACTGATGCGCGGCACCTGGCAGCTTCCACGCATCAGCACCTATGCACTTGTCGGTTTTCTTTGCGGCTCGTCGCAGCTCGGGCTGCTGTCGGACATCAGTTCGGGCAGTGTCCTGTTGCTGGCCAACATTGCCTTCGGCCTGATTCTGTTCGAGGCCGGTCACCGCCTGAACCTGCGCTGGCTCGAGCGCAACCGCTGGCTCGCGGCCGCCAGTGTGGTCGAGGCCGCGCTGACTTTTGCCGCCGTGTATGCGGTGGCCCGCCAGTTCGACGTGTCTTCGACATCGGCATTGCTGCTGGCCGCGCTCTCGATGGCGTCTTCTCCGGCCACGGTATTGCGAGTAGTGAACGAGTTGCGCAGTTCGGGCCAGGTCACCGAGCGTGCGCTTCACCTGTCGGTACTGAACTGCATCATGGCCGTGTTCGTGTTCAAGCTGCTGGTGGGCTACCGCATCTTCGAAACCTCAGGCAGCGCAGTGGAGGCCGCGTACCACAGCTTGCTGGTGCTCGTGTTGTCGGCGGCGCTGGGCGGCCTGTTCGGCATGGCGCTCCCCGGTGCGCTGCGTATGCTCCGACGGACGAGCAGCGACGCGACGCTCGCGTTTGCCATCTCGGTGATTTTGCTGGTGGCGCTGACCCATTACCTGAAACAGTCGCCGGTGCTGGCCACGCTGGCTTTCGGCGTGGTGTCCCGCCATCGCCGCATCGTGCTCGGCCGCTCCGAGCGCGGCTTCGGCACGCTCGGCGATGTGCTTTCCGTGCTGCTGTTTGTATCGGTCGCCGCATCCATCCCGTGGAATCTCGCCGCGGAGGGCTGGCTGCTGGGGCTGGCCCTGGTGCTGACGCGGTCCGCGGCCAAAGTCATTTCGCTCTGGGCCCTTGCGCGGCCCAGCGGCGTGTCATTCAAAAAGGGCGCGCTCACCGGGCTGGCGATGTCGCCGTTCTCGGTCTTCGTGATCCTCGTGCTGGAGCAGACCCGGCACCTCGGCATCAACCTGCTCGACCAATTGGCCCCGCTCGCCGCGGCCGCACTGCTGCTGGAAATGGCCGGGCCGCTGCTGACCCAGCTGGCGCTGCAGAAGGCACGCGAACTGCCGGACAGCGAGGAGACCTGAGATGCCGCTGGAACCATTCAAGCCGTCGCAGTCCCTGACGCTGGGCGTCGAACTGGAACTGCAATTGGTGAACCTGAGCGACTTCGATCTGGTCGCCGCCAGCGAAGACATGCTGGAGCTGCTGTCCCGAAAGCGCTTTCCCGGCACGGTGACGCATGAGATCACGCAGGGCATGATCGAAGTGGCCACCGGCATCCACCATCGCCATGAAGCGCTTCTGGCGGAACTGTGCAGCATCCGGGACGCGCTGCTGCAGGCGGCCGACCGGCTGAACATCGGCATCTGCGGCGGCGGCACGCACCCGTTCCAGATCTGGCCCGAGCAGCGGATCACCGGCATGCCGCGCTATCGCCAGGTGTCTGCCCTGTACGGCTACCTTGCGAAGCAATTCACCATCTTCGGCCAGCATGTGCATGTCGGCTGCCGCGATGGCGACGAGGCGCTGTTCCTGCTGCATGCGCTCGGCCGTTTCGTGCCGCAATTCATTGCGCTGTCCGCGTCGTCGCCGTTCAGCCATGGCCACGACACGATGTTCCAGTCGTCCCGCCTGAACTCAGTGTTCGCGTTCCCCCTCAGCGGCCGCGCGCCACTGATCCTCGACTGGCAGTCGTTCGCCTCCGGCTACTTCGAAAAAATGGAGCGCACCGGCGTCGTCCGGAGCATGAAGGATTTTTACTGGGACATCCGCCCCAAGCCCGAATACGGGACGATCGAACTGCGGGTATGCGATACGCCGTTGTCGGTCGAGCGTGCGGCCGCACTGGCCTGCTACCTGCAGGCGCTGTGCCATCGGCTGCTCGCGCGGCACGACCCGCGCGACGTCGCCACCGAGGATGATTATCTCGTCTACAACTACAACCGCTTCCAGGCCTGCCGTTTCGGCCTCGACGGCATGATCGTTGCGCCGGGGACTTTCGAGCCGATCTCCGTGCGGGAAGATATTCTCGCCACCCTGCGCCAGATCGAGGCGGATGCGGCCGCGCTCGGGTCGGAGGCGATGCTCGACCATATCCGCAACATTGTCGTCGGCGGCGGGGATGCCGCTCGCCTGCGTGCGGCGCATGCTGCCCAGAGCAGCCTCGAGGGCGTGGTCGAGCATGCGATTGCCAGTTTCCGGAGCGACGGCTGAGACCTCGCCGCAGGGTAGCTGCCATTCCGCAGGGGGTGCGCCTGCGTCCCGACGACCTCCTCCCGCGCGCGGGCGTCCGCTCGCGCCGGCTCAAGGCGGCCTCCGGCACCCGCGGATGCTCGGACATCCAACAGTGCGGCACCCGTCCGGCCGGAGATGTCCGATGATTCCCCGGCACTATGCGTCCGGTATCGATGCCTGCGATCACCGCGCCACCGCCTGCCTGCGGGAAGATGACGTGAACACGATGATGCGTGTGCAAAGCATACGCACTCGCATTGCCAGGCATGGGCGCAGGCATGCCGGCGTTGCGCAGACGAATGCCGGCGGATGGCGGCGTCACGGCAGGCATCATCGAAAGGCGAGGTTCTCGCCGTGGCCGGTCAGCTCTGAGGCAGCGTTCTGGCCTTCCTCACCCGCGCTCTTCCTGACAAGGGCAGGTCGGGCACGCGGCATTGCGAGCCAGCGGTTTTGCGCGCGGGAAGGAATCAATCGCCGGCAACGCTGTCGATTCCCCAACAGGCCAGCGCAAGGTGGGACCGATGGAAGCAACATACTGGTTTCTGCTGCTTGGCCTGCTGATGCTCGCCCGCGGCCTGACTGCGTCGCTCATCGGCGCACTGCCACTGACGGCAGCCATCGTCTATCTGCTGGTCGGCATCCTGCTCGGGCCGAGCGGGTTCGACATATTTCATTTCGATCCTGTCGAGCAGGCACCCGTGCTCGAGGTCGCCACCGAAGTCGCGGTGCTGATATCGCTGTTCTCGGCCGGCGTGAAAATGCCGGTGCCGGTCAGGCTTCCGCGCTGGCGCCCCGCACTGATGCTGGCATGGGGCGGCATGCTCGCAAGCGTGCTGCTGGTGACCGCTTTCTCCGTACTGGTGCTCGGCCTGCCTGTGGGCGCCGGCATCCTGCTCGGCGCCGTGCTGGCACCGACGGATCCGGTGCTGGCGACCGACGTGCAGTCGCGCCATCCCGGCGACAACGACGAACTGCGCTTCACGCTGACCAGCGAGGCCGGCATGAACGACGGCACGGCGTTTCCTTTCGTCGTGCTCGGGCTCGGCCTGCTCGGCCAGCACGAGATCGGCCCGTACGGGCTGCAATGGCTGCTGCTGGATGTGCTGTGGGCGACGCTGGCGGCGATCTGTATCGGCGTACTGTTCGGCGCCCTGATGGCGCGCGCCGGCTGGGCGCTGCGCGGCACGCAGACCGCGCACGAGGTGCTGGACGACTTCGTCGGCCTGGGGCTGATCGCCGTGGTGTACGGCCTGTCGCTGGGGGTCGATGCCTGGGGCTTCCTCGCGGTGTTTTTCGCCGGTGTGGGCCTGCGCCAGACCGAACTCGGCCTCGCTCGCCGTGCCGGCATACGCCCCGACCTGCTCAACGCGGATGTTGCCGAGCCGACCGATACGAAGGCCGTCGGCATCGAGCCGCCGGCGATTGTCAGCGCCGAGGCACTGGTCTTCAAGGAGCATCTGGAGCGGCTGTCGGAACTGTTGCTGGTGCTGCTGCTGGGCGGGATGATGCTCGTGCACTACTGGAGCCTGTCGGCACTGGCGCTGGCCGGCTTCCTGTTTTTCGTGGCGCGCCCGCTGAGCGTACTGGTGTCGCTGGCCGGCACGCAGGCCAGCTGGCGCATCCGCTGGATGTGCGGATGGTTCGGCATCCGCGGGATTGGCTGCCTGTATTACCTGATGTACGCAATCAATCACGACCTGCCGCAGCCGCTCGCCCGCGAACTCGTCTCGCTCACGCTGGTGACGGTAGCGCTCTCCATCCTGCTGCACGGCGTAACGGTCAAGCCGATGATGCGGCGTTTCTGGCGCCGGGGCAGGGAGCGTTGACACCGCGGTAACCCAGGGACGGCAGTCCCTGCGTGCACGGCTAGAACACCGCGTGATCGCCGAGCGCGAGGGATTCTTCTCCGGACAGCAGCCGGTCGTAGTAGTCGAACAGGGTCTGCTCGCCGAAAGACGGCGTCGCGTCGGCATCGTAGGCCTGCGACACCGGATCCCAGACCAGCATGGACTCGGTCGCGTAATAGCGGCCGATCCTTGCCAGCTCCGCTTTCGCTGCCAGTGGCGGCAGCCAGCGTCCGCCGGCACCCAGCACACGGATCAGAGTATCGAGCAGCGCGACCGGCACCTGCCTGAAGCGAGGCTGTGTGCCGAGCCGCCGGAAAAGATATTCCCCCTGCTCCACCGGCGTGATCGCAGGGCCCGGCCCGCCCACCGGAAGAATGCGGTCATGCCGGCCGGGGTCGGTGAGGCAAAGGGCGAGGAAGCGGGCGAGATCGCGATCGCTGATGGGCTTGCAGGCGGTCAGGCGACCGTCGCCGAATACGAGGAAGGGCTTGCCCTGCTGCACGCGCCTCACCTGCCCCGACAGCGATTTGAAAAAGGCAGTCGGCCTGACGATGCTGTAGCGCAGCCCCGAAGCGATCAGTTCAGCTTCGAAGGCCAGCTTGGCTTGCTGAAAGCCCAGCAAGGGCTTCTGCACACAGATCGCGGACAGCAGGACGACATGCCTGACCTGCGCCGACACCGCCTGCGCCAGCAGGCGGGAGTGCAGCCGGTAATCCACTTCCCATGCGTCGGCCGGTGCGCCGGTGCGGGAGGCAAGGCAGGACACGACGGCATCGATGCGTTCCCGCCGGAAGAAATCCGCCTGCCCAGATAACAGCGAGCCACCGTCGCTGACGCGGAGTTCAACGCCGGGCAGTGCCGCCGCGATCTCCTGCACGGCAGGGCGAGCTTTGGCACCCGCACGGCTGCGCACCGGGCAGACCACGTCGTGGCCTTCGTCCAGCAGCGCATGGGCCGTTGCGCGGCCGATCGTGCCGGTGACACCGAAAAGCGCGACGCGCATCGATCAGATCTCCCGCCGCGGCCGCGACCTGGCCAGCATGGTCGCGACAATAGCGATGTTGAGCAGGTTCCATCCGATGCCGTTAATAAACGCGGCGTGGTAGGAGCCGGTCAGGTCGAACACCTTGCCCGACATCCAGCCGCCCAGCGCCATGCCCACCTGCACGCCCAGCACCACCATGCCCACTCTTGCGCCCGCCTCCTGCGGAGGGAAGTGCTCCCGAACGATGATGGCGTATGACGGTACGATCCCTCCCTGGAACAGGCCGAACAATGCGGAGATGACATAGAGCGACGCGAGGCTGTCGAACGGGAGGAACAGCGCAAGTGCGATCGCCTGCAGCACTGAGCCGAGCAGCAGCGTGCGCAGTCCGCCGATGTGATCGCAGATCCAGCCCGACAGCAGCCGGCTGACGATGCCGAAGCCCAGCATCACCGACAGCATCTCCGCGCCGCGCGCGGCATTGAAGCCGAGGTCGGTGCAATACGCGACGATATGCACTTGCGGCATCGCCATCGCCACGCAGCAGCCGACCGCCGCGGTGAACAGCAGCCACTGCGCCACGCCGATCGGCATACCGAAAGGACGGTCGCCGGCTGAGCGGGACGCGAAGCTACCTGCCGGCCCGGCACTGGCCAGCGGCGGGCGCTGCCGAAGGCGCGTGCAGAGCAGCGCCATGCCAAGTCCGCAGACCACCCCGAGGGCTATGTAGGTGTGCCGCCAGCCGACATGCTCAATCCCCCACTGAACGATCGAGGGCCACACCGTACCCGACAGGAAGTTGCCGCTCGTGCAGATACCGACGGCGAGTCCGCGCCGCTTGTTCCACCACAGCGAGGTGTCCGCAATCAGCGGCACAAACGAGCTGCCGATGGCCAGCAGCCCCAGCAGCAGGCCATGGGCCAGCGCAAAAACGACAATGTTCGGTGCCAGACCGGAGATCACGAAACCGGCGAACGACCCGAATGCGCCCAAGGCCAGCACACGGGCGATGCCATGGCGATCGGCCCAGCGGCCGCACAGGATGCCGCCCAGACCGAAGCCGATCATGATCAGCGTGTACGGCAGCGATGCATCGGCACGGCTGATGCCGAACTCCCTCTGCACTTCCGGCAGCATGACCGCCAGCACATACATGCCGCCATTGCCCAGCGTGACCAGTGCCAGTGTCGCCAGCAGGCGCATGGCGGCATGGCGCGAATCGATCAGGGCCGGATCGGCCGGGGCATGCCTGTTCGCCGGCTCTGCCGGCGAACCCGAGTTGCCCATCCGTCGACCGTCGGCCTGTAGTGTCATGAGATGCTCCGTAGGGGCGGCAGGCGCTCTGCCACGCCACCGGACTTTGCCCTGAACCGGCGGCTTGCAGTTTGGATTTTTTTCATGGGCGCTTTAGCTGAATTCATCTGCGCCATCGCGGAGCGGCCCCGGCGCACGCTCCGCATCACGCAATAGCGGATTCAGAGGCCTTGCCAGCGAGTGACTGCCCCATCAGGCCGATCGCCGCTGCTGCGATAACGGCCGGTAAGGCCAGCATGCTCAGAATTGCCGCCATGTCGAAATTCATCGACATTAGCCACCCGCCGGATATCGACCCGACCACCGATCCGGTCCGGCCGGCTGCATTGGCCCAGCTCACGCCGGTGGCTCGGCTGCTGGTGGGATAGAAGGAGGCTGCCAGCGCATTCACGCCAACTTGCGATCCGCTGATGCAAAATCCGACGCCGAATACCGCCAGCACTAGGAGCCAAAGGCTGGTGCTGCCCTGCCCGCACAGAACCACGAAACCGGCTCCGGCCACATAGGCCAGCGCAAGCGCGCGAGCCGACCCGATATTGTCCATCCACCGACCCAGCAGAATCGCGCCTATCGTCCCGCCGATCTGGAACACCGACGTGACCAGCGAGGCTTTGCTGACGGATGCTCCCGCACTGGTGAGCAGCGTAGGCAGCCAGCTGGAAATCAGGTAAATGATCAGCAAGCTCATGAAGTAGGCGAGCCACAGCAGCGCGGTACCGACCGCATAGGGTGGCCGAAACAATTCGGCAATGGGCGTGCTGCCTGGTGCCGCATCGGCGATGAAACGGGGGAACTGAGTCCCGGTCGGATCCAGCAGGCGAACAACTCTGTCGATCGTCTGCGGGGGCCGGTTCCTGAGGACGAGGAAGCGCAGCGACTCAGGAAGCAGAACCCACAGGAACGGCACCAGGGCGAGCGGCAATACGCCACCGAGCAGGAACACGCCGCGCCAGCCGAATTGGGCGAGGATCTGGGCAGAGGCCAGCCCACCCAGCGCTGAACCGAGCGTGAAGCCGCAAAACATCAAGGTCACCAGTCGGGAACGGCGCTGCTCCGGGCAATATTCGGAGGTCATCGTGATCGCGCTCGGCATCGCACCGCCGAGGCCCAGTCCCGTGAGAAAGCGCAGCAAGATCAACGATGACAGATCCGGCGCCCACATCGATGCGAGGCTGGTCGCGCCGAAGAACGCAACTGACAAAACGAGAATGAGCTTTCGCCCCCAGCGGTCTGCAAGCGGGCCGAAGATCAGCGCACCCATCATCAGGCCCACCAGTCCCGCGCCGAACAAGGGCGCCAGCGATGCCGCCGTCAGTCCCCACTCGTTTCGCAGCGAGGGCGCGACAAATCCGATCGCGGCTGTGTCAAAGCCATCGACGGCAACCACGAGGAAACAGAGCCACAGGATCAGGCGCTGCCGGGCAGAGAATGGAAGATCGTTCAGGTACGTCTGGACGTGGACTGCCGCGTTCGTCATGTCTTGTCTCCTCAAATTGCCCGGCCGTGGCGCCGGTAATGTTTTTTTTGGTCTCACGCGACAGCGACATGGATCGGGGTCAACCCTGCGACCTGACCAACCATAATGTCACCGGGCTTTACCGCCCCGACCCCTTCGGGCGTGCCGGTAAAGATCAGATCACCTTGCTGCAGCGCAAATAAGGTCGACAGATTCGCAATCGTTTCGCTGACTGACCAGATCAGGTGGCTGACATCGCTCCGCTGCCGGGTCTCTCCATTGACCTTCAGTGAAATCTCCGCGCGATCCAATGTCCCGGTCGATGCCATCGGATGAATCGGCCCGACGGGCGCCGAAAAATCGAACGCCTTGCCGATCTCCCACGGCCTGCCCTGCTCACGCATCTTCATCTGCAAGTCGCGCCGGGTCATATCCAGCCCGACCGCATAGCCGTAGATGTGCGAGGCTGCCTGCTCGACCGGAATGTCCTTGCCGGCCTTGCCAATCGCGACTACCAGTTCGATCTCGTAGTGGTAGTTGCTGGTCAAGGACGGATAAGGCAGGCTCACCGTTTGGCCGGCCGGCACCGGCACGATCGATTGCGGGTCGTTCGGCTTGCAGAAAAAAAACGGTGGCTCGCGGTCCGGGTCGAAGCCCATCTCGCGCGCGTGAGCAGCATAGTTGCGGCCCACGCAGTACACCCGGCGCACCGGAAACAGGCTGGTCTCTCCAGCCACGGGAATGCCAGCCACACCGGCCGGCTCGAATACATAGTTCATGGTTTCTCTCGTTTGCAGTCGCCAGTTCACTGGCACATTTTTTCGTTGCGCTTCAACCGGCATCCGGTTGCATATCGGGCGCGGCACGACGGAAGGCATCCAGCTCCGCGCACGCCTGCTCGATGGCCATGATCGTCGGGTAAAGCGACAAATCAACAAAGAAACGGCGCGAGCTCTCCACTTGCGGCACCAAATACACGTCGGCCAGCGTCGGAGAGTCCCCAAAACAGAAACGGCCGCGGCGCCAGTCATGGCGGAGCATCTGCTCGAGCGCCTCGAAGCCTGCATGGATCCAAGTCGCGCACCACACGGTGACCTCGGTCTCAGATGTGAACAATCGCTTGCGCAAATATTCGAGTACACGCCGATTGTTCAGCGGATGGATGTCGCACCCGACCGTCGCCGCCAGCGCCCTGACATGCGCACGATCGTCCGCATTCGCTGGCAGCAAAGGCGGGGTCGGATACCGTTCCTCCAGCCATTCGATAATGGCCGGCGATTGGACGTAGACGTGTTCGTCCGACTGCAGCACTGGTACCAGTCCCTGCGGATTAAGGTTTCTGAACGCAGCGCCGAGGTGCCCCTCGGTGCGCAGATCGACTGGCACGTAGTCGACGTCGAGGCCCTTGAGGTTCAGCGCGATCCGCAGCCGATGGGACGTGCCGCTGCGGAAGAAGTTATAGAGTTTCATCGTCATGCCGATACCTGCGCCAGACAGGTTTCCACCTTCCAGCCATACAGCCACTCCATCGCGTCATAGAAGCGGTCCGGCGAGCGGCCCCGCCACAAGTCGTTCCGCACCAGGCGCTCGACGCCCTTGGCGTGGTAAATCCGCCCCATCTCGCGGGCAGACAGCACCACACGCGCGGTACGGGCCACGCGCGAGCGCTGGTACAGGTCGAAGGCCTTCGGAATATCGTCATCACAGGCGCGCAGGGCTTCGCCCAGGGTCACGCCATCCTCGAGCGCCATGCAGGCGCCCTGCGCCATGTATTGCGTCATCGGATGTGCGGCGTCGCCCAGCAGGGTCACCCGGCCGAAGGTCCATTGGCCGATCGGCTCGCGATCGGCAGTGGCCCATCGCTTCCAGCTTTTAGGCAGGTCGATCAGTTGCCGCGCCTTGTCGCAGATACCGTGGAAATAGCTGCGCACCTCGTCGACGCTGCCCTCCGTCACGCCCCACTCCTCCATCTGTCGGCTGTGGAAGGTGACGACGACGTTGTATTGCTCGCCGCCGCGCAGTGGATAGTGCACGAGATGACAGTTCGGGCCGACCCAGACACTCGCCGCATTCCACTTCAGGTTGTCAGGGAAGTCTTCCTTGTCGACGACGGCCCGGTAGACAACATGGCCGGTGACCCGATGCCCGTCATTGACGAATTGCGCGCGCACGACGGATTTCACGCCGTCTGCGGCAACCAGCGCGTGCCCTTCGTGGACGGCGCCCTGCTGATCGACCACGGCGACCCGCTGCGGATTCTGCTCGACACGCTCGACGCGGGTATTGGTGACAAGTTCCACCATGCCGCTTTCGAGCACGCCCTCCAGCAGCGACAAATGGACGTCAGCCCGATGGATCACCGCATAGGGATTGCCGAAACGCTTGCGAAAAGCCTCGCCCGTCGGTATGCGCCCGACTTCGGTTTCATCGATCGCATCCGTCATCACCATGTAATCGGTGTACACCGCACGCGACCGCGCCTTGTCGCCTACGCCGAGCACGTCAAAAGCCGTGAAGGCGTTGGGCCCCAGCTGGATGCCGGCACCGATTTCCCCGATCTGCGGCGATTGCTCGAGCACCTTGACCCTGAAGCCGCGCCGCACTAGCGCCAGTGCTGCCGCCAGCCCGCCGATACCGCCGCCGGCAACTAGCACCGGTAGAGATGTCGCCATCGATGTCTCCTCTTCTATTACGTTCGTGTCCGTTGATTGGATAGGCTAGCTGGCCTCACGCGACGCGACCCCGTACCTCATAAACGCCGAGTTTTCGGTGAAGGGGCGACTCGTCGGCGATAAAGAGGAAGCACGGTACGGTCGAGGATCGATTGCGCAGACTGATGTCGGCATAGCCCGGCGCACAGCAGGTATCGCCTTCATTCAGCCCGAAGCCGTCGGAGTCGATGGCCGCCTCCGCGCCCCCCTCGATCAGGTGGAATACCGTGGCGGGCGACCGCACGGGCAGGCGCAGCCGCTCGCCCGGACGCAGCATCAGCGCGGAAAAGCCCAGAATGTTTTGCGCATCGCTACCGCTTTCAGGGTTCACATACGCGACCTGCACCGACTCGATGCCGGGCCTGGCCTGGTCCAGCGCCAGCAGCGCTGCGCGCACCTCGTTCCACGGGTAGCGAAGCATCGGATAGCGCCGCTCGTTGCGCCGGAAGACTGGCGAGGGCACCACGCCGCCGCGCAGGTAGCTGCGTTCGCTCTCGTGCGTGCAAACGGCCTGAAGCGCTCCCTCGGTTACATACGAAGCTTCAAGGTAATAGACCAGGGGCAGGTCGAGCACATCGAGCCACACTACAGGCTCGCTTCCCTCGTGTCCGTGCTCATGCCACAGTCCGGTCGGCGTGAGAATCAGGTCACCCCGGCTCATCAGGCAGCGCTCGCCATCGACCGTCGTGTACGCCCCCTCGCCTTCGACGATCAGGCGAACCGCATTGGGCGTGTGGCGGTGGGCCGGCGCGACCTCACCGGGCAGCAGCAGTTGCATGCCGAGATAGATGCTGCTACTCGCTTGCATTTTCTCAAGTCCATGACCGGGATTGGCAAGTACAAGGACGCGGCGCTCCGCCTTATCGATCGGCGTCAGTTCGCCTGCCTGCATCAGCAACGGGCGCAACGCATCGTAGCGCCAGTGCGTCGGCCGGGTGCGTGGCTGGGGCTTCCCGGGTGGCAGCACCGCCCGCAGGCTGGGCCACAACGGGACGAGATTCTCACGTGCCAGTGCGGCACGATATTCGGGTGGCAGGTCCTCCAGACGGGCCAATTCCAACATGACACTCTCCTGATCTGGCATGGGGGAAGCGTGCCGGACAGCCGGAGCGCTTGCGGTATGGCGTCGCACTGTAGAGCACGCAACTTATTCAAGCTATACAATAAATACAATTCAAGCTATTCGAAATCAGAATAAATATGACTGCCCCGGACCTGCGCGCGCTGCAAGTTTTTTATGAAATCAGCAAGACGAGGAGCGTGAGCAAAGCGGCCGCGAATCTCGACATGGGGCAACCGGCAGTCAGCGTGGCATTGGCAAAACTGCGTGAGCAGTTCAAGGATCCGCTGTTTGTGAGGGTGGGCAACCAGATGGAGCCCACGTCGTTCGCGTTGTCTCTGGAGATGCCGGTGGGCACCGCGCTGAATGCTGTGCAGCAGGTCTACGGCCACCGTATCCGGTTCGAGCCGGCGACCGCAGAGCGTACTTTCCACATTTGCATGGCGGACATTAGCCAGCTGGTGCTCCTGCCCGAGCTTTGGCGGTTCCTGCGCCAGGTCGCCCCCGGTATAAAAATTGCGGTCTCGCCACTGGGCGCCGACACAGGCCGGTTGCTGGAGCGCGGGGAAGCAGATCTCGCCTTCGGCTTTATTCCGCAACTGGAGGCGGGCTTCTTTCAGCAGTCACTGTTCGAGCAGCGCTATCTGTGCCTGCTGCGCCACGACCACCCGCGGATCCGCGAGCGGCTGAACATCACGCAATACGAGGCTGAGGATCATGCGGCCGTCAGCACAGTCGGTACCGGTCACTGGCAGCTCGATGAAGAAATGCAGCGCCAGGGTATCCGGCGCAAGATAGCCTTGCGTGTCCCGAACTATATGGCGATCCCGTTTGTGATCGAGCAGACGGACATGCTGGTCACGCTGCCGGAGCGGCTGGCAGACGTGCTGAAGGGACGAGGGCAGTTCAAGGGACTGCCGCTACCGTTCAAGACGCCGACATTTATAGTAAAGCAGCACTGGCACGAACGCTTCCACCACGACCCCGGCAACCAGTGGCTGAGGCGCGTGATCGCCGAGATTGTGTCAGGCACCCCGCTGGCCAGGAGGAGTCGTCGTCCGCACCGCGAAGATTGATGCTGACGTCCGTACGCAGCCCAACCGCTATGCTGCCCTGCCTCACCACGGCTTCTGTTATTTTTCAGGCTCCATGGACAGAATGGCGCCCTCCGTTCCAGTTTCCGATTTTCTGCACCAGGCTTCGGCTTTCGATGACCACTGCTCGCTTACTCCATCTCCCCTGCTCTCACGCCGCAGCGCTTTCCGGTGCAGCACTGGTGCTGACCAGTCTGCTCTGCAGCGTCCCTGAACTCGCTGCTGCCCAGCCAGCGCAGACCGTCCCGGACACGATCGCGCAACGCACGCTGGCCTGCGCCGCCTGCCATGGCAAGGAAGGCCGGGCGACCAGCGAAGGCTATTTCCCGCGCATTGCCGGCAAGCCCGCCGGCTACCTGTACAACCAGCTGCAGAACTTCCGCGACGGCCGTCGCCGCTATCCGCAGATGACCTACATGGTCGCCCACCTGTCGGATGCCTACCTGAAGGAGATGGCCGGACACTTCGCAGCACTCGACCTGCCGTATCCGCCGGCGCAGCCGGCGTCTGCATCGGCACAGGTGCTGGCGCACGGGCGCCAGCTGGCGCTGAACGGCGATCCCGCACGGAAGATTCCGGCCTGCACGGCCTGCCACGCGGACAAACTGACCGGCATGCAGCCGACGATACCCGGGCTGCTCGGCCTGTCGCGCGATTACCTGAATTCGCAATTCGGCGCGTGGCGCTCGGGCCTGCGCCACGCGGCCGCGCCCGACTGCATGGCCGAGATCAGCCGCAGGCTAACGCCCGAGGACATCGGCGCGGTCAGCGCCTGGCTGTCCTCGCAGCCGGTGCCCGCGAACATGAAAGCGCAGCCGTCGGCCGCGGCAAAACTGCCCATGCGCTGCGGGAGTTTTGCAGAATGAGCGCGCTGGCCCTGGGCAGGCGTGTCCTGATCGCACTGCTGTGCGCGGCGGTGCTGGTGCCGCCGGGTGTGCTCGGCTGGCAACTCGCCCGCGACCCGGGAAGCGAGCAGAAGGCCGCTGTCGTTATCGATGCCGGCGCGCAGCTCAAGCGCGGCGAATATCTGGCACGTGCCGGCAACTGCGCCGCCTGCCACACCGCGCGCGGCGGCTGGCCGTATGCGGGCGGACGCGCGATCGCCACGCCGTTCGGCGACGTCTATGCATCCAATATCACGCCGGATGGCAAGACCGGTATAGGCAGCTGGACGTCGGACGACTTCTGGCGCGCGCTCCACAACGGCAAGTCGAAGGACGGCAGCTTCCTCTACCCGGCCTTCCCCTATCCGAACTTCACGAAGGTAACGCGCGAGGATGCGGATGCGCTGTATGCGTACCTGCGCAGCATCCCGGCCGTCGATCAGGCCAATCGCGAACCTGCACTGCGTTTCCCGTTCAACCAGCGCTGGCTGCTGGCGTTCTGGCGCGCACTGTACTTCACGCCGGGCGAGTACCAGCCCGACCCGGCGCAGTCGGCAGACTACAACCGCGGCGGCTACCTGGTGCAGGGCCTCGGACACTGTTCGGCCTGCCATACCGCGCGCAATGCGCTCGGCGGCAGCATCACGGCCAAAGAACTGGCCGGCGGATTGATCCCGATGCAGAACTGGCAGGCAGCATCGCTGACCTCCGACCCGGACAGCGGCTTGGGCAGCTGGCAGCGGACGGAGATAGAGGCGTTGCTTAAGACCGGCGTGTCCGCCAAAGGCGCGGTCTACGGGCCGATGGCCGAAGTGGTCGGCGCCAGCCTGCAGCACCTGTCCGACGCCGACATCGGCGCGATCGCCGGCTACCTGAAAGGCATGCCGAAAACCACCGGCCCGGCACCGCGCAAGACAGCGAACGACACTCCCGAAGCGGTCGCGGTGCTGCAGGCCGGCGCGAAGCTCTACGAGCAGCACTGCGCCGAATGCCATCAGGACCATGGGAAAGGCCATCCCCCCGCCTATCCGCCGCTGGCCGGCAAGGCGTCGCTGTCGACCGGCGCACCCACAAATGCGATACGCATGGTGCTCAACGGCGGCTATCCGCCCAGCACCGCAGGCAACCCGCGCCCGTATGGCATGCCGCCGTACGCGATGACGCTGAATGATGACGAGGTCGCCGCTGTCGTGTCCTACATCAGGAATCGCTGGGGCAATACGGGCTCGATGGTGTCGCCTGGCGATGTGGCGCGCTTGAGAGGCGCGCCGCTCTAGCTGCGCACGCCATCCTCGGCACAGGCGGCCGCAGGCTGTGGTTGATCGCCCGCTACCCTCCCGCTCTCCGCACGCATGGTCAATACGCTATCGTCCAGCAGGACGGGGGCAGATTCTCAGGAGATTTTTTCAGGGACCGTGACGATGCAGCCGAAACGCGGGGCGCCGGCCGAATGACGCATCGCCGGGATTGCACGCCCGGTGCCTATAATGCGGGACGCGATTCATCCGGGGAGACAACCAGTGCGAGTAGCGGTATTCAGTTCACGTCCCTATGACCGGGAGTTCCTGACCCGCGCGAATGTGGAAATGGGCGGCAGGCACGAACTTCATTTTCTCGAGCCACGCCTCAATCCGGCGTCCGCCGCACTCGCCGCAGGCCACACTGCGGTCTGCGCGTTCGTCAACGACCAGCTGGGACGGGATGTGCTGGGCTTGCTCGCACAGCAGGGGATAAAGCTCGTGGCACTGCGCAGTGCCGGTTTCAACCACGTGGACCTGGAAGCTGCGCGCGAACTGGGCGTGACGATTGCCCGCGTGCCTGCCTATTCACCCGACGCCGTGGCGGAGTACACGGTTGCGCTGATGCTCACGCTCAACCGCAAGATCCACAAGGCGTCGGCCCGCGTTCGCGAGGGGAATTTCGCGCTCGAGGGCTTGCTTGGTTTCGACCTGCGCGGTCGCACCGTCGGCATCATCGGCACCGGCCAGATCGGTATGTGCGTTGCCCGGATCATGCGCGGCTTCGGCTGCGAGGTCATCGCATTCGACCCTCACCACTCGCCGGACCTGCCTGCCCTGGGCGCTCGCTACACCGACCTGCCGCAACTGTTCTCGACTTCCGACATCATCTCGCTGCATTGCCCGCTCACCCCCGCCACGCGCCACCTGATCGACAGCGAGGCCGTCAGGCAGATGAAGCAAGGCGTCATGCTCATCAATACCAGCCGCGGTGCCGTCGTCGACACCCGGGCGCTCATCACAGGCCTGAAGACCGGAAAGATCGGGCACCTCGGCCTCGACGTCTATGAGGAAGAAGGCGACCTGTTTTTCGAGAACCTGTCCGACCAGATGATCCAGGATGATGTGTTCGCTCGCCTGCTGACGTTTCCGAATGTGGTGATCACCGGGCACCAGGCGTTCTTTACCCGAGAAGCGTTGACCGCCATTGCGGAGACAACGATCGACAACATGACGGCTTTCGAGACCACCGGCTCGGCCCGGCATCCAGTGTCGGTGGAAAAGCTCGCCTGAACGTCACGACGAGGCATTCCCCCAGCAGCGGAGCGCAAAATCTGCCGGGCATCGCAGCAGCGGCTGAAGTGAGCTGGCTGATGACGATGGCACGGAATACGGGCACCGCCCGGGTCGCTAGAACGCCTCCTCGAAATGCGGAATGCCCTCGGTGCGGTACAAGTCGTAGATCAGCTCCAGCAGGGAACGGACATAATCCGATTGCTCCTCCAGCCGGATGCTCATCAGTATGGGCGACATCAGGCGGTCTTCATCGAAGGGCCTGAAGACCACGCCATACCGCTGCAGGCCGAGCACGCTTTTCGGGACAACAGTCACACCCATGCCGGCGGCCACCAGGCCAAGACTGACTTGAAGCTCGCGAACCTCGACGGTACGGGCCGGCACCAGGCCGCGATCATGGAAGGCCTGCAGGATCAGGTCGGCGAAGCTGGGCCGTGGCGCGTTTGGAAAAAGGATCAGCGTCTCGGCGCACAATTCCTGCAGGCTCAGTGATTCCCGCTGTGCCAGCGGATGGCTGGTGGGCAGCGCCGCAACCAGGGGCTCGTCGCGCAGCAGGATGCGCCGGATGTTCGGGTCCTCATGACGAATGCGGCCGAAGCCGACGTCGATCTCGCCTTCCTTCAGGGCGTGGATCTGCTCCAGGGTCGTCATCTCGACCAGCGACAAGTCCACCTGCGGATGCGCAGCCTTGAAACGGCGCGCCACCTCGGGCAGCAGGCCGTACAGCGTCGATCCCACGAAGCCCATCGTGAACTTCGACTCCACCTTGCCGATGTTGCGGGTCGAGACAACCAGCGCCCTGGACTGGTTGAGCAACTGCAGCGCATTTTTGTAGAAATGACGGCCGGCCTCGGTCAGCTCCAGCGGCCTCGAACCGCGCACAAACAGCGGCAGCCCGAGGAAATCCTCGAGCTGCTGTATCTGACGGCTCAACGGGGGCTGGGCGATATGCAGTTTCTCCGCCGCCCGCGTGATGTTGCGCTCCTCCGCCACGGCCAGAAAGTAACGGATGTGTCGCAGCTCCACCTGAATACTCCTTGGGTATGATCGAGATACCGAAACAGTGTTCGACCGGCTTGCCAGCAGCGGCTAAGCTCGGGACACTGGGCGATGGCATAACTATATACCCGAGCGGAACGAAGACCGCTGCGCCGGTGCGGCTGTCAGGGGACGAGCGAGAGCACGGCAAAGCCGTTCGGCCCTGCGATGAAGGAGGATGTCGAAGCCCCGGCCAGCCCGCCCGTGCGCTGACGGATTCGGGCAGGCCGGCGGCCCCTCCGGTCAGGTCAATACGTTGAGGAAGGCCTCGTTTAGCTTGCGGTCATGGTAAAAAATGCCGGTGCCGATTTCATCCCACGTCCAGATTGTCGTTTCCATGTCCGGATACCACTGGTAGCCACCGCAGAAGACCTCCAGACGATTGCCCGACGGGTCGAAGAAATAAATGGTCGTACCTCGCGTGATGCCGTGGCGGGTCGGTCCGATATCGATCGAGGCCTTGTTCATCGACAGGATGTCGGCTGCGCGCAGCACCTGTTCCCAAGTCTCGAGCAGGAAACTCACGTGGTGCAGCTTGCCCGGTTCGTTGTGCCGCACGAACGCAATGTCATGCGCCTTTGCCGAACAGGTCAGCCACAGGCCCAGATCGGTCAGGCCGTCCTCCAGCAGCGCGCGCTCGACCACGGAGAACTCCAGTACGTGATCGAACAGCTTGTGCGCAGCCTCGATGTCCGGCCCGTACAGCAGGCAGTGATCCAAGCGCACCGGGTTGATACCCTTCGTGTCCGGCAGCCACGGCGCCGGGTTCAGGTAGCCGAGGCCATTGCCGACGTCGGTCTTCGCCGCGTACAACTCAATCACATGGCCGGTCGGTATCTGAAAGCGAACGCGCTCGCCAGTCTCCAGCATCTCGCCCTCGGGAATCCGTTCGGTCTTGATACCGTATTCGCGCAAGCGGCCGTCGAGCAAGTCGAGGGTCGCCTCGTTCAGCACCTTGAATGCGAAGCAGTCGATGCCGGCGCGATCTGCCTGGCGAATGATGAAGCTGTTATGGTCACGCTCATCTTGGCACTTGAAATACACCCGACCGGATGGGTCGCGGCCCGTTTCTTTCAGGCCCATTACGTTGGTATAGAAATTTACCGATTCCTCGAGGTCGAGCACACGCACGATTGCGTGGCCTGGCCGCAGGACGCCAGTCATTGCCATGGTTTTCTCCTGGTTTCTTCATGTTGCGGCGGTGCCGCTGTCATCTGCGCATGCCCGCCCGCAGACGGCCGCGGAATCGCGGCAAAATCTATCGGGTGAGCCGGCACAAAATTTTTTTCGATACAGGCCGCCATCTTGTCCAGGGCCAGCAGATTCACGGCGGAGCGCGGGAACGCGCGACAGGCCAGGACAATGCCGTTGGCTTCTTCATCCACACTGACATGCGCTCGGCTCATCACGCGGGTAGCGACCTGGCCGGCGAGGATCTTTACCTTGCAAATGCCGCAGCCGCCATTGCGGCACCCGACCGGAATGCCGCGCCGCCCCAGCTGCTCCATTGCAGCAAGCAGGTTGCGATCAGCGGCGCAGCTGTAGCTTTCCCCGGTGTTCTCGATGGCGACGGCGTATTTCATCCCCGTACTTTCAATATCCGCTTGACGCTGAACAGCGACCAGCCAAAGCGAGCCTGCATGTGGCCCCACAGCCCCTGCCTGAAACGCAGGGTGACCACGATCGCCAGCACGCCCAATCCGATCAGGTAGCTGCTGCCGTAGTCGGCGAAAAATTTGTTCAGGAGCCAGAACAGCACCGCGCCAATGATCGGACCTTCGATGGTGCCGGTGCCGCCAATGACGACCATGAAGATCGCGAACGCGGTCCAGTTCAGGCCGAACGCGGCGTCCGGCGAGATACGCAGGATGGCGACGAAGTACAGCGCGCCCGCGATGCCGGCGCCGGCGGCTGCAACCAGGTAGACCGCCAGCTTCATCTTCTGCACCGCGATGCCCTGGCTCTCGGCGGCGACTTCGTTGTCGCGGATGGCCAGCAGCGCGAGGCCGCGCTTGCTGCGCAGGAAGGCATAGATCAGCGCGATCGCACCGGCCACGCAGGCAAGCGCCACCCAGTAAGTGAGGTTCTCGCGCGTCGCGCGCGGTATACCGGACAACGCGGTCAGGCTGGTCCCGGAACCGCCGCCGACGGCGGCGACGTTCGCCACCGACAGACGGAAAACTTCCGCAATTGCCCAGGTACCGACCGCGAAATAGCCGCCCTGCAAGCGAAACGCGATCTGCGACACCGGCAGCGCTACCAGCCCGGCAACGATGCCCGCGATCGGGATCGCGAGAAAGGGATTGACGCCGGCCAGGTTGCCGAGCGCGATCATCGCGTAGCCGCCGATCCCGAAGTAGGCCTGCTGGCCGACGCTGACCATGCCGCCATAGCCGGCCAGCAGGTTCCACATCAGCGCGAAGATGAAGTAGCAGCCGATCTCGACGAAGTCGCGCATCCAGATCGGTTCGCCCCAGTAAGGCATCAATGCCAGCGCCACCAGCAGCGCGAGGAAAGCGGCGCGGGTCAGCAGCGGATGCGAATTCGAACGTTCAACGATGGACATCTCAGCCTCGCGTTTTCGGGAACAGTCCTTGCGGACGGAGCAGCAGCATCGCGAGGAAGGCGATGTGGCCGAACCACAGGCCCCAGACCGGCGCGAAGGTAAAACCAATCTGCTGCGTGAAGCCCAGCACCATGGCGCCGACCAGCGTGCCCCAGAACGAGCCCATGCCGCCGATGATCACGGCCTCGAACGCGAAGATCAGCAGCAGCGGGCCGTCGGCCGCCGACACCGTGGTGCGCATCGCCTGCAGCGAGCCGCCGATCGCGATCACGACGAAAGCGATTGCGGTGGCCAGCGCATAGACCTTGTTCGCATCCATGCCCATCAGCTCGGCGATGTCGCGGTCGTCCGACACGGCGCGGAACGCGCGGCCGATGCGGGTGTGGTTGAACAGCAGCTGCAGTCCGGCGGTGCACAGCAGCGCGGCCGCGAACACCAGCAGCGGCAGCACGCCGATCGTCACGCCGCCGGCCAGTTCGAGGCTGCTCGTGCCGAGGCTGCCGGTCTGCGCCATGCGCGGATCGGCCGAGTAGACCTCGAGCAGCAGGTTCTGGATCACGAAAGAAAAGCCGAAGGTCAGCACCAGCGAGGGCAGCGGGTCGCGGCCTATGGTCCGGTTCAGGAACCACGACTGCAAGAGATAGCCGACCGCGAACGCGACCGGCAGCAGCAACAGCCCGGCGGCCGCGGGATGCAGCGACAGCAGCGTCGAGGTGCTGATGGTCAGGAACGCGAACAGCATCAGGAAGTCGCCATGCGCGATATTGGTCACGCGCATCACGCCGTACATCAATGACAGGCCGAGCGCGAACAGGCAGTAGAGGCCGCCGAGCAGCAGGCCCTGGATGAGGATATCGATCATGTCAGCTCCCGAAATACGCGTCGTGGATCTGCTCGCGCGTAACTTCGTCGGAGCGGCCGTGCAGCGCGACGGTGCCCTCCTGGAAGCAGTAGACGCGATCGGAGACTTTCTGCGCCATCGTCACGTCCTGTTCGACGATGACCACGCTCATGCCGTCGGCGATGATGGCATCCATCGCGTCATAGATGGTCTTGATGATCACCGGCGCGAGGCCGAGCGAGAGCTCGTCGCACAGCAGCAGCGACGGGTTGCCCATCAGCGCGCGGCCGAGCGCGATCATTTGCTGCTGGCCGCCCGACAGTTGCGTCGCGGGCAGCGCGCGCTTTTCCTTCAGCACCGGAAACAGCCGGTACACGCGCTCGAGGTTCCACGGCCCGCTGCGCTTCGAGAACGCGCCCATCATCAGGTTTTCTTCGACGTTCAGGCTGGGGAACAGCCGGCGTCCCTCCGGCACCATCGCGATGCCGAGCTTCGTGATCGCGCCGGACGGCAGGCCGCCGCACGGATGGCCGTTGAACTGCACCGCATCGGCCGGCACTTTCACCATGCCAGTCAGCGCTTTCAGGAAAGTGCTCTTGCCGGCGCCATTGGCGCCGATGATGGCGACGACTTCGCCGGCATCGATATGGAAGTCGATGCCGAACAGCGCTTGGGCGTCGCCGTACCAGGCTTTCAGTTCGCGAGTCTGCAGCAGCGGGCTCATGCTTCCATCCCCATGTAGACGCGCTGCACCTCGGGGTCGTCGATCACGTCCTGCGGCAGGCCTTCGGCGAGGCGCTTGCCGAAGTTGATGACGAACAGCCGGTCCGCCACCGACAGCAGCGCATGCACGACGTGCTCGATCCAGATCATCGTCACGCCGGAGGCCTTGATGCGTTTCAGTTCATCGACCAGCTCATGCGCCTCGTGGTCGGTCAGGCCGCCGGCAATCTCATCGAGCAGCAGCAGGTCGGGGCCGGTGGCCAGCGCACGACCGAGTTCGAGCCGCTTGCGGTTCAGCAGCGTGAGGCCGCCGGAACGGTGGTTTGCAAATTTCATCAGCCCGGTCACGTCGAGCACGCGCTCGGCGGTCTCCCACGCCTGCTGCTCGTCCTGCTGCCCGCCGAAGCAGGCGGCGGTGACGAGGTTCTCGAACACGGTCATGTGCGAGAACGGCTGCGGCACCTGATAGCTGCGGCCGATGCCGAGGCGGCAGCGCTGGTGCGGTCGCAGCGCGGTGATGTCCCTGCCGCCGAACTCGATGCTGCCCTGGTCGGCGCGCACGTCGCCGGAGATCAGGTTGAACAGCGTGGTCTTGCCGGCGCCGTTCGGGCCAAGGATGCCGAGCATTTCGCCGCGCGCCACCGACAGCGAGATGTTATCGGTGACGCGCAGCGCGCCGTACGACTTGCCGAGGCCGGTGAGCCTCAGCAGCGGCCCGTCATGCGGGGCCGCAGCGTGGGTTGCCATGGTCAGGTCCTGCGCGCGCGATCAGGCTTTGATCGGCAACAGCTTGCCCTGGGTGGCGATGCTCCTTGCCTGGCTGTTCTCGACGATGGACAGTTCCAGCCCCTTGCCCGACTTGCGCCACTGGCCGGAGACCAGCGGGGTCTTGCTGATGTTGGGCACCGGGCCGGTCTGGAAATTCACCGGGCCGACCGTGGTCACCATATCGGTGCCCTTGATCGCGTCGCGGATCGCTTCCGGGCTGCGGTCTTTTGCGCGCTTGAGTGCGTCGAGCGCGACTTCGAACAGCGCATGCTTGAAGCCGAGCGGCATGGTCCACTGCTTGCCGGTGGCCGCGGTGAACTCGTCGGCGATCTGCTTTGCGCTCTGGCCCGTCATGCTGGACTTGAACGGATGCGCGGGGCTCCACCAGACTTCGACGGTGAGGCCGTCGGCGCGATCGCCAAAGGCCTGGATCGCCGCCGGGAACTCGGTGGCCTTCGCGACCGTCACGATCTTCGGCTTGAAGCCCATCTGGCCGGCCTGGTTCCAGAAGTTCGCGAAGTCCGGCGGCGGGATCACGCCGGTGACGATCTCGACATTGTTCTTCTTGAATTCGTTGATGAAGGACGAGAAATCATTCGCCGGCGACTGGTAGCGGCCGCGGTCGACCAGCTTGAAGCCTTTCTGCGCCAGCACCGGCGGGAAGCCGATTTTCGAATCGCCCCAGGCATTGCCGTCCTCATCGTTCGGGAACAGCGCGCCGACCACCTTGTTGGTCGGGATAGACGACCACAGATTCACATAGGAGCCGATCACGTCTTCGAGGCCCCAGAAAAAATGGTGCGTCCAGTTGAAACCTTTCTTCGGGTCACCCTTGCGGCCGAAGAAGTGCGGCTGCCACGGCGTGTCGTTGGTGATGCAGGGAACGCCGTTCAGTTCGCACTGGTCGGCGACCGGGTTGGTCGTGGCCGGCGTCGATGCGGCGACGATCAGGTCGACGCGGTCGCGCAGGATCAGTTCGGACGCGGCCGAGCTGGCCTTGTTCGGGTTCGACTGCGAATCCTTGTAGATCACTTCGACGGCGTACTTTTTGCCGCCGATGACGATGCCGCCGGCCGTTGCCTTTTTCACTTGCTCGATCGTGAACTTGTCCGGATCAGCGAAGGCGGCGAGCGGGCCGGTCTGCGGGCTGACGAAGCCGATCTTGATCGTGTCCGCCGCACGGGCAATGGCGGGGATCATGGCTGCAGCAACGACTGCGGGCGCGGCTTTAAGGACGTTACGACGTTGCGCGTTGACGCTCATGGCGAGTCTCCTTTGTCTGTCTTCGTTCCAAAAAATATGCTGCGACTGCAGCTTTTTGTTCGGCGCGAATCGTAGGCGAAGCTCCCACCGTTGCCCAATATCGTTTAGGCATGCGCGGATACCTAAAAAGTATTCAAGGCATCTTCGTTCTTAAACAGACAATGCAATTTTCGCCGTACCCGCTCAGAATTTCGCGCAGGCGAACACGCTCACCACGGTCTGGTGCCGAGCGTGGCCGACGCTGCCGCACGGTGCCGGCAATGCGGAGGTCGACCGGGAAAGCCCCGCGGCACTGTTCAGCGCAACGCGTTGACCAGGTCCGCAGGTCGTGATGACGCCGGAGTGAGTTCTCGTCGATCAGCGGCAGGGGCGGGACAGCGAGGACCCGCCCCTTGTCCGGCACATCGGCCGCTTGTGTCCATGCCGCTCCGGACAGAAAATGCCGGCAGCGTGCGTATCGCCCTCTCGCGCCCCGGCTGGCCTCGAAACATTTTTTCTTTGAGGGGTTGGATGCGGGATGTGAAATAAAAACGCGCCGAGAGGCGCGTTTTTTTAACCGTATTGGCGGAGGCTGTGAGATTCGAACTCACGGAGGGGTCACCCCCTCGGCAGTTTTCAAGACTGCTGGTTTAAACCGCTCACCCAAGCCTCCGCTGCACTGCAGGCCGCGATTATACCCGTCGCAAGGGCATGCCCCAAATTTTCGGCGCGGGTTTCAGTCCGGCAGGAACACCTGCTGCAGGTCGTTCAGGAAACGCTGGCCAAGTTCGGTCGGGCGTATGGCCTGATGGTCGACTGTCAGCAAGCCCTTCGCTTCCGCCAGCTGCAATCCGGGCTCGACCAGTTGCAGCGGCAGCCCGGTCCTTTCCATGAACAGGCGCGACGGAAAGCCGCCGGTAAGTCGCAATGCGTTGAGCATGAATTCGAAGCCCATTTCGTCGCGAGCGATCTCATGCTCTTCATGGATCGCGTTGCCGGCCAAGGCCTGCTGCATGTAGCTGGCAGGCTGCTTGTAGCGCGCCTGCCGAACCACGCGATGCGGAAACGACAGCTTGGAATGCGCGCCTGCACCGATGCCGAGGTAGTCGCCGAATTCCCAGTAATTCAGGTTGTGCCGCGCGCGGCGGCCGGGCTTGGCATAGGCCGATACTTCGTAGTGCTCGTAGCCGGCCGCCCGCATGCGCTGGCCGATTGCCTGCTGCATGGCGGCGCTTGCATCGTCGTCCGGGAGTTCGGGCGGGTATTTCGCGAACACCGTGTTCGGCTCCAGCGTCAGGTGATAGAGCGACAGGTGCGGCGGCGCACAGGACAGCGCCGTCTCAAGGTCGAGCAGCGCCTCGTCGATTGCCTGTCCGGGCAGCGCGTACATCAGGTCGAGGTTGAAGTTGTCGAAGCTGGCGCGGGCAATGTCGATCGCCCGCCTTGCCTCGTCGCCGTCGTGGATGCGGCCGAGCGCCTGCAACTGGCGGGTATTGAAACTCTGGATGCCGATCGACAGCCGGTTGACGCCGCTGTCGGCATAGCTGCGGAATTTTTCCGCCTCGAAGGTGCCGGGATTGGCCTCCAGCGTGATTTCGGCGCCGGCCTCCAGCGGCAGCAGGCTGCGGATGTCCGACATCAGTCGGTCCAGTCCCTGCGCCGACATCAGGCTGGGTGTGCCGCCGCCAATGAACACGCTGACGATGCGACGGCCCCAGACCAGCGGCAGCGACTGCTCGAGGTCGGCGCGCAATGCGTCGAGGTAGGCTTGCTCGGGCAGATCGCCGTTCGCTTCGTGCGAATTGAAGTCGCAGTACGGACACTTGCGCACACACCAGGGAAAGTGCACGTACAGGGACAGCGGCGGCAGGGCCTGCAGGTTCAGGATGCCCGGCTTCAGGTAACTGTCGACGGACCGTTGCGGCGCGGCCTGCAGTACGTCGGGCCGGATGGGAATCATGTCAGCTTCTCGATCAGCGCGCGCAGCGCCTGTCCACGGTGCGACAGTCGGTTTTTTTCTTCGGCAGGCAGTTCGGCTGCAGTGCATCCGAGCGCAGGCACAAGAAAATGCGGGTCGTAGCCGAAGCCGCCGTCGCCGCGCGGCTCGGCAACGATCTCGCCCTGCCAGCGGCCGTCCGCAATCACCGGTTGCGGATCGTCGGCATGGCGCACGAATACCAGCACGCAGTAGTAGTGCGCCGATTTGTCGGCCTGCTCTGCGAGCGCGCGCACCAGCTTGGCATTGTTGGCGGCATCGGACTTCGGCTCGCCTGCATAGCGCGCGGATTGCACGCCGGGCGCGCCGCCGAGCGCAGGCACGCAGATACCGGAGTCGTCGGCCAGCGCCGGCAGTCCGGACAGGCGCGACGCATGGCGCGCCTTGGCGAGCGCGTTCTCCACGAAAGTCAGGTGCGGCTCCTCAGCTTCCGGTATGCCCAACTCGCCCTGCGCTTGAACGGTGAATCCGAGGGGCGCCAGCAGCTGCGAAAACTCGGCAAGCTTGCCGCGGTTGTTGGATGCGAGAACCAGCGCTTGGCTCATGCGATACCCAGTGCGGCTTTCTGCTGGCCGACCAGCTGCCGGATGCCGGACTCGGCCAGGTCCAGCAACTGGTTCATGGTGGCGCGATCGAATGCGTCGCCCTCTGCAGTGCCCTGCAGTTCGATGAAATGCCCCGCCTCGTTCATGACGACATTCATGTCGGTGTCGCAGTCGGAATCCTCGGGATAGTCGAGGTCAAGCACCGGCTGCCCGCGATAGACGCCGACCGAGATCGCGGCGACGAAATGTCGCAGCGGCACCGCGGGGATCAGTCCCTGCGCAACGAGTTTTGCAAATGCGTCGTAGGCAGCGACCATTGCGCCGGTGATGGCAGCAGTGCGCGTGCCGCCGTCAGCCTGGATCACGTCGCAGTCGAGCTGCAGCGTGCGCTCGCCGAAGGCCTCGAGGTCGAAAGCGGCGCGCAGCGAGCGGCCGATCAGCCGCTGGATCTCCTGGGTGCGGCCGGACTGCTTTCCCTTGGCGGCCTCGCGATCCATTCGGGTGTGGGTCGAGCGCGGCAGCATGCCGTATTCGGCGGTCAGCCAGCCTTTGCCCTGACCGCGCAGGAACGGGGGCACTTTGTCCTCGAGGCTGGCAGTGCACAGCACGCGGGTGTCGCCGAATTCGACCAGTACCGAGCCTTCGGCATGGCGGGTGTAATTCCGGGTCAGGCGCACGGCGCGCAGGGCATTCGCGGCGCGCCCGCTCGGGCGCTCGAAGCTGTTGTTGATCACTGGTTCCTCGGGGTCTGGTTCAGTTGGGAAAGCTGTTACGGGCGATGCGGATAGATGCTGGTGATGACGCTGTCGCGCGCGAGGCCGTCGGTCAGCAGCGAGCTTTCTGGCGCATCGGAACGGTCATCCAGCCAGGTCATCGCAAGCGCGGTGACATTATCGCCGTTTTTCCCGCCCGCCACGGCCGCCTGCTTCACCATTGCGGGGACGGCCTGTTCCAGGGGACTGGCCGACAGATGGAAAGCCATCTCGTGTTCGCGCACCGACGACCACAGCCCGTCCGAACACAGCAGCAGCTGGTCGCCGGCCTGCAGCTGCACGGGTGCCGCCCGGTCGACCCGTGGCAGGGTCGGTGCCCCCACGCAGTTGTAGAGGCGGTTGCGGTCAGGATGGTTCGCACTCTCGGCAGGAGACACCCTGCCAAGCCCCACCAGGCGCTCAAGGTGGGAATGATCGACGGTGCGCGCCAGGATGCGTCCGCGACGCAGCCAGTAGAGACGCGAATCGCCGCAGTGCACCCACCACGCGCGGCCCTGCTGCACAAGGCAGGCGACGATGGTGGTGCGCGGCGTATCAGGCAGCCGGTGCGTTGCACGGTAGGCCAGCAGTGCCTGATGGGCTGCGAATACCAGTTCGTCGAGCAGTGCCGGCGGATCGTCAACCAGCGGCCGCGCGCGTTCGCGAAACAGACCGCCCATCGTCTGCAGGCTCAGGCTGGCAGCGAGCTCCCCATGCTGGTGGCCGCCCATGCCATCCGCCAGCAGCAGCAGCAATGCGTCCCGGGTAAAGCAATAGCCCATCCGGTCCTGGTTGCTGGCGCGCCCGCCGATCTGGCTGTCCTGATAGACGGAAAATCGCATGGTCAGTGCATGGCGCGGATCAGCCGGGCCAGCAGGCTGGGCGGGTTGGCGCTGGTAGCGGAGTCATCGGCTGCCGGCTGCGGCAAGCGGATCAGCTTCTGCAATGCATAAACGCTTTGCGGCCGCTGCAGCGGATCAAGCTGCAGGCTGCTGCGCATGAGATCGACCAGCTCGGCCGAGTACGTGCCGGCCAGCTCGTTGAAGAAATGCGGCATCCGGTCATCTTTCTGGCGCTCGAGCGCGGACTGCGGCGGAACGCCAAGCATGCAAGTGAAGATGCTCGCACCGATGCTGTAGATGTCAGTCCACGGGCCGAGGTTCTGTCGCGCGTGCAGTTCGGGGGCGGCGAACCCCGGCGTGTACATCGGGTGCAACTGCGACAGGTCGGTGTGCAAGGTCTGGCGTGCGGCGCCGAAATCCAGTAACAAGGGCGTACCGTCCTCGCGCAGGTAAATGTTGGCGGGCTTCAGGTCGAGGTGCAGCAGCCGGCACGCGTGCACCTCGCGCAACGCATCCATCAGCTGCGTGAAGGTGGCGCGGATGGCGCGCTCGGATACCAGCGGCCTCTCGCCCTTCTGTCGGCGGCGTGCGATGTGTTCATGCAGCGTCCGTCCGCGCTCGAAGTGCATCACCATGTAGACGGTATCGTGCGCGCGGAAGAAATTCAGCACGCGCACCACATTCGGATGCACGATGCCGGCCAGTGCCCTGCCCTCATCGAAGAAAAACTTCATGCCGACCCGGTACAGCTCCTGCTGCGCGGGTGCAACCCGGGGCACGAGCTGGCCTGGCATGCGCGTCGCGAGCGGAGCGGGCAGGTACTCCTTGATAGCCACCTCGCGGCCGTCCGCATCGAGTGCAAGATAGACAATGCTGAAGCCGCCCGCAGCAATCTTCTTTACAATGCGGTAGCCGCAGAGTTCCAGTCCTGCCGGCAAGGCTGCGTTGTGTTGAACGGCCGTCTTTTCCATCTTGTCTGCGCTGTTTCCCGAGCGGGATTGTGTAGACCCGTTAGCTTTTTGTAAAGACCAAGGGGTTCACCTTGACCATCAGCAGTATGACCGGTTACGCGGTCTGCACCCGCGACTCCGACGCGGGCACCATCACCCTCGAACTACGGAGCGTCAACTCCCGCTTCCTCGACCTGCAGTTCCGCATCAACGACGATTTGCGCTCCCTCGAACCCCTGTTGCGAGAGGCAATCACGGGCCGCGTTGTCCGGGGCAAGGTCGAATGCCGGGTGTCCTTCGGCCGCAAGGAGAGGTCGAGCGGGCTGACCGCAAACGCCGAACTGCTGATCGCACTGAAGGCCGCACAGCAATCGGTATTGGACAGCTTTCCCGAAGCGCGCCCGCTGAGCGTGAACGAGCTGCTGCGCTGGCCCGGTGTGCTGGGCGATGCGGAGCTCGGCCAGGATCGCCTGCAGTCTGATGTGCAGGCGGCGCTGGCCGAGGTGCTGGACGCCTTTGTCGGTTCGCGCCAGCGTGAAGGCGCGGCCCTGAAGGCCATGCTGCTGGCACGCGTTGCCGAGATCGAGGGCATTGTCGAGCGGATCACGCCGCTGGTGCCGCAGGCTGTCGAGCAGTTCCGGCAGAAGGCAATCGAGCGGCTGCAGGAGGCGCTGGGCATCGCGCTGGCCGATGGCAAGCCGTCAGTGCCGGCCGAGGAACTGCATGAGCGGATCCGGCAGGAGGTGACGCTGTACGGCATCCGGGTCGACGTGGCAGAGGAACTTACGCGCCTGTCCGGCCATCTGGCAGAGACGCGAGCGATCATCAACAAGGGGGGCCAGGTCGGCAAGCGGCTTGACTTCATGATGCAGGAACTCAATCGTGAGGCGAACACTCTCGGATCAAAAGCTGCCGTCAAGGAATTGTCGGACGCATCAATGCAAATGAAGCTGCTCATCGAGCAGATGCGCGAGCAAGTGCAAAACCTGGAATGAGCACCGTGACCACCCTCTCTCCATCATCGGCCGCAGGCAGTCTGTTCATCGTTGCCGCACCGTCCGGTGCGGGCAAGTCGTCGCTGGTAGGCGCGCTGCTGGCACGCGAGCCGGAGATCCGCCTCTCGATCTCCTGCACCACGCGCGCGCCGCGTCCCGGCGAGCAGCACGGCCGCGAATACTTTTTTCTCGAGCAGGCCGAATTCATCGCACGGCAACAGGCTGGCGAGTTCCTCGAATGGGCGCAGGTGCACGGCAACTACTACGGCACCTCGCGCGCGATGGTCGAGGAGCAGACGCGCGCGGGAAAGGACGTACTGCTGGAAATCGACTGGCAGGGAGCGCAGCAGGTACGCGGCCAATTCCCGGAGGCGGTGGGAATATTCATCCTGCCGCCGTCGATCGCGGAGCTCGAGCAGCGACTGAGGAAGCGCGGACAGGACAGTGAGGAGGTGATAGCCAAGCGCGTGCGTGCCGCAGCGGGAGAGATCGCCCATGCCCACGAGTTCGACTATGTTATTATCAATGAAAATTTCGAGACGGCCCTGGGACAGCTCGCCGCGATAGCGCAAGCGACACGCTGCAGGGTTCGCCAGCAGGCGGCACGACACCACCGCCTCTTCGCCGATTACGGCATCCAACCCGATTTGAAGTAGAACCGTTTGCAGGAGGCCTGATGGCACGCATTACCGTTGAGGATTGTCTGAAGAAGATCCCGAATCGCTTCCAGCTCACGCTGGCCGCCACCTATCGTGCGCGCCAGCTGCTGCAAGGCCACACGCCCAAGGTCGAGAGCAACGACAAGGCGACCGTGACCGCACTGCGCGAAGTCGCTGCAGGCCAGGTGGGCATCGAGATGCTGAAGAAGGTGCCGACCTGATCTGAGGACGCCCGCTGCGGGTCGGAATCGCGATGCAACCGACGACCACTGACACCGCCAAGCCCTCCCGTACCCGGAAGGCCTCTGCAGCCGCGCCTTCCCCCAACTCGCCAATGAACGAACCCGCCGCGCCCGCCGCTGTCGGCGTAGCTTCGGTCACCGAGCTGAACAACCGGCTCTCCGAGTACTTGACCGCGTCAGAGCTGAAAAAGGTCAAGGAAGCCTACCGGTTCTCCGACGAGATGCACCTCGGCCAGGTGCGCAAGTCGGGCGAGCCGTACATCTCCCATCCGATCGCCGTCGCCGAGATCTGTGCCGATTGGAAGCTCGACGCGCAAGCCATCATGGCTGCCCTGCTGCACGACGTGATGGAAGACCAGGACGTCAAGAAAGACGAACTGATCGAACGTTTCGGCGCCCCGGTCGCGTCGCTGGTCGACGGCCTGTCCAAGCTCGACAAGATCGAGTTCCAGAGCCAGATCGAGCAGCAGGCCGAGAACTTCCGCAAGATGCTGCTGGCAATGGCGCGCGATGTGCGCGTGATCCTGGTGAAGCTGGCCGACCGGTTGCACAACATGCGTACCCTGGGTGCGATGTCGCCCGAGAAGCGGCGCCGCATTGCCCGCGAGACGATGGAAGTCTATGTGCCGATCGCGCACCGGCTCGGCCTGAACAATATCTATCGCGAGCTGCAGGAACTGGCGTTCTCCCACCTGCATCCGCTGCGCCACCGCACACTGGCCAAAGCGGTCAGGGCAGCGCGCGGCAACCGGCGCCAGCTCGTCAACAAGATCCTCGATTCGGTACATGGGGCGCTGGAAACTGCCGGCATCGACGCGGCGATCCAGGGGCGAGAGAAGACGCTGTACGGCATTTATCGCAAGATGCGAAACAAGCACCTGACGTTTTCGCAGGTGCTCGATGTGTATGGCTTCCGGGTGGTGGTCGACAGCTTCGCGAACTGCTATGTCGCGCTCGGCGTGCTGCACTCGCTGTTCAAGCCGATGCCCGGCAAGTTCAAGGACTACATTGCGATACCGAAGCTCAATGGCTATCAGTCGCTGCACACCACACTGATCGGCCCGTATGGCACGCCGGTGGAGTTCCAGATCCGCACCGAGGAAATGAACAAGGTCGCCGAGGCGGGTGTGGCGGCGCACTGGCTGTACAAGAATCAGGGCGCCGAGCTTACCGACCTGCAGCAGCGCACGCACGCATGGCTGCAGTCGCTGCTCGACATCCAGCACCAGACCGGGGACTCGGCCGAATTCCTCGAGCATGTGAAGGTCGACCTGTTCCCGGATTCGGTCTATGTGTTCACGCCCAAGTCGACCATCATCGCGCTGCCGCGCGGCGCGACTGCGCTCGACTTCGCGTACACCATCCATACCGACATTGGCGACCATGCGGTGTCGGCCAAGATCAACCATGAGCCGGCCGCACTGAAGACGGAACTGCGCAATGGCGACATCGTGGCAATCGAGGTGTCCGATGATGCGCACCCGACACCGAACTGGCTGTCTTTCGTGCGTACCGGCCGTGCGCGGTCGGCGATCCGGCATCACCTGCGTTCGATCAACCGTGAGCAGGCAGTCGAACTGGGCGAGATGCTGATGGAGCAGGCACTGATGGCGCTCGAGTTGCCGACCGAACTGCCCGCCTCGGTGCTGGAAAGCCTGATGGCGGATACCGGTGCGCGCTCGATGGAAGACATCTATGCCGACATCGGCACCGGCCGCCGGCTGGCACCGCTGGTCGTGCGCCACATTCAGGGCGTGATCGAGGCCAAGTCACCCGCACCGGACGAAGCGCTCCCGGTCGAACCGCGCGTAAAGCCGATGGAAATCATTGGGGACGAGCCGGCGTCCTCGGTGCTGCTCGCGAAGTGCTGTTCGCCGATCCCGGGCGATCGGCTCAGCGGCAACCTGCGGCGCGACCAGATACTGATCGTCCATACCAGCGATTGCGACAGCGCACGCCGCTTGCGGTCGAAGGAGCCCGGCAGCTGGATCGACGTCCAGTGGTCGGATGAGCATGTGAGCCGCTCGAACTGCCGGATCCGCGTATTGGTCAGCGACGAAAAGGGCCTGCTGGCGAAGCTGGCGACCTCAATCAACGAGGCTGATTCCAACATCGTCCACGTCGGCATGGACGAAGGCCGGCGCGACAGCCATTTCACCGAATTACATTTCACCGTCCAGGTCGAGGACCGCGTGCATCTTGCGCGCGTGATGCGGAACGTGCGCCGCGTCAGCGGCGTGGAGCGGATACTGCGCCACAAGGGCTGAGCGAGGCAGGCGCCGCGATCGTCGGCGACCCGCGACGCTGCCTGTCAGCGCGTGCTGCTTCGTGCCGCGTGAGCGCCGTCCGACGAACGGAAGCGGCGGTGCATCGCCCGCAATCCCAGCCATACGGCACCCGCCAGCAAAGGAACTGCAATGCCGATCGCGAGGTCGGGGTCGACATGCAGGCCAGCGGCCTTCAGCCCCTTGGCCGCATAGCTGACCAGCCCGACCAGATAATAGGAAATCGCCACCACAGACAGCCCCTCGACGGCCTGCTGCAGCCTCAGCTGCTGCGCTGCGCGCGCATTCATCGACTCGAGGATCTGGCTGTTCTGCCGCTCCTGCCGAATGCCGACTCGTGTGCGCAGTAGCGAGTTCGTGTTTGCGATGCGCTCGGCCAATACCTCCTGCCGGCGCGCAGTCGCCGCGCAGGTATTCATCGCAGGCGTCAGTCGCCGCGCCATGAATTCCTCGATCGTCGGCACGCCTTCGATGCGGCGCTCGCGAAGCTCCGCGATGCGCGACCGCACGAGGCCGAAATAGGCCTGGGATGCCGAGAACCGGTAACTGTCATCGACGGACAACTGCTCGAGCCGGGCCGCCAGCAGCGTAATCTGCTGCAAAAGCGCCTGCTCCTCCTGCATGCCCTCTTCCTCCGAGCGGCCCGGCTTCTGCTGGGCCACCATCCCGCGCGTGACCGATGCCAATTCGGATTCGATGTCATTGAGGACCGGCGCTGCCTGCTGTGCGACCGGCAGGCCGAACAGCGCCATTACACGGTAGGTTTCAATTTCCAGCAGGCGCTGTACCAGCCGCCCTGCCTGCTGCCCCTTGAGGCCGGCATCGAGCGCAATGAAACGCGAAAAGCCGTCAGAGTGGATCTGGAAGTCGGTCCACACCTGCGCCGCCTGCGATGCCTCGCTGCCGACCACATTGGTCGATTCAAACAGCTGGCGAATGCGTGGGGCCATTTCGATCGCCGGTCCGGATGCCCGGTCAAGCACCACATGGGCGGCCACGATCAGTCGCCCCTTGAGCGACAGCAGCCAGTCCTCCGGCAGCTCGGCAGACGGCATATTTGCGAAGGGCGAGGCCAGCGCCGAGAGCGGATTGGCCGACGTAACGACGGTGTAGCTGGCGAACTCGGTATGGCATTCCCATTTCAGCCGGAAGCGGCCGAAATCATGGAAGAAGTATTTCGCGTTGCCTGTAGGTGCCGGCACGCCGAAATGCGCGCACAACTCGGCCAGCAGCGCCGACTGAAGCCCCAGCCGGTCGGCTGGTGCGCGCGGCTCGTTGCGGCCATGGATCGCGAGGTGGGTGATTTTTTCGGGCGCCTCCAGCCGGATCGGGGGGCGGGAGTGCAGCTCGGCCGCCAGCGGCACGCGCAGCTGATGGTTTAGCGTGGAGTAAACGATGGGCATGGCGCCCATTGTACGTCAGCCGGGTGCCGGATATTGCACTGAAACAATCTCCAGTTCATCTTCGCCGGCGGGTGTGCGCAGCGTGACGACCTCACCCTCGCGCGCCTTCGTCAGCGCACGTGCAACCGGCGACACCCAGCTGATCTTGCCGTGCAGCGGATCGAGTTCGTCGATACCGACGATGGTGACAGTGTGCTCCTCCCCCGCCTTATTCACGTAGGTGACCGTGGCGCCGAAGAACACCTGGTCGCTGCCATGGTGAACGGCGGGGTCGACCACCTCGGCGAGGTCGAGCCGCTTGGTCAGGAAGCGGATGCGGCGATCGATCTCGCGCAGCCGGCGCTTGCCGTAGATGTAATCGCCGTTTTCGGAGCGGTCGCCATTCGACGCGGCCCAGTGCACTACCCTAACGACCTCCGGACGCTCGACATCGATCAGCTGAAGCAGCTCCTCGCGGATGCGCTGGTAGCCTTGCGGCGTGATGTAGTTCCTGGCCCCCGCCGGTATGGGCGGCAGCCCGCCGCCGAGATCGTCGTCATCATCGGCATCGCTTTCCTTCACGAATGCCTTGTTCATTCGCGCCCCTTCTGCGGCCGGGCGGCGCTGCCGGTGTGCAGCGTGAAGCGTGCGGATGCATCCCGCGCCAGCGCCTGCACCAGCCACGGCATCGTATCTTTCAGTTCAGCCTCAAGCGTCCAAGGCGGATTGATGATGAACATGCCGCTGGCGGTCAGTCCGCGCCCTTCAAGACCAGACGCACCGATCGACAGCGTGACCTGCAGCCAGTCGGATTGCGACAGGCGCTTCAGACGCTCAGGCAGCTGCTGCGATTCCAGCCGACCCAGCACCGGATACCAGACTGCATAAGTGCCGCTTGCGAAACGCTTCTGGGCATCTTCCAGCGCGACTTTCACTTTGCGGTAATCGTCCTTGTCCTCATACGGCGGATCGATCAGCACCAGCCCGCGGCGCGACGGCGGCGGCAGCAGCGCCTTGAGTGCACCGAAACCGTCAGCGCGCTCGGCGAGGATGCGCTTGCCGCGTGTACGGAAGCCGTTGGCAGCCGCATGCGCCTCCAGCTTGCGCACATTCTCCGCCAGCAGTCTGCTGTCAGTACTGTGCATTTCAAACAGGCGCAGCCTGTCCTGTTCGCGCATGACCCGCTCGGCGAGGAAGGGCGAACCCGGGTAGTGCCTCAGCTTGCCGGCCGGGTTCATCCCGCGGATTTGCTCGACATAGGCAGCCACCGCCGGCGGCAGATCATTGCGCGACCAGAGCTTTGCGATGCCCTCTTCCGCTTCGCCGCTTTTGCTGGCGTACTCGCCGTCGAGTGTGTACACGCCGGCGCCTGCATGGGTGTCGATCACCATGTAGGGGGTATCTTTCTGGTTCAGGTAGGCCAGCAGCTGCACCAGCACCATGTGCTTGAGCACATCGGCGTGATTGCCTGCATGGAAGGCGTGGCGGTAACTGAACATGGGGAGCCTCGGAAGCGGTCAGGGCACGCATTTTAGCGGAATGCGCTGTGCGCCAAGCGAAGGCTGCGCCGCTGACGGAGCGCATAAAGAAAAAGGCCAGTCAATGCGACTGGCCCTGCGTGTGCGATACGGCACCCTTGTGGGGTGCGCGTCCGCTATTGTGGGTACAGCTGTCTCCTCTGCCCTTCCGGTGTCTTGCGGTGAATGGCAGCGACAGGCGCTGGCTTACGCGACCTTTTTGTCGAAGAACTGTTCGTCCTCGGTCGAGCCATGCAGCGCGGTCGTCGACGACTGGCCTTGCTGGATGGCCTGGGTCACGGCGTCGAAGTAGCCGGTGCCGACTTCGCGCTGGTGCTTGACCGCGGTGAAGCCCTTCTCGGCTGCAGCGAATTCGGCTTCCTGCAGTTCGACGAAGGCCGACATCTGGTTGCGTGCATAGCCGTGCGCCAGGTTGAACATCGAGTAGTTCAGCGCGTGGAAGCCGGCCAGCGTGATGAACTGGAATTTGTAGCCCATGGCACCCAGCTCTTTCTGGAACTTGGCGATGGTGGCGTCGTCGAGATTCTTCTTCCAGTTGAACGACGGCGAGCAGTTGTAGGACAGCAGCTTGCCCGGGAACTTGGCGTGGATCGCTTCGGCGAATTTCTTCGCGAACGCGAGGTCCGGCTTGCCGGTTTCGCACCAGATCAGGTCGGCGTACGGAGCGTAGGCGAGGCCGCGCGAGATCGCCTGGTCGATGCCCGGCCTGGTCTTGAAGAAGCCTTCGACGGTGCGCTCGCCGGTGCAGAACGGCTTGTCATTGTCGTCGACGTCCGAGGTCAGCAGGTCGGCGGCTTCTGCGTCGGTACGTGCCACCAGGATCGTCGGGGTGCCCATCACGTCGGCTGCCAGACGCGCGGCGTTCAGCTTTTCGACCGCTTCGCGGGTCGGAACCAGCACCTTGCCACCCATGTGGCCGCACTTCTTCACCGACGCCAGCTGGTCTTCGAAGTGGACGCCCGAAGCGCCGGCCTCGATCATGGCCTTCATCAGTTCGAAGGCGTTCAGCACGCCGCCGAAGCCGGCTTCCGCGTCAGCGACGATCGGTGCGAAGAAGTCGACGTCATCCTTGCCCTCGGACCACTGAATCTGGTCGGCACGGGTCAGCGTGTTGTTGATGCGCTTGACGACCATCGGCACCGAGTTCGCCGGATACAGCGACTGGTCAGGATACATTTCGCCGGCGAGGTTGGCGTCGCCCGCGACCTGCCAGCCCGACAGGTAAATGGCCTTCAGGCCGGCCTTCACTTGCTGCATGGCCTGGTTGCCGGTCAGCGCGCCGAGTGCGTTGACGAAGGGCTCGGTGTGCAGCAGGTTCCACAGCTTTTCTGAGCCGCGCTTGGCCAGTGTGTGCTCGACTTGCACCGAGCCGCGCAGACGGACGACGTCTTCCGCAGTGTAGTTGCGCTTGATGTTCTTCCAGCGCGGGCTTTCCGCCCATTCTTTCGCCAATGCCTGTACCTGCTGTTCGCGAGTCGCCATGATCTTCCCTCCGAGAGTTAGCGTCACAAAAAAAGAAATCTATGCGCTAGATGGTAGGCCGATTTTTGCGAGGCAACAAGGTCTTATATAAGACAGATGATATAAATTTATATGCTTAAAATCAGTTACTTAGGAGTTTTATTTTGCGATACGAAACGTCGTTTCTTCAAGCGAAAGAAGTCCGCGCTGCCCCGCAGCGTCGTCTTTTCATATTGCGAAATGACGTTTCCATGATTTGAAAAGGAGCCTCGGTCAGCCGAGCCTGGCCCTGGACACAAGTACCCCATCCTCGTCGGCATAAATCCAGTCCCCGGGATGAACAGTCACCCCGGCGATGTCGACCACGAGGCCGGACTCCCCGACGCCCTTGCGAAAGCTGCGCCGCGGATGCGTAGCCAGCGCGCGGATACCGACCCTGCAAGCCGACAGTTCCGCGCTGTCGCGCACGCAGCCGTTGACAATGACGCCGGCCCAGCCATTCCGCTCGGCCAGTTGGCCAAGATTGCCGCCGACCAGTGCACAGCGCAGGCTGCCGCCGCCGTCGACCACCAGCACGCTACCGTTCCCCGGTGTTTCCAGTGCCGCCCGCACCAGCACGTTGTCTTCGAAGACTTTCAGGGTATGTGCGGGACCGGCGAAACGCGGCTGGCCGCCGAACGTCCGGAACAGCGGCGACAGCACCTGCAAAGTGCCGTCAACAAGTTTGTCTTCGTTGGCATCGCACAGGTCGCAAGTAGCAATGGTCATCGGGATCTCCCTGGTCAATCGGATGAACAGGATTGTAGCGATGCCGGTATGTCCTACAAAGGTCTTGCCAGCTCGAACCTGCATAAACGAAAAAGCCGACCGGCATTCACCGGTCGGCTTCTATCTGGAGAAAACGACTCAGGCCTTCCTGAACCCCAGTTCTCCGCCCGCGACATCGATCTCGATGATGTCCTTCGGCCCGAAGCGACCTTCGAGTATCGCCCTGGACAGCGGGTTCTCCACCTCCTGCTGTATCGCCCGCTTCAGCGGTCGCGCGCCGTAGACCGGATCGAAGCCCGCCTCGGCCAGCTTGCGCAGTGCGGCGTCGCTGATCGTCAGGCCGATCTCCATCTTTGCGAGCCGCTGCTCCAGCGTCTTCAGCTGTATCTTCGCGATCGAACCAATGTGCTGATTGTCGAGCGCATGGAACACCACCATCTCATCGATACGGTTGACGAACTCCGGACGAAAATGCCCGCGCACCTCGGCCAGCACCGCCAGCTTGACGAGCTGCGGATCGCTCTCCTCCATTGACTGTATCTTGTGCGAGCCAAGGTTCGAGGTCATCACGATCACCGTATTCTTGAAGTCGACCGTGCGGCCCTGGCCGTCGGTCATGCGGCCGTCGTCCAGCACCTGCAGCAGCACGTTGAACACGTCCGGATGCGCCTTCTCGATCTCGTCGAGCAGGATCACGCTGTAGGGCTTGCGGCGCACGGCTTCGGTCAGGTAGCCGCCCTCTTCATAGCCGACATAGCCCGGAGGCGCGCCGATCAGGCGCGCGACCGAGTGCTTCTCCATGAACTCGCTCATGTCGATGCGGATCAACGCCTCTTCGGTGTCGAACAGGAACGCGGCCAGCGCCTTGGTCAGTTCGGTCTTGCCGACGCCGGTCGGGCCAAGGAACATGAACGAGCCGTACGGGCGATTCGGGTCGGACAGGCCGGCGCGCGAACGGCGGATCGCATCCGACACCGCGGTGATTGCCTCATGCTGGCCGACCACGCGCTTGTGCAGCTCGTCCTCCATGTGAAGCAGTTTGTCGCGCTCGCCCTGCATCATCTTCGATACCGGGATGCCGGTGGCGCGCGACACCACCTCGGCGATCTCTTCGGCGCCGACCTGCGTGCGCAGCAGCTTCGGCTTGCCGGCCGCCTGCTCGCCCTTGTCGGCCTGCTTCAGCTTCGCCTCGAGCTCGGGCATGCGGCCGTACTGGAGCTCGGACATCTTCTGCCAGTCGCCCTTGCGGCGCGCCTCTTCCATCTGCAGGCGCACGCGCTCGATCTCTTCCTTGATCTGCTGGCTGCCCTGCACGCCGGCCTTCTCGGCCTTCCAGACTTCCTCGAGGTCCGCATACTCGCGCTCGAGCCGGCCGATCTCCTCCTCGATCAGGCCAAGGCGCTTCTGCGATGCTTCGTCTTTCTCCTTCTTGACTGCCTCGCGCTCGATCTTCAGCTGGATCAGGCGGCGGTCGAGCTTGTCCATCACCTCCGGCTTGGAGTCGATCTCGATCTTGATCTTCGACGCCGCTTCGTCGATCAGGTCGATCGCCTTGTCGGGCAGGAAGCGGTCGGTGATATAGCGATGCGACAGCTCGGCCGCGGCGACGATCGCCGGGTCGGTGATGTCGACGCCGTGGTGCACTTCGTATTTCTCCTGCAGGCCGCGCAGGATCGCAATGGTCGCCTCGACGCTCGGCTCGTCGACCAGGATTTTCTGGAAGCGCCGCTCGAGCGCGGCGTCCTTCTCGATGTACTTGCGATATTCGTCGAGCGTGGTCGCACCGACGCAATGCAGCTCGCCGCGCGCCAGCGCCGGCTTCAGCATGTTGCCCGCGTCCATCGCGCCCTCGGCCTTGCCGGCACCGACCATGGTATGGATTTCGTCGATGAACAGGATGGTCTGGCCTTCGTCCTGCGCCAGCTCCTTCAGCACCGTCTTCAGGCGCTCCTCGAATTCACCGCGGTATTTTGCGCCGGCCAGCAGTGCGGCCATGTCGAGCGACAGCACGCGCTTGTTCTTCAGGCTGTCTGGCACCTCGCCGTTGACAATGCGCTGTGCGAGACCCTCGACGATCGCGGTCTTGCCCACGCCCGGCTCGCCGATCAGCACCGGGTTGTTCTTGCTGCGCCGCTGCAGCACCTGGATTGCGCGGCGGATTTCATCGTCGCGGCCGATCACGGGGTCGAGCTTGCCCTGGCGTGCGCGCTCAGTCAGGTCGAGTGTGTACTTCTTCAGCGCCTCGCGCTGGCCCTCGGCTTCCTGCGAGTCGACATGCGCGCCGCCACGCACCGCCTGAATCGCCGCTTCCAGCGCCTTGCGGTTCAGGCCATTCTCGCGCGCGACGCGGCCGGCGTCGGACTTGTCGTCGGCAAGCGCGAGCAGCACCATCTCGCTGGCGATGAACTGGTCGCCATGCTTCTGCGCTTCCTTGTCGGCGAGGTTCAGCAGCGCGGCCAGCTCGCGGCCCACCTGCACCTCGCCGCCGGTACCGCTCACTTTCGGCAGGCGCTCGAGCGCGGATTTGAGGGCATTGACCAGGCCGCCGACGTTCACGCCGGCGCGCTGCAGCAGTGACCGGCTGCCGCCGTCATCCTGGTTCAGCAGTGCGGCCAGCAGGTGGACCGGATCGATGTACTGGTTGTCATTGCCGACTGCAAGGCTCTGGGCATCGGCCAGCGCTTCCTGCAGCTTGGTGGTGAACTTGTCGACACGCATGGGTGGAGCTCCAATAAAATCACTTTGGTGTGATTATTGGGCCCATGGCGGGCTTTTCAAGCGTGTTCGACGCTTTTGGTCGGGAATTTACGGGTGGAACCAGCGCCAGGCGGCAAAGCCCGCGATGCAAAGGCCCACCGAGCCGAGCAAATGGCCGCCCGTGTGAAGCAGCGCCCAGCTATAGTCCCCGCGCTGGAGCAGCGCCATCGCCTCGGCGGAAAACGTCGAGAAAGTGGTCAGCCCTCCCAGGAATCCGGTCACGGCAAGCAGCCGCCACTCGGGCGAGATCTGCGGCAGGTCATGAAAGATACCGACCGCAATGCCGATCAGGAAGCCGCCGCCGAGGTTGGCGGCCAGCGTGCCCAGCGGCAGCGATTCCACCCGTGCATTCAGCCACAGCGCGAGCCCCCAGCGCAGCCAGGCGCCCAGCGTGGCGCCAAGGGCGATCACTGCAAGACTCAGCGGGACGGATCCCATTTCGCCATCGCCTCGTCATCCGACACGCGAGCATCGACCCAACGCGCGCCGGACGGCGTCTGCTCTTTCTTCCAGAACGGCGCCTGGGTCTTGAGGTAATCGATGATGAATTCGCAGGCATCGAAGGCCTCGCCGCGGTGCGCGGACGTGACCGCGACCAGCACGATCTGCTCCAGCGGTTTCAGCGGGCCGACGCGATGGATGACCAGCGCGTCGAACAGGTCCCAGCGTGCCCGGGCCTGCACGACGATGTCTTCAAGCGCCTTCTCCGTCATGCCCGGATAGTGCTCGAGCTCCATCTCCGCGACGTGCTCGCCTTCGTTCAGGTCCCGCACGGTGCCGACAAAGGTGACGATCGCGCCGACTTTCGGCGTATGCCGGCGCAGGTTGAGCACCTCGGTGCTGAGGTCGAAGTCTTCAGTCTGGACCCGGACGGCCATCGCTTGCTCCTATCAGCCGCCGGTAACTGGCGGGAAGAATGCCAGCTCGCCGCCATCGGCCACCGGGGTCGAGGCATCGGCCATCTGCTGGTTGTACGCAATGCGCAGTGCCCGGCCCTCGGCCAGTGCCTCTGCCCAGACGCCGCCGCGCGCGCGCAGCAGTTCTCGCACCTGTCCGGCAGTGCCGACTCCCTGTGGCAGACTCAGCGTCTCGCTGCCGGTGCCGACAGCCTCGCGAAGGCTGGCAAAAAATTTCAGTTGAATCTGCATGCTGGGTCAGTAGAGCAAATCGGAAAACGGCATGAAGTTTACGGTATCTCCGGCCCGAATCGCCTGTCCCGGCGGGTTATCCACCAGGCCATCGCCCCAGACGGTGGAAGTCAGCACGCCCGAGCCCTGGTTGGGAAACAGATCGAGGCCCAGGCGGTCGTTGACCCGCACACGCAGGAATTCGTTGCGGCGATCGGGCTTGCTCCAATCGAAGTCGGCCCGCATCGGATAGCGCTTCGGTGCGGTTGCCTGTGCCCCCTGCAGCTTCAGGATGAACGGTCGCACAAACAGCAGGAAGGTTACGAAGCTGGATACCGGATTGCCCGGCAGCCCGATAAAGAATGCCGGCGCGATGCCGTCCCGCGCCACATCGCCGAATGCCAGCGGCTTGCCTGGCTTGATTGCGATTTGCCAGAGATTGAGCCGCCCCTCGGCCTCGACCGCCGGCTTCACGTGGTCTTCCTCGCCGACCGATACACCGCCCGAGGTGATGATGAGGTCATGCCCGTCGGCCGCCTTGCGCAGCGCTGCACGCGTGGCGGCCAGCGAGTCGGGCACGTTTCCGAGGTCGGTGACTTCGCAACCCAATTGCTGCAGCAAACCGCGCAGCGTATAGCGGTTCGAGTTGTAGATCGCGCCCGGGCGCAGCGGCTCGCCCGGCATGGTCAGTTCATCGCCAGTGAAGAACACCGCGACCCTCAGGCGCCGGAATACCGGCAACGTCGCCAGCCCGACCGAGGCCGCGAGACCCAGCTCCTGCGCGCGCAGGCGCGTGCCGCGCACGAGAATCGTGCTGCCGGCACGGATGTCCTCGCCTCGGCGGCGCACCCACTCGCCCGTTGCCGGCGCATGGCTGACCGTCACCGTGGCGCTGGCTTCGTCGAACGCGCACTGTTCCTGCATCACCACGGCGTCCGCGCCCTGCGGTATCAGTGCGCCGGTAAAGATGCGCGCGGCAGTACCGGGCTGCAGCGGCTGGCCGACGTGGCCGGCCGGAATGCGCTGCGATACCGGCAAGACGGCACTGCCACCGACGCAGTCGGCAGCGCGCACCGCATAGCCATCCATCTGGGTGTTGTCCATCGGCGGCACGTCCAGCTGTGAGGCCTGGTCGGCAGCCAGCACACGACCGGTCGCCTCCTGCGTGGGAATGGTTTCCACGTCGGCGACAGGCTGCGCCGCCACGAGCAGGGAATGCAGCGCTTCCTGCGCGCTCAGCATCGGCTTTTTTGTCGTCATTTTTCTGCTGAAAATTTGTCTCGGCGGCGATTGTAGCGCCGGATCAGAGCCCGGTGCGCTCCGCAATGTAGCGCTTGATGGCCTGTACGTCCGCAGCCATTACATCAAAGCGCTGCGGCAGGGCTTCGATATTCTCGAAGCCGGCCGGCCGTTCGGCATCGCGGCCGAGGGCCTCGCGGATGGTCTCATTGAATTTTGCCGGCAGCGCCGTCTCGAGCACGATCATCGGTATGCCGTCCTCGGCCTGCTCGCGCGCTACCTTGATGCCATCGGCAGTGTGGGTATCGACGGTCAGGCCATGGCGGGCATCGACATCGCGAATGGTGGCCAGACGATCGGCATGCGTCGAACGCCCCGACGCAAAACCGAAGCGCGCGACTTTTGCGAATTCGTCGCCGTCGCTGCCGGGCCGGCCTGACAGGTCGAAGCCGCCCTCGGTCTCGACCTTCAGGAACAGTGCGCGCAAGCGGTCGGCATCACCGTCCAGCAGGTCGTAGACGAAACGCTCGAAGTTCGACGCCTTGCTGATGTCCATGCTGGGACTGCTGGTGTGCAGCGTCTCGGCCGACTTGCGGACGCGATATACGCCCGTCTGGAAGAATTCATGCAGCACGTCATTCTCGTTGGTCGCGACCACCAGCTTGCTGATCGGCAGGCCCATCATGCGGGCGATATGGCCGGCACAGATGTTGCCGAAATTGCCGGACGGGACGGTGAATGAGACCCGTTGGTCGTTACTGGTCGTCGCCGCCAGATAGCCGCGGAAGTAGTAGACCACTTGCGCGACCACGCGCGCCCAGTTGATCGAATTAACAGTGCCGATCTTTTGCGCTGCCTTGAACCCGAGATCATTCGATACGCCCTTGACCATGTCCTGGCAATCATCGAACACACCCTCGACCGCGATGTTGAAGATGTTCGGGTCCTGCAGGCTGAACATCTGAGCCGTCTGGAAGGCGCTCATCTTCCGGTGCGGCGACAGCATGAACACGCGGATACCGCGCTTGCCCCGCATGGCATACTCAGCCGCGCTGCCGGTGTCGCCCGAGGTGGCGCCGAGAATGTTCAGCTCAGCTCCCTGACGCGCCAGTGCGTACTCGAACAGGTTGCCAAGCAGTTGCATCGCCATATCCTTGAACGCGAGCGTCGGCCCGTTCGACAGTGCCTGCAGCAGCAGCTTGCGCCCGCCGCTCTCCTCCAGAACCCTCAGCGGCGTGATCTGCGAGAGGTCGTCACCGGGACGGCCGTTGCGATAAACGGCAGCGGTGTAGGTCTTGCTCGTCAGGGCATCGATATCCGCGGCCGGAATGTCGGTGGCGAATTTCTTCAGCACTTCGGCAGCGAGTTCTGCATACGACAGCTTGCGCCACCCATTGAGCTCATCGCCACTGACCTGCGGATAAGACTGCGGCAGGTACAGGCCGCCGTCAGGCGCCAGGCCGCCGAGCAGGATTTCACAAAACTGGGGAACGGACGCATGTCCGCGGGTAGAAATGTAGTGCATGGTGGAAAACCTCAGGATTCGTGCGGCGGATTATACGGGCGCAGCCTTACCGTCGAGAAAAAGTCGTTCGTTTCTCCCCGAAGCAAATGATTTTTATGCATGGAATCTGCCTGTTTTTGCATGTCAATTTGCTCACACTTGCTGCGCCACTAATCTGCGCTTGTCAATCCCACGAATTAGGTAGTTCGGTGATTTTTTGACGAGATCCTTGCCAAAAAAATCCCTTCGGCAAGTTTTCGTTATCCGGATCCGCAACTTCTTACCCACGCCGTTTCCAGCGCGGGCTATCGGCGGGTGACCTTGGTCTCGCGGCCTTGCAGAAAACCACCAGCAACAAGGAGCGTCCGAATGAACGAGATTCACACCGACACCTTTGACTACAAAGCCACTACCGCGCTCGGTCTGATGGATTACGAACCGGACAATGCCGAGGACGAGGACGAGGATAGTTGCACTGACTTTTCGGAGGATGAACAGCACGAAGAGCCCCCGGCAAGCGAACTGTTCCGGACCGAACCGGACAACGGATACGAGGCGCTCGCCGGCCTTGGCGTACCGGCGTTGTCGCTCGACACCACCTTGCCTCCGGCGCAACTCGACCAGGAGTTGCTGTTCCGCCAATTGATCAGTCAGCATCAGCGCCGGCTGTATCGATTCGTGATCAAGTACATCGACCACCCGGACGACGCCGCAGACATCACGCAGCAAGCCTTCGTCGAGGCCGCTCGCACGATTGCCAGTTTCCGCGGAGACTCCAAGCTGTCGACCTGGCTGTTCGGCATTGCGATGAACATGGTCCGCAATTATCTCAGCCGCGCGCCGCACCGCGTGCACAAGTTCGAGACCGACGACAGCCTGTTGGCAGTTGCTTCCAGCGAACCGGATCCAAGCGACTGTCTGGTGCAGAAGGAACTGCTGATGCTCGCCGAGCGTGCGTTCGGCGAACTGCCTTCCGAGATGAGCGAGGTGCTGGGACTGGTCGCGATCGACGAAATTTCCTATCAGGAGGCCGCCGATCTGCTGGATATTCCCCTCGGCACCGTCCGCAGCCGGGTGTCACGCGCACGTGCGGTGATGCGGGCCCAGTTCGAGCAGGCGGGTGTCAAGCTGCAATTCTGAGTCGCCTGCGAACGACGAAGCCCCGGCAAATCACCGGGGCTTGCCTCATGCCCAGTGCCAACGGGCGACCTCAGACCGAGCGCACGGTCACTTCCGCCAGCGTTTCTCCCCTTCGCTTTTCCGCGTCTTTCGAGAGGCTGGAGCGGCGCACCGGCATCTCGGCCATGACGGACGTCCGGGCCTCGATAGTCAGCGAGGTCTGCATCGCCAGTTCGTCAGTGGCCACCGCTTCATGGGCCGGCAGTCGCTTCCGGGCAGGTCCTGTTTCATCGTCCGTGCGTCGCCGAGACGACACCATGGAGCGGACCGCGCTTGCAGCACTGGCCTGACTGAGGACGTTGGCCGGTGCCCCGGCTGCGATTTGCAAGGCCTGCTCCACCTGCGCCATCCGTTCTTGCAAATCCTGCACCACGATACAGACTTTCTGGCCAGGGCCGGGGCGATCGCGTTCCATCTCGAAATACCCCGAAAGAAACTCGAGAAAGTTCTTTGCCTGCCCGTGCGTTTCGTGATTGTCAGCCGCCGCTTGGGCACCGCCGATCCGGTCTGCAATGCCCTCCAGACGCATCAGCAACTGGTCTGCTTGCAAGCTGATCTGCTGCCCGGACACCGCACGGGCTAGCTCGGCGAGTCGCTTCGGTAGAAACGTATCCTCAACTGCCTGCGCAGTGTCTTGATCGGAGTGGGGCAGTTCTTTTTCAGGGTGCTGCTCCGCAACACCCGGCCGCCGCGGACGATCGGGTTCAAGCGACTGCCGGCTGGTGGCATCACGCGGTGTCAAAGGCGGCTGCTCATGAGCGGCCGCAGCGACCGGTGCGGACTGCGCGTTTACGAGTGGCGGATCGCACAGCAGTGCGGGCCGATTCCCAAGCATTGCGGCCCGAGCCGCCAATTCCTGCGCCCCGCCGGAAGCCCGGTGCATACCCGGATCCCGAGCGGGATTCCGGACCGGGGCAGATTCGTCGTTTCCGGCCGGCGCCGCACTCTGCGGCACCAGGGGCAGCTTTGCAGATAGTTCGCGCCGCGGTGGCTGGCCGGACGCGTCCGGCCGCATCCGTTGATCGAAGCGCTGGCGTAATTGCATCTGGTCCGCCAGCTGGCGATTCTGCGCATTGCGCCGAATCTGCGCGCGTACTCGGCTGTCCTCTTCATCAATCTGGCGCAGTGTCTCGCCGGCGCCGACCGTCACATTGCTCACGATGATGCTCATGGCGTCTCCTGTGCCGCACTGGCCAGTGCCGAAGCCTGGCTACCCAATGGTTCGAACTGCATCGGCAACTGCTCACGCAAGTAGTATTCGCGCAGCTCTGCATTGCCATCGATTTCGCCGGCGCTGCAATCGATGAGAGAGAAAAAAATGCGATCGTGGTCGGGAGGACATGCGCGGACCTTCAGCTCGGAAAAGCCGATGCGCTTGAGCGCACGGATCGAGCGGTGATTGTCTTTGTAGGCGGAAGTCAGCATGACTGTCACACCCTGCCCGACCGCATGGCGGCAGACCAGCCGACCGGCGGCGGACGACAACCCCATTCCCTGAAAATCCACCCCGATCCAGAAGCAGAAAAAAGAGGCGTACCCCGATATGGCCAGGTTGACCAGCCCTGTGAAACCCCAGTCCCGGTGCATGATTGCAAAATTGACCTTGCCCTGCTCCTCGCCGGCCGCTGCAATCCATGCGCGAGCGTCCTCGACCGAGCCGAGCGCAGGCAGGCCTGTCATTACCGCGATCTGCGGATCCCGGTACTGATAGAACAATGCGTCAGCATGGCTTGCATCGAGCGGTTCAAGCACAACCGGCAGTCCCGGGTCGGCAAGTTCAAGCATCCATCGCGAGTCACGCTGTGCAAGCCGGCTGGCCACCCGCTCGGCCACCTGTATCGCAAGCGGGCTCTCCGGCGCCATCTGCATCGCCCGCTGCACCAGTTCGCTGGCGCCGCCAGAATTGCCCGTCCTGAACTCGCACCATGCCAGCTGGGCCAGATCGATCGCCTGAGCGCCACACTCTTTGATCCCCTGCTCGAGCATGCTGCGGGCATGGCCCCAGTCAGCACAGCGCATCGCAGCAGGTGCAAGTCGCTGGTGCAGGCGCTCGCCTGCCGGGCACGCGCCGCGATTGTCCCAGACCCGCCGCAGCGCCAGCCGCCAGCCGTGGCGATCAAAGTCGGGCGCACGGGCAAATGCGGCGTTGAGCGCCTTCTCGGCGGCGAGAAACACCGCAGGGTCGTGCCGGGACAATTGCAGCAGATTCAGCCGGGCCGCGAGCGGCGTGTCCGCACCGAGGGACTGCATCACGCTGACCAGCTGTTCCGCCCCCGACAGCAATGCGGGATCGACGCAGCGCACCAGTTTGTCCATCCATTGACGCGTGATATCGCGGCCAAAAAGACTCAGTTGGAGGTGGTGGCGGGTGCCGCAACGGGCGCTGCTGCAATACCCGTCATGTTTTTCTGCCCACTCGGCAATCAGCGGGAAATTCACTGGCAACTTGCGGCTCGCCCGATAGTGCCCGGAAATCTCGGCAAAGGAACCCAGCCGCACGCCAAGCTCATCCCCGGGGCCGGCCGCTCTGGAGATGAAAAGCACGCCCCGGTCAGACAGCTGGCACATCTGCCGGATGACGGAAAAGGCGCCGCTCGGATACACAATAGGCGCGCTGTTGAATTCAGTCAGATATCGCCGGCGCGCATCGTCGAGCGCCGGGTCCCACCTATCGGCGCCGACCTCTTCCCACAATTCCTGCTCGCCTTCCGCATCAGGCTCGGCCGCCAGCTTCCCGAGGTTGGCTCGAAGAAGCTTGCCATAGTGAACCGCATAGAGCTGCTGCTCTAGCTGCGACCAGGCATCGTGGGCCAGCACGACCACGGGCTGGCTCGTCCGGTAGTGGCGTCCGGTGCTGTCGGTCACCGGGCAGGCTGCCGTATCGTTCGACAGATCCCAGATCAGAGAAGGCGAAGGCAGGTCTGCGATGTGGCCAGCGCCCGAGGGCAGATGCCCGGTATCCGCCGGAGCATGACGGAACTGCACAGGTATCCAGCGATACCGAATCCGCGGAGAATCGCCGAGCCGCCGATCGATCGCACGGGTCAGCAGCCGCGCCGCAGCGGCAGACGGACAAAGATCGAGAATATCGAGCGTCGTGCCTTCTGCGACCCCACCTTGCGGACAGGCCTCGCGCCAGAACCTCAAGACCAGTGCGGCGAGCTGCTCGGCGATTAACGGATGAAATCTCTCCAGCGACAGCGATCGAATGGCTATTTGGCTTTTCGACGCGGTGCACGGAACCGTCAGCGACTGCTCGGACCGTAGTCGACACTGCAGGTCATCGATCATGTATGTCGCTCCCCTGAGGTCATTGCCTTGCCGGCGCTCGGCTGGACTGCGTTGCCGGATCGCTGGCCAGTGACAGGATTTTTGGCGTAATCAGGAACAGCCGCTCGCGCTTCTCGGTTCTCGCCGACCTTTTCCTGAACAGATTGCCGAGGACAGGCAGTCCGGACAGGCCCGGTACCTGGTCGGTCTGGCGAATATCCGATTCGGTATTGAAGCCCCCGATCAGCAAACTTTCCTGCTCGTTCATTACCGCCTGGGTACCAATCGTGCTGCGCCGGATCCGCGGAATCGTCTGAGCGGTCGTCGGAGAATTGTTGTCCTGGACCGAACCGTCTTCGATGTCGACCGTCAGATGGACTGAATATGTTCCATCATTCTCGATAATGTGCGGCGTAACCTTCAGCGTCGTGCCGACCGAGATGGGCACGACCGACGCCACTCGTTCGCCCACCAGCTGCACGTAAAAGGTCTCCGACAAATCGATTAGCGCGCCGAGGTTATCGATCGTCAGCACCGATGGGCGCGAAACCACACGTGCATTCCCCTTTCCTTCGAGCGCACGCACGCGTGCCATCAGGTAATTACCGGCATTGGGAATGACAGTGGTGGGGTTCACGTCGCGCCCAAGCACAATGGTGCCGGTCACCGCGTCGGGCGCAACCGACGGGCGCCCAAAGCCACCGGCCAGATTCCCTGCCCGTGCGCCCCAGTCGATCCCGAGGTCGGCCACATTGCTGGCGTTGACGTCGACGATCACTGCCTCAATTTCGATCAGGCGCGTCGGCACATCCAGCAGGCGGATCAATTCCTCGTAGACAGGCATGTGCTGGGGAATGTCCTTGATAACCAGCGCATTCAAGCGGGAATCCGCCTGTATCACCGCACGCGCAAATGGCTGCGGCCGTTCCGGTGCAGCGCCGGACCTGCCGGCTTCGCCGCCTGTCCGCGACTGCTGCCCCGGGGGCTCGTTCACCTCGGCGACCGGCGCTGAATTTCTCAGTGTGGTTGCGATCGCCGCCAGCTGCGGCGTCGTGGCCAGCGTCGTCCCGGTGCCGCCCTGCCCGGTCACGAGATTGCGCAAAATGCTGGCCACCCCTGCCGTCGTGATTTGCTGGTCCCGGTAGGAGATCACTCTGTCGTTGACCTGCGCGTACTTCAGGCGAAACACTTTTACCTGTTGCTGTGGCTGCGGCAGCGGTAGTGTCGCCACTGCCCACACCACCAGATCCACATAGGAAGGCGGACCGGAAATCATGGCTACGCCGCGTTCCGGGAGTTCGCCCCAGCCGAATTTCGGCTCCACGACGCCCAAGTCGGTGAGCGCCTTTCGAAAATCGCCGAGGGCGATACCGTTCGGGGAAATCGACCGGGTAGCGATCTCGAAGCTGCGGCTGAAGTAAAGTGTCCCGCCGTGATAGAACCATTGCAGGCCGAAACTCGAGCACAGCTGGTCGAGGAACTCAGTCGGGTTGTTCGATGTGAACTTGCCGTCCACCGTCTCGAGGCGCTCCGACACCGCAGGCGATATCGATACCTCGAGCCCGAATGAGCGCGCAAATGCGGAGAGCACGCCAGTCAGCGCCTGCTTGTCGGCGATGAAGGTAAAACTCGCCTCGGGCCACGGCGGCGGCGCGGCCGCCGATGGCCCGGCGACAAGCCACAGCCAGAGACAGGCTGTCCGGAGCAGATTTGACAGGAACCGAAATCGCATCATTCCTCCCGGGTTCAAAGCACGCGGAATAGCCGGCGCCATGCCGACAGCGCGTTTGCAAAATCCTGCAGTGCCTGCTCGAATTCATCGATGCTCGCATCCGCTGCCAGCCGCTGCTGCAGCATGACGGTGCGCCCATCATCGGACAGCACGGGCGCATCGGCTGCGTCGCGCATCCTCGCAAACGAAGCAAGCAGGCATTCTCGGATCATCTCGTCGGCAGCCGCCGGCGAGACAGGCAACTCCGTCACCCGGCATTCGAAAACCAGGTCGCCGAAGGGGGCGGGATGGCAGAAGATCCGGTAACGCTGGTCGACCACAAGCACGACAGCGCCGTCGGGTCGCCTCTCCGGGGAGCCCAGGCTCTGGCGCGCCATGTAGCCCGCCAGGCCGTTATGTATCTGCTCAGGCATGCAGGCCTCCATCCGCACTTCCCCCCTGCAGGCGGCGCAGCGCTATCAGGAACTCCGCCACCGGTTCGATGAAATCCGATGGAATGTACTGATCGACCTTCGCCGAGGCCGTCAATCCGCGCGCGAGCGCTACGTTCTGCATCACCGGGATACCGCACTCCTTTGCCACCTGCACCATCTGATAGGCGAGCGCGTCTGCGCCTTTTGCGAGAACGATCGGCAGCGGCGTGACCTCAGCCTCGTAGTAGAGGGCGACCGCAAGATGGGTCGGGTTGGTGACCACCGCGGACGACTTGCGCGTCTTGATCACCATCTCTCCCATGGCGATTTCCTTTGCCAGGCTCTTGCGGTGACCTTTCACGTGCGGATCGCCTTCGAGCTGCTTGTACTCCTGCTTGATTTCATCCATCGACATCATCAACTGCTTTCGATGGTTGTAACGCTGAAAAACAAGATCGCCGAGGGCGATCACGAAGAAGCCGATGAACGCATGGATAATCAGCGTCTCCAGCATGTCTGACGCCGCGACGCCGGCCGCTGCCAGACCACTCGACGGCAGCAGAATCAGGTCGTTCAGGGAGTCGCGAATCACGAGTGCCACCAGAACCCCGAGGAAGACCATCTTCAGTATGGACTTCAGGAATTCCACCAGATTCTTCATCGAGAACACCTGCTTGACATTGCTGGCCGGGTTGAGCCGGTCGCCTTTCGGTATCACTGCCTTGAATGCCAGCAGCACGCCGGTCTGGATCATTTCGCCAAATATGCCGATCACGATGCCAAGCAAAATGAAGGGGGCCAGCAGTTTTACTGCGCTGATCAGCATCTGGTCGATCGTCATGCGAGCAGCGTCCAGAAAGTGCATGCCGTACAGTTGGGCCGGGAAGCGCATCATCTCGGTGAGCGTGCGGATAATAGATTCCGCATCGACCAGCAGGTAACCGAACAGCGCGCCTGCCAGCAGCGCCTGCGTGAAGTCCTTGCTCTTGGCGACCTGCCCCTCTTCCCGCGCCTTGCGGATCTTGTGTTCGGTGGGCTGTTCAGTCTTTTCGGAACTCATCTGCCCTCTCCCCTGAACAGCGACTGAACCGTCTGTATGATGCGCGGACCGAAATCGCCGCTCTCCCGCTGTACGTAGCCGAACAGTGTCGTCACGTAGGCAGCAAAGACGAACATCGCGATCGCGCTCTTGATCGGCATGGCTAGAAAGAACACCTGTAATTGCGGAACGAAGCGACTGATGATTGCGAGACCTACTTCGGCCAGAAACATCGCGAAAATCACCGGAGCGCTGTAAAGCACTGCGAGCCACATTAGCCGGTCGAGTTGAGCGAGCACGATCATCGGTGTCTCTTTGCTGAACGAAGGCAGCAATTGCAGCACTGGCCAAAGCACATAGCTTGCATAGACCACTTCGATCAGCAGCAGCAGGCCACCGGCAATCAGCAATAGCACCAGGCCGGCCTGGCTGAACAGTTCTCCCAGCGGCGAGGTGTCATGTCCGGTCAGTGGATTAATGGTGGCCGCAATGCTGGCGCCGCGCTGGTTATCTACATAAGCTCCCATCACATCCAGTGCCCAAAGCGGCAGCGCAATCATGAAACCCAGAAGAAAGCCGAGCAACGCTTCTTTGGCGAGAATGGGGAGCATGAATTTGAAGCTGCGCTCCAGCGCAAGCGTATCCGCCAGCAGCGTCGGAACGATGAATAAAGCGAATGCGAACGCGACACCCATCCGCAGCGCGCCGGGAAGTGCCTCGCGATTGAACAGGGGCAGCATCGAGAACATCGCCAGCATCCTCGGCATTGCGTAGAAAACGGCAAGCATGGCGGTCGAGGGCGCCTTGACGAAAGCGTCTTCCATCTCAGCGCACCATGGCCGGAAAATCCTGGAACAGGACCAGGGTGTAGTTGTAGATTTCGCCGCCGACCCAGCGCGCTGTGAGATATAGCGTGACGCCGACTGCAATCAGCTTCACGCCGAAGGACAGGGTCTGCTCCTGAATCTGGGTCAGCGCCTGCACCAGGCTGAACAGAATGCCGACGACCGAGGCGACCAGAATGGGTGGAAACGATAGCCACAGCACCAGCAGCAGTGCATGAATCAGTTGGGTGCTGAGGTCGACGATCTCCATCGCTGCCGCTCCTAGCGCACGTAGGTTTCGACCATGCCATGCATGAGCCGTGACCAGCCATCGATCATCACGAAAAGGAAAAGCTTCAAAGGCAGAGAAATCGTGACCGGTGACACCATCATCATGCCCATTGCCATCAGAATGTTGGAGATCACGAGGTCGATAACGACGAATGGCAGGAACAGCAGGAACCCGATCTGGAAAGCCGCTGTCAGCTCGGCGACCACGAATGCCGGCGCCACGATCAGCAAGTCGGATTCCATCGCCTCCTGGGACAACGTCGCCGGCCATAGCTTCTTGGCCGTCGACAGAAAGAACTGGCGCTGCTCCGACGTGCTGTTCGCCATCAGGAATTCCCGCACGGGGTCCGCACTCTTCCTCGCCACCTCGATCAGCGACTTTACCGACATGGTCGGATCCCTCACCTCGGCGATATTCTCGACAATCCGGTGTCCGACAGGTGCCATGATGTAGGCTGTCATCAGCATCGCCAGTGCATAGATCGCCATATTCGGCGGCGCCTGCTGTACCCCGAGCGCATTCCTGATCAGTGACAGCACAATCGCAATTTTCAGGAACGACGTGGTCGTTATCAGGATCAGCGGCAGCAGCGCAAACAGGCCAAGCGCAAACGCGAGGGCGACCGGATCGAGAGTTCGCATTGCCTTTAGCCTCTTGCCTAAGACTCGGGATCAGGCCGAAGGTGGCAGCAGCTGCCGTATCAGCACGCCCACCTGCCCGTCGATCTCGACCAGTTCGCCGTCCCCGACTGCGCGGCCGTTGGCCCGTATCGTCACTGCGCGCCGCAGCTCCCGTCCCAGTTCGAACACATAACCCGGCGCCACACTCTGCAGCTCGGCCAGCGTCAGCATGCGCTCCCCAAGATCAAACTGCAGGCGGACCGGAAGATCGTCAACGCTGACGCTTCCTCCATTGCCGTCGAATTCCTCGCTTTGCTGTTCTTCGAACTCATCCATGATCCGCTCCAGTCCACCCGTGACATGTACGCGCGTGCCATCAATCTCTGCCTCGGCCGCCCATTGATCGCCGATCCGCAGCATCAACCTGTCCGCCTCGCTGCCAACCAGGCATTCGTCCAGCAGCACGACGTCGTGCCTTGCGAGATTGCGCAAGCTGGAAAGCGGAACGATCGTCCATCCGGCACAGAAATACACTGGCGCAGGCAGCATCGACCAGGCGCCCGACACTGGCTCGCTGGCTGGCCACGAACGCAGCGCATTCGCCATGAATCCAAGACCCAATGCGTCCAGCCACAGCTCCACGCGATACGTTGCTTCCCCATCCGCCAGCTGCAGCAGATAGCCATGGACGGTCGCGGTCGCACTTGCGATCGCTTCGGGCTGCGGTTCAGGCGCGACTGCACGCACTGCCGATACAAGACTGAAACGCTTGCGGGTGACTTGCTCGATCAAATTGAAGACCTGCTCAAGTGCCGCCTCGGTGAGCACTGCAAGGATCTCTCCGGCTGCTTCACCCGAATAGCGTTCGCCCAGCAGATGACCGTGCGCAGCTGCCAGCAGCGAGGTATCCAGCCGAATGCGCAGTGGCGACCCGCCCCAGTCCGCGCGGAGTTCGTCCATCACGACCAGAGCTGGCGCTGTCAGCGGTGACAGCGATAGCCGCCATTCCCTGCTCAGCCATCTGAATTTCAGCGAGTCGCGTCGGGTGCCGATCTGGCGGTAGTATCTTGCTGCCTCCCCTGCGAGGTGGCGCAAGCGAGCAGGCTGCGGCGCAGGCAGCGACCGCGACGAAGCCGTGTGCGTACTCTGCTGAAACGCAGGCCGGTGGATCATCCCTTGCCTCCGGACTGCCAACTGGCCGAGCGGATCATGTGCGATGCCGGGTAGGCAGCGAACAGTCGTATCTCCAGCGGACGGCCCACCCGCGGGCCGACTTCGGCCACCAGCAAGTCGAGCTCATTCGCGAGCCGCTCCCTGCAGGCGATGTCCCCCACATGCAGACTGAACACCCAGCGTCCCTCGAAGACCTCGACGGTGACCGAGGCCTCCGGAAGCAGATCGGAATGCAACTCCAGCCGAATCCCGCCGGATCCTGCAGCGCCATGCGCAAGTGCCGCGGCCACAGCGCTGGCTGCGGCATGAACGATGCCGGCGCTGCGTGCCAGCAAACCGGTTGACGTTGTCCTCCGCAGCGTATCGTTCACCTCAAGAGAACATCCGGCGCACGCTTCGTGCTCGGGTGCGGCCGCCGACGCAACGGCGAGCAAGCCCTGAAGTTTCAGTGCATCCTTCGTCAGCTCCGTCGCAGCACTGCCGGCGATGTCACTTCCGCTTCCGCCCCAGTCGGCCACTGGCAATGCCATCGGGCCCAGATCGACGAGCGGACTACGGCGAGTCATTCCTCTCCCTCGGCCACAGCGTCCTCGCTGCAAGGTTCATCGGACTTGCCCTGGAAGGCAAAGCGCCCGGCGGCTGCCTCTTCCATTTCCAACTCCTCGAAGTGCGACCGCTCAGATTCCATTTCGGCCCGTTCCAGTTGCACCAGCTCGTCGAACTTTTCCCGTATGCGCACTGCGTCGCGATGGTCTAACCGCGCCTGCTCTGCCTGCCCGGCAGCCTCGTCGAGCTTGCGCCGGGCATCTTCAACTTGTTCGGCTAGTCGTACTGCCTTCTCTTTCATCAGCTCGACGTCCGTCCGCACATCCTCGATCTCCCGCAGCACCACCAGACGGGAGCAAAGATCCGAATACAGGGCCTTTTCCCGCTGCAGGCTCTCCTGCTGAAAAGTGCTCAGGCCGGCCTCGGCCTCCCTGAGCATGCGACGGGCTTCGGCCAGCCGCTGACGCGCTTTGGCCAACTCACGTTCAGCCTGCGCTTCACGGAAAATCTTGATTCGCAGTAAATCGTTAAGGACATCCACCGTGCAGCCACCCTGCGGATTTTTGTGCAAAGACGCACTACAATCGAAATTATTGTTAGCAAAATGCTACATCTTGTCGATGTGTAACGAACTTTGGGGCTTGGTTCCCCCTGCTCTGCCCTTCGAGCCTGAGCCAAGGAAAATTGTGAGTGCAGCGACGAGGGCGATGGCAGTCAGGCAACGGCCTGTCTCATCAGGGCGAGCGTGTCATCGAAGCTGATATGTTCATCGGTGGCCTGTCGCAGGAAGCGACGGATACCATCAATCCGATCGATCGCCTGATCCGCCAGCGCATCCGCTCCGCGCCTGTACTCACCGATCTTCACGAGCAGTTCCACCTCCTGATACTTGGCCATCAGTTCGCGAAGTCGACCGGCAATCTGCTTATGTTCGGGATCGGCAACCATGTTCATCACGCGAGATACCGATGCGAGGATATCGATGGCGGGATAGTGGTTGGAAGCAGCTAGCTTGCGCGACAGGATGATGTGACCGTCGAGGATGGAACGGGTCTCGTCCGCGATCGGCTCGGTCATGTCATCGCCTTCGACCAGCACGGTATACAGCGCCGTGATGGATCCGCGCGAACCCATGCCCACCCGTTCCATGAGCCGCGGCAAGGTCGCAAAGACGCTCGGAGGAAAGCCGCGGCGGGTGGGCGGCTCGCCAGCGGCCAAACCGATCTCGCGCAAGGCCCGCGCAAAGCGAGTGACGGAGTCCATCAGGAACAGTACGCGCTTTCCCTGGTCCCGGAAATATTCAGCGATCGCAGTGGCGACATAGGCCGCCTTTGCGCGTTCCATCGATGATTTGTCCGAAGTCGCACAGATGATCACTGCGCGTTTCCTGCCCTCGTCGCCAAGCTCATGTTCGAGAAATTCGCGAACCTCACGCCCCCGTTCACCGATCAAGGCGACGACCGTGACGTCCACATCCGCCCCCTTGACCAGCATCGCCATCAGCGTCGACTTGCCGCCGCCTGCTGCCGCGAATACTCCCATGCGCTGCCCTTCGCCGCAGGTCAGCAGGCCATCGAGTGCACGTACACCCAGTGACAATGGATGCTTGATGATGCGGCGCTTGAGCGGGTCGGGCGCACTGGTCAGCACCGGATAGTAGCGAGTTACATGCAGCGGCCCGTGAGTAGAGACGTCAATCGGGTCGCCCATGCCGTCCAGTACTCGTCCGAGCAAGGCATTGCCAACCGGAACCATGTGCACATGTCCCGTGGGTATGACTTCGGTATCCGACGAAATACCCTGCATGTCACCCATTGGCATCAGCAACGCCGAGCCGTGGGAGAAGCCCACCACCTCGGCCTTCATGTCGACCTCAATTCCCGGGCTGCTCAACAGGCAAATCTCACCGATTTTCACCGAGGGAATCACCGCGCGAATGATGGTTCCGGTCACCTGCACCACACGGCCACGCACGTTGGCGACCTTGGCTTGCGCCAGGGCCGACTGAAGCATGTCGGTGATGTACTGGAAGTGGTGTGTACTCACGCCAGTACCCGCAGCTCAGGAGATATTCGACAGCCGCCGCGCAAGATCGGACAGGGCTTTCAGGACAAAAGTGGCCGCATCGTGCAAAGCGTTGTACTTGTTGATCATCTGGTTCAGGAATAACTGCTGCTCCGTACTGCGCTGACCCAGCTGCAGCGCTTTCTCCCCGTACGCACCGCGCAGGTTGATGACATCCTGCTCGGTCGGGATCAGCTGGAAGGCCTTGGTTTCGTCGACAGTGACTTCAATAAACCAGTTTTTAGTCACTGATCCGTCAGCGTTTTTGTAAGTACCGCCTTTGACGTAGTAAGTGGTCGTCGGTTGAGTTTCCCCGGGCTTCGTTTCAACGAGCTTGACCAGATCGCCGGCCTTGATCTTGACATCCACCTCCATCGCAGCCCAGGAAGTCGCTGCGACTGGCGGCAAATTGGCATAACCTTTCGATGACGTGAGCGTATTTGTCCATTCGACCGTAGTTTTATCGGTCAATTCAAACTGAATGCCGTCGCCAGAAATTTCTTCAAGCTTGGCTGTGAGTCGCGTTGCCGATGCTCGCCCAATCAAATTCACAAGTTCATTATTGCTTTCAGGCAAAACGAAACCAACAACGTTTCGTACATTCAGCGGACTGACTATTTCCGGAGTCGTTCCGTTGAGCCTGTAAACAGATAGCTCACCGGTTTTTTCAGATTTCGAAAAGTAATATCCGGGTCCGCTTGGAAACGGCCCGTCGACCGGAAAAGGCCGCCCGTAATGCGTGTTCAACTGTCCACCCACAGTCACCCACTTTCCGGACGCATCTCTTATGTCAAGGCGGACGCCATCATAGATAGCATTTGCAGCCACCTCGGTCTGCACGACGACACCCGCTGCGGAGTAACTAATATCGCGCGTGTACGGCGGATTATCGCTCCATGCACTCAATTTGAACGTGCCGGATTTTATCGGGTTGTCATCTACATTTCGGTAGAGCCTTTCTCTTTCCAACCCGGCAAGTGAAAATCCATCATTTCCCTCCCTCAGGTAAACCGCCTCGAAAGTACCGGAGACCGGCGATGGGGGGGGCTCAGTGGAACCTGGATTCGGAGGGCTGGATGGCTCAGTTACTTTGTATACGTCGCCAATAGTCAAATCTACTGGCATGGAGTTTTTGAGAAGTGCATCGGTAAATGCAATCAGGCGATCGATCTCGGCCATCGACAGCCCCTTGATGTCCCTCCCTACCAGATCAGAAATGGCCATGACATCAGTCAGTGTTGCCACACCCGCAGCATCCTGAGCAATCGGCACCAGATAGCCGGTGGGCAGTGCTGCAATCTTGTCCTTGATAGCATCGACAGCCTCGACTTGCTCGCGCAGCACACCCACCTGCTTTTGCATTTCCACGCTCTGGTTGGAAGCCAAGTCGGCCAGGCTCGCCACCGCCTTGTTGATCACGTTTTCATCAGTATTCTCTATCACCCATGGTCGGTCTTCAGGAAAGCCCGCGCTGATGACGACGGTGCCACCTCCACTCTGCTCATTCGGCATGGATTACTCCTTTACTGGCGATGAACTTCCCGGGTTTTTCGAAGGCTGCAATGGTCCATCCAGAAAATCGGTTGGTCGCGCTTCGGAGCGCTCGTTCGTCTCGCTCTGCGGAGCCGGCTTGCGACCTGCGAGCGCCGGCGCCTGCGGTGGCTCGGTCGGGCGGTCCGCAATTCCCTCTGGCGCGTCGATCCTCGTCGTCTGAGCCGCAGTCCGTGCTCCGTCGGCCGTCGCAAGGCCGGCCAGAGCTGCGTCGGGTGCCTGTGGCTGCCAATCCTCGCGGCCGGAGCGCATGGAAACCAATGCGGCGACGAACATGCCGGGTGGTGGCAGGTTCACCGCGCTTGCCGCTTTGTTTCCAGCCAGATCCGGCAGACTGGCCGCCAGCTCGACCATGCTATCGCCGGCACGTCCATTGGCCGGCGGTATGGGAGGCTGAGCAGTCACCTCTGTCAGCCGCTCCGTCACTGTGGCAAGCGCCCCGGGCTGGCCGTCCATGTTCGTCAGCACTTTCTCCATCTGGGCAGGTGCCTGCACTTTCAATTCGCGATAAAGCCTGAGAATCCGGAGGAAGTCGACCATGTCTTCGTTCTGTTTCTGTCTGAACTCCGCAATGGTTCGAAGCGCATCCTCGCTGGCCTCCCGGCCATCCCGAACTTGTTCGTCAAGTTTGGTGATGGCCTTGTTTGTCTGTGCAAGCGCCTCGGCAAAATTGGCAAGTACGGTATCGAACTGCGTACGAAGCGTGATCAGCGTGACCGCGACGTCCATCGCGTCAGGCCGACGTACGCGATAATCGGTAAAAATCGTGGTGCGGTCTGTAGCCCGTAGCCACTTAGCTTCCTCGTCGGAGTAAATTCGGTAGGTTTGCTCCGCTTTATCCGCACCAGGATAGGTAGGGGAGGCTTCGATGCGGGAAGCCCTCTGGCGGATCAGATTCACATCCTCGTCACTCAGCCACTTCAAAGTCCTGCTGACGGACGTGTCGTTTTCGCGCGAGGCGGTAGCGACACTGGTTTCCACAAGCACCAGCGTCTGCCCGGGTGCGCGGATCGATACACCCGATTGCGCGAGTTCTGCCAGGAACGCGTCCACCTCCGCTGTTGTGTCTCCGAGCGTCGGACCCGCAGAGGAAATCAATGTGCGCAATTCGTCTCTAGTCTTGGACGCTGCCGCGAGACTCTCGAGCGTTACATCAACAAAAGGGCCGCTGGTCTTCGCTGTAAAGCGATTCATCAGATCCGACAGGTAGCTCATTTTTGAGAAAAAAATCTCAGTCGAGTCCAGTTGATTCTTGACCATCCCAATCAGGCGATTACCTCGCTCGAGCAGGACCGCGGAAAGAAAATCGGCCGCCTCATCAGGACTGCCGAACTGATTGACTGACGGCGAAACATTGATTTGCGAAAGGCTTGTGTTCGCGCTGGAAGTGGACACCGGAATCATCGCAATACCCCCCGATTTTTGACGTTGTGGCTTCGCGGCGAATCAGATGTGCTGCCGAAAACGCCGACGCGCCGGCCTGGTCAGATTGCCGGCACTATTCAATTCATGAATTGCCCGATCTGCATCCATGCGCGCTTCATGCATGGCCTGCTGAACCGATTTCTCTATCTCGCGCAAGACCTGCGGGCCGCCATGCTTGCTCAGGAAATCCTGCAGTTGCGCGACACTCAGACCTCGGTCACGCAGGAACTGCTCGGTCCGGCCCAGCACCTTCTCAGCTTCAGCAATGGCCTTCCGGGCATCAGTGACGGCTTTCGTTGCGCGGCGCATCACCTCGTCCTCGTCCATCGGTATCCTCTTTTGCATGAATTGATCTGATTTCCTGCCATGGCATCTCTGTGACTTGGTTACTGCGCGAGTTCCAGCAATCGATTTGTCTCTGGAACAACACACTGGCCTGATGGCACTGACCGCTATATCAACGGGTAAAAGCAACCGCAATGGACTCCAGAATTCAAAGCGCTCACGGCAGCGCCTCTTTGCGCTCTCAAGCGCAATCATTTGCAAGCGGAACGACTGGCAAGTACCGAGGTGCCAGCGTCAGACTGGCTGATGTCGATGACGTTATGCAAAACAGGGAATTGGCAAAGTCATTGCAGGTAAAAATGGGTTTAGTGGAGTTCGCGCGGCAACAGCAATCGCAGCCCAATGTGACGCCAGACCTCAAGGGAATCCCGCTGACAAACGCGCAGCTGAGCCGCATAATCGGCGGCTTCGGAGGGCAGGCAGCAACGACCAAACTGGCCGCGAAATATCTCGATTATTTCAATAACAACGGCAGCAAACCGCCGCAGAACGAAACTACCGGCGGGTTAATGCAGCATTTCGCCGCCCTGAAATATCTAGTGGCGGCAGCTCGCTCGGGTCCTGAGGATTTCATTGCACGTATGACACCGCTCGCGGGTGGCAATGGCAGCCTGAAAGAGCTCGCAGACAAGCTGAAGGAAGCCAATGACGATCCGCAAAAAATCAAGGCTGCCTTGGCTGAGGTCGGTGGATTGCCCTCTGACGCCGACGAACTGTTTCAGATGATGAAAACCCTGCGATTCAATCCGAAGCAGCTCGGGGAAACACTACGCCAAAAGCAAGGGCTGCCCGCAGCAGATGCCGAGCAACTCAGCAATCTGGCAGGGAAAGCCGAGGAATTGCTGAAAAATCTGGAACTGGAGCACGGCAGTCGCATCAAGGCAGCGACCCATGCGCTGGAAAGCGGGCAGCAGTACACGGATCCCGCCGGTTTTGCAGAAACCTATGTAGAAGTCCTGCATGGCGAAAGGCGTTTTTCAACCCTGATGTTGAATTTGCTCGAAAAACATGAGCCGAAAACGCTGCCTCTGGTGATAAATCAGGTGAAGCAAGCCTTGGGGGATGAGCTCCGTCTCGATCAGGAATTGCGCTCGGCTGATAAAACCAGGCTGGAGGCAATCTATTCGGAATTGTCCCTCTTGCATATTTCTAATACTGCCCTCGAGAAAATCAGCCGGCTGGTCGATGGTGTAAATCGGATCTTTGGCGGAACGGCGACTGCAGCATGATCGATGAACGCCAATTGCTGAAAGCCTTGCTGAAACTGCTGTCCGCTGGCTGGGTGGCTCCCTCGCATTTCGAAAGAATGGCCGTCGACCTGAAAATTCAGGACGGCAGACCGCGCATCTTCTTCCTGACAGGCATACAGCAAGTCATCCGCGAACTCCCGATCAAGGTCTTCGATGATGACAATTCGCGGCTGGCCGTGATTGAAGCAGCCCAAAGTGCACTGGACGCGGCGATCACTCGTGAGGAGGACCTGCTCGCATCCGAAGCGCCAGCTTCCCTCTCAAGCCCCAACCCTGAAAGGAGCGGACCATGCGCTGGGTGAACCAGACTATCGGAGAATTCGGGCAGAACATCGGCATACCCGGCATGTCACTTGCCGAGGGCGGGGAGCTGCAATTAGTGGCGGATGATGGCAGCAGTATCGGCTTGATTCATGCCAGGGAATTGCATATGCCGCAGATGATTGTTTTTCGCGCTGTGTCGATCGATTACCTGACAGTCAGCCAACTCAAAAAGGCAATGCAACTGGCCAATTTCAGGCACCCGCGACCGTGGCAAGTTCAGGCTGCTTGCAGCGACAAGCATTTATTCATTGCCATTCGCTTCCCTGAACGTGCTTTTATTACCAGTTCGCTCGAGGAAGGATTGGAGATACTGGGATCACTGGTAAAGGCGCTGGAAAACTCATGACAACGAACTGCAAAATATACTGCACTGCCAATGCCGCTCTCTGACAGTGGATTTTTTCAAGGCTCTGGAAATAATTTTTACTCTCTCTTCAAACCGGCGAACTGCAGAGCTAATCGAAAGCTAGCGGCTCAACAGAGGAAAAAAACGACACCGCACATCGCAGCAATCCAACCCTGACGATGTGCAGCATGCAAAAAAACGCCAACCGACATTTTCGCAATTATTCTCCGATCACAAAAAACAACCTTTTGCGAATACCGCAAGAACAAAGGCGATTTATGGATTTGCGGCAGGTACGGTTATGCACATCCGCGGCAAACTATCCGGCGCACCAATCTTTTTAATTAGGCCCGCCTAATTCATTACCCGGTCTTTGGCCTCCGTTATTCGGAGTCCGGTTCGAATTTTGATAAGCAAGAGCAAGAGAATACAGCGTCGCACCGATTTTTTTACAGCATTTTGATGACGCCATGGACTGCTCAATAGCAGTACCCAATAAATGCACCAATTGATCTAACAAATCCGCCGCACGAGGAGCCAAGCGACGTTTTTTGAACCTGACAAGATCCTCTCGCGCTCCCAAAAGCTCCTCGTGGAGGTCTTGCATGGCTCGTCCGAACTTGGCCAATGACCTAATTTTTCCTCGATCGGAATCTATGCCGATATGCGCAATGTCTATCATGGAAAACAGCCCGTTTTGCGCCATGTACTCAGTGAATTTAGACATTACTTTTTTTACTTTTAAGAGGGGATCCTCGAGTTCTTTCAAAACTGCAGGGCTAGCGATCAAGCCTAGGGAAACAGCCTGCCTGCAATCCTGAACTTTAGTCGTACAATCCTTGCCGCTTCCGGTAAGGTCTCTTAAGGAGGCAATAAGCTCGTCCTTTTCCAACCTCAGATCCTCGCCTGACTTCTTTTTGCCTATTTGACTTATATCGTTTTGCAAGCTGTCCAGACGCGAATCAATTAATGCTAATTTCTTTCTGATGTCGTGAAGATCGTCATCAATCTTTTCCACATCCTTTTTCCATGCCTTCATCAGCTCGGAAGCATGCGTCCCCGACATCCGTTTGAAGAAACGAACCGGGGAACTCTCTGTTTTTTGTTTTTGAAGAACTTCTTGAAAGCAGGTGGCCGGGGTTGCCACGACCGGCGGATTGGGTCGTGCCGGTTTGGGAGTGCCAGTTGTGGCGCTCATAAAATAGCTCCTTTTTAATAAGACCGTATGTGGTCCGGATCAAGCCAACTGCACCGGATTGAGTAACTCCTGCTGTTCCGGCGCCTGGTCGTTCAAATAGCGCGTTTCCAGCCAGCGGCGTCCGTGCCAAACGATTTCAGTCATTTTCCTCAACAGCTGCGAGCCATCGAGCGAATCGAGGTCAACTGCGAGGGTATAAACGAGTTGACTGCCGGACTCGTCGAGGCAAAATACCGAGCCGTCCACTTCGGCCAGCGCAACATTCATCTCCAGCAAACGGTTCATCACCTGGGAAGCACGCCCCTCAGGCACAAGTCCGTAAATGCATTCAATTAGTATCCGTTGCGGCGACCTTTGCAGCGTATGGACTACGGCGAAATCAAAGCCGCCGTACATCATTTCCATCGCCAGTTCGTCACCCGGTTCCGGGTCTTCGTTTCGGATCGAATAGCCAAGCATGGACCGTAGTTCGTCGACGACGGCCAGGAAGCGGTGGCGGAGATCCTGTGGATCGATCATGGTCATGCGAGACTCGTGACAAAGCCTTCTTGCTGGGCATCGGCAGTCTTGGCCGCAGGCGGCAGGTGTTCGCCATCCCATTCGACCATCTCCTGCGCGATATGCCGGAGATAATCCAGTAGCGGCGCTGCCTGACAGCCCTCCAGCTCGCAGAACTCGAGACGGCACAGGTCTGCGGTATCCGGATTAATGCCAAACCACGAGCCGAAGCCACGAACACCAGCGAGATTGGCCCGCAGCAGCGCCGCCATCATGACCGGCCTGTTTTTATCGGCGAGTTTCCCGAGACTGCAGCTGATTAATATTCGATGAACTTGAAAGCTTGATGAGTGAACAAGCTCGAAAGCCCTTCCCTCGACCTCGAGCGACATCGCCAACGGCAAACTCTCATCATGCAATTGCGAAGGCAGCGGAAAACCCAGCTCGCGGAACAGCCCTTCCGACAAATCGATGAAATGCTGTCGCCATGAAGTACGCGCCATCGCCACCCCCAAATGCACACCGCAGTTGTGTCGCAGCAGACGGAAGCGAGTTCCGCAGCAAACCATCAATAATTTCAGCTGTCCTGAGCCGTGTTTTTCGGGCGCGCAGAACTGAATACCTTTTCGAAGCTGGATCGCAAAGCTTCGATCTGTCCTGACATGCTGGCCTCAACCCGTCCGATATCCGACTCGATCACGCAGGCGTCATCCGCGAGAGCGATGTCGCCAACGATTTCAAGGTTATCGATGACCGGGAATTCCTCCTTCAGGCTGTCGATCTGCTCCCGTATCACATGGACCTGTGAAGGATTGACTTTGACCGTCACCTGCCGCTGGTTACGGACAATCGCTAAGCTGTTGCGGACAACCTTGATTACTTTTTCACGGTCATTGAAGTCATTTGCGATTCGCCGCACCGCCTCGAGCACCAGATCAACCAGTTGGGCCTCCACTTTTGCGAAGTAATCGACGGTCTGGCTGATGATCTCGATCATGTTGCCCGCCTGCTCGAGGCGAGCCGCCTCCAGTCCGGCCTGATAGCCGCGCCGCTGCTCGGTCTCGAATGCCACGACACCTGCAGCAATAATTGCGTCGCGGCGCGCTTCGGCAGCGGCGATCGTCTCGCGCACCTCGCGATAGGCCCAATAGTCTTCGGCGCGGATCACTTTGCCGAAGCTTGCCGGCCCACCTATTTCCTGATGGTCTCTAGCGATGAAACCCATTCTGCCTCCACGATCCGCATGACTTGATCTACCAGTCGTCCTGCCTGCACAGCATCCACCGTAAATGAATCTATGCCCGTCGGTATTTTCAGGCACACCCGTTTGCACATCGGGTCGGGCGAATCGCCGATGGCGGCAAGGATCAGCCGATATCCAAGCTCAGCAGGCGCCTCACTCGCCAGCCCGGACAGCGGTAACTTAGCCTGCGAGACTAGGGACGCACTGGTCATCGCAAAGCGATATGCGTCATCGCCCAAGCGCGCTCTCCATCCGAGCACATGGTCACGCGCCAGGCTGGCGCGTACGCGCACGCCAAGCACCAGTGCCCCGACGTGCCTTGCAACTCGCTCCAGCCTCTCAACTGGCAAAAGTGCGAGTGGCCATTGCCGAAGCGGCATGTCAAAGCAAGACGTGCCCTGCAAACCGCTGCGTTGAAGTACGAGCGCGGATAAGCGGGGTTGCGCACGAAGCGAATGCCAAACAGGCGCGGGCAGTTCCGGCAGGAGCTCGGTGCGCCGGGAAGGGTGCAGGTTGCCGGCGGGAAGGAAATTGAATCGCCAAACGTTACCGGCAACCATCGGATCATGCGACAGCAGTTGCCGAAATCCTTCAGAAACAGACATCAGGACACCCCGTCACCGGGGCCAGGGCCGGCACCGACCGCCGGCGTTCCCGCCGAAGACTGTGCGGCCCGCCCCGGCAAGCCTGTCGCCTTGATCTGCGGAGAGATGTCGCCTCTCCCGAGCAGCCGTCCCCATTTGCGCCAAATCTGGAAACCCAGTGCGAGCACCACAAAAAGCAGTGCGCCCATGCCCGTCAAGATCATCGGGGTACGCAGGTGCTCCGGAATAGCGGCATCCGCCGACTTCTCTGCAGGCAATTCGGGCGCCGCGATAGTGCCGGCGGATATCGTAGATTTCGACATGGCCGGCAGCATCACGACAGTCACCTTCTCGGCGGCCAGGCCCGGGATGCTATTGGATATGAGGCGCTTTATCTGCGCGGTCGACTCGTCAAGGTTGTAACCAGCCTTGTGCTTGATGAAAACAGCTGCCGAGGAGGGCACCGCAGGATCGCTGCCCGACGCCTTTTCCGGCAGTACAAGGTGTACGCGCGCCTTGATCACGCCGTCGATCTGGGCCATTGTCGCCTGCAGCTCCTGCGACAGCGCCCAAAGATAGCGGGCTCGTTCCTCAAGCGGCGAAGAGATCAGGCCTTCCTTGCGGAAGACGTCACCCATCCTTGCATACCGCTCTTGCGGAAGCCCCTCGGCATTCAGCACCCTGATCGCCTGCGAGAATTGCGCTTTGTCGACGCTCAGGCTGACCATGCCATCTTTGCCTGGCTCTTTATCGGCACTGATGCCGGCATCGAGCAGTGCGGCCAGCGCATCGTTTGCCTCCACCTCCGAAATATCCTTCAGGAGTTCAACCTTGCTGCCGCACGCAGCAAGCACGGTGCACAGCGACAGACTGAGCAACAGCGAACGTAATAGGTTCATGGAAGTCCGTCTATTTGAGGTTGACCAGCGTATCCACGTGTTGCACCGATTTCTGGACACCCTTGCCCACCACCTCGACTTCAAGCGATGCGACAGCCACGTCGAGTTGCAGGCGCATAAGCTCGGCAGTACTGAGGGACTCCCTGCCGAGTGCGGAATAGACACGCTGGATATTCTGCTTGTAGTCCGATCCGACGTTATCCGCGACAGACACGATGGCATTGCCAAGATTCTTCGTCGGATCCTGGGTTGCCGGCGCGGGCGAATGGGCAAAAAGGACGCCTGCCGGTACCGGTATCTGTTCGTTCTGGACTGACATCAGCCGCGAGAATGCATCGGCATCCACCTGAACCTCCGGCGTGACCACGGGGATGGTTGGAGGTACGCCAACAGCCGGGTCCAGCTGTGCCAGCATCTGTTCGGCGAACGTATCAAAAGCCATCAATGCGTCATTCATGCTCTCTCCTCGATCGGCTGGAAACCATGAGCTTCAGGGCGCCTGTGCGTCGATGGCAGCGGGGGCAGGCCACCCGAGACTGCGAAACGTGACGCCCTCATCAACGGCAATGGTGCGCGCCAGCGGGTGACCCACTGCCCTCTGACCACTTTCCTCCTCCCACGCGCGCAGCATCCGGACCGCCTGCGACCCGCTCCCCGCATGTTGCAGCGCAAGGCTCAGGTAAAGCTTGATATCCGGCGCGTCGGAGCAAGAACAGCTGGCCCGGCCCACAAGCAATTCGACGGCAGCATGCGGCCTGCCGACAGCAAGGTAGCCAAGCGCCATCCCGATAAAAGGAAATGCTTGCCCGGGTCGCAGCAGCGCGAGTGCCTCGAAAATTCGTATGCAGGACTCGAGCTGACCCATCCTGACAGCGCTGAAACCGAGTGCTGCGAGGAGGCGTATCTCGTCTCCGGCGAGCAGCGAGGCGGCGTTATCTGCAGGCTCCGGCAGAATCGGCCGCGAAAATGAAGGCAGAACGTCACTCATTGGCTGTGATCATCTTGTGCAACGCCTCGGCTCGCCTGAGCAGGCTGGCATAAGCTTCATCCATGCTCGCAATTTTTATCAGCGGTTCGAGTACTTGCTTGCTAGATTCCATCTCCCCAAGTGCGGTGAGGCATTCGGCAATATGGATGGCAGCTTGCGGGCTCCCCTCCGAATAGACGATAGCGGAGGTGAATACAGGTATCGCGTCAGCGAACTGCCCAAGACGCTTTAGGTTGATGCCAAGTGCCAGCAGCGCACGGTGGTGAAATGGCCGGTACAGCAGAATCAGCTTCAACTGCTGGATCGCCATCTCGAATTTTCCTTGCAGGTGCAGTTCGTATGCGAAACCGTAAATAATCTCGATCTGGTCATCCGAGAGACGGGAAGCGATCGAGGATGAACCAAATTGCTCACGCAAACCGCGCATCGCATCGCTCAGCTGTACCCATTTGAAGCTGTCCTGCTTTTTCGGCTGGACAGGAAGGCTGATGGAATTCATGGTCGAATCCATGCCAAGTCAGATACGCGTAATGTTGGCCATCGTTGCTGCCAGGGTTTGGTTCCATGCGCGCGCCGCCTCCTCCAGATCTTTCGAAGCGCGCAGCAGTGAGGCACTTTCCTGTTCGAACAGGGACTGGATCTTCTCTTCCATCTCTCTTCTGAACCGGCTCCGATCCGCATCGAGTTCGTGCATGTGCGCGACTTTATCCATGGTCGCAGTGCCGATCTTGGTGCTGGCCTGAGTCACCTGTCCGACAAGCGTTATCAGTTGGCCGGTTATTTGACGAATCTGAATATCGGACTCCAATGACGTTGTAGCTTGCTGTAGCGATACTGAGTTGCTCTGCAATTCCGTCTTGATGTTCGCAAGCCTTGATTCAACCTCACCGAATTCCTGACTGACATTTTCCCGCTCCCTCTTCAGTTGTTGAAGCTGGGCTTGTGCAGCAGATTTTTCCTTTCCATCGGAAAGAGCATCCGTCTCTCTTTGCTTGCTTACAATACTTTTATCAATTTCCTGGAGTTTCTTCGATTTTTCAGCAGACTGGCCCACTAAATTCTGATGGGTTTCCTTGAGATCTTCCAGCTTGTTAGCGTCCCTAGACAGCTCACTTTTTTTACCCATGGACCGAGCGGCGCCGACTGCTTGAGCTCCCGACAGTACGCCTTCAACAACCGATACCGCTAATGTCACCGAAGCGGAAACCACGGCAGACTGATATTGCTTGTCGATAGCCTCCTGTTTGTTTTTAAATTCCTGCTGTGCCTCAGCTATCACGCGATCCAGAGCATCGACGCGTTCGTCAACGGCTTTATCGCTGCGATCAAGCATTACTTTTTTCATGAATCGCTGCAGCTCAAGAATGTCGGGGGCAATGAATGACTCTGCTGCACTAAGCACGTCCGCTAGTTTTACCAGCAGCTGCATACGGCTCTCGAGCATCGCTGGTGGGGGAATATCTTTCCAGCTCTCCGATTCGATGGCGTTTCGCAAGTTGTCCAGAACAGCTTTGGCCACAAAGCCGACCTCGGTATTGCTGCGGTCGATACTGGCCAGCGTCTCGGCCTTCATCGCAGACAGCTTCGCCTGCTTTTCAGCGGCGGACAAGGAATTGTCTGCAGCGACCGTCGCAATGTCGATCAGCTTCTGTTGCGTATCTTTGGGCAGCGTCCTGATTTCCATGAATTGCTCCTCGAAATTCCTCTATTCAGATATGAATGACCCGGTCATCCATGGCGGCCAGTGCATCGAGCATGGCCTTCATCGTTTCAACCTGGCTTTTTACGCTTTGACTATGTTTTCTCATTGACTCCTGCGTTTGAGCCAGTTCAGTGGCCAGTATCTCAGCCTGAAAATTGTATTCTTGGGCTTTGTTCTCCGCAGTGCGTCCACGCTTGACTTCCTCGGCCATTTGCAACTGAACGCCCGCATTAATACCATCGACAATCGAACCGCCAACTTGCCCCACTGTCTCGACGACGTCGACGCCGGTCTGCATAAGTGCCTTGTTCGCCATCATCACTTTCGCCGCAACCCCGGTCGCTTCTTTTACTGCATTCATTCCGGCTTTTGCCGCGCCTGCACCCGCGGCAACGCCCGCTACGGCGATCGCAATCGACGCCGTAATGGCCCATCCCATTTTCCAGTCATTGAGAAACTTTTCTTTCTGATCATCTGTCATTCCGACCATCATCCAGTCAAGCTGACCATTCGCTACCTGGTGTTCAACTATCCGGTCGACCATGCCACCGATCGATATATCGAGCCGCTTCTGCTGGCCTTGTGGGTCCGTATAAGTCGCATTCGGATCGTCCTTGATCGCTCGATTCGCTATTTCCATGCCCGACATAACCGCAGTGATGGCCGCGCCGGCGATCGCAAAACCAAGGCCGCCTGTCACGAAACCCAACGCAATGAATGAAAGCACCGCCAAAGCCGTCGATATAGCCAGACCCACGTCCTGAAGCAATTGCGACTCTTTCTGCTTCTCCTTCTCTGCGGCACGTGCGGCTACTTGTTCATCAATCTGCTTGTTTCTTTCGCGCAAAGTGTTTTCATTGCGGACTTCGACATTTGCGATCTTCTCTGCTGCCGATTTCAGGTTTGATGCATCGAGCTTGTTGAAAACCGACGTCAACATGCTGGAAATCATGGATGCGTCGATCGTGCGGTTCTGCAATTCCTCGCGTGCAGTTTCCCTGGCGGCATCGCTTGCTGAAAAATTTTTTTCTACGCCGGCAGTTGCAACCGTCTTTTCTACTGATTTTTCAGAAAATTGTGTCTGGTATTGACGGGCGCCGGGTCGCAGGGAGAGCATTTCCTTTCCCTGCGCATCCAACTGGGGCGAAACCAACGGGCTACCGCCTGCGGGTCTGCTTGAGATTTCATTCACGGCTTCTCTCCTCGTCAGAGATGAGTGCGGCGTACTGATCCGCATTCCCCAATCCCGCTGAAACGGTAGCTGCTTTGGATTGCTGCTCCAAATGGTGCAACAATGCAGATGCACGCTGGTATGCGGATGTCGCTCGGCGGGCCGGGTTCGCTTTCTCGATTGCTCGGTCCAGGTAGTATCTGGCTTGCTCGTGCTCACCGGTCGCTATGTGGCATTCGGCCGCCATGATGGCGATTTCGGTGTCGTCCGGATCAATCAGATATGCAACGCCGAGATTTTTGAGCGCCTCGTCAAACTTTCGCAATTGCGCCAGCGACGCAGCCATCCGCTTGTACGCCCGGATGTCGTTCTGATTCAGCAAAGCGAGAATGGAAAAAACCGGTATCGCTGCCTCATGCCGACCCTCGGCCTGCTGAATTAATCCCAGCGCATAAATCGCATCCAGTTCCTGTGCTGTGATATCGAACCCATCTGCAAGCGCCTTCCCAGAGAGAATCTGCCGGACAATCATCCAAAGATCACGCGCCTCTCCTTCGCCACCCGCCAGGTCTGTAAGCAGTTGCCTGAAGATTGGCGAGCCTGTTGGCGAGTCGAAAATGCCAAGCACGTTACCCAGTGCCTTTTTCGTTATATCGGTGTCGCTCAGCGTGTGCATAATCCGTTTCCTCCAGTTCGGCAGACGGCTTGCTCAGCTTCCGATGTTTCGATTGATGTTGGCACGGCTTTGCTGATCTTTTTGCAAAGTATTGCTAGCCTGATCGGTTGCCTGCGTGTACCGGTTGGTAAAGGTTTGCAGCCTGAGCGTTTCCTGTTCCGATTGGGCAGACAGGGATTCGCTTCGTCCCTGCAGTGCAGTGCTCCATTTTGTCCAAGCAGATCCTTTCAGTGTGGGAACGCTTTTTGTCGCAAAAGCGGTATCGATAGCGGCCTGGTCGACCGCACTGATTTCTACACCCGACGCTTTCAGTCGTTTCACCAGATTGACGGCTTCTTCATAAGTAGTGCCTAGCTTTCCCTCAGCATCGATACTTGCAGGCCGATATTTTTCCAGGTCGGATTTCAGATCATTGAGTTGCTCAATGAGCTTCGTGACGCGCTCAACTGAAACTTTCTGCAGATTGAGTGTTTCTGCCAGAACGTGTGCCAGCAACGCATTCACTGCAGCGATATTGTTCAGAGGGTTCGGAGAATCAGTCGAGCAGTACATCCACTCATCCACATTGCGCGGCCCGATATTCGGATCGTAGTTTTTCCGAATCGCTTCGATTTGTGCGTCGGTCAGATGAGACATCGCTCGTACTCCTGTTATGTAAGCCGCGCAAATGGAGAAACTTTTCAAGCCATTTGGTTTTCCCGTGGTAAGTAACCTCGTAAATAAGCTAGTTCCCCCGATTTCTGTCAGTTTTTCGGAACAATCGCTTGCTCGCTGCAACTCATTGCCAGCCTGTCGACACTCTCTTATTCAGCTGCTGCCGGAACAAAGACCATGCATGCTCCGCCGATTGCTTCTTTCTCTTCTTCGGACGCACTTCTCGGTCCCAGTCTCAATTCGGTCGATCGGCGGGGGCCGCCAGATACGCCGCTTCCGGTACAGCCACCCGTTCTCGGTACCGATGCTTATCCGGTGCCTTTACTGGACCAGCTTTATCCCGCTTCGCAGATGAATGCGTACCTGAACGAGCAATTGCGTCCGACTTGCATTGATCCTTATTTGCTGACCCCGGCGAGTTTTCGGAGCGAATTGATTGCTGGAAAGCAATTACTGAAAGATCTGGCGCTGCGACGCCCCTCCGATGCAAGGCGTCTCGGGCGCCTTTCCCGCTTACTGGATGATCACGATGCTTTGTGCCGGCTTGCGCATTTGTATGCCACTTCGCTCCTTCAGGGATGAGATGGTACTAGCGGCTTTTTCAGGAAATGATTCAGTCGATATCCGGCTTCCCCGCAGCCAGGAGGATCTGCTGCGCTTGATCGGCTTCCTGCATTTGGATCATGGCATGCCGGACAAAGCAGTCGTTGTTTTCGAGGCGTTACTGGCTATTGCACCGGAAGACCTGAAATTGAGACTGTCTCTCGCCTGTGCACTGCTGAAAACCGGCGCTGCAGCGAAGGCACTTGAAACCCTCGACCGCCTGCCCGATGCGGAAACAGCAAATCAGACGACCGCCGAACTCCCCTCCCTCTTTCATCTGCTTAGGAGCCGGGCGCTGGTACAGCAGGGACGTATGCCAGAGGCTGCCCGGTCGATGCGCCATTTTCTGAGGATGCGACGGGCAGAGAAGACTGCCGATTGGTAAGCCATGGACAAGATCGCCAACTATCTCCAGAACTTTCTGCACCGAGTCGTCAAGCGCAATGATCTGGTGCTGGCGACGCTGATCGTCTGCATCATCTTCATGATGATTCTGCCGCTTCCCACCTGGCTGGTGGATGCACTGATTGCTGCGAACATGTGCTTGTCCGCTATCCTGCTGATGGTGGCCATGTATCTGCCAAACCCGCTGGCATTTTCTTCTTTCCCGTCGGTGCTTCTGGTCACCACTCTGTTCCGGCTGGCGATAGGCATTGCGACTACGCGCCTGATCCTGCTGAACGGCGACGCCGGCCACATCATTTACACCTTCGGCAATTTCGTTGTCGGCGGCAATCTGGTAGTCGGTTTGGTGGTATTCCTGATTCTTACCATCGTCCAGTTCGTTGTCATCACCAAAGGCTCGGAGCGGGTGGCCGAAGTGGCGGCCCGCTTTTCCCTTGACGCGATGCCGGGGAAGCAGATGTCGATCGATGGCGACCTCCGCGCCGGCACGATCGACATGGATGAAGCCCGCCGGCGACGCGGTGTCGTTGAGAAGGAAAGCCAGTTGTACGGCGCAATGGACGGCGCGATGAAATTCGTGAAGGGCGATGCGATCGCCGGACTGATCATCGTTGCCGTGAACCTGCTGGGCGGGATATTGATCGGCGTGATGCAGCGCGGTCTGACGGCCGGCGATTCTGTCCGGATCTATTCGATCCTGACCATCGGCGACGGCCTGATCGCGCAAATACCTGCATTATTTGTGTCGATCTGTGCAGGCATGATCGTCACCCGCGTAACCAGTGCCGATGGCGGACCGTCGAATATCGGCAGCGATATCGGTTCGCAGCTGCTTGCACAGCCAAAGGCCTTTCTGATCGGTGCGGTGGTCATGCTGGGCTTTGCGGCCATTCCCGGGATGCCGACGGTCACATTCCTTCTGCTGTCGGCGGTGGTCGGTGTGGTCGGATTTATTTTTTTCCGTGGCGAGCGTCGAATTGTCGACCCGAAGACAGGCAGGGTGAGCACGGTATCTGCGTCCGCGGGCGGCGGTATGGCGGGCAAGCCAGACAATGCCGAGGCTGACGCGTTCGCACCAACGACACCACTTCTGGTCGATATGGCCGCGGATCTCGAAAAATCATTCTCCACGGAGACGCTGAACGCAGAACTTACGAAGGCGCGGCGTGCACTGTTCGAAGACCTCGGGATTATTTTCCCTGGCATTACCCTGCGCCTGAGCGATTCGCGGCCAGAAGAGAGTTACGCAATCATGGTTTCAGAGATACCGGTCTCTGAAGGCAGGCTACGGCCGCGTCACCTGCTGGTGCGCGAGGCGCCGGAAAACCTGACTGCGCTGTCGATTCCGTTCGAGACTGACAAGTCCTTCCTGCCAGGCATTCCGACGATCTGGACCGGACAGCAACTCAAGACCACCCTGAGCAATGCGGGCATACCCTTCCTCGAGCCGACATCGCTATTGTCTTATCACATAGCGCTCGTGCTCAAAAAGCATGCGGCAGAGTTCATCGGGATCCAGGAGACTCGCGCGGTCCTGACAGACATGGAAATACGCTTTCCTGAACTGGCGAAGGAAGTACAGCGCGTCATGCCAATCTACAAAATCGCCGAAATACTGCAACGGCTGGTCGGCGAAGGCATATCAGTCCGCAACCTGCGCGCGGTAATGGAGGCGCTGATCGAGTGGGGACAAAAGGAAAAAGATTCGGTGATGCTGACCGAGTATGTACGGGTTGCACTGAAGCGGCACATCAGCCACCGTCATTCGTTTGGCCAGAATCTGCTTCCCGCTTATCTGCTTGCGCCGGCTGTCGAGGACACGGTCCGCAGCGCAGTCAGGCAGACCTCTGGCGGCTCTTATCTCGCACTCGATCCGGGAACGTCGCGGCAGCTGCTGGAAAACATCAAGACTACCGTCGGGGATCTCGGTCGCTCGATGCACAAGCCGGTACTGCTGACATCGATGGATATTCGGCGATACATGCGCAAGCTGATCGAACAGGATCTGTACGAACTGCCGGTGCTGTCCTACCAGGAACTGACGCCCGAGGTCAATATCCAGCCGCTGGCTAGGGTCGAGCTATGAGGAGAGTACCGATAGATGAGTGCGGGATTGTGCGAGCCTGCGCGACCGCTCAGGCTTCGTCATCGACGGAGTGTGACTGGCCCATCGCTGCTTCGACCGAATCGAATTCTTCAATCAGCGAGAAAAAACCGCCGACAGAAAGCACGCTGCGCACCTGTTCGCCGACGCTGGTCAGTGCCGCGTTGCCTCCCAGTCCGTGCAGCCGCCGCAGCGACTTCAAAATCACCCGCAAGCCATCGCTGGAGATCCGTGTCAGTTCACTGCAGTCGAAAATAACCCGCTGGAGGCCGTCGTCCATTGCCTCGCTGAGCAATCCGTCCATCTCGTTGGCCATCTCAATGCTCAGCACACCTTGTGGACGAACGATGAAGGCATTTCCCCGCGACTCGGTTTGTAAGCTCATGATCGGCTGTAGAAATCATCGACCTTTGAATTGTAGCTATTGACCACGCAAAGTTCACTCGGGACTGATATGAAGATCGAACCGCATATTGAAAGCGTGCTGCCACAATTGGAACTGCGTGTACTGCACGGTCCGCAGTCAGGCAGTCGACTCGCACTCGCGCCCGGAGACTACCTGCTGGGCACCGATGACGAATGCGCGATCATACTTGCCGGCCCAAAGATGGAGGCCATGCATGCTCGCCTTCGGTTCGACGGAGACCGACCATCGATCGAGCCGGTGGACGGCGGCGTGCTCGATACCGATGGTAGTGCAATCACTCAGCCGCTTCCGCTTGCACTGGGCATGCCGATCGAACTGGGCGGGATATGGATAGCCATCGACGAAGTCGATGCGCCATGGCCGGATCTCGAAGCCATCATCCCGCGCCCTGGCACCCGGCCACCGGTCTCCGATGAGGACTCGGAAGAGAATGATGCGCGGGCATTCGGGGATAAAGCGCTGCCCACCGACCAAACCGATGCCCCTGTGATTCCTGTCGATGAACAGCAGCGGCGCCATGCTCGGCGGATGCTGGCAGGCTCGCTTACCTTGCTGCTGCTGGTTGCGCTGGCAGGCGTATCGGGTGCGATCCGGCTGCTGGGGCAGTCGGCGCAGGCGACCGCCAAAATCCAAGAAGAACCTGCGGCACTCGTCCAGCTGCGGGCGCGGCTGCAGGAAATTGCGCCCGGTCGTCAGATCAACGTCACCATGAGTGGGGGTGTGCATCACGAAGTCAGGGGCTACGTGCTCGACGAACCAATGGAGGCCATGGTGCGCGACGCGATCCGCAAGATTGCGCACACCCCGGCGGTTTATCTGGTGCTCGACAGCCAGTTGCTGGTGGCGGCACGCAAGGCGGCGCAGGGACTGCAGGACCCGGCACGGGCCCTGTTCAAAGTAAACGACGTGGTCAATGGCATCGCCAGCGTGAGCGGCACCGTCTCCTCGGTCGCGGTACGCGAGGAGGTTCTGGAAGCCCTGCGCAAGGGCGTGCCGGAATTGCGAGGCACCGAGGCAAGCATGCGTCTTGCTGCCGACCTTCCAGGCCTTCTGCAGGAAAAAATCGCTGTTGCTGGCCTCAGCCGACGGCTGCAGGTCGTCGATGACCAACCTGAATTCATCGTCCGCGGCACGCTGAGCGAAGAGGAGTTGCCGCGCTGGGAAGCACTGCTTGCGTCATTCAGCAGCGAGTTTGGCAAACTGCTGCCGATCCGCGCGACGATCATGCCGTTGAAGCGGCTGCTTCCAGTGAACGTGCAAACCGTCATCGGCGGACAAATGCCATTCGTGATCACCGACCGCGGCCAGCGCATCGGACCGGGTGGCGAGGCCGGCAACCACACGCTGTCCGCCATCGGTGACAAGGAAATCATTTTCAATGGCCGGCAACGGATACGGATACCGCGTTGAGTCACACATGACTGACACCGGGAGACCGCCGATGAGGACACCTAAATCCTGTTCACCCCCACCGCTGACCGATGCGATGGTCGCTTCGCTGGAGGACTATCTTCCCGGGGGCGCATGCGTGGGCAACGCCGCAGAAAGTACGGCGCTCGAAGCTCAGATACGCAATGCACTATTGCAGCTGGAAGAGAGGCTTGCTGCGAGCAGGCGCCAGCTGCAGTCGCCCGGGCAGTTCAAGGCCCTCGCAGCGGCGAGCGAGGCCGTTCAGAGCGGGCAGTCAATTTTGCAGTTGCTCGATGCCGGACGAGCGGTCAAAGCAGTTGCCTGACGATCCGGCGCTTCAGTTCAACTCTTTTACGGAGAGACCTCATGGCAAACACCGACACTGGCAGCACCCCCGCAGCCCCGGCGACGATCCAAGCGGCCGACACCAGCCTGCGGGCAATACATGGCGCATTGAGCCCGAAGATGACGGCCATGGAAAACTCGTTGAGAGAAGAGATAAACAAAGCCACCGATGGCGGCGACGTATCCCCGGTCGAGCTGCTCAGGCTGCAGTTCCTTGTCTCGAGCTACACGGTTTCCTCAACGGTGTTCTCGGCCCTCATCAAGGAGACCGGGGATGCGCTGAAGGGCGTAGCCGCAAAAATCAACTGAATTGATTCATCGCCGGCCACACCCTCGCAGCACGAGCGTCAGCCCAGCGACTCGAGCCGGATGCGGGCGACCTTTCCCGAGACCGTGGTCAGTGCCTCGATCGCTGCGATCGCGGTGTTGACCTGCTTTTCCTTGGTCTCGTGGGTCAGGATGATCAGGTCGGTCTGGGTCTCGCCCTCGCCCGCTTCCTTTTGCAGCATCGCGTCGATGGAGATCGAGGCATCGGCCAGGATGCGCGTGACTTCGGCCAGCACACCGGCCTTGTCAACCACGCGCATGCGCAGGTAGTAGCTGGTGGTGACCTCGGCCATCGGCAGGATCGGCGTATCCGCCATCTCGTTCGGCTGGAACGCGAGGTAAGGCACGCGGTGCTCCGGGTCAGCCGTTGCGAGGCGGGTGATGTCGACCAGGTCGGCAATCACTGCAGATGCGGTCGGCTCGGACCCGGCCCCCTTGCCGTAATACAGGGTCGCACCGACCGCATCGCCCTGCACCAGCACTGCATTCATTGCACATTCGACGTTCGCGATCAGGCGATTGGCCGGAATCAGCGTCGGATGCACGCGCAGCTCGATTCCTTCGGCCACACGGCGCGCGATGCCGAGCAGCTTGATCCGGTAGCCGAGTTGCTCCGCGTAGCGGATGTCCGTCGCCGACAACTTGGTGATGCCCTCGACATAGGCCTTGTCGAACTGGACCGGAACGCCGAAGGCGATTGCCGACATCAGCGTCGCCTTGTGGGCCGCGTCCACGCCCTCGATATCGAAGGTCGGATCCGCCTCGGCATAGCCGAGTGCCTGCGCCTGCTTGAGCACGACGTCGAAATCCAGCCCCTTGTCTCGCATCTCGGACAGGATGAAGTTGGTGGTGCCATTGATGATGCCGGCTATCCACTGGATGCGGTTTGCAGTCAGCCCCTCGCGCAGCGCCTTGATGATCGGAATGCCGCCGGCAACCGCAGCCTCGAATGCGACCATCACGCCCTTCTCCTGAGCGGCGCGGAAGATCTCGGTACCGTGCGTAGCAAGCAGTGCCTTGTTTGCGGTGACCACATGCTTGCCATTGGCAATCGCCTTCATGACCAGTTCGCGCGCAATGCCATAGCCGCCTATCAGCTCGACAACGATGTCGATCTCCGGATGATCAACCACCCGGTTCGCATCATTCACCACCTCGACCCCACCACCAGTGACGTGTTTCGCGCGTTCGATGTCGAGGTCGGCGACCATGACGATCTCAATACCGCGGCCGGCGCGGCGGCGAATCTCTTCCTGGTTACGCTTCAGGACGTTGAACGTGCCCGCACCTACGGTGCCGATGCCTAGCAGGCCTACTTTGATCGGTTTCATTTTCTGAGATTGATTCGGTGAGTCGGTCAGCGTGCGTGACGCCGGCGGTAGCCGTCGAGAAAGTGCGCGATACGGCCGATGGCCACCGTCAGGTCGTCGACGTTCGGCAGGAACACCACGCGGAAATGGTCAGTCGTGGGACAGTTGAAACCCGTGCCCTGTACGATCAGTACACGTTCCTCGGCCAGCAACTCATAGGCGAACTGCTGGTCGTCCTCGATCGGATACATGTGGGGATCCAGTTTCGGGAACATGTACAGCGCAGACTTCGGCTTCACACAGCTGACACCGGGTATGTCGGTCAGCAGTTTGTGGGCGAGATCGCGCTGATGCAGCAAGCGACCGCCGGGACCGATCAGGTCGTTGATGCTCTGGTAGCCGCCCAGTGCGGTCTGGATCGCAAACTGCCCGGGGACGTTCGCGCACAGCCGCATCGAGGCCAGCATATTCAGACCCTCGATGTAGTCCTTCGCATGCCGCTTCTCACCCGATACGATCATCCAGCCTGCACGATAGCCGCAGGAACGGTAGTTTTTCGACAGGCCATTCAGGGTGATGAACAGCACGTCATCTGCGAGCGAGGCCAGCGACGTGTGCTTGTTGCCGTCGTAGAGCACCTTGTCATAGATTTCGTCGGCAAAGATGATCAGCTGATGTTCTCGCGCCAGTTCGACGATCTGTTGGAGCAGTTCGACCGGGTAGAGTGCACCGGTCGGGTTGTTGGGGTTGATGACGACGATTGCGCGCGTGTTGGAATTGATCTTCTTGCGCATGTCCTCGATGTCGGGATACCAGTCTGCCTGTTCATCGCAGACATAGTGGACCGGCCGGCCGCCGGACAGGCTGACGGCGGCGGTCCAGAGCGGATAGTCGGGCGCAGGCACCAGCACTTCGTCGCCGGAATTCAGCAGCGCATTCATGCTCATGACGATCAGTTCGGATGCGCCGTTGCCAAGGTAAATGTCATCGATCGTCACGCCGGCGATCTTCTTTTCCTGGCAGTACTGCATGATTGCCTTGCGTGGCGCGAACATGCCTTTGGAGTCGGTATAACCAGCCGCATTGCCCATGTTGCGGATCATGTCCTGCACGATCTCGTCAGGCGCGTCGAAGCCGAACGGCGCAAGGTTGCCGATGTTCAGCTTGATGATCTTGTGGCCCTCTTCCTCCATTTGCCGTGCTTTTTCCAGCACAGGCCCGCGAATGTCGTAGCAGACATCGGCCAGTTTCTTGGATTTTTGAATGGTTTTCACTGCAAATTCCTGCGAATGACTGAACGAGCGGCACACGGGGGTGTTGCACCGCGAAAAAACGGTCATTTTGCCCCAAATCGGGCAGGTTGACCAATGAAGCCCCACATATCGGGCTAAAATGGCAAGCTTATGAAGCTCCATGCAACCTCGACCCAGCAATACCAGACCGTGACCGGCTATGAAGAGGGCTGGGTAGAGATCAATGCGGTTCGTTTCGAACACAGCCTGTTCGTGCTTCCAGAGGCGCCTCCGGTTCACTGGATGGTGAGCAATTTTGATTCGTTGCGGGACACTGATTTCGATCCGATCACGAAGTTCTCGCCCGACTTGCTGATACTGGGCACCGGCAAGCGCCAGCGCTTTGCGCCGTCGCGCCTGATCGCGCACCTGATCGCAAGGCGAATTGGCGTCGAGTGCATGGATAATCAGGCGGCATGCCGAACCTACAATATTCTGATGGCCGAAGGTCGCAAGGTCGCATTGGCGGTTATTTTGCCGGAACAACAAACAACGTCACTGGGAGATTAACGTGGGAGACCGACCGTCCATCCTGAACCTCGCCGTACCCGACTTCAGCGCCGACATGACCGGCGGAAAGCGCTTTCAGTTGGCTGATTATCGTGGCCGCACTTTGGTGCTGTATTTCTATCCGAAAGACAACACGCCCGGCTGCACCACGGAGGCTTTGCAGTTCCGGGATCTGTATCAGCGGTTCCGCGACGCCGGCGCAGAGATTATCGGCGTCAGTCGCGACAGTCTGCGTTCGCATGAAAATTTCAAGGAAAAGCTGGGCCTTCCCTTTGAACTGATTGCGGATCCGGAAGAAACTGTGTGCAATCTGTTCGACGTAATTGCCATGAAATCGATGTACGGAAAAAAAGTACGGGGTGTCGAGCGCTCGACATTCCTGATTGACGCTGAAGGCAAAATAGTGAAAGAATGGCGCGGAGTGAAAGTGCCGGGTCATGTAAATGAAATACTCGGACTGCTCGAGAGCCCTGACTGATTAATCCAAGTCATTGATTCTGAAAAAGTATTCGACCAACAGGCTGTTCAAGGAAAAGGCGTCACGCCTTTATCCTGAACGGCCTTTTGCTTTTTCCGGAGGTCATGCAGAGTGGCCTCATTCCTTCCTTTTCCATTTCTCCAGTTAGAGGATCCGATGCCCCTGCCGAAAATGCCTAATAAACCCGCAGCATTGCTCTCCCCGGTGGATTATCCCAAGGCAGAAAAAGGCAAGGCCATCAAACCGGCAATCGCGCTGGTGCCCAGCGGGCCGGAGGCGCGCGTCAAGAGTGAAGCGCCCGTCAGTACCAAGGCTCACGCACGCCGCCCGCGCAGCGAGACGCCCGTGAAGTCGCAGGCCAGCCGCGTCGCCGACCGGCGCGGGATCACCAAGCTGTTCGTCCTTGACACCAATGTGCTGATGCACGATCCCACCTCGCTGTTCCGCTTTGCGGAGCATGATGTCTACCTGCCGATGATCACCTTGGAGGAACTGGACAATCACAAGAAAGGCATGTCCGAGGTCGCGCGCAACGCACGGCAGGTATCACGATCGCTGGATGCACTCGTTGCCGATACGTCTGAAGACGCCATCGATGGCGGCATACTGCTGAACAAGTTGGGCAACAAGGATGCGAGCGGCCGGCTGTACTTCCAGACCCGGCTGTCCAATGCGACTCTCCCGCCGGGCCTCCCCGAAGGCAAGGCTGACAACCAGATACTCGGCGTGGTGCGCGCACTGCAGGCGCAGCATCCCGAGCGGCCTGTGGTGCTGGTGTCCAAAGACATCAACATGCGGATCAAGGCGCGCGCGCTCGGGCTGCCGGCCGAAGAATACTTCAACGACCATGTGCTTGAGGACACCGACCTGCTGTACTCCGGCATTCTGCAATTGCCGGATGATTTCTGGGTCAAGCACGGCAAGGGCATGGAGTCCTGGCAGGAAACCCGGCACGGCAACGGCACCACCTACTATCGTGTGACCGGGCCGATGGTGCCCGCCATGCTGATCAACCAGTTCGTATACAGCGAACCGAAGAACGGCGAGGCATCCTTCTACGGTCAGGTAGCGCAAATCAACGGCAAAACCGCGGTGCTGCGCACCCTGCGCGACTTCGGCCACCATCGTAATAATGTCTGGGGCATCACCGCTCGCAACCGCGAACAGAATTTCGCGCTGAATTTGCTGATGGATCCGGATTGCGACTTCGTGACCCTGCTCGGCCAGGCAGGTACCGGCAAGACGCTGCTCGCGCTGGCCGCCGGCCTGGCTCAGGTGCTCGAGACCAAGCAGTACAACGAGATCATCGTCACGCGCGTCACGGTACCTGTCGGCGAGGACATCGGCTTCCTGCCCGGCACGGAGGAAGAAAAAATGTCCCCCTGGATGGGCGCGTTTGATGACAACCTCGAAGTGCTGAACAAGTCCGATTCCGAGGCGGGCGAGTGGGGGCGGGCCGCGACCCAGGAACTGATCCGGTCGCGGATCAAAATCAAGTCGCTGAACTTCATGCGGGGCCGTACCTTCGTCAACAAATACCTGATCATCGACGAAGCCCAGAACCTGACGCCCAAACAGGTGAAGACCCTGGTAACGCGCGCCGGCCCGGGCACCAAGATCGTCTGCCTCGGCAACATCGCACAGATCGATACGCCTTACCTGACCGAAGGGTCAAGCGGCCTGACCTATGTCGTTGATCGCTTCAAGGGCTGGACCCACAGTGGCCATGTAACGCTGGCGCGCGGTGAACGCTCGAGGCTGGCGGACCACGCGAGCGACGTGTTGTAATCCAATAAGAAGGCCTGCCGAGTAGCAGGCCTTTTTCATCGAACACCGTCCGGCACATTTCAGAACAACTGCGTTCCAATCCACCATGCGATCGCCGCCATGAAGGCCGATGCCGGAATGGTAAAAATCCACGCCCAGACGATGTTGCCGGCCACGCCCCAGCGAACGGCAGACATCTTGCGCGCCGACCCGACGCCGACGATGGCGCCGGTGATTGTGTGAGTAGTCGATACCGGAATGCCGAGGCCGGTGGCGAGAAACAAGGTCATCGCGCCGCCCGTCTCGGCACAGAAACCACCGACCGGCTTGAGTTTGGTGATCTTCTGGCCCATGGTTTTCACGATGCGCCAGCCGCCAAACAAGGTGCCGAGACCGATTGCGGCATAGCAGCTGACGATTACCCACATCGGCGGTCGCGCTTCGCCGGCGGCCACCGCACCGGCAGAAATCAGCAGCATCCAGATGATGCCCATGGTCTTCTGCGCATCATTGCCGCCATGACCCAGGCTGTACATCGATGCGGAAAGCAGTTGCAAACGTCGGAACCATTTGTCTACCCGCTGTGGATGACTGCGCACATACAGCCAGGACACGATCAGCATCATCAGCGAGCCGAACACAAAGCCCAGTGTCGGCGACAGCACGATGAAGGAGATTGTCTTGAGCAGCCCGGAGGCAATCAGGGAATCGGTGCCTGACTTGGCCACCGCTGCACCCACCAGGCCGCCAATCAGCGCATGCGACGACGATGAAGGAATGCCGTAGTACCAGGTCACCAGATTCCATGCGATGGCACCCATCAGGGCGCCGAATACCACATAGTGATCGACGACCGCCGGATCGATCGTTCCCTTGCCGATCGTGGTGGCCACTTTCAGCTGAAATACCGCGATAGCGATGAAGTTGAAGAAAGCCGCCAGCGCAACTGCCTGGTGGGGCTTGAGCACACCGGTGGATACGACGGTAGCAATCGCATTCGCCGCATCATGAAAGCCGTTCATGAAGTCGAACAGCAATGCGAGGATCACCAGAAAAGCCAGTGTGTAGATGCTGATCTGCAGGGTCTGCATGAGTCGGATACGCTCTGGTGGCCTGACTCAGGCGTTCTCGACAATGATGCCTTCGACGATGTTCGCGACATCCTCGCAGCGATCCGTGACCGTCTCGAGAATTTCGTAGATCGCCTTCAGCTTAATCAGGTTGCGCACATCCGGCTCTTCGCGAAACAGTTTGGACATCGCTGCGCGCAACACGTGGTCAGCATCCGATTCCAGCTTGTCGATGTCCGAGCAAATGGCCAGTACCTCGCGCGCATGATTCATGTTATGCAGTAGCGAGACGGCCGCCAGCACCTTTTCGCAGCAAGCAAGGGACAGCTCGGCAAGGCGCTTGGCCTCGGGCGTGATCGCCTTGATGTCATACAGAGAGATCGTCTGCGCTGCATCCTCCATCAGGTCGAGAATGTCATCCATCCGGGTGATCAGCTTGTGGATGTCGTCGCGATCAAGCGGTGTGATGAATGTTTTGTGCAGCAGGTCAAGTGCAGCGTAAGTGATCTTGTCTGCATCCTTTTCGATTGATTCGATGGCATGCACGCGGTGCTCGAGGTCATCGAAGTTGGTCATCAATGCGACCATCTCCTTGCCGCCTTTCACGCACAACTCACCGTGCTGAATGAAAAGCTCGAAAAATTTTCCCTCGGTCGGCATCAATCTTCCGAACATGAGATAGCTCCTTACCTTTGGTGGGTATGTTTTTTTAGTTGGAGATACTTATTCGCCACTGCCGTAGACCGAGCCGGAACCGGTGTAGTTTTCGAAGCGGGTGAACTGGCCGAGGAAGGTCATCCGCACGCTGCCGATCGGCCCGTTACGCTGCTTGCCGATGATGACCTCGGCACTTCCCTTGTCAGGCGAATCGGGGTTGTAAACTTCGTCGCGGTAAATGAACAGGATCAGGTCGGCATCCTGTTCGATGGCGCCTGATTCACGCAGGTCGGACATCACGGGCCGCTTGTTCGGGCGCTGTTCCAGCGACCGGTTCAGCTGTGACAAGGCAATCACCGGGCAATTCAGTTCTTTCGCAAGGCCTTTCAGGTTACGCGAGATCTCCGAAATCTCGGTCGCACGATTTTCGCCGGGCGAGTTGGCCGACATCAGCTGCAGGTAGTCGACGATGATCAGGCCGAGGCGACCGCACTGCCGAGCCAGGCGGCGCGAGCGCGCGCGCAGCTCGATGGAACTCAGCGCAGGCGTCTCGTCGATGTAAATCTGCGCCTCGTTCATCTTCTGGATCGCATGGGTCAGGCGCGGCCAGTCCTCGTCGTTAAGCCGCCCGGTACGCAGCCGGTGCTGATCAAGCCGCCCCACGGAGCCCAGCATACGCATCGCCAATTGGGAACCGCCCATTTCCATCGAAAAGATCGCTACCGGCAGGCCGCTGTCGATCGCGACGTTCTCGCCGATATTCACCGAAAAAGCGGTCTTGCCCATCGACGGACGGCCGGCCACGATGATCAGGTCGCCGGGCTGCAGTCCGGACGTCATGCGATCAAGATCGATCATGCCGGTCGGCACCCCAGTGATATCGCTATTGGAATCCCGGTTGTACAGTTCATCGATCCGCTCGACCACCTGCGTCAGCAGAGGCTGAATGTCGATAAAACCGGAGGAGCCGCGTGCCCCCTCCTCCGCGATCGCAAAGATCTTGGACTCGGCCTCATCCAGCATCTGCTTGACCTCTTTCCCCTGCGGATTGAACGCAGCACCGGAAATTTCGTCGGCGACGGTAATCAGCTTTCTCAGGACACCACGATCGCGAACGATTTCGGCATAGCGCCGGATATTCGCCGCCGATGGCGTATTCTGCGCGAGCGCGTTCAGGTACGACAGGCCGCCGACCTCATCGGCCTTGCCAGCCGAGGTCAGCGACTCGAAGACTGTGATCACGTCAGCCGGTTTGGCCGCATTAATCAGCTTGACGATGTGCTGAAAGATGATGCGGTGGTCGAAACGGTAGAAGTCGTCGGCACTGACGAAATCCGCAATCCGATCATATGCAGAGTTGTCCAGCAGCAGACCGCCGAGCACGGACTGCTCAGCTTCAATGGAATGCGGGGGTATGCGCAGGGACTCGAGCTGCGGGTCGGACCGTTCGTTCATGGGGTTGGATTATACCTTTGGCCAGTAGGTAAACATTGCCTCGTCGACACTCGTCAGCCCCTGTTTTCACCAACTTGACGGATCAGCATTGCGCCTCGGCGCAACACAGGCCGCGCGAATCCGGCTTGCAAAAAAATGGCCGGGCAAGCCCGGCCATTTCATTGCAGCGTGCGACAGCAGTCAGCGCATCAGGCCTGCTCGCCAACCACCACCACGGTAATGTCCACCACCACGTCGGTGTGCAAAGCCACCGACAGCGGATGCTCGCCGGTCACCTTCAGCGGACCTTGCGGCATGCGGATTTGCGCCTTGTCGGCAGCAAAGCCCTGCTTGCCGAGTGCAGCCGCCACATCGTGGTTGGTCACCGAGCCGAACAGGCGGCCGTCAACGCCCGCTTTCTGGGCGATCTCGACACGCAGGCCGGACAGCTTTTCACCGACTGCCTGTGCAGCGGCCAGCTTCTCGGCTGCAGCCTTTTCCAGTTCGGCGCGCTTGGCTTCGAACTCGGCAATCGCTTCCTGAGTTGCGCGGCGGGCAATGCGGTTCGGGATCAGGTAGTTACGGCCGTAACCATCTTTCACGCGCACGACGTCACCCAGGTTGCCCAGGTTCGCCACTTTTTCCAACAGAATGACTTGCATGTTTTTCTCCAGGTATCTCGTAAATCAGAGACCAATCAGGCGTTGTGCAGATCGGTGTACGGCAGCAGCGCCAGATAGCGCGCGCGCTTGATGGCGGTATCGACCTGGCGCTGGTAATGCGCGCGGGTACCGGTCAGGCGTGCCGGGATGATCTTGCCGTTTTCCTGGACAAAATCCTTCAGCGTGTCCACATCCTTGTAGTCCACCTGCTCCACCTTGGCGACGGTGAAGCGGCAGAACTTCTTGCGCTTGAACAGCGGGTTTTGCTGCTTGCGCTTCTCTTTCAGTTTGCTCTTGTCGAATTTTTTGCCGAATGCCATTTTGCTGGCTCCTGAATCTAAGAAATTGTGTCGAAATCCGTGAGGTGCAATACCAGCGAGCGGCTGTTACGGGTCTTGCGGGCCATGAAGCCTCGAAACCTGTACGACTGCCCCATCTCAGCACATTCCAGCTTTTCCGCGACGGGTCCGGCGGCCACTGCTGCCATCTCGAACGCCACCTGCCGCGCAATGCCGGCTTCAACCTGCCCCGACGTGTGCATCAGTGTCGCTGCCACGATCGGAATGCCTGCCGGCGTGTATCGCTTTGCGTCACGCTCGGCTAAGGTCGCTATGCACTGAAAGCTGTTGTCACCTCGCTCAGTCAAGGGTGTGCCGCTCAGGCAGCAGGTGCCTCGGAACGGGCGGCCTTGGCCGCGTCTTCCTTCTGGACGCTCTTCATGATCGGCGAAGGCGCCGTCTCTGCCTTTTTCATGCGAACAGTGAGGTGACGAAGCACGGCGTCGTTGAACTTGAAGCCGGTCTCGATCTCGGCCAGCGTCTCGCCGTCGCACTCGATGTTCATGCAGACGTAGTGAGCCTTGGCGAGTTTCTGGATCATGTAGGCCATCTGGCGACGACCCCAGTCTTCAACGCGGTGCACCTTGCCGCCACGACCGGCGACCAAGCCCTTGTAGCGTTCGATCATTGCGGGCACCTGCTCGCTCTGATCCGGATGGACGATAAAAACGATTTCATAGTGACGCATTGTTTCTCCTTTTGGTCGGATTGCAGAATCGCCCACCCCGGCGTCAGGACGAGTGTGGGAAGAGGAAAGCCGGTGATGATAACTCGAATGTAGTGAAAACTCAATCTGCTCAAGGGTTTATCTGAAGGCGCCATGGATTTTTAGCTTTTTTGCGCTTGCTTTTCACGACAAAGCTGTATAAAAATACAGGCTGTTCATAAAAACAGCCCAAGCGCGAGCTGACCATGATCAAACTGACTGCCCGCCAGGAGCAAATCCTTGCCCTGATCCGCGATGCGATTGAAACCACCGGATTCCCTCCCACTCGGGCGGAAATCGCAAAGGAGCTTGGATTTCGCTCAGCCAACGCTGCAGAGGAACATCTGCAGGCACTGGCGCGCAAAGGCGCCATCGAGATCACGCCGGGTGCCTCGCGCGGCATCCGCCTGCTGGACCCCAGATCCGACCACGTTCGTCGACACCGCCTCGACCTCGGACAACTGGTGTTGCCTCACCCAGACCTCATGCAATTTTCACTGCCCCTGGTGGGTCGGGTGGCCGCCGGCTCGCCAATCCTGGCTGAAGAGCACATTTCGGCGACCTATACCGTCGATCCGTCACTCTTTACCGCCCGCCCTGACTTCCTGCTGAAGGTTCGCGGCATGTCGATGCGCGACGCCGGCATCCTTGATGGCGACCTGCTTGCAGTAAAAAAGTCGGACTCGGCGCGAGACGGTCAGATCGTCGTCGCCAGACTGGATGATGAAGTCACAGTCAAGCGGTTCCGCCGCAGCGGCGGCGCGATCGAACTGCTGCCGGAAAACCCGGAATTCGCGCCTATCCGCGTCGAGCCCGGGCGCCACGAATTCGCGCTCGAAGGTCTGGCGGTCGGGCTGTTGCGGGCCTGGGGCTGACCTACTTCCTGATCCGCTGGCGTCGCTCGATTAGCTGTGCTGCGATGCCGCGCAGAATATTTACCTCTTCCACCTCCAGTTGCGTCCGGGCGAACAGGCGCCGCAGTCGTGGCATCAGCTTTTTCGGGTTATCCGGATCCAGAAATTCAATTTCGACCAGTGCCTGTTCAAGGTGCGCGAACATGCGCTCGATCTGCTCGCTGCTGGCTGGCTCGCCGCGAAAGCCGATCCCGACCGGCATTCCAGACTCGCCCAACGCAGCCATTCGACACTCATAGGCCAGCACCTGCACCGCCTGCGACAGATTCAGCGATGAGTACGCGGGATTGGCAGGCAGGCTGACGAGCGCCGAGCACTTGCCAACCTGCTCATTGGACAAGCCGAATCGTTCATTACCAAATACCAGCGCAGCGCTCAATCCGCTGTCAGCAGCGATCTGCTGTGCCAATGGCCGCGGCTCGAACACGGGCGGGGAAAACTCGCGCAAGCGAGCAGACAGCGCCACACTGAAATTGCAGCCAGCCAGCGCCTCGTCCAGCGAGCCGACGATGCGTGCACGTTCAAGTACGTCGATGGCGCCGCTGGCCAGCGCGATCGCCTCGGCATCTTGCAGGACACCGGGATCGCGTGGGCTGACCAGCACCAGCTCGGAAAACCCCATGGTTTTCATGGCGCGCGCTGCAGAGCCGACATTGCCGGCACGGCTGGTCTCGACCAGCACGAAGCGCAGCCGGTCGAACAAAGGGGTGGGTGAAGTTGGCGGGTTCATTTAAAATAGTGGCCATCGCGGTCGCCGTTGCTGCTTCCGCATTGCTCATTTTCTCTGCTGCCGCATTCTAACGGAACCACCATGCATCCCATGATCAATACCGCGGTTAAAGCCGCGCGTCGTGCCGCTACGATCATCAACCGCGCTTCTTTCGACCTCGACCAGGTGCGCGTCTCGCGCAAGGGCCACAACGATTTCGTCAGCGAAGTCGACAAGGCTGCCGAACAGGCCATCATCGACGTGCTGCGCCAGGCCTACCCCGATCATGCGATTCTGGCCGAGGAATCCGGCGCGTCGGCTAACCTGCACGACGAGAACGAGAATGTCTGGATCATCGATCCACTGGACGGCACCACCAATTTCATCCACGGCTTCCCGCAATATGCGGTGTCGATTGCGCTTCAGCAGCGAGGCCAGATCACCCAGGCCGTGGTGTATGACCCGACCCGCAATGAACTGTTCACCGCCACTAAGGGTGCGGGCGCCTACCTGAACGACAAGCGCATTCGCGTGGCCAAGCGCGACAAACTTGCCGATGCCCTGATCGGCACGGGCTTTCCGTTCCGCGACATGGCCGGCCTCGACGAGTATCTGAAAATGTTCAAGGTCATGACCGAGAAGTCCGCCGGCCTGCGTCGCCCGGGTTCGGCCGCGCTTGACCTTGCCTATGTCGCTGCCGGGCGCCTCGATGGCTTCTTTGAAAAGCAACTGAATCCGTGGGATATGGCGGGCGGTGCGCTGCTGGTCAGCGAAGCAGGTGGCATTATTTCCGGCTTCAGCGGAGAACCAGACCACATGGAAACCGGCAATGTGATTGCCGGCTCGCCCAAGATCTTTGTGCAAATGCTTAATACCCTCGCGCCATTCGCCTGATCAAGCGGGGCGAGTCCACAACCTGCTATACTCCGGTTGCGGCAATTGTTCCAGTCTCCTTGCCGCCCCTCCTGATTCATCCCCTCGAACCCGTGACTGGCGCTGCTTGCGGCGGTTCGATCAATTTCTCATCTATGTCATTTGCTGAACTCGGCCTGGCCGAACCCATCGTGCGTGCCGTCACGGAAAGCGGCTACATCCAACCCACGCCCATTCAGGCACAAGCGATTCCCGCGGTGCTCAAAGGCGGAGACCTCCTGGCCGGCGCCCAGACCGGCACAGGCAAGACCGCAGGTTTCACGCTCCCAATGCTGCAGCTACTCGACGGCCACAAGCGTCCCGCGCCGCGCCATGCGCGCGCGCTGGTGCTCACGCCAACCCGCGAATTGGCGGCCCAGGTAGGCGACAGTGTGCGCAATTACGGGAAGTACCTGAAGCTGTCCTCCGAAGTAATCTTTGGCGGAGTGAACATCAACCCGCAGATCCAGAAGCTGGCGCGCGGCGTCGATATCCTCATCGCCACTCCCGGCCGGCTGCTCGACCTCATGCAGCAAAATGCGGTTGACCTGAAGTCGGTCGAGATCCTCGTACTCGACGAAGCAGACCGGATGCTCGACATGGGCTTCATCCGCGACATTCGCAAAGTGCTGGCCGCGCTGCCGCCAAAGCGCCAGAACCTGCTCTTCTCCGCCACCTTCGCTGACGAGATCAAGGCACTGGCAGACAGCCTGCTCGACAATCCTGCGATGATCGAGGTTGCCCGCCGCAATTCCACCGTCGAGATGATTGCCCAGAAAATTCATCCGGTGGATCGCGACAAGAAACACCTGTTGCTCACTCACCTGATCAAGGAACGCAACTGGTTCCAGGTCCTGGTGTTCACGCGCACCAAGCATGGCGCGAACAAGCTGGTCGAACAGTTGGGCAAGGCCGACATCAGCGCGCTAGCGATCCACGGCAACAAAAGTCAGGCTGCGCGCACGCGCGCGCTGGCCGAGTTCAAGAGCAGCAAGCTGCAGGTGCTGGTGGCAACCGATATCGCCGCACGCGGTATCGACATCGACCAGTTGCCGCACGTGGTCAACTACGATCTGCCGAATGTGCCGGAAGACTATGTGCACCGGATCGGCCGCACGGGTCGTGCAGGCGCCACCGGCGAAGCGGTGTCTCTGGTCTGCATCGATGAACATGGACTGCTGCGTGACATCGAGCGATTCATCAAGCGTGAGGTGCCGCGCGAGGTGATCGCCGGTTTCGAGCCGGACCCGACCGCCAAGCCGCAGCCGATCCAGCTGCGCAGCACCGAGCATCGCGGGCGCCAGCCCCAGCGCGGACAGCCGCGCCAGGGCGGCGGCGGGCAGCGTACTGCCCAAGCGGCCCCCGCCCGCCCTGCGCAGGCTCGCCAGCCACAGCAGGCCCAGCCGCGCCCGCAACAGGCGCAGCGAACGCAGCAGGCGCGGCCGGCCGACGCCCGACCCGTGCAGCGGGGCGGTGCGCTGTTGTCGCAACCTGCGGCGAACGCACAAAACAGCAAGCGCCGCAGCGGGGAACGCTGAGCCGGGACTGTGCCGGTCACGAGGCCGGCTGTGCTACATTTCGCATCACACTTGAAGAGGCCGGGCGCAAGCCCGGCTTCTTTCACTTCATCTTTCGGTTTCCATGAATTCACCAGAGCGGCTCAGCGCTGACAACCATACGCCGATGATGCGCCAGTACCTCGGCATCAAGTCCGAGCATCCGGACATGCTGGTGTTCTACCGGATGGGCGACTTCTACGAACTGTTCTTCGAAGATGCCGAAAAAGCGGCACGGCTGCTCGGCATTACCCTGACCCAGCGCGGCTCATCCAACGGCACGCCAATCAAAATGGCGGGCGTACCTTTCCACTCGGTAGACCAATACCTGGCCAAGCTGGTCAAGCTCGGCGAATCGGTGGCGATCTGTGAACAGGTCGGCGATCCGGCGACCAGCAAAGGCCCGGTCGAGCGCAAGGTCCAGCGTATCGTCACCCCCGGCACCCTGACCGAGTCGGAACTCTTGCCAGAGAAGTCCGATCGGCCGCTGCTTGCGATCTGCGTGCAGCGACAGCGAAAGGGCATCACGCTGGGGCTTGCATGGCTGTCGCTGGCGAGCGGCCAGCTGCGGGTGACAGAACTGGCAACTGACGAAGAGCGGCTGCCGATGCGGCTGCGACAAGATTTGGAGCGTATCGGGCCGGCAGAAGTACTGGTCGACAGCCACGGAGCCGACCTGCTGCTATCGCTGCCGGGCATCCGCCCTACGGTCGTCGCAGACTGGCATTTCGACATACCGGCAGCACAGAAGGCATTGCTCGAGCAGCTGGGTGCAGCCACGCTGGCCGGCTACGGCGCGTCCACGCTCGCGCCTGCGATCGGCGCAGCCGGCGCAATTCTGGTGTACGCACGGCATACGCAGGGCAAGCAGCTGCACCATGTCCGCAGCCTTCAGGTAGAACACGAAGACGAGTTCATCGGCCTTGATGCCGCGACCCGGCGCAACCTGGAACTGACCGAGCCGCTGCGCGGCGCCGAAGGCCAGTCGCCTACCCTGTTCTCGCTGCTTGATCATTGCCGTACCGCGATGGGCTCGCGCATGCTCAGGCACTGGCTGCACCATGCGCCGCGCGCGCAGTCTGTTGCACGTGCGCGCCACGCAGCGATCGAGTCGCTGATCGACACAAATGCTTTCGAAAGCTTGTCCTCCCTGCTATCCGGCGTGCCGGACATCGAGCGCATCGCCAGCCGGATCGCGCTGCTGTCGGCTCGACCACGCGACCTGTCAGGCCTGCGTGCCGGCTTGCGGCAACTGTCCGAGCTGCAAGCGGCCATGGCACCCGCGGACCCGATCGCGGGCGCAAGCTTGCTCGGGCAGATCCACGCAGCGCTGACCACCCCGACCGAATGTCTCGGGCTGCTGGAGCGCGCGATCGCCGCCGAGCCGGCGGCCATGGTGCGTGACGGTGGCGTCATCGCCCGCGGCTATGATGAGGAACTGGACGAACTGCGCGGCCTGTCCGAGAACGCCGGCCAGTTCCTGCTCGATCTCGAAGCGCGCGAACGCGAGCGCACTGGCATCGCCAATTTGCGCGTCGAATACAACAAGGTGCATGGCTTCTACATCGAGGTCACCAACGGCCAGGCGGCAAAAGTGCCCGAGGATTACCGCCGCCGCCAGACTCTGAAAAATGCCGAGCGCTACATCACGCCTGAGCTGAAGACCTTCGAGGACAAGGCACTGTCCGCGCAGGACCGAGCGCTGTCTCGGGAAAAGCTGCTTTACGAACAGCTGCTGCAGACGCTCGGCGCCCACATCGGCGAATTGCAGCGGGTCGCGCAGGCGGCTGCGCAAATCGATGTACTGACTTCGCTGGCCGCGCATGCCGTACGCCATCAATGGTGCAAGCCGGAACTCGTGGAAGAACCCGGCATCGACATCATCCAGGGACGGCATCCGGTAGTCGAGAACGCGATCGAGCGTTTCATCGCCAACGATTGCCGGCTGCACGCAGAGCGCAGGCTGCTGCTGATTACCGGCCCGAACATGGGCGGCAAATCGACCTATATGCGGCAGCTGGCACTGATCACGCTACTCGCCTATCTGGGCAGCTACGTGCCAGCCACCAGCGCGAGGCTCGGTCCGATCGACCGCATCTTTACCCGCATCGGTGCAGCCGATGATCTCGCCGCCGGCTACTCGACGTTCATGGTGGAGATGACCGAATCGGCGGCGATCCTGCATGGTGCCACCGAGCAGTCGCTGGTGCTGATGGATGAAGTCGGTCGAGGCACGTCCACCTTCGATGGCCTGGCGCTGGCGTGGGCCATAGCGACCCGGCTGTTGCTCGACAACCGGAGCTTCACGCTGTTCGCAACGCATTACTTCGAGCTGACGCAGCTGCCCCGGCAGCACCCGGGCTGCGCGAATGTGCACCTGTCGGCTGTCGAGCACAAGGACAGTATCGTGTTCCTGCACGCAGTACAGGACGGTCCGGCCTCGCAGAGCTACGGTCTGCAGGTGGCCCAGCTGGCCGGGGTCCCGCAGCAGGTAATCCGTGCCGCCCGCCGCCATCTGGCGATGCTGGAGGCACAGTCGGTCGCTGCGGGTGGCCAGCAGTTCGACCTGTTCGCAGCCTCGCCGGATTTGCACGAGGGCGTGACAGCAGACCCGGCGCCGCCTGCAGCGCCTGCGCTCGAAGCCCTGCAGGCAATTGACCCGGACCAGCTTTCGCCGCGCGAAGCCCTGGATGTCCTGTATCGCCTCAAGCAAATCGCATTGAACGGATCGGACGAAGACTGATGCGCGCGCTCACCCTGCTCTGGCTCTTGCTGTGCTGCTGGTCGGCGCAGGCACAGGCAGTCAGGATGGGCGTGCTGATGCATGTGATGGCCGCCGGCGCTGACGATGCGGCGCTTCGGGAAGCACTGGCAGAAGCTCATTCCTTTGACCCGGCATTCATCGTGGTCAATGGCCTGAAAGCCGGCCCCGAGCCTTGCCGTGACCAACTGTTCCGGCGACGCAAGGCGATTCTCGAAGCTGCCGAGTTGCCGGTTTTCCTGTCGATGGCCGGCAGTGATTGGCTTGGCTGCCGCGACCGGCGCGGACGCCCGGCCCATATGGTCTGGCTGAACTCTCTGCGCGAGCAGTTGTTCGGCAGCACCAGCTGGAACGGTTCGAAGCAGATTGCGTTAAAGCGCCAGTCAGCGATCCCGGCTTTTCGCAGTTATGCAGAAAACACGCGCTGGACCTGGAACAACATCTTGTTCGCCACCCTGCACCAGCCTGCTGAAAACAATCACTTCGTGGCAGCCGCCGGCAGCAACAGCGAGTTCGAGGACCGGCTCACCGCAAATCGCTACTGGCTGTCCCGGTTGCTTGCGGAGGCAAAATCTTCGCGAGCTCGGGCCGTCATCATCATCACGGACGGTGAAGTGCTGCCGGTTAGCGCGCGCGAGGGGCGGGAAAGGGATGGATTCCTGGAGATGCGCCGTGCGCTGAGGAGTTTCGCTGACAAGCTCCGCGTCCCGGTGTTGGTGCTGCAGGGGGCGAAGCTGCCGGTGGGACGCGAAGTGAGAAGCTCGGGCCGGCTGTTCCACGCAAGCTTGCCAGCCGGCGTGAACCTCGTGGACATTGACCTCGACGCCGAACTGCCGTTCGTAGTGACGGCCGCCCCGCGCCCGGCCCCGGGAAATCTGTAGCCCGGAGCGAACGGCCGGGCCGAAGAGCGGTTTACTGCAACTGGATCGAGCGGAACTCATCCCCTTCATCATCATCGCCATGATGGTGTCCGTGCGGGCCGTGCACATGGCCATGCGCGATTTCTTCGTTAGCGGCCTTGCGCACATTGACTACACTCAGCGCAAAGCGCAACGCCATCCCGGCAAGCGGATGGTTACCGTCGAGGACTACCTTGCCATCCGCGATATCAGTCACCGTGAACACGCGAGGCTCGGACTCCTGCTGCCCCTCCGGAGAGCCTTCGAACTGCATGCCGACGTCGAGCTCTTCGGGGAACAGTTCGCGAGGCTCGATTTTCACCAGGTCAGCATCGTATTCGCCAAACGCATCGTCTGGCTCGACCTGAATCGTCACTTCATATCCTGCCTGCTTGCCATCGAGCGCTTCCTCGATCTTGGGCAAGGTGTTCTGGTAACCGCCGTGCAGGTAAACCATGGGCTCGCTGCTCTCCTCGATCAGGTTGCCCTGCGCATCGGAAAGCTTGTAGTGCAGGGTCACGACCGTGTCCTTGGAAATGTTCATGCTGAGTCCTTTTCATTAGCCAAAACGCATTATAACCGCCGCCTTTTGCGGCTCCCAGTCATCAGGCGCATCGGTGCACTGCCGATATAATTCGGGGATGAAAAATCCCTCCGTACTGGGGACCTTGACGTCCCGCGAATTCCTGTCGACTTACTGGCAGAAGAAACCCCTGCTTATCCGGCGAGCCATTGCGGACTTCATTTCGCCGCTGGACCGGGAGGCACTGTTCGCGCTTGCTGCACGCAATGATGTCGAGTCCCGGCTGGTTACCAACTTTCGCCAGCAATGGAAGATGAAGCACGGCCCCATAAACTCGCTGCCATCGCTGTCGCGAAAAAACTGGACACTGCTGGTGCAGGGCGCGAATCTGCATGACGATCAGGCAGACGAATTGCTGAATCGGTTCCGTTTCATCCCGGATGCCCGCCTCGACGATCTGATGATCAGTTACGCGACAGACACCGGAGGCGTCGGCCCACATTTCGACTCCTACGATGTGTTTCTGCTTCAGGCACACGGGCAGCGGCGCTGGCGCATCGGAGCACAAGAAGACCTGTCTCTCGTTGACGGCCTGCCACTGAAGATCCTGCGGGACTTCGCACCCACTGAAGAGTTCGTGCTGAATCCCGGCGACATGCTTTATCTGCCGCCCCAGTATGCGCATGAAGGTGTCGCCGTTGGCGAGTGCATCACCTATTCAATCGGTTTTCGCGCGCCCTCGTGGCAGGAATTGGGCGAGGCCTTTCTGCACTTCATGGCAGACAATGTCGCCCTGCCGGGCCGCTACACTGACCCGGATCTGAAAACGGGTAAGCGTCCTGCGCAAATCCGCGACGATATGCTGCTCAGGGTAAGTGAGCAATTCGAACGACTGGCAAGCCGGCGTGACGACATCGAGATTTTCCTCGGCGAGTACCTGTCAGAACCGAAGCCCAGTGTCTGGTTCGACACTCCTTCTCGACCTGCAACCCTGGCCAAATTCGAAGCCTCCATAAATCGTCGGGGACTCCGGCTGCACCGCAAGAGCCGCATGCTGTACCGCGGCAAGTTCGTTTTCATCAATGGGGAATCATTCCAGCCCTCGGCATCCGACCGTCGGTTGCTGCAGGCTCTGGCAGACGAGAGATTTCTGGCTCCCGGGCAGCTGGTCTCGGCCTCGTCGGATTTGCGCGAGAGCCTCCACCAATGGTATCGGGACGGCTGGGTGACGACGAGCTAGGCAGCAGACAGGTCAGGCAGCCGCTGGCGACTCACACAGACTCGATCCGACGGCATCGTTACATTTTCTTTCAAGAAAACGCGTACAAACTCTGCGTAACGGATGGCAAGCGGCTTGCACGCTTTTCAAGAAGCCCAGTATAATTTCTGGTTAGGAAGTTTTGTCGATGCGGCAGTGCACCAGCAGTGTCAAGTCGAGAAAGCAACCTAACGATGTTCGATAACTACCGGTAGTTATTTCGCATAAACAAACGCGTCAATTCTCATACTCGACCTGAAGGATAATCATGAAAAAATCGCTGCTGATCGCTTCCCTGCTGGCTCTGGCTCTGGCTGCTTGCGGCAAGAAAGAAGAAGCTGCTGCACCGGCTGCCGAGGCACCGGCTGCCGAGGCTCCGGCTGCTGCACCGGCAGCTGAGGCGCCGGCTGCTGAAGCTCCGGCTGAAGCCCCGGCTGCTGAAGCTCCGGCCGCTGAAGAGAAGAAGTAATCTTCTCCAGCCCGCGAAAAGCCGCCCTAGGGCGGCTTTTTATTTGCCTGCCGTTTAGCGCTTTTCCAGGTATTCGCGTCAGCAGGCCAGCCAGTCAAAACCCTCTGCCTGATGGGCAATCACCGCATCGAGTTCGCCGCCAGTCACCGCATCGATTGCCTGCCGGACAAGCGCCGGGGAATTATTTTTTTGTGACAGGTGTGCGGCGACGAGCGTCCGCAGCTTCCGCTTGTCGATCGCGGACAATAAGCCTGCGGCCTGCCCATTGGACAAATGCCCGAGCGGACCGGAAATCCGCTCCCGCAGCCAGGGCGGGTATGGCGAGCGCGCCAGCATCTCGCTGTCATGATTAAACTCCAGCAGCAGCGCATCGCAGCCTGACAAGGCATCGATAAGGTAGGGCGTGGGCTGCCCGGCATCGGTCAGTACGCCCAATTTGCGGTCACCGTCTGATACGAGATATTGCAGAGGCTCACGCGCGTCGTGCGGTACGGTGTAAGGCGTCACCAGCAGGTCCCCGACCGCGAACGCTTCGCCGTCCCGACAGATGCGCAGATCTGCCCCGTACCACTTGTCTCTTGGCATCGCTTGAAGCGTGCCATGGCTCAGCCAGACCGGTATGCGATACCGGCGAGCCAGTTTGAACACCCCGCCGATGTGATCCGAATGCTCGTGAGTGACCGCGATGCCCGACAGGCGAGCCGGTTCGACCCCGAGGCGGTCTAGTCGCCGTTCCGTCTCACGCAAGCCGAAACCGCAATCGAGCATCAGATGGGTCGATGTCGTCCGCGAGCCGGCTGCAATCAGCAGCGCATTGCCCTCGCTGCCGCTGCCGAGGCTCGCGAACCTCATGAACGGGAGCACACCGGCCGGTGAGTCGGCCAGCCCCTTATCTGAGCTGCTCGCTGAGCAGCGTCAGGATGCGTGCCGCGCTCGCATCCTTGGCCGGCGCCCCCTGCTCGTCCAGCACGGCGACCCGGGTCAACTCGGCTGACGACTTGACCTGAATCTGGTAGCGGGCCGCCTGCTTTTTGTCATCCTTGGTGCCGAACAGACGGGAGAAGAAGCCGCCGCCCGACTTGTTCTTCGAGTCGCTGTCCTGATCGATATACCGGACGAAATAGAGGCCGCGTGCACGATCGCGGTCCTCAACGGTGAAGCCCACACGATCGAGCGCGAGGCCCACTCGGCGCCAAGCTCGGTCAAAACCTTCAGCAACAGCCACATAGCCTGCGCCGCCTTCTCTTTCCACGCGCGCGCGCTGCGGTTCGGCCTTCGCATCCTTCACAGCGGCCTTCGCCTCGGCGGCCGGCTTGCCGAGCGCCGCCATCAGGCGACTCAGGAATTCCGCTTCCAGTTCAGGATCAGACGGACGGCTGGTCCAGACGGTTGACTGGTTGATGACCTGGCTGGTCACCTTCTCCTCGGCACCACGATGACTGATGTAGATCTCGGTACCGCCGCTGCCAGTACGTTCCAGACGCGTGCGGAACTTGTCCCGCTCTCCGGTTGAATAAGCGGAGTCGAATACCTTGCCTATCGCATTTCGGATGAAGTCCTGCGGAATCTTCGCGCGATTCTCGGCCCAGTCCGTTTCCATGATGCCGGCCTCGCGATTCTCGAGGGCCAGCAGGAAGCCATTGTCCTGCCAGAACTCCCGGATCTTTGGCCACAGTACTTCAGGCGCCTGTTGCGACACCAGCCAGCGCTGCTTGCCATCCCGCTCGACCCTCAGCCCGCTCTCCACGTTGGCTGCCTGCGCAATCGCGCCGGTCGAAGCGGATTGCGCGGCCGGCGCAGCGGCGTTGCGCCTCGCGCTGTATTCGGAGGCTGTGGCAGTCCCGCGCAGGTTGTCGACGGAGTACCGGCTGTCGCCGCCCGGTGCGCTGAGGTCGGGTGGGACCTCAAGCTTGCTGCCGCGGCTGGCTTTGGCAGCGCTCTTGTAGTCGATCCTGTCGGGCTCCAGCATTTCGCTGACCGAGCTGCAGCCAGCCAGCACACCGGCAGCAGTCAGGAACAGCACTCGCAAGGCGAGACCGGGAGGCAGGGAATTCATTGGGTGGCGCATAGTGGAATCGTTATGAGTTCGGGGGCGGCCGGCATTAATTGAGCACACCGGATTCGCGCAGTGCGTTGCGCACAATGTCATGGCATGCAGGCGCCAACGGGACGAGCGGCAGGCGGATCCCGCCCTGTATCCGGCCCATCTGTGCCAGCGCCCACTTCACAGGCACCGGATTGGGTTCGACGAACAGTTTGTTGTGCAGAGGGATCAACTGGTCATTGATGGCGATTGCGTCGGCGATGCGCCCCTCCATCGCGGCCATACACAGTTCGTGCATCGCGCGCGGCGCGACGTTGGCTGTCACGGAGATGTTGCCGTGCCCGCCGCAGAACATCAGGGCCATCGCGGTCGGATCATCGCCGGAATAGATGGCAAACGACTTGGGCACGGCGCGCAGCAGTTCAGTAGCGCGACCCAGGTTGCCGGTCGCGTCTTTCACACCAACAATTCCGGGCACCGACGACAGCCTGACGATGGTGTCATTGCTCATGTCGGCCACCGTGCGGCCCGGCACGTTGTACAGGATCACCGGCAGGTCCACGGACTCGGCTATCTGCTTGAAGTGACGGAACATGCCCTCTTGGGTTGGGCGGTTGTAATAGGGAACGACTTGCAGCGACGCATCCGCGCCGACCTCTTTCGCATACCGGGTCAGTTCGATGGCTTCTGCTGTCGAATTGCCGCCGGTCCCCGCAATGACCGGAATCCGGCCCGCAACATGCTGCACGGCCACCTTGATGAGTTCGCAGTGCTCTTCCACCGACACGGTAGGTGATTCGCCAGTGGTTCCGACGATGACAACGGCATCAGTGCCCTCCTCGACATGCCAATCAAGCAGAGAGCGCAGGGCCGGAAGGTCAAGGCTGCCGTCCTCATGCATGGGGGTCACAATCGCAACAATGCTGCCCTTGATCATGGTTGTTTCGTCGAAAAAATCAAAACCGTGATTGTAGCGGAACGGCACCGCTGCAGGTCGGTTTCGGCTGGCTTCAGAGAGCGCAATCTTCCGGCTTCAGCACGGCACTCGCGCGACGCGCGCAAATGCGCTGCACCATTGCCGGCTTGGGATGGTCGATGTAGCCCTCTTCGAACGCGAGAACCCGAAACTCGGGAAAGCGCGCGGCCAGCGCGAGCAGCTCGCCGGGCATCAGCAGAAAGTCCGGATTCGACGGCTTGCCAAATTGGCTATTACCATCGGCGAAAGTTTCGTAAATCAGCGTGCCATTGGCGGCGATGCTGAGCATTAACGCTGGCAGCAGCGGGCGATGTAGGTAGTTGGTTACGATGACGCCGGCGTAGCGGTCAGGCCTCAACGGCCATGCTGGGTCAAGCTCTGCATGTTCGCGCTCAAGGTCGAAAAGCTGGGTGCAGATACGGTCGCTTGTGCAGGCCGCCAATGCCTCTGGGTTGCGGTCGACCGCGAGTACCGGATGTCCGAGGCTGGCGAACAGGCGCGCGTGGCGCCCGCCGCCGCTGGCAAGGTCGAGGACCGGCCCTTCCGGCACCAGCGATGCAAACCGGCGCACCCAGGCCGATGGGCTGTCCTGGATCATATGCGCAGACATCAGGTATACGACAGGCCCATCTCTTCGCGCACGTCGCGCATGGTCTCCTGCGCATATTTGCGTGCCTGGTCGCAGCCGTCGGCGACGATCGCCCGCACCAGCGACGGATCATCGATGTACTTCTGAGCGCGTTCGCGCATCGGCTCCTGCTCTTTCAGGATGCTGTCAATGACCGGCTGCTTGCACTCGATGCAGCCGATGCCCGCCGACTTGCAGCCTTTCACAACCCAGTCCTTTGTAGGCTGGTCGGAGTACACCTGATGGAACATCCAGACGGGGCACTTGTCCGGATCGCCCGGATCCGTGCGGCGCACGCGAGCCGGGTCAGTCGGCATTGTGCGCACCTTCCTGGTTACCGTATCGCGATCGTCGCGCAGGGCAATCGTATTGCCATAGCTCTTGGACATTTTCTGGCCATCGAGGCCGGGCAGGCGCGACGCTTCGGTCAGCAGCGCCTGCGGCTCGACGAGGATCAGTTTGCGGCTGCCCTCGAGATAGCCGAACAGGCGCTCGCGATCGATCATGGACAGGTTCTGCGCATCGTCCAGCATGGCTTTCGCCTGCTCAAGCGCATCTTCCTTGCCCTGCTCCTGGTATTCGGCACGCAGTTCGTTGTAGAGCTTCGCCCGCTTCGAACCCAGTTTCTTCACCGCCTCCTGAGCTCTCTGCTCGAAGTCCTTCTCGCGGCCGTACAGGTGATTGAAGCGCCGCGCCACCTCGCGCATCATTTCGATGTGCGGCACCTGGTCCTCGCCGACCGGCACCATGCTCGCTCGATAGATCAAGACGTCGGCTGCCTGCAGCAGGGGGTAACCGAGGAAGCCATAGGTGGCCAGATCGCGATCAGCCAGCTTCTCCTGCTGGTCCTTGTAGGTCGGTACCCGCTCCAGCCAGCCGAGCGGGGTCGACATCGACAGCAACAGGTGCAATTCCGCATGCTCGGGCACCCGCGACTGGATGAAGATGGTTGCCTGCGAGGGATCGATGCCGGCCGCCAGCCAGTCGATGACCATGTCCCAGGTGCTGGACTCGATGATCGACGGATCATCGTAGTGCGTGGTCAGTGCATGCCAGTCGGCGACAAAAAACAGGCACGGGTGCTCGGACTGCAGCTTGACCCAATTCTTCAGCGCGCCATGATAGTGGCCAAGATGCATGGCGCCGGTCGGACGCATGCCGGAGACAACACGATCGGGATACATGGGGATCTCAGGTCAGCAGAAATTTTAGAGGGGAAATCAGCACCGAAAGCAGCGCATTGGCCATCGCCACGACCGGAATCATCCAGTACTTCAGCAAGTTCAGCAGCGCCAGCGCGAGCACGATGAAAAAACCGTAAGGCTCCAGTCGGGCAAAGTTGAATGCCAGGCGGTTGGGCAGCAGGCTGGTCATGATACGCCCGCCATCCAGGGGGGGCAAAGGAAACAGGTTGAACGCGAACAGCATCAAATTGACGAGAACTCCCGCCTCGGCCACTTTGAGGAAGTAGGCCTCGCCGAAGTCAGCGCTGTACAAGATGAAGAAAAGGATCATCCACGCCAGTGCCATGACCAGGTTGGCGGCAGGACCGGCCAGCGCGACCCACAACATGTCTTTTTTCGGCTGTCGAAGCCGGGAGAAGTCGACCGGTACCGGCTTTGCATAGCCGAACAGGAAGGGGCTGCTGAGCAGGGCCAGCGCCAGCGGGATGGCGACGGTACCTATCGGGTCGATGTGCTTGACCGGGTTCAGGCTCATCCGACCTGCCGCGTAGGCAGTCAGGTCACCAAAATAACGGGCCGCGTAGGCATGCGCGGCTTCATGCAGGGTGATGGCGAAAACGATGGGCAGTGCATATACCGCAATCGTCTGGATGATATCGTTCATTGCCGCGATTTTATCAGAGCAGTGTGCGATGCCTGTCACGCAAACATCGCAACATCGCCCCGGCCCTCGCGAAGCACGGCCGGCACATCGCCGGTCAGGTCGATGACGGACGTAGGGAGCAAACTGCAAGCCCCGCCATCGATCACAAGTTCCAACTGCTTCTGCAGCGCCTCCCTGATCTCGTCAGGATCGTTGAGAGGCAAGTCGTCCCCCGGAAGGATCAGCGTCGTGCCAAGCAGCGGCTGGCCCAGCTCGGCCAGCAAGGCTTGCGCGATCGCATGCTCGGGCACACGCAAGCCGATCGTCTTGCGAGACGGATGGGACAGGCGGCGCGGCACTTCGCGGGTGGCCTCGAGAATGAAGGTATAGGGTCCCGGCGTGACCGCCTTCAGCAGGCGGTACTGGCGATTGTCCACCCGCGCATAGGTGGCGATCTCGGACAGGTCCCGGCACAGCAGGGTCAGGTGATGCTTGTCGTCGACCCCGCGGATGCGGCGCAGCCGGTCGACTGCCCCCTTGTCGTCAAGATGGCAGACCAGCGCGTAGCTGGAGTCGGTTGGCAGCGCCACGATGCCACCACCGTCAATCATTTGCGCCGCCTGCCGTACAAGTCTTGGCTGCGGGTTCTCGGGATGAATCTGAAAAAATTGGGTCATAAAAAAATGAAGCGACAGCCATCAGGGCTGTCGCTTCCGCGAGTTGAATGAACAGCCGTAATCAACCGCGCTGCAGGGCCGCGATCCGCTGCTCGATCGGCGGATGGCTGGAAAACAGCTCGAAGAAGCCGCGCGAATGATTGATGCCCAGCGTGGCCACGTTCTGCGGCAACGCAGCCTCATGCATGCTGCCCAGCCGGTGGAGCGCATTGATCATCGGCTGGCGGTTGCCCAGCAGTTGCGCGGAGCCGGCATCGGCGCGGAATTCGCGCTGGCGCGAGAACCAGGCGACGATCATCGAGGCCAGCAGGCCGAAAACGATTTGGCAGACGATCACGGTCACCATGTAGCCAACCCCGCCGGTGGATTCGCCGTTGCGCGACAGCGCACGGTCGACCAGATAGCCGACCACACGCGACAGGAAGACCACGAAAGTATTCGTCACGCCCTGAATCAGGGTCATAGTCACCATATCGCCGTTGGCAATATGGGCGACTTCATGACCAAGCACCGCCTCGACCTCGTCGCGGGTCATGTTCATCAGAAGGCCGGTCGAGACGGCGACCAGTGCCTCGTTTTTGAAAGCGCCAGTGGCAAATGCATTCGGCTCACCGTCATAGACCGCCACCTCGGGCATCGCAATGCCGGCGCGCTGGGACAGCCGGCCAACGGTGTCGAGCAGCCATTGCTCGGTGGAGTTTTGCGGATGGGTAATCACACGCGCGCCAGTTGACCACTTGGCCATCGGCTTGCTGATCAGCAGAGAAATGATGGCGCCGGTGAAGCCCACCACCAGCGAGAAGACCAGCAACATGCCGACGTTCAGACCTTGGGAGGTCAGGAAGCGATCCACCCCCAGCACGGACAACACGATCGACAACACCGCAATGACAGCGATGTTGGTCAGCATAAACAGCACGATTCTTTTCATTTGGTCGCCCTGAAGAAACAAATTGGATAAGCAGCAATTATCCACAAGCAGCCTCGTATCTGGAGACGAAAGGCTGGAAATTCAACTTAGAAAAAAACGAAGTTTTTCAATCGGCGGCTTAGAAAAAGCCTCAATTTTGTCACCAGTCATGCCAGACCGGCGTCACGCCGGCCGGCAGAGGCGGCAGCGTGCCCAGGTCAACGCGCGATTCAGACGGACCGTGAAAGTCGGAGCCCCGGGACGCGAGCAACCCGGACGCTCGCGCGATGCGGGCGAAGTCATCATACTGGTCGGGGGTGTGGCTGCCTGTGACCACCTCGATACCTTCGCCACCCAACTCACGAAAGCTGTCGACGAGCGCTCCCATTCGCATCGCGTCGAAGCCGTAGCGGCCCGGATGGGCAATCACGGCGCGCCCTCCGGACGCGCGGATCCAGGTGACCGCCTGCTCGAGCGTGGCCCACCGGTGCGGCACATAACCGGGCTTGCCCTCGACCAGAAAATCCCTGAATACCTCGGCCACGCTCGGACGCACGCCGGACTCGACCAGGAATCGGGCAAAGTGGGTGCGGCCCAGCATGTCAGGGTTTCCTGCATGCTTCAGAGCACCCTCGAACGCCCCGGGGATACCGGCCTGTTCGAGCTCGGCGGCCATTTCCATACCGCGTCGAACGCGCCCGCCGCGCACTGACTCCAGTCCACCAACCAGCGCCGGATGGCACTCGTCAATGCCCAGCCCTACGATATGTACAGTCTTGCCAGCCCATGTAATTGAAATCTCGACGCCAGCCACGAAGCGCAGCCCGACCTCTGTCGCCGCCTGCCGTGCAGCCGGAATGCCGCCAATTTCGTCGTGGTCGGTCAGCGCCCAGAGTTCGACACCATTTGCCTTTGCGCGCACCGCCACTTCGGCAGGCGACAGCACGCCGTCCGACACATTGGAATGGCAGTGCAGATCGGCGTTCAGCATGGAATATCGGAGGTCTGGCGAATGAGCGAAGCCTGATTTTACCGCTGCAGCCGAGGGCTTGCCGCAGTGCGCGATGTTCAGCGCAGGAAATCCTCGATTAGCGCAGCCACCATCGCAGGCTGATCGTGGTGCAGCATGTGACCCGCATCCTTCACCCGTGCCGCCCTGACGTCGGCAATGGATCGCATGCGGCGATCGATCTCGGCCCGCGCTGCCGCCCTGCCCCCCATCCAGCGCCAGACATCGGTGTCGTCGGCTTCAACCCAGAGCACCGGCGCAATAATGCGCGCCCAGCATTCACATACTTCATCCGTGCGGTACAACTGCGCGCTGGTGATCTTGTGCGCTGGATCGCCGAGGATCTCCCATTGGCCGGCCGCATTCGGGGCCGCCCAGTGCCCTGCAAGAAAGTCGGCACGCTCGGGAGTCAATCGCGGATTTGTCTTTCGAAGGCGGGCCGCGACGGCGTTCCGGTCAGGGTAGCTGCGCATGGAAGGCGGATTGCGCAATTCGTCCAGCCATTGCGCATAGCGTTCCGGCGCTTGCGACGGCGTTGTGGTCGCGAGGCCGAAGCCTTCAAGATTGACCAGTTTCGCCACCCGCTGCGGACGAATGCCCGCATACATCGTCGCGACATTTCCTCCCATGCTGTGCCCGACGAGATTTACCGGCACATCGCCCGCGTAGTGGTCGAGCAGCGCCTCGAGGTCACCCAGATAGTCCGGAAACCAGTAGCAGTCGGCGGACGTGCGCTGGGTCAGGCCAAAACCCCGCCAGTCCGGCGCAATGACATGCCAGTCATTGCGCAGGTGATCGATGACGAATTGAAAGGAGGCAGACACATCCATCCAGCCATGCAGCATGATCACGAGCGGCGCCCCCTCATCGCCCCAGCGGCGCACATGGGTGCGCAGTCCGCGCAGCTGCAAAAAATCGGAGCGAGAAGGTTTCAAGGGCGTGGGCATCGTTGGCGAGAGTTTCGGAATTGCCATCCACGTGGCATGGGAGTTAGCATCGTCGCGCGAAAAATTATAAGGGAGACACCCTGATGCAAAGCCCGAACCGACCCCGCCGTCAAGCTCCGCGCCAATCTAGCGAGCCACAAGATCACTACAGCAGCCTGTACGGCGAGTTTCGCTGGGCGCTGCCGGAAGACTTCAATATTGCCGAGCTCTGCTGCCGCCGCTGGGCATCGGATCCGGACCGCATTGCCATCTTGTTTGATGACGAGGCCGGTGGTGATCGCGCAGTGACCTATGCGCAACTGCAGCGCGATGCGAACCGGCTATCCAACCTGCTGTGCTCGTTGGGCGTGGTCCGCGGCGCACGGGTCGCGATCGTGCTGCCTCAGCGGCCGGAAGTGGCTGTCGCCCACATCGCGTGTCAGCAACTGGGCGCGATCGCCATGCCAATGTCGGTGCTGTTCGGGCCAGAGGCACTGGCTTACCGGTTGCAAGACAGCGGCGCATCGGCGCTGATCGTCGACAGCTCAGCACTGACGAATGTCGACGCTGTGCGAAACGACTGTCCCTCCCTGAAACACCTGATCGCCATCGATGCGGGTCGCGATGACGTAATCGACTGGCATGCGGGACTCTTGGCCGCCACCGATGCGTTCACGCCAGTGAAAACCCGCGCTGCCGATCCGGCGATCCTGATCTACACCAGCGGCACCACGGGCTCGCCAAAGGGGGCGCTCATCCCACAAAGCGCACTGCTCGGTAACCTGCCGGGCTTCGTCGCCTCGCAAAACTGGTTTCCCCGATCAAAGGACGTCTTCTGGTCGCCCGCCGACTGGGCCTGGACGGGCGGGCTGATGGATGCGTTGCTGCCGACGCTGTACTTCGGCCATCCGATCGTTGCGAGCCGCACCCGCTTCTCAGCTGAGCAGGCATTCCGTCTGATGGAGAAATACCGGGTGACCAATACTTTCCTGTTCCCGACCGCGCTGAAAATGATGATGAAGGCGGTGCCCGAGCCGCGTCGTCGCTACCGGCTTGAACTGCGGGCGATCATGAGCGCCGGCGAGGCGGTCGGGGACGCGGTGTTCGACTGGACACGCTCGGCGCTGGGCGTCACGGTCAACGAAATGTTCGGCCAGACCGAGGCCAATTACCTGGTCGGAAATTGCGCGGACTACTGGCCGGCCCGTCCGGGAAGCATGGGCCGTCCGTATCCGGGCCATCGTGTTGCCGTGCTTGGCGAGGATGGGAATCCGGTCGCCCCCGGAGAAATCGGCGAAGTCGCTCTGCACCGAACCGACATCCACGGCCATCCGGACCCCGTGATCTTTGCCGGCTACTGGAACCGTCCCGACGCCACACGAGACAAGTACCGCGGCGACTGGCTGATGACCGGTGACCTCGCGGAAATGGATCAGGACGGCTATCTCTGGTACCGCGGCCGCGCCGACGATATGTTCAAGGCGGCAGGCTATCGGATCGGCCCATCGGAAATAGAGAACTGCCTGGTCCGGCATCCGGCAGTGGCAAATGCAGCCGTTGTGCCCAAGCCCGATGCCGAGCGAGGCAATCTGGTGAAGGCTTATGTCGTGCGGGTGGAAGGAACGCCGCGTGGCGAACAAGAGGATCGCCGGTTGATCGAAACGCTGCAGCAGCATGTACGCGGCCAACTCGCGCCGTACGAGTATCCGAAAGAGATCGAGTTCGTTGACGCGCTGCCCATGACGACCACCGGCAAGGTGCAGCGGCGTATTTTGCGACTGCAGGAAGAGGAGCGCGCGAGACTGCGGGTGGCCTGAAGTCGACCCTGGCTCACTCGACCAGCTTGTTGAGACGGTCCGGATTGAACTTGTCGAGGCCTGGTACTGCCTCGACCGCAATGCCCGCCGATTTGAGTGCCTCGACAATCTTCACCAGCTGGAGCTCCTGGCTGGCGGCATTGTCGATGAGCCCGTGCAGGGCTTTTGACAGCGGGTCGTCGCCGTTCGGGGTCAGGCCGTAGGCAGCAAACATGCGGGCGGCGGTCTCGTCACGCGCACTCTGGTTATCCTTCTCGATCACGCGGGCAGGATTGCCGACCGCCGTGGCGCCAGGCGGCACCGCCTTGACCACCACCGCATTCGAGCCCACCTTCGCGCCCTCGCCGACCGTGAACGAGCCCAGGACTTTGGCTCCGGCACCGATGATGGCGCCGCGCTCAAGTGTCGGATGGCGCTTGCTTCCCTTGGTCAGCGACGTGCCGCCGAGCGTCACGCCCTGGTAAATGGTGCAGTCATCGCCGACCTCGGCCGTCTCGCCGATCACCACGCCGAAGCCATGGTCGATGAACACGCGCCGCCCGATGGTTGCACCCGGGTGAATCTCGATGCCGGTCAGGCCGCGCGACACGTGGGAAACGAAGCGCCCCAGCCATTTGAAGCCGCGCCGCCAGCAGGCGTTCGCGCAACGATGCATGATGATCGCATGCAGCCCCGGGTAGCAGGTCAGCACCTCCCAGCGGCTGCGCGCCGCGGGGTCGCGTTCCATGATGCTGGTGATGTCTTCATTGATGCGGGTGAACATGGGAAAAGCTCCGGGCTCCGTGGCCTGATTATATTTTTTATGGGGCAGTTGCAGCGTCAGGCGGACGTCGATCTGATGCGCTGGCGACGCGCTTCATACAGGCAGATGCCTGACGCGACTGACACGTTCAGGCTTTCGACCGAGCCCAGCATTGGCAGGCTGACCAGCCTGTCGCAGTTTTCGCGGGTCAGGCGGCGCATGCCCTCGCCCTCCGAACCCATCACGAATGCGGCCCCGCCAGTGTAATCAACGTCATAGAGCGTCTGCTCCGCATCCTCGGCCGTGCCGGTCAGCCATACGTCGCGCTCCTGCAGCTCGCGCATCGCCCGGGCTAGGTTAGTGACGGTGATGTAAGGCACGGTGTCGGCTGCGCCGCTGGCCACTTTGGCCGCCGTCGCGTTCAGGCCTACTGCCCTGTCCTTGGGCGCGATGACTGCGTGCGCGCCGGCGCCGTCAGCCACCCGCAGGCAGGCGCCCAGGTTGTGGGGATCGGTCACGCCATCGAGCAACAGCAGCAAGGGGGGGCCCTGAACCGCATCCAGCAACTCGGCCAGATTGCGCGCCAGCGAGAGCTCGCCTGCCCTTGCCACAACACCCTGGTGGCGACGCGTACCCACCATGGCATCGAGTCGCTGGTCATCGGCCTGAATGATACGGACATTGGCCCCCTTCGCAGCGCGCAGCAGGTCTCCCATGCGGCGGTCGTGGCGCGAGGCATCCACGTAAATTTCTTCCACCGATGCCGCGTCATGCCGCAGGCGCGCGGTAACCGCATGGAAGCCAAAGATGAGTTTCGATTTCATTCGAGTACGAATTGCGCTTGGCTGCGCGTCATGGATAGAAGGCTTATTTGCGTTTCCGGCGTGCGCTGGCAGCTTTAGCCGCCTTGCGCGCCTTCACGCCCGGCGGCTTGGCCGGCGCTGCTTTCTTGCTACTGGCCTTCGCCGTCTTTTTCGCGCCGAACAGGCCGTTGCGTGCGTGCTCGGCGTCGGCGCGGCGCGACTCTTTCTTGAGCTGCGTATGGATATCCGGCTGGTGCACCAGCCGAAGGTCGATGCGGCGCGCGTCGAGATCGACCCTGCTGACCTGCACCGTCACTCGGTCAGTCAGCTGATACCGTATGCCAGTGCGTTCGCCGCGCAATTCATGCCGGGCCTCGTCGTACTGAAAATAATCCGCGCCAAGATCGGTGACATGCACCATGCCCTCGATGTACAGCGCATCCAGCTGAACGAAGATGCCGAACGAGGCCACGCCGGCAATCGTGCCGGTAAACTCCTCGCCCAGCTTGTCTCGCACGAAATAGCATTTCAGCCAGGCCTCGACATCGCGCGAAGCCTCGTCCGCTCGTCGCTCGTTGGCAGAACAGTGAATGCCAAGCGCTTCCCAGATCGCGAGATCTCCCTCAGCGCGCTTCTTGCCGGCCGCCCTGTCTTTCGCCTGCATTTTGCGGGCTGCCGGCGACAGGCTGGTGTTGAGCGACTCGGTCGCAATGCCTTTCGGGTGGTACTGCTTGCCCTGCAGGATGGCCTTGATCACCCGGTGCGTAAGCAAGTCCGGATAGCGGCGAATCGGGCTGGTGAAGTGTGCATATGCGTCATACGACAAGCCGAAATGCCCGATGTTGTCCGGACTGTACACGGCTTGCTGCATCGACCTGAGCAGCATGGTCTGCAGCAGCACTGCATCGGGACGGCCCTTGATCTTTTCCATCAGTGCCGCGTAATCGGAAGCCGACGGCGTCGTGCCGCCGCCAAGCGACAGCCCGAGCTGCTTCAGGAAAGTGCGAAGCTGGTTCAGCTTTTCCTCAGTGGGGCCAGCATGGATCCGGTACACGCCCGGGTGCTTGTGGCGCTCCATGAAGTCGGCTGCGCATACATTGGCGGCCAGCATGCACTCTTCGATCAGCCGATGCGCGTCGTTCCGGGTGCGCGGCAGGATCTGTTCGATCTTGCCGGCGGCATTGCAGACGATGTAGGTCTCGGTGGTGTCGAAGTCCATTGCACCGCGCTCCTTGCGCGAGGCAAGCAGGACCTGGAACAACTCGTACAAATGCTGCAGGTGAGGCAGCAGTCCGATTCGGCGCTGCGCCTCCGGCCCGCGGGTATTCGCCAGAACAGCGGCCACTTCGGTGTAGGTGAGGCGAGCCGCTGAATGGATCACGGCCGGGTAGAACTGGTACCCATGGATCGCACCCTTTGCGGTAATGACCGCATCGCAGACCAGGGTGAGTCTGTCCACGTCGGGATTCAGCGAGCAAAGGCCATTCGACAGCTTCTCCGGCAGCATGGGTATCACGCGGCGCGGGAAGTACACGGAGGTGCTGCGTTCCAGCGCGTCGACATCGAGCGCATCGCCCGGCTTCACGTAATGGCTGACGTCTGCGATGGCGACGATCAGCCGGTAGCCTTTGCTCCGTCCAATCTTGACCGGCTCGCAATACACTGCATCATCAAAGTCGCGCGCATCCTCTCCATCGATGGTCACGAGCGGCACATCGCGCAGGTCGACACGGTCGGCAAGATCTGCCGGCCTGACTTCCGATGGCAGTTTCGCGGCCAGCTTGCATGCAGCATCAGAGAACTCGTGCGGCACGCCGTACTTGCGTACGGCAATCTCTATTTCCATGCCGGGGTCGTCAATATCCCCAAGCACCTCTGCAATCACGCCCATGGGCTGCGAATAGCGCGACGGTTGCTCCGTCAGCTCCACGCTCACCACTTGCCCGGGCTTCGCCTTGCCAGGGGAGGCAGAGAGCAGCACGTCCTGGCTGATCCGCTTGTCTTCGGGAATGACCAGCCACACGCCATTCTCATGCGCCAGCCGGCCGATGACATGCGTGTTGGCGCGCTGGATGACCTCGACGATCGAGCCCTCGGGCCGACCGCGGCGGTCAATACCGGTGATGCGTACCTGAACGCGATCACCATGCAGCACTTTTTGCATCTCCTTCTCGGGAAGGAAGATGTCCTCGCCTTCGTCCGGTATCAGGAAGCCATAGCCATCGCGATGCGCAGACACGCGTCCTTCGATGAAGCTCGTGCTATTGGCGAGTTGTATGCGTCCCTTGCGGTCAGGCTTGACCTGCCCGTCCCGCTCCATCGCAGCAAGGCGCCGAACGAGACCATCGATTTCGGCATCCTTTACCGACAGGGCCGAAGCGATTGAGGCGAGGGTCTGCGGCTCGGACGATGTGCGCAGGATGCCGAGGATTTCCTCCCGGCTGGGGATACTGTATGGGTACTGGCTCAAAAGATGCGGCTCGGGATTGGGGAATAAACAACGCTAGTGTAACGGACAGGCGACGCACTTGCCCGTAATCTCGAGAGCGCCCGCGAAAAAACTTTCGAAAGATCTTTGACATTTTTTGCCAAGCCTCTATAATCTCGTCTTCTTCAAGCCCACGTGGCGGAATTGGTAGACGCGCATGGTTCAGGTCCATGTGCCGCAAGGTGTGGGGGTTCGAGTCCCTCCGTGGGCACCAAGCTTGAATGAAAGCCCGGATGACGAAAGTCATCCGGGCTTTTTCTTTGGCGGGAATGACAACCGAGTCGGCGCAAGCCGTCTCAGATCGAGGGACCGAACGATTCAGTTGCCCCCTCGTCGGGCGATATGGCCTCAGGTATGGCGACCCGCTCCACCTCCTCGTAGGTGAAAGCCGCGCGTTCATAGCGCGCTTCGTTGCCGACAAAATACTTGACGTGAACCTCGTTGCTAGCGACCGTCCAGCATCCCCAGAGCGTGATCGTTTCCTCGGGCGCCTCCGGGTCGAGCGGTCGAGTCAGGTAAGCCACTCGCTCCGTTCCGCAGCCATCCAGTTTTTCTGCAGTCAGCACGATCTGCCCAAGATCACCATCATCCGCCACCATCGCGGGGTCGGCATGCGCAGCGACGGCAACGCCCAGTAAGCCCAATGCCAGCCAGAATCTCATGTCGACTCTCCCAGGTAAGCCATACAGTCTCTCAATGGACTACCGCGCCCCGCATCGGTTGCGAACAATTTGCCTGCTTAATCCGAACTCAAACAACTATTGATCTGACACGACCGCACGCCTGAAAAAACATCGGGGCGCCGAAGCGCCCCGCAGGAATCACGCCTTCAGCTTGTCGGGCGTCATGTCATCGTAGACTTCGAAGGGCTGATGGATCCAGGGATTGTCGGGCAGATATTCAACGTAGTAGTCCGGCTGTGTGACTGAGCAGGCCTTGTACCAGATGACTGCAGTACGGACCTCGGTCACCGCAGGGAACCGCGTTTTCAGATGCGCTTGCACCTGCCCCAGCGTCACACCAGAATCGACCAGGTCGTCAATGAGCAAGATGTGGCCTGCGAGCGGACCAGCAGTTGACGTGATGCCCTGGGCAATGTCGAGTTCTCCGCGCAAAGTGCCGGCAGCTTCACGATAGGAACTGGTGGACAGGATGGCGAGAGGCACTTTGAACAGGCGCGAAAACACATCGCCGACCCGCAGGCCCCCACGGGCAAGACATAGCGCCTGATCGAACTGGTAACCTGCCTCATGGACTATGCGGGCAAGACGCTCGATCGACTGGTGATACGTCTCCCAGTCGACCCACAAATGGCCGGGCGTGCTCTCTGACCTGGCCATCAACTATCGTCAGGCGAACGGATGGCGCAGGACGATCGTTTCCTCGCGGTCGGGCCCCGTCGACACCATGTCCACTGGCACGCCAACGAGTTCCTCGATGCGCTTGACGTAGGCGCGCGCTGCAGCCGGCAGCGAATCCATGCTTTTAGCACCAACCGTGGGCTCGCTCCACCCCGGCATTTCCTCATAGATCGGCTCGCATGCTGCCGCTTCCTCGGCGCCTACCGGGAAAATGTCGACCACCTGGCCATTCAAGCGGTAGCCGGTGCACAGCTTCAGCGACTGCAGGCCGTCAAGCACGTCGAGCTTGGTCAGGCACATGCCCGATACGCCATTAATCTGCACCGAGCGGCGAAGCAGCGCAGCATCGAACCAGCCGCACCGGCGCGCACGACCAGTCACAGTGCCGAACTCGTGGCCCACGGATGCGAGGTGCTGGCCTATGCCGGCATCGGTCGGCAGCTCGGAGGGGAACGGACCGGACCCGACCCTGGTCGTGTAGGCCTTCGTGATGCCAAGAACATAGTGCAGCATGTTGGGACCAACACCGGACCCGGCTGCAGCATTGCCTGCCACACAGTTGCTCGAGGTGACGAACGGGTAAGTGCCGTGGTCGACGTCGAGCAGGCTGCCCTGAGCGCCCTCGAACAGCAGATTAGCGCCGGCCTTGTGTGCCGCATACAGCGCGCTCGACACGTCGGTGACCATCGGACGGATGCGGGGCACCGTCGCCATCGCATCATCGAAGGTCTTCTGGTAGTCGACGGCTTCCGCCTTCAAGTAATTGACCAGCACATAATTGTGATAGTCGAGGTTCTCGCGCAGCTTTTCCTCGAAGCGCTTTTCGTTCAGGAGGTCAGCGACGCGGATCGCACGTCGTGCGACCTTGTCCTCGTACGCCGGACCAATGCCCTTGCCGGTGGTGCCGATCTTGGCGGCGCCGCGCGCTGCCTCGCGCGCCGCATCGAGCGCAGTATGATAGGCCAGGATCACCGGACAGGCTTCCGACACCTTGAGTCTCGACGCCACCTCGACACCCGAGGCCTGCAGCTTGTCGATCTCGCGCAGCAGATCGGGCACCGACAGGACGACACCATTGCCGATGTAGCAGGCCACGCCTTCGCGCATGATCCCCGACGGGATCAGCTGCAGCGCAGTCTTCTGCCCGCCGATCACAAGCGTATGCCCCGCATTGTGACCGCCCTGAAAGCGCACCACCCCCTGAGAATGATCGGTCAGCCAGTCGACGACCTTCCCCTTACCCTCGTCGCCCCACTGGGTACCGATGACAACTACGTTTCTAGCCATGATGTTGGATCTCGAATAGGTGCCGCTGTCAGTTCAGCTGCTTGATGATGAATTTTCCGCCTTCGACGACGATCTCGCGATCGCAGTCGAACTCCTGCTCGTCATGCTCGTGCCCCGGCAGCGTCTGGATGACGATTTCACCGCTGTCACGCAGGCCGGCGATCAGTGCGGCCAGCTCAGGAGATTGCCCCCACGGCGCACGGATGGCCAGGGTAGGCTCAGCCGATGGCAACAAACGCGCGATCTCTCGTAAGTCCATCGAAAAACCGGTCGCAGGTCGCGCGCGACCAAAAGCCTCGCCCACATGGTCGTAGCGACCGCCGCGGGCAACTGCATTCGGCAGGCCCGGCACATACAGCGCAAATGTAACGCCGCTCTCGTACTGATAGCCCGACAAGTCGGCCAGGTCAATGTTCACTCGCACGCCAGCGGCCGACGCGGCAAGGCTGGCTAGTTCGTCGATTGCGGCAGCGATGGAAGGCTTCGACGGCAGGCACGTTCGCGCGCGGTCGAGCACGTGCACGTCACCGTTCAGCAAGGGAAGCGTCAGCAGGGCTGAGCGTACCGGATCCGCAAATCCTTCCACCAGCGCCTGCAGCCCCGGCATATCTTTCGCACGCAGCAGCGCAATCAACTCGCTGCGGCGGGCGGAGGCGGCAGAATCGTCGTCGAGGATGGCGCGCAATATGCCGGCGTGCGACAGGTCCAGCGTGACGTGCTCCAGTCCGGCAAGCCTGAGGGACTGTAAAGCCAGCGCCTGGATCTCAGCGTCAGCCTCCAGGCCGGCATGGCCATAAACTTCCGCCCCGATCTGCAAAGGCTCGCGGGTGGCATGAAAGCCCGACGGGCGCGAGTGCAGCACACTGCCCGCATAGCAGAGCCGCGTGACCGAGCGTCGGTTCAGCAGGTGTGCATCGATGCGCGCGACCTGGGTCGTCATGTCCGCCCGAACGCCCATGGTGCGTCCGGACAGTTGGTCGATCAATTTGAACATCCGCAGGTCCAGATCGGCGTCCGGCACCGGCATCAAAGACTCGATGTACTCCAGCATCGGAGGTGCCACTAGCTCGTAGCCGTAGCGGCGGAAATTGTCGAGAAGCGTGCGACGCAATTCCTCGGTCTTGCGTGCTTCGGACGGCAGCACGTCGGCGACATTCTCTGGGAGCAGCCAGTTCGGCATAACGATCAGGAGTCAGGGAACAAAGATTGAAATTCGAGCAGGAGGATACCAAACCGGCTTGCGGCCAGCCCGAAAAACGGGTCTGGCCGACGGAAAATTGCGCTATTGGCAGGAAAGCCTGATGCTGGCGACGCGCCCTACTTCTTCGCGCCGCCGGGTGCCTTGAAGTACTTCAGGTACTCCGAGTTGGGATCGATCAGCAATACGTCGCTCCGCGTCTTGAAGCTGTCCTTGTACGCTTCAAGGCTGCGCATGAATTTGTAGAACTCCGGATTGCGACCAAACGCATCGGCGTAGATGCGCGCGGCCTTCGCGTCGCCGTCGCCCCGGATCGACTCGGCCTGACGGTAGGCGTCGGCCAGGATCACGGTGCGCTGGCGATCGGCATCGGCACGGATCTTTTCGGACTCCGCCGCGCCGGTCGATCTCAATTCGTTGGCAACGCGCGCACGCTCGGATTTCATCCGCTCGTACACCGAGTTGTTAATCTGTTCGACGTAGTCGACGCGCTTGAGTCGCACATCGATGATCTGCGCGCCGATCTGCTTGGCTTCGTTGGAAACCTTGGTCCGGATGGCGTCCATGACCTTGCTTCGCTCGCCCGAAATGACCTCGCGCACTATGCGCTTCGTAATCTCCTCATTGAGCGCGGCTTTCACGATCTGAGCCAGCCTGTCCTGCGCGCGGCGCTCGTCTCCGCTGAAGGACACGAAATAGAGCCGCGGATCGACGATCTGCCATTTGACAAACGCATCGACGAGGATGTTCTTCTTCTCGGCCGTGATGAAGCGATCCGGCTCAGGCGTATCCAGCGTGAGGATCCGCTTGTCGACGAACATCACATTCTGGAAGGGAGGCGGCAATTTGAAGTGCAGGCCGGGCTCCCGGATCACCTGCTTGACTTCCCCCAGCGCAAATACAATTGCGTACTGCCGCTGGTCCACCACGAACAAGGTCGACGACAGAATTGCAAGACCGATCAGCGCGGCAATCGCGTAAGAAAGCAAGCGGTTCATCAGCGGGCCTCCCGGTCACGCGAACTGCGGTCGCGATCGCGACCAAGGTTGCGGCCATCGGCGGGCGGCAAGGCCTCGTTCAGGGACGGCGGCAACGCCGCTGCCGGCTGCGATGGCGCGACACCGGCCGCGGATTCGGCGGCCGTTTGCGCGATCAGCTTGTCGAGCGGCAGATAAATCATGCTGTTGTTGGACTTGGTGTCGACCATGATCTTGGTCGTGTTGGCAAAAATCTGCTGCATTGCCTCGATGTACAGGCGATCCCGGGTGACGCCCGGCGAGCGCTGGTATTCGACGAGAACCTTCGAGAAGCGCTCCGCCTCGCCCTGGGCGTTCGCCACTACGCGAGCCCGATATCCCTCGGACTCCTGCAACAGCCGGGAAGCCGCACCCCTGGCCCTGGGAACGACATCGTTCGCGTAGGCTTGTCCCTCGTTTTTCTGGCGTTCACGGTCCTGCCCTGCCTTGACCGCATCATCGAATGCAGCCTGCACCTGCTCGGGAGGCTGCACGGCCTGCATGGTGACGTTCGTTACCAGTGCGCCGAGGTTGTACCTGTCGAGGATCTGCTGCATCAATGCGCCGGTGTCGAGAGCGACCTTTTCGCGGCCCTCGTAGAGCACGAAATCCATCTTGGCCTTGCCGACCACCTCACGGATCGCCGTCTCGGCCACCTGCTTGACTGTCTCTTCCTGGTCGCGGTTGTTGAACACCCAGTCCGATGCGTCCTTCAGCCGGTACTGGACTGCGAACTGGATGTCGATGATGTTTTCGTCATCGGTCAGCATCAGCGACTCCCGCGCTAGCTTGTTGCGGATGTTGCTTCGGTAGCCGACCTCGACCGTGCGCACGGTCGACAGGTTCACCGTCTCGTGGGCCTGGATAGGATACGGCCAGCGCCAGTTGAAACCAGGTTGGGCGGAATGACTGTATTTGCCGAACGTGAGCACGACGCCGGTCTGCCCCTCCTGCACAATGAAGAAGCCGCTGACGAGCCACAGAAAGAGGATGACCGCAGCCACGACACCGGCGCCAATGCTGGCACCGCGGCCGTCTCCGGGCAGTCCGCCGCCGTCTCCGCCGCGCCCGCCCCTGCCACCGAACAAGCGATTCAGTCTCTGGTTGAAATCGCGCCACAGCTGGTCAAGATCAGGCGGCCCGTCGTTCGGCCGCCCCCCCTGCCGAGCGTCCTGCTCTTGGTTGTCTTGGGAGCCGCGTCCCCAACGAGGGTCATTCAATGAAAACTTCAGGCCGAGTTTTTTGCTTATTGATTCGAGCATGCCGTCGCATCCCGCGGTCAGGTATTCTTGTTGAGGGCTATTGCACCCTGCGCAAATTCAGCTATCGCGGTGCGCAGCAATTCGATGCCGGCACCCGTCTGGGCACTGACAAAAACGCGGCGAATTTTATCATATTCATCACGCTCCACCCCCGGGGCTAGGCCAGCCAGGTCAATCTTGTTCCAGACCAGGATTTGCGGAATGTGGTCCGCCCCGATCTCGTGCAGCACCGCATTGACCTGCTCGATTTGCTCGTTGCGAACCGGACTGGCTGCATCAACCACGTGCAGGAGCAGGTCGGCATGGACCGTCTCTTCGAGAGTCGCCCGGAAGGCAGCCACGAGTTGAGTCGGCAACTCGCGAATAAAACCTACGGTATCGGATACAACGACGCTTCCCGCCGCGCCCAGATGCACACGCCGGGAGGTCGTGTCCAGCGTTGCGAACAACTGGTTCGCAGCGTAGACGCCTGCCTTCGTCATGTTATTGAACAAAGTCGACTTGCCCGCATTGGTATAGCCCACCAGTGAAACCGAAAAGGTGTGATTGCGTTCGCGCGCACGCCTCTGCGTCAGACGCTGGCGCTGAAGCTTGTCCAGCCGGGAGCGAAGCATTTTCACCCGGTCGCCAATCAACCGACGATCCGTCTCGAGCTGGGTCTCACCCGGGCCCCGCAGGCCAATGCCGCCCTTCTGGCGCTCCAGGTGGGTCCAGCCGCGGATCAGGCGGGTAGAGAGGTGCTGCAACTGTGCCAGTTCGACCTGCACCTTGCCCTCGTGACTTTGCGCACGCTGCGCGAAAATGTCGAGGATCAGGCTGGTACGGTCGACCACCCTCGCTTTGAGATGGCGCTCCAGATTGCGCTGCTGAGCGGGGGACAACGCATGGTTGAAGATCACGATGTCCGCCCCCAGGTCGCCAAGTGCGTCTCGGATTTCCTCGGCTTTTCCTGAACCGACGAACAACGCAGGATCCGGGCTCGCGCGACGACCCGTGACCGCCACCGCCGGTTCGGCACCTGCCGATTTCGACAGCAAGGCAAGCTCATCGAGGCTGGCGAGGAAATCGCCTTTACCGAAATCGATGCCTACCAGTACTGCGCGCATGAAGAAGCCTCGCTCAGGGAGGCCCTAGGGACAAACTTATTCAGATTCGGTCTCGGACTGGTTCAGGTTGACCGCACGGGCGGGCACCACGGTGGAAATGGCATGCTTGTACACCATTTGCGTCACAGTGTTCCGAAGCAGAACCACATACTGGTCAAACGATTCAACATGCCCCTGCAGCTTGATCCCGTTGACCAGATAGATCGATACGGGCACGTGCTCTTTGCGCAGTGCGTTAAGGAACGGGTCTTGTAGCAGTTGCCCTTTGTTGCTCATGGAGGCTCCGTTTTTTTCTAAAGTTCAGGAGGTTGGGACGGTACTGAAAAAGACAAGTACCAGAATCACTGCCTTCAGCGAATGTAATCGATTTTGCCACACGCTGGCAAACCGCAGCGCGCAAAATAGCCGCTATTCCGCCTTGGAAAAGGGGTTTTTTCCGGAGCGAAACTCGATGCGCAGCGGAGTGCCGGTCAGCGAGAAACTTTCCCTGAAGTGCTTCTCAAGATAGCGCCGGTAATTCGCGTCCACCGCCTCGAGCGCGTTCCCATGAATGACGATGACCGGAGGGTTCTGCCCGCCCTGATGGGCGTAACGAAGTTTGGGACGCACCGCGCCCTTGCGCCGCGGCTGCTGATGGTCGACCGCCTCCTGCAGCGCCCGGGTCAGCTGTGGCGTTGGCAGCTTCGCCATCGCGGCGGCATAGGCCGCGTCGATCGACTTCATCAGCGGCACGATGCCCGAGGCCTTCAGGGCAGAGATGAAATGGAATTTTGCGAAAGACAGGAACGACAGTTTACGGTCGATTTCCCGTTTGATATGGTCCCGCTGGTCGGAATTCAGGCCGTCCCACTTGTTCACGCCGACCACCAGGGCGCGACCGGACTCGAGCACAAAACCGGCGATATGCGCGTCCTGCTCGGAGATGTCCTGCTGCGCGTCGAGCAGGAGCAACACAACATTCGCCTCGGCAATCGACTGCAGCGTCTTGACGACTGAGAACTTCTCTATCGCCTCGAATACCTTGCCTTTCCGGCGGATACCGGCCGTATCAATCAGCGTGTAATTCCGACCGTTGCGCTCGAACGGTATTTCGATCGAGTCGCGGGTCGTGCCGGGCATGTCGAACGCGATTACGCGCTCCTCCCCCAGCAAGGTGTTGACCATCGTCGACTTGCCAACGTTAGGGCGGCCAACGATGGCAATCCGCGTGCCGCGATGCGGAGCCTCGGCTTCCTCCTCGTCCGAACGTCTCTCGGGCACCTGATCCAGTGCCACCTCGACCAGATCATTCACCCCGTCGCCATGGGCGGCAGAAATCACATACGGGTCGCCAAGGCCGAGTTCGTAGAAGTCCGCAGCAACTGTCGTGTATTTCATCCCCTCGGATTTGTTCACGACCAGCAGAACCTTGCGGCCAGACTTTCGCAGAAAGTCGGTGATGGTCTTGTCATGCGGTGTCAGGCCCTGACGACCATCGACGATGAATACGACGACATCTGCCTCGACGACCGCCTGCCGGGTCTGTTTGGCCATCTCGTAGAGAATGCCCTCTTTCGCAACCGGCTCAAAACCGCCCGTGTCAATCACAAGGAACGGGCGTTTGCCCACCCTGCCCTCGCCATAGTGACGATCACGGGTAAGCCCCGGCTGGTCCGCCACCAGTGCGTCACGCGAGCGCGTGAGCCGGTTGAACAGCGTGGATTTGCCAACGTTCGGTCGGCCGACAAGTGCAATGACAGGCTTCATCTAAAACTCTTTCGGGGCAGAACGCGCGCAGCGCATCCCGCCCGGTTCAATTCCTAGTCAGTCGCTACCGCCAGCAGTTTGCCGTCGCGTGTCTGTACGATCAGGCTGGTGCCAGCCACCACCGGAGCGGCGCGCACCGCGCCCCCGACCTCGACACGGGCCAGCATCGCGCCCTCTTCGCGGGAGAGGAAATGCAGGTACCCCAGCCGATCCCCGACAACGACCGCGCGCCCGAACGAAACAGGAGGCGACAGACCTCGCCACGAAAAACCGGTGTTGCGCCACAAGTTGCTGCCAGATTCGCGAGCGTATGCAGACAAGTTGCCGCGCTCGTCTGCAGCAAACACGAAACGCTGGTCCGCAGCGGGGCCGACGTCTGCAGAAAATTCTCGGGCCCAGCGAACCGTGCCGTTGCCGGCATCGACGCAGGCGAGCCTTCCCTGGAAGGACACGGCACAGATGTCCCGCCCGATCAGGGCGGGCATTCCGGCGAGGTCGGAAACCCGCTCGAGCTCGGTCGCTCCGCGGGGCTCCGCGATGGCTGCCTCCCAGCGCGGCGCCCCGGTCACGACAGACAAGGCCAGCAGGCGGCCGGCCGGAAGCGCGACATACGCCAGACCGTCACTGACCACGATCCCGGGAGCGGTGCGCGCAGTCAGTGCCGGCGCGGTGCGCTGGAGGAACCAGCGTCGCACCCCGGTCTCGGCGTCGAATGCGGCGATCTGGTTGTCCATGCTGCGCACGACAACGGTGCCATTGCCGACTGCTGGCGAAGACAGGATTTCAGTGGACATCTGTGCCTTCCAGCGTCTCGCGCCGGTCGCCGCCTCAAACGCGAGGACGGCTCCGTCCTTGCCGGCAACCACCACCGTGTTGCCATCGGACGCGACGCCCGCCGTGACGCCGGTATCTAGCCGGGTACGCCACAGCTGCTTGCCGCTTGCCGCATCGAAAGCGGCAAGCTCGCCCGACGCGCTGGCTGCATACAGTTTGCCGCCGACGTGGGCTGGCGCGAGCAGGTAGTCGCCCGCCGACCCGATACTTGCGCTCCACAAGGTGCGGGTCGCCATCGAGGGCTTGAAACTGGTGAGTGGCGCTGGCTGGTTGCGTGGTTTCGACGAGAAAGGGTTCAACGAAGCGCAGCCGGCAAGGAACGCCGACAAGAAAACAATGCCAATCCGCACGGCGATGATGTGGCTGATCATGGACATCCTCGTCAACCGGCCTGCACCGGCGCGCCGCCGATTGCGTCCAGCTTCAGTTGGATCAGCTGGCGCGCAGGATTCTTGACTTCCGTCTTGTCGAGGGCTGCCTTGTATGCGGTACGTGCCTCATCGAACTTTTCCTGGGCAACCAGCAAGTCGCCGCGGCGGTCTGCCACCAGCGCAGCGAACTGCTCCGGGAAATCTGCAGACAGCACTTTCAGGCCTTCGTCGTAGGCCTTCTCGTCCAGCAGGATGCCAGCCAGGCGAATGCGGGCGATCGAAGGAAATTCCTCACCCTTGCCCTGCTCGATAACCCATTGCAGCTGGGCCTTGGCTGCTTTCAGATCGTTCTGCTCGAAAGCGGTCTTCGCAGCAACCAGCGAACCCATTGCTGCATATGATGTCGCCCCAAATTTGTCCTTCATATCGCCAGCTGCGCGCAGCACTTTTGCGTGCTCCTTCGCATCGGCAGCTTTCACGATTTCCTCGTACAGGACTGCAGCCTTCGCAGCCTGGTCACGCTGGTAGTACTTCCACGCAGACCAGCCTGCGTAGACAGCGAGCGCAGCCGCCACCAGCCAGCTGACCAGATTGCCGTATTTGGCCCACCAGGCCTTCAGCGTTGCAAGTTGTTCTTGTTCTTCGAGATCGTATGCCATGATTGTTTCGCTGCTTTAGTGATGGGTGTGTACGTGACCGGCATGCAGATGGCCGTGCTCGTGTTCGTCGCCGCCGGTTATCTGGTCGATCAGGTAGTCAACGAGTTTGTCCAGCGCGACGGCCTGCTGGTTGTTGTTCATGTCGTCCGACCGCAGGTGCTTGATGGTCGCCTCACCGCGAGCGATTTCGTCTTCGCCGAGTATTACTGCGAATGCGGCGCCACTGGCGTCGGCACGCTTCATTTGCGACTTGAAGCTCCCCGCGCCGCCAGCCGGTGCGCAATGTAGCACAACATCCAGGCCCGCATCGCGGATGCGTTCTGCAAATACGAAAGACTGCATCTGCGCGGCCTCGCCCTGATGGACCATGTAAACGTCGCACTGGCTGCGCGTGAAAGTCTCGGTCGATACCTTCATCAGCTCCAGCAGGCGCTCAACGCCCATCGCGAAGCCCACCGCAGGCGTCGGCTTGCCGCCGAAGATCTCGACCAGCGGGTCATAGCGTCCGCCACCGCACACCGTGCCCTGCGAACCAAGCTGGTCAGTGATCCACTCGAAGACCGTACGGTTGTAGTAATCCATGCCGCGCACCAGCCGCGGGTTAATTGTGAAGGGCACGTTGTTGTGATTGAGAAAACGCTGCACGCCTTCGAAATGCGCGCGCGATTCTTCTCCGAGGTAGTCGAGCAGCTTCGGTGCGTTGTCGACCAGAGTCTGCATCGCAGGATTTTTCGTATCCAGAATGCGCAGAGGGTTGCTGTGCAACCGCCGCCGTGCATCTTCGTCCAGCTGGTCGCGATGCTGTTCGAAATAGGCGATCAGGTCGGCGCGGTGGCGGTTCCGCTCGCCGGCGTCGCCGATCGAATTGATCTCGAGGCGGATACCGTCCAGCCCGAGGTCGTCCCACAGTCGCTGGCACAGCATGATCAGCTCGGCATCGATGTCCGGGCCGGCAAAACCCACGGCTTCCGCACCGACCTGATGGAATTGCCGATAGCGGCCGCGCTGCGGGCGCTCATGACGAAACATCGGACCGGCATACCAGAGGCGCTTCGGACTGTCATAGGTGAGGTTGTGCTCAAGTACCGAGCGCACGACGCCTGCAGTGCATTCCGGGCGCAACGTCAGCTGGTCGCCATTCATGCTGTCGGTGAACGAATACATCTCCTTTTCGACGATGTCGGTCACCTCCCCCAGGCCGCGCGCAAACAATGCGGTGGGCTCGACGATCGGGGTGCGAATCTGCTGATAGCCGTAGCTCTTCAGCACCGACTGCACGGTATTTTCGAACAGCTCCCATAACGGCGCTTCGTCGGGCAGGATGTCATTCATGCCCTTGACGCCGAGAATCTTGTCTTTCTTAGTGTCTGCCATAACGCGTCTTCACATAGTCCAGGACGATCGCCTGGAATTCTTCGGCGATACGCTCGCCGCGCAGCGTGACGGTCTTCTGCCCGTCAACAAACACCGGTGCTGCGGGCGACTCGCCGGTGCCCGGCAGGCTGATGCCGATGTTCGCGTGCTTGGATTCCCCGGGGCCATTCACGATGCAGCCCATCACCGCGACGTTCATGTCTTCGACACCGGGATAACTGCCTTTCCACGACGGCATTTGCTCGCGCAGGAAAGTCTGAATCTGGTCGGCGAGTTCCTGGAACACGGTCGATGTGGTACGACCACATCCCGGGCAGGCAATCACCATCGGAGTGAACTTGCGCAGGCCCATGGTCTGCAGGATCTCCTGCGCGACGATCACCTCCCTCGTCCGGTCTCCTCCGGGCTCGGGGGTGAGCGACACACGAATCGTGTCGCCTATGCCTTCCTGCAGCAGAACGCCGATTGCAGCTGTGGACGCAACGATGCCCTTGCTGCCCATCCCCGCCTCAGTCAAACCGAGATGCAGTGGATAGTCGCAGCGCCGCGCGAGTTCGCGGTAGACGGCAATCAGGTCCTGGACTCCAGAGACCTTGCAGGAAAGCGTGATCCGGTCGCCCGGCATACCGAGTTCCTCGGCCCGCTGCGCGTTTTCCAGCGCAGAAGTGATCAGTGCCTCGTACATCACCGCCTGCGCGCTCCAGGGCTCCGAACGCTGCGCATTCTCGTCCATGATGCGCGCGAGCAGTGCCTGGTCAAGGCTCCCCCAATTGACGCCTATTCTTACCGGTTTGCCGTAGCGGTTGGCGACCTCGATCATCTGGGCAAATTGGGTATCGCGCTTGGCGCCCTGACCGACATTGCCCGGGTTGATACGGTACTTCGACAGTGCCTCGGCGCAGGCCGGGTGCTGCGTCAGCAGTTGATGTCCGTTGTAATGAAAGTCACCGACCAGTGGCACGTCGACGCCCATCTTGTCTAGCTGGTCACGGATCTCAGGCACGGCTGCTGCCGCCTCCGGTGTGTTGACGGTGATGCGGACCACCTCGGATCCGGCGCGCGCCAACGCTTTTACCTGTATCGCGGTGCCAATGACGTCGGCGGTATCGGTATTCGTCATGCTCTGGACGACGACCGGAGCGCCACCGCCGACGAGAACCTCGCGTGCACCATGGCGCACGGTGACCTGGCGGGTCAACCGTCTCGGCACCGGACCGGAGGGAATCGGGGATGCTGGCTGCATGCTGACGGGCTCCTTATTTCAGGTTGATTTTTGCCACGTTGTCGCGCGCTGCCGCCCTCAGGTTCAACGGCTGCCCACGCAGGGTGGCGTCCACACCGGCCGCGTTGCCGACGACCAGACTGACCGGCTCGACGATCGTTATGGTCTCAGTGGTGCCGCCCCTCATCAGTTTTGAAACCAGCTTGCGCGCACCGTCAAGGGTCGCCACTTCAATCCATGCATCTTCGCGCAGCACCAACTGCAGCACGTTGGCGTTGGCTGACGGCGGCGCCGTGGTGTCTGCGGCACTGAGATCTTCGACGGTCGGCGCTGCGGCGTCCGAGGGCACCGGCTCGACGGGCTCTGGCGCTGGCTTGGGAACTGCCAGGTCTGAAACGGCGATCGGCACGCCTTGCAGCCAATCGTTCCGGTAAGCGATGAAACCAAGTGTGCCGACGAAGACCAGCACCACGGCAGCAAGGCCGGCCAGTCGGCGCGCGCCGCGCCGGTGGCTGACTGGCGGTGAGTAGCGCCGGCCGCTGAAGGCCGGTGAGGGCAAAGGGCGACGGACAACGATGGGGCCGAGTGCCGGGTTAGGCTCGCCGGCAATCGCAGCCAGCAACGGCGCCGGATCCAGACCCAGCACCTTGGCGTACGAACGAATGAAACCGCGCACGGTCGCCATCCCCGGCAGAGCGCCGAAGTCATTGGCTTCCAGTGCAATAATCTGGCGTGGCGCCAGCTTCACGCGTGTACAGACTTCGTCGATGGAAAGTCTCAGCTCGTTGCGTCGCGCGGCCAGGACATCGCCGGGCAGCGGATGCGCCGCTGGCGGGCCCGCCTCCGCCTCGATGGGCTGCTGCGATACATCTGCGTCGGACGTCCCCGGGCCCTTCGCCTCATCGAAGGGCATATCCGCAGGAGCCTGCTCGCGATCGTGTTCTTTGTCAGTCATCTGCATTGCCTGATTGGTAAGCCCGCCATTGCGGGGAGTCCGGCAGGCGCCGCTGCCACTGGGCGGCGAGGCTCTGCTCGGCAGCGCGATCATCAAGCCTGCGCTCGACCCGGATCGCCAGCAAAAAATCATCGGCGGTCGCCTGTTCACTTGCGATCACGGGCAACAGGTGCCTGCGCGCGCCCGCATAGTCGCCGCCCTCGTAGGCTAAACGCGCGAGGCTCGCATGCGCTGGAATCAAGCCAGGCTGCGCCTTCAGCGCGCGTTCGAAATAGGCTTGTGCACGAGAGCGCTCGCCCAGCTTCAGGCTGCAGCGGCCGGCATTCATCGCCGCCTTGGCGGGTGACGCATAGGCACGCTCCGCCAGCGCCTTGTCGAAATGCGCAAGTGATGCAGCAGGCTGCCCGCTCTCGCAGAGAACCCAGCCGTAATTATTCTGCAGCGCGGGATCATTCGGTGCGATTCGCAAGGCCTGCTGCAAGCTCTGCTGCGCACGCTGCGATTCTCCCAACTGCTGGAGCGCCAGCCCACGCAGAGCGAGCGCGTCGGCATGTTGCGGATCGAGGGCTAGCACCCGGTCAAGCTCCTGCAAGGCGATGGCGGGCTGTCCGTCCGCAAAATACGCATTGGCCAGTTCGAGCCGGATATCGGCACGGCGCTTGACGTCCGCCCTGCCCTCTCCGACGAGCGCAGCATCGGACGCGCAACCGGCGAGCCAGCCCAGCAACAGAAGCCAGCCACTCGATCGCAACAGCGCCATCACCCGGGAATCTCCACGATGCGGCCGAAGTCCTTGCCGTACTTGTCCTGGTAGGCGGACATCTTCTGCATGCGTTCCTGCACGCGAGTGCGGTCCTGCACTTCGCCGGCGAGCTGCCCGCATGCGGCATCGATATCGTCGCCCCGTGTCTTGCGCACCGTGGTCACGATGCCGCCATCCATCAGGATCTGCGCAAACGCCTTGATGCGCGCATTGTTTGAACGCTTCAGCCCCGATTCGGGGAAAGGATTGAAAGGAATGAGATTGAACTTGCACGGCACATCGGCCACGAGCGCCAGCAGCTCGCGCGCGTGCACATCGCTATCGTTCACACCATCCAGCATGCAGTACTCGAAGGTGATGAAGTCGCGCGGCGCAAACTCGAGATAGCGCCTGCACGCTGCCAGCAGTTCCTTCAGCGGGTACTTCCGGTTCAGGGGCACCAGTTCATCACGCAGCAGGTCGTTCGACGCATGCAGCGATACTGCGAGCGCGACAGCACAGTCGCCCGCAAGCTTATCGATCATCGGAACGACGCCACTGGTCGACACGGTGACCCTGCGACGCGACAGCCCGTAAGCATTGTCGTCCAACATCAACTTCAATGCCGCTACGGTAGGCTCGTAATTCAGCAGCGGCTCGCCCATGCCCATCATTACGACATTTGTGACCTGGCGCTCGCCCTTCGGCCCGGACGGCACGCCCTTTGCCCGACGCAGCAGCGACTCGGCCAGCCACAGCTGCCCGATGATCTCGCCGACCGACAGATTGCGCGAAAATCCCTGTTTGCCAGTTGAACAGAACCGGCAGTTGACCGCACAGCCAGCCTGCGTGGACACGCACAGGGTGCCGCGGGTCTCTTCGGGAATAAACACGGTCTCGACAGCGTTGCCGTTGCCGACATCGAGCAACCACTTGCGGGTGCCGTCGGCAGAAGTGTGATCGCTGATCACCGTCGGCGCAGCGATGAACGCGTGCGCCATGAGCTTCTCGCGAAGGGATTTGGCGAGATCCGTCATCGCATTGAAGTCGCTCTCGCCAAACTGATGTATCCAGCGCTGCAATTGCTTCGCGCGGAAAGGCTTCTCGCCGAGATCGCCGCACCAGCGGAGGAGTCCGGCGGGTTCCAGATCCAGCAAATTGGTCAGTGCCGCCATCTCGTGCCCCTGCATGCGTCTTGATGCAGGACCGGATGTCGGACGGTGCTTGTCGTGTTCCGCCCCCGGCCCTGCCGTTCCTGTGATCCGTCCTGATTAACGCGAGTAAACGTTAAGGGCGGGGAAAAAGTAGCCGATCTCGACCGCTGCGGTGTCGGCACCGTCGGAGCCGTGGACGGCGTTGGCGTCGATCGAATCAGCGAAATCGGCGCGGATGGTGCCCTTGTCTGCCTTTTTCGGATCGGTTGCGCCCATCAGTTCACGGTTCTTCAGGATGGCATTGTCGCCTTCCAGCACTTGCACCATCACCGGGCCGGACACCATGAAATCGACCAGGTCCTTAAAGAAGGGGCGCTCGCGGTGCACCGCATAGAAACCCTCCGCTTCAGCGCGTGACAGGTGCATCATGCGGGCGGCGATAACCTTCAGACCAGCGTTCTCGAAACGCGTATAAATCTGGCCGATCACGTTCTTGGCTACGGCGTCGGGCTTGATGATCGACAGGGTGCGTTCGATTGCCATCTGTAAAAACTCCAATAAAATTAAGGGGTTAAAGGTTGGGTACCGCGATTCAGTTAGCCGGATATTCTAGCATGAAAGCTCACTTCCCGAGCTTTCTTGCTCTGCGCAGCCCCACGGATTGCGGTGCAAGACTGCGTGGACGGAAGAATCCGATGTCAGGTAAATTGGCGTTTTGGCAGTTGGCATCCGTGCAATGCCAGTGCGTTTTCAACAAGGAGGCAACATGAACCAACCTGTGAGTACCCGCTTCGGCGCCTATGGTGATGTGCTGGCAACACGCAACCGCGTGCTGCGCAACACGTTCTGGCTGCTCGCCCTGTCGATGCTCCCGACCGTGCTCGGCGCATGGATCGGCGTACAGATGAATTTCTCTTTCCTTGCCGGGAGCCCGATGCTGAGCTTCATCGCGTTCCTTGCGATCGCCTTCGGCTTTTTCTACGGCATTGAGAGAACCAAGCATTCCTCGATCGGTGTCTTCCTGCTGCTGGGCTTCACTTTCTTCATGGGCTTTATGCTGTCGCGCCTGATCGGCCAGGTGCTCAACTTCTCGAACGGCGCCAACCTGGTGATGACGGCCTTCGGGGGCACTGCGTTGGTCTTCACAACCATGGCCTCGATCGCCACGACCAGCAAGCGGGATTTCTCCGGACTCGGCAGCTGGCTTTTTGCAGGCGTAATCGTCATCCTGCTGGCGGCGCTTGCGAACATCTTCCTTCAGATGCCGGCTCTGCAGGTGGTGATCTCCGTGGTGGCGGTCGCAATCTTCTCTGCCTACATCCTGTTCGACGTCCAGCGTGTGGTGAACGGCGGGGAAACCAACTACATCACTGCAACGCTGGCGATTTACCTCGATCTTTACAACGTGTTTGCAAATCTGCTGGCACTGCTCGGCATCTTCGGCGGCGAACGGGATTGAGTCGCGCCCTCTGGTGAACACAAGCCGGCCTGCGGGCCGGCTTTTTTTTGCTCGCGGGTCTCAGGCTCGCTCAAATACCGCAATCGATTCAACGTGCGCAGTATGGGGAAACATGTTGACCACGCCGGCCTTGGACAAGCGATAGCCCCCGACGTTGACCAGCACGCCGGCGTCACGCGCCAGGGTGGCCGGGTTGCAGGACACGTAAACAATGCGCTCGGGCTGCAGCGCCGGATCGTTTTCCCTTGCCTCAGCAATCGCCTTGCATACTTCCATTGCTCCCTCTCGCGGCGGATCGATCAGCATGCGGTCGAAACGCCCCAAGACGCGAAGATCCTCAAGCGTGAATTCAAACAGGTTTCGGTTATGAAACTCCGTCTTGTGATCGAGCCCGTTCAGCGCGGCATTCTGCAGCGATCGCTCGGTCAACGCGGGACTGCCTTCGATACCGACCACAGCCCGCGCCCGAGTAGCAAGCGGCAAGGTGAAGTTACCCAGCCCGCAGAACAGATCGGCCACGCGATCCGTCGGCTGCACGTCGAGCAGGCGCAGCGCACGCGAGACCAGCACCTGATTAATCTGATGGTTCACTTGCGTGAAATCCGTCGGCCGAAAAGGCATCCTTACCCCGAATTCCGGCAGCAGATATTGCAACGGACGCTGCTGCGGATACCAGGGAACGGCTGTGTCCGGTCCCTTGGTCTGCAGCCACCACTCGACCTGCCAATCATCGGCGAAAGCCTTCAGGATGACCTCGTCGGCCGCCGACAGCGGCTCCATGATGCGCAGCACTAACACGATCACCTGCGCGCCTTCGTGCTCGCCGACAGCCAGCTCGACCTGCGGCAGCCGGTCGCGGATCGACAGGGACGCGAACAAGGTCCGCATCGGCACAAGCATCGCAGACACCCGGGGCGGCAGGATCTGGCAGCTTGTCATGTCGGCGATGTAGCTCGATTTCTTCTCATGGAAACCGATCAGTATTCCGCCCTTTTTCTCGACAAAGCGTACAGACATCCGTGCGCGATAGCGGTAACCCCAATCCGGTCCCTGGATGGCGCGCATGACCTGCGCCGGCGAGACACGGCCGATGTGGTGGAGGTTATCTTCCAGCACGCGCTGCTTGATCGCCACCTGGGCAGGCGGGTTCAGGTGCTGCATGGCGCAGCCACCGCAGATACCGAAGAACTCGCATTTCGGCCGAGCGCGCAGCGGGGATTCCTTGAGGAGTGCAGTCATGTCTGCGGCCTCCCATTTCGGCTTGCGGCGGTAGGACTTGAATCGCACTCGCTCGCCGGGCAAGGCGCCCTCGACGAAAATCACCTTGCCGGGCGTTCCGTCGTCATTCGGCAAATGGCCGACGCCGCGTGCCTCCATGTCGAGAGACTCGATCGAGAGGATGGGGGATTGGTTCATGTGAAACGGATCCGACGTGAATGCAAACCCGCGATTCTACCGCTTGTGGCCATGCGGGCGCGGGCTGCCAGCCCCCGGATCAACCCCACATCGACAGGTATTCGCGCCAGTGCCTCGCATCGAGCCTTGCCAGCGACGAGCGAACCAATTCGATCTCCGCTTCATACGCATCCCGTTCAAGCTGGCCGCGGATCAGCAGGTAGCGGCAATACACGAGGTAAGTATTGACGACGTCAGTTTCGCAATAGTTGCGGATGTCAGACAGGCGCCCCTCCTGATACAGCGTCCACACCTGCGAACCGTCTACCCCCATCTTGCCCGGGAAGCCGCATAACTTCGCGAGGTCATCCAGCGGCGCGTTCGCGCGGCCGGTGTACATCGCGAGATGGTCCATCAGGTCGAGGTGCCGGGTGTGATAGCGCGACAGATAGTTATTCCACTTGAATTCGCGATCGTCGTCGCCCATTTCCCAGAACCGAATACCGGCAATGCCATGGATCAGGGCGCGGTAATTCAGCACCGGCAAGTCAAATCCCCCGCCATTCCACGACACCAACTGGGGAGTGTAGCGATCGATGACACGGTAGAAATCCTGGATCAGCTTCGCTTCGCCATCGTCATGCGTCCCGAGAGAGCGCACGCGAAAGCCTTCGTCGTCCCGAAAAACGCAGGAAATAGCAGCGACCCGGTGGAGGTGATGCTGGAGGAAATCAGAGCCCGTCTTCTCGCGCCGAGCCGCGAACGCGAGTGCGGCCACTTCGGCGTCAGACACATTGGTCGTCGATGCGCCGAGTTTGCGCAGGCCGGCCACATCCGGAATAGTCTCGATATCGAACACCAGTACCGGAATCACAGCAAAGCATCCTTTCCGAGCCCGCGCGCCGTCATCACTTGCCTGAGCCGCACCAAGCCGTCCTGCTGTATCTGACGCACTCGCTCTCGAGTGACGCCCATCTCCTCGGCTAACTCTTCCAGCGTGGCAGGACTGCCGTGATCGAGGCCGAAACGCCGCATGATGACCAAGCGCTGCTTGAGGGGTATCGTACTGATCCACTGGCGCACCAGTTCGACCATCTCCTGTTGCTGTGCATGTGCCTCAGGCCCCTCCTCGCTGCCATCTGCGAGCAAGTCGAGCAGGCTCGTGTGCGGATCGCCATCGATCGGGATATCGAGCGATGCAACGTGGTCTGCCATCCCGAGAATATCCCGTACTTCATCGCAGTTTCGCTCGACGAGATGAGCCACGTCCTCAATGCGTGCTTCCCGACGGTTCGGCAACCGGGCCTCGAGGTGATACTTGGCCCGCAAAACGAGATTCAGCTCACGAATCCGGTGCACTGGCAGACGGATGGTGCGCGCCTGGTTCATGATGGCGCGCTCGATGCTCTGCCGAATCCACCAGGTTGCGTACGTGGAAAAGCGAAAACCGCGCTCGGGCTCGAACTTGGTAATTGCATGCATCAACCCAAGATTGCCTTCTTCGATCAGGTCGAGCAGTACCAGGCCCCGGTTCACATAATGCTTGGCAATTGATACGACGAGCCGCAGGTTATGCTCGATCATTACCTGTCGTGCATTGAAATCGCCCTGCTTGGCCAGGGTCGCGTAATGCAATTCCTCCTGCGGGCTGAGCAAATTGCGTAGGCCTATGCGGTTCAGGTAGTGCTGCGTGGTATCGCTGGCCAGTTCCGACTGCAGCAGGGAACGATAGTCCTCGATGCTTGTCGCTTGTGCATCTGCCTCGTCGATCACGCCCTCGCCCGACATGACGTCCTCCTCTGTCTGCTCACCGACAGCGCTTGGGAAGCGGGCATCGGACCTGGGGTTCATTCAGCGGCTCGGCAGGAAGCTGGTGGGATCGACAGGCTTGCCGAGTTGTCGGATTTCGAAATGCAGCCTCACGGAATCGGCGTCTGTGCTGCCCATTTCCGCGATGCGCTGCCCGCGGGTCACGGTTTGACCCTCCTTGACCAGGATGGTTTGGTTGTGAGCGTAGGCAGAAACTAGCCCCTCGCTATGGTCGACGATCACCAGATTGCCGTAGCCGCGCATGTTTTTTGCGTACAGGACCGTGCCGTCCCCGACGGCAACAATGGGCTGCCCCAGCTGACCGGCGATATCGATGCCTTTTCGTGCCGCATCATAGCCACGGATCAGCCTGCCCTCGGTCGGCCATACGAAACGGCCTGCGCCCTGGATCTCCGTCGGTTTCCTCGCAGGCTCTGTCAAGCGTGACGACGGATCCGTCCGCTGAAAATCCGACAACGCCTGCTCCGAATATGCGACCTTGGTGCCCTGCGGGCCGGTCTTCCTGCCGCCCTGTGCTGATGCCGCCTGGGCCTGACCCGGCTGGGGCTTAACCTGCGATGGCTGAGGCGATGGCCCCGTATCAAGCGGCCTGACCTCCATCCCCGTATCCATCGGTACGCTCGCCATGCGCGCGCCCTCCGGCGGGATTACCCGAAGCTGTTGCCCGACCTTGATGTCGTTCGGATTCGCCAGGCTGTTCCAATCGGCGATATCCCGCCAGGGCTGGTTGAACTGCTGAGCGATTCGGGACAAAGTATCGCCCCGACGCACTGTGTAGTACCCGGGCGGGTCGGCCGCTGGCGCCGATTCCTCGGCCTGCGGCTTCTGCGCAGTAGATTTCACACCCTTCTGCCAACTCGCAGAGCGGTCGTCCACCGCCGCGCCCGACGGCATGTCGGCACAGCCGGAAATCAGGGCAGCGGCGCAGCCCAGCACAAGCAAAATCGAAAGTCTCATCAAACTGAAATCCTTGAATACGGACGGCCCGCCGGCCTAACCGAAGGTGCCGGGTCTCAAAGGGACGAAATGGCAGGGTTCCAGCATGTCAGCCACCCATTCGTTGCGCTGGGTGCGCACGATGAGCTTCAACCGCTGCTGGTCGACGCCGACCGGTGCGACCAAGCGCCCGCCAATCGCGAGCTGGTCGAACAGTGCCTGCGGAACATCCAGCCCCGCTGCCGCCAAAATAATGCCATCGAACGGCCCGCACTGGGGCAACCCCAACATACCATCGCCATAGTGCAGGCGCAGGTTGGAGATGCGCAGTGGCCTCAGGTTGGAGCGCGCGAGCTCATGCAGCGGACGGATGCGCTCTACCGAATAGACCTCTTCAGCCACCTCGGCCAAAACAGCAGCCTGATAGCCGCATCCGGTGCCTATCTCGAGCACACGCCTGAGTTTTCCGCTCAATCCTTCCCGCATCACCTCGATCATGCGCGCCACTATGTAGGGCTGGGATATGGTCTGGTGGTAGCCAATAGGCAGTGATGCATCGATGTACGCTTGCGGAGCGAGGCCCGGCTCGAGGAAGTAGTGGCGCGGCACTCGCTCCATCGCAGCCAGCACCAGTGCGTCTTTCACGCCTTGCTGGGCGATGCGCTGCACCATGGCCTTGCGCACGGCATCCGATACCAGCGGCATGCTCGCGAGCTTGTCCACCGGTGGCGACGGAGGTCGCATTTCCGGCGCCTTGGCATAAATAGTCGGCCTGCCGGAGGTTGCATGGCGCGCTGCGTTCAGGGTCGCGGTCTGACGGCTGTTGAGTCCGGCCACCCCCGACCTGCCGCGCCCGCCTAGTCCGGTAACGAGATCCAGCGTCAGCGGAAAACGCTTCTTTGTCGGACCCTTGCCTTCGCTCATCCCAGTGCCTGTCTCAACCGGTCCAGTTGGGCGTTGTGGGTCAGATCGATCTGCAGCGGCGTCACCGACACCCAACCGTGCCCCGTCGCGTGAAAATCGGTGCCCTCGCTGACCTCCTTGGCCTTGCCCACCGGCCCGATCCAGAAGATCTCGTTGCCGTGGGGATCGCGGGTACGGATCACCGGTTCCGACTCATGCCGCTTGCCCAGACGGGTGGCGACGATCCTCGTCAGCTCCGCGTACGGGCGGTTGGGAATGTTCACATTGAGAAGGAAGGGCTTGTGCAGGCCGTCCAGATTGCGCAACACGATGTCTTTGGCGATCCGCGCCGCTGAATCCAGTTCGGCCCAGCCGTGTTCGACCTGCGAAAATGCGATCGCCGGAATGCCAAAAAGGAAACCCTCGGTGGCAGCCGCGACCGTGCCGGAATACAGCGTGTCGTCGCCCATGTTCTGCCCTTGATTGATGCCGGATACCACCAGATCGGGCCGCTCCTCCAGCACGCCGGTCAATGCGATGTGGACACAATCGCTGGGCGTGCCGTTGATGGAAAAGTATCCCTTGTCCGACTTCATCACCCGAAGCGGGCGATCGAGGGTCAGCGAATTCGAGGAACCGGACCGGTTGCTGTCCGGGGCGACCACCACGATGTCTGCGAACGAAGACAACTGTTCAGCCAGCGCGTTGATGCCGGGAGCCAGATAGCCATCGTCGTTGCTGATCAGAATTTTCATTGGCCGGATTTTAACCCAATGCACAGGCAGAAAATTAAGGCTTTGACCCCGCTCAAGACGGTTCGCTCATCAGAAAATTTTGCACGCTGGCGAACTCACGCGTGCGGCTAAACGGCGGAAGGCTTTGCCAGATCCGGCGCCCGTATGGTTTGGAAATCAGGCGCGGGTCACAGATCATTAGCACACCGCGATCATGCTCGTCGCGAATCAGGCGGCCTGCTCCCTGTTTGAGCGTGATGATCGCCTCCGGCAGCTGATGGTGGACGAATCCGTTCAGCCCGCGCTTTTCCATGTCGGCGATACGTGCGGCGAGCACCGGGTCATCGGGCGGCGCAAACGGCAACTTGTCGATGATGACCACCGACAGTGCGTCGCCACGCACATCCACGCCTTCCCAGAAACTTTGGCTGCCAACCAGTACGGCATTACCGGCCGAGCGGAATTTGTCGAGCAACTCGGTGCGACCGATTTCGCCCTGCACCAGCAAGGGCCATGGCTTCTGGTCTCGCTCGAAAGCCTCGCGCAGGCGTTCGGCTGCGCGGCGTACCGCACGCAGCGTGGTACAGAGCAGGAATGCACGGCCACCGGAGGCCTCGATCACAGGGAGCGCAGCATCCACCACCGCATCGGTGTAGCCGATCGAATTCGGCTCCGGCAGGCTGGTCGGCACATACAGCAGGCCCTGCCTTCCGTAATCGAAAGGACTTGGCCAGGTTTTTGCAGGCGCACCCTGCAGCCCCATCTGGGCACTGTAGTGCGAGAAATCGCTCTTCACCGCCAGGGTCGCGGATGTGAAGATCCATGCGCGCGGCGCGCCCTCGCGCTGCTTGGCGAAAATTGGCGCAATCGACAGCGGTGTCCGGTGCAGCTGCAGCGATTGGGAAAATGCCTCCACCCACAATACGCTGGCTGCCCTCTGCTCCGCGTCGGCTGCCGGCACCCACGCGTCGAGGCTCTGTGCAAGTTCGGCCGCACGAGCGCGGCACTGCTCGAGGGTTTCCGCCCGCTCGGCCTGATGTGCCAGCACCTCGAGCAGATGGGCCAGCATCGTTTTCAGATGGGCGAGCGCCGGGAAGAACGGACTGCTGTCGGCAATCTGCTGGTAAGCGAGCTTGATGCCTTCGACAGGAAATGCGAGCCTCAGATCGCGCACCGCTTTCTCGACCGAGCTGACCAGGGCGCCCCAATCGGCGCCATCGCGGGCATGCGCGAGACCCTCGGCCAGCACATCGCGGCATAGCTCCATCAACTGCGAGGTCGACAGCGTCTCCCCGAAGAAGAGCGTCGCCGTCTCGGGCAACTGGTGCGCCTCGTCAAAGATGACAGTATTCGCGGTCGGCAGCAGCTCTGCGACGCCGGTGTCCTTGAGGGCGACATCCGCAAAGAAGAGATGGTGATTGACGACCACCACATCAGCCTGCTGCGCCTCCTTGCGCGCCTTCATTACGAAGCAGTCCTGGTAATGTGCACATTCGGCGCCCAGGCAGTTGTCGCGAGTCGACGTGACCAGGTTCCAGACCGGCGCATTCTCCGGCACGCGCGACAGCTCGGCCTTGTCGCCGGTGCTTGTCGTCTTGACGAAGCGGCCGATCTCGCGCAGGTAACCGACATCCTCGCGCGATGTCAGGCGACCATTCTGCAGGGTGCGCTCAAGGTGATAGTGGCAGACGTAATTCGCACGCCCTTTCAGCAGCGCTACCGAGACCGGTACGTTCAAGGCCTTGCGCACGACCGGAATGTCGCGCAGATAGAGCTGGTCTTGCAGGTTCTTGGTACCTGTCGAGACGATCACCTTGCCGCCCCACAGGAGCGCCGGCACCAGATAGGCGAAAGTCTTGCCCGTGCCCGTACCAGCCTCGGCAAGCAGGGTGCCATGGGTCGCGATGGCATCGGCAACCGCTCGAGCCATGTCGGTTTGCGACTGACGAGGGCGAAAACCGGCAATGCCGTAAGCCAGAGTGCCATCGGCAGCAAACAGATCATCGACCTCCGCGTCATGGACGCCGGAAGGCCCGGAGATTTCAATAATGTCAGTCAAGTCGATGCCGGCTCAGGCCGGGATGTCTGGTACCAGTTGCATCTTCAGGTGAAGAATCTGGTCTTTCAGGTGGAGACGCCGTTTCTTCAGGCGTCTGAGCTGAAGCTCGTCGCGATTGGCGGAAGCATCAAGCAAGCCGATGGCGACATCGAGATCCCGATGCTCGATCTCAAGTTCGATCACGCGTTCGCGTACTTGCTCGGCATCCATGCTCATTGGCTGTCAGCCTCGCCAGAGCTGTCGGTGCCGGCGTCGCGCGCTGCGCCCGACCAGGGGATGGTTCGTTTTCCCTGCGCTGCTGACTTCTGCCGTTCGGCGACAGCGCGGTCGCGTTCTGCAGCTCTGTCGCGCCGCAGGAAAGCGCGTGCCTCGACTTCGACCTTGCGCACTGCGCCGCGCACTTCCCTTTGCCGCTGTTTCACGTCCGACAGGCACGAGGATACAAAAAAACGGTCGTAGCAGTCGGCCTTCTCCCGAGCAAACTCGAGATCGATCTCATTGCGCACCACTGGCAGCCGCTCCAGCGCAAGTTGCGCCTCGGCTGCAGAGCTGATGGATCCAGCCGGAAAATCCTCGAGCAGCGCATCAATGGCTGAACCTGCCGTAGCGGGTCCCAGCGGAAACAAGCCGAGACAGAGGATCAGCGATGCGGAGATTGACAATTTCATACGTATTTTCAGGCGATCGATGCTGCGGTCTGGCGACGATCGCTCTCCTTGTATTCCCTGGATTGCATTTCAATGATCCTCGACACCGTGCGATGGAATTCGCTGGACAGCGTGCCTTCGGTGTACAGCGATTCCGGCGCAACGGCTGCAGACATCAGCAATTTCACTCGATGATCGTAAAGCACGTCCACCAGCCATGTGAAGCGACGCGCCTCGGAGGCCATGTCGGACGACATGCGCGGCACATTGGACAGAATCACCGTGTGAAAACGGCTCGCAATCTCGAGGTAATCGTTTTGCGAGCGCGGGGATCCGCAAAGGGTCGCAAAGTCGAACCAGATCACGCCACCGGCGCGCCGCACGCAGCGGATATCCCGGGATTCTATCCTGATCCGGGGATCCTCCTCGGTCGTTTCGGCAATATCAAGGAAAGCGCGCAGCAGCGCACGGTCGGATTCAGCACCGAGCGGCATGTGGTAGGCCGTCACCTGCTCCATGATGCGCTTGCGATAGTCCGTGCCGGCATCCACGTTCAGCACATCGAGCTTTTCTTTCAGCAGGGTGATAGCGGGCAGCATGCGATCCCGATGCAGGCCGTCGGGGTACAGCCCATCGGGCGGGTAATTGGAAGTCATTACGAAAGATACGCCATGATCGAACAGAGCCTGCAGCAGGTTGTAGAGAATCATCGCGTCTGCAATGTCCGACACATGGAATTCATCGAAGCAGATGAGCCGATACCGGCGCGCGATTTTTTTCGCAACGATCAGCAGCGGATCCTCGACATTCTTCTGTTCGTCGAGCGCCTTGTGCACGCTGCGCATGAATTCATGGAAATGCACACGCGTCTTGCGAACGACCGGCACGACGCCGTAAAAACTATCCATCAGAAAGGACTTGCCGCGACCAACCCCTCCCCACAGATACACACCGCGCGGTATGTCCGGGCGTCGTATCAGCCGGCTGAGCTTGCTCGAGCGCTTTGAACGATAAGCCACCCACTCGTCAAAGGCTCGCTGCAAGCGCTCGACAGCGACAAGTTGTGCCGGGTCTGAACGATAGCCGCGTTCATGCAGTGCATGCTGGTAATACTCTTGTACGTTCATTGCGTTGAGTTGAGCGGGGTCATGTCAACCACGACCTGTGCGGGATAACGGGTACGGCCTGAGGCGAGCGGAAAACCGAAACCCAGCGACACGCCGACGCCGCTGCGATAGCCGGTACCGCCGCCGACGCCCACGCCGACCCGCGACGCCCCCGGACTGCTGCCGCTGCCGGCACGGATGAGCACTTCGGAACTTCTGTAGCCCGGGCGCTGGCAAATAACGCGCAAGTCGCCGCTCGGCTCACCGACGTCAATCACTGCGGGCGTCTGCACGGCCCAGCGCCCGGCGCCGGTATCGACCGTGCAGGCGGCGCCATCCAGGGGCTGGCCAGCCGATGTGCTGAGAATGTTGACACGCCCCGGTGGCCGCTGCGGCTGGCTGGCACAACTGGCCAGCAGGAGAAGGGGCAGAAGCAGGACTGCGGGTCGCATGAATACCTCCTCTTTCGTCGACATCCCGGCGCCGGCATGCAAACCACTGCCACCGCAATCCTCGGCGAGCCGGATGCCCGGCGTCCTGATGATGGGACGCACGGGCATGCGATCACATGGACATTAGAAATTCAATGCCCGCTTGTCGACGGCAAGAGCGGCTTCCTTGGTCGCCTCCGACAATGTCGGATGCGCATGGCAAATACGAGCGATGTCCTCGGCGGATGCACGGAATTCCATGGCCACCACGGCCTCCGAGATCAGTTCAGAGGCCATCGGGCCGATGATATGCACGCCGAGAATCTCGTCGCTTTTCGCGTCCGCAAGAAACTTCACGAAACCCGAGGTGTCACCGAGTGCACGCGCACGGCCGTTAGCGAGGAAGGGGAAACTGCCGGCCTTGTAGGCCACGCCTTCGACCTTCAGTTGCTGTTCGGTCTTTCCGACCCATGCGATTTCCGGACTTGTGTAAATGACCCACGGAATCGTATTGAAGTTCACATGTCCGTGCTGGCCAGCGATGCGCTCCGCTACCGCAACGCCCTCTTCTTCCGACTTGTGGGCCAGCATCGGGCCACGCACCACATCACCGACCGCCCAGACATTCGGCAGGCTGGCCCGGCAGTCGTCATCCACCACAATGAAGCCACGCTCGTCCAGCTTCAGACCAACCGCCTCCGGATTCAGCCCGGTGGTGTTGGGAATGCGACCGATCGAGACGATGAGCTTATCGACCGACAGTTTCCGGTCTTCCCCACTGGCAGCGGTGTAGTCGACGGTGACATCCTTGGCCCCCTTGCGGATATCGCGAATCTTGGCACCCATCTCGATGGCCAGCCCCTGCTTGACAAACAGCTTGTGGGCTTCCTTGGCCACCTGCTCATCGGCGGCAGCGAGGAAAGTCGGGAGCGCTTCGAGAATGGTCACCTCGGCACCGAGCCGGCGCCAGACGCTGCCCATTTCGAGGCCAATCACGCCGGCCCCGATCACGCCGAGGCGCTTCGGCACAGTGTCGATGGCCAGCGCGCCGGTATTGGACAGGATCAGCTTTTCGTCGAAAGGCGCGTTTGGCAGTTCGCGCGGATTGGATCCGGTGGCGACGATCACATGCTTGCCGCGTACCGATTCGCTGGCCGGCGCGGAAACGGCGATCTCATAGCCATCGGCGTCCGCGCTGACGAATGAACCGCGACCGTGGAAGAAGCTGACTTTGTTCTTCTTGAACAAATACTGTATGCCGTCGTTGTTCTGCCGAACCACGCCGTTCTTGCGAGCCAGCATCTGCGCAAGATTCAGCTTCACGCCCTTGACCTCAACGCCATGCTCGGCAAGGCCATGCTGCACATGCTCAAAGTGCTCTGCCGACTGCAGCATCGCCTTGGAGGGGATGCAACCGACGTTGGTGCAAGTGCCGCCCAGCGCAGGACCGCCCTGTTCGTTCTTCCACTCATCGATGCAGGCCACCGACATGCCAAGCTGTGCAGCGCGGATCGCCGCAACATAGCCGCCCGGACCGCCGCCGATCACGACGACATCAAAGTTTTTCATGGCCGCTCCTTACAGGTCGAGCAGCAGGCGCGCCGGATCTTCCAGCGCTTCCTTCATGGCGACCAGGCCCAGCACGGCCTCGCGACCATCGATCAGCCGGTGGTCATAGGACATCGCAAGGTAGTTCATCGGGCGGATGACGATTTGGCCGTTTTCCACCACCGCCCGTTCTTTGGTCGCGTGCACGCCAAGGATCGCCGACTGGGGCGGGTTGATGATCGGGGTCGACAGCATCGAGCCGAACACACCGCCATTCGAGATCGAGAACGTACCACCGGTCAGTTCATCAAGCGTCAGCTTGCCATCTTTGGCTTTCTGTCCGAACTCGCCGATTTTCTTTTCGATATCCGCGATCGTCATTTGGTCGACGTTGCGCAGAATGGGCACGACCAGACCGCGCGGCGAACCGACCGCGATACCAATGTCGAAGTAGCCGTGGTAAACCACGTCGTTGCCATCGATTGACGCGTTCAGCACAGGGTACTTCCTCAGCGCTGCGACGGCCGCCTTCACGAAGAAGGACATGAAGCCCAGCTTCACGCCATGCTCTTTCTCGAACTTGTCCTTGTACTTGTTGCGCAGGTCCATGACCGGCTGCATGTTGACCTCGTTGAAGGTCGTGAGGATGGCATTCGTCGCCTGGGATTCAAGCAGGCGCTCCGCAATCCGCGCACGCAGGCGGCTCATCGGCACACGCTGCTCAGGCCGGTCGCCGAGGTCGAGTGCGACCGGTACCGGAACCGTCGGCAGCGCAGCACGGGCAGCGGCCGGTGCGGGCGCCTTGGCAGCGGGCTGCGCCAGCGCATTGATCACATCTCCCTTGGTCACCCGACCGTCGCGACCGGTGCCCTGCACCGAGTCGGCAGACATCTTGTTCTCTGCCAGCATCTTGGCTGCGGCCGGCATCGCAATCGCGCTGCTGGCGGCCGCTGCCGCCGGCGCAGAAACGGTTGTCGGGGCTGGAGCTGGGGCAGCCGCTGCGGCTGCCCCAGGCGCTGCGGCGGCAGCCGATGCAGTGGCTTCGGTATCGATACGCGCGATCACCTCACCGGCAACGACGGTGCTGCCATCCGACTTCAGGATCTCGACGATCACGCCCTGTGCCGGCGCGGGCAGTTCCAGCACCACCTTGTCGGTCTCGATGTCGATCAGGTTTTCGTCGCGGGCCACTGCCTCGCCGACCTTCTTGTGCCATTGCAGCAGGGTCGCCTCGGCGACTGATTCCGACAGTTGCGGTACAGGGACTTCAAGGATTGCCATTACATTCTCCGTTTCGGGTTTGTCGCGCAAGGCGCCGGCATCCGGCGCAATGCGGGGTCATTATTTGGTCAGCACGAAGCCCTTGAGCTTCGAGAATGCGGTATCGATCAGCGCTTTCTGCTGTGCGTAATGCTTGTCGTAGTAACCCACGGCCGGCGATGCGGAAGCGGGACGACCGGCATACGCGAGCTTCTGGCCGTCGGCGAGGTTCTCGAAAATGTTGTGCTGAATCTGGAACCACGCACCCTGGTTCTGCGGCTCGTCCTGCACCCAGACCAGTTCGCTGAAGTTCGAGAAGTTTTTCAGCTCGGCGGCGAAGGCCTTGTGCGGGAACGGGTACAGCTGCTCGACACGGATGATCGCGGTGTCGCTGGCATTTCGTTCTTTGCGCGCATTGACCAGGTCGTAGTAGACCTTGCCGGAGCAGGCGAGTACGCGCCGGACCTTCTTCGGATCGATTTTCTCGTCGACCTCGCCGATCACGGTCTGGAAGGAGCCCTTGACCAGTTCGGACAGCGGAGATCCGGCATCCTTGTTTCGCAACAACGACTTCGGCGTGAAGATCACGAGCGGCTTGCGGAACAGGCGGATCATCTGGCGCCGCAGCAGGTGAAAGATCTGCGCGGCAGTCGTCGGCTGCACGACCTGCATGTTGTTGTCGGCGCACAGCTGCAGGAAACGCTCGACCCGGGCCGACGAGTGCTCCGGGCCCTGCCCTTCATACCCATGCGGCAGCATCATCACCAGACCCGAAGCACGGCCCCACTTCACCTCGCCGGAACTGATGAACTGGTCGATCACGACCTGTGCGCCGTTGGCAAAGTCGCCGAACTGCGCTTCCCAGATCGTCAGCGTGTTAGGCTCGGCTGTCGAATAACCGTATTCAAATGCAAGCACCGCCTCTTCCGACAGCACCGAGTCGATGACGGTGAACGGGGCCTGCTGGTCGGACACGTGCTGCAGCGGGATGTAGTTGCCCGCATCCCACTTCTCGCGGTTCTGGTCATGCAGCACCGCATGCCGGTGCGTAAAGGTGCCGCGGCCGGCATCCTGGCCGGTGATGCGCACCGCATAGCCCGACGACACCAGCGATGCAAAAGCCAGATGCTCGCCCATGCCCCAGTCAAGGTTCAATTCGCCGCGGCCCATCGCGGCCCGGTCCGCCAGCACCTTCTCGACCAGCGGGTGAACCTTGAAATTGTCAGGCACCGTGGTAATCCGCTCGGACAGGCGCCTCAGCTCTGCCGCCGGCACCGACGTGTCGGCCGCATCAGTCCATTTACGGTTCAGGAACGGCATCCAGTCGACTGCGTATTTGTTCTTGAAGTTCGAGATCACCGGATCGACCGTGTGCCGGCCCTCGTCCATCGCCTGACGATAGTCTTTGACCATCTGGTCGCCACCATCGGATGCGATGGTAGCCTGCACCGACAGCCGGTCCGCGTACAGCTTGCGCGTGCCCGGATGCTGGGCGATTTTCTTGTACATCAGCGGCTGGGTCAGCGACGGGGTGTCCTGCTCGTTGTGGCCCAGCTTGCGGAAGCAAACGATGTCCACCACCACGTCCTTTTGGAACTGCATGCGGAAGTCGAGCGCAATCTGGGTCGCGAACACCACGGCTTCGGGGTCGTCGCCATTCACGTGCAGGACCGGCGCCTCGATCATCTTGACCACATCCGAACAGTACAGCGTCGAGCGGGTGTCGCGCGGGTCGGAAGTGGTGAAGCCGATCTGGTTGTTGATCACGATGTGCACCGTGCCGCCGGTGCCGTAGCCGCGGGTCTGAGCGAGATTCAGCGTCTCCATCACGACGCCTTGTCCTGCAAAGGCGGCATCGCCGTGCACCAGAATCGGCAGCACCTGACGGCCCTCCTTGTCGCCGCGACGGTCCATGCGCGCCTTCACCGAGCCTTCGACGACAGGATTGACGATCTCGAGGTGTGACGGATTGAATGCCAGAGACAGGTGGACCGGACCGCCCGGGGTCGAGATGTCGGACGAAAAGCCCTGGTGGTATTTGACGTCGCCCGCCGGCAGGTCATCGGCGTGCTTGCCCTCGAACTCCGCAAACAGGTCCTGCGGCATCTTGCCCAATATGTTGACCAGCACGTTCAGCCGGCCCCGGTGTGCCATGCCAATCACGATCTCCTGCACGCCCTGCGCACCGGCGCGCTGGATGACTTCATCCAGCGATGCGATGAAGCTTTCTCCACCTTCGAGCGAAAAGCGCTTCTGGCCGACATATTTCGTATGCAGGTAACGCTCCAGGCCTTCGGCCGCGGTGAGGCGATCGAGGATGTGCCTCTTCTGGTCCCGGGTAAACGTTCCGGTGGCACGCGAGGACTCGAGGCGTTCCTGCATCCAGCGCTTCTGCGCCGGGTCGGTCATGTACTGGAACTCGGCCCCGATCGAGCGGCAGTAGGTGTCGCGCAGCGCTTGCAGCAGGTCGCGCAGCGATGCCGTCTCGGGGCCGAAATAGGTGTTGCTGATGTTGAATACGGTATCGAGGTCGGCGTCGGTAAAGCCGTAGAACGACGGCTCGAGCTCGGGAATGTTCGGACGTTCCTGGCGCTGGAGGGGGTCAAGGTTTGCCCACTGTGTGCCGAGGAAACGGTAGGCCGCGATGAGCTGCGTCACTGCGACGCGCTTGCGTCCCATTTCCGCATCGGCCGATGCGGAGACAGTGCGGATCGGACCATGCTTCGCGCGCTCGGCGAAGGAGGCAACCACGCTGGCATGCGGGACATCAGGGCGATCGGTGCCGTCGACCGCGGGCACGTTCTGCATAGCGTCGAAGTAGGCGCGCCAGTTGTCGGGGACCGCGCCCGGGTTCAACAGATAGGCCTCGTACAGTTCCTCGACGTACGGGGCGTTGCCTCCAAACAGATAGGAGTTGGAGAAGAATTGCTGCATCATCGCTGCTCACCTTTCTTCGCGTTTCGCGAAGTAAATAGCGGGTTCATCAACCTTCCGCGACACGGCTTGACCGGTTAGCGGATTGCAAATCATTAGCGGAAAGGGCTCTATCCTGGTTTGCCCGCTCCTGCAGGCAAACGAAACCGTAGGGTAACACAACGCCCCGCCCCCAAAACGGCAATTTCGGTGCCGGAATGGCAAGAGGCGGCACAAAAAAAGCGGGCCGAAGCCCGCTCTTCCTGACGCTTAACGCTTGTCCATGGAGGGCACGTCGCGCTTGGGCGAACCGACGAACAGCTGGCGCGGACGGCCGATCTTCTGCTCCGGATCCGAGATCATCTCGTTCCACTGCGCGATCCAGCCGACGGTGCGCGCCATCGCAAAGATGCCGGTGAACAGCGAGACCGGAATGCCCAATGCCGACTGCACGATGCCGGAGTAGAAGTCGACGTTCGGATACAGCTTGCGCTGCACGAAGTAGTCGTCTTCCAGCGCAATCTTTTCCAGCGCCATCGCCAGCTTGAACAGCGGGTCGTTCTCGAGACCGAGTTCGCCCAGCACTTCGTGGCAGGTTTCACGCATCAGCTTGGCACGCGGATCATAGTTCTTGTAGACGCGATGGCCGAAGCCCATCAGCTTCACGTTGGAGTTCTTGTCCTTCACCTTGGCCACGAACTCGCCGATCTTCTCGACGCCGCCGTCGCGCTGGATGTCCTGCAGCATCTGCAGCGCCGCTTCATTCGCACCGCCGTGCGCCGGGCCCCACAGGCAGGCGATGCCGGCAGCAATGCAGGCGAACGGATTCGCGCCCGACGAGCCGGCAAGGCGGACAGTCGAGGTCGACGCATTTTGCTCATGGTCGGCGTGCAGGATCAGGATGCGGTCGAGCGCGCGCACCAGCACGTCGTTGACCTTGTAGTCCTCCGCCGGGGTTGCGAACATCATGCGCATGAAGTTCGCGCTGTACGACAAATCATTGCGCGGATAGACGAAAGGCTGACCGACAGAATATTTGTAAGCCATGGCCACCAGCGTCGGCATCTTCGCGATCAGGCGGATAGCGGAAACTTCGCGGTGGTGCGGATCGTTGATGTCCAGCGAGTCGTGGTAGAAAGAGGCCAGTGCACCGACGGTACCGACCAGCACCGACATCGGGTGTGCGTCGCGACGGAAGCCGCGGAAGAAGAACTGCATTTGCTCGTGCACCATCGTGTGGCGGGTCACGGTGTCGGTGAACTGCTTTTTCTGCGATGCATCCGGCAACTCGCCGTTCAGAAGCAAATAGCAGGTCTCGAGGAAATCGCAGTTGACTGCCAGCTGCTCGATCGGATAGCCGCGATACAGTAGTTCACCCTTGTCGCCGTCGATGTAGGTGATCGACGAGTTGCAGGCTGCCGTCGACATGAAGCCTGGATCGTAGGTGAACTTGCCGCTGGTGCCGTACAGCTTGCGAATGTCGATCACGTCAGGACCGATCGATCCCTTGTAGATCGGGAATTCCACCGCGGGCGTGCCGTCGGAGAAGGATAGCGTGGCTTTTGCGTCGGATTGGGTCATGGCTCTACCTTCGATTAAAAAATTGTCCTGTGGTGTATCGGTCCATCATCAGCCACGCTGGCGGCCTGTCCCGCTATGCCTGCCGCAGCATCGCGAGCAGAGCCCGCACATGCGGCAGATCGAGCCCGGCTTCGGGCTCGGTGCGCCCCAGCAGCAAGGCCATCAGATCGTTGTCCGACAGCTCGAGCAGCCGGGTCAGCGCATCGACTTCATCGTCGGTCAGCTCTGTCTCGTGCGCGTCGAGGAAGCGGGTCAGGATCAGGTCGTTTTCCAGCAGCCCGCGACGGCTGCGCCAACGAAGGCGGGCGCGCCGGGTCGGATCATCCTGATGCCGTTCTTTGTCCATCATCCTTAAACTGCGCGGCGAACCAGCAGTTCCTTGATCTTGCCGATGGCCTTGTTGGGATTCAATCCCTTCGGGCAGACATCGACACAGTTCATGATGGAGTGGCAGCGGAACAGGCGATACGGATCCTCGAGATTGTCGAGGCGCTCGCCGGTCGCCTGGTCGCGGCTATCGGCAATGAAGCGATAGGCTTGCAGCAAGCCTGCCGGTCCGACGAACTTGTCCGGGTTCCACCAGAAAGACGGGCAGGAAGTCGAGCAGCAAGCGCACAGGATGCACTCGTACAGGCCGTCGAGCTCCTCGCGCTCCTCCGGCGACTGCAGGCGCTCCTTCTCTGGCGCGATCGACTCATTGACGAGGAACGGCTTGATGGAGTGGTACTGCTTGAAAAAGTTGGTCATGTCCACGATCAGGTCGCGGATGACCGGCAGTCCCGGCAGCGGGCGCAGCACGATCGGTTCGGTCAGCTCGTTGAGGTTGGTCGTGCAAGCCAGACCGTTCTTGCCGTTGATGTTCATCGCATCAGAGCCGCAGACGCCTTCGCGGCACGAACGGCGCAGCGCGAGCGAATCGTCGACATCGGCCTTGATCCGCTGCAGCGCATCCAGCAGCATCTTGTCAGTATCCTGCAGCTCGACCGTCAGGTCCTGCATGTAGGGCTTCGCATCCTTGTCCGGATCGTAGCGATAGATCTGGAATTTGACTGTACGTGGCATGGTATCCGTGTCCTGCAGGTTAGAAAGTGCGCGCCTTCGGCTTGAAGGTGTCGACGGTCAGCGGCTTGGTGACGACCGGCTTGTAGTCGAGACGGTTGCCTTCCGAGAACCACAGTGTGTGACGCATCCAGTTCTCGTCGTCCCGGTTCGGGAAATCGCTGTGCGCATGGGCGCCGCGCGATTCATTGCGGGCCGCAGCCGACACGATGGTGGCCTTCGCGGTCTCGATCAGGTTGTCCAGCTCGAGCGCCTCGACGCGTGCAGTGTTGAACACCTTCGACTTGTCCTTGAACGACACGTGCTTGCGGCGCTCGTCGAGTTCCATGATGGCCTTGACGCCGGAGTCCAGCAACGCCTGGGTACGGAACACGCCGCAGTGCTGCTGCATCGTGCGGCGGATGTCGTTGGCGACGTCCTGCACCTTCTCGGAACCGGTCGACGACTCAAGGGCGGCGAGGCGAGACAGCGCGAGGTCGGCACCGTCAGCCGGCAGCGGCTTGTGGCTCTGCGCCTTCAGGTTCGATGCCACGATGTGGTTGCCGGCAGCGCGGCCGAACACCAGCAGATCCAGCAGCGAGTTGGTGCCGAGGCGGTTAGCGCCGTGCACCGACACGCATGCGCATTCGCCGATCGCATACAGGCCCCTCACCACTTCTTGCGTACCGTTCTTCGGCGCGACGACCTGGCCGTGGATGTTGGTCGGGATGCCGCCCATCTGGTAGTGAATGGTTGGCACGACCGGAATGGGTTCCTTGGTGGCGTCGACGTTCGCGAACTTGTGGCCGATCTCGAGAATCGACGGCAGGCGCTTGCGGATGGTGTCGGCGCCAATGTGGCGCAGGTCCAGCAGCACGTGATCCTTGTTCGGACCGCAGCCGCGACCTTCCTTGATCTCCTGGTCCATCGAGCGCGAGACGAAATCGCGCGGCGCCAGATCCTTCAGCGTCGGCGCGTAGCGCTCCATGAAACGCTCGCCCTGGCTGTTGATCAGAATGCCGCCCTCGCCTCGCACACCCTCGGTGATCAGTACGCCGGCACCGGACACGCCGGTCGGGTGGAACTGCCAGAACTCCATGTCTTCCAGCGGCAGGCCGGCGCGTGCCGCCATGCCCATGCCGTCACCGGTGTTGATGAAGGCATTGGTCGATGCGGCCCAGATGCGACCGGCACCGCCGGTAGCGAATACCGTGGTCTTCGCTTCCAGGATCATGACGTCGCCCGTTTCCATCTCCAGCGCGACCACGCCAACGACGTCGCCATCGGCGTCGCGCACCAGGTCGATCGCCATCCACTCGACGAAGAAATGGGTCTTCGCACGCACATTGCGCTGGTACAGCGTGTGCAGCATCGCATGGCCGGTACGGTCAGCCGCAGCGCACGCCCGCTGGACGGGCTTCTCGCCGAAATTCGCAGTGTGACCGCCGAACGGGCGCTGGTAGATCGTGCCATCCGGGTTGCGATCGAACGGCATGCCGAAATGCTCAAGTTCGTAGACGACCTTCGGTGCTTCGCGGCACATGAACTCGATCGCGTCCTGATCGCCCAGGTAATCGGAGCCCTTGACGGTATCGAACATGTGCCAGTACCAGTTATCCTCGGACATGTTGCCTAGCGACGCACCGACGCCGCCTTGCGCCGCGACCGTGTGCGAGCGGGTCGGGAAGACCTTCGACAGCACGGCCACGTTGAGGCCGGCCTCTGCCAGTTGCAACGAGGCGCGCATACCCGAGCCGCCCGCTCCGACGACAACCGCATCGAAACGGCGGCTGGGGATGGAGGATTTGATGGATGCCACGATTACACTCTCCAAAGAATCTGGACGGTCCAGCCGGCACAGCCAACCAGCCACAGAATGGTAAACACTTGCAATGCGAGACGAATGCCGACCGGTTTCACGTAATCCATCCAGATGTCGCGCATGCCGACCCACACGTGGTAGTACAGCGCGAGGAAAGTCACGAAAGCGAGAATCTTGAACCACTGCTGCGCGTACAGGCCGGCCCAACCTTCATAGCTGAAGTCGGCGGCCCCAAAGAACAGCAGTAAGGTGACGAGGGTGAAGACCACCATCACGACGGCAGTCACGCGCTGTGCGAGCCAGTCCTTCAGGCCGTAGTGCGCACCGACGACGAGGCGCTTGGGTCCGATATTGTTGTTGCCCATCTCAGAATGCTCCGAACAGTTTCAATGCAACGAGGGCTGTCAGCGGCAAGCTGACAGCAAATACAACTTTCGCGGATTTCGCGGCACCTTCTTTGGACAGGCCGATATGCATGTCCATGATCAGGTGGCGGACGCCGGCGCAGAAGTGATGGAGGTAAGCCCAAGCCACGCCGAGTATCGCGAGCTTGACCAGCGGATGGCTTGCATAGCCCTGCAGGTACGAGAACGAGATTTCCGAGGTGATCGACTGATCGAAGAGATAGAGGACGAAAGGGAGCAGCAAGAACATCAGCGCCCCGCTGACTCGGTGAAGGATGGAGATGAATCCCGCGGCGGGGAGACGGTAACGAATGATCTGCAAGACATGGATGTTGGTAAATCGTCTTGGCTTGGTCGCTTCAGGCATTTGCATCACTCTCCAACGTTTGTATCTGTGTTCGATTCGACAATTGTCCGGATTTTATCCATACGGGCAAGCAAAGCGTCATATACCCACAGCCGACGCGCTTGCCAGATTCTTAAGTTCGCTCGTCACCGGCATCGCTAGCTCAGCTCATTGTGATAATGATGGCTGGCGGTCACGTAGATGGCCCGCCTCAGTTCCACCGGGCGATCGCCGTAGGTATAGGAGACGCGTTCGACACCGAGCACCGGCGTCCCGGTCGGGATGTTGAGATGCGCCGCCGCAGGCGCATCGACCAGCACGGCCTTGAGCTTCTCGGTCGCCCGGATCATCGGGGTGGCGAACTCGGTTTCGAACAACCCGTACATCGGCCCCTTGTATTCCGCCAGACGCTCGGCTGTCAGCCCTTTAAAAATCGCACCAGGGAGCCAGATCTCCTCAACGATCGTCGGCACCCCATCGAAGTACTGCACGCGCTTGATGCACACCACTGAATCGCCGGCTTTGATGTCGAGCACGCGGGCGACCTCGGCAGGGCCGCGCATGCGCTTGACCTCGACAATACGGTTCTCGGGCTGGTGGGCATCTCCTGCGTCGGGCATCAGCTTGAGGAAACGGAACTGGACCCGAGCCTCGTGGTGGGTCGCAACGAAAGTGCCTTTGCCCTGCCGCCGCATTACCAGGTTCTCGGCAGACAGCTCATCGATCGCCTTGCGCACCGTGCCCTGGCTGACCTTGTACCGCAACGCCAGCTCGACCTCGCTTGGAATCAGCTCGCCCGGCTTCCACTCGCCAGACTGCAGGCTCTGCATGATCAGCGCCTTGATTTGCTGGTACAGCGGGCTGAAAGTAGGCGAAGATGCCCCCGAGCCGCTGCTGGCGGCCTGCGATGCTGCAGGCGGGGTGACTGTCGAGTTCATGGCAGGCAATTTCACCACAGACGAAGTTTAACGTCCAGAAAATTGTTCAGTAAGATGTCTTATATAAGATATAAGATGCAGATTGACAGACCTTGGGGGCGCGCCTAAACTCGCGGGCAAGTTTCCGGACGCTCAATGTCCCCGGCGCACTATTTTCTTTTTACCCGACCACATTGGAGATTCACATGGCTAAAGCCCCCATGCGCGTTGCCGTCACCGGCGCCGCAGGCCAGATCGGCTATTCCCTGCTGTTCCGCATTGCGAACGGCGACATGCTGGGCAAGGATCAACCGGTCATCCTGCAGCTGCTGGAAATCCCGGACGAGAAGGCACAGAAGGCGCTCAAGGGCGTGATGATGGAAATCGACGATTGCGCATTTCCGCTGCTGGCGGGCATGACTGCGCACTCAGACCCGATGACGGCATTCAAGGACGCCGACGTCGCACTGCTGGTCGGCGCACGTCCGCGCGGTCCGGGCATGGAGCGCGCCGACCTGCTCGCTGCCAACGCACAGATCTTCACCGTTCAGGGCAAGGCACTCGACGCCGTTGCGTCTCGTAATGTGAAAGTGCTGGTGGTCGGCAACCCGGCCAACACCAATGCGTACATTGCGATGAAGTCTGCACCGAACCTGCCGGCGAAAAACTTCACCGCAATGCTTCGCCTCGACCACAACCGCGCGCTGTCGCAGGTCGCCGCGAAAACCGGCAAGCCGGTGGCATCGATTGAAAAGCTGTGCGTGTGGGGCAACCACTCGCCGACTATGTATGCGGACTATCGTTTCGCCACCATCGATGGCCAGTCCGTCAAGCAGATGATCAATGACGACGCATGGAACAAGGACGTGTTCCTGCCGACGGTCGGCAAGCGCGGCGCAGCCATCATCGATGCCCGCGGCCTGTCGTCAGCCGCATCCGCAGCCAACGCCGCGATCGACCATATTCGCGACTGGGTGCTGGGCACGAACGGCAAGTGGACCACGATGGGCATCCCGTCGGATGGTTCTTACGGCATCCCGGAGGGCATTGTGTTCGGCTTCCCGGTAACGACCGAGAACGGCGAATACAAGATCGTGCAGGGCCTCGAGATCGATGCGTTCTCACAGGAGCGCATTAACGCCACGCTCAAGGAACTGACCGACGAGCGCGACGGCGTCAAGCACCTGCTGCCGTAACAGTGCGATTGTGCGGTGGCGACTCTTCGCCGTCGCCGCACAAATCACCCAGTCGCCCGTTTCTGTCCATGCGTCCATCCGAAGTCCTGTTTCAGGGTATGCACTGGCCGGTGTCGCTGCCGGTCTGCGACCACTATGCCGGTTCGGACAAGCTCATGCGCAAGTCGATGGCCCTGCAGGAGCAAATGGGGCCGGTGTTCGACATCACTTTCGATTGCGAAGACGGTGCCGCCGCAGGCAATGAGCGCGCGCACGCAGTGCTGGTCGGCGAACTGATCGCAGGCGCAGGCAACCGCTTTGGCCGGATCGGCGCCCGGGTGCACGACCCGGAGCATCCGGCATTCGAAGCCGATGTCAGGATCATCTGCGAACGGGCCGCAACTCGCCTCGCCTACCTCGTCATCCCAAAAGTCGACAGTGTCGAGCAGTTACAGGCCGCCATCGCCGTTGTTCGCAGGCATGCGCAGGCGGCCGGGCGCAGCGACCTGCCGCTGCACGTGCTCATCGAGACCCATCGCGCGCTGCATGAGGTGTGGCAGATTGCCGCGTTGCCCGAGGTCGAATGCCTGTCCTTCGGGATCATGGATTTTGTATCGGCCCATTACGGTGGCATACCTGCCTCCGCAATGAAAAGCCCTGGGCAGTTCGCCCACCCGCTGGTCATGCGTGCCAAACTTGACATTGCTGCGGCCTGTCATGCGCATGGAAAAGTCGCGTCGCATAATGTCTGCACCGAGATCCGCGACCTGGCAGTCGTTGCCGGAGATGCGGAACGGGCTGCCCGCGAACTGGGATACGGACGGATGTGGAGCATTCACCCGGACCAGATACGCCCGATCGTCGATGCGTTTGCTTCGGACGACCGGGAGATTGAACAGGCGGTCGCCATCCTGGCTGCTGCACAGGCACAGGACTGGGGTCCGATACAGCACGCAGGCAAGCTGCATGACCGCGCCAGCTACCGGTATTACTGGACGCTGCTGCAGCGCACGAGGCAGCAAGGACGGTCGTTGCCGGAACTGGCCGCGGCCCTGACGTAAACACCGGGCACGGATAACCAGGAGAAACCATGCGAAACCTCATCTCTGCAGTGCTTTGCGCGAGTCTCCTGGCTTCCGGTCAGGCCCAGGCGAAAGCAACAGATTTGCTGTGCGAGCGCAACCAGCGCGTTTCGGTCGGCGGAAATGTGCTTACTGACAGCGCCATCGAACTGATATGGCGGGGCAAGCCCTACCTCATGCGCCGCGTGGGCACATCGACTGGTGCGCACCGCTTTGAAGACCCGGCCAGCGGGCTGATCTGGATCAGCATTCCGGCCAAGGCAATGCTGCTGGACGGCCGGCGCGGTGCGCCGGTGGCAAATGAATGCAAGGTCGCCATGATCGATCGGCACCTGCGCTGAGAGCGGGTGCGCAGCGGCGCGACACCCAAAAACTGGCAATAAAAATTTCAGGTCATCCAAAAACAAGGAGAGCACATGTCGCAAAACACGCTTAAAACGCTCAAGGAATTCAAGATTTCCGCGACGAAGAAAGGCAAGTTCCACTCGCTGCCCGCGCTGCAGAAAGCACTTGGCGTCAACATCGACCGCCTGCCGGTATCGATTCGCATCGTGCTCGAATCTGTGCTGCGCAATTGCGATGGCAACAAGGTGACCGAGCAGCATGTACGCCAGCTCGCAAATTGGAAGCCGAATGCCGCCCGCACCGATGAGATCCCGTTCGTCGTCGCACGTGTGGTACTGCAGGACTTCACCGGCGTGCCGCTGCTGGCCGACCTCGCGGCCATGCGCGGCATCGCGTCGAAGATGGGCAAGAACCCGAAGAACATCGAGCCGCTGGTGCCGGTGGACCTGGTCGTCGATCATTCGGTACAGATCGACCATTTCCGCGAAAAGAATGCGCTCGACCTGAACATGAAGCTGGAATTCCAGCGCAACAACGAGCGCTACCAGTTCATGAAGTGGGGCATGCAGGCGTTCGACACCTTCGGTGTGGTGCCGCCGGGCTTCGGCATCGTGCACCAGGTGAACCTCGAGTACCTGGCGCGCGGCGTACATAACAAGGACGGCGTGTTCTATCCGGACACCCTGGTCGGCACCGACTCGCACACCACGATGATCAACGGTATCGGGGTGGTCGGCTGGGGCGTGGGCGGCATCGAGGCGGAAGCCGGTATGCTGGGCCAGCCGGTCTACTTCCTGACCCCTGACGTGGTCGGCGTGAACCTGACCGGCGCGCTGCGCGAAGGCGTGACCGCCACCGACCTCGTGCTGACCATTACCGAGATGCTGCGCAAGGAAAAAGTGGTCGGCAAGTTCGTGGAATTCTTTGGCGAAGGCACCGAGTCGCTGTCGCTGACGGACCGCGCAACGATTGCCAACATGGCGCCGGAATACGGTGCGACGATGGGCTTCTTCCCGGTCGACGCCGCCACCATCGACTACTTCCACGGCACCGGCCGCACCAAGGCCGAGATCGAAGCTTTCGAAGCCTATTTCAAGGCACAAAAGCTGTTCGGCATCCCGAAGAAGGGCCAGATCGACTACACGAAGGAACTGACGCTCGACCTGTCGAAGGTTGCGCCGTCGCTGGCCGGCCCGAAGCGTCCGCAGGACCGCATCGAGATCGGCAACGTGAAGGAAACCTTCCGCGACCTGTTCGCCAAGCCGGTCGCCGAGAACGGCTTCAACAAGAAGGCCGAGGATCTCGAGGCGGAGTACACCACGGCCGATGGCGTGAAGCTGCATAACGGCGACGTGCTGATTGCCGCGATCACCTCGTGCACGAACACCTCGAACCCGAGCGTGCTGCTGGCCGCCGGCCTGCTGGCGAAGAAAGCCGTCAAGCTCGGGCTGTCGGTACCGAAGCACATCAAGACTTCGCTGGCTCCGGGTTCGCGCGTGGTCACCAAGTACCTCGAAGCGGCAGGCCTGTTGCCCTACCTCGAAGAGCTGGGCTTCGGCATCACCGCATACGGCTGCACCACCTGCATCGGCAACGCCGGCGACCTGACGCCTGCAATGAACGAGGCAATCGTGAAAAATGACGTGGTCGCTGCTGCCGTCCTGTCGGGCAACCGCAACTTCGAGGCCCGCATCCATCCGAATATCCGCGCCAACTTCCTCGCGTCGCCGCCGCTGGTCGTCGCTTACGCAATTGCCGGCAATGTGACCGTGGACCTGATGACCCAGCCGATCGGCAAGGACAAAAAGGGCCGCGACGTGTTCATCGGCGACATCTGGCCGACCTCGGAAGAAATCGCCAAGCTGATGAAGCATGCGATGAACGCCAGGACCTTCAAGAACAACTACGCCGACGTCAAGGGCGCCCCCGGCAAGTTGTGGGATCAGATCAAGGGCGTGGCCGAAGGCCAGGTCTACAACTGGCCGAAATCGACCTACATCGCCGAACCGCCCTTCTTCGCCGATTTCGGCATGGAGCCGAAGGCGGCAGCCACCGGCATTTCCGGTGCGCGGGCGCTGGGCGTGTTCGGCGATTCGATCACGACCGACCACATCTCGCCCGCCGGCTCGATCAAGGAGAGCAGCCCGGCCGGCAAGTGGCTGCTCGACAATGGCGTGCTGAAGGCTGACTTCAACTCCTACGGTTCGCGTCGCGGCAACCACGAAATCATGATGCGCGGTACCTTCGCCAACGTGCGCATCAAGAACCTGATGATTCCTGCGAAGCCGGACGGCTCGCGTATCGAGGGCGGCATCACCATCCACCAGCCAAGCGGCAAGGAAATGTCGATCTACGACGCCGCGATGAAGTACATCGGCGACAGCGTGCCGACGATGATCTTCGCTGGCGAAGAGTACGGCACCGGCTCGTCGCGCGACTGGGCAGCCAAAGGCACCCAGCTGCTTGGCGTGAAGGCCGTGGTGGCTCGTTCATTCGAGCGCATCCACCGCTCGAACCTGGTCGGCATGGGCGTGCTGCCGCTGCAGTTCCTCGGCAACGACAGCGTGCAGTCGCTGAACATCACCGGCAACGAGAGCTTCGACCTCGAAGGTCTCGAGAACGATATCAAGCCGCAACAGGAAGTCACGCTGGTGATCAGGCGCGCCAATGGCGAGACGCAGAAAGTGAAGCTGCTGCTGCGCATCGATACCCCGATCGAGGTGGATTACTACCGCCACGGCGGCATCCTGCCGTTCGTGCTGCGCCAGCTGCTCGCAGCCTAACGACGAACCGGCCGGCGGAGCAATCCGCCGGCCACCTGACCTGACACCACACTCATCCGGAGACAACATCATGTGGAAAATTCTCGTTGCATTCATCATCTTTGCCGCAATTTCTCTGACCCTGGTATTCAACATGGGCGACAAGGTCGACATGCAGGGCGAAGCCGGCGGTCACAACAGCGAAGCGCATTCGGAGGCGCCGGCAGCGGCCTCCGAAGCACCGGCTGCCGCACCGGCCGCCGCACCGGCCGCCGCACCGGCAGGGGGCACTTCCGAGCAAAAGTAAGACATCCTTCCAGGACAGGACAGGCCCGCTCAGGCGGGCTTTTTTTCGCCGGTTCGCCACAGCGCATGGCCCACGCAAAACAGAGTTCAGGGAAATGAAGCGCGCATTGAGTAAAATCGCGGCTTGACGAAGCCCTTTTTCCTGCCATGCGCCGCCCCTCAAAAAACCCTGCAAGAAAATTTTCGGCCGACAGCCAACGCCTTGCGGCGCTCGCCCAATCGATGGTCCGCGCGTCCAGCCGCATCGAATCCCGCAGCTGGGAGGCGCGGCTTGATGCCATGCTGCTGAAGCAGCTCTCGAACAGGCAGCAGCAGGTCATCGACAGCGCACTGGATCACCTGTTCCACACCGATCTGGATGCATACGATGCGCTGCTCGATTCGATCGAAGCGCTCAGCAGCAGCTGCACGCTGGAGCATGACGGCAAACGTCATGACGTACTGCTGGTGGCGGTGCCCATCCTCGCGTGGACGCGATTCTCTATTGCCAGCGGCACGATCGCACCGCCGGCTATGCAGGCACTGACGGCACAACTGCATGGGCACATCCTTGCGGCCGGCACCCATGCTGCGATTGCCCCCGCCCTTTTCTAGATCGACCAGTTGCCGCGCTCCTATTGCGATACCTACCAGCTGACGCGCCGGATGGCAGAGGCTGCACTGACCGGCAAGCCGCTGCAGGTACCCGCGCCCCTGCCGGAGACCGCCCCCTTCCTGGCCGATACTCGCTATCTGCTGTTGGCCGTCGCAGCAGAATCCGGGCAGCCGCTGCTGCGCTGGCAGGAAGAAGATGCAGGGCCGAACCGGCAGACGGCCAGCCTGGCTGCACTAACGCAATGGCAACTCCAGGCCGGACCCAGCATGCAGGCACTGCTGCCCGGTTGCGGGATAGAGCTGATGCTCCCCGGCGCCTACTACGTGGCGTGCCGCGACGCAGACAAGGCGATCCGCCCGATATCGCTGCGTGCTGCAGTCCACTATCTGACACACACTCTGGCGCTTGATCCGGCCCAATTATCGACAGTCGTGGCCGCAGTCGGCGAGGAGACCAGCGATGTGCGGGTTGACGAATTTCGCATCAGCTACAGCGCTGGCGACAGCGAGGAGGTGGTTTATGGCGTGGTCTGGCCTCTGTACGACGATGAGTTGGCGGATGAATTCATGCCGATGCAGGTACCCCCGCGCCCGGCCGCCAATGCGCCGCTGACCCCATTGCAGCAGATCATTTCCGTGCTCAGGGAGTGCGGCATCACACGCATTCAGCAGATCGACCGCGTCATGGCACCCGAATACTGTGATGATTGCGGTGCTCCTCTGTTTTGCAACTCGGATGAAGAATTTGTCCACGCGGAGATGCCGGAAGATGCCGAGAACAATACGGGGCATCTTCATTGATGTATCGGAATCATCCACACACTGCTATAATCGCGCGCTCGTCGGGGCGTAGCGCAGCCTGGTAGCGCACTTGCATGGGGTGCAAGGGGTCGCGAGTTCGAATCCCGCCGCCCCGACCATCACAACAGCAAAGGGTCACAGAGCGCTTCTGTGACCCTTTTGTCTTTAACGGGCCATCGAAATATCTTCGATCTGCGCTCGCATTCGATTTTCTCTTGTACCGGCCGACGAAAATTTTCCGGCTACACATCCTGCTTATCAGGGGCAAGCACCCCAGTAAGAAATAGTTGCAAAAGCAATCACTTTAAGTTTATTTCCACTCAAAAACTTGCACTAAAACAATATAATCTGAGGCTGTTGCAACTGGCCTTGAGGCACTAATTGACTGGAACAGAACGATGCAGCTGATGTGGCTTTCCGGCCCTACGGGGGACGTACGCACCCTATCAATCACCACGCGCAAAGTGCTGATCGGTAGCTGTGTGCTCGCTTTTTCGCTGCTCGCTATGGGCTTTCTCCTGCATTTAATCGGCTTCAAGCTGGCGATTGAACTTCGCCCTGAACTTGCCCGGTCTTTGGGCGGCGTCACGACGCAGGCGGAGCAGCAGAGAATGGAGTCGACGTATCGTCAACAACTGTTGAAGCTTCAAGACCTGCTGGACGCCACGACGCAAGATATCCGCCAGTTGCAGCAAATGAAGAACCGCTTCATGGACATTGCAACGCCCGCCTCGCTGCGCGATAAATCCGGCACAAAGGAAAATGGCAAAGGCGGTCCGCTAATTCCGGAAATACGCAAAGGCGATGACTCGCAGCAACCGTTGCCGCAGGCTCTCGACGAGGCAATGCAGGAACTCCAGCAACTTCAGCAGGTGGTCGGCCGTATGCGGGCCGATTGGGGAACGCAGTTGGCATGGCTGCAGACTTTGCCTACCGGCATGCCGATCAGCGGGGAGTTTCACATAACCAGTGGATTCGGGATGCGCAATGACCCCTTTACGGGCATGCTGGCGAGGCATGAAGGGTTGGATTTTACTGCCGCGACAGGCACGCCCATCATTGCGGCTGCCAGTGGTACGGTCACCCGCTCGGGGTGGGAGGACTCCTACGGCAATATTGTCGAGATCGTGCATGCCGAGGGATTCATGACCCGCTACGCGCATCTCAGCAAGCGTTATGTACAAGAGGGACAGCAGGTGGCAAGAGGCCAGCGAATTGCGGATGTTGGGAGCACCGGCCGATCGACAGGGCCGCATTTGCATTACGAAATCTTCCGGCATGGCCGGGTGCTGAATCCGATGCACGTGCTCCCACTGGGCAACAGTTGAACAACCTCCCCGGCTTCCTTCCCATTTCTTAAGGCGAATTCTCGGAAATTACGCCAAGCTACTGATTACAGATAATACTTACGGATCGCGCTGCTTCGTAACTCCCAACATTGCCTTTTACAGGCGAGCGAATAAATAAAAATCAACCCCGACGTCCTCTGCTGTCCGGTATATTGGTGGGCGGAAATCTGGGGAATGGAGAATTCGATGTTCCGTAAGATGAAACAAAACAAGCTCCTGCCCACGCAGGAAAAATTCGACACCCTGATTGGTGCCACTACAGAAATTTACGGCAGACTTGTCCTGCTTGACAGCGTCCGCATTGACGGCAAGGTTATTGGCAACATAGAAACGGCAAAAGACAAGAAGGTGACAGTGGCGATAGGCCGATCTGGCGAAGTCTCCGGAGACATTACTGCTCATCGTGTGATGGTGGCGGGCAAGGTGGAAGGCAATATTTACGCCACTGAACGTGCAGAGTTTCACAAGGACTCCGAAGTTCGAGGTGATATCACCTACGGCACAATTGGGGTGGAACATGGCGCGAAACTGCTGGGTCTTGTCATCCAGGCGCAGAACACCAATACCAGCAGCAGTGATGCGCAGGCAGTCATCAAAATGGCGCAGGAAAAGAAATAAGCTGCACAAACTCGAAAAAAAAGCCTGATCGAAGATCAGGCTTTTTTCATCCGGCTCTCAAAATTCAGGGCTTCTTCTTGAGTTCGCCCTTTACCACACCGCCACGCTGGATGGTGATGCTCTTGAAACTGACCTTGCCGTCAACGACAGCACGGCTGCCAATTGTCAGATCTCGGCAGTCCAGCGAGCCCGAGAAATTGCCCTTAACGTTCATGGTGTCGCAAGTCACATTGCCATCCAGGACACCTGTCACGCCAATCTGTATCGAGTGCAGAGAAAGCGTGCCGCGAACCGTGCCGTCAATCGTCAGATAACCGTTGGAGCGGATTTCGCCGATGAACTCGAAGCCTTCACTAATAATGGAGGGCTTCAGATTATTGACTGCAGGCTTGGCCGCCGGATTTCCATTACCTGACGACGCAACCGTCTCTACCTCGGCTACGACCTCTGCAGCCACGGGCGCGGGTTGGCTTGCTGCCGGCGCAACCTCGCTGTCGAGCGTCGGTTTATCCCGCTCTTCGTTTTTTCGCTTATTGATGAACACGTGTCAAAGCCCTGATGTCAGTAGGAGCCCGATGCAGGGCCATCACCCTCGATTTTCTGCAGTGCGCCTTGCAGGTCGCCGCCTTTTTCGATCTCGATCTCAGCATATTGAACTGAGCCGAGCGCCTTGCCAGTGGACCGGATAAACAGCGACTTTTTCGCAGTCAGGGTGTCGTGGATTTCGCCACGCAGATCAATAATGTCTGCAGTGACTTTTCCACGAATGACGCCAGAACTGGCGACGATGAGCTCGCGAGCGGTGATATCTCCCTCGATGCTGCCTGAGACCGAGGCAATATCCGGCACCACAAACGTGCCATTCAACACGACGCCCTCGCCAACCGTCAGGCACCCGCTTTGATTAGAATCCGCCAACACCGCCTCCCAGGTTTCAGATCTCGAGAATTGAAGCAAACACAAGCAGTTCGCCGGCGCCTCACCTTGTTCAGAAAATCGAAAGCGCTGGAAACCCGGTTTGATTCCTTAAAGAAATTATACGACCAATTGTTCGATTTCCGTCAATCATTCTTGTTCCTGTACAACAATCGCTTATAGAAAATCTCAAGCTTTCAATTTTTGAAACCCGGGGGCGTTCAGTACCGTACTGAAAAATGAGAGGTCGTCGCGAAGGGTCATACAAAAAATTTATGCCAGCCATAGGAAATTAAAATTTGCCTTATATATCGCACAGCAGCATAATTCGACCTGTCTCCTCTATGTCTTCTCCTCAGATATAGATTTCAACCCGCTCCTCGGAGCGGGTTTTTTTATCGATCGAAAATCAGGACGGTGCGCAGCGGACGGCCTGCCTGGATGCCTAGCCGCGAAGCAGCTTAAGAACGGACTGGAGTTCGTGCCTGACGGTGGTCAAATCGGCGACTGCGCCATTAGCCGCAGTGGACTGCAGGGACTGGGTGTCAAGCTTGTTTCGCGCCCCGCTGATCGTAAAACCCTGCTCGTAGAGCAGTTCGCGGATTCGGCGGATCAGCAGCACTTCGTGGTGCTGGTAGTAGCGCCGGTTGCCCCGGCGCTTGACAGGCTTCAGTTGCGCAAACTCCTGCTCCCAATATCGAAGTACGTGCGGCTTCACGCCGCACAGGTCGCTGACTTCCCCAATGGTGAAATAGCGTTTTGCTGGAATCGGCGGCAAAGGGGCCAAAGGCTTGGCTGCGCGGTCGTTCATTCAGCGCAAGCCGCTCAGGCAGTGGGCGCGGTTCCAGAGCGCGAGGTGCCACCATCCACCATCGCCTTCAGCTTCTGGCTCGCATGGAAGGTGACCACTCTGCGCGCGCTGATGGGTATTTCTTCTCCGGTCTTCGGATTGCGCCCGGGCCGTTGCGGCTTGTCCCGCAGTTGAAAATTGCCGAAGCCGGACAACTTCACCGACTCGCCACGCTCGAGAGCGTCGCGAATCTCGCCGAAGAAAGTCTCGACCATGTCTTTGGCTTCGCGCTTGTTCAGCCCTACCTGCTCGAACAGCAGCTCGGCCAACTCGGCCTTGGTCAGTGTCGGCAAGTCTTTCTCCGCTTGCGTGCGGGCTTGGGACGCCAGCACCGCACGGCCGAGATCGGCAGCCAGCACGGATTCCATTTCGGCAGAATTGCTGTGATTCATGATGTCTGTGGATGACTGAACTGGCAGGCTTAGTGTCTCAGCGTAGCGCCATGCTTCTTCTGAACAGCCTCGACCAGCGCCGCGATCGCAGCGTCTACCGATTCGTCCTGCAGGGTCGCTTGAGTATCTTGCATGGTAATGCGGAAAGCAAGGCTTTTTTGACCCTCCGCCAGTCCTTTGCCCCGATATTCATCAAATAAAACAATACGTTGCATGAATCGACACGCGTGGTTGCCAGCGGCTTCGGCGGAGAAGGAGTCAAGCAATGACTGCACGCTGACCCGCTCATCAACCAGCAACGCCAGATCGCGGACGACTGCCGGGAACTTTGAAATCTCGTGGTAGGCCGGCACGTTGCGACACTGCAGTGCCTCGGCGTCCACTTCAAATACAATCGGCGCCAGCGGAAGGTCGAGCTGCTGCTGCAGTCGCGGATGCAATTCGCCGACGAAGCCCACGACCCGCCCATCGATGAGCACATTGGCCGAACGCCCTGGGTGCAGCGCAGGATGCGCCCCGGTTTCAAAACGCAAAACTACGGGGGCGAACAAAGCCTCGAGGTCTGCTTTCAGATCGAAAAAGTCAACATTCCTCGCCGGCTGCCCCCATTGCTCGTTGACCACCGAGCCATAGGCCAGCGCGGCCACTCGCTTGGGCTGCGCAATACCCGCTACCGACAGTGGCCCGTCGGTGACCGCGTCATCCTTGGAAAACACCGCGCCAACTTCGAACACCCGCACCCGTGCCGCCTTGCGGTTCAGGTTGTACCTCACATTCGCTACCAGACCGCTGAGCAGCTGCGAGCGCATCACATTCATCTGGCTGGCAATCGGGTTCAGCAGCCGGATCGGTGCTGCGTTGTCGGCGAAATTGCTTTCAGCCTGCTCGTCGATGAAGCTGTAGTTCACAACTTCCTGATAGTCGAGGTCGGCAAGTTGCCGGCGCACGGCAAACAGTGAGCGACGGTTCTCGGGCGCGATGCGGATCGCGTTCGCTGCCACCGGCGGCAGCGCCGGAATATTCTCGAAGCCATGCACGCGAGCGATTTCCTCGATCAGGTCTTCCTCGATCTCGATATCGAAGCGGTAGCTTGGCGCGGTAACTTCAAACACCTCGCCATCCCGGGTGAACGGCAGCCCCAGCCGGGAGAACACATCCGCCACCTGCTCGGCAGTCAGCGGAATACCGATGATCTTGGCAGCTCGCTGCACACGCATTCGCACCGGCTCGCGTGCCGGCAAGGCGATCGTCTGGTCATCGACAGGCCCGACGCGAGTCTGTCCCGGCACGCCGCAGATCTCGACGATCAGCGAGGTAATGCGCTCGATGTGCTCGACCGTCGTCGCAAAATCGACGCCGCGCTCGAAGCGGTGCGCTGCATCGGTAGAAAAATTCAAGCGGCGCGCCCTGCCCTGAATGGCGTTCGGCCACCAGAATGCTGCCTCGAGATAAACGTTGGCGGTCTCCAGCGACACTGCCGTCGCGTCCCCGCCCATGATGCCAGCCAACGATTCCACGCCGCTGTCATCGGCAATCACCCCGGCCCAGCTTCCGAGTTCCACGGTAGACCCGTTCAGTAGCTTCAGTTGCTCGCCCTCCTGAGCCCAGCGCACCTCGAGTCCACCGCGGATCTTGTCGAGGTCGAACACATGCGTCGGACGACCGAGCTCGAGCATCACGTAATTGGAAATGTCGACCAGCGCCGAAATCGGTCGCTGCCCGCTGCGCTCGAGACGCTGCTTCATCCACGCCGGCGTCTCGGCCTTCGCGTTGAGCCCGCGGATTACCCGACCGGAGAAGCGTCCGCACAAGTCGGGCGCGCTGATCTTCACCGGCAGCTTTTCGTCCAGGCTGGCCTCGACCGGCCTGAACGATGGCGCCTGCAGCGGCATGCCGGTCAGGGCCGCCACCTCGCGTGCCACACCGAGTACCGACAGGCAGTCGGCTCGATTAGGCGTCAGCTTGATCGTGAACTTCAGGTCATTCAGCTGGTAGTGGTCACGAAAGTTCTGGCCAACCTGTGCCGTCTCCGACAGCTCCAGCAAGCCGCCGTGCTCATCCGACAGCTTCAGTTCGCGCGCGGAGCACAGCATGCCCTGAGACTCCACGCCTCGCAGCTTGCCCACCTTGATCTCGAACGGCTTGCCGTCATCGCCGGGCGGCAGTTTCGCGCCCGGCAACGCGCAAGGCACTTTCATGCCGGCGCGCACGTTCGGCGCACCACACACGATGTTGAGCAGGGTGCCGGTACCGGCGTCGACCTGGCACACATTCAGGCGGTCGGCATTCGGATGCTTCTCTGCGCTCATCACCTGAGCGACAACCACATTGTTGAACGGCGGGGCTACGGGATCGACGTCCTCGACCTCGAGGCCGGCCATGGTCAGCAGGTGCGAAAGTTCATCCGAAGTCAGCTTCGGATCGACCATAGTGCGCAGCCAGTTTTCTGAGAATTGCATCGCTAGCGTCCGGTGGAAACGTGTTCAGGGTCAGTTGAATTGCTGCAGGAACCGCAGATCGCCTTCGTAAAACAGGCGCAGGTCGTTAATGCCGTAGCGCAGCATGGTCAGGCGCTCAAGACCCGAGCCAAACGCAAATCCGATGAATTGCTCGGGATCGAGGCCCATATTGCGCAGCACGGTCGGGTGCACCTGACCGGCGCCCGATACTTCGAGCCAGCGCCCCTTCAGCGGCCCCGATCCAAATGCAATGTCGATCTCGGCCGACGGCTCGGTAAACGGGAAATAGGACGGGCGGAAGCGCACCTGCAGGTCATCTGTCTCGAAAAATGCCTTGACGAAGCCGAGGTACACACCTTTCAGGTCGGCGAAGCTGATATCGGTGTCGATCCACAGCCCCTCAACCTGATGGAACATCGGCGAGTGGGTCGCATCGCTGTCGACCCGATAGGTTCGGCCCGGGGCAATCACCTTGATCGGCGGCCGGTTCATCTTCGCGTAACGCACCTGCATCGGGCTGGTGTGCGTGCGCAACAGCAGCGGCTTGCCGGTGCTGTCTTTACCGTCCACATAAAAAGTGTCCTGCATCGAGCGTGCCGGATGGTTCTCCGGACTGTTCAGTGCAGAGAAATTGGTCCAGTCGGTCTCGATCTCGGGGCCGTCGGCCAGGTCGAAACCGATCGATGCAAAGATCTGCTCGATGCGCTCCCAGGTGCGCATTACGGGGTGGATGCCGCCCACACCGCGGCCACGCCCCGGCAAAGTGACGTCGATCGCCTCCGCATTCAAGCGCTCCTGCATCTGCGCGTCGGCCATCGCCGCACGGCGCGCGCTCAGCAGCGTCTCGATCTTTTCCTTTGCCTGGTTGATCACCGCGCCCTGTGCGCGGCGCTCGTCCGGAGCCAGCTTGCCGAGCCCCTTCATCTGCTCGGTGACCTGGCCGGTCTTGCCAAGATACTTCGCCTTTGCATTCTCCAGGGCGGCCGGGTCCTGCGCGGCGGCAAAGTCGGCTTCGGCAGCGATCACGAGTTGTTCCAGTGAGCTCATCAGTCTCCAGCCCGGTGGGGATCTTGTCGGTAAAAATGAAACGGGGCACAGGCTGTTAAACCTCTGCCCCGCCGATAGCGCAATCACGGGTCGCATGCGCGACCCGGTTCACCGCTTACGCAGCGATGGTGGCCTTCACCTGATTGACGATAGCCGCGAAAGCAGCCTTGTCCATCACGGCCATGTCGGCCAGCACCTTGCGGTCGAGGCCGATGGCGGCCTTCTTCAGGCCATTCATGAATTTGCTGTAGGTCAGGCCGTGCTCGCGGGTAGCCGCGTTGATACGCGTGATCCACAGTGCGCGGAACACGCGCTTCTTGTTGCGACGATCGCGGTATGCATACTGGCCTGCGCGCATGACGGCCTGCTTGGCCACGCGATAGACACGGCTGCGACGGCCACGATAGCCTTTGGCGGCGTCGAGAACTTTCTTGTGACGGGCCCGTGCGGTAACCCCACGTTTAACTCTTGGCATGATGTGCTCCTGTTGTCAGAGTGAGGTTAGGCGAAGGGCATCATCGCGCGGATCGAGTTCATGTTTGTCTCATGAACGTCAACCGCTCCACGCAACTGGCGCTTGTTCTTGGTGGTTTTCTTGGTCAGGATGTGGCGCTTGAAAGCCTGGCCACGCTTGACGGTACCGCCCGGGCGAACGCGAAAACGCTTTTTCGCGCTGCTCTTGGTTTTCATTTTTGGCATGACAAATTCCGCCCGTTCAGGGCGGCTCCTTTATTTGACGATTGCAGGTGGCAGCAAACGCTGCGCTTGGATGCCTGCACTCGCTTCTCTCGACGGCGAATTCGAGTCCGCCGCCGCTTGCACCCCGCCTGTCGGCGAGGGCGCAAATTCTATCAGAGAATCAGCATCTCACCCAGCCTGCCGGCCGGTTCACGCTTGCTTCTTCTTCTTCGGGGCCAGCACCATCACCATCTGCCGGCCTTCCATCTTCGGGAACTGCTCAACCTGGCCAAACGGCTCGAGGTCAGCCTTCAGCCGCTCCAGCATTCGCGCGCCTATCTCCTGATGGGCCATCTCGCGGCCGCGGAAACGCAGCGTGATCTTGGTCTTGTCGCCCTCTTCCAGGAACTTGATCAGGTTGCGCAGCTTGATGTTGTAGTCGCCATCATCGGTGCCCGGCCGGAATTTCACTTCCTTCACCGAGATCACTTTCTGCTTCAGCTTCGCCTCGTGCGCGCGCTTCTGCTCCTGGTATTTGAACTTGCCATAGTCCATCAGGCGGCAGACCGGAGGCTGCGCGGTCGGCGCAATCTCGACCAGATCGACGTTTGCCTCTTCGGCGAGTCGGAACGCCTCATTCAGGCTGACGATGCCCAAAGGTTCGTTTTCAACGCCGGAGAGGCGCACCTGGGGCGCAGTGATTTCACCGTTGATGCGGTGCGACTTGTCAGTAGCTATCGCAGTGTCCTTCAAAAATCCAATAAATATGCCGTGCTTTTGCGTCGAGACAGCCTGACGGCAGATCCGTCAGGCCTTGGCGGCGATCTCCTCGCGGAGTCGCTCAACCAGACTGTCGACGGACATCACGCCCAGATCGACATTGCCTCGCGCACGCACGGCCACGGTATTTGCATCCCGCTCCTTGTCGCCGACCACAATGATGTAGGGCAGCTTCTGGACGGAGTGCTCGCGTATTTTATAGGTTATTTTCTCGTTCCGCAAATCGGCCTGCACCCTAAACCCTTGTTTTTTCAAGGCTTGCTCCAGCTTTTGAGCGTACTCAGCCTGGCCCTCCGAGATATTCAGGATGGACACCTGTACCGGCGCCAGCCACAGCGGCAGCGCACCCGCATGGTTTTCGATCAGCATACCGATGAACCGCTCCAGCGAGCCCAGAATCGCCCGGTGCAGCATGACCGGCACCTTGCGGGTATTGTCTTCGGCCACGTATTCCGCCTCGAGCCGGACCGGCATCGAGAAATCGACCTGGATGGTGCCGCACTGCCATGGGCGGCCAATCGCATCCTTCAGCGTGTACTCGATCTTCGGGCCGTAGAACGCCCCCTCGCCCGGCGTGATCTCATACTCGCAACCCGAGCGCTTGAGCGATTCGATCAGCGCGTTCTCGGCCTTGTCCCACAACTCGTCCGAGCCGACTCGCTTCTCGGGTCGGGTGGCCACTTTGTAGATCACCTCGTTGAAGCCAAAATCGCGGTAAACCCTCTGCAGCAGCGCAGTGAACGCCACGCATTCATCAAGAATCTGGTCCTCGGTGCAAAAAATATGACCGTCGTCCTGCGTGAAGCCGCGAACCCGCATCATGCCGTGCAGCGAACCGGACGGCTCGTTGCGGTGGCATTGGCCGAACTCGCCGTAGCGCAGCGGCAGGTCGCGGTATGAATGCATGTTTGACCGGAAGATCTGCACATGGCCCGGGCAATTCATCGGTTTCAATGCGTACGCACGGTTCTCGGAGTCCGTGGTGAACATATTGTCCTTGTAATTGTCCCAGTGGCCCGACTTCTCCCACAGCGAGCGGTCCAGAATCTGCGGCGCCTTCACTTCCTGATAGCCATTGTCCTGGTACACGCGGCGCATGTACTGCTCGACCTGCTGCCAGACGGTCCAGCCCTTCGGGTGCCAGAAGATCAGGCCCGGCGCCTCATCCTGGAAATGGAACAGGTCGAGCTGACGGCCAAGCTTGCGGTGGTCGCGCTTTTCCGCCTCTTCCAGCATGTGCAGATAGGCTTCCTGATCCTCCTTCCTGGTCCAGGCGGTGCCGTAGATGCGCTGCAGCATCTCGTTCTTCGCGTCGCCACGCCAGTAGGCACCGGCCACCTTCATCAGCTTGAAGACCTTCAGCTTGCCGGTCGACGGCACGTGCGGCCCGCGGCACAAGTCGGTGAACCCGCCCTCCGAATACAACGACACGTCTTCGCCGGCAGGAATGGATCCGATGATCTCGGCCTTGTAAGCTTCGCCGATGGACTTGAAGTAGGCGACTGCCTCGTCACGCGGCAGCACCTTGCGCTCGACCGGCTCGTCCTTTTTCGCGAGCTCGACCATCTTCTTCTCGATCGCCTGCAGATCTTCGGGCGTGAACGGGCGCTTGTACGAGAAATCGTAGTAGAAGCCGTTTTCGATCACCGGGCCGATGGTGACCTGCGCGTCCGGGAACAGCTCTTTCACCGCATAGGCGAGCAAGTGGGCGGTTGAGTGACGAATGACTTCCAGGCCGTCAGCATCCTTGTCGGTGACGATCGCCAGCTCGGCATCGCGCTCGATCAGGAATGAGGTGTCGACGAGCTTGCCGTCGACCTTGCCGGCCAGCGCGGCCTTCGCCAGCCCCGCACCGATCGATGCAGCCACCTGGGCGACGGTAACGGCTGCATCGAACTGGCGCTGCGAACCATCGGGAAGTCGGACTGAAACCATGCTTGTGCTCCTAGGAGGTGTTGCCGAGCCCGGAACGCCGGAACTGCGGACGAAAAAAAACGCGGGCTAGCCGCGTTTTTTATTCAGGACAACCGCCACTGGCGATTCCCCCGCTGCAAACAGAAAGACGGACTAGCGTGTAGATGCCTGATCTGCGCTGCTAGTTCGCGGTGTCATAACCGTGTCGCCTTTCTCGCTCTTACAAAGAGATGCTGCAGGTATGTTGGTAGGCACGATTGGACTCGAACCAACGACCCCTACCATGTCAAGGTAGTGCTCTAACCAGCTGAGCTACGCGCCTAAAGAAGCGAGATTATAGCCAGCTTTATCCATTTGTGCCAATACCCGAACGAAACATTTTTTGGCCGCGCCCGACGCTGCGAACAATCAGTGCCGTTTCACCTCCAGCACGCCCCTGACTTCGCCAATCACTTTCATCGCTCGCTGCAATTGTTCGGTGGACGAAATCTCGCCGGTGAAGGACATGAAGGCCTGGCCCTTGCTGCTGCGGGTGGATACGCCGATCACATTGATCTTCTCGCGCAGGAAGATGTCGGAGATATCGCGCAGCAGGCCCTGCCTGTCCTGTGCGAGCACGAATACATCGACGGGGTACACCGTGTCGCCACCAGTCTCGCCCCAGGTTGTCTGGACCATCCGCTCGGGTGCGCGCAGCAGCATCTGCGACAAGTTCTTGCAGCTCGCACGATGAATCGAGATTCCGCGGCCGCGGGTAATGAAACCGACGATCGGATCGGGCGGTGCCGGCTTGCAGCAGCTCGCCATCTGGGTCAGCAATCCCTCGGTGCCCAGCACCAGCACACCGGCCTTCGCGCCGCGGGTAACGCTGGAAGCGCGGCTCTGGCGCGGCAGCACCGACGCATCCGGCTCCGACTGCGGGCGACCCGGATCGTCCGCATGCAGCGCCTGCTCGACCAGCCGCAGACTGAGCCTTTCATTGCCGACGGCCAGCAGCAATTCGTCCAGCTTCGAAAAACCCAGCCTCTGCGCCAGATCTTCGAGGTTGACCGACGTCTTGCCCTCCCGCTGCAGGGTCTTTTCCAGCATCGCACGCCCCTGGGCGAGCGTCTCGGCCTGCTCGATTGCATTGAACCACGAACGTATCTTCGCGCGCGTACGCTGGCTTGCGGCGTAGCCTTCGGCCAACCAGTCGCGCGACGGGCCGGCCGTACCGGCGACTGCCGCCTCTCCCTTGGCCGTAATGATCTCCACCGTCTGCCCGTTCTTCAAGGGGGTGTTCAGCGGCACCATCACGCCGTCCACCTTCGCGCCTCGGCAGCGATGCCCGATGTCGCTGTGCAGCTGGTAGGCAAAATCGATCGGTGTCGCACCGGTCGGCAGCTCAATCAGTCGGCCCTGCGGAGTCAGCACGTAAATCCGGTCATTGATCGACGCCGCCTTCAGCTGCTCCACCCACTGGCGGTCGGTCTCTTCCTCGCCAACTACGACATCTGCCACCTCGCTCTTCCAGGCCAGCAGCTGACGCAACCACGCGATCTTCTGGTCGTACGTGTCATCCGCGGTCGCCAGGCCGCCCTCCTTGTAGCGCCAGTGTGCAGCCACGCCGTACTCGGCGAAGCGATGCATGTCCTGGGTGCGGATCTGGACTTCGAGCGTACGACTGTCCTCGGCCTCGACCACCGTATGCAGCGACTGGTAGCCGTTCGGCTTTGGTCGAGCGATGTAATCGTCGAACTCCTCGGGAATCGGAATCCAAATGTTGTACACGATGGAGAGCACCGCATAGCAGGCCTTGACGTCGTCGACGATCACACGGAACGCCCGGACATCATGCAGGCGCGAAAAGTCGATCGCCTTGCCGCGCATCTTGTTCCAGATGCTGAAGATATGCTTGGGCCGGCCATACACCTCGGCCCGGATGCCGGCCGCCGACAACTCGGACTTGAGGCGCGCGATCGACGCTTCGACAAACTGCTCCCGCTCGACGCGCTTTTCCTCCAGCATCTTCGCGACCCGCTTGTAATTCTCCGGTTCGGTGAATCGGAATGACAGGTCTTCCAGCTCCCATTTCAGCTGCCAGATGCCGAGCCGGTTCGCCAGCGGCGCGTACAGGTCGAAAGTCTCTCGCGCATAGCGCAGCGTCATGTCGTTCTCGAGCTTGCGCTCGGCGAAATAGCGCAGCGTAGCGAGGCGCGATGCCAGCCGCACCAGCACTACCCGCATGTCGGTCGCCATCGCCAGCGTCATCTTGCGCAGGGTCTCGAGATGGCCGGCCGCCCCTCCCTTGGGCTTGCCTTGACCCGGCTGCAGAGAACCGCCCTCGTGCAAACGCATCAGCTGGCGGATGCCATCGACCATGTCAGCCACTTCCCGGCCGAAGCGCGGCAAGATCTGTGAGGCCATCTCGGGTGATAGCGCAGGAAGCTCGAACAGCATGCCGGCAATTCGGGTATCGATGTCGGTCTTCAGCGCAGCCAGCGTCGCCACCACGCCGCGCGTGAACGCCATCGCCTCCTGGCCCGTCGGAACCGATTTGCCCGCATAGGGCTGGCTGACGAAGTCCATGGCCTCCATCAGCCGTGCACTGTCCTCGGCACGCAGGCCGGCAGTCAGCTGTTCATCCCCATCGAGGGTCGCCACAAAAACCATGTTCAGTCCAGAAAAAAGCTGCGCGCGATCGCAATCTGGTCGTCGTGAATGAAAGTCGGCGCATGCCCGACCCCTGGCAGCTCCACCAGCCGGGCGCGCGGTCCGCGCTCGGTCATCCGGTGCGCCGTCTCGGCCGTCAGCAGATCGGATCCGCTGCCACGCACCAGCAGCACCGGGCAGCGGATCGCATCATAAGCGGCCCACAGCGCCGCCTCCCCTTGCTGCGCAGCCTCTGCGGTCAGCGCGCGGAAAGCCAGTGCAATTGCCGGGTCATAGTGCCGGCGCCATTGACCGTCCGGCGTTTGCCGCAGCACATCGCGCGCCAGCTTGTCCCACTCCTCGTCCGTGTGCGAACCAAACGGCGCGGATACCGTGCGGATGTAGTCACGTCCCTGTTCGAAGGTATCAAAGCGCAGGTCCTGGCCGATATAGTCACCGATCCGCACGAGGGCCTCAAAGTTCAGCGCCGGACCGACGTCGTTCATCAGCATCCGGCGCACCGGCGCCTCCGGCAATGAGGCAAGCCCCATGCCGATCAGCGCGCCCATCGACGTGCCGAACCAGTCGAGTTGCGGCACGTCGAGCCGTGCGACCAGGGTCACCATGTCGCTCACATACTGTGGCACGACATAGTGCCGGGCATCCTTGAGCCAGGATGAGCGGCCGCGACCCACCACGTCAGGACACACCACACGGCAACGATCCGATAGTGCGCGCGCGAAGGCATCAAAATCGTCCGATACGCGCGTGACCCCATGCACGCAGACAACCACATGCGGATTCTTCGGGTCGCCCCACTCCTTGTAGGCCATCTGATGCAGGCCGGCGGGCGACAGGCATTGCACCGTCTTGATCTGCGGCTGGGTCATATCGGAGCGCCTCCGTCAGAGTTGAAATTTTGCTCATTTTAACGGGCAGTCGCCGTAAAATTCGCGGATCCCGCAATTCCATCAGAGAGGAAGGCTCATGCAGAAACCACAGCTGGCAGGCAAGACCGCACTCATCACCGGATCCACCTCGGGCATCGGGTTGGGCATCGCCCGGGCGCTGGCCGCCGAAGGGGCAGACATCATCTTCAACGGGTTCGGCGATCCGACCGCGATTGCAGACCTGCAGCGCGAAACCGGGCTGCAGTTCGGCGTGAAGACCGGCTACAGCAATGCCGACATGAGCAAGCCGGCCGAGATCGAGCGCATGATGTCCGATGCGCTCGACCAATTCGGCGGGGTCGACATCCTGGTCAATAATGCCGGTATTCAGCATGTGGCGAACATCGAGGACTTCCCGCCCGAGCGCTGGGACGCGGTGATTGCAATCAACCTGAGTTCGGCCTTCCATGCCACCCGGCTGGCGCTACCGGCAATGAAGAAAAACAACTGGGGGCGCATCATCAACATTGCATCGGCCCACGGGCTGGTGGCGTCGGCCGGAAAGTCGGCCTATGTCGCTGCCAAGCACGGCATCGTCGGCCTGACCAAGGTCACCGCACTCGAAAACGCGCAGACCGGCGTGACTTGCAATGCGATCTGTCCGGGCTGGGTATTGACGCCGCTGGTACAGAAACAGGTCGATGCCCGGGCAGCCTCGGGCAACATCCCGCTCGAGCAGGCCAAGCGAGAACTGCTGCTGGAAAAGCAGCCGTCGGGGGAATTCGTCACGCCCGAGCAGTTGGGTGCGCTGGCCGTGTTCCTGTGCAGCGACGCGGCATCGCAGGTGCGCGGCGCGGCCTGGAACATGGACGGCGGCTGGGTCGCGCAGTAACACTGCCTCCCTTCCCCAGACTCCGGCTGAGCAGGTGATTACTGCAGGCGCTCGCGCAGATGCGGAAATTCCTCGAACACGACTTTGCGCAGCTCTCGGTCCATCGACTGCCGGATCAGCGTGGCGACGGTATTGCCTGAAGCATCCGTGGCATGCCAGTCGCAACCCTGCTCCAGCAAGTCCAGCGCCAGCAGCACCTGCATGGACTGTGCAGGTCGGACGGCCTCGAGCACATCGATCGGCGCCGAACGGATGATCTTCTGTACAGCAGGGTAGCTTTTCAGGCGGTTGTCATCCAGTCGGAATGCGCTATCGCGCATCGAACCCAGCAGCAGATCCAGCCGCTGCCAGTTGCGCGAATCGATCGCCAGCTGGACTGCCTGCATCAATTGCTCGACGCCGCCCGGTGGAGATGGCGAATCCGCGGAAGACCTGACGGCGTTGGGTTTCCGGCTTTCGCGTACAGGGCCGGACAGTTGCGGCTCGAGATGCTCGGCCATTGCCGATAGCGGCATGGCGGGCATTCTTCCGATGGGTTCCCGTGACAACCGCGAGGCGCGCACCGGTGTCGGCGGCCGCGTCTTCTTGCGGCGGACGCGGTCGGGCGTGTTGGGTGATTCGTTCTCGACTGATTGCGCCGGGGCCGGCAATCCGCGACCGCCGGCCTTGATGTCTCTGTCCATGCGTATCCTCCCGTGAACTGCCTCGACACGCGCACGTGCCTGAGCAAGAACCCCAGTATCGCCATGGACACCGCACAACATCGGCAGACTAGTTCAACACTGGTACACCGCCACAGCGCGGCGCGGCGCCGCCGCAACAGAAAAAACCGGTCGGCAATGCCGACCGGTTCCGGGCGCTTCGACGAGAGCAGCGCTCGCGATCAGAAAAGGATGTCGCAGCCGCTGCTGGCAACCAGTTCCTCGCGGGTGATGCCCGGTGCCAGTTCGACCAGCTTCAGGCCCTCGTCGGTCACATCCAGCACAGCGAGGTCGGTAACGATACGGTCGACCACGCCGACACCGGTCAGCGGCAGCGTGCACTGTTTGAGCAGCTTGTGCGACGTGGAACCATCCTTGGCTTTCGCCACATGCTCCATCAGCACGACGACACGACCGACGCCGGCCACCAGGTCCATCGCGCCGCCCATGCCCTTGACCATCTTCCCTGGAATCATCCAGTTCGCGAGGTCGCCGCGCTCGGACACCTGCATCGCGCCGAGGATCGCAATATTGATCTTCCCGCCGCGGATCATCGCAAAAGAATCCGCCGAACTGAAGAAGGACGCGCCGGGCAGCGCAGTCACAGTCTGCTTGCCGGCATTGATCAGGTCGGCATCCACGTCATCCTCGGTCGGGAACGGGCCGATGCCAAGCAAGCCGTTTTCAGACTGCAGCCAGACGGTAATGTCCTTTGGTACGTAGTTGGCCACCAGCGTCGGCAGGCCGATGCCGAGGTTGACATAGAAGCCGTCCTGCAGCTCCTGCGCGGCGCGTGCCGCCATTTCTTCACGTGTCCATGCCATGGGGAGTCTCCGCGTTACTGTGCACGCACGGTGCGTTGTTCGATGCGCTTTTCCGGCGTCTTGTTGACCACGATGCGGTGTACGAAGATGCCCGGCGTGTGCACGGCGTCCGGGTCGATCTCGCCCAGGCCGACCAGCTCTTCCACTTCGACGATCGTGATCTTGCCGGCCATCGCGACATTCGGATTGAAGTTGCGCGAGGTCTTGCGGTAGACGAGGTTGCCGACCGGATCGGCCTTCCATGCCTTCACCAGCGACACATCGGCCACCAGCGAGCGCTCCATCACGTACTGCTCGCCGTCGAACTCGCGCACCTCCTTGCCTTCGGCGACGATGGTGCCGACGCCGGTCTTCGTGAAGAAAGCAGGAATGCCCGCACCGCCGGCGCGCAGCTTTTCGGCCAGCGTGCCCTGCGGCGTGAAGTCGAGCTCGAGCTCGCCGGCCAGGTACTGGCGCTCGAATTCCTTGTTCTCGCCGACGTATGAGGAAATCATCTTGCGGATCTGGCGCGTGGCCAGCAGCAGGCCGAGGCCGAAGCCGTCGACGCCGGCATTATTAGAGATAGCGGTCAGTCCCTTTGCGCCCGAATCGCGCAGCGCAGCGATCAGCGCTTCGGGAATGCCGCACAGGCCGAACCCGCCGACGGCGATGGTCTGGCCATCCTTGATGATCCCGGCCAGCGCGCTGGCGGCATCCGGATAGACTTTGTTCATGGGTCTCCTCAGGTAAACTGTGCAGGCTGCTCCAGCCCGATGGACAGTGCGGGCAAGAATAAGAGCGGCCCGCCCCGCCGACAATACCGTAAAAGTACGATCCCGCCCGGATGACCGCCCTCCAGTCCATCGATTTCCAAATGATTTTCGCGCATGCGCCGGTCGGTCTGTGCGTGTCCGAGCAGAGGACGATACGCGCCTGCAACGATGCACTGGCTGCCATGTTCGGCTACACGCCGGCGGCGCTCGACGGGCAATCGCTGTCCGTGCTCTATCCGAGCCCGGACGAGTTCGAGCGCACCGGCGCGCGCATTGCGCCGATACTGAACCGGCAAGGCCTCTACTCCGACGAACGCATCATGAAGCGCGTCAGCGGCGAGCTGTTCTGGTGCCATGTGACCGGGCGCGCGCTGTCGCGCGACGATCCGCATGCGGCCGGCATCTGGACCTTCGAAGACCTGTCCAGCCGCCGACCGGTCACCGCGGAACTGACAGTACGCGAGCGCGAAGTCGCAGCCTTGCTAGTGGAAGGCAAGACCAGCAAGCTGATTGCCAAGCAGCTCGCGCTGTCGCCGCGCACGGTAGAGATGCACCGAGCGCGGCTGATGAGGAAATTTGCCGCCGCCACCTCCAGCGAGCTGGTGAACCGGCTGCTGGGCGGGCAGCTCGCATAGCAGACCGGCTCAGGCGGCTCCACCCAGCAGCAGCGCCCGGATGTCGTCCGGAAGCGGCATCGACTTCTCGACCCGCTGGTCGACCCACACCACCTTCGCCCCACCCTCGGCGTACAGTGCGTCGGGATCATCGAGCCGCCGTATCTGGTGCAGGGTCTGGAAACTCGACCGGCCGAGCTCGCCCGCCCATGAACTGACCTCGATGTCGCCGGGGTAACGCAACTGGCGCAGGAAACTGCAATGCGCATTGATGATCACCGGACCGATGCCGCCCGGCGTGGCAGGGCAGCCCAGCGCCTCGAACAGCTCGATGCGCGCCTGCTCCAGGTAACGGAAATAGACGGTATTGTTGACATGGCCCATCGCGTCCATGTCGCCCCAGCGCAGCGCCATGCGGGTGTGGCCGAGCAGGCGGTAGGTGTCAGGAATCGCCATCAGAATGCCGCCATGCCGTCGTCCGCGGTGATCGCCGCACCATTGATGAACCCGGACTCGTCGGCCGCCAGCAATAACAGCAGTCCGTCCAGATCTTCCGGCTGGCCGACCCGCTTGCGCGGCAGCATGCCGATCAGCTTCTGCCCGCCCTCGCTGCGGAAATAGTCGCGGTTGATCTCGGTTTCGATGTATCCGGGGCAGATCGCATTCACATTGATGCCGTAGCGTCCCCACTCCAGCGCCATTGCCTTCGTCATCTGCACGACCGCCGCCTTGCTCATGCAATAGACGCCGATCTGGGACAACACGCGCAGGCCGGCGACCGACGCGATGTTGATGATCCTGAACTGGCGATTCGGCTCGGCGCGCGAGCGCAGGATCATCCGCTTCGCGACTTCCTGCGCGACGAAGAATGCGCCTTTGGTGTTCGTGTCCATCACGAAGTCGTAATCGCCCGGCGTGACGTCGACCAGCTTCTGCGTGGTCGATACGCCCGAATTATTGACCAGGATGTCGATCGGCCCGGCCTCGGTTTCGGCATGCGCGACCGCCGACTTGATGCTGGCGTGGTCGGTCACGTCCAGCTCCACCATGCGCGCTGCGCCGCCGGCAGCCTCGATTTCCGCGCGCAATTCTTTCAGTCGCTCGGTGCGGCGGGCGGCCAGTACCACCGTTGCGCCCGCCTGCGCCAGCACAGTCGCGAAGCGCGCACCGAGCCCGCTGGACGCGCCGGTCACCAGCGCCACTTTGCCCTCGAAATTCACTTCAATACCCACAAAGCCTCCCTTTATCGTATCGACCCGAAAATCTGCCCCTATCATTACACGATCCGTATAAGCACTGGCTGCCCGCATGACTGGCGCGCGCCCCCGAAATCCGTGACAATCCCGGCACCAGAACAATAGGCCATGCCATGACCAGTCCCAGCCAGAATCCCACCTTCCTCGAACAGTTCGGCCCGCGCGAGGCGATGGACTATGACGTATTAATCGTCGGTGCCGGCCCGGCCGGCCTGTCGGCCGCCATCCGCATTAAGCAGCTGGCGGAATCCCGCGGCGAGGAAATTAGCGTGTGCGTGCTCGAGAAAGGCAGCGAGCCCGGCGCGCACATCCTGTCCGGCGCGGTGATGGATCCGATCGCGATCAATGAATTATTCCCCGACTGGAAGGAGCGCGGCGCGCCCCTGAATACGCCCGTCAGCGAGGACCGCTTCCTGTTCCTGAGCGAAAAAAGCTCGGTGGCGACGCCGAACTGGATGCTGCCCGGCTGCTTCAAGAACCACGGCAACTACATTGTCTCGCTGGGCAATGTGGTGCGCTGGCTCGCGCAGCAGGCCGAGGCTCTCGGCGTCGAAATTTTCCCCGGCTTCGCCGCAGCTGAGGTGCTGTTCGATGAACACGGCGCCGTGACCGGCGTTGCCACCGGCAACCTCGGCGTCGACAAGAATGGCGAACCGACCGGCGAATTCCAGCTCGGCATGGAATTGCGCGCGAAGTACACGCTGTTCGCCGAAGGCGCGCGCGGCCACCTCGGCAAACAGCTGATTGCACGCTATCAGCTCGATGCCGGGCGCGATCCGCAGACTTATGGCATCGGCATCAAGGAACTGTGGGAGATCGACCCGGCGAAGCACCAGCCGGGCCTCGTGATCCACACCGCCGGCTGGCCGCTGGACGCCGACACCTACGGCGGATCCTTCCTCTACCACCTCGAGAACAACCAGGTCGCGGTCGGCTATGTGGTCGGCCTCGCATACCAGAACCCTTACCTGTCGCCGTTCGAGGAATTCCAGCGCTACAAGACGCATCCGGCCATCCGCGGCTTCTTTGAAGGCGGCAAGCGCCTGTCATACGGCGCACGCGCGATCACGGCCGGCGGCCTGCAGTCGCTGCCGAAACTGGTCTTCCCGGGCGGTGCACTTGTTGGCTGCGATGCCGGCTTCCTGAATGCCAGCCGGATCAAGGGCAGCCACGCGGCCATGAAGACCGGCATGCTGGCTGCCGAAGCGGTTGTCGAGGCAATCGCTGCCGGCCGCGCACAGGATGAACTGTCCGCCTATCCCGCTGCGTTCGAACACTCCTGGCTGCACGAGGAGCTGCATGTCGCCCGCAATTTCAAGCCGTGGATGAGCAAGGGCCTGTACCTCGGCACGCTGATGGTGGGCATCGACCAGGTGCTGTTCCGTGGCAAGGCGCCATGGACCCTGCGCCACCGGCATGCGGACCATGAGTGCCTGCGGCCGGCGTCGGAATTCCAGCCGATCGCTTACCCGAAGCCGGACAATGTGCTGACCTTCGACCGGCTGTCATCGGTCTTCATTTCGAACACCAACCACAACGAGCACCAGCCGGCCCACCTGACGCTGAAAGACGCCGGCGTGCCGGTCAACGTCAATCTCGCCCGGTACGCCGGCCCCGAGCAGCGCTACTGCCCTGCCGGCGTCTATGAATACGTGGCCGACGGCAGCGGCCAGCGGCTGCAGATCAACGCGCAGAACTGCGTGCACTGCAAGACCTGCGACATCAAGGATCCGACCCAGAATATCGTCTGGGTCACGCCCGAGGGCGGCGGCGGTCCCAATTACCCGAACATGTAATGACGGGTGCGCACACCGCGGCGGATGTCGCCCCGCCCGCAGCGGTCTCGCTGCGCGAGGCGTTCTGGTACTGGCTGAAGCTGGGGTTCATCAGCTTTGGTGGTCCGGGGGGCCAGATCGCGCTGATGCATGCCGATCTGGTCGACAGGAAGCGCTGGATCTCGGAAAAGCGCTTTCTGCACGCACTGAACTATTGCATGCTGCTGCCCGGCCCGGAGGCGATGCAGCTGGCGACCTACATCGGCTGGCTGATGCACCGCACCGTCGGCGGCCTGATGGCCGGCGCCTTGTTCGTGCTGCCGTCACTGCTGATCCTGATCGCGCTGTCATGGATTTACCTGTCGTTCGGTGACATGCCGGTGCTGGCCGGCATTCTGTACGGCATCAAGCCGGCCGTGGTCGCGATCGTGATCGCCGCTGCATGGCGGATCGGCACGCGCAGCCTGCGCAACCACTGGCTGGTAGCGATTGCCGTGCTGGCCTTCTTCCTGATTGCACTGCTGCACACCCCTTTCCCCGCGGTAGTCGGTATCGCCGCACTGATCGGCGTGGCCGGAAGCCGCTGGGCGCCGGGCCACTTCCAGCCAGGAGGCGGCCATACAGCGGGTCACGCCAGCGCCGGCCCGTCGCTGATCGATGACGATACGCCGGTACCTGCGCATGCACGCTTCAGCTGGGCGGGGCTGGCGCGCACGGCCGCCATCGGCATCGCGATCGGCGCAGCTGTCCTGCTGGTACTGAACCTGCTGTTCGGCGGGCGCAATCCGCTGGTGCAGATGGGCTGGTTCTTCACCAAGGCCGCGCTGCTGACCTTCGGCGGCGCCTATGCGGTGCTGCCTTATGTGTACCAGGGTGCAGTCGGGCATTTCGGCTGGCTGACCCCGGCGCAGATGATCGATGGCCTCGCGCTCGGCGAGACCACGCCGGGGCCGCTGATCATGATTGTTGCCTTTGTCGGCTTCATCGGCGGCTGGACCAGGGAAGTGTTCGGACCGCTCGCACTGTTCTGGTCCGGTACGGCCGGCGCAGTGGCCGCCACCTTTTTCACCTTCCTGCCCAGCTTCGTATTCATCCTCGCCGGCGGTCCGCTGGTCGAGGCCACGCGCAATAACCTGCGACTGAATGCGCCGCTGACGGCGATCACTGCGGCGGTGGTCGGCGTGATCGCGAGCCTTGCGGTTTTCTTCGCATGGCATGTATTCCGTCTCGACCAGGAGGCCGCGCGCTGGGACTGGCTGGCCATGGGCATCGCCGGTGCCGCAACGGTCGCATTGTTGCGATTCAAAGCAGGCACTGTTCGCTTGTTAACAGTCTGTGCGGTGGTCGGCCTCGTGGTATCTTACCTGCCGACCTGGCCGGCTTAGCGCGGCCTTTGCACCGATTATTTGCCGGGACGGCCATGCGGCCTCCCCGAGAGCCATGACAGAACGCATCATTCCCGTTGCCGACCTGCGATACCTGCAAGCGGTGCCCCACATTCCGCAGCCGCTCATCCCAGCCACTGGCCTGCTGTCGGATCGTCTTGGCCGGCCGCTGCGCGACCTGCGCATCTCGGTCACCGACCGCTGTAATTTCCGCTGCGTCTATTGCATGCCGAAGGAAATCTTCGACAAGGATTATCAATTCCTGCCGCACGGCCTGCTGCTGTCGTTCGAGGAAATCACGCGTATTGCGAAAATCTTCATCGCGCACGGCGTCGAGAAGATCCGCCTGACCGGTGGCGAACCGCTGCTGCGCAAGAACATCGAAAAGCTGATAGAGATGCTGGCCGAACTGACCACGCTGGACGGCAAGCCGCTCGACCTGACGATGACGACCAACGGCTCGCTGCTGGCGAAGAAGGCGCAATCGCTGAAGGATGCGGGCCTGAAGCGCGTGACGGTCTCGCTCGACTCGCTCGACGATGCCACCTTCAAGAAGATGAACGACGTCGACTTCCCGGTCTCCGACGTATTGCACGGGATCGAGGTCGCGCACGAGGTCGGCCTCGGCCCGATCAAGGTCAACATGGTCGTCAAGGGTGGCCTGAACGATCAGGAAATCGTGCCGATGGCGCGCCACTTCAAGGGCTCGCCGGCGATCCTGCGCTTCATCGAATACATGGATGTCGGCGCGTCCAACGGCTGGAAGATGGACGAAGTCGTGCCCTCGGCCGAAGTCGTGCGCCGCATCAGCGAGCAGATGCCGCTCGAGGAAATCGAGCCGAACTACACCGGCGAGACCGCCGAGCGCTGGCGCTATGTCGACGGCAGCGGCGAGATCGGCGTGATCTCGAGTGTCACGCAGGCCTTCTGCCGCGACTGCAACCGTGCGCGCCTGTCGACCGAAGGCAAGCTGTTCACCTGCCTGTTCGCCACCGGCGGCCATGACCTGCGCTCGCTGATGCGCGGCGGCCATAGCGACGACGAGATCATCGCAGCGATCGCCCACCTGTGGGCGCAGCGCGAGGATCGCTATTCGGAATTGAGGACGATCAACACCGAAGGACTGGCAAGGCCGGTGCGGAAGGTGGAGATGTCTTATATCGGTGGTTGAAGTCCAGCGACGGGAGAGCCGTCTGCTCGCGACGAAAGACGCTGGATTCCAGCTTGCGCTGGAATGACGGTTTTTGAGGCCGACGGCTTTTAAATCGTCATTCCAGCGCAAGCTGGAATCCACGGACCGCTGACACACGTCCGAGGCCACTTGAATCCGCCGTCCTTGAATCAGTGAACACCCTAGTCGGAGGTCACCCCGAGACCATGCCCAACAAGCTCGACCAGATTACCGGCGCCCTCCCCGGCTACCATGCCGACGACCTGCGCGTCGACCTCGCGCAGCAGGCCATCGCCGCCCTCGTCACCCCGCTCACCGACACTGAGCGCATCCCGCTGAAACAGGCGCTCGGCCGCGTGCTGGCCGACGACATCGTTTCTCCGATCGACGTGCCCGCGAGCGACAACTCCGCCATGGACGGCTATGCGCTGCCTGCAGGAAGCGGCGGTGCAGACCTGACACTGAACATCGTTGGCAAGGCCTATGCCGGCCACCCGTATCCGCATGAAGTAAAGCCGGGCGAATGCGTGCGCATCATGACCGGCGCGGTGATTCCGCGCGGCTGCGATAGCGTAGTGCCGCAGGAACTTGCGCGCGCTGCGAGCGAACAGGCGGTCACCCTGCCTGCCAGCGCGATCCGGCGCGGCGCCAACCTGCGGCTGGCCGGCGAAGACCTGCCGGCCGGATCGGTCGCGCTGCATCGCGGTCGCCAGCTGCAGCCGTCGGATCTCGGACTGATCGCGTCGCTCGGCATCGGCGAGATCAGCGTCACGCGCCGCCTGCGCGTAGCATTCTTCTCCACCGGCGACGAGTTGCGCTCGATCGGCCAGCCGCTGGACGAAGGCTGCGTGTACGACAGCAACCGCTACACGCTGCACGCGATGCTCGAGCGCGCCGGCTGCGAACCGCTGGACATGGGCGTCGTGCGCGATGACCCGGCGGCGCTCGAAGCCGCGCTGCGCGAAGCCTGCCGGCAGGCCGATGCGGTGATCACCACCGGTGGTGTGTCTGCCGGCGACGCCGACTACACGCGCGACATGATGGCGCGGCTGGGCGAAGTGCTGTTCTGGAAAATGGCGATGCGCCCAGGCCGCCCGATGGCGATTGGCCGCCTCGATTGCGACGGAAATGAGGCACTGTTCTTCGGCCTGCCCGGCAACCCGGTCGCCGTGATGGCGACCTTCTATTTTTTCGCGCGCAACGCGCTTTACCGGCTGGCCGGCGCCACGCCGCCCGCAGCCCCCATGCTGCACGCCACCAGCGCCGCGTCGATCCGCAAGCGTCCCGGCCGCACCGAGTACCAACGCGGCGTGCTCGGCGTCGCGGCCGACGGCACTGCCACAGTGGCACTCACCGGCGCCCAGGGCTCCGGCATCCTGAGCTCGATGTCCGACGCGAATTGCATGGTGGTGCTCGGCCATGACCAGGGCGACGTGGCTGCCGGCGAAACCGTCAGCGTGATCCCCTTCCACGGGTTGGTCTGAGTCGCGTCCGGCTTACCCGGCCTGGTTGCGCATCCAGTCCGCCGTCCTGAAAAACGCCTGCAGCATCAGGTCTTCCTTCTCCTCCGGATAGCCCAGCTCGCGCATGGCCAGCAGCATGCAGGTCAGCCATTCGTCGCGCTCCTTCGAGCCGATCGGAAACGGCAGGTGGCGCGCGCGCAGGAACGGCGGTCCATATTTCTGCGTGTAATTGTCCGGTCCGCCAGTCCAGCCTGACAGGAAGCGGTACAGCTTGTCGCGCGAACCCTCGAGCGTGGGTGGGTGCATTGCCCTCAGCGCCGCGAACTGCGGCTCGAGATCCATCAGGTCATAGAAGCGGTCGACCAGTTCGCGCAGTCCGGCATCACCGCCGACCAGCGCGTACAGGCTCACCTGTTCCGTTTGATTCGTGTCCATGCGCGAAATCATACCCGAGCGCTACGCGCCGGCCTGCGAACAGGAATGATTGATGCCCCGCAATTACAGGCACTTATGAAAATCGCAACGACTCCAAGCACGGCCTGATCCCCGCCGTGCGATTCCCGTGCACGGCGCACTCACAATATCCGAGACAGAACGCCCCACATGCACGACCTGATCGAACGCAATTCGCCTCGCCTCGAGTATCTGATCCGTGCCAGCGACGCGATGCTGGTATACGCCGCCGGCGCAGTCGCTTCCCTGCTCTGCTTTTCAACGACGGTGTCGCAACTGGCAGCGGTACACAGCGCCGTGCTGTATTTCTGTTGCGTGATGGCGGTCGGCGTGTTTCCGCGATTCGACCTGTATTCATCATGGCGCGGACGATCGCTGCTGCTGCTGGCCGGCCATGCAGCGCTGGCGACACTGGTCGTCGTGGCAGCCGGCATCGTGTTCGCTTTCCTGATCCGGCAGCTGGGCAGCCTGTCGCGCCAATGGATGGTGATCTGGTATCTGCTGGCGGTATCGGGCATCGTACTCTCGCGCTGGCTGCTGTATTCGGCCCTGTCGGGGCTGCGCGAGCGCGGACTCAACAGCAAGCGGGTGGTCATAGTCGGCTATGGCGCGACCGGACGCGAGTTGCACCGGCGCGCACTGGAACAGCAATGGACAGGCTACAACGTGGTGGCCGCCTATGACAGCGACGGCAGCGTGCCGATCGACGCCCGCATCGAGGTGCTGCAGAGTTTCGACGAAATCCGGGCCGCAGTTTCTCGTCACGAGGCGCACGAAGTGTGGATCACGCTGCCGCTGGCCGAATCCGCAAAGCTGCAGGAACTGCAGTACCTGCTGCGCAACGAGCTGGTCGATGTCCGCTGGGTGCCGGATGTCGCTGCAATCACCATCCTGAGTCACCGCACGGTCGAGTTCCTCGGCATGCCGGTGGTCGAACTGAACCACCCGGCCAGCGACGGCATGCTCGGTCTCGCCAAGGACCTGTTCGACCGCTTGTTTGCCGCCGCCGTGCTGGTCGTGCTGGCGCCGCTGTTCATTGCGATCGCGATCGCCATCAAGGCCACCTCGCCGGGCCCGGTGTTTTTCAGCCAGCCGCGACTCGGGCTGAACGGGCGCCGCTTCAGGGTACTGAAGTTCCGCAGCATGAAAGTGCATCAGGAGGGCGCAGGCCAGGTCACGCAGGCCACGCGCGACGATCCGCGCATCACGCCGCTCGGCAGCTTCCTGCGACGCACCAGCCTGGATGAACTGCCGCAATTTTTCAATGTGCTGATGGGCGACATGTCGGTCGTCGGGCCGCGTCCTCATGCGCTGGTGCACAACGATTTGTACAAGGACAAACTTTCGATGTACATGCAGCGGCACCGCGTCAAGCCGGGCATCACCGGATGGGCGCAAATTAACGGCTACCGCGGCGAGACGGATACCGACGAAAAGATGGCACGCCGCATCGAGTTCGACCTGTACTACATACAGCACTGGTCGTTCTGGATGGATCTGAAGATCATCCTCTGGACAGCGTTCAGGGGATGGAGCGGAAACAATGCCTACTGACAGCCGATCCCGATGCTCGCTTTCCCGGCCCGATTCCTGATTTCCCGAGGATAGAAACTGATGCACCCCCTGCCCCTGGTCCCGGTCGTGCTGTGCGGCGGCTCGGGCACCCGGCTCTGGCCGCTGTCGCGCGAGAGCTTTCCCAAACAATTCCTGCGGCTGCACGGCGAGCACAGCCTGCTGCAGCAGACTTTGCTGCGCTGTTCAGGCCTCAACGCTGCCGAGCCGCTGCTGCTGACCGGCGAGGCGACCCGCTTCATCGTCAGCGAGCAGTTGCATGAGATCGGCATCGACCGGGCGCAACTTGTGCTCGAGCCGGTCCAGCGCGGCACCGCGCCCGCACTTGCCTGTGCGGCGCTGCAGCTGGCACACGAACATGGCGATGCGCTGATGCTCGTGCTCCCGTCCGATCATGTGGTGCAGGACGGCGATGCGTTCCTGCAGGCGGTACAGCAGGCTGCGCACGCGGCCGCCGAGGGACTGCTGATGACCTTCGGCATACCGCCCGCAGCGCCCGAAACCGGCTTCGGCTATCTGCAGGCGGGCGCCGATCTCGCTGGCGGCGTGCGCAGGATACGCGGCTTCATCGAGAAGCCCGACCGCAAGACCGCCGGCCAGCTGATCGACAGCGGCGACTGCTACTGGAACAGCGGCATGTTCGTATTCCGCTGCGGGCAGTTGCTGGATGAACTGCGCATGCATGCCAGCGAACTGGTTGCCGCCTGCGAGCAGGCAGTGCAGCGCGCGACAGTCGACGGGCAATTCCTGCGGCTGGACGCCGCTGCCTATGCGCAAAGTCCGGACATCTCGATCGACTATGCACTGATGGAGCGCACGCCGAATGCGGCGATGGTGCCGCTGCAGGCCGGCTGGTCCGATATCGGTTCCTGGTCGTCGGTGTGGGAAGTCACCGAGCATGACGAGGCGGGAAACTCGCTGCGCGGCGATGCGCTGCTCGAGGACTGCCGGGGCTGCCACGTGCATGGCAATCGCCGGCTGGTGGCGGCGATCGGCCTGCAGGACATGGTGATCGTCGACACCGATGATGCTCTCCTGGTGGTTCCCAAAGAACGCGCGCAGGACATCCGGACGATCGTGCGACAACTGCAGGAAACGCGCCGCAGCGAATGCCAGCTGCACCGGCAAGTGATGCGGCCATGGGGCAGCTATGACTCGATCGGCAGCGGCACGCGCTTTCAGGTCAAGCGCATCACGGTCAAGCCGGGGGCACGACTATCGCTACAGATGCACCACCACCGTGCCGAGCACTGGATTGTGGTATCCGGCACCGCGCGTGTGACTAATGGCGACAAGGAATATCTGCTCACCGAAAACCAGAGTACCTACATCGGCGTCGGTGTCGTGCACTCGCTGGAGAACCCGGGGAAGATTCCGCTGGAGCTCATTGAAGTGCAGTCCGGCAGCTATCTCGGGGAAGACGACATCGTGCGCCTGAACGATCTTTACGGACGCGCGTGATGCGGGTTGGCTACCTCGTAGCACTGCTGCTGTTCTTTTTCCTGATGGTCGGCCTGGGCGCAGTGCCGGGCGAGGCCGATGCGCTATCGGACCGCTACGGGGACAAATTACTGCATGTGCTCGCCTACGGCGCAATGGCAGCGCTCTGTTTTCAGGTGCCGCGCGCGTCGCCCGAGGCGCGCGCGGCGGTCACCATCGGCACCATCGGCCTGCTCGGCCTGGCCGATGAAGCGCTGCAGTCGCTTCTGCCCTACCGCAACGCGTCACTGCAGGACTGGTGGTTTGATATCGGTACGGCAGCGATTGTCGCACTCCTCCTGATGCTGTACGCGAGAAACAACCAACCAACGGAATCTCATGAGAAAAATTAGCAAGGCGGTGTTCCCGGTCGCCGGGCTCGGCACGCGCTTTCTTCCGGCAACCAAGGCCAGCCCGAAAGAAATGCTGCCGGTGGTCGACAAGCCGCTGATCCAGTATGCGGTCGAGGAAGCAATCGAGGCGGGCATTACTGAAATGATCTTCATCACCGGCCGCAACAAGCGCGCGATCGAAGATCATTTCGACAAGGCCTATGAACTGGAGGCGGAACTGGCGGCACGCCACAAGGAGGACTTGCTGCAACTGATCCGCCGCATCAAGCCTGACGATGTCCAGTGCTTCTATGTGCGGCAGGCCGAAGCACTGGGGCTCGGCCATGCGGTGCTGTGTGCGGAGCGGCTGGTGCAGGACGAACCGTTCGCGATCATCCTCGCCGACGACCTGCTCGATGCCGACCCGCCGGTGATGAAGCAGATGGTCGACCTGCACGAGCACTACGGCAGCAGCATCATCGGCGTGGAGGCCATACCGATGGAGCAGAGCAGTTCGTACGGCATCGTCGAAGGGCGGCCGGTCGCGGACCGGTTGCTGAAACTCGATGGCATTGTCGAAAAGCCGGCGCCGGAAGACGCACCGTCCAACATGGGCGTGGTCGGCCGCTACATACTCACGCCGTCGATCTTCCGGCACCTGCGCGCGCTCAAGCCCGGTGCCGGCGGCGAGCTTCAACTGACCGACGGCATCGCGCAGCTGATGAAGTCGGAAGCCGTACTGTCCTACCAGTTTGAAGGCAAGCGCTACGACTGCGGCACCAAGCAGGGCTACCTGCAGGCGACCGTCGAGTTCGCGCTCCGGCATCCGGAGGTGGCCGATGAATTCCGCGAATTCCTTGCGCAGCTGTCAGTCAGCGGCATCGCACGCAATGGCGCCGACAAGAACCAGCCCTCGATGGTCCACTGAGGCATGAGCGGCCACTCGGTGCTGGTGACCGGCGCCACCGGATACATAGGGTCACACACCTGCGTATGCCTGCTGCAGGCCGGATGGCAGGTGGTCGGGGTCGACAACCTGTGCAACAGCTCGCCGCGCGTCCTCGAGCGCATCGCCCGGATCACCGATCGCGAGCTGGCTTTCCACCTGCTGGACGTACGCGACGGGAATGCGCTGACGCGCCTGCTGCAGCAGGAAGCAGTGTCGGCGGTGATCCACTTTGCCGGCCTGAAGGCGGTCGGCGAATCGGTCGCGCGGCCGCTCGACTATTACGACAATAATGTGTGCGGCAGCCTCGCGCTGCTGCGCGTACTGCACCAGCAGGGTGTGCGCAAACTGGTGTTCAGCTCGTCAGCCACCGTCTACGGCGATCCGGTCAGTGTGCCGATCGCCGAATCTGCACCGACCGGCGCCACCAATCCTTACGGCCAGTCGAAGCTGATGGTCGAACAGATCCTGTCGGACCTGGCCGCGTCGGATCCCGAATGGCGGATCGCCACACTGCGCTATTTCAACCCGGCCGGCGCGCATGAAAGCGGACTGATCGGCGAGGATCCGCGCGGTATACCGAACAATCTGATGCCCTACATTGCCCAGGTGGCGGTCGGGCGCCATCCGCAGTTGTCGGTATTTGGCGATGACTATCCGACGCCCGACGGCACCGGCGTGCGGGACTACATCCACGTGATGGACCTGGCGCTCGGCCACCTTGCCGCGCTGGAGCGGCTGTTCGGCCATCCGGGCAGTTTCACCGTCAATCTCGGCACCGGACAAGGTGTCAGCGTACTGCAGGCAGTGGCCGCCTTCGAGCGGGCCTGCGGACGAACGATACCGACACGTGTCGCACCGCGCCGCGCTGGTGACGTCGCCAGCTGCTATGCGTCACCCGCGCAAGCGGCCGACCTGCTCGGCTGGCGCGCAGAACGCACGCTGGACCAGATGTGCGCCGACCACTGGCGCTGGCAAAGCACCAACCCCGGCGGCTATTGAGCGGTGTTAAGCGCCGAGGTGCGCACTGCGCAGCCGCAATGGCCATCGCCTCCCGGCCGACACAATGAAAGCTTGACCACTCCACTGCCAGACTCATGATTCCCAACGAACCGATGTCCCCCGCAGAAGGCAAGGTAGCACTGATCACCGGCGTGACCGGCCAGGACGGAGCCTATCTTTCAGAGCTGCTGCTGTCGAAAGGCTATATCGTCCACGGCATCAAGCGCCGCGGCTCGCAATTCAACACCGGCCGCATCGACCACCTGTACCAGGATCCGCACGAAGCCGGCCGCCACTTCATCCTGCACCACGGCGACATGACGGACACCGCGTCGCTGATCCGCGTAGTCCAGCAATGCAAGCCGGACGAGGTCTACAACCTCGCCGCGCAGAGCCATGTCGGGGTGTCGTTCGAGGAGCCCGAATACACCGCCAATTCGGACGGCCTCGGCACACTCAGGCTGCTGGAGGCAATCCGCATCCTCGGCCTGACGAAGAAGACCCGCTTCTACCAGGCGTCGACCTCCGAGCTGTATGGCAAGGTGCAGGAAATCCCGCAGCGAGAGACCACGCCCTTCTACCCGCGCAGCCCGTATGCTGCGGCGAAGCTGTATGCGTACTGGATCACGGTCAATTATCGCGAAGCGTACGGAATGTATGCCTGCAACGGCATTCTGTTCAACCACGAGTCGGCCCGCCGCGGCGAGACCTTCGTCACCCGCAAGATCACGCGCGCGCTCGCTCGCATCGCGCTCGGCCAGCAGGATTGCCTGTACCTCGGCAACCTCGACTCGCTGCGCGACTGGGGCCACGCGCGCGACTATGTGGAAATGCAATGGCTGATGCTGCAGCAGGCCCAGCCCGAGGACTACGTGATCGCCACCGGCCGCCAGAGCAGCGTGCGCGACTTCGTGGACCTTGCCGCGCAGATGCTCGGCATCGGCATCAGCTGGCACGGCAGCGGGCTGGACGAAATGGCGCTGGTGGAATCTGCCGGCGACCATGAAGGCTTGCGCGCCGGCCAGGTCATCGTGCGCGTCGACCCCCGCTACTTCCGTCCGACCGAGGTGGATACATTACTCGGCGATGCCAGGAAGGCGCGTGACAAACTGGGTTGGGAACCGCGCACCAGCTTCGTCGATCTCGTACGCGAGATGGTCGACGCTGACCTGGCCGCCGCGCGCAAGTACGTACTCGTTCGCAATAGCGGCTTCACCGCCCATGCGCATCATGAGTGAACGGTCCGGCACGCGCATCTTCGTCGCCGGCCATCGCGGCATGGTCGGCTCCGCACTGGTACGCGCACTGCGCGCGCGCGGTGGTGCGGAACTCGTGCTGCGGAGCCACGACGAACTCGACCTGTGCGATGCGGACCAGGTCGACGAATTTTTCTCGCAGCAGCCGATCGACGTCGTTTACCTGGCGGCGGCACGGGTCGGCGGCATCCATGCCAACAACACCTATCCGGCCGAATTCATCCACCAGAACCTCCAGATCGAAGCCAACGTTATCCATTCAGCATGGAAGCATCGGGTGAACCGGCTGCTGTTCCTCGGTTCGTCCTGCATCTACCCGCGCATGGCGCCGCAGCCGATGAAGGAGGAAGTCCTGCTGGGCGGGCCGCTGGAGCCGACCAATGAACCGTATGCAGTGGCCAAGATCGCCGGCATCAAGCTCTGCGAGAGCTACAACCGGCAGTACGGTACCGACTTCCGCTGCATCATGCCGACCAACCTCTACGGGCCCGGCGACAATTTCCATCGCGAGGACAGCCATGTGCTGCCCGCCCTGATACGACGCTTCCATGACGCGCAACTGTCCGGCGCACCGGAGGTGAAGATCTGGGGCAGCGGGCAACCGCTGCGCGAGTTCCTGTATGTAGACGACATGGCCTCCGCCTGCCTGCACCTGATGGATCAGTCGCGCGAGCGCCTGGCAGTCCTCGCCACGCCGCAGTGTTCGCACATCAATGCCGGCAGCGGCGAAGAGATCCGCATCGCTGCGCTGGCGATGCTGGTGGCGGACGTGATCGGCTACGAAGGCCACATCAGCTTCGACCGCAGCCGACCCGATGGTACGCCGCGCAAGCTGCTCGACTCGTCGCGCCTGCGCAGCCTCGGCTGGGCGCCGCAAATCGACTTGCGCGAAGGCGTGCGGCGCACCGTCAGGCATTTCCTCGCCGCGCAGAGCGCGGACCACGCCGACCTCGCCTATCGCGGTTTCGCCGAACGGCCGCGCGTGAGGATCTGAACGGAAGGCCGCCCGATGCAGACATCCGCCGATCCGTTCTGGCTGCTGCTGGTTGCGCTGGCCGCGCTTCCGGTCGCATTCGCGGTCTGCCTGCGGGCGCCGGCGCTGGTCGCGCTCGGCTTCGTGGCGATCCTCTGCCTGTTTTCCTCCTCCACGTGGGGACAGCTGCAGGCCGAGAACAACCTGTACTCGCGCGGCACCGGCCTGTTTCATTTTTCCCTGCTGAACCTGCTGCTGTGGACCGCGGCCGCGGCGACCCTGCTGCGCGCGCTGGCGAACGGGCGGCGGCTTGCGCCCGGATCGCCATTTCCCGCATTCCTCGCAGCGACTGCGTTCATGCTGACAGGGCACGTCGCGGTCGGCCTGGTGTCGGGGCAGGAACTGACCGTCATCCTCGGCTACAACGGCATCCTGAACGTTGCCAATATGGCGCTGTTCTCGGTGCTGCTGCTGATGGCGCTGAACGACGAGCAGGGTCGCAGGCGCCTGCTGCTCCTGATCATTGCGCTGGCAGCCATTCGTGCCGTGTTCGGCCTCGTCCGCTATTTCCTGTTCGGCGGCGACAGCGCGAATCCCTATGCCAACTTCGAGAGCCTCGACATCAAGCTGGTGTATTTCGATATCGCGGACAACTACATCGCGTCGCTGGCTGCTTTCGTGATCGCATGGCTGCTGCTGATGCCGGACGTGCGGATGTCGCTGTGGCGGCGTGCGGCGCTGTTCGGCCTGCTCGCCCTCGAGATCGCGACAGTCGCGCTGTCCTTCCGCCGCTCCTCGCTGGGCGGAATGGCGCTGATGTTCATCGTACTGATGCTGCAGCTGCCGCTGCGGCGTCAATTGCAATTCCTGGTGATCTCGGTCGGCGCAATTTCGGTCACGGCAGTCGCCTTCATGCAGCAGCGGCTGCAGTTCAACAGCGGCAGCTCCGGCCTGCTGGCGTCGCTGCTGTATGACGTCGGCCCGAAGCGCTCGACCGAAGTGAGCCGGTTCTATGAACTTGAAGCAGCCGCGAAAAGCCTGGACGGCAACTGGCTGTTCGGTCTCGGCAGCTGGGGCACCTATTACGGCAACGAATCGATGCTCGACTACCACTTCGGAAAATTCGATTTCGTGCACAGCGGATTCGGGCATCTGATACTGAAGTCCGGCATGGTCGGCCTGCTGCTGTTCCTTGCGCTGCTGGCGGCGTTTGCCATTCGCTACATAAAGATCCGGCGCCGGGTCACCGGCAATCACGCACTGCTGGCCGACGCCGGTATGGCCAGCCTGCTGTTCTGGCTTCCGACCCTGCTGGTCGGCACACCGGTGATCGAGTTCCGCAGCATGCTGCTGATCGGCATGTCGCTGGCCCTGCCTTACCTCGCACTGGCCACGGCGCCGCAAGCCGCGGTCCCCGCGTGGAGAACGCATGCTGTTGCGTAACTCGCTCTGGAACCTGAGCGGCGTCGCCCTGCCGTCGATCGTCGCGCTTGCCACAGTGCCCGTGATGATCCACGGGCTGGGTCTCGAGGGCTTCGGGGTCGTCACCCTGATCGCCTCCGTGATCGGCTACTTCGGTCTGCTGGACGTGAATCTGTCGGCCGGCGCCATCAAGTACCTGTCGCAGTACCACACGCAGCGCGACAACAGCCGCTTTGCGCAGACTTTCTGGTTCGGCGCGGTCTTCTACGGCACTCTCGGCCTCGCCGGCGGCCTCGCCATCTATGCCTCCGCACCGCTGGTACTGGACCATGTGTTCAGCGTCTCTGCTGCCGCGCGCGCCGACACCCTGCTCGCGCTGCAGGTGGCCGCGCTCGGCTTTTTCCTGAGCCAGCTGCAGAACTATCTGCTGGTCGTGCCGCAGGCACTGCAGCGCTACGACCGCTCCGCGCAGACCGAGATCCTGTTCGGCATCGTCGGCAACCTGGCCGCCGCCGCTGCCGCCGCGACCGGTACCGGGATCGCCGGCGTCATTGCAGCGCGCGTTGCAGTCAGCGCGCTTAACCTCGCCTGGCTGGTGCGCGTGCTGCACCTGCTGGAGCTGCCATTGACGCCGGCATGGCCGGCGCGCGACGTGGTGCGCGCGATGACCCACTTCAGCGCGTACGCGTACCTGTCGCGGCTGGCCACGCTGTTCCACCAGCATGGAGACAAGCTGATCATCGGCACCCTGGCCGGCCCGGTTGCACTCGCGTTCTACACCGTGCCGACCCAGCTCGCCGGACGTATCCTCGGCCTCAGCTTCCGGCTCTCGAGCGTGATATTCCCGCGGGTGTCGTCGCTCGCGGCCAGTGGCGAGCAACTGCTCCTCAGACGCATGTATCTCGACGCATCGCGCCTGCTGACCTATCTGAACCTGTCGGTGCTGGGGCTGATTGTGGTCGGTGGCGATGAGTTCCTGCGCCGCTGGGTCGGCGCTGAATTTGTCGCGCCCGGCTATCCGGTGCTGATCCTGATCACGCTGGCGCTGATGGTCGATTCACTCACCAACATCCCGTCGCTGATCACCGACGGGCTCGGCCAGCCGCGCATCACCGGCCGCTTTGCGCTCGCACGCGGCGTGGTCGGTCTGTTGCTGGTGTTTGCCGGCACGCGGCTCGCCGGCATCGAGGGAGCGGCCATGGCCCATCTCGCGTCCTCTCTGCTGATGACCTCCCTGTTCCTCGCCTTCGTGCACGGTCGAACCGTGCCGGTCAGCTTTGCCGACACCTGGCGCGAGGCGCTGTTTCCCAGCCTCGGCGTGGGCTGCGCCGGCGTGCTGCTGATGCTGGCGGTAAAGCAAATGGTGCCCGACACGCCCGCCGGCCTCCTGCTGCTGGGATTGCTGTCGCTGCTGACACTGGGCGCGGCCGGGCTGGTGCTGGTTGCCAATGCTGGCGAGCGCGAGTTCCTGCGCAGCGTCGCGCGCAAATGGGTGGCAAAGACCTGAATGCAATGAAAATCCTGCTGGTAAGTGAAGACATTCCGGCGCCCAGCATGGGCGGGCTGGCCAAGCATGTGCTGGCGCTCGCGCGCGCGCTGGTGGCGGACGGCCATGAAGTCGACCTGATGGGCAATGACGACCACTCGCCGGCCGCTGTGGCCGGCGAACTCGATTTCGGCGGCCGCTTTTTTCCCGAACTGTCCGGACAGTTCGCCGGATGGAAAGAAATGTCGCTCGGCGTTTTCATGCCGCCCAAGCGCAGCCGGATCGCCCACGGGTTTGCGCGCAGCATCCTGCGCCGCGCAGCCGAGTATGACGTCATTCACTATCACGGCCACCTGCCGAATGTCGCGCGCTACCTGCCGCCGTCGCTGAATTTCATCCAGACCCGGCATGACCAGGGCAGCGACTGCCTGATCCACACCCGCTTCCGGCGCGGCGAGATCTGCAGCACGAGCGACCCGGGACGGTGTGCCGAATGCAGGACGGGCCACCCGAACTGGCTTCAGCGACGAATCTCGACGATCGCGGTGCGCCGCTTCCGCAGCGAAGTCAGTGAAGGCTTCCGCCGTCACAAGACCGTGTTCGTTTCCGAGATGCTGCATGCCAACCTGAAGCGCAGTTTCGGCGAGCGGCGCTGGGGCATCACGGTACACAACTTCATCGACACCGGCCCGATCCGCGCGCTCGAGGTACGCCGGCAGGTGACCGGCAGCCGGGAGGCGGTGCGGGTCTTCATCGGCTGCAAACTGTATCCGGCCAAGGGCGTGGATGCGTTCCTCGGCGCACTGTCAGGCCGCAGCGGCAGCGACCGGCTGCACGTCGACATTGCCGGCGACGGCGGTGACGAGGCGGCGCTGCGCGCGCGTTATCCGTCGGTGCATTTTCACGGCTGGCAGGACAGTGCCGGCACACTGGCCATGGCAGCGGTGGCCGACGCAGTGGTGGTGCCCTCGGTCTGGGAGGAGCCGTGTGCATCCACGGTGCTCGAAGCACTGATGCTCGGCAAGACCGTATTCGCACTGCGCCGGGGCGGCACGCCGGAGCTTGCCGCCTACGCGAGCGGCCCGGACCAGCTGCGCCTGCACGAGACCATGGAATCGCTGGTCGATGCGCTGCTCGCGTTCGAGCCGCGCCCCGACTATCCGGTGCCCAATCTGGCGCAGGCCGACGCGCAGACCGCGGCCGGCCGGCTGCTCGCCCTGTATCGACTTCCCCCCGGACCGATCGCGCCATCATGAGCCTGCCGACCTTCTCCATCATCACCTGTACCTGGAACAGCGAGCCTTGGCTCGCGCAGTCGATCGCTTCCGTGCTCCGGCAGAAAGATGTCGAGATCGACTACATCTTCGTCGACGGCGGTTCGAACGATGGCACGCTGGAGCGCATCCGCGCGCTCGACCGACCGTACACGCTGATCGAAGATGTACGCGGCGGCATCAGCCGCGCGATGAACGCGGGCATCGAAGCTGCACATGGCGACATCGTCGCCCACTTGCATTCCGATGATTTTTACCTGCGCGACGATGTGCTGCATACCGTCGCCACGCAATTTGCCGATAGCGGCTGCCGCTGGCTGTTCGGCCGCACGATGCGCTGCATCGACGGCCGGCTGGTACCGGAGGGCTTCGTCGCGCCGCGCTACAGCCGGCGCCAGCTGCTGCAGGGGAATTTCATCCCGCACCCGGCGACCTTTGTCGCGCGCGAACTGATGTGGCGCGCAGGCGGATTCGACACCCGCTACAAGTACGCAATGGATTACGACCTGTGGCTGAGACTGTCGTGCATCGCCGATCCGCTGCAGATGGACCGGCCGCTGGCTGCGTTCCGCGAGCACGAAGGCAGCCTGTCGACGCGCGAGCGCAGCGCTGCGATGCTGGAAGACCTGCAAGTACGGATGGCTCATACCGGCTTCCATCCTGTACGCCGCTTCGAGCATCTGCTGCGTTACCTTGTGCGCCGGCAGCGCGCGCGGCTGCATGCGACCGGAGGCCGGCATGCGTGAACTGTCACTGATACTGGCCACGGTCGGCCGCACCGCCGACCTGAACCGCCTGTTCGACACGCTGGTCGCACAGCACTGGCACCACTTCGAGGTCGTGGTGGTCGACCAGAACAGCGACGATCGCCTGCAGCCGATCGTCGAGCGGGCGCGCAGCCTCGGGCTGATCGTGCGCCACCTCCGGCATTCGCCGCCCAACCTCGCGCTGGCGCGCAACGCGGGCATCGCAGCCGCCAGCGGCAACTGGCTCGGCTTTCCGGACGATGACTGCTGGTACGAACCGCACACGCTGGAGCGCGTGATGCTGCGCAGCCTGCGCCCCGACCGGCCGCATGGCGTGATCACGCGCTGGTTCGAACAGGATCCGGCGCTGCCGCCAGGCACGCTCAGCTGGCATCGCTCGTCCCGCTTCCGGGATTTGCCGGTGTCGTCCATCACCCTGTTCCTGCGGCGCGACCTGCTCGAGCGCATCGGCGGCTTCGACGGCCGGCTGGGCGTCGGTCAGTGGTTCGGCGCCGGCGAAGAGACTGACATCGTGCTGCGCGCGCTGCGTGCCGGCGGATTGCTGGCCTACGAGCCGACCGCGCTGGTCCACCATCGGGTGGATCCGCCGGCGCCGCCGGTGTCCGCAATCGCCCGCGAAGCGGCGCGGCTGCGTGCGCGCGGCACCGGCGCGATGTACGCCAAGCACAGGCTGCCGCCTTGGGTCATCGCGCGCGGCCTGCTGTCGCCGATCGTCAAGCCGCTCGCCCGCGGCGCGCTCGGCACCGAACTCGTGCACGGCATGGCCATCGCGCGCGGCCGCCTCGACGGCTGGCTGCGCTGGTCGCGCGAACACGCGCGCCACGACCGCCTGCGCGACGATTCCCAACCTGACACTGCCCTCGAATGATGCGCATCGCTCTCGTCACCAATACCCCGCCGCCGTACCGCGTTCCCATCTTCAACCTGCTCGCGCGCTGGCCCGGCGTCGACTTCCATGCCGTGTTTTGCTCCGCCCGCGAGCCGAACCGGCAGTGGGACCTGCCGACGATGGCGTTCGAGCGCCACTGGCTGCGCGAACGATTCCTGACCGTGCGTGGCCGCTACATCCATCACAACCCCGACGTCGTGCCGCTGCTGCATAGCATGCGGCCCGATGTGGTCGTCACCGACGGCTTCAATCCGACCCACCTGTACGCTTTCCTGACGGCGCGCATAAAGCGCTGGCCGCATGTGGCTATGACCGACGGCACCGAAGAATCGGAGCGCTCGCTCTCCGCGCTGCATCGACTGGTGCGCCGCATCGTCTACCGCAACACCGGCGGTTTCATTGCCGCGGCCGACGGAGGCATACGGCTGTACCGCTCGTACGGTATCCCGCGCGAGCGATGCTTCCATTCGTGGTTGTGCGTGGACAATGAGGCCTTTGCGCCGCCGCCCGGCCTGCGGCGACCGGTCGATTTCATTTTCTGCGGCCGAATGGAATCGACCAAAGATCCGCTGTTCGCATTGGCCGTCGCGCGCGAGACGGCGGCCCGTCTCCGTCGGCAGACGAGCCTGCTGTTCGTCGGCTCCGGCAGCCTCGACGGTGCGATCCTGCAGGAAGCTGCGGAATCGTCCGCGCAGGTCGACGTGCGCTGGCACGGGTTTGCCAGCCAGGGCGAATTGCCGGCGCTGTACCGGTCGGCGCGCATCTTCCTGTTCCCCACCCATGCCGATGTGTGGGGCATCGTGGCCAACGAGGCCTGCGCTGCCGGCCTGCCGGTGCTGACCACCCCGTTCGCGGGCGCTGCCGGCGAACTGGTCGTCGATGGCAGCAATGGCTGGGTGGATACCCTCGATGTGAGCGTCTGGGCTGCGCGTGCAGAGCAGCTGCTGACGGATGACGAACTGTGGCTCGGTTTCAGCCAGGCCAGCCTCGAGCGGGTTCGCCGCTACAACTTCGAGAGTGCGGCCCAGGGCATCGTCGACGCGTGCGCGTGCGCACTGGCACCGCCGGAAGGCGTGCGCCAGCCGGCGGTGCGGGGGAACCGATGAAGCGCGCACGGCTGACCGTATCGGTGGATGACGGACATCCGCTCGACCTGCGTGTGGCGGATCTGCTCGACCGGCATGGCCTGCACGCCACTTTCTATGTACCGATGTCGAATGACGAAGGGCCGCCGGTGATGCAGGCGATGCCGCTGCGCGCGCTGGCGCAGCGCTTCGAGATCGGCTCGCATACGCGCTCCCACCGCTTTCTGGTCACGCTCGACGATCCCGCCGCCCGGGCGCAGATCGTTGACGGCAAGCGCCTGCTCGAGGACTGCCTCGGACGGCAGGTGCAGGGTTTCTGCTATCCGGGCGGCCGCTACCGGCAGAAGCATGCGGACATGGTGCGCGATGCGGGTTTCAGCTATGCGCGCACCACGCAGAACCTGCGCATCGACGCCGGGCGCCGGCCGTTCGAGATGCCGACCACGCTGCAGTTCTATCCGCACCCGCGCCCGGTGTTTGCGCGCAATCTGTTGTCGCAGGGCGACTGGCTCGCACGCACACCGGGCTTTCGGGCCGCGATGGCTTGCGACGACTGGCTGGAGCGCGCGCATCGCTTGCTGGCGCTGGCCGGCGAGCGCAACGGGGTGTTCCATCTGTGGTTCCATTCACTCGACCTCGAGCGGCTGGGCCTGTGGAATGCCCTGTCCTCTTTCCTCGCGTATGCGGCCGCTTGCATGGCGCCGGCTGCACGCGTCACGAACGGCGAACTGGCCGCCGAGCTGATCAACTGCGCGCCGGGCTGGCAGCCACCGGCGGCGGCGGACTCGGGTCGCGTTCGCCGGCAGCCTCCGGACCCTGTGCACTGACCGACTGTTTCTCGCCCTTCCACACCATCAGGAAATAGTGCGACTTCAGGCCGGCCATCCGCACGTGGCCGAGTTTCCAGACCGGACGGCCCGGCAGCACGTCGACCATGGTCTTGAGGGCGAGCGCGTCGAGCAGTGTCAGATTCGGCTCCGGTCGCAGCCAGCGTACCAGCGGGTGCCAGCGGTTGGGCGTGGTCACGAAGATGCCGCGCCTCGATATCCGCATCAGCTCGCGCAACAGCCGCACCTGGCGCTCGTGGGTCGCCACGGTCTCGATCAGTTCATGGCAGGCAACCCAGTCGAATGAAGCGTCCTCGAACGGCAGGCGGATCTGTTCGCGGGACGGCAACTGCTCCGGGCTGCGAAGCTCGAGCCGGGATTCGGGCGGCGCATCGCTGCAGAACTGGTTGAATGCTTCGTCAAGCCGGCGGCGGCGCTTCTGCAGCGCGGAGGCGATCAGGTCGAGGGGCATCGGGGATTCCGTGGGCTGTCAAACATCGTCGATCTTGCCCGCTTCCCTGCCGGGCGGCCTTGCGAACCCTCAGAGCGGCCGGGCACGCGGCGCGCTTCAATCAAATCGTCTTCACCCGTGCAGGATGCTGCCATGTCGCTCTCTCACACCCCGCTGCTTGGTACCCGGATCGATGCAATGTCGTGGGAGCAGGCGATCGGCCGCATCGTACGCTGGGCGCAGGCGGGCGCGTCGCGCATGGTCTGCCTGTGCAACGTCCATTCGCTGGTCACCGCGCGTCACGACCGCGCACTGGCCCAGGCACTGGCCGAGGCCGACATCAATTCGCCGGATGGCGCGCCGCTGGCCTGGCTGATGCGCCGACGCGGCTGGCCGGAACAGCAGCGGATGTCCGGCCCGGACATGATGTGGAAGGTGCTGCAGGAGGCAGAGCGCCTCCAGTTGCCGGTATTCCTGCTGGGCGGCACGCCCGATACGCTCGAGCGACTGGTCCTTGCGATGCGCCATGCCTTTCCGTCGCTGCCGCTGGCCGGCACGCTGTCGCCACCGTTTCGCCCGCTGAGCGCGGACGAGGACCAGGCGATCGCCGATGCAGTCAACGCTGCCGGCGCCCGTATCCTGCTGGTCGGCCTCGGGTGCCCGAAACAGGAAAAATGGATGGCATCGCAGCGCGGACGGATCAGTGCCGTCATGCTCGGTGTCGGCGCGGCCTTCGACTATCACGCGGGCGTGGTCAGGCGCGCACCGCTGGCCTGGCAGCGCGCCGGCTTCGAGTGGCTGTACCGGCTCGCGCAGGAACCCGCGCGGCTGGCATCGCGCTACCTCGTCACCAACGCGCTATTCCTTCTTGCGCTTCCGCGGGAGCTTTGGCGCCGCACCTCCGGCTGACTCGGCCGCCGGCGGACCGTCCGGCTCCGCGCCTACCCGCGTGCGCCAGTCGTCGAAGCCGAGCATGCCGTAGCCCTCGACCTCGGCGAACTGCTTCGGCCGCGCCTTGTAGACGTTATCGACGAACAGCGCGAAGCGCGAGACGTTCGCGCTGCCGTGATGGCTCCAGAGCCGGTAAACCGGCACGTCGCCGGCCGACACGAAACGGTTCTCGCGTACCCGGTTGTTCGCCACCGAAGCAAACTTCGCTGTTTCGTTGAACAGGATGTGTTCATGCCGGCTGTTCACGAAAGCATTGCCTGCGATGTCATTGTCGAAACCATTGTGCAATTGCAGGCCGCCCGGGTTGTCGACCAGTTGGTTGGCGATCACGGCCACGCCGTTGGCAAAGTCGTCGAGATAGATCGCGTAAGAACTCCGGCCGTGCAGACCGCTGACATGATTGCGCTCGATTGCCACATTCAGCGGCTGCCGGTCGCGTGCGAAAGTGTAAATGCCGCCGCAGTCGGCCAGCCTCAGGCACGCGCGCTCGATCACATTGTCGGTGACCAGCGCATCGCGGAACACGCGTATGCCAAGGTAGCCGGCGTTCGTGATCCGGTTGCGCTGCACTTGCACGCCGCGCGCATGCTCGAACACGATCGCGCCCTTCGAGCGGCGCGGCATGCCGAGCATCCCGATGTCCTCGAAACGGCTGTCGGTGATGCGCACATCGCGCACGTCGTCATTGGCGCGCACGCCGTTCTGCACGCTGCCGCGCACCCGCAACCGCTCGATCCGGGTGCCGCTGCCGGCCAGCATCGCTTCTTCACCGCTGTTGTCGATCTCGGTATCCGTCACGCGCAGGTTGCGGCTGTCGGTGCCGTCGATGCCCAGCGTGGCACCGAAGATGCGTACCCCCTCGATCCGGACACCCGAAGAACCGCTGGCGTCGATCGCGCGCGCGCGCGGAGCGGCCCAGATCCGCCCCTCGGGCGATTCGCCGTCCGGCGTCCACACATACAACAGACCGTCTTCATACGCCCACTCGCCAGGCGAGTCGATCATCCAGCGCTTGCCCTCGACATAGAAATCGGTCTCCGGAAGCAGGCCGAAACCCTCATCATCCCCGGGCGCGAGCACCAGCAGCCGGCCGTCATAGCGAGCGACCTGTCGGGTCTGGATCAGCCAGTCGGCCGCCCGCCAGACCACCGTCGCACCGGCCAGGTCGGGATTCGGCATGGCCGTGCGCAACTCGCCGCGGAAACGACTCTGCCCCCGCAGCCAGGTCTTGGGCGGGTTCGGATGATGGGCCAGCGGCAGGAACCGGCGATCGAGCTCGAGCTGGGTCGGCCGAAAGCCAAGTTCGGCCATCCAGACCCTGGACTGGGCGGGATCGCGCCGCCAGCCGGCGACCGGCTGCGCGGGGGTCAGGCTGGCCTTGCCGCAGTCGCCGGCCGTGCGCACGATCACATCGCGCCGACCGGCGAGCCGCAGCTCGCCGACATAGGTGCGGCCGCATTGCAGCAGCACACGGCTGCCATCGGCGATCGCGTCCGGCACCGGAAGGACGTCGTGCGCGTGCAGCGGTGCGTGGAACAGGAGCACGAGCAGGAAGGCACGGAGCTTGTCGGTCATGGCAGGGGTCGGTCAGGCTGATCGGGCGGGAAGCGCTGACAGATGATGCGCGAGGCCGGCATGCCTGCCTTGGCTACCAACAAAAAAAGGCCAGCATGACGCTGGCCTGGAAGATGCCCGGCAGGCCGGGCACCCTTGCTGATGTTGTTACTGTCGTTTGGCTATCAGACCGGCTTCCACGCGCGGACGTAGCGGATCTCGTACGAGTTGCCGATACCGGTCGGGGTGGTGTTATCCGGCTGGCCCGACGCACTGCCGTACCACAGGTCCAGCATGATGTACTTCTGGTCAGGCATCGTGACGGCCAGGCTGTAAACCTCCTTGCCATTGAAGTAGAAGGTCTGCTTGTTCGCTTCCCACTTCAGTGCGTACTTGTTGAACGAAGCCGACAGGTCGTGGGTCTGGATGGTCTTGGTGCCTGCCAGACGGCCCGCGTCGATCCACACCGTCGGCGCATAGGCGGTCGGGTGGAAGTTGGCATCCGACCAGCCACTGTTCGGGCCGCCGCCAGCGTACGCTTCCATGATGTCGATCTCAGGACGACGGGTGCCGATGTGGTTGAACAGCCAGAACGCCGGCCAGGTGCCCTTGCCGATCGGGAGCTTCGCCTCGATCTCGAAGAAGCCGTACTGCTGGTAGTACTTGCCATCGGTGTCGATGGTACGGTTGAAAAACTTGCCGGTTGCGTCGCGCTGCGGCCAGATCTTCAGGCTGCCGTTCGACACTGCATAGTTCTTGGTCGGGTTGCTCGCCTCGTACCAGATGGTGTCGTTCCACTTCGCGCTGTTGAGTGCGGTACCGTCGAACTCGTCCGAGAACGTCAGTCGCCAGTTGCCGGTCTGGCCAAAGGGCACCGGAGTGGTCGAAGTCGTGGTGGTCGTCGGTGCCGTGGTCGTCGTGGTCGGCGCCGTGGTCGTGGTGGTGGGTGACGTCGTGGTCGTCGTAGTCGGCGCCGTGGTCGTCGTGGTGGTCGTGGTCGGGGCCGTAGTCGTCGTGGTCGTCGGCGACGTGGTGGTGGTCGTGCCTGTGGTCGTGCTCGTCGTGGTCGAACCCGTCGTCGTCGACGGCGTCGTGCTGACGGTGGTCGTCTGCGTCGAACCGTTCGCCAGCTTGGTCGTCGCGGTCGCCGAGGTTACGTTACCGTTGGCGTCCACCGCGTACTGGGCCGTACCACTGCCACCACCGCAGGCTGCGAGAAGAACTGAAACACTTGCTGCTGCCGTCATCGACAGAGTGCGCATTGCTTTTGCGTTAAATGACACGTGGAACATCAAAATTTCTCCCTCTGGTTGTTGATCTCGGAAAAGATCGCTTGCAAATGCTTGTGTCAGAGCATTGCCTTTGAAGAAGAGTTCCACTCGGAAAGCAAAAAAATTTTTGTGTGGAAATTTTATTCCACGAATTACAACGGTTCGGAAAATGCAATGAAACAGCGGCGCTTGCGGCGCCGCTGCTGACAGTCTGTCAATTGAGGGAAACGCTCAGCTGGCCGGCAGGCCTCGTGCGCCGACCGAGGCGGCCATGGTGTTGCCGGCATCGTCGGCCAGCGAGGGAATGAACGCCGTCTCATCGACCGGCATGCTGCCGGCGCTGTTGAGCTGCAGCGCGAGATGATCGGCCAGCCGCAGTGCGAGCGCGGTCAGCGTGATTGTCGGGAAGTTGGCGCCGGCGGTCGGAAAGACCGAACTGCCGGCAACATACAGATTGGCGATGCCATGCACGCGGCAATCGCGATTGACCACGCCGCGCTTTTCATCGTCGTGCATGCGGGTCGTGCCCATGTGATGCCAGGTGCCCTCACGCTCGAATGTCGACGGCCAGCCATGCTGCTCGATCGACGGACCGAGATCCACCTCGGCTACACCGGCCGCACGCAACTCAGCGGCAATGACGGCCAGCGTGCGATCGGCCGTACGACGGACCAGCGGATCGAGCTGCCAGCACACCTCCGCGCGCGGCATGCCGAGCGCATCGCGCTTGTCCGCCGATAGCATGACGCGGCTCTCCGGATTCGGTGCCGGCTCGACGATCAGCTGGAATGCGACATTGCGGATCAGGGTGCGTGGATGGAACAGCCGGGTGAAACCGTACAGGAAGGTATTGACCGGCTCGCGCGACATCACGGCAATGTCATGCGCGAGGCTCCAGCCGGGCTGCTCCTTGGACAGCAGCGCCTGCTTGCAGCGGAACAGCGCCTTCGCGCCGTCGCTGCCCTCGCCGGGAAACTCGGAGCAGAAGCAGGCACGTGCATTCAGCACCTGCTCGCTCTCCATTGCCTGCGGCGTGAGCGCGAGCTGCGCGGCCACATGCTGGCCATGCGCGGAGACTGCGGCATTCATGTAGTTGTACTTGATGTCGTACAGCTTGTTGCGCGCCCATTGGGGTGCGAACTTCACGCTGCCGACCAGCATGCGCGGGTGATCCATGAAATAGCGCCCGACCCGGTCATACTGGTTGCCGATGCCGTTTGCCATGATCTGGCTGGAGGCCAGCAGCAGCCGCGCGTTCTCTATGCCGCCGGTCGCGAGCACGAACAGTCTGGCGGCGACCGTCATCTTTTTCCCGTCCAGCGTCTGCACTTTTACCTGAGTGATGCGGGTGCCGAGCGGGTCGGGGAGGATTTGTGTAACGTTCGCGTGCAGGAAGATGCGTACATGGCGTGCCAGCTTCAGCTCCTGCCGATAATGTTTACCAAAGCGGACCGGCGGGCTGAACTGCGAGATCGTGTCCCGGACCCGCCCGCTGCCGAGCGGCAGCCTGCGCACGTCGGCCCGCCCTATCGCCTCTTCCCAGAACGCCGGATCGAAGCTGGCCGGGCCCAGCTTGAGTACCTGGTGCGCGCGCTCGTAAAACGGAGCGAGCTCGCCGAGACCGAACGGCCAGCCGCTGTCGGGTATCCAGTCGCGCTGCTCGAAATCCCACGGGTCGAGCGGACGGCTCCAGCCGCCCCAGCAATTGCTGCTGCCGCCGAGGAAGCGTGTGCGGCAACCGTCTGCGAACTGGTAGTCGATGCCGGTCGCCTCGCCCCGATAGAGGTCACGGGTACGATCGTCCGGCTCGAAGCCGCCGCTCTCCAGCACGCAGGTATCGATGCCGCGTCGCTCGAATTCGCGAGCGATCGTCAGTCCTGCCACGCCGCCGCCGATGATGCAGACAGTAACGATCAGTGCCTTGCCGTCAGCGACCTGGCGGGTGTCAATGAACATGGCCGCTCCTGCCCGCCCTGGCAGATGTTCCGCGCTGCTGCCAGCGGCGCGCTGCCGTGCGCAGCCAGGCCATCAGGCCCGCGCGCAGGCAGGTTGCCACCAGCCGCGGGTGCCGGAGCGCCGCCAGCGGACTGCGCAGCAGCAGCACCCGTCGCAGCGTGACCTGCCGGCCGCCGAGACGGGTCTTGTAGTCGTAATGGCCCCAAAGAAAATGGAAGCGATGCAGCTTGCGGGCGATCGCATCCTCCACCGCCAGCATGCAGCACAGCAGGCCGAGCCGCAGGTCGTCAAAGGCCGGATCGTGCGCAATCACATGCATGTAGATGTCTTCGCCGGCCAGTGTGCACAGCAGGCCGGCCCGCACCTGACCGTCGATTTCGATCAGGTGCAGCCGGCCGCGCTCGCGCATCAGTGCCACCAGGCCGCGCTCTTCCTGCGGGCCGAGGCCGAAGCGGCGCCCTTTCTTCTCCATCCTCGCGCGGTTGAAGTCGATGACCGTGCGCAGATGCACATCCTCGATCTCGCTGTTTTCCAGCGTGCGAAACCGGAAGCCCGGCTGCTTGCGTTGCGTGCGGCGCAAGTGATATCGGAGCTTCTCGCGGGTCTGGGCCGACAGGCCGGCCTTCCACTGCTGCACGGTTGGCGGCAGCGCCAGCACGAAGTCATCGGATACCGGCGCAGCCAGGCTGAGATAGCCGGGAACGCTGCCATCGAGCGCGGCAGCATGCACCAGTACCGCATCCAGCTCGGGATGATGAATAAAGGCCGCGTCGGCAAACTGCGCGAGTTCCTCCGGTGCAGGCGCGAAGACCTCGTTGAGCACGCGCGCCAGCGTTCCGCGGCGCTGGTACAGCAGGATGGACTCGATGCAGCCGGCATCGCGCGCCACCCACGCGCCGATATCTTCGGACAGACCGCCGTGGATCCTCAGATGAGGCTCGGAGCAGAAAATGCTGTGGTAGCGGCGCTCGAGCGCAGGCCAGACATACCCGGGCAACGGCCAGTGGTGGAACTCCTGTGCGAGGCCCGGGTCGCGAGGCCCGGCGAGCGCTGTCGCCGGCTCACCGTCGGACGCAGTGTGCCGTCGTGCGAATGCAGGCAGGCTCATGCGTCGGCCGGGCGTTGCGAGTCCGGAGTGTAGCCGAGCTGACGGAATTTTCCGTAGCCGTAGCGGTTGCCGTAGCCATAGCGGCCGGGCCGCGGAACCATGTCGTTGAACAGCACGCCCTTGGCGGCCAGTCCCGCGCGTTCCAGCCGCTTCAATGCCTCGGCTATCTCGCCCGGCCGCGTCACGCCGGAACGGGTGGCGAGGAAGATGGCGCCGGCGTGCTCGCCGATGATCAGGCTGTCGGCGACCGCCAGCAAAGGTGCGGCATCGATCAGCACCACGTCATACTGCGGCGCGAGCTCGGCAAGCAGTGCGGCCAGCGCAGGCCGCATCAGCAGTTCGGCAGGGTTCGATGGCAGCGTGCCGGTCGAAATGAAATCGAGGTTTTCGAGGACGCTGGCGCGCAGCACGTCGGCCGGTGCAGCGCCGGCGAGGATGTCGGACAGGCCGCCCGCACGCTCGCTATGGAAATAGCGGTGCAACTGGCCGTCGCGCAGGTCGCCGTCGATCAGCAGCACGCGCTTGCCGCTGGCGGCCATGATCGACGCAAGATTCACCGACACGAAGGATTTGCCCATGCCCTCGGTCGGCCCGGTGATCAGCACCACCTTGTTCTCGCTGCGGCTCAGGCAGAACTGCAGTGCAGTCCGGAAGTTGCGCAGGCCCTCGACGGCGATGTCCATGCTCGCGATCCGCGCCAGCAGCGGCAGCCGGGTCGGATCGCGACCATTGGAGACCAGCGTCTGCTGCATCTTGCTGTGCGGGATACTTGCATAGACCGGCAGGCCGAACAGGCGCTCGACCTGTTCCGGATCGTCGATCGCGGTCTGCAATGCGCGGCGCAGGAAGGCAAACAGCACCCCGAGGAAAATGCCGGCGAAAATCGCCACTGCAATGATGCGCGGCCGGTTCGGCGTCACCGGCAGGTCCGGCTTCTCAGGCGCGTCGACCAGGCGCACGTTGCTGGTCTTGCCGACGGTGATCAGCTGCAGCTGCTGGGCCGAGGTGACAAGCGCGGTGTACAGCTCGCTGTTGACTTTCACCTCGCGCGCCAGCCGGACCATTTCCTGTTCCAGCACGGGCAGCTGCTTGAGCTGCACGGTGGTGTCGCGCAGCTCGCGGTTCACCTCGCGCAGCTGGTCGTCGAGCGCCTGTACCGCCGGATGGGCGGGCATGTAGCGCGCCAGCAGCTCGGTGCGCTTCTGCTCGAGTTCCATCTTGCGGGTGCGCGCGCTGGCCGAGCGCTGCAGGTTGATCCGGCCTTCCTCGCCGATGTCGACCGTGCCGTTCTGGTTGCGGAACTGGTTGTAGCGTGCCTCGGATTGCTCGAGCTGCCGCTTCAGCTCGGGCAGCCGCTTTTCGAGGTAAGCGAGCGACTTGTCGGCCTCTTCGGTGCGGCGCGCGCTGTCCTGCGCAATGTATTCGCGGCCGATCTCGTTCAGCAGGCGGTACACGCCATCCGCACTGCTGCCCTTCAGCGTCGCACTGACGACGCCCGACTGCTTGCCGACTTCCTGAACGTCCATAGCCTTCTGTACGCCCTCGATGGCCGCCAGCCGCGAGCTGCGCACCAGCGAGAAGCGCGTGCCGGTCGGTGCTTCCAGGCGGTTGACCACCAGATTGAGCGTGCCGAATGCGGTGGACTCGGACAGCGGCTCGCCGACCTTTCCCTCGACCCAGATGCCGCTGTCGGCTTCGGTGAGCAAATAACGGCCGCTGTCCAGCGACCGCAACTCGAAGCGCCGGTTTTCCAGCGCCTCGGGCACTTCGAACTGCGCGACATCGATCGTCTCCTTGCCCCACGCATACCCGCCCAGTCCTCGCAGCCACGGCAAAAGTTCCGACATACCGCTCGCGGCGATCACGCCACCGACCATCGGAAAGCGTTCGGGCCGCGCATCGATGTAGAGCTTCAGCTTGTCGATTGCGGCAGCGATGACGAGGCGCGAGCGCAGCAGTTCCACTTCGGCAGCCGCCGGCGTCTTGTAGTCGATGATGGAGCCGGCCTCGCCGAGAATGTTCTTCGGCTCGCGCTGGCCTTTCTCCTCGACCTGCACCATCAGGCTCGCCTCGTAGACCGGTCGCGCGATGAATGCGTACAGGGTGCCGAGCAGGGTGACCGTCAGCGCAATGCTGATGATCATCCAGCGATACTCGATCAGGGTGTCGAGGTAGGACGCCAGATGGGTTTCACCGCCGTCGGACAGGATCGCGGGCTGTTCGCCCGTGTAGGTGAGCTGGGGCATGGGAGATCGCATGGTGTCGCCTGGTCGTTTTTCAGTTCAGCGCGCAAGCCGCATTCGGCGACAGCTCGCGCAGCCTGTGCGGCAGTGCGCGCTGTATCAGTTGCAGCGATTGCTGGAAGGCCTGCCAGCCGCGCTGGTAGGGATCGGGAATGTCGATGTCCTCAGGCTCGCCGAGGCGCTCGACCCGGGCAGCCGCCGTCGGGAAGCGACGCTGGACTGCGCGCTGCTGCTCGCGGTCCATGGTGAGCACGAGATCGGCCTCGCGCATCATCCAGCTGCTCAGCTGGCGTGCGCGGTGGGCGCCGATATCGACGCCCAGCTGCCACATCAGCTCGACCGCGATCGGATCGGCCGGCTGGCCCTCCTGAGCATACAGCCCGGCGGAAAACAACTCGTGCGACGGCAGCAGTTGCCGCAGCAGCCCTTCGGCCATCGGGCTGCGGCAGACATTGCCGGTGCAGAGCAGGAGAATGTTTTTTGCCATCAGCGTCCGGGCGGCGGCGTGGTCGCGATCACCGCGGTCGGCAGCGAGCCCGGGATCATCGCGCTGATGGTGCGGTTCCAGTTGGTGAGCGGGGTCGCTGCCACGTACACCACGTCCTTCGGCTCGAGCTCGAAACCTTCGGCCATGGCAAGCGCGCCGGGCGCGTTCGCGTCCAGCTGGTAGACGCGCGACTCCTGCTCGGTGCGACGCACCACGTACACCTTGCGTGCATCGCCGGTGACCGGGTTGATGCCGCCGGCCTCGCCCAGCGCCTCATTGAGCGTCAGGCGCCCATTGCGCATCGGCAGCGCGCGCGGCGAGGTGACCTCGCCGGACAGGAAGATTTTGCTGTCGTCGCGCGACAGCACCCGCACGAGGTCGCCATTGGCCAGCATGATCGATGACGGATTCACGCCGCGCTGGACGAGCTGCGGGAGGTTGATCGCGTAGGTCTTGCCGTCACGACTGACCAGAACGCGGCTCTGGTCAGCAGTCGGGTTCATGCCGCCGGCACGGTTGATTGCCTCGGGCAGCGTCATCGGTATGTCATTGATCGGCTGTACGCCGGGCGCTTTCACCTCGCCGTCGACGTACACACGCTTGCTGCGATAGTTCAGCACGCGCAGCGTTACCTTGGGATTGCGGATGTAATGTGCGAGCTTGCTGGTCAGCAGCCCGTGCACCTCGGCCGAGGTCATGCCCGCCACCTTCAGTTTGCCCGCATACGGAAAATCGAGCATGCCGTTGAGGTCGACCTCGAAGCCGTTCGCCGGCTGCATCGGGCTGGCGGCCACGCCGATCGTGCCGGGCGGCATGGCAGGCATCATCGAGGCCGACAGTTCCGGATGGTCCCAGACCACGATGTGCAGCACGTCGCCGGGCGCAACCTTGTACGGCTCGGCCGGCAGCATCAGCGCGCTGATATCTTCGGTGACGCGCTGGTTGCGCGCCTCCCGCTCTGACTTCACCAGGTCAGGCGTGATGACGCGGATCTCGGGATGAGTCTCCGCATTGTCTTTGCCTGGCGAAGAAGAATTTGCGAACTGTATGCCGGGTGCCATCGATGTGCACCCGGACAGCAGCAGCGCAACGATGGCGAGCACATGACGACTGCCCATGATTCCCCTGCCTCCACAACAAGATGTGTGGACGAATGTAAGGGGAACGTCGGCGCGGCCGGTTGACGCCGCTCAGCCTTCCCGCAGGGTCAGCATGGGCGGCCTCGACAACACGTTTTTCAGTCCGAACCAGCCGCCTGCCATCGCGCACGCAATGCCAAGCACGATACCGACCACCCAGATCAGCGGGCTCAGCGTCCAGTCGAAATCGAATACCTGCCGCGCCAGCACCCAGCCGACCAGTGCAGCGCCGGTGGCGGCGAGCGCACCGGCGCTGCCGCCGACCAGTGCGCACTCGGTCCACTGCGCGCGCGAAAGCAAGGCACGGGTCGCGCCCAGCGCGCGCAGCAGCCCGGCCTCGTGCGCCCGCTCCTGCTGCGAAACCAGCATCGCGGCGGCCAGCACCATGACGCCTGCAGCCAGCGTGAACAGGAACAGGAATTCAACCGCGGCCACCACTTGGTCGATCACCTGCTGCACCTGTGCCACCATGCTGCGCACGTCGACGATCGTCAGGTTCGGATAGTCGCGGATCAGCCTGTTCACCAGCCCTTGTTGCGAGGCCGGCAGATGAAAGGCCGTGATCCAGGTGCTGGGCAGGTCGGCTGCCACTGACGGCGACAGGATCACGAAGAAGTTGACCCGCATCGAACTCCAGTCCAGCTTGCGAATGCTGGTGACGGTCGCATCGACCGGTATGCCGGCCACGTCGAAGCGCAGCGTGTCCCCGAGCTTCAGGCCGAGCGTCTTTGCCAGTCCCTGCTCGACCGAGGCCTCGGCGGCCGGTGCCGACGCATCGAACCAGCGGCCCTCGACAACGCTGTTCTGCGCCGGCAGTTCGGCCATGGTCGACAGGTTGAATTCGCGCTCGACCAGTCGCTGCGCCCGATCGTCGCGAAAGCTGTCGGGCGTGACGCGGCGGCCGCCGACCTCGACCAGCCTGCCGCGAATCATCGGAAACAGCCGGGCGTCCGGCATGCCGGCCTGCGCCAGCAGCGACGCGATCGGTTCCCGCTGTTCGGGCTGCACATTGATCATGAAATGGTTGGGCGCATCGTCCGGCGTCGCCTGACGCCACGCAGACAGCAGGTCGGCCCGCACCAGCGTCAGCAGCAGCAGCGCCATCAGGCCGAGCGACAGCGCGACGATCTGCAGCGTGCTGGCGGCCGGCCGGCGGCCGAGCGCGCCCTGGGCGAAACGCCAGGCCGGCAGGTGCAGCGGAACGCGCACCCGGCGCACTGCCTGCAGGGCGATCCACGCCACCAGCGAGGACACCGCCAGCCCGCCGATGAAGCCGCCTGCGGTCAGCAGGCCCAGCTTGAGGTCACCCGCCTGCCAGACCAGCAGCGCGACGAAGGACCCGAGCGCAAGCAAATAACCGCCGAGTGTGAATGCCCGGGGTGCCTGCTGCTCGCGGCGGATCACCCGGTTGTGCGGCACGTTGCGCAGCTGCAGTACTGGCGGTATCGCAAAACCAAGCAGCAGCAGCAAGCCGGTCGCAACGCCCTGCACCAGCGGCAGCCAGCCGGCCGGCGGCAGTGCCACCGTCAGCAGCGACCCCAGCCACTGCAGCAGCAGCAGGTGCGCGCCGAAGCCGGCCAGCGCCCCGAGCAGGCCGCCGGCCAGTCCGACCAGAGCGAACTCGATCAGGTAGATCCGGGTGACTGCCGACTGGGTGAGCCCGAGACAGCGCAGCATCGCGACCGCATCCAGGTGGCGCTGCATGAAGCGACGCGCCGCCATCGCAATCGCCAGTGCTGCCAGCATCGCGGTCAGCAGCCCGACCAGCGCGAGAAACTGGCGCGCGCGGTCGAGCGTGGTACGCATTTCCGGACGGCCCGATTCGAGCGTCTCGACCTGCACGCCCCTGACCTGACCGGCGTCAAGCTGCTGCTCCAGCCAGCCCCGGAAGCCGGCCACGTCGCCCGCGGCACCGGCGACCTGCAGCCGGTAGCTGACGCGCGATCCGGGCTGCACCAGCCCGGTCGAGTCCAGATCATCAAGCGACAGCATGACGCGCGGCGCGAAGCTCATGAAGCCGGCGCCGCGATCTTTTTCCATCCGGATCTCCGCTGCGATACGGAACGAGCGTTCGCCGAGCGTCAGCGAATCGCCGACTGCCAGCTTGCGAGTATCGAGAAAAGCGGTGTCGACCCAGACGCTGCCTGCCGCCGGCGCACCACGCTGCTGACGCTCGGCCCCGCTGTCTGCCAGCGTCAGCGCGCCGCGCAGCGGATAGGTGCCGGATACGGCCTTCACAGCCACCAGCCGGGAGTCGGTGTCCTCGCCGCTGCCCGTGGTCGCCATACTGGGGAAACTGACGGTATCGGCCAGCGCCAGCCCGCGCCGGACGGCCTCGGCGCGCCACTCGGCACGGACAGGATAGTCGGCGCGCACCAGCAAGTCGGCGCCGAGCATCTGGGCCGCATCGGCTGCCAGCGCCCGGCTCATGCGATCGACCAGGAAGCCGACCGATGACAGGGCGGCGACCGCGATCACCAGGGCCGCGAGCAGAAAGCGCAGTTCGCCTGCCCGCCAGTCGCGACGGGTCATACGCAGTGCGTGGACGAATGAACTGCCAGCGCGTGCTGAAGTCATCAGAAGCTCCGTGGAAACGCACCCGGGACGTCGGGCGCGTGCCGATTCTAATGGAGCGCCCGATCAGGCGCAGGCATGGCCGGTGCGACCGGCTACATGGTGGCGCCGCGGTGGCCTTCGTTGTGGGTACGCTCGAAATTTTCCTGGCAGGGGGCGCAGCGCTCTGCAGTGGGCATCGCCTGCAGCCGCTCGAACGGAATCGGGTAGCCGCACGATGCGCACTCCCCGTACGTGCCGCTGCTCATCCGTCGTCGTGCCAGTTCGATCGCGCGTAACTCATGCATGTCACGCGTGACGGCAGCGTTGCCCAGGTCGACCGACAAATTCGCGAAAGACTGGTCGCCCGGATCAGGCACTTCGCTGGCAAGTTGAACATAGTCATCCTGCGCATCCATTTCACGCCGGATATCTTCCCGCAGCGCCTGCTCCCGCTGCACTAGCGCCGTGTTCAATCGATTGATCTGTTGTTGGTTCAGATTGTCCATCATGCCCTCTTGGTTCTGTTGCGCATCGAAACTCTCCTTCTCGCGCATCGGGCACCAGACCCTGTCCCGTCCCGGAAAATGCGCGCCCCCTTGTAGCAATAACTGAGTCCCGAGAAGCGGCATCGTTCCCAACTTGCTAACGAATCTTGGACAAGGCCGCAACACACAACCCGCGGTTTTGATCGCGCTGTGGGCGATTAATGAATTTTGGTTCGAACTTCGTTGATAGACTGAGAACAATTCTTTGAGAATTCGCAGACTCTTGCCGTGCATTGATTTGTCTCAAGCGGCTTCCACTGGACTTCAAAATCAATGCGACTAGACTGCGTTTCTGATCATTAACTCGCGCGCATCCATGACGAGGGACGCTATGAATTCCTGCACCGTGCACCCGCATCCAACCTCTGACGAACTGATGGAACAATTCCTCCGCGCCTCCGCCACAGGCGGCATGAGCGCGCGCGAAGCCTATTTCGCGCGCGAAGTTCTGCTCGGCCTCTTGCGCCTGTCCCGCTCCGAACAGCTGCTGGCCATCCGGCGTTCGGTCGACAAACTGGTACCGGCGTCCCTGCGTCCGCAACCGGTACGCCGCGGCAAGGCAAGACGGTCGCCGCCTTCTCATCCGGGACAGAGCCAGTTCGTTTTCGGACGTGAAAACTGAGCTGCATTGTTTTCGATCAGCGGGAAAATTTTTATCCCGATCAATTACTTAAGTTACGAAAAGGAATGTTGTCCACAAGCTTGTCCACCGTGCATGTGGGCAAACCAGAGCGAGTGAACCAACTTGTCGTTGCGGCATCAGATTGACTCTGACCGAAGTCTCGAATGCCTGCGATGAAGCCGACCCCGACACCTGCGCACCGCACCGAAGAGCCTGATGTGGGAAGCGGCGAGCGCTCTCCCGGACAGACGGACACCGAAAGGATGATCCGCAGCGTCCCGCCGAAGCCCGACGCTTCCCCCCCGCGAAGTCCGCCCCCCTCTCCCGACAAGCAGTCGAAGTAAAGCAGCCGGGCGTTTGCGCTCGCTGGCTTGGCAAAACCGCGCGTCTGCACAACCGCGCGCCCCCAGCCCGGGCATCCTCGGTAAACTCTCAAGGCTGCCGATACCGGCAGGCGCTGCGATGCAGCAGCCGGAGATGCCGCTGCATTGCAGCACTGCCGGCAGGACTTGCTGCGCATTCTTTGACGGATGGTTTTGGAACGACAAACACCAACCATGCTGTTGTCGATACAGAATGTCATGATCGGCCGCTAACCGGCCAAGCCGTTGCTTCAAACAAAAAATCAAGCCTCAGGAGGAGACGATGAAGCACAAGAACCGACTTGCGCCGGCGAAGACCGCGTTGCGCAGGCTCGCCGCGGCCACTGCAGCGACCCTGGCGTTCGGCATCGCTGGCAACGCAGGCGCGCAGGAAATCAAGATCGGCATCGTCAGTTTCCTGTCCGGCCAGGCGGCCGACAGTTTCGGCGTACCGGCAGTCAACGGCGCGAAAGCGCTGATCGATGCATTTAACAGCGGGAGTGCACCGGCACCCTACGACAAACCCGGCATGGGCGGCCTGAAGATCGTGCCGGTCTACGTCGACGAAAACGGCGGACCGACCAAGCAGGTGCAGGAACTGCGCAATCTGTACGACCGCGCCGGCGTGGATCTGGTGATCGGCTACGTCAGTTCCGGTGACTGCCTCGCGGTCTCGCCTGTCGCCGAGGAGATGAAGAAACTCCTCGTACTGTATGACTGCGGCACGCCGCGCATTTTCGAGGAAGCGAAATATCGCTACGTGTTCCGCACCGCCTCGCATGGGGCGATGGACAACGTGGCCGTGGCGCGCTACCTGAAGGCCCGCAACATCAAGGTATCGACCTTCAACCTGATCAATCAGGACTATGCGTGGGGACATGATTCGCTGAAGGACTTCACCTTATCGATGGCCGTGCTCTATCCGGAAGCCAAGGCCCAGTCCGACCAGCGCCCGAAATTCGGGGCCGGGCAGTACGGCACAGAGATCTCTCAACTGATGTCCCGCCCGGCGGACGTCACCCACTCGAGCTTGTGGGGCGGCGACCTTCAGGCCTTCGTGCTGCAGGCCGCGCCGCGCGGTCTGTTCAAGCGCTCCCAGGTGGTACTGACGGCGGCCGACCACGTGCTGGTGCCACTGGGCGAGAAGATGCCGAACGGCGTAATCCTCGGCGCACGCGGCGCCTACGGCATGCTGGCGCCGAAGTCCGCACTCAATGACTGGTGGTGGAAGCTGTACCAGGATGCAAACGGCGTCTACCCGGTGCAGGCCCCGTACCGGATGGCGCAGTCACTGATGGGCGTCAAGCTGGCAGTGGAAAAGGCCATGGCGGCCAACGGCGGCAAGAAGCCGAGCGCCGAACAGATCGCCGCCGCGCTGCGCGGCTCGGAATGGGATTCCCCGGCCGGCCGCATCAAAATGGCGCTGGGCGACGGCCAGCAGGCGATCCAGCCGACGGCGATCGGCCGCACCAAATGGGATCCGGCGAAGAAGCTGGTGGTGATGGAAGACATCCAGCGCTTTGCCGCCGAGTGCGTGAACCCGCCGGCCGGCACCAAGTCCGAGGACTGGATCCAGGCCGGCTTCCCGGGCGCGAAATGCGACTGACCGCAGACTGCCGGCAGCCAGCATGCTGATCGCTACGATTCTGGTCGACGGCCTGACCTATGCGTCATGGCTGTTCATCGTCGCACTCGGGCTCACGCTCGTGTTCGGGGTGCTGAAGATCCTGAACGTTGCCCACGGCAGCTTCTACGCGCTCGGCGCCTATGCGGCGGCGACGCTGGTCGGCTGGTTCGCAAGCATGCAGTTCGCACCCTGGATGTCGGTGGTCGCGATGCTGCTGGCCGCGGTCGCAGTGGCCGCGCTGGTTGCGCCATTGTGCGAGCGCGGACTGCTGCGCACGTTCTACGGCCGCGATGAGGTGCTGCTGGTGCTGGTCACCTTTGCGCTGTTCCTGATCCTCGAGGACGTGACCAAGCTGCTGTGGGGCGTGAATCCGCTGTATGTGTCCGAGCCCTACCTGCTGTTCGGCACGGTCGAGTTCGGCGATCTGTCCTATGTCGGTTATGACTTCGTGCTGGTGGCAGTCGCACTGGTGGTCGGCGTAGCCGTCTGGTGGGGGCTGAACCGCACCCGCACCGGCAAGATCGTGCTGGCCGTGATCCACAGCGAGGAAGTCGCGTCCAGCATGGGCGTGAACGTGTCGCGCGTGTACACCCTTGCGTTCGGCACCGGCATCCTGCTGGCGGCACTGGCCGGCGCGCTGACTGCGCCCATGATCTCGGTGCAGCCGGGCGTGTCGGTCGGCGTGATCATTGTGTCGTTCGCGGTCGTGATCATTGGCGGACTCGGCAGTATCCCGGGCGCGGCGATCGGCGCACTGATCGTGGGGCTCGCGCGCTCTGCCGCCGTGCACCTGATGCCGGAAGCCGAACTGTTTTCCATCTATGCGGTGATGGCCATCGTGCTGGTGTTCCGGCCAGAAGGCCTGTTCCAGCGCGTCCAGGCAAGGAAGATCTGATATGCAGCCCGAACGCGCTACTGCGCCACGAACGATTGCCGCCGGCCTCGCACTGGCGGTACTGATGCTGGCGGCCGGCGCCGCCATGCCGCGCTGGCTGACTTTCCTCCTGACGATGGCAGCCGCCCAGGGGCTGGTGTCGCTGGGCATCGTGCTGCTCATGCGCTGCGGCGTGGTCTCCTTCGGCCAGGGCCTGGTGTTTGCTGCCGGCGGCTACACTGCCGCCCTCGCCTTCGGATCGCTGGGCATCACCGATGCGCTGCTGCTTGCCCTGCTGGGCGGCACGGTCGCCGTCGCGATCGCCGCACCGTTCGCCTGGCTGATCGCCCGCTATCGCGGGATTTTCTTCGCAATGCTGTCGCTCGCACTGTCGATGGTGCTGTACGGACTGCTGATGAAATCGCAGACGCTGGGCGGCTCCGACGGCTTCAACATGGGCCGCCCCACGCTGCTCGGCCTGCAGCCGTCCGACAGCGCGTACGCCGGCTATGCGGTCACGGTCGTTCTGGCCACGCTGATCGGCATCGCGATGCGCATCTACTTCGATTCCTCGCGCGGACTGGTCGCACTGGCCGCACGCGACAACGAGATCCGTGTCGAATACCTCGGTACCTCGGTACAGTCGCTGATCGCCAGCCATTTCGTCGTCGCCGCCTTCGTCGGCGGCATCGGCGGCGCGCTCACCGTCATGGCGCTCGGCCATGTGGAGCCGGAATTCAGCTACTGGACGCGCTCGGGCGACTTCGTGTTCGTCGCCATCCTGGCCGGCCACCACAGCGTGCTGGCGGCGTTCGTGGCGTCCACCGCGCTCGAGATCGTGCGCTCGTTCTCGAGCGCCTATTTTCCCAACAGCTGGCAGCTGGCGCTCGGCATGTTCCTGCTGATCGTGATCCGCTTCCTGCCCGCGGGCATCGGTTCGCTGTGGCTCGCGCGTCGCACGGCAAGGGGGCAGGCATGACCCACTACGAACTCGCGATCAGCGCGGTCGGCATACAGAAGCGCTTCGGCGCAGTGGTCGCCGCCGCCGACATCGATATCAACGTGCCGGCCGGCCAGTGCGTGAGTCTGATCGGCAGCAATGGCGCAGGCAAGACCACCTTCGTCAACATGCTGACCGGCTATATACGGCCGGACGCCGGCCAGATCCTGCTGCATGGCGAAAGCATCCTCGGCCTGCCGCCGCGCGCGATCGCCCGCATGGGCATTGCGCGCTCGTTCCAGGTGCCGCAGCTGTTCAAGGAGCTCAGCGTCACCGAAAACCTGCTGGTGGCGATCGCGTCGCAGTCGGGCCGGCTGTCCCCGTGGCGGCCGGCGCGCAATGCTGCTGCGCTCGAACGCGCCGCCTCGCTGCTGGAACGCTTCGAGCTGTCCGCGCACGCGGACAGGCTGGTCAGCGAGCTGCCCGGCGGGCTGCGCAAGCTGCTCGATATTGCGATGGCCCTGACCCGCCAGCCGAAAGTGCTGCTGCTGGACGAACCGACCTCCGGCGTGTCGGCCGACGAAAAATTCCCGCTGATGGAGACCGCGATGCGCGCGCTGGCGCAGGAACAGACGACCGTGCTGTTCGTCGAGCACGACATGGACATCGTTGCCCGCTATGCGCAGCGCGTGGTGGCCTTCTACAGCGGCCGCATCATCAGCGACGGCCACGCCGACGACGTGCTGGCCGATCCGGACGTGCAGCGCCACGTCACCGGCCACCGCCTGAAAGGGGTCGCCGATGCTTGAAGTACGCGACATTGCAGTCACCATACAGGCGGCGCCGGTACTGCGCGGCCTGTCGCTCGAGGTCGGCCGCGGCCAGATGATCGGGCTGGTCGGGCGCAACGGCGCGGGCAAGACTACGACCCTGCGCAGCATCATGGGCCACCTGCCGCTGCAGCGCGGCACGCTGCGCTTCGACGGACAGGAACTGCACCGGCTGCCGCCGCACCTGCGCGCGCCGCTCGGGATCGGCTACATGCCGGAGGACCGCGGGCTGGTGCCGGAACTGTCGGTCGAGGAAAACATCCTGGTGCCGCTGTGGGCCACGCATTCTGCGCACACCGCGCAGCGGCTGGAATTCGTCTACAGCGTGCTGCCGGAACTGAAGGACATGCGCGACCGGCGCGCACTGCTGCTGTCCGGCGGCCAGCAGAAGCTGGTCGCGCTCGGACGTGCGCTGGCCATCGGTACCCGGCTGCTGCTGCTCGACGAGCCGTTCGAGGGCGTTGCGCCCGCGCTGTCGGCCCGGCTGTCGGAAGTGATTGCCGGTCTGCGCGGCAGCGAGCTGTCCGTACTGATCGCACAGTCCGACCTCAACCATTCGCGCAACCTGCTGGATGCCGAAGTCGTGATCGAGCGTGGCGAGAACCTGAAATGATCCGCTGGCAAGACCACGTGGCGCTGCCGGCGATACGCAGCGAAACCCATTTCGGGCGCAGCCTGCGCTGTTTCGCGGAACGGCCGCGCTCGCTGCATGCGATGTTTGCACTGGCGGCCGAACGCGAGCCGGCGCGCGAGGCGATCTGTTTCAACGGACAACGCTGGACCTATGCCGATGCGGTGGGCGAAGTCGACCGCCTCGCCGGCGGGCTGGCAGCACTCGGCGTGACGCGCGGGGATCGCGTGGTGCTGTTCATCAGCAACCGGCCGGAATTCGTGTTCGTGCTGTTCGCACTGCAGAAGCTCGGCGCAATCGCTGTGCCGGTCGGCACGCGCGAGCAGGCCCCGGGGCTGGCCTTCATCGTCAACCAGTGCGGCGCGACCGGCATCGTCTTCGATGACAGCCTTGCGGAACGCATTCCCGATGCCGTCACGTCCGCCTGCCTGAAGCTGCGAATCCCCGTGAGCGATCTCGCGGCGCTCGCCGGCGACGCGCCGGCCGCGCCGGTGGATGAAGACGATTGCGCGTGCATCCTGTACACCTCCGGTACCACCGGCCATCCGAAGGGCGCGATGCTCACGCATTTCAACATCGCGCACTCGGTCATCCACTATCAGGTCGCGCTGAAGCTCGACGCCAGCGATCGCGCTGCGCTCGCGGTGCCGGCCAGCCATGTGACCGGCCTGGTCGCGCTGATTGCGGCGATCGTCCATGTCGGCGGCACGCTGGTGATCGTGCCGGAATTCAAGGCAGCCGATTTCGTCGAACTGGCCGCGCGCGAGCGGATCACTTTCTCGCTGATGGTGCCGGCCATGTATCAGCTTTGCCTGCTGCAGCCGGCCTTTCGCACGCTCGACCTGTCGACGTGGCGGGTCGGCGGCTATGGCGGCGCGCCGATGCCGGTACCGACTGTCGAGGCGCTGGCGCAAGCGGTGCCGGGCCTCACGCTGGTCAATTGCTACGGCTCGACCGAGACCGCATCGCCGGCCACCATCATGCCGCTCGGGCTGTCTGCAGTACACAGCGACAGCGTCGGCATTCCGGTGCCGTGCGCCGACATCCGGGTGGTCGATGACAATGGCCGCGAAGTCGCACCCGGCGACAGCGGCGAACTGCTGATCGGCGGCCCGATGGTGGTTCCCGGCTACTGGGACAATCCGGAAGCCACTGCGAAAGGCTTCGTCGACGGCTGCTGGCGCTCAGGCGACCTCGGCTCGCTCGACGCACAGGGGCTGGTGCGCATCTTCGACCGCATCAAGGACATGATTAACCGCGGCGGCTTCAAGATCTATTCGGTCGAGGTCGAGAACGTGCTGATGGCGCTGCCCGGCGTGGTCGAGGCAGCGGTGGTCGGCTATCCGTGCGACGTGCTCGGCGAGCGCGTGCATGCTTACCTGTACGCGCCGCAGGCCGCGCCCGACCCCGGCGCCGTGCGCGCGCATTGCGCGGCCAGGCTGGCCGACTACAAAGTGCCGGAGCATGTGGTGTTCACCGACCGGCCCCTGCCGCGCAATGCGAACGGCAAGCTGCTCAAGCGCGCGCTGCGCGGCTGAGTCCGAGATACGGAGGCGACAATGAAATTCCTCTTCGCACGCCTGAATCACGAGACCAATACGTTTTCCCCGGTGCGCACGCCACTGGCGGCGTTCGATCCGCGCTACGGCAAGGAAGCGCTCGACGAGCAGCGCAGCGCGCGCACCGCCATGGGCGCCTTCATCCGGCTGCTCGAAGCGCGCGCCGGCAGCGACCTGACCACGCCGGTATCGGCGACGGCCAATCCGAGCGGCACGGTGGACAGCGATGCGTATGAGCGACTCGCCGGCTGCATCGTCGATTCGCTCACTGACGACATCGACGCCGTGCTGCTCGACCTGCATGGCGCAATGGTCGCGCAGCATGTGCCGGATGGCGAAGGCGAGTTGCTGCGCCGCCTGCGCGAGCGTCGGCCGGGGGTGCCGATCGCAGTGGCGCTCGACCTGCACGGCAATGTCACCGAGGCGATGGCCACGCATGCCGACATCATCGTCGGCTTCAAGACCTATCCGCACATCGACATGGCCGAGACCGGCGAGCACGCAGGCCGTCTGCTGCTGGACTGGCTGGACGGCACGTGCCGGCCGGTGCTGCGCTGGCGACAGTTGCCGCTGCTGTCGCACACCCTGCGCAGCAACACCAACGAGGGCGCGATGCAGCGCGCAGTGGCCGCCGCCCATGCACTGGAACGGCAGCCCGGCGTGCTGGCAGCGACCGTGATGGCCGGGTTCTCGCTGGCAGATTTCCGCGATGCCGGCATGTCGGTGCTGGTGGTCGGCGACGGAGATGCAGAACTCGCGCAGCAGGCGGCAGACCGACTCGCCGCACAGATCTGGCAAGAGCGCGACGGCTTCGTCTATCGCAGCGAGCCGCTGGAGGATTCGTTGCGCCGCGCGCGCGAGCTGGCTGCGGCGCCCGGCAAAGGCCCCGTGCTGCTGCTCGACCATAGCGACAACGTGATGTCGGGCGGCAGCTGCGACACGATGGATGTCTTGTGCGCCGCGCTCGACGCCGGCCTGACCGGCATCCTCGCCGGCCCGCTGTGCGATCCGGCCGCGGTCGCACAGTTGTGGGCCTTGCCCGATGGCGCCGATGCAGAGATCGCGCTGGGAAACCGCTGGCCGGTGGATGCAGGCGACCTGCGGCGCCCGCAACATCTGCGCGGCCGGCTGCTTGCGCGCTGCAATGGCCGCTTCGTCGTCAGCGGACCGATCTATACCGGCGCAGCGATCGACATGGGCCGGACCGTACTGTTCGACACCGGCGCCGCGCAACTGGTGATCAGCGAGCAGCGCATGGAGCCGTATGACCTCGGCGTGTTCGGCTGCGTCGGCCTCGATCCGTCCGCGGCGCGCTTCCTGCTGCTGAAGTCGCGCATGTATTGCCGCCCGGTGTTCAGCCCGCTGTCGAAGGGGCTGGTCGAATGCGATTCGGATGCGGGCGGTCCGACCAGCTCGAACTATGCGCTGTTCGACTTCCGCGAGGTTCGTCGACCGGTGTATCCGTTCGACGAAGCGGCCGCCTTCGGTTCATAGCGGCAGCGCCGCGCTGCCGGCAAAACGCGCATCGCCGCCGAGCGCATCCGCGATGCGCAGCAGTTCGTTCCATTTCGCCATCCGCTCGGAGCGCGCGAACGAACCGACCTTCAGCTGGCCCGCATTCCAGCCGACGGCGAGATGCGAGATCATCACGTCCTCCGACTCGCCGGAGCGCGCCGATACGACCGTCGAATAGCCGAGCGACTGCGCGGTGCGCAGCGCGTCCAGCGTCTCGCTGATCGTGCCGGCCTGGTTGGGCTTGATCAGCACCGCATTGCACGCATGCACGGCCGACGCCTCGCGCACGCGCTGCGCATTCGTCACCAGATAGTCGTCGCCGATCACCTGCACGCTGCGGCCGACCGCCTGGGTGAACGCGATCATGCCAGCGGTATCGTCCTCGGCGACCGGATCCTCGACCGACAGGATCGGGTATTTGGAGATCCAGTCGACCAGTACCGCAATCCATTCGTCGGTGGTGAATGCCCTGCCCTCGAGTGCCGGCCGGTAAATGCCGTCGCGCCCGAACTCGGACGCGGCGATGTCGAGCGAGATCATGACCTCGCCATTGCGGTAGCCTGCCTTCTCGATCGCGCGCGCCAGCATCTGCAGCGCATCCTCGTTGCCATCGAAGGACGGCCACCAGCCGCCCTCATCGGCCACGCCGGCACGACGACCGGCATCGGCCATCAGCTGGCCGGCCGCACGGTACACCTCGGCCACCATCGCCAGTGCTTCGTCGATGTCCGATGCGCCGACCGGCATGACGAGGAAGTCCTGGATGTCGACGCGGCGTCCCGCGTGCGCGCCGCCGCCGAAGATCTGTATCTCGGGCAGCGGCAGCGTAACCGGCGCATCGCCCGCCAGATAGCGCCACAACGGCAGGCGCGCCGACCTGGCCGCCGCATCGAGCACGGCCATCGAGGTCGCGATCAACGCGTTGCCGCCGAGCCGGGACTTGTCGTGCGTGCCATCGAGCGCGATCAGCAGATCGTCCACCGCCTGCTGGTCGACGGCATCGGCGCCGAGCAGCGCCGGGGCGATCTCTGTCGTGATGCCCGACAGCGCTCGGCCGACGCCATAGCCGCCGAAGGCCTCGCCGCCGTCGCGCAGTTCGACTGCTTCATGGCTGCCAGTCGATGCGCCGGCGGGGGCGATGCCGCGGCCGGCACTGCCGTCGGCCAATCCGACCTCGACCTCGACCGTCGGCCGGCCGCGCGAATCCCAGATGCGGCGTGCGTGAACGCGGGTGATCGCAGAACTCATTCGCAAACTTCCTCTCTCCATGCGGCGCGCAGCGCCGCCAGTGTGCGCGCCGGCGACAGCAGCCGGCGGCGGGCAAACGCGCGCTGACGCTCGCGCGCGGACTCATCCAGATATTCGAGCGGGGATTTGCCGTCGACGCGCGCCAGCAGGATGGCGGCCAGCAGCAGCGCAATCCGCGGCTCGACGGCCTCCACCGGTTCCCAGCGACAGCCGGCCAGATAGGCATCGGCAAATGCATCGAAGCACGCAAGGTAGGCCTCCGCATGCAGCGGTCGCCACAGGCACTTGGACAGCAGGTGGCACAGGCAGAAGGCGGCATCGAATGCGGGATCGCCCCAGACCGCACATTCGGCGTCCAGTATCACCGGCCCGTCGGGTCCGGCCAGAATGTTCTTCGGGCTGATGTCGCCGTGCACCAGCGCGATCCGGTTCGCGGCGGTATCGGCCACCAGTTGCTGCAGCACGTCCGCACAATCGGCATGCGCACGGGCAGCGAACAGGAAATACGGATCGAGCCGCAGCGCGAGGAAGTTGGCGTCATTCGCAAACTGTGCGGCCAGCGCCGGCCGGGCCGCAGTGTCCGCATGGATCGCCGCCAGCAGCGATGCCACGGCCGCGGCGAAGGCGGGGTCGACGGTCCCGTCGCGCAGCTGCGCCTTCCAGACCGGATGCCGGTCGGGCGCCAGCCATTGCATCGCGAACGCATGGGAATCCGGATCTTCGCCGAGGATGTGCGGCACGGCGGTCGGGAACCCGCGTCCGACCTCGCGTATCCATGCGACCTCGGCAAAGCTGCGCGACAGCGGCGCGCTCCAGTGTGAGGCCACCTTCAGTTCCGGCAGCGCGCGTTTCACGCACAGCGGCCCGCGGCGGGTATCGGCCCGCACGATCAGCGAAGATACCCCGCCGGACAGCGGCGTGATTGCCGGCGTTTCGTCCGCATCCACCAGGCCCATGCGGGACAGGGCAGTCAGGATGGCGGCGTCCTCGGCAGGCTGGGTCATGGGCAGGGTCGATGGTTGCAGACCGCGCCACTATAGCGAAAGACCGCTCGCCAGGCGTTTTAATGCGCTTAAGCGTGATAGAGGAAGAACAGCATGGCGCCGACCAGCACCGATGCCCACAGCATCAGGATCTTGCCCGGGCGGCGCAGCCGCCCGCCGAGGTCGGCCACGGCAGGCCCGCCGGCCGGCGTCCACGAGCGGCGGCGCCGCTCCTTGCCGTTCCATGGGCGCGGCGCTGCCTCCGCCTTCACCTGCCCGGCTTCGGCGCGCGCGATCCAGGCATCGTGCTGGCGCCGGCGTTCCGGATCCGACAGCACGTCGTATGCGTTGTTGATGAGCTGAAAAGTCTGGGTGGCCCGCTGGCTGCCGCCGTGCCGGTCGGGATGGAATTTATGGCACAGCGTCTTGTAAGCGGCGCGGATCACCTCGGGCGGCGCATCACGAGTGACTTTCAGGTTGTCGTAATGGGTGTGGACTCTTTTCATCGCTCAGGACGATCATCGACTTGTCATCAAGCTAACGCCGGCCCGGAGGTAGCAAATTGACTAACATCAACTTTCCACCCGCCCATTCACCTGATCGAGCGAGCATCGTCATGCCAGCGGATTCAAATTGAATGCAGGCAACTGAGCAATCCCCTCCGCTCGCCAGCGGTCCGCCCAGTCCAGCGCCTCGGCGATGGTCACGTGCATGTCGAGGTAGCGGTAGGTACCGAGGCGGCCGACGAAGCTGACCTGTTTTTCCTCGCGCGCCAGTTCGATATAGCGCGCCAGCTGTCCCTTTTCCTGCGCGAGCCGGATCGGGTAATACGGCGTGTCGCCGGCCTCGCAGGTGCGGCTGGTTTCGCGATAGATCCAGGTCGCCCCATGCGTTTCCCAAGGAGCGAAATGCTTGTGCTCGGCGATGCGCGTCCACGGCACCTCCGGGTCGCAGTAATTGATGACGGCATTGCCCTGGAAATCGCCGTCATGCCGTTCGCCCGCGAAGTCCAGCGTCCGGTAGCCCAGCCTGCCTTCCGAGTGGCCGAACCATGCGTCGATCGGCCCGCTGTAGAACACTCGCGCATAGTCGGCCGCCATTGCGCGCTCGAATGCGGTGCCGAGGTGCACCCGGATGCCGGGCCGGTCGAGCAATTGCTCGACGATGTGGGTGTAGCCATGCCTCGGCATGCCCTGCCAGGTGCTGGCGTAGTAGTTGTCGTCGTAGTTGAAACGCAGCGGCAGGCGCTTCAGTATGCTGGCCGGCAGTTCGGACGGAGCCATGCCCCACTGCTTTTGCGTGTAGCCCCTGAAGAAGGCCTCGTACAGCTCGCGGCCCATGAAACGCAGCGCCTGCTCCTCGAAGGTACGCGGTTCGGCGATCGACAGGTCGGCGCGCGATTCGAGAAAGGCGCGCGCCTCCGACGGGCTGAACGCCTTGCCGAAGAACTGATTGATGGTGTGCAGGTTCACCGGCATCGAGTACACCTGCCCGCGCACCACGGCTTTCACACGGTTGGTGAACGGCATGAATTCATCGAAGCGGCGCACGTAGTTCCACACTCGCTCATTGCTGGTGTGGAAAATGTGCGGCCCGTACCGGTGCAGCAGGATGCCGGTGTCTGCATCGCGTTCGGTATGGCAGTTGCCCGCCAGATGCCCGCGCGCCTCGAACACCTCCACCTCGAAACCATCGGCCGCGAGTTCGTGGGCAATTACCGCGCCCGAGAATCCGGCTCCAGCGACGGCTATCTTCGTCATCCGCCCTCCTCGTCTGGTTACATCCGCCCTTGCAGCGGTTCGAGACCGGTCTCGTCTTCCTCGGCCGCCTGCGCGCGCAGGTGCAGGTAGCGCGCTAGCGCATCGTCCAGCGGCGGCAGGTGTTCGCCCCGCTCGCTGGCCAGTGCGGAAAAGAGCGGCCTCGGTGCCGGGCTGTGCAGCCGCGCAGCCGGCCGCGCCTCGAGGGTGTCGTCGGGTATGCCGGCCATCAGTGCCGCCCGCCGCGCGAGGTCCGCCCAGCTGACCGGGCTGCGGTTCGACAGGTGCCAGATGCCGCGGTCGCCGTCGATCAGCAGGTTGAGCGAGCCATGCACCAGGTCGGGCACATAGGTGGGCGACACGATAATGTCGGATGCAGCGACGAAGGGCCGTCCTTCGGACAAAGCGGCCAACGCCAGCGACACGAAGTTCACGCTGTCCCACGGGCCGAAAAATGCACTGGTGCGGATCACCAGCGCCTGAGAGTGGATCGCCAGTACCCGCTGCTCGGCCTCGGCCTTCGACCGGCCATAGGCGTTGAGCGGCGCCACCGGATCGCTTTCTACGTAGGGCCCATGCCGCTTGCTGCCGTCGAACACCAGGTCGCTCGAGAACGTAAGCAGCGGCAGGCCATGGCGCGCGCAGGCAATCGCCAGCACGACCGGGCCGAGGGTGTTCTCGCGCCGGCAGCGCTCGGCCTCCACCTCCGCTTCATCGACCCGGACATAACCGCCGGCATTCACGATCGCCCACGGCCGGTGTTCGCGGATCGCCTGTTCGACGGCGGCCGCATCGGCGATGTCCATCTGTGCGCGTCCCAGCAGCCGGAATGCGATGTTGCGCACGCTGCAGATGCGCGCAAACGCGCGGCCGAGGGTGCCGGTCGCGCCGACGATCAGCAGCGGCTGCACGCTGCGCGCCAGCGGCGGCAGCGGAGAGACCCACTGGTCCATCTCGGGCAGCGACACCGGCGGGCACAGGAAGCGCCCCGGCCGGCGCCACCAGCCATCGCCCTGCAGCACCGGATGCGATGGCTTGCGGCCACTAGCCAGTTCCCGCATCAGCCGCGTGACCACCGTCGGGCGCGGCGGGTCGGAACGCACGTCGAATGGCCCGGGCTCGTAATAGCCGCGGTCCTCGGTCACCAGGCAATTCCAGTCGAACGAACCGAACAGCGCCCACACGGTGACGGCGCGAATGTCCGCGCCTTCGCTGCGCACGCGCTCGGCGGCTCGCCAGATCTCCGACAGCCAGCGCAGCTGGTCCTCGCGGTGAGCGTCAATGTGCGCCTCGGTGATGGCGACCGGTATCCGGTAGCGCTCCCAGACCTCGCGCAGCAGCGGCGCTATGCCGGGGCTGGGCACAGCGAATGCACGCGGGGTTTCGATATCGACGCAGTGGAAGCCGCGGTAGCTGCCTGCATATTGCGGCGGGTAGCGGTCCAGCCGGTGATCCAGCCAGCGTTCGCTGGTGATGTAGTAGTTCACGCCGATGATGTCGGGCGGGCACGGGTTTTCGCGAAACCAGTCGAAGCCGGCGGCCGGCAGTCCGGTCTCCATCAGGTAATCCCACAGCGCATGGCCGGGGCCGACCCGGCCGCACAGCAGGTCCCATGCAAGCCAGCGGCGCTCGTTGTACAGCCAGGCCAGCGGCGCCATGTCGGGCGTGCTCCAGGTGATGCCGAGGTCATCGGTCTGTACCAGCTTCGCCGCCGGATTCACCTGCCGGATGGCGCGCATGGCCAGCACCGTCGCCCGGCACTGGTTCATCACCGCTTGCACGAAGCTGCGGTCGTCGCGCGTATGCGGATACCAGACGCCGTACAGCGCCGCGAAGCGAGCGGTCGTCAGCGGCTCATTGACCGGCGTGTAGTAACCGATCCACGGATAGCGCGCAGCCACCGCGCCGGCGTAATCGGCCAGCTGGGTCGCGAATGCCGGATCCAGCAGGCTGGTGTGCGGCGGGCCGCTGCCATGGTGGACGAGGCCGGCAATGGTCTCTATGCCGAGCTGCCTCAGTCCCACCAGCCGCTCGTCGGACCAGCGCCAGTCGGCCGAGGCCAATCCTTGCGGCGCTACTCGCTCCCACAACACCGGATACCGGAGCGCGCGTACGCCGAGCGAAGCGATCAGGTCGAGGTCGCCGCTCCGGCGTGCATGGCCATTGCGCTCCAACTGGTTGAAGTAACCGTCGCCGACGCGGTTGACCGTGCATTCCACGCCGCCCCACAGCGCGATGCCATCCGTCATCAGGAAGCCCCCGATTCGGCGCTCGCGGCCCCGCTCGCCTGCTTCAGCAGCCGCGCCATCTGCTGCGCAGTCGCATCCCATGAGGTGTGCGCCAGTTTCTGCCGCATGCGGCGGATCTGCGCCTGGCGCTCGGCGGCCGGCATCGCAAGCGCCTGCTCGCAGCCCGCAATAAATGCCTCACGGGACGCGGCAATGGTGACAACGTCGCCGTGCTGGCCGACGACGTCCGGCACCGGGGTGCTAACAATCGGTAATTCCGCCGCCATGTACTCCAGCGACTTGGTCGGGCTGATGAAGCGTGTCGATGCATTCATCGCGAATGGCATCAGACACACATCCCACGATGCGAGGAAGGAGGGCAGCGCCGAGTACGGTTGCTGTCCCATGTAATGAATGTTCGGCCGGCGCGGCAGGCTTTCGGGTTCGATCTTGGCCACCGGACCGACGAGCACGATCTGCCAGTCGGGCCGGGCATCGGCGACGTGGGCCACCAGGCCGGTGTCGAAGCGCTCGTCGATTACACCGAAGAATCCCAGTCGCGGATGCGGCAGCTGTCGGTGCCCCGGATAGGCGATGTTGCGATCGAGTGCCTGCCGGAAATGGCCGATGTCGACGCTGCTGGGAAAGCAATGCACATTGGGATGCAGCCGGCGCTTGGCCTCGTACAGGCTGGGCCCGCCGGTGAACACGACATCTGCACGCTGCAGCAGATCGCGCTCGTGCTGCAACAGGCCGGGTGGCGGATCCTTGAACGCAGCCAGTTCGTCCATGCAGTCGTACACCACGCAGACCGGATCGAGCTCATCGAGCAGCGGCAGCGCCATCGGCGTATAGAACCAGACGCGGTGATCCGGGTGCTGCTGGCGCAGCTCGCGCAGCTTTCTGCGCAGCGGCGCCGGGTCGGCCCGATGAAAACCGGGCTTGGCCACTGGCATCAGCGGCCGCACGACGGTCAGCTGCGGCAGGGGCTGGCTGGTCTCCCATGGGATATGGCCCGAAGTGCCTTCCTGAGGCTGCGGTTCTTCGAAGAACACCACCCGGTAATGCCGTGCCAGCCGGGATATCAGGTGCTGCGGCCGCTGGAACACGAAATCCCAGCGCAGGTGGGAAAACACAATCAGTGATTCCATGCGATCTCCAGAGACAGGGGATAGTTGAATGGCTGCTAAGGTTTTATGACCGCCTCGCGCGCCGCCCTGTTCTGGAACATCAATCCACACGAAAGGGTTCCTGTAGCAAGTTTGATGCAGGCGGGGCGCATACCCTGCATCAACCGCTAATTCACTGCAGCCGGGAAAAATTTTTTCTGCCGGCCAGAAACTATTTCCGAGGGTCATGAACAAAGGGGGTATTCCGTACAGCAATTGCCCTCGCTGACCATGACTGCCTGCCTTTCTGCTCCTTCCCTCCCCGCCGCTCCTGCCTGCGAGACCGCACCGGCTTCCTGCCTGCTTCAGCGCATTGCGCTGCCCGGCCTGTTTGCCTGGTTCGGCGTCATCATGGGGTCATGGGTGGGGCGCATTCCCGCGCTGCGCGACGGCCTGCAGGTATCGCATTCGCAACTGTCGCTGGTACTGCTGATGGGCGGACTCGGCGCGGTGCTGTCGTTCCCGGTGTCCTCTCGGCTGATGGCGCGCTTCGGCGGCCGCCAGACGATGCTGATCTCCGGACTCGCGCTGCTGGCAGTGATGCTCGGCATCGGCGCCGCGCCCACCATGCCGCTGATGATGGCGGCGGTGCTGATGCTGGGCATTACCGCCAGCACCTACGACGTGGGAATGAACGCCGTTGCCGCAAAGCGCGAGCAGGCCGACGGCAAGTCGCGCATGTCGATGCTGCATGCATGGGGGTGTGCGGGGGGCCTGGCGGGCGTGACGCTCGGCAGCGGTATGGCTGCAATGCAAGTGTCGCCGCTGCTGCACTTCAGCGCGCTGGCGCTGCCCTTCGTCGGACTGCTGGCGGCCGGTGTCTCGCGGCTGCCGGCCGACCATGGCGGGGAAAAAATCGAACGCAAGGCCTTTGTGCTTCCGCGTGGCGGGCTCGCGCTGCTGGGCGCCCTTGGCTTCCTCGGCGCCATCGCCGAAGGCAGCATTGCCGACTGGGCCGGCATCTTCATGAAAGACCATTTCGGCGCATCGGATGGCTTTGCACCGCTGTCGCTGTCTGCCTTCTCGACCATGATGCTGCTGTCGCGCCTGTTCGGCGACCGGCTCAAGGGACGGCATGGCGCGAAAGTGCTGGTCGCCGGCGGCGCGCTGCTGGCGGCAGCCGGCCTGTTCTTCTCGGTGTTCGCATCAAACCAGTACTGGGCACTCGGTGGCTTTGCCGTGGCCGGGATGGGACTGGCGCTGGTGTTTCCGTTCGTGTTCAGCGCAGCCGGCAGCGAAGGCACAATCGCGCTGGCCGGTGTGGCCACCATGGCCTACAGCGGCAGCCTGATGGGCCCGCCCCTGCTGGGTACGGTCGCCCACCACTTCGGGCTGCAGACCGCCATGGGTCTCGTGGGCGCGCTGGCTCTGCTGATCGCGCTCGTCGCCACCCGCACCCGGCTGCTGCGTTGAGCGCTAGCGGGACGGACGCGTGGCCGGCTTGTCTATCCGGGTGATGCCCCCGCCCACTGACGGCGGATCGCTCGCAGGAAACGACAGTTCGATGGCGTCGTCGAGCTGTTCCTGCTGTTTCTCCTCCGGATCCGAAGAATCGAGGTGGCGCTCATGTAAATCGCGCGCCGCCGCGTCCCCGGGACCGACGTCCTTCGGCGTAATCGATACCGAATTGTTGCCGTGTGACGTCTGGTCGGTGGGTTCCTCGTTTTGACGGGACTGGGACTGGCCTGCTTTTTTCAGTTGGGACATCTGTTTCTCCGACGACGGCGCGCAGGATTGCAGCGCCGGTGTCCGTCGGATGTCAGGCCTGCATGAAAGTTTCAGCAGCGGCCGCCTCGTGCAGCGGGACACGCGCGCTTTCGAACAGTGCACTGCGATCGACCCGGCGGATGTCGGGAACGCCGAGCAGGGCCAGGGTGATGTCGATCTCTTTTTGCAGGATGTCAATCACCCGTTCGACACCCGCCTGTCCTCCGGCGGCCAGTCCGTACAGACCGGCACGCCCGATGATGCAGGCCGATGCCCCGAGCGCCATGGCTTTCACGACATCACTGCCGCGCCGGATGCCGCCGTCCACCAGAACCGGCACCTTGCCCTCCAGCGCCTCCGAGATCGCGGGCAGCGCGGCAATGCCCGACGGTGCACCGTCGAGCTGGCGGCCGCCATGGTTCGATACCACCACCGCATCTGCGCCGTGCGCGACTGCGCGCTGCGCATCGTCGGCACGTACCAGGCCCTTGACCAGCAGCTTGCCCGGCCATTCGCCGCGCAGCCAGTCGAGATCCTTCCAGCTGACCGACGCATCGAAATTCTTGCCGATCTTCTCGACCAGCGTCGTCAGCGGGCTCGGGGCCGTCCCGGCCCCCTCGAGGTTGCCGAAGGTGAAGCGCGGCGCCTGCGCCATGCGCCACAGCCAGCCCAGCTTGCTCGCGTAGTCAAGCGCATCACCCAAACGAATGCGCGGCGGCAAAGTGAAGCCGTGCCGGATGTCACGCTCGCGCGGGCCGGCCACCGGCAGATCGACGGTAAGCACCAGTGCCGTGCAGCCGGCCTCGCGCGCGCGCTCAACCAGCGAGCGTGTCAGGGCGCGGTCTTTCTGTACATACAACTGGAACCAGTGACCGCTGCGGCCGGCGCTGGCCACCCGCTCGATACTGGCGTTCGACGTGGTTGACTGGCAGAAGCCCACTCCCCGGGCAGCCGTAGCCCGGGCGATGCACAGGTCGCCTTCGGGCCAGACGATGCCTGCAATGCCGGTCGGGCCGAATACCATCGGCGACGACAGCGGCTGGCCCAGCAGGGAGACTGCCTGATTGCGGTTCGATACATCGACCAGCACCCGCGGCGCGAACCGGATGCGCGCGAAATCCGACTCGTTGTCACGCAGGGTGCGTTCGTCGTGTGCGCCCCCGTCAACGAAACCGAACACGGCCCGGGGCAGCTGGCGGCGCGCGATCTCGCGCAGGTCCGCAACGTTTACCGCACGGCTGATATTCATCCGACTGTCTCCTCTTATTGTTGTTGGAGGCCACATAGTACCGAATGTGGCGCCCGGGGCAGCCATTCAAGAACACTGGCCGCACTCACCGGTCGAACAGAAAACTCTCAGCGGAGACCGATGATGGGCATGCAATGGGTAGTGATTGCCGACCGCAGCCGCGCGGGTATTCCAGACAGATGGCAGCCTGGACAAGCTGCAGGAAGTTCAGGACTTGCTGAACCCGGAAGGAAGGCTGGACGAGGCCGACCTGCGCCATGACGCCAAAGGCCGCTTCTACGGCAAGGGCGAGCGCCACCAGGCACACACGGCGGAACCGAACGTGACGCGCGAGGAACATGATGAGGACCTGTTCTCGCGCTCTGTCAGTGAACTGCTGGCGCAGGGCTGCGACTCAGATCGTTACGACAGCCTGGTGGTAGTGGCGCCGCCGGAATTTCTCGGGCTGCTCAGGAAGCAGTGGCCGGAGCGGGTCGAACAGCGGGTCACGCAGCAACTCAACCGCGGGCTCGCGAACTGGGACGCGCAGCAGATTCGCGACTACCTGAAACAGCACCTGCATTGATGCCGGGGACAAAGCCATCCTCCGCAGGTGGGCTCGACAGGATCTAGGGTCCGACTGATATCGCAGGATCGTCGGGATGGGGGCGCACCGGGTCAGGCTCGGGAAGCCGGCGGACACGCCTTGGCGCTTGCTCCTCCGGTGTCGGCGGCAAATCTGCGTACGCTTGCTCTTCCACCACATTGTGAAACTGGCTGCCATCCAGCGGATGCGGAGAGGCTGGCACCGGGCGGGGAGATTGTGAACGCTCCGGCGGAACGTTACGAGGGCTTTTCTGGTCAATCTTTTTCATTGAGATTGCGCAAAACCGGTAAGGGTCACACTGAACAAACGCCGAACTTACTCGTAACCTGAGCGCATTCCGGAATATTCCTATACGAAATCTTATTTCCCGTCCGGCTCATGCCGGATATCTGCAGATGAACAACGACAGCCTGAGTGCACGCCCGGACGAAGACTTGCGACGCGTGATTGAAGATCGTTCTGTCTCCCTTGGACAAGATGATGGCGATTCAGTGCCGGACATTCTCCACGCGGTTCGCCAGCACCTGAAGATGGAGGTGGCATTCGTTTCGGAATTCGTCGACGGCCAGCGGGTGTTTCGCTATGTCGATTCATCGTGGCCCAAAAATCCGGTGCGCGCCGGCGCCGGCAACCCGCTGGAAGAGTCGTACTGCCAGCGCGTGGTCGACGGGCGGCTGCCCGAACTGTTGCCGGATGCGCAGAGCAATCCGGTCGCTGCCGAGCTGCCGGTCACGTTCGCGATACCCGTGGGCGCGCACATGAGCGTGCCGGTGCGACTGTCCGATGGATCGGTCTACGGCACCTTCTGCTGTTTCAGCCGCACCGCGGATGCCAGCCTCAACCAGCGCGACCTGAACCTGATGCGGGTATTTGCCGACCTCACCGGCAAGATGATCGACCGCGAGCGCAGGACGAAACAGAACCGGCATCACATCCGGGAGCGCATCGAAAGCGTTTTGCAGAGCAAGGCGCTGCACATCGTCTACCAGCCGATCTATGACCTCGACCATGCCCGGATCGCCGGTTTCGAATCGCTGGCGCGTTTCACGTCGACGCCTGCAAGGCCGCCGGACCGCTGGTTCAATGATGCGCACTCGATCGGACTGGGCGTGGAGCTGGAAATGATCGCGATCGAGCAGGCGCTGCAGATCCTGCCGCTGCTGAACAATGGGCTGGATATCGGCATCAATGCCTCGCCCGAGACCATTCTGGATACGCGCTTCGACCAGATGCTCGCGCGGACCGAGCATGTTGGCCACATCGTGCTCGAGATTACCGAACATGCGGCAGTCGAACGCTACGAGGAAATTGCGGCCCGGCTGCAGCCGTATCGCGACCGCGGGCTGCAAATCGCCGTCGATGATGCCGGCGCCGGCTACGCTAGCTTCCGGCACATCCTCAATCTCGAGCCCGATCGCATCAAGCTCGACATGAGCCTGACGCGCGATATCGACATCGACCCGGCGCGGCGCGCGCTGGCCGCAGCGCTGATCCATTTTTCAACCGACACCGGCAGCACGCTGGTGGCCGAAGGCGTGGAAACGGCCGCCGAGGCAGCGACCCTGATCGAGCTCGGCGTCGGACGCGCACAGGGCTACTTCCTTGGCCGGCCAATGACGATGCAGATGATGCAGCATGGCGGCCACCTGCTGAGTGCCTGACGGACGGCGCGGCCGCCCGGGGCCTCGTCAACTCAGCAATTGCCTTTCTTGCGCTGTCCGGGGGGGCAGTGGCCGGCACCGCCGCCATGGCCCTGCTTCCAGCCGCCACGCTGCAACTGCCAGCCTTGCGGCCCCTCGATCCACTGCGGCTGCGCGTACACATAGCCGGGGCGCGCACCGATCCAGTGACCCGGCACCCATACATAGGCGCCGCCGTTCCAGTTCCAGTATCCCTGCACCCACACCTGCGACGGTCGCGGTGCGGGCATCGGCTCGTGATAGACCCGGGGCGGCGGCGGCATGCCGGAGGAAATCGTCACGCCCCAGCTGACCGACGGATCGGCATGGGCAGACACCGAGGCCAGCGCGAGCACCGCAATTGACAGTAACTTTCTCATGTTCACTCCCCTGTACGTTCCGTACCAAATATGTCCAGAACATAACTTAACGGGAGCAAACAGAGGCAGGCCGGCCATTTACAAAGCGGAACACAGTTGAGACTTATCAACATCTGGCCGGCTCAGCACCGGTCGGCAAGCCCTGCTCAGGTCTCGATCAGGCCGTGGCGGACAGCGATCAGCGTCAGTTCGGCCTGGTTGGCCGCGCCCAGCTTCTGTTTGACGTTGTACAGGTGAGTGCCGACGGTGCGCGGAGAAATGCTCAGCATGTCGGCGATCTGATTGACCGACGCACCCTTCGCCAGCTGGATGAATACGCCGAACTCGCGCTCGGACAGCACCTCGATCGGACTCTTCTCGCCGTTGAATTCCTCGAGCGCCATCCGCTGCGAGAGGCTGGTATCGATGTACATCCGGCCCTCGCTGACCTGCCGGATCGCATGGATCAGTTCGTCCGGTGCGCTGCGCTTGGACAGGTAGCCGAGCGCGCCGGCCTTCAGCATGTAGCGTACGTAGCTGGGATCTTCATGCGAGGACAGCCCGAGCACTCTGGCCATCTTGTCGCGCGCGACGATGCGGCGCGTGGCCTCGACGCCCATGGTGCCGCCGAGCGAAATATCCATCACGATCACGTCGGGCTTCGCAGCGGGTATCTGCTGGTAGGCCGCCTCGGCCGACTCGGCCTCGGCCACCACCTTGATGTCGTCAGTCGCCTCCAGCAGCATGCGGAAGCCGAAGCGAACGACTGCATGGTCGTCGACCAGCATCACATTAATGGTTTTTTTCATGCTCTCCAGTACCGGTTTCCGACAATGGCAACGCCACCCTGACCTCCAGCCCGCCCTCGCCGCCGGACCGGAAACTGACCTCTCCGCCATGCGCGGATGCGCGTTCCTGCATGCCACGCACGCCGTAATGTCCTTCTCGCTGCAGCGTCGCCGCGCCCTTGCCATTATCAGCGATGACCAACAACAGCGTGCGGCCATCGACCGCGATGCTAACCTGCGCCCGCGTGGCCTGCGCGTGTCGAACGACGTTGGTCACGGCCTCCTGCACGATGCGGTAAGCGCTCAGCTCGAGCTGGTCATCCAGCGCCGGCAAAGGCCCGCTGACCGACAGTTCGAAACGGACCTGCGCATGATTTTGCTGGGTTTCCGTCAGCAGGTCGCGCACCGCATCCACCAGTCCCATACCTTCCAGCTGAATCGGGCGCAGGCGCGGGATCATGCGCCGCATCGCGTCGGACGTCTGGCCGGCAGTATCGAACAGCATCTTCGCGTGCGCCTCGAGCGGCCCGCCGGCAATGTCCGGATGCTGCATCATCGACTTGGCGATGCTGCGGATCGCCGTCAGCGACTGGCCGAGCTCGTCATGCAGTTCGCGCGCCAGCGCCGCACGCTCCTCCTCGATGCGGGCATGCACCAGCTGGGTGAACTCGCGCTGCGCATCCAGCCGTGCCTGCGCCTCGGCGCTGGCCTGCCTGACCTGGATGTTGTCCTCGACTGCTTGCGCCATCCGGTTGAACGCGCGGCCCATCTGTGCGGCCTCCTTGCCCGGCAAGGGCGGCAGCCGTACCTGATGGTCGCCCTGCTCGATCTCGCGCAATCCGCGCTCGACCCGCTCCAGTGGCGCCAGCCAGCGGCCGACCAACCAGAAGATCAGCAAATCCGCAAGCACGAACAGCACCAGTTGCGCCACCAGGATGTCGCGCAGGTTGTCCCAGCCATCGAGGATGGCGCGCGTGGAATTGGTCGACACCACCAGGGTCGCATCGGGGAAATGGATCAGCCGGTCCGACTGCGGCGGCGCCACCAGCGCCGCATACCAGCCCGGCGCATCGCGGCCGGCCTTGTACGGCGATGGCGGCGACTGGTACAGCAACTCGCCGTCCGGCGCATAAACGCTGATGTCATTGGCACGAACGCGGCCGGTACTGCGCAGGAAATTCAGCAGGTCGGGCAGCCCCTGCTGGGAATAGTAGTTGCCGATCCGGCTCAGCAGCTGCGCTGCGATTCGTCCGGACGCTTCCATTTCCTCCCGCACGCTGGCGCGCGTCGCGCTGACCTCCATCGCGATCAGCACGCTGAACACAATGATCGTCAGCGCCGAAAAGATGAGGTTGATTTTCAGGCGCAGGCTGAGCCCGCCGGGCGAATGAGGATCGGGTCCGGCCAGCAATGCCTTGGCGTCGGCAGCGTCGGTTGTCATCGGATGAAATTATCGGGCGGCATCACGGGCGCGTTGCCGCCTTGGTTTTGGCCGGCATCATAGCAGCGTTGATCGCATGGCATGGCCGTGCGGAGGTGCCGGCGCCGATGGCGAACCGCGGTTAATGAAAATCATGAGCCCCGATTCAGCGATTCGCAGATGAAAGCGCGCCAAGGGTGGCGCATGATTCTCCTCGCCGATCGGCACCGGTCGGCAACACTTATCATTCAGACCTATCAGGAGACCACCATGGCATGGACCACCCCGGCAGCAACCGACCTGCGTTTCGGCTTCGAAATCACGATGTACATCGCCAACCGCTAATCCGGTTCTGCGATACAGCCGTGTCTTTCTGACCGGCTGACATCGGAAAACGGCCCTTCGGGCCGTTTTTTCTGGGCAAAATATTTCTATAAATACAACGCGCTGCCCTCCTCCCGAACCGTTCGGCCTCCACGAACATAGTGGAAGCAAAGTGTTTAATGAATTTCCGTAGATAAACTATTCAGGGATTCCGTTATCCTTGCGGGTTTTTAAAAATTCCGGAATCCCTCATGAACACCAGAAAAACGACATTGGCCGTCATGGTCGCCAGCTGCTTCGGCTCCGGCTTCGCCCACGCGCAAGAAGCCAAAGTGCTCTCGCCGGTGGTGGTCACCGCCACGCGCGTCGAGCAGGACAGTTTTGACCTGCCGATGGCCATCGACAAGGTGGAGAAGAAAGACATCCAGGACGGCCAGCTGCGGATGACGCTGTCCGAGAGCCTGTCCCGCATCCCCGGCATCACCGCACAAAACCGGAACCAGATGGCGCAGGATCCGCAGATCTCCTCGCGCGGATTCGGCGCGCGCTCCTCGTTCGGCGTGCGCGGCCTGCGTGTGTACGTAGACGGCATTCCGCTGTCGATGCCGGACGGCATCGGCAACCCGGGCAGCGTCGATCTCGGCATCATCGGCGGTATTGAAGTCATGCGCGGCCCGTTCTCCGCCATGTATGGCAATTCGTCCGGCGGCGTGATCCAGCTGCTGACCGACAAGGCGCCGGCCACCCCGGAAGTCGAGGCCGATGTGCTGTACGGCAGCTTCGGCACGCGCCGCGCGGGCGCGCAGGCGGCCGGCACCCAGAAAGGCGTCGAATACCTGGTCAATTATTCGGACTACACGTCGGACGGCTTCCGCCAGCACAGCGCAAATGAGAAGCGCCAGGCCACGGTGAAGCTGGGCGTCAAGCTGTCCGAGGACAGCAAGCTGACCACGCTGGTCAACTGGTTTGACCAGTTCGCGCTGGATCCGGGCGGCCTGACCGCCGCCAACCTGGCCGCCAACCCGCGCTCGGCGTCGGCCAACAACATCGCTGCGAATGCCCGCGTGATCCGCAGCAACCAGCAGATCGGCTTCAATTATGAGAAGCAGCTCAACCCGAGCTACACGCTGAACGCGATCGTCTATGCCGGCCAGCGCGACAACACCCAGTACCTGAGCACCGGCGGTGCCGCAGGCCGCGCGAGCATTATTGCGCGCAATTTCTACGGCTCCGAACTGCGCCTGACCCACAGGGGCGACCTGCTGTCCAAGCCGCTGCTGCTGACCGGCGGCATCGCGGCCGGCTACATGGATGACGACCGCCAGGACATCAATGCCACCGGAGGCGTGATCACCGGCCCGCTGAACCGCCTCGAAAAGCAGACGGCACAGAACACCGACCAGTTTGTCCAGGGTACCTGGTCGTTCGCCGAGCGCTGGGACCTGCACGCCGGCGTGCGCCACACCAGCGTCCGCCAGCGCGTGGTCGACCTGATCCCGACGCCGACCGACGGCACCGGCAATGTGGGTTACTCGAAGACGCTGCCGGTCGCCGGCCTCGTCTTCAAAGCTACCCCGACGTTGAATTTCTATGCAAATGTCGGCAAGGGTTTCGAAACCCCGACCATGGTCGAGATCTCGTTCAGCGACACCTCAGGCAACGGCCCGAACCTGACCCTGCGCCCGGCGACCAGCACTAATATCGAAGTCGGCACCAAGTGGATGGTGTCGGAAACCAGCCGGATCAATGCTGCCGTGTTCGACATCCAGACGGACAATGAGATCGTCATCGACGCGAATGCCAATGGCCGCACCACGTACCGCAACGCTGGCAAGACAGAGCGCCAGGGCTTCGAACTGTCGGCCGCCGCCGAACTGCCGAACAACCTGAGCCTGTACACCGCGGTCACGCTGCTGGATGCGAAATTCGCATCCGACTCGAATTTCAGCGCAGGCAACCGGATCCCGGGCACCTACAAGACCCAGCTTTATGCGGAAGCCGCATGGCGCTACCAGCCGCTGAATTTCCAGACCGCGCTCGAGGCACGCTACAACAGCAACACCTTCGTGAACGATACCAATAGCACCGCGGTGGAGTCGTATGCGATCTACAGCGTGCGTGCATCACTGCAGCAGCAGGTCGGCAAGTGGCGCATCACCGAGTACCTGCGCGTGGACAACCTGTTCGACAAGGAATATGTGGGCTCGGTCCGTGTGAACGACACCAACTCGCGCTTCTTCGAGCCGGCGCCCGGCCGCAACTACATCGCCGGCATCAAGGCGAACTACGCGTTCTGATTCACAAAAGCGTTCTTACAGCCCGCACCTCGGTGCGGGCTTTTTTTTGACCGCGCGGCGGATGGTTCAGGCGTCGCGGATGCCGCCGGCCTTCCATTCCTCGGTGCGCAGCACACAGGCCTGCGCGAATTCCTGCGCATGCTTTTGCGGCGGCTGCGGATGGCGGAATACCAGGTTCAGTTGCGAGCGAAGGAAGGCCTCGTCCTCGTCGTCCTGCACGAACCAGCGGAGTTCGCGCGGCACGGCCTGGATCATGCGCATGTCGGTTTCGAAGACCTGCATGAACTTCGCCTCGGTCACGCCCTGGTCGCGCGAGATCGCCGCATTGCGGATGTAGTCGGAGCCTTCTTTGCACTCGGCCACGCTCAGCTGATGGCCATGAACGCCGGACACCACGGCCAGCCCCAGCGCGAATGCTGCCGGCCACCGAGCGTGCCGGCACTTCAGTCGGATGCAGCCCATCGGTCACTCCTCGTCGGGTGGATGACGAGCCGATTCTAGGCAGGCTTTGGATGGCAATGCACGCTGCAGCGCATTAGAAATCCGCTGCGGAAATGGAAAATCAGGCGGCGCGATCCTGCTGGCCGGCATCGTCGGACAGCTCATCCGGCTCGGGCGATGGCGGCAACAGCTCGAGTTCCAGCTCTGCCTTGTCGACCAGGTACTGGGGCAGCGCACCCTTGACCGCCACGCCGAGCTGCTCAAACTCTTTCGCGCGCTTGATGAGGTTGCCCGGCCCCTGGTACAGCTGGCCGAAGGCCTTGTTGTAGCTGGTGCGCACGGCGTCGACCTTGCGCCCCAGCTCTTCCATCGTGCCGAGGAAGACTGTGAACTTGTGGTAGAGCTTGGACGCGCTGTCGGCCAGCGCGGCACTGTGCGCGTTCTGGTTCTCCAGCCGCCACAGCTGCCGAACGATGTTCAGGCTGGTCAGCAGCGTCGTTGGCGTGGCCACCAGCACATTGCGCTCAAGTGCATGCTGGAACAGCGTCTCGTCGGCGCGCAGCGCCTCGACGAACGCCGACTCGATCGGCACGAACATGAACACCATTTCCGGCGAGTTCAAATCGCCGAGCTCGAAATAGCGGCGGTCGGCGAGTTCGGCAATGCGGTCAGCCACTGCTTTCACATGCTCCTTCAGCGCCTGCTTGCGCTCCAGTTCGTCCTCGGCATTCACATAGCGTGTGTACGCATTCAGCGATACCTTCGCGTCGACGATCAGGTGCTTGTCTTCCGGCAGATAGATGATCGCGTCCGGACGCTGCCGGCCCTCCTCGGTATTGAAGCTGACCTCGCGACGGTAATCCTTGCCGGGCTGCAGCCCGGAACGCGCGAGCACGTTCTCGAGCACCAGTTCGCCCCAGTTGCCCTGCTTCTTCGCCTGTCCTTTCAGCGCCGTCGCGAGCTCATGCGCCTCTTCTGTCATTTGCCGGTTCAGTTCCTTGAGCTGCGCCAGCTCGGCCTTCAGCGTCGCCTGCTGCTGCGCATCCTGGTAGTGGATTTCCTCGACCCGGTTCTTGAACTCGTTCAGCCGCTCGCGGAACGGATTCAGCAGCTGCCCGAGGTTGTCAGCGTTCTGCTGGCTGAAGCGGCGGCTCTTGTCCTCGAGGATGCCATTGGCAAGATTCTGGAACTCCTCGGTCAGCGATTTGCGCGCGGCGTCGCTCATCTGCTGCAGCAGCCGGATTTTTTCGTCGGCCTGCTTGCGCTCTTCCTCGAGCCGGGTGGAGACCATGGCCAGCTCGCGCTGCAGCAACGACAACTGCTCGCGCAGCGCCTCATTCTGCTGCGCCGCCTGCGCATGCTGGGCCTCGGTCAGCCGCAGCCGCTCCTGCGCGGTCGCCAGTTCGGCGTGCCGGCCGCGCGCCAGTACGGTCATTAGCAGCGCGCCGAGCGCCAGCCCGGCGATGAGCGCGATCAGTGCTGACAGGATGTCCATGGGATATCTCCGAAAATCGATCGCGCGAGTTTACCAGCAGCGCCCGCCGCACAAGCCGGCCTACAATGCTGCCAGTTCTGTTTTCTGACCATCATGGCCCACATCCAACCCGCGGGCTGGCGCGAACTGGCCGTCACCGGCGCCGCGCAGCGCGAGATCGACACCCTGTCCCTGCTGGCCGCCGCACTGCCGGATGACTACACCGTATTCCACGGCGTGCACTGGACCAATGTCGACAAGGGATTCTCCGCCTACGGCGAGGTGGACTTCATCGTGGTCGCGCCGGACGGGCGGGTGCTGCTGATCGAGCAGAAGTCGGGATTCCTGACTGAGACCGACGACGGCCTCGGCAAGCGATATGCGGGGCTCGACAAGCCCAAGCTGGTGCGCAACCAGATCGTGCGCTCTGTCGCGGCGCTGCGCCAGCGCTTCGGCTCGGCCGGCGAACCGCTGTCGATCGATTACCTGCTGTACTGCCCGGACTACCAGGTACGCAAGGTCGAGACTGCCGGCATCGCGGCCGACCGCATCGTCGATGCGCGCCGGCGCGAGCAGCTGCCGACGATCATCCGCGAGATCCTGCCGGTCAGCGAAACGCGCCCGCAGCGCGAGCGTGTGCTGCGCTTCCTCGGCAATGTACTGCAACTGGTGCCCGACCCGAGCGCCATGATCGGTCAGGCATCGGCGCTGGTGACGCGGCTGTCGGGCGGGCTCGCGCAGTGGGCACGCCGGATCGAGTTCACGCCGTTCCGCCTGCGGGTGACTGGCACGGCCGGCAGCGGCAAGACGCAGCTCGCACTGGCTGAGTATGCATCCGCCGTCGAACAGGGACTGAAACCGCTTTACCTCTGCTACAACCGCCCGCTCGCGGACCATGTGCAGCGGCTGCTGCCGGCCGGCGGCCGCGTGGCCAACTTCCACCAGCTGTGCGACCTGTTCGCCCGCGACACGGGCCTGCAGCCGGACTATCGAGATCCGCAGGTATGGCAGCAGCTCGAGCAGCAGTTGGCGAATGCCCAGGTGCCGGCAGCGTGGCATTTCGATGTGCTGGTAATCGACGAGGGACAGGATTTCTCCGCCGGGTGGCGCGATGCGGCGCTGCGGCTGCTGAAGCCCGAGGGCCGTGCGATCTGGCTGGAAGACCCGATGCAGAACCTGTACGGTCGCGAGCCTGTGCCGCTGCCCGGCTGGATCACCCTGCGCGCAGACGGCAACTTCCGCAGCCCGCGCCAGATCGTCGGACTGCTGCAGGCGCTGTCGCCGGAGGGTGCGGCCGTCGAGGCAATGAGCCCTTTCGCGGGCGCCGACATCGACGTGCTCAGCTATCCCGCGGGCGATACCGGACAGATGCAGGCGCAGACGCGGCAGGCGATTACGCGCTGCCTCGGCGCCGGCTTTGCGCGTGCGGACATGGCCATCGTCAGCTTCCGCGGGCGCGAGAACTCGGCACTGCTGAACCTCGACGCGCTCGGGCATCACACGCTGAAATCTTTTTCCGGTACCTACGATCTGTTCGGCAATCCGGAATTCCGCGAGGGCGAATTGCTGGCCGAGTCGGTATACCGCTTCAAGGGACAGTCGGCGCCGGCAGTGATCTTCACCGAGATCGATTTCGATGAACTCGACGACCGCAGTTTCCGCAAGCTGTTCGTCGGCATGACCCGCGCGCGGCTGAAACTGGTGCTGGTGATGTCGGAGCAGGCTGCGCAATTCATGCTCGACAAGCTGCCTTGAGCAACTGGGTCTCCTGCCATTGAACCCTCGCCTGTCGGGCAGAGCCGGACTGGCTCGCTCTCGTGTCGCAAAGCACGCCCCGACATCGGAGGCATGACCAGCCTCTTCACGCCCGGGGCACGGTATCCATTGTCCCCAGGCCTGGCGGTGTTAGCCACACGCGCGGCTGCTCGCCCAAGCTTTGCAGGAACCGGAAAGAACGAACTTGCACGAACCATCACAGGTAAGCTGCCCGCCACCTCCAAGCCGAAGAAAGCGACCATGGACATAAAATCTCTATTCACTTTCCGTACCACGGCACCCGGTTCGCTCGCATTTGATTCTGCAGAGGCGGGAGCATGCATTGGAAAATTCACCAAAGCCTTCAAGGAGCAGAAACTATTGCAAGGTCCCCGGGAAAAAATAGCCTATGCGATATTTCTCGCAGATCCGGGGAAACTGGTGATCCCCGAAAACTACCTGACCGCAGCATTCGGTGCCGGCGCTGCAGAAAAATTAAACAGGACACTCCGCCACCAGTCGGATAAGTTCGCCTCCGATTTCGACCGGACCAGATGGTTCTCCGACCTCGAAGTCCATTTGCTGAAGAAAGCATTGGGAGAGGATGAGGGTGCTGAATTCTTTCTCTCCTCAATCGCAGGCAAGTCGGTGGAGAACCACGTCAGGGCATTGGATGACAAGCTTGCCTCGCTCGGAGCACCCCTGCTGAAAAATCGAATCGCACGTTCCTCACTGAGCTTGTTCCAGCGCCCCGGGGAAATATCGCTCACCTCGCCGCGCACAAGCATAGCCTGGTCCAATCCTCCGTCGCCTCCCGGGCAGGCAAGTATTTTGTTGGGACACCCGACCGAAGAGTCCGGCGACGATTCATGGGTGGCACGCGATGCCGGTTCGAGTGCCTCTTCCCTTGAAGAGGCAACGCCGTCCATGACCTGGGTGACCGGACTGCAAACTCAATCGCTTGCTGCAGAGCATCCACGCAAAGCCCGCATGTCCTCCGATACGGGTGATGAATCAACGGAAATATCCCCGCTGCGCGAGGCCGGAACCCTCGTCGGGCACTCTGCGAGCCGATCCGAAGATCCGGTCAATGACAAAAAAATTGAATCGCTGTAGGCCATTCCGCTTGCCTGCCCACCGTGGATGTGACGCCCCGCCATGCGGGGCGTTTTTCTTTGCAGTTAAAATTCAGGTCATAACGACAACCCATCCGGAGACCAGTATGCAATCCGCACCGATTCGTCCCTCCCGTCGCCACTTCCTGAAGCAATCGGCCGCCCTCGGCGGCGCCTTCGTGCTGGGCATCCAGGGCCATGCTTCGGCGGCTACGGGCACCACCATTGGTCCCGAGGTCACGCACTGGGTCGTGATCGATCCGGACGATACCGTGGTCATCCGCATCGCCCGCTCCGAACTCGGCCAGGGCACGTTCACCGGCCTCGCCCAGCTGGTGGCCGAGGAGCTCGGCTGCGACTGGAGCAAGGTGAAACCGGAATATGCGGACGTGAACGAGCACATGCGCCGCAAGAAAGTGTGGAAGGACATGTCGACCGGCGGCAGCCGCGGCATCCGCGACTCGCACGAGTATGTGCGCAAGGGCGGCGCCGCCGCGCGCGAGATGCTGGTCGCTGCCGCTGCGCAGCAATGGCAGGTGCCTGCGTCGGAATGCCGCGCGGAGAACAGCGTGGTCAGCCATCCGTCGGGCAAGCGCGCGCGCTACGGCGAACTGGCCGCGCTGGCATCGACGATGCCGGTGCCGGAAAACCCGCCGCTGAAGGATCCGAAAGACTGGAAGCTGATCGGCACCTCTCCGGCCCGCTTCGACATCCCGGCCAAAGTGAACGGCTCGCTGGTCTATGCCTCCGACGTACGCCTGCCCGGCATGCTGCATGCGTCAATCCTGCAGAGCCCGGTGTTCGGCGGCTTCGTCAAGCGGCACGACGACAGTGCCGCACGCGCGATGCCGGGCGTGAAGCAAGTGGTCGTTGCCGAGGACTGGATCGCGGTGGTCGCGACCAACTGGTGGCAGGCGAACCAGGCGCTGAAGGCTGTCAAGGTCGAATGGGAAAACGGCAGCAAGGGCAGCGTGTCGAGCGAGTCGATCATGACCTATCTGCGCGACGGCCTCGAGGTAAAGAATGCGCCGGTCGCGCGCAAGGACGGCGATGCCGACCAGGCCTTCGCTTCGGCGCACCGCGTGCTCGAGGCCGAGTACACCACCGGCTTCATGAACCACGCGACGATGGAGCCGCAAAATGCGACTGCACTGTACACCGACGACAAGCTCGAGGTCTGGGTCGGCACGCAGAACGGCGAGACCTCGATCGCAGCGGCATCCGAAGTGTCGGGCCTGCCGCTCGACAAGGTGTACATCCACAAGATGCATGCCGGCGGCGGCTTCGGCCGTCGCGGCCCGCATCAGGATTACACAAAACAGGCGGTGAAGATCGCGATGGCCATGCCCGGCACCCCGGTGCGGCTCCAGTGGTCGCGCGAGGAAGACATGCGCCAGGGCCGCTATCGCCCGGTGTCGCTGGTGAAGCTGCGCGGCGCGCTGGACAAGGATGGCAACTGGACCGGCTGGCATGTGAAGCAGTCCGACCAGTCGATCGCGGTCACCGTGTACCCGCAGTTCGTGAAGGACGGCGTCGACCAGATCAACACCCGCGTGTTCCGCGACCATCCGTACAAGGTGCCGAACTTCACCAACGAATACGTGATGCGCGAACTGCATGTGCCGCCCGGCTTCTGGCGCGCGGTCGCGCACACTAACAACCCGTTCTATCGCGAGTGCTTCATCGACGAGCTCGCGCATGCCGCCGGCAAGGATCCGGTGCAGTTCCGGCGAGCGCTGCTGGCGGGCACGAAGGACCTGGCGGTGCTGGATGCGGCGGCGAAGGCGATCGGCTGGGACAAGCCGGCGCCCAAAGGCGTGCATCGCGGGATTGCCGTGGTCGATTCATACGGCAGCTACACCGCCGCAGCGGTGGAGCTGTCGGTGGCCAATGGCAGCGAGATCGACGTCCGGCGAGTTGCAGTCGCTATCGATTGCGGGCACGTCGTGCATCCGGATGCGGTGAAGGCCCAGATCGAGGGCGGCGTGCTGTGGGGGCTGTCGGCAATCATGGCCGAGGAGATCACCATCGCGAACGGCGCGGTCAAACAGGGTAACTTCAGCGACTACCCGCTCGCCCGCATTAATGTGAAGCCCGAAATCATTCCGGTGCTGGCGCCGAGCGGCGGCTTCTGGGGCGGCGTCGGAGAACCGCCGATCGGCGGCGTGATACCGGCGATGGCCAATGCGCTGTTCTTTGCGACCGGCAAGCGCATTCGCTCGCTGCCGCTGAAGCACCACGGCTTCCGTTACAAGGCCTGAAGTCCGGACAAACGCCGCATCCCCCGACCGGGGACGCGGCGTTGCCGGACGTTGTCCGCGATCAGAAGTTGTAATTCCACTGGACCGACAGCAGGTCGGCCGAGTTGTCGCGCCAGGTGCCGGAGATGGTCTGCACCGTCGCACCGGCACTGTTCCTGACGGCGCGCGCAGTCGACGCGTTGTCGAAGAAGATGTGCGCATAGCCGAAGTCAACCGACTGACGCTCATTCATAATGTACTTCGCACCGAATGCGAGCCAGATGCGATCCGAATCCGGCAGCGTCATCGTGCGGTCGGCTGCCGACTTCACTGGGGACTGATCCCATGCCGTGCCGACGCGCAGCTTCCACCGGTCGTTGTACTGGTAGTTGGCACCCAGGCCGACCCGCCAGGTGTCCTGGAAGTTGTAGCTGAGGGAGGTGAGCGTATTGCCGCTCGTATTGTCGATCACGTTCAGCGACTTGATCACGCTCCAGCCGGTCCAGGTGAGGTCGGCCAGCAGCTCGACTTTGTCGTTCAGCTGGTGGGCCATGGCCAGCGAACTCTGGGCCGGCGTCGTGAGGCGCGCATGGACCTGATTGTCGACTGCCGGCGTCAGGTTGCTGTTCAGCTCGCCCTCAAGCCTGAATTTCAGCTGCGAGCGATAGGTCAGTGCCAGTCGCGTCTGCGGATTCAGCTGCCACAGCACACCCGAGTTGTAGCCGAGCGCGGCATCGTCCCCCTTGACCGATACATTGTTGTTGGCCAGCGGGCTGGGCAACGGCGACCCCTGACGGAACTCCGTCTCGTTCATGGCATAGTTGATGCCGAAGCCGACCGATACCCGGTCGCTGAGCTTGAGGGCGACCGACGGATTGACATTGATCTGCCGGATTTCCGCAAAATAGCCGGAATAGCGGCCGATGAAATTGAAGCCGTAGTCGGTCTTGTTGCCGAACGTCGGCGATACCCCGATGCCGAGCCGCGTGGTCGGGTTGAGCGCATAGGACCAGTAAAAGGCCGGCACAAGCGATGTGCCGCCCGCATCCTTGCCGTTCGATGCGGAGGGTGCAGGAAGCAGTCCCGAAGTGGCGCCGTCGCTGAATTTCACCGACCGATTCAGTACCGTGCCGGCGACCGACAGGCTGTGGCCCTCGGGCAGCCGGGTCATGCCGGCAGGGTTGAAGAAAATGGTGCCCGCATCCTCGGCAGCCGCCGCAGCGCCGGCGAACGCGTTGCCATTGCCCGAGCCGGTCTGGTTCTGCAACTGGAAGCCGGCCGCCATTGCGTTGTCAACCAGCGCCATCCCGATGGCCGCTGCCAAAACTGCAAGCCTGAACTGTTGTCCCATTCGTCGCCTCCTGTGATCGTCATTGTCAGGATGCCGCGCTAAGTTGCTTTCGGGCAACCTGCCTGCAATGCTAAACCATCAAAGACCGACCGTGTTCTTTTTGTTCAGGCAGTCCTCCGTCTTCAGAGCCTGACCATCACGTGCCGCGCCACCGTGTAATCCTCCAGCGCATACATCGACATGTCTTTGCCATATCCGGAAGCTTTTACGCCACCATGCGGCATTTCGTTGACCAGCATGAAATGGGTGTTCACCCAGGTGCAGCCGTACTGCAGCTGCCGCGCGATATTCATCGCCTTGGAGACATTGGTCGACCACACGGAGGACGCGAGACCATATTCGGAATCGTTGGCCCAATGCACCACCTGCTCTTCGTCGGTAAAGCGCGTGACCGATACGACCGGGCCGAACACCTCCCGCTGCACGATCTCGTCCTCCTGTCGTGCGCCGGCGATCACCGTCGGCTCATAGAAGAAGCCATTACCGGCGCGCACGCGACCGCCGGTCGTTACCTCAATGTGGCTCGCCATCTGTGCGCGCTCGACAAAGCTCGCGACGCGGTTGCGCTGCCGGTCGGAGATCAGCGGACCGACTTCCACATCCGGCTCGTCCTGGGTGCCCATGCGGATAGACGCCACCGCAGACGACAAGTCAGCCACCAGCCGGTCGTAGACCTTCGCGCCGGCGTAGATGCGGCACGCCGCGGTGCAGTCCTGCCCTGCGTTGTAGTAACCGAAGGTCTTCACACCGTCGACCACCGCGGCGATGTCCGCGTCGTCGAGCACGATCACGGGCGCCTTGCCGCCCAGCTCGAGGTGGGTGCGCTTGAGTCCCGCTGACGCGGCCTGCAGGATCTTGCGCCCGGTCGCCACGTCGCCGGTAAGAGACACCATGCGCACCTGCGGATGCTCGACCAGCGGCTGGCCGACGCTCGGCCCCTTGCCGCAGATGACGTTCAGTACGCCGCGCGGCAGGATGTCCGCGGCCAGTCTGGCGAAGAACAGCGCAGTCAGCGGCGTCTGCTCGCTGGGCTTGAGCACCACCGTGTTGCCTGCGGCGATCGCCGGCGCGGTTTTCCATGCGGCCATCATCATCGGATAATTCCACGGCGCGATCGAGCCGACCACGCCGATCGGATCGCGCCGGATCATGCTGGTGTGTCCCGGCAGATACTCGCCGGCCGCGGTACCGCTCATGCAGCGCGCGGCGCCGGCGAAATAACGGAAACAGTCGGCAATCGCGGGTATCTCGTCGCCCAGCGCGCGTGCATAGGGTTTGCCGCAGTTGAGCGATTCGAGCCGCGCAAAGGTTTCGGCATGCGCTTCGATCACATCAGCCAGCTTCAGCAGCAGGCCAGCACGCTCGGCTGGCGTGGTCTGCGACCACTGGTCAAACGCGCGGCTGGCAGCCATCACCGCGCGCGACACCTGTTCCGGCGATGCCTCGGGTACGTCGCACAGGTGCTCGCCGGTCGCCGGATTGATCACTGCCTCGATCGGCCCCTCGCCGCGCACGGCCTGGTTGTCGATCAGCAGATCGGTAGTGAAGGCGATGGCGGGTTCAGCAGGTTTTCCCATGGTCGGCTCTCCTCGTTAGATGGGGTGGGTGCTACCGGCGTTCCTCGGTTCCCTGGGTCAGCCAGTAGGCGGCCACGATCGGAACAAAAGTCAGCGCGATGATGAACACCGCAACGACGTTGGTGACCGGTCGCTGGCGCGGGCGGATCAGCTCCTGAAGCATCCAGATCGGCAGCGTGGTCTGCTGGCCGGCGGTAAAGGTGGTGACGATGACTTCATCGAAACTGAGCGCGAAGGCCAGCAGCGCGCCGGCCAGCAGCGCCGACCCGAGTTGCGGCAGCAAGACATAGAAAAAGGTCTGGAACGCATTCGCGCCAAGGTCCATCGAGGCCTCGATCAGCGACGGGCTGATGCGCCGCAGGCGTGCGACCGCATTGTTGTAGACCACCACCACGCAAAACGTCGCGTGGCCGATTACGATGGTCCAGAAACTGAACGGGATCTCCGCCGCATGATAGGCCGAGCGCAACGCAATGCCAGTGACCACGCCGGGCAGCGCAATCGGCAGGATGAGCAGCAGCGAGATGGCATCGCGGCCAAAGAAACTGAAGCGCGCGAGCGCGCCGGCGGCCAGCGTGCCGAGTACCAGCGCAATGCCGGTGGACCAAAGCGCGACCTGCACCGAAAGCTTGATGGCGGCCCACACGTCCTCGCGGCCCAGCGCGACCGCAAACCATTCTGTGGTCAGTCCGGGCGGCGGGAACACATAGGTCTTGTCCTCGCTGCTGAACGCATACAGGATGATCAGCGCCAGCGGAACATGAAGGAACAGCACACCGGCCAGCGTTGCCAGCCGCAGTCCCGGCGTGGCGCGCGGCGCGCCGGCAGTCTCAGAGCGCATCGAAGGCTCCTTTCCGGCGGGCCAGCCACAGGTAGACGGCGATTACTACGATCGGCACCAGCGAGAACGCCGCCGCAAACGGCAGGTTGCCCGCCAGTCCCTGTTGCCGGTACACCACCTGTCCGATGTACAGGGTGGAATTGCCGATCACCTGCGGAATGATGTAGTCGCCGAGCGTCAGCGAGAACGAGAAAATCGAGCCGGCCGCGATGCCGGGCATCGCGAGCGGCAATATCACCGCGCGCAGCGTCTGGCCAGCGTTCGCGCCCAGGTCCGACGAGGCCTCGAGCACCGACGCCGGTATGCGCTCGATCGCTGCCTGTATCGGCAGGATCACGAACGGCAGCCACATGTAGACGAAGACGATAAACGTGCCGAGCGGCGAGAAACTCAATGAATTGCCTTCGATGACCGGCATCGACAGCAGCGCATCCAGCAGCCACCCGAGGTGGAGCTGCTGCACCAGCCACGACACCACTCCCTCTTTCGCGAGCAGCAGCTTCCACGCGTACAGGCGCACCAGATAGCTCGACCACAGCGGCAGCATGACGGCGATGTAGAGCAGTGCCTTTTGCGTGCCGCGCGCATAGCGCGCCATGTAATAGGCCACCGGAAAGGCCAGCACCACGCTGGTCAGCGTGACCAGCGTCGCCATGGTGACGCTGCGCAACACGACATCGATGTTCGCCGGCTCGAGCAGTGCGACGAAGTTCTGCAGGCCGACCTCGCGCACGACGACACCGGAGAAATCGTCAAGGCGGAACAGGCTCTGCGCCAGCAGCGCAAACAGCGACCCGAGATAGATCACGCCAAACCACAGCATCGGCGGTATCAGCAGCAGCCCGAGGAGCACGCCGCGCCGCCGGAACAGCGCGGCCGAAATCCGGTCCGCCAGCGTGGGCACCGGCAGGACGGCAACAGTAAGGGCGGCGGGCTGCGGCATCATCCTCAGCCGGCCTCCTCGAGCGGATGCAGCGCGTCGTCGTCCCACCACAGGTGCACGCGCTCGCCAACCGCCGGGCGCGCCGCCTGCGGTGCAAGATCTACCAGCACGTCGCTCTCGCCCGGCCGTGCGATGGTGACGCGCCAGAAGGCACCGAAGTACTGCACCGACGCGACACTGCCGGTCGCGCGCGCTTCCTCGGGCGTACTCAGGCGGATGCGCTCCGGCCGGATCACTGCCGTCGGCCGGCCGCTGAGCCGCGTGGCCTCGTCGCCCGATAGCACATTCGCTGCACCGAGGAATTGCGCGACGAAGCGCGTGCGCGGCCTTTCGTACAGTTCGCTCGGCGCGGCCACCTGCTCCAGCCGGCCGCGGTTGAACACGCCGATCCGGTCGCTCATGGACAGGGCCTCGTGCTGGTCGTGCGTGACCAGCACGAAGGTAATGCCCAGCCGGCGCTGCAACTCTTTCAGCTCGCCCTGCATCTGCTCGCGCAGTTTCAGGTCAAGTGCGCCGAGCGGCTCGTCCAGCAGCAGCACCCTCGGCTCGCTGATCAGCGCACGTGCCAGCGCCACCCGCTGTCGCTGGCCGCCAGACAGTTGCGCAGGCTTGCGGTCGCCTATCTCGGGCAGCCGCATCATCTCCAGCAGGCCCTGCGCGCGCCGCTCGCGTTCGCCGCGCGACACGCCGCGCACAGTGAGCGAGTAAGCGACATTGTCCAGCACGCTCATGTGCGGGAACAGCGCATAGTCCTGGAAGACCGTGGTGACTGGCCGCAGGTAAGGCGGCCGGTCGCCGACATCCTCGCCATGGATGCGTATGCGGCCCGACGTCGGTGCGGTAAAGCCGCCGATCATCCGCAGGCAGGTGGTCTTGCCTGAGCCGGACGGGCCCAGCAAGGTGAAGAACTCGCCTGCTTCGATGTCGATGCTCACGTCGTCCACGGCCGTCACCGGCCGTTTGCCCGACTGGAAGACGCAGGACACGCGTTCGAGACTGACAGCGTGCGTCATCAGTGATGCTCCGTGGACTGCCGCGCAACGCGCGGCAGCCGTTCAGTCACTCGGACGCCAATCAGCGGCCGCCCAGAATGGCGATGTAGTCAGACGCCCACTTGTGATAAGGGACGCACTGGTTGTTCTGGCTCTTGCACTGAGTGACCGGCGTGCGCCAGAACGAGATCCTGTCGAAGTCGTTGTAACCCTGGCGCGCGCAGCCTTCGTCGCCGAGCAGCTTGTTGCCCTTGCAGGCGGCCGGCACCGCAGGCACGGAGCCGAACCATGCGGCGAGATCGCCCTGCAGTTTCGGGTTCAGCGAGTGCTCGAGCCACATGTATGCGCAATTCGGGTTCTTCGACTCCGCATGCATCATCGTGCTGTCTGCCCAGCCCGTCGCCCCCTCCACCGGCACAACGGTGGCGACAGGCGCTTTCTTGGAACCGAGGATGTTGGCCTGGAACTGCCACGAGCTCGACGCGACCACGCCTTCATTCGTGAAATCGTCGATCTGCACAAAGGCATCGTGCCAGTATTTTCCGACCAGCTTGCGCTGCTTGCGCAGCAGGTCGAGCGCGGCCTTGTACTGGGTCTCGTTCAGTTCGTACGGATCCTTGATGCCGAGCGACGGGTCTTTCTTCTTCAGGTACAGCGCTGCGTCCGCGATATAGATCGGACCGTCGAAGGCCTGCACGCGCCCCTTGTTGCTCTTGCCGTCCGGCAGAGTCTGCTCCTCGAACACCACCGCCCAGCTACTGGGCTTTTTGTCGCCGAACACCTTGGTGTTGTACATCAGCACGTTCCAGCCCCACTGGTAGGGGACGCCGTAGTGCGTGCCATTCTCGTAGTGCCACGGCGCCTTCTGCAGGCGAGGATCGATGTTCTTGTAGCTCGGGATCAGGTTGACGTTGATCGGCTGCACGCGCTTGCCGCGGATCAGCCGCGTAGACGCATCGCCGCTGGCGGTGACGAGATCGAAGCCGCCCTCGTTCATCAGCGCCACCATCTCATCCGACGTACCGGCCGTCTTCACATTCACCTTGCAGCCGGTCTTCTTTTCGAAATCCGTCACCCAGTCGAAGTTCTTGTCGGTCGCGCCGCGCTCGATGTAGCCGGGCCACGCGACGATATCCACCCTGCCCTCGCCCTTGCCGATTTTCTGCAGCGGCGTCTGCGCGAATGTCGCGCCGGTAAATGCAGTAAGGGTCAATGCTGCTGCCAGCTTCATGCGCTTCATGGTGGTCTCTCCTGATGAAAGATGTCGATGAATTACCTGACTTCGAAAGGGTAAGTTCTCCATAGCTCGCCAACGGGCGTGCTCGCTGAGCGAACATATTCCTTGACCTCAATAACTGGAAAGTTCAATATTTAAACGGCTGGCATTCTGTTTTTTAGATAGCCTAGGATCAGCCTTCTTTTTAGCTATTGATCGGGCGCAGCCCTGGAGTCGTTCGGGGACGCATGCACAAGCATTTCACGCTGAAGCAGTTCCGCTATTTCCTGGCCGTGTCCGAATCCGGCTCGATTGCGGCCGCCGCACGGATTGTCAACATTGCGCAGTCGGCGTTGACCAAGAGCATCCAGGAACTGGAAGCGACGCTTGGCGTCCCGCTATTCGAACGCTCGCCGCGCGGCATGGTGCTGACCCAGGCGGGCTACCGCTTCGAGGCCAGTGCGCGCAAGGTGATTGCCGCCGTTGCCCAGGCCGGCGCAGTCAAGCACGAAGACCGGCAGGAACTGACCGGGTCCCTGACGATCGGCGTCACCAGCCTGATGGCCGGTTACGGGCTGTCCGACCTGCTGTCCCGCTTCCAGCGCGCGCATCCTGAGGTGCGGGTCAACATTCTCGAGGACTCGCCGCCGTTTCTCGAGCATCTTCTGGTGAATGGTGAGGTCGACCTTGCGGTGATGGTCGTGAATGCGCTCGGCGACCCGCAGGCACTCGACGTGAAAACGCTGTCGAGTTCCCCCAACCGGGTCTGGCTGTCGCCGAGCCATCCGCTGGCCGAGCACAGCGAACTCACGCTGGCGGAGTGCGCGTCGGTGCCGCTGATCGTTCTCGAGGCCGATCGCATCGAAGACATGCAGCGTTCCGTATGGCGACGGCACGGGCTGATGCCCGACGTGCGCCTGCGAACCAGTTCGCTGGAGGCCGTGCGTTCCCTGGTCGGGGTCGGCGCAGGCATCTCGATCCTGCCGGATTTCCTTTACCGTCCGTGGACGCTCGATGCCGAGCGCATCGAGGTAAGGAAACTGCGCGACTCGATACCGGCCACCGATGTCGGGCTGGTCACCCGCCGCGACCTGCGACGGCGCGAGGTGGTAGAGCAGTTCATGCAACTGGCAGGCGCATCACCGGGCACGCGACGCTGACCGCTACGGGCGCGCTCACTTGTTGTGCCAGCTGCGTATCCAGTCAGTGGTGTCCTGCAACGCGCGGCCGAACCGCTGCAGCAGTTCATCGATCTCCTGCTCGCTGATGATGAGCGGCGGGGAAAAAGCCACGATGTCGCCGGCCATGGTGCGCAGGATCAGACCGTGCTCCTGCGCGCGTCGCACAAGGTAGGCCCCGACGCCGCGCTCAGGCGCGAAGGGCTGGCGCTTCGCCGGGTCGGCCGCCAGCTCGACTGCCGCAATCAGACCGAGGCCGCGAACATCGCCAATAAACGGGTGGCCGAGATATTGACGCAGCCCGTCCTGCAGTCGGGGCGCGACCTGCCGCACATGACCGACCACATCGTCCTGCTCATAAATGCGCAAGGCCTCCAGCGCGACCGCGCAGGCGACCGGATGGCCGCCATAGGTGTAACCGTGGCCGAATACGCCGACCTCCGCACTCGCGTCGGCCACAGCCTGGTACACCCGGTCGCTGATATACAGGGCCGACATCGGCACATACGCGGCCGTCAGCATTTTCGCGACGGTGATGAAATCCGGCTTCAGGCCATACACCTCGCAGCCAAAGCGCTGACCAAGGCGGCCGAAGCCGGACACCACTTCATCGGCGATCAGCAGGATGTCGTACTTCTGCAGGATGGGCTGGATCAGCGCGAAGTAGCGCGGCGGCGGAACGATCACGCCACCGGCGCCTTGCACCGGCTCGGCGATGAACGCGCCGACGGTGTCCGGGCCTTCGCGCAGGATGGTGTCCTCGAGCTCGCGCGCCAGTCGCTCGGAAAACGCATCGGGCGTCTCCCCGGGCTGCGCGAACTGGTAGGGGTGCGGACAGCTGACGCGCACCACATCCGGCATTGGCAGGTCGAAGTGGCGGTGCATGGTCGGTATGCCCGACAGCGAAGCCGACGCCAGCGTGACGCCGTGATAGCCCTTGTTGCGCGCAATGATCTTTTTCTTGCGCGGCTTGCCGATCGCGTTGTGGTAGTAACGAACCAGTTTGAACGCCGTGTCGTTCGACTCGGAGCCGGAGTTGGCGAACAGCACGCGCGCCATCGGCACGGGCGACCACGCCATCATCTTCTCCACCAGCTCTGTGACCGGCCCGGAGACCTTGCCAGAGAAGGTGTGGTAGTAGGGCAGCACCTGCATTTGCCGGTGCGCGGCGTCGACCAGGCGCTGCTCGGAAAAGCCGAGCGATGCGCACCAGAGTCCTGCCATGCCCTCGATGTACTCCTTGCCGCGCTCGTCAGTGACATGCACGCCGCGGCCGCTGACGATCACCAGCGCGCCTTCGCGCTCGACCTGACGGGGATTGGTGTACGGGTGGAAGTGAAACCGGGCATCAAGCTCTGCAGCGTGCGTCAGTGTCATGGTGGCAGCTCTCAAACATGGGTTGGGGATCGCCGGACATCGAGCGCATTGTATTGCAACCCATAAAGGTGGGCGAATACCGGTCGCGATCCGGAAGTGGACCGTGCAAGGCCGCAGCGGACAGCGGGAACGCGCTTTGGCTACAATTCTGACATTCTCCAGTCCCGCTCATCATCATGGCCATCAATGTCCTAGGCACCCCGCTGAAGCCCTGTTCCACCGACCCGATGACGGGCTATTTCCGGGACGGCTGCTGCAACACCGACGAAACCGACCGCGGCTCGCATGTCATCTGCGCGGAAGTCACGAAAGATTTTCTCGAATTTTCCCGACAGCGCGGCAACGACCTCAGCACACCGCGTCCCGAATTCCGCTTTCCCGGCCTGGTGCCCGGCAACCGCTGGTGCCTGTGCGCGCTGCGCTGGAAGGAAGCCTTCGATGCCGGCATGGCGCCGTATGTGGTCCTCGAGTCGACCCATGTGAATGCGCTGAAGTACGTCGACATTCAGCAACTGATGGAATACCGGCTGCCTGCCTGATGCGCGCATGCTGATCAACTGCATAGCCTACGAAAACGGGCAGCGAACCGCCCCGCTGGCGCCGGCGGAGATCAGCGACTTCCTCGGGCGTCCCGGCGGCTTCGTGTGGGTCGCGCTCAGGGACGCGAGCGAAGGGGAACTGGCGCTGATGCAGGAAGAATTTTCCCTGCATCCGCTGGCAGTCGAGGATGCGCGCCACGGCCATCAGCGCCCGAAGCTCGAGGAATACGGGGACACCCTGTTCTGCGTCGCCCACCTGCTGGAATTGGCCGGCGACGAGATCCGGGTTGGCGAGCTCGACGTCTTTGTCCATCGGGACTTCGTACTGTCCGCGCGGGCACGCAGCAATGTGGATTTCGGCGTCGTGCGCGAACGCTGCGAACGCGAGCCGGACATGCTCGCCCAGGGCGCCGGCTTCGTGTTCTATGCGCTGCTCGATCACGTGGTCGACGGCTACTTCCCCATGCTCGAACACCTCGAGGCAGAACTGGAGCGCATTGAATCGACCATCTTCGAAAAGGCCAGTGCGCGCCGCAACATCGAGCGCCTGTACGCGCTCAAGCGCCAGACCATGGTGGTACGGCATGCGGCACTGCCGATGCTGGAGTTCATGGGCAAGCTGCACGGCGGCCGGGTGCCGCCGGTCTGCCAGCAAGTGCAGGAATACTTTCGCGACGTGAGCGACCACCTGACCCGCATCGCGACACGGATCGAAGGCATACGCGAGGCGATCTCCACGGCGATTCAGGTCAATCTCGCGATGGTCGGCATCGAAGAGTCGGAAGTCACGAAAAAACTGGCGGCATGGGCTTCGATCTTCGCAGCGTCGACCGCGCTGGCGGGCATCTGGGGCATGAACTTCGAGATGATGCCTGAATTGCGGTGGCGCTGGGGCTACCCGCTGGCACTCGGCCTGATCGCTACCGTATCGGTGCTGCTGTTCCGGCGCTTCCGGCGCGCCGGCTGGCTGTAGCGCATGCGCACCGATACCGGACCGCTTCTCTGGTCACCGCTTGTGCAACGCGTTGATTTGCACCGAAACCCCGGCTAGAAAGTTTCCTCCCGGAAAGTGTTTGCCGTGATAGGGTTCACCCCGTTGCGCACTCCAGCCCCCCACGGCTGAGCGCAAAACGTGATTCACGCAAACGCAATGCCTCCAAAAACTGCCGTCAGAGCACAAGGAGTAGCGATGCTTACGCCATCGTTAGGGAGATGGACAAAGCCGTCATCACCGGCGCGCCTCTGGGCGCTGGCGTTGGCGGGCATGTTCCTGGTGTGGGCAACGATTGCAGTGCAGCTTCACGGCGAAGAATCGGAAGCGCTGCAGCGCGGCCCGGCAGTGAGCCGTGAGCTTGCCGAGGCCTACGCCGAGCAGCTGGAGGATCTGATCGACCAGACCGACCAGCTGCTGGTCTCCCTGAGTTTTCTCGGGGAACACGAAGCGTCGGCTGCAGAGATCGAGCACTTGCTGAAGGAATTGCCCGCGCACACATGGCTGAAGCCCTATTACGTCGACGCGAAAGGGACGATCCACATCGCCCGCTCAACCAGTGCGCTTGGCATCTCGGTGGCAGAGCTCGACTTCTTCATCCGGCATCAGCAGGATCCTCACAGCGGGCTGTTAATTCACCCCGCTGCGCCGGGCATCGGGGCATGGGCGGGCGACAGGATAGTTCGGCTGACGCGCCGGGTTCAACGAGCCGATGGCAGCTTCGACGGCGTGGTGGTGGTGCCGATACCAGTCAAGGTACTCGCCCCGCTATCCCGATCGTCGGCAAGCTTCAGCCACGACATCGCGATTGCCGGACTGGTGGACGGCCCGGTCATCACAGGCAGCCTGCCCCGCGGTGTGGCACCGAGCGGCCGCAGCAGCGGTCGCGACGACTACGATGCCGTGTTGAAAATGACTTCGCTAGCCGATGCAGCGCGTCTGCTGCTGGAGGACGATCGCCATTTTGCCGCCCGCGCACGCCTCGAGCGCCATCAGATCGAGGTGCTGGTCGCCGTCCGGAAAAGTACGCTGCTGACCCCGCTCGGGAGGGAGCGCATCGACCTCACGGTACTGGGCCTCGTGACCAGCGTGGTGATCCTGCTGCTCACCGGCTGGGCCAGCTGGCGCCTGGCCCGCCGGCGTGCAGCGGAAGAGCGTGACCTGCATGCATGGTCGGTATTCCGCCAGGCGGTTGACGAGTCGCGCGACGAGTTTTTCATGCTGACACCCACGCCGGCCGGTGCGCCGCGACCGGAAGATTTTTGCGTTGATGATTGCAATGCCCAGGGGGCTCGCGCGCTGGGAATGGCGCGCGAGGCAATTGTCGGGCGGCACCTCAGTTCGCTGGTGCCTGCCGCAGACTGGCCCGGGACGAGAGACTTTCTGCTTTCAGCATTCACGGGCGGATTTGCCGATACGGAAGCCTGCTTTCCCGGTATCGAAAAGGACGAGGAGCGCTGGATGTACTGCCGTGCCACGCTGGTCGACGGCAGCCTTGCGGTGACGCTGCGCGATGTCACCGAACTGAAAGAGAAAGAACGCCTGCTGAGCAAGCTGGCACTGACCGACGGCCTGACCGGCCTGCCCAACCGCCACTGGGTCAACCAGCGGCTGCCCGCCGTACTCAAGGGTGCGGCCGCGGCGAAACAGTATGTGGCGGCCTTGTTCATCGACCTCGACAACTTCAAGACCATCAACGACACTCTCGGCCACAAGGTGGGCGATGACTACCTGAGGACGGCAGCGGCCTCTATCCAGCAGGTGGTGCGCGACAGCGATGTCGTGATCCGTCTCGGGGGTGACGAGTTTCTCGTCCTGGCGATGCAACTCGAGGACCTGCAAATGGCCCATGAGGTGGCCGCAGCGATTATCCATCGCATCCGCGAAGTCGGGCAGCAGGGCCGCTGGTCCTCGGCCAATCCGCGCGCGTCAATCGGCATCGCTGCATTCCCGTTCGATGCGCGCGACGCGAATGATCTGGTTCAGGCTGCCGATATTGCGATGTACGAAGCGAAGCGGCTCGGCAAGGACCGATACCTGGTCTATGAGCCGACAATGCGAGACCGGCTGCGTGAAGACCACAGCCTCGAAGCAGGGCTGCGCCGAGCGATTGCGGACCGGGCGCTTTCGTTGCGTCTGCTGGCGCGGGCATCCGCGGCCACCGGACGGCTGGTCGGGTTCGAAGCACTGCTGCGCTGGGACCATCCGACCCTCGGAGCGATTCCACCCGACCGCTTCATACCCGTCGCCGAAAAGCATGAGCTGATCGGCGATCTTGGCTGCTGGGTCGTGGAAGAAGTCTGCAAAATCTTCGTCGAGTGGCGAGAACTCGGCAAACCCATGCATCCGATTTCGATCAATGTGTCGGCGCACCAGTTGCGCACGCCCAGGCTGCGCGAGCACCTGCACCGTTGCGCCGATCAGTTCCACATTCTTCCGACGCAGATCGAGATCGAACTGGCGGAGTCGGTCATCGTTTCAGGCGAACCCCTGATACGGCAAGAGCTGTCCCAGCTCAGGAAGATGGGCCACAAGCTGATCATCGATGACTTCGGCACCGGTTTCGCATCGCTGGTTCGCCTGCAGGACTTGCGCGTGGACATGCTGAAGATCGACACCTCATTCATACGCAATATGTCCTCCGGCGTCGAAGGTGCGCTGATCTGTCGTGCGATGGTCCAGATCGGCAAGACCCTCGGTGTAGACGTCGTGGCCGAAGGCGTAGAGCAGCGTGATCAGTTCGACAAGCTGCGGCAATTCGGATGCAACGAGGTTCAGGGGTATTTGCTTGCCGAGCCGCTCGCGATTACGGACGCGATGGCGCTGCTGGACAAGCACGAGCTGATCGATGCCGCAGCATCGAATTCCGGCGACCGGTTACTGCAGGCAGCCAATGATCGCGGCGGCGAGCCTCGCTCCCACTGAGCAGGCAGAGGCGTCAGCCCGCTCCGGGCCGACAGGAAAAATGGGGTGAAAAACGAAACGTCAAAAGGAAAACGGGCCAGCGCTTTTGGCACTGGCCCGTTGCCTTTGCTGCTTGTTTTGGCGCGGCCGGCAGGAATCGAACCCACGACCCCTTGGTTCGTAGCCAAGTACTCTATCCAGCTGAGCTACGGCCGCGACGAAGAAACGGAAGTATAGCCCAAGTTCCGCTGCATGGGCAACTTTTTCTTTTGCAATCGATCCCGCGCTGCTTCAGGGTTGCCGGCGACGGGAGGGGTACAGGTCTTGTCCTGCCTCGTTAATCTGCTGCCGCAAGGCCTTGCGCTCTTCCGGGCTCAGCCGCGGAGGGCGACGCTCCCCGCGCTCCTGCTGCCTGCCGTCACGCGCATCGTCGCGTTGCGCGCGCTCGTACTCGGCCGGCGTCCCCTCCGATGGCGGACGGCCGGCGGACCCGGGCTGCGGGTCGGCAAGTGCCGTGCCCGCACCTGCCAGCAGCGTGCACAGACAAACAAGTGGGAAGCAGTGTTTCATCAGTAAGCCATCGGTACGCGAAGCCGCGAGTCGTGGAATCTCTGCTAGTGTACGTTCGATCGCCCGGCGGCACCGGCAGCATGGATCCAAAGTTTGTAAGGCTTTGTAATGCCCCTGCCGGACCGGCTTGGCAAATCGGTCAGCGAAGTTACCATACGACCATGAACTCGACAAACCCCGTCAAGCCCGTTCCGTCCAAGCGCAGCGCCGGGGCGCAGGCGCGCATTCTGGTCGTTGATGACGATGCCCGATTACGAGAACTGCTCAAGCGCTTCCTGTCTGAAAACGGGTATGCGGTGCATGCGGCCGCCAGTGCGCTCGAGATGAATCGGCTGTGGATACGCGAGCGCTATGACTTGCTGGTGCTCGACCTGATGCTGCCCGGCGAGGACGGGATGTCGATCTGCCAGCGGCTGCGGCACGGCGGCGACAATACGCCGATCATTATGCTGACGGCGAAAGGCGAGGATGCTGACCGCATAGCCGGCCTCGACTCCGGTGCCGACGACTACCTGCCCAAGCCATTCAATCCGCGCGAACTGCTGGCCCGTATCTCTGCAGTGCTGCGCCGCGTCGTGCCGGACGATCCGCCGGGTGCACCTTCAGAGCGTCCGGAGACCTATCTTTTCGGGGAATTCAGCTTCGACCTTTCCAAGCGCCTGCTGACGAAAAACGGCGAGCCGGTGCAGCTGACGAGCGGCGAGTTCTCGGTCCTCAAGGTACTGGCGCGCCACGCTCGCCAGCCGCTGTCGCGGGAAAAACTGATGGAGCTCGCGCGCGGGCGCGAGTATGAAGTTTTCGACCGCAGCCTCGACGTGCAGATATCCCGCCTGCGCAAGCTGATTGAGCCCGATCCGTCCACGCCCCGCTTCATCCAGACCGTCTGGGGCCTCGGCTACGTGTTCATCCCAGATGGCATCCGGTCCTGACGCTCGGGCTGCCCAGCGACTGACCTGGCTCGGCAGCGGACTGTTCTGGCGAACGTTCTTCCTCCTTGCCTTCCTGATCGCCACCAGCATGGCCGCGTGGGTCGCCAGCTTCCGCGTGGTCGAGCGCACGCCGCGCGGCGAGCAGATCGCCGCTCAGGTGGTGTCGATCGTGACCATCACTCGCGCGGCACTGCTGCACTCGGCGCCGATGCTGCGCCGCGAGTTGCTGTTTGAGCTGGCCAGCACGCAGGGTATTCGTGTGTACCCCAAGGAAGTCGAGGACGCAGTGCGGCCGCTGCCAAACAATGCGCTGATCCGGCTGGTGCAGGAAAACGTGCGCAAGCGGCTCGGCGAGAACACCGCATTCGCAGGCAGCGTGAATGAGATCCGCGGCTTCTGGGTCAGCTTCAATCTGGAAGACGATGAATACTGGCTGATGCTCGACCGTGAGCGCATAGAGCGCGTAGCGGGCATACAGTGGGTCGGTTGGGCCGGCGTGACACTGTTGCTGTCACTGCTGGGCGCGGTATTCATCAGCCGGCTGATCAACCAGCCCCTGGCCAGACTGTCGGCCGCGGCCCGCGACGTGGCGCGAGGCAGGCCGCCTGCGGCGCTGCCCGAAAGCGGTCCGGCCGAAATCCGCGAGGCCAACCAGAGCTTCAACCAGATGGTGCGCGACTTGCAGCAAGTAGAGTCCGACCGCGCAGTGCTCCTGGCCGGCATTTCGCACGACCTGCGCACGCCGATCGCCCGCATGCAGCTGGAAGTGGAGATGGCCGGGCTGAGCGACGAGGCCAGGCAGGGCATGCAATCCGACCTCGCACAAATGGAAGCGATCATTGCGCAGTTCCTCGATTATGCGCGGCCCGCGGATCCGGGCCGGCACACCCGCTTCGACCTGTCGGCGATGATGCAGCGGCTGGCGCGGGATGCGGCGCGCCTGCCTGGCGTGAAGGTCAATGCCCGCATCGCGGATCAATTGCAGGCGACCGGCAACCCGACCGAGGTCGAGCGGATGGTCAGCAATCTGGTCGAGAATGCTCGCCGTTACGGCAAGACCCCGGACAGCGGGATCGTCGAACTGGAAATCGCCGCCACCCGCGCAGACGGCCATGCCTTACTGGAGATAGCGGATCGGGGCCCGGGCTTGCCGGAGGCGCAGATACCCCATCTGCTGCGACCGTTCACGCGCATGGACAGCGCACGCAGCGAGGCCAATGGCGCCGGCCTCGGACTGGCTATCGTCGACCGCGTGGTGCAGCGGCACCACGGACGGCTGGACATAAAAAACCGCGAGGGGGGCGGCCTCGCGGTTCGGGTGTGGCTGAAGGGCTGATCAGCTCAGGTCTTTCAGCAGCGCCGCCAGCGTTTCCTGCTGCAGCTCTTCGACGTGTACCGGGTAATTCGGATGGTCGCAGCCGACCATCATCTGCGCCCCGCCCTTCAGCGCCGCCTTCATCTCGGGCGTCAGCTCGAAACGCACGAAGTGAACCGCCGAGGTCTTCTCCTCATTCTCGCGGTCAAGGTCCTCGTCAGCGATCGCATACACGCGCTGCTGCCCCTCGACCTGCACGAACAGCCGGTCCTCGATGCCGATCAGCCGCGCCAGCGCCGCCTTGCGGTCGACCACGTTTTCGTATTCGATCAGCATGGTCGCCTTGAAATTGCTGCCGTCCGGGCACAACGGGTTGTAGGCATCGAGCTCGGACTGTATGCCCTCCTCTTCGAAGATCTTTTCGATGCGCAGCATTTCCTGCACCTGGTAACGCAGCGTCATCTCGTCTTCAAACAGCAGCGTCACATGATTGCCAAGGTGGACGGTGCGGTGCTTCTTGTGCTCGATCACCTGCTTGCGAAATTCCACGCGCTTCTTCGCGTAGACCTCGAGGCTCATCAGGCTGTCACGGGAAATGATCATGGGAACTCCTTGTGTCAAATGGCGTAGGCTTTGCGGAGCAGGGTCAGCGGGTGCGCCATCTCCGTCTTTCTGAGACCGTTTTCTTCGATGCCCTGCTCAATGTGATGCCCTGCAAGCTGGCAGTCGGACGACACATAGTCGGGCTCGTCATTGGCCATGGATTTGAAGACCGGCTTCCCGATCTTCATCGACATCGCGTGATATTCCTTCTTCACTCCGTAGGTGCCCGCATGGCCGGAGCAGCGTTCGACCACGCTGAGTTTCGTGTCCGGCACCAGCTGCAGCAGGTCAGCGGTCTTGCGTCCGATATTCTGCACGCGGGAATGGCAGGGAATGTGATACGACACCTTGCCCAGCGGCTGGCGGAAGTCAGTCTTCAGCAGGCCGTCCCGGTTACGTGCGACCAGATACTCGAACGGATCCCACATTGCCTCTTTCACCAACTGCGTATCGGCGCAGTCGGGGAACATCAGTGGCAGCTCCTGCTTGTACATCAGCGTGCAGGACGGAATTGGCGTGAGGATCGCATAGCCTTCGCGCGCGAGTTTCGCGAGGTGCGGGATGTTGATCGCCTTCTTTTCCGCGACACCCTGCAAGTCGCCCTGCTCCAGCTTGGGCATGCCGCAGCAGGCTTCCTTCTCGACCATCACATAGGGAATCTGGTTGTGGTCGAGGATGGCGAGCAGGTCGTGCCCAATGCCCGGCTCGTTGTAGTTCACGTAGCAGGTCGAGTAGATCGCGACCTTGCCCGGCGTGGTCGCGCCATCCTTGACCGGATGGGGCTTCGACTTCGCTGCGCCGGAGCGGAATTTCGTGGTCGCGAATTCCGGCAACCACGCATTCTTGTCCACGCCGAGCAGGTTTTCCACCACGGCGCGAGTGGCCTTCGCCTTGTTCACGGCATTCACGGTCTGGGTGACGATCGGAATGCCGGCAAACTTGCCCAGGCCGTCGGTATCGGACAGGAATTTGTCCCGCGCAGATACCTCGCCCTTTTTGAATTTCACCGCCTTCGCGCGCAGCATCAGGTGCGGGAAGTCGAGGTTCCATTCATGCGGAGGCGTGTACGGGCACTTGGTCATGTAGCAGAGGTCGCACAGGAAGCACTGGTCGACCACTTTCATGTAGTCCTTCTTGTCGACGCCGTCGACCTCCATGGTCTCCGACTCGTCGACCAGATCGAACAGCGTGGGGAACGACGCACAGAGCGACACGCACCGGCGGCAGCCGTGGCAGATGTCATAGACGCGCTCGAGTTCGGCGTTCAGGGATTCTTCGTTGTAGAAATCCTCGCTCAGCCAGTCGAGCGGGTGACGGGTTGGCGCTTCCAGGTTGCCTTCACGTGCCATGGCGAGGTCCTTTGGGATTGATATTTTTTAGAGGGGGGAAAGTCGCAGTAAAAAGCCCGCCGGAGCAGCTCGGCGAGACGCCCGATACCGGTCCGGGACGCGCCGCCGCACTGGCGTACGGCGGACACGGCAGGGCCGGCATCGGGTCGTGCAACCCGGCGTGCGGGCGCTTCAGTCGACCAGGGCGTCCAGGGCTTTCTGGTAGCGGTTCGCGTGCGAACGCTCGGCCTTGGCGAGGGTCTCAAACCAGTCGGCGATTTCGTCAAAGCCTTCGTCGCGCGCCGTCTTGGCCATGCCCGGGTACATGTCGGTGTACTCGTGGGTCTCGCCGGCAACGGCGGCCATCAGGTTCTGGCGCGAGCTGCCGATCGGCAGGCCGGTGGCCGGATCGCCCACCTGCTCGAGGTACTCCAGGTGGCCATGCGCGTGGCCAGTCTCGCCTTCGGCAGTCGAGCGGAACAGTGCGGCAACGTCGTTCTGGCCTTCAACGTCGGCCTTGTTCGCGAAGTACAGGTAACGGCGGTTAGCCATCGACTCGCCGGCAAACGCTTCCTTCAGGTTTGCCTCGGTCTTGGAGCCTTTCAGTTTCGACATTTGCTTCTCCTAATGAATTCACATGAGGGGCGCGCCGCCGCGGACACCATGGTTGCAACGACGCACGACCACGACTGAAACCTGACTGACGAGTACAGATTTCTGGGATTGGATTGTGAAGGCGGTAAAAGCAAATCTCAAATTGGCTGTATCAATCCAGTCGATAAATTAATCCAATGGCTCTCATATTTAGAATAAATGAGAACTATTATCAACTGATCAGCAGCAGCGCAATCGCATGGGCGGCAATTCCCTCTTCCCGCCCTTCCCACCCGAGCCGCTCATTGGTCTTGGCTTTCAGGTTGATGCGGGCCGGTTCGATACCGAGGTCAGCCGCGATATGCGCAATCATGCGGGCAAGGTGCGGCGCCATTTTCGGCGCCTGCGCGATCAGGGTCGCATCGATGTTGCCGACCGAATAACCGGTCTCGGCTACCCTGCGTGCCGCCTCGCGGAGCAAGCGCCGTGAATCGGCGCCCTTGAATTGCGGGTCAGTGTCCGGAAAATGCTGGCCGATGTCCCCCAGCCCGGCCGCGCCGAGCAGCGCATCGGTGATGGCATGCAGCAGCACATCCGCATCGGAGTGCCCGAGCAGGCCGGCCCGGTGCGGAATGGTCACGCCGCCGATCACCAGCGGGCGCCCCGGCACCAGCGCGTGGCAGTCATAGCCCTGCCCCACGCGAAACGGTAGCTTGCTCATGCATGTCCTCTCAGGTGAAGTTCGGCGATCGGCAGGTCATCCGGCATCGTCACCTTGAAATTGCGCGCGCTGCCCTCGACCAGTTTCGGCTGCAGGCCGGCCGCCTCGATGGCGCTCGCTTCGTCGGTAATCTCGCGGCCGCTGCCCTCGGCATCACGCAGCGCCGACAGCAGCATCCGATGGCGGAACATCTGCGGCGTCTGCGCGGCCCACAAGTGCTCGCGCGACACGGTCGACGCGACATGGCTGTGGCCGTTGCTCAGCTTGATGGTATCGACCACCGGGACGGCCAGCAGCGCGCCGACCGGATCCTCCTTGCCGAAGGCAATCAGCTTCTCGATCAGTTCGACCGTCAGGCCGGGCCGGGCCGCATCATGCACCAGCACCCAGTCGTCGGGGTCGATGCTGCCGGCGATGGCCTGCAGGCCGTTGGTCACCGATGCCTGCCGGGTCGCGCCGCCACAGCGCAGCACCGTGCAGCGCGGCGGCAGGCTCAGGTCGTCGATGTAGCCGTCGGCAGCGCTCACGACCACATAGGCGTGGTCGATCTGCCGCGCCGAGGCAAAAATATCGATCACATGCTGCAGCATGGGCTTGCCCGCCAGCTGCGCATACTGCTTGGGAATGACGGCCCCCATGCGTGCGCCGACGCCGGCGGCAGGTATCAGGGCCACGAAGCCGGGGAAGCTCATCTCATCTATAATTTTGGTTTTTCCGACAACGCCATTGTAGCCTCACGCCCGCGCTGCCCGTGATCCGCGCAGCCTGCAGCGGCCCGCCATGTCTTCCGACACGTCTTACCTGAAGCCCCCAAAACCCGGTCATCGCTTCGTCCTGCCGGCGCTGCACGGCGCCGCCGAGGCATTGGCGCTCGCGCGCGCCGCGCATGCGCTGAAAGCAGAGCAACGTACGCTGGTCGTGGTCGTGGCCGACGCACCTGCTGCGCAACGACTGCTGGCCGAGATCGGGTGGTTCGGCAAACAGGCCGGCCGCGAGCTTCGCTGCCACCTGCTGCCCGATTGGGAAACCCTGCCCTACGATGCGTTCTCGCCCCACCAGGACCTGGTATCGGAACGCCTGGCAACATTGCACGGGCTGCAGAATGGCGAGTGCGACGTGCTTATCGTGCCGGCAACCACCGCGTTGCTGCGGATGGGGCCCCCGTCCTTCCTCGCCGCTTACACCTTCTTCTTCAAGCAGGGCGAGACGCTGGATGAGCAGAAACTGAAATCGCAGTTGACACTGGCGGGGTATTCGCACGTCGGCCAGGTGATGTCGCCCGGCGAATATTCGGTGCGCGGCGGCCTGATCGACCTGTTCCCGATGGGCTCGGTGCTGCCTTACCGGATCGACCTGTTCGGCGACAGCATCGAGACCATCCGCACCTTCGACGTCGATACCCAGCGTTCGCTGTATCCGGTGCGCGAGGTGCGGCTGCTGCCAGGGCGCGAGTTCCCGATGGACGAGCCGGCCCGCTCTGCATTCCGCAGCCGCTGGCGTGAAATTTTCGAGGGCGATCCGTCGCGTGCCAACATTTACCGCGATATCGGCAACGGCATCGCGTCGGCCGGGATCGAGTACTACCTGCCGCTGTTCTTCGAGCAGACCGCGACGCTGTTCGATTACCTGCCCGAGGGCAGCAGCTTCGCGCTGGTGGGCGACGTCGATGCGGCAATCAAGCGCTTCTGGAGTGACACCCGCTCGCGCTACAGTTTTCTGAAGGCCGACCGCGAACGGCCGCTGCTGCCGCCGGAAGACATCTTCCTCGGCGATGAGGATTTCTTCACGCTGCTCAAGCCTTTCGGGCGCTGGGTGCTGCAGGAGGCTCTTGCGCCATCCGATCTGTCCGCACCGCTGCCCGACGTGGCCGTCAACCGCCGGCTCGACGATCCGCTGTCCAACCTGCGCTCCTTCCTGAGGCAGACCGGCAGGCGCGTGATGATCTGCGCGGATTCAAGCGGCCGGCGCGAAACGCTGCGCGAATACTTCAGCGAATACGACCTGCCGGTCAGGCCCTGCGAGAGCCTCGACGAATTCATCCGCGGCAGCGACAGCCTGCAGCTGTGCGTCGCGCCGCTGCACACAGGCGCGCTGCTGTCTGGCGAGCTTGGCGAACTGGCATTCATCACCGAAACCGAGCTGTATGCCGGTACCGGACGCCGCGCAGGCCGCAAGCGGCAGGAGGCCACCTCCCAGGTCGATGCGATGGTGCGCGACCTGTCCGAACTGAAGATCGGCGACGCGGTGGTGCACATCAACCATGGCATCGGTCGCTATCAGGGACTGGTCAGCATGGACCTCGGCGAAGGAGAGACCGAGTTCCTGCATCTCGAATATGCGAAAGAGACCAAGCTGTATGTGCCAGTGTCGCAGCTGCATGTGATCTCGCGCTACTCCGGCGCTTCGCCGGAAGATGCGCCGCTGCATTCGCTGGGATCGGGCCAGTGGGAGAAGGCGCGCCGCAAGGCGGCCGAGCAGATCCGCGACACGGCGGCCGAGCTGCTCAACCTGTACGCTCGACGCGCAGCGCGCAAGGGCCATGCGTTCCAGTATTCCGCACACGATTACGAGGCATTTGCCGAGAGCTTCGGCTTCGAGGAAACGCCCGACCAGTCGGCCGCCATCCACGCCGTGATCGGCGACATGACCTCGGGCAGGCCGATGGACCGGCTGATCTGCGGCGACGTCGGCTTCGGCAAGACCGAAGTCGCGCTGCGCGCCGCGTTCGTGGCCGTCATGGGCGGCAAGCAGGTCGCCATTCTCGCACCCACCACCCTGCTCGCCGAGCAGCATGCGCAGACCTTCGCCGACCGCTTCGCCGACTGGCCAGTGCGGATCGCCGAACTGTCGCGCTTCCGCACCGGCAAGGAAGTTACGCAGGCACTGAAAGGCCTGACCGACGGCACGATCGACATCGTGATCGGCACCCACAAGCTGCTGTCCCCGGACGTGAAGTTCGAGCGGCTCGGGCTGGTGATCATCGACGAGGAACACCGCTTCGGCGTGCGGCAGAAAGAAGCGCTGAAGGCGCTGCGGGCCGAAGTCGATGTGCTGACGCTGACCGCCACGCCGATCCCGCGCACGCTCGGCATGGCGCTCGAGGGCCTGCGCGATTTCTCGGTGATCGCAACCGCGCCGCAGAAGCGGCTTGCCATCAAGACCTTCGTGCGCAGCGAGTCCGACTCGGTGATCCGCGAAGCCTGCCTGCGCGAGCTCAAGCGCGGCGGGCAGGTCTACTTCCTGCACAACGAGGTCGAGACCATCGAAAACCGCAAGGCCAAGCTCGAGGAACTGTTGCCCGAGGCGCGCATTGCAGTCGCGCACGGCCAGATGCACGAGCGGGAGCTGGAAAAGGTGATGCGCGACTTCGTCCAGCAGCGCTTCAATATCCTGCTGTGCACCACCATCATCGAGACCGGCATCGACGTGCCGAGTGCGAACACCATCATCATGCACCGCGCCGACCGCTTCGGTCTCGCTCAGCTGCACCAGCTGCGCGGCCGGGTCGGGCGCTCGCACCATCAGGCGTATGCGTACCTGCTGGTGAGCGACGTGCAGTCGCTGACCCGCCAGGCAGAACGCCGGCTGGAAGCGATCCAGCAGATGGAAGAGCTGGGCAGCGGCTTCTTCCTCGCGATGCACGATCTCGAGATCCGCGGCGCGGGCGAAGTGCTGGGCGAGAACCAGTCGGGCGAAATGACCGAGATAGGTTTCCAGCTGTACTCCGACATGCTGAACGCGGCAGTGAAAGCGCTGAAGAATGGAAAGGAACCGGACCTCGCGGCGCCACTGTCTTCCACCACCGAAATCAACCTGCACGTGCCCGCGCTGCTGCCGTCGGATTTCTGCGGCGACGTGCACGAGCGGCTGTCGATCTACAAGCGGCTCGCGAACTGCGAAGTGCAGGAAAGCATCGATCAATTGCAGGAAGAACTGATCGATCGTTTTGGCCAGCTGCCGGATCCGGTGAAAGCACTGATCGAGACGCATCGCCTGCGCGTGGCAGCGCGCAAGGTCGGCATTGTGAAAATCGATGCGCATGCCGAATCCGCGCTGCTGCAATTCGAACCGAAGCCGCCGGTCGATCCCATGCGCATCATCGAACTGGTGCAAAAGAACCGGCACATAAAGCTGTCCGGACAGGACAAACTGCGGATCAGTGCGAACATGCCTGACCTGACATCGCGCGTATCGCAACTGAAATCGACCATCAAGGTGCTGGCCGCCTGAGCTTCATGAACAAAGACCCCCTGAAACTGATACTGCAAGGCCCCGGCGCGACCGAGGATGCGGTGCAAAAGCTGGCCGCGATGGCCGGTGCCGGCCAGATCCATCCGATCGGGCCGTTCGCCTGGCGCTGCGACGACATCCAGTCGCAGCCCGCAGTCCGCGCAGAGATCGGCGAGGCCGCCTTTACGCTGCAAGTGGATGCTGCCTTCGTGCCGGCCGGCATGGCCCTGTCCGACTTCCGGCTGGTCGTGATGGACATGGACTCGACGCTGATCACCATCGAGTGCATCGACGAGATTGCCGACATGCAGGGCCTGAAGGCCGAGGTGGCCGAGATCACCGAGTCAGCGATGCGCGGCGAAATCGAATTTCGCGAGAGCCTGCAGCGGCGCGTCGCCTTGCTGAAAGGCCTGGATGCAGATGCGCTGAATCAGGTCTTCGAGCAGCGGCTGGAACTGACGCTGGGCGCGCATGGGATGCTGCACGGCATGAAGGCAGCAGGACTGCGCACGGTGCTGGTGTCGGGCGGATTCACCTATTTCACTGAGCGGCTGCAAAGGGATCTGGAACTTGATGTCACGCGCGCGAATCTTCTGGAAGTCGTCGACGGCAAACTCACCGGACAGGTGATCGGCGACATCGTCGATGCCGAGGCGAAAAAGGCGACCGTGGTCGCCCAGGCCGCGGAACTGGGCGCGCCGCCGTCGAAGGCCATCGCGATCGGTGACGGTGCGAACGATTTGCAGATGATGTCAGTCGCCGGCCTGTCGGTGGCCTTCCGGGCCAAGCCGGTGGTGCGGGAGCAGGCAGACGTGGCGCTGAATTTTTCAGGGCTGGACGGAGTGCTGAACCTTTTCAGGTGAAGCGACCTTCGTCAAAAACGAGGAGGACGCCGAAACCATGAACCATCAACTCCGCTTCGACGAATCCACCGAAACCCAGAAGACCTGGCTCTGGTGGCTGTACCTGATGCACGGCGCTTCGCTCGCCTTCTCGCTCGGCGCGTTGTCGTTCATCCCGCTGGTGATCAACTACATCAAGCGCGATGAAACCGACGGCACCTTCCTGCGCACCCACCACAGCTGGCAGATTCGTTCATTCTGGTGGTACATCGTCTGGATCGTCGTGGGCGGCGTGCTGTTCGCCACCATCATCGGCATACCGCTGGCCTGGCTGGTGTGGCTGGGCGCCTGGATATGGAAGGCCTACCGGCTGATCAAGGGCTTCCTCGACCTTGGCAACAACCGGCCTATGCCAGGCTATCCAATGCCTGCGCAATATCAGCAATGAGATCGTCCGGATCCTCGAGCCCGATGTTGAAGCGCACCAGCTGCCCTGCTTCAGTCCAGCGGTTGCGCATCTGGGCCATCCGGTAAGGCACGGCGAGACTGTTCGCGCCGCCCCAGCTGTAGCCGATGCCGAACAGCTTCAGGCTGTCGACGAAGCGATCGGTCTGCTGCTCCGAATACCGCGGGTTGAACAGCACCGAGAACAGGCCGCCGGCACCGCTGAAGTCGCGCTGCCAGTGCGCGTGGCCCGGACAGTCGTCGAATGCCGGATGCAGCACTTTCGCGATCTCGGGCCTCGCCTTCAGCCAGGCCGCCACCTTGCGCGCGGCCGCATCATGCGCATCGAAGCGCAGCTTCATCGTCGGCAGGCCGCGCAGCACCAGGTAGGTGTCGTCGGCCGACACGCCCATGCCGAGCCGCATGTGAGCCATCTCCAGCTTGCGGTGCAGCGCCTTGTCGCGCGTGATCACTGCGCCCATCAGCACATCCGAGCCGCCGGAATGGTATTTGGTCAGCGCCTGCATCACGATGTCCACCCCATGGTCGAATGCGCGGAACGCGAGCCCGGCCGACCAGGTATTGTCGAGCGCGACCGGTACGCCGGCTTTTTTCGCAGCGCGGCAGATCGCAGGAATGTCCGGCACTTCCATCGACACTGATCCGGGCGCCTCGGTCCAGATCAGTGCAGTCTCGGGCCGGATCAGCTCGGCAATGCCATCGCCGATCATCGGGTCATAGAAGCGCGCCGTGATGCCGAAGTCCTGCTCAAGCCAGTGCGCCAGCTCGCGGTTCGGGTTGTAGACATTGTCAGGCACCAGCAGGTCGGCGCCCGCCTTCAGCAGCGCGAGATCGACCATGGCGATGGCGGCCAGACCGCTCGGCGCGAGCAGGCAGTGGCTGCCGTCTTCTATCTCGGCCAGCCTTGCTTCCAGCGTGAAGGTGGTCGGCGTGCCGTGCAGGCCGTAGGTGTAGGCATTCTTGTCCTGCCAGTTGCGCGCGCGCAGTGCAGCGACATCCTTGAACAGCACGGTCGACGCATGGTGGATCGCCGTCGGAAACGCGGCAAAGCCCTCCGGCGGACGATAATCGGTGGTCGTCAGCAAGGTCTGCAGCGATTTGCGTTTCCCGTCCATGCGCACCTCTGGTGATCAGTCGACCTTGCCCCACATGTCATGGGCATCGGCGGCAGTAATGCGCACATCGATGAACTCGCCCACCTTCAGCTCGCGGCCCGGCTCGTACGGCAGCTTGACGTAGACGACGCCATCGATCTCCGGCGCATCGGCCGACGTGCGGCCGGTCGCGCCGTTACGGTCGACCGCGTCGATCAGCACGCGCAGCGTGCGGCCGACCTTCGCCTGCAGGCGCTCGCGCGAGATGGCTTCCTGCAGCTGCATCACGCGGGCGCGGCGCTCCTCGCGCACTTCGTCCGGCACCGGGTTGTCGATCGCATTCGCTGCCGCGCCGTCGACCGGCGAATACGCGAAGCAGCCGAGACGGTCGATCTGCGCCTCGCGCAGGAAATCCAGCAAATACTCGAACTCTTCCTCGGTCTCGCCGGGAAAGCCGGCGATGAAAGTCGACCGTATCGTGATGTCGGGGCAGGCGGCGCGCCACGCGCGGATGCGCTCGATATTCTTTTCGCCGTTCGCAGGCCGCTTCATGCGGCGCAAGACGTCCGGATGCGCATGCTGCAGCGGCACGTCGAGGTAAGGCAGCACGTGGCCCTCATTCATCAGCGGGATGACCTCGTCGACATGCGGATACGGATACACATAGTGCAGCCGCACCCATGCGCCGTACTGCTTCGCCAACTCGCCGAGCGCACGCACCAGGTCGGTCATGTGGGTGCGCACCGGCCTGCCGTTCCAGAAGCCGGTGCGGAACTTCACGTCGACGCCGTAGGCGCTGGTGTCCTGCGAGATCACCAGCAGTTCCCTGACGCCCGACTTGAACAGGTTTTCCGCCTCGAGCATCACGTCGGCAATCGGGCGCGACACCAGGTCGCCACGCAGCGACGGGATGATGCAGAAACTGCAGCGATGGTTGCAGCCTTCGGAGATTTTCAGGTACGCATAATGCCGCGGCGTCAGCTTCACGCCCTGCGGCGGCAGCAGGTCGATGAAGGGCTCGTGCGGCTTCGGCAGATGGGTATGGACCGCGTCCATCACCTCGCCCAGCGCATGCGGGCCGGTCACGGCCAGCACCTTTGGATGGACCTTCTGCACGATGTCGTCGCCGGCCGCATCCTTCTTGCTGCCGAGGCAGCCGGTAACGATCACCTTGCCGTTCTCATTCAGGGCCTCGCCGATCGCATCCAGCGATTCCTGCACCGCGGCGTCGATGAAGCCGCAGGTATTGACGATCACCAGGTCCGCGCCGTCATAGGATTTCGCGGTCTCGTAACCCTCCGCGCGCAGTTGGGTGAGGATCTGCTCGGAATCGACGAGCGCCTTCGGGCAGCCGAGCGAAACAAAGCCTACTTTGGGAGTGGAGGAAGGAGAACTGGACATGGAGAGGGAATTGATCAAAAAACAAATGGCGGGCGCGCTGTGCGCGGCCGCCATTTTACCTGCTCGGGCCGATCGGCCCGGGCCGCGAGAACCCGGCCTATTTGCCTTCGGCCTTGGTGGTCTCCGGCGGGCGGGCCGGGTTCACGCCGGGGAAGGGAAAGGCGCCGAACACGTTCTTTGCCTGACTCTGCATCTGTTCCTGCATCTGGATGAACAGGCTCTTGCTCTGCTCGATGTAGTTGCTCATCATGCCCTGCATCATCGGCGCCTGCACACTCATGAACTGTGTCCACATTTCGGGGCTGAACGTCTTTTCGTCCATCAGTCCCTTCGAATTTTCGGCGAGCTTGTTCTGGATGTCGATGAAGACCTGGATATTCTTCTCGAGATAGGAGCCCATCATTCCCTGCATTGCATGTCCGTAGTAGCGGATGATCTGCGACAGTGCCGCGCTGGAGAACATCGGCTGGCCGTTCGCCTCTTCCTCGAGAATGATCTGCAGCAGGATGCTGCGGGTCAGGTCTTCATCGGTCTTGGCGTCGACCACCATGAATTCTTCGTTGCCAAGCACCAGCTGCTTTACATCGGCAAGCGTGATGTAGGAACTTGTCTGCGTGTCGTACAGGCGGCGGTTCGGGTACTTTTTGATCAGGCGCTCAGAAGACTTCTTTGTCGTCGTCATGTGGGATCCAGTTATTTTGCGTCGCAATGTCCTGCTGCGATCTTGTTAACAATCCGGACCGGGGTCCGTGTCTCCGTCGGGGATTATAGTCCCGAAAAACAAAAACTTGCCCGAAGTTTGCCCTGCGGGCGCTTCGCTTATTGCGCCGCACATCGATGAGGCAGTCTGCAGTAAATGCCGGGCAGCGTGCCCGCCCGGCGGCTCAACCAGCCTTGACTTTCACATAGCGTCCGGGTGCCGGCTCGATCGCCTTGTGGCGGGCATTGCCGTATTTCCCGGGTGCCTTGACCTTCGCGCCGCCATGCTCGGCAAGGAAGGCCGACCACTCGGTCCACCAGCTGCCCGGGTACTCGACCGCCGCCGCCATCCAGGCATCAGCCGATGGGGGCAGCTTGCCATGGGTCCAGTAGCTGCGCTTTTTCTTCGCCGGCGGGTTGATCACGCCGGCGATGTGGCCGGACGCACCGAGCACGAAACGGTTGTTGCCGCGCTTGCCCTTGTTGATCAGGTCGGCGCTCGCGTAGGCCGACGGCCAGGGAACGATATGGTCTTCGCGCGATGCATAAATGAAGGTCGGCGCCTGCACCTTGCCGAGATCGATCGCATCATTGCCGACCGACAGCGCGCCCGGCTCGCGCAGCCGGTTCTCGAGATACATGTTGCGCAGGTAGTAGCAGAACATCGGCCCCGGCAAATTGGTGCTGTCCGAGTTCCAGTACAGCAGGTCGAACGCGGGCGGCTCCTGCCCTTTCAGGTAATTTGCCTCTACATAATTCCAGACCAGATCGTTGGGGCGCAGGCTCGAGAAGGCGGCTGCAAAATCTCGGCCTGGCATCAGGCCGCCCTTGCCGATCGCATGCTCGCGCTGCTGGACCTGTGCTTCGTCGACGTAGACATCGATCGCGCCGACATCAGCGAAATCGAGCATCGCCGTCAGCAGCGTCAGGCTCGAAGCCGGCTTGCGGCCGCGAGCAGCGAGCGCGGCCAGCGCGGTCGCCAGAATGGTGCCGCCGACGCAGAAGCCGAGCGTATTCAACTGCTTCTGGCCGGTGATGTCGAGCGCCACGTCGATCGCCTCGATCACGCCATGCTCGACATAATCGTCCCAGCCAAGGTGGCCGAGCGACGCATCCGGATTCACCCAGGACACCACGAACACCGTATGCCCCTGCTCGACCGCATAGCGGATCAGCGAGTTTTCCGGCTGCAGGTCGAGGATGTAGAACTTGTTGATGCAAGGCGGCACGATCAGCAGCGGACGGGCATGCACTTCCCTCGTCAGCGGCCGGTACTGCAGCAGCTGCATCACATCGTTCTCGTAGACCACGGCGCCCTCGGTGGTCGCGACATTTTTGCCGACTTCGAAGGCCGTCTCGTCCGTCTGCGAGATATGGCCTTTGCGGAGGTCATCCAGCATGTGCATGATGCCGCGGGTCAGGCTCTCGCCGCGGGTCTCGACCAGCGTCTGCTGTGCCTCGGGATTGGTAGCGAGAAAATTCTTTGGCGACAGCGCGTCGATCGCCTGCTGGGTCGCGAAGCGGATCTTGCGCCGGGTCTTGGCGTCCGCCTGCACGGAATCGGCCAGTTCGTTAAGAAAGCGCGCATTCAGCAGGTACATGGCGGCATTGAACGCATGCAGCGGGTTGGACTGCCATGCGGGATCGGCGAAACGGCGATCCCGCAGGTCGGGAGCACGCTGCGCCATCAGTCCGGCCCACAGGGTGGCCGCCTCGTCCATGTATTCGCGCTGCAATTGCGCCAGCTTCTCGGGCGGCACCATGGCCATCACCGCGGACGATCCCGGCAGGCCGGGCATGGAGGGCATGGAGGGCATGGCGGGCATCGATGGCATCGAGGGCATGCCCGGCGCGCCGGCCAGCCCGGTCTGCATCAGGTTCATGATCGACTGCCAGCTTTTCGGATCGGCCATCTGCGACAGCCATTCAGTTGCGGCGGCCTGCTGAGCGCCGCGCTCGGACTTGTTCATGCGGATTCCCCGTATTGTTTTCCCTGAATACCGGTGCCTGCGTGGGTGGTCTGGCGGTGTTACGATCCCTCGTTATTGTTTTCTTACACAGGCGTACCTGACGTGCATATTGCTGCGGTTGGCTGGATCTATGTGACCCTGATGATGGCCATCACCGAAGAGACGGTGGTTGCGGGAATTATGACGTTTTTCTTTTATGGCGTGTTACCTGCGTTGATCATTTTATATGTGGGTGGCAGCAGCCAGCGCAGGAAGCGCCGCGAACAGGCGCAGCAGCAGGCGATGCAACAGCGGCAACAGGCAGCGGAGACGAATGACAGGCCGGGCGACGGGCCGGCTAGTTGATCCAGATCAGCGAGGCCATGCGGCCGGTGATGCGGTCGCGTCGGAATGAGTAGAAATGCCGGGGGTCGCTGACGGTGCAGTGCTCGCCGCCGGCCACCGCATCGACGCCGGCACGCATCAGCGCAAGCCGCGCCAGCGCAAAAAGGTCGGCCAGGTATTTCCCCGGATGATCAGGCGCGGGGCGAAATGCCGCCTCGGCCTGCGGACCGAAGTGATCGAATGCGCCGCGCACATCGGCGCCGACCTCGAACTGCTGCGGCCCGATCGCCGGACCGAGCCAGGCCAGCAGGCGTCCGGCACCGGACGTCCGCATCGCATCGACCGTCGCCTCCAGCACGCCGCCGGCCAGCCCCCGCCAGCCTGCATGCGCGGCACCGACCACCCGGCCGTCGGCATCGGCGAGCAGCACCGGCAGGCAATCCGCGGTCAGGATCGCGCAGGCAACGCCTGATTCAGTGGTGATACTGGCGTCGGCTTCGACCGCTTCCCCCGCCCTGCCTGCTGCCGCATCCACGACTCGCGCGCCATGCACCTGCGTGAGCCACACCGGCTCGGCCGCCACCGCGGACCGAAGCAGCCTGCGATTGCACTCGACTGCCGCAGGATCGTCGCCGACGTGGGAGCCAAGGTTCAGTCCGCCAGCGCCGGCACCGTCGTCATAGGGCGCAACGCTGACGCCGCCGACGCGCGTGGTCGACAGTGCGCCAACGTTCGGCGGCAGGCCGGGCCAGCGCAGATCGACCAGTGACAGGCTCATGCGCGAATGTCCGCTCGCTTCAGCAGGTCGGCCATGTCCGTCGGCAGCGGCGCCTGCCATGCGCACATCTCGCCCGAGGCCGGATGCACCAGCTCCAGCCGCTCGGCGTGCAGCGCCTGGCGCGGGAACACGGACACCAGGTGCTGCTTGCCATAGACTGCGTCGCCCACCAGCGGGAAGCCGATCGACTGCAGATGCACGCGGATCTGGTGGGTGCGGCCCGTCTCGAGCTTGCAGCGCAGCAGGGCCACCGGCTTGTTGTCGAGCATGCCGGAGGCGAGCTTCTGATAATGGGTGATCGCGGGCTTGGCCAGCAGGGATTTGCTGACCGCCATTTTGGTACGCTCGCGCGGATGGCGCGCAATCGGCGCATCGACGCGCCCGCTCGACACCGGCTGGCCCCAGACCAGTGCGAGGTACTCGCGGCCCATGCTGCGTTCCTGCAGCTGGCGAACGAGGTCGGTCTGCGCAGTGAGCGTCTTGGCCACCACCAGCAGGCCGCTGGTGTCCTTGTCAAGCCGGTGCACGATACCGGCGCGCGGAACCCCCGCCAGTTGCGGCCAGCGATGCAGCAGGCCATTGAGCAGCGTGCCGCTCCAGTTGCCGGCGGCCGGATGCACGACCAGACCGACCGGCTTGGCGATCACGATCAATTGTTCGTCCTCGTGCACCACGTCCAGCGGCACGGGTTCCGGCAGGTAGGCATGATCGGATTCGGCAGGTTGCGGATGGACGACCACGGTCTCGTCGCCGAACATGGTCGCTTTGGCTTTCGCCGGCTTGCCGTCCACGCTGACCCGGCCGTCTTCTATCCATTGCTGCAGGCGCGCTCGCGAAAATTGCGGCAGCCGAGACGACAGCACCTTGTCGAGGCGCACGCCGCATGCGTCGGCATCGAGGCTCAGGCTGATCGGCGACCAGTCCGCGCCCGCCGGCTCGAAGTCGTCATTGTCGTCGGGAAGGCCGGTATCCGCCGGTTCGGTATCGAAAGGTTTGCTGTCTGAATTCACGCGAGTTTCCATCGGCTATAATCGCCGCCATCCCGGATCTGCCCCTGACCCCGCTCATGCTCAAGAATTCCCTGAAACTCGCTGTTATCACGCTGGCCCTGCTGTTGTCGGGCTGCGGCTCGCTGGGGGAGAAACCGGACGAAACCAAGGGTTGGTCCGCCGACAAATTATACGCCGAGGCAATCGATGAGCTCCGCGGCGGCGCCTACGACAAGTCGATCAAGCTGTTCGAGAAACTCGAGTCGCGCTACCCGTTCGGCCAGTACGCGCAACAGGCGCAGATGCAGATCGCGTATGCGTACTACAAGCAGAACGATCAGGCGCAGGCGCTGGCAGCGATCGAGCGCTTCATCCGGCTGCACCCGAACCACCCGAACGTCGACTACATGTACTTCCTGCGCGGGCTCGCAAACTTTAACGACAAGAAGGGCCTGTTCGACTTCATCAGCGCGCAGGACCCGACTGAACGCGACCCGAAAGCGGCGCGTGCCGCATTCGACGCCTTCAAGCAACTGGTCGAGCGCTTTCCGGACAGCCGCTACGCAGAAGATGCGCAGGACCGGCTGAAGTACCTGGTCGAGGCGATGGCGCAGTATGAAGTCCATGTGGCTCGCTACTACTACCGCCGGGGTGCCTATGTGGCTGCAGTCAACCGCGCACAGAACGTGGTGAAGAACTATCCGTCCTCCGGCGCCGTGCGCAATGCGCTGCGGATCGAGATCATGGCCTATGACGCGATGGACATGCCAAAACTCCGCGACGACGCACAGCGCGTTTACGACCTGAACTTCAGGGACGGCGACCCGGTCGTTGGCGATCGGGCGGGCGCCGCCTCGAAGCCGTGGTGGAAGCTCTGGTAGGTGTAGCCCGGCGGCAGTGCGCCGCCGTTACTCTTGTCTGCGGCGGAACACCCAGCTGAATTCTCCGGAAGCCGCCTCATCGAATGCATAGCCCTCGGCGTCGAAGGCCTTGAGTTTCTCCGGGCGGCTGATACGGTGCTCGATCGCGTAGCGCGCCATCAGGCCGCGCGCCCGCTTCGCGAAAAAAGAAATGATCTTGTAGCGGCCGCCCTTCCAGTCCTCGAACATCGGCGTGATCACCGGCACCTGCAGCAGCCGCGGCCTGACCGATTTGAAATATTCTTCCGACGCGAGATTAACCAGTGCAGTGGCCTTGCAGGCCGCCAGCGCGTCGTTCAGCGCGCGCGTGATCTCCTCCCCCCAGAACGCGTACAGGTCCTTGCCGCGCGGGTTCGCCAGTCGCGTTCCCATTTCCAGCCGGTAGGGCTGCATCAGGTCGAGCGGCCGCAGCAGGCCGTACAGCCCGGACAGAATGCGCACATGGGCCTGCGCCCACTCCAGCTCTTTCGGCTTCAGGCTGCGCGCATCGAGGCCCTCGTAGACATCGCCATTGAAGGCCAATAGCGCCTGACGCGCATTCGCCGGGCTGAACTGCTCGCTCCAGCTTGCGAAGCGACCGGCATTGAGCTCGGCCAGCGGATCGGAGATTTTCATCAGGCTGGCAAGCGCCGACGGCGGCATCTCGCGCAATACCGACACCAGTTCGGCGGAACGCGGGATAAAATCCGGCACCGTGTAGCGATCGGTGCCGGTTGGCGATTCATAGTCGAGGGTCTTGGCAGGCGAAAGTACGATCAGCATCGGTGTCGAGGCAGCGCCGGCTGCCGCGGTCTCCAGTGAAAATTTTCCCGCATGATACAGAAACTGCCCAACCGCATCGTCCTCGACACCAACGTTTGCCTCGACCTGTTCGTCTTCCGCGACCCGCGCTGGCAGCCGCTGCTGGCGGCCATGCATGCCGGCGCGGTCGAGACGGTCACCCGCGCGGACTGCCGCACGGAATGGACGATGGTCGTCGCCTACCGGAAGCTGGGGCTGGACGCGGCGGCACAGGCGCAGGCGATCGCCGAGTACGATCGCCTGATCGCGCTGCTCGAACTGCCGGCCGCCAGCGAAGGACTTGGGCTGCCGCTGTGCAAAGACCCGGACGACCAGAAATTCCTGGAATTGTCCGCCGTCAGCGGCGCCGGCTGCCTGATCTCCAAGGACAAGGCGCTGCTGAAACTGGCCCGGAAAATGCGGCGCCTCGGCAGCTTCGAGATCCTTTCGCCCGAGGAGTGGCTCGCCCGACAGTGCGAATTCTCAATTGCCACAGGGCAGCCGAGATTACAATGACTGCTGGCATTTCCCCACACGCCTAGGACTGCACCGATGCTCGCCGGAGACAAATCGCACGCCCCCCCGCTGGTCCCCGCCCCCATGGCCTCCAAGCTGCCGCGCGTCGGCACTACGGTGTTCTCGGTCATGTCCGCGCTGGCGTCCGAGAAGGGTGCGGTCAACCTCGGGCAGGGCTTCCCGGATTTCGACTGCGACCCGCGGCTGATCGATGCGGTCAACGAGGCCATGCGCCGGGGGTTCAACCAGTACCCGCCGATGGCTGGCGCATTGCCGCTGCGGCAGGCGATCGCCGACAAGATCCGGACCCTGTACGGCCATGACTATGACGTCGCCGACGAGATCACCGTCACCGCCGGCGCCACCCAGGCCATCCTCACGGCCATCCTGTGCGCGGTGCATGCGGGGGACGAAGTGATCGTCATCGAGCCAGCGTACGACAGCTACCTGCCGGCAATCCAGCTGGCCGGCGGCAAGCCGGTGCTGGTGTCCATGCGCCGCGGGCCGGAAGGTTTTTCCGTGCCCTGGGATGCGGTGGCGGCCGCGGTCACGCCGCGCACCCGGATGATCATCGTCAATTCCCCGCACAACCCGACCGGCTCGGTACTCAGTGCGGACGATCTCTCGCAACTGGCCGACATCGTGCGCGGCACGTCCATCCTGCTGCTGTCGGACGAAGTCTATGAGCACATGGTCTACGACGACCTGCAGCACGAGTCGATCTGCCGCCATCCGGAACTGGCGGCGCGCGCTTTTGTCGTGTCGAGCTTCGGCAAGACCTACCACGTCACCGGCTGGAAGGTGGGCTATGCGGCCGCACCGGCCATGCTGTCGGCCGAGTTCCGGCGCGTGCACCAGTTCAATGTGTTCACCGTCAACGCGCCGATGCAGCACGGCCTCGCGGCCTACATGCTGGATCCGGCACCGTATCTGGATGTCGCGCCGTTCTACGCGCACAAGCGCGACCTGTTCCGTGCCGGGCTGGCCGACACCCGCTTCCGCCTGCTGCCGGTACAGGGTACCTATTTCCAGTGCGTCGACTACAGCGCGATCTCGAGCCAGCCGGAAGCGGAATTCTGCCGCTGGCTGGCCAGCGAGATCGGCGTGGCGGCGATCCCGCTGTCGGCGTTCTACGACCAGCCGCGCGAGTCCGGCATCATCCGTTTCTGCTTCGCGAAAAAGGACCAGACGCTGAAGACCGCGCTGGACCGCCTGTCACGGCTCTGAACCGGCCGGGAAAGACCGGGTTTTGCAAATAAAAACGGCCTCCGCAGAGGCCGTTGTTGCTACTGCGAGCAGAGGTTACGCGCGTGCCTGCTGCGCTGCGCGCCATTTCTGCAATGCGACCGCGCCCTCCTTCCGGTCATTCGTCACGCGCATTACAGCGGGCCGTTCGCCGAGCATCTTCAGGTAGTCCTTGACCGGATAGTCGGCCAGTACGTCCTGCCCGTAGATCGCCTTGGACGCCATCGATACGAGAGGCAGGTGAACGAACGCAACGCAGTCGGCCAGAGAAAATTCGGCGCCGCCGACATGCGGAGCAAACTTTGCCAGCTTGCCGAAAGCGGCCGCATTGCGGGTCAGCAGCCGGTGCGCCTTTTCCTTGGTCTCGTCACTCGCTTTCCCTCCGAAAAAGGCCTCGCCATAGAGCTCGCGCGCCACCAGTTCAAGGTGCAATTCCATGAACTGGATCAGCTCGCGCAGCTTGGCCGCCGCCAGCGGATCACGCGGCAGCAGCGGATGCTGCGGATAAGCCGATTCCAGATAGTCGACGATAACTTGAGACTCGCACAGCAGCTGACCGCCGGCTTCGATAAACGGGATCTTCCCCAGCGGCGACTTCGCCAGCAGCTCGGGCGAACCGTCCAGCCATTGCAGCTTTTCCTCGAAGGGAATCGCTTTTTCGAGCAGCACGAGCTTGACCTTGTTGTAGTAATTGCTGGCCGAGAAGCCGTACAAAGTGATCATCCTGTCTCCTTTGTTCTTCGATGCGGGGTGGTTTGCAAGCGTGTGGGCGCAGTCTATCATTCCGCTCAACAAAAACATCGCCCTCCCCCCATGCCTGCCGAACTCCTCGCGTCGCGACGCGACCAGACGCTGATCCTGACCCTGTCCAACCCCGGTGCGAAGAATGCGCTGCACCCGGACATCTATGCCGCCGGCATTGAGGCGCTGGAAACTGCCGAGCGCGACGACGAGCTGCGCGCCGTCGTGCTTACCGGTGCCGACGGCGTGTTCTGCGCGGGCGGCAACCTGAACCGGCTGCTGGAAAATCGCGCGAAAGAGCGCGCGGTGCAGGCCGACTCGATCGACCAGCTGCACGGCTGGATCGCGGCCATCCGCGACTGCAGCAAGCCGGTCATCGCGGCGGTCGAGGGTCCGGCCGCCGGTGCCGGCTTCTCGCTGGCGCTCGCCTGCGACCTGATCGTCGCTGCACAGTCGGCGAAGTTCGTGATGGCCTATGTGAAGGTCGGCCTGACGCCGGACGGCGGCGGCTCGTGGTTCCTGTCGCAGGCGCTGCCGCGCCAGCTGGCGACCGAGATCATCCTCGAGGGCCAGCCGGTCGGCGCAGCGAGGCTGCACCAGGCGGGCGTGGTGAACCGCATCGCACCCGACGGCGGCGCACTGGAGGCTGCGCTTGCGTGGGCCGAGCAGCTGGCGGCGCTGTCGCCAAACGCGATGATGAACATCAAATCGCTGTTGCGGGATGCACCGTCGAACACGCTGGCAGCACACTTTGACGCCGAAAAGCGCAGCTTCGTCGACAGCCTGCACCATCGCGACGGCCTGGAAGGCATTACCGCCTTCCTCGAGAAGCGCGCACCCCGCTACCGCTAACCCTTATCTGCCGAGCCACCAACGATGAGCTTCAATCCCCGCCGCCGCGTCTATCTGATGCGGCATGGCAGCGTCACTTATTTCGACAGCGCCGGAAAGCCGGTGCTGCCGGAACAGGTGCCGCTCAATGAGCAGGGCCGGCTGCAGGCGAGCGCCGCAGGCCGCGTCTTTGCCGAACATGGCGTTCGCTTCGACCGCGTGATCGTGTCCGGCCTGCCGCGCACGCTCGAGACAGCGGCACGGGTGCTGGCCGAGACAGGCCAGCAGATCGAGCCGGAGACCTGGCAGGATTTCGTCGAGATCCGCGGCGGCAAGCTGGCCGCGATACCCGACGCCGAACTGAAGGAGGCGTTCACCGGTGCCTTCGAGGGTGTCGCGCCCGAGCACAAACGCTTCCTCGGCGGCGAGAGCATCGGCGAGCTGATGGACCGCATTCATCCTGCAGTCGACCGGCTGCGCGCCGACGGCGACTGGGACACCGTGCTGCTGGTGCTGCACGGCGGCGTCAACCGCGCGATCCTGTCCTACGCACTGACAGGACAGCGGCTGTTCCTCGGTAACATCGCGCAGACCGCCGGCTGCATCAATGTGCTCGACGTCGGACAGGATCCGGCCGACTGGGTAGTGCGGGTGGTGAATTACTCGCCGCCCTCGCAGCTGCAGGCCGAGTCGCGCGGCACGACCATGGAGGCGCTGTTCCATCAATACCGCCGGGCGCGCGGCGTCTGAGCACCGCCGGGCAGGCAGGATAACCACGGAGACAGATCGATGTATGAGGAATTCGAAGGCACGAAGCCGGTGTCGGAACGGATGAAGGTGGACCTCGATGCGCTGGCCGCCTACATGCGCGCGCACGTCCCCGGCTTCACCGGCGACCTGCAGATCGAGCAGTTCAAGGGCGGGCAGTCCAACCCGACCTTCAGGCTGACCGCCGGCGAACAGCGCTATGTGCTGCGCACCAAGCCCGCGCCAGCCGCAAAATTGCTGCCCTCCGCGCATGCGATCGACCGCGAGTTCCGGGTCATGGATGCGCTGTCGAAGGCCGGCTTCCCTGCGGCACGCCAGTACGCGCTGTGTCTGGACGAATCCGTGATCGGGCGCGCGTTCTACCTGATGGAGTTCGTCGATGGCCGCGTGCTGTGGGACCAGTCGCTGTCCGGCATGACGCCGGACGAGCGCGGCGCAATTTACGACGAAATGAATCGGGTGATCGCCCGGCTGCACAGCCTCGACTATGCGGCGCTCGGGCTGGAGAGCTTCGGCAAGCCCGGCAATTATTTCGCACGCCAGATCGACCGCTGGACCCGGCAATACAAGGCCGCCGAGACCGAGCACATAGCGGCAATGGAATCGCTGATCGAATGGCTGCCCAGGCACATACCGGAGGACGAGCGGACCAGCATCGTGCACGGCGACTACCGGCTCGACAACCTGATTTTCCATCCGACCGAGCCGCGCATTCTCGCGGTACTCGACTGGGAACTGTCGACACTGGGCCATCCGCTCGCCGATTTCTCGTATCACTGCATGAGCTGGCACATTGCGCCCGGCCTGTTCCGCGGCATCGGCGGGCTCGACCTCGAGGCGCTCGGCATACCGGACGAAGCGTCCTATGTCGCCCGCTACAGCGAGCGCACCGGCATACCGGTCAGGCGCGAGGATTTCCGCTTCTACCTGGCGTACAACATGTTCCGCATGGCCGGCATCCTGCAAGGCATCATGAAGCGCTACCAGGATGGCACCGCGTCCAGCGAGCAGGCGCTGCGCAACGGCCAGGCCGCACGGCCGATGGCCGAGATGGGCTGGGCCTATGCGTCCGGCGCACGACATTTGTGACACCCCGACAGAACAACCACGAACCACACGAGGAGAGCATGATGGAGTTTGCGTATTCCGAACGATGCGAAGCCCTGCGCGAGAAGCTGCTGAAGTTCATGGACGAGCACATCTATCCGAACGAAGGCCGCTACAAGGAGGAAGTGGATCGCAACGGCCGGGAGCAAGGCAATCGCTGGATCCCGACCCGGATCGTCGAGGAACTCAAGCCGATCGCCCGCTCGCAAGGCCTGTGGAACCTGTTCCTGCCGAAATCGGATCGCGCACCGGAGGGGCTGTCGAACCTCGACTATGCGCCGCTGTGCGAGATCATGGGCCGCATACCGTGGGCGCCGGAAGTGTTCAACTGCTCCGCGCCGGACACCGGCAACATGGAGACTATCGAACGCTACGGCAGCGAGCAGAACAAGCGAGACTGGCTGGAGCCGCTGCTGCGCGGCGAGATCCGCTCTGCTTTCGCAATGACCGAGCCCGATGTCGCATCGTCGGATGCGACCAACATCAGCACCCGTATCGAGCGCCAGGGCAACGAGTACGTGATCAATGGTCGCAAATGGTGGACCTCGGGCGCCGGCGACCCGCGCTGCAAGATCTACATCGTGATGGGCAAGACCGATCCGGAAGCGCCGCGCCATGCGCAGCAGTCGATGATCCTGGTGCCGGCCGACACACCGGGCCTGACGGTCGTCCGTCCGCTCTCCGTGTTCGGCTACGACGACGCGCCGCACGGGCACTGCGAAGTCATCTTCGACAACGTGCGCGTGCCGGCGTCGAACATGCTGCTCGGCGAAGGCCGCGGCTTCGAGATCGCGCAGGGCCGCCTCGGCCCGGGCCGCATTCACCACTGCATGCGCGCCATCGGCACCGCCGAGCGTGCGCTCGAACTGATGTGCAGGCGCCTCGATTCGCGCGTCGCCTTCGGCCGCAAGATCTCCGAGCAGGGCGTCTGGCGCGAGCGTATCGCCGAGTCGCGGATCATGATCGACAGCGCGCGACTGCTGGTGCTGAAGGCGGCGTACATGATGGACACCGTCGGCAACAAGGTCGCGAAGAGCGAGATCGCGATGATCAAGGTGCTAGCACCGAACGTGGCGCAGCAGGTGATCGACTGGGCGATTCAGGCGCACGGCGGCGGCGGCGTGTCCGACGATTTCCCGCTCGCGCAGTTGTGGGCGCACAACCGCACGCTGCGGCTGGCCGACGGTCCGGACGAAGTGCACCGGAATGCGATCGCCAAGCTGGAACTGGCGAAATACGTTAGTCTGCCGGGTGAATCGCTGGACCTGCCGGTGACGCGGTCGTAAACCTTGTCTTGCGGTCCGGATGACGCGAGCCGTTTGCGTCAACCGGCGGTTCGCAACAAAAGACGCTGGATCCCAGCTTGCGCTGGGATGACGATTTCAAGGGTATCGCCCTTCACATCGTCGTCCCAGCGCAAGCTGGGACCCATGGGCCGTCGATGAATAACAAGTTTATGCATTAGCTGACTGGCATGGGGCGCGCCGGACTCCAGCGACTCGAGCCGCACACGACCGGCTGTCACCCCAGCCCAAGTACCCAACATCCAACCCATCAAGCCACCATGATCGATCTCTACTCCATGGCCACGCCGAACGGCCACAAAGTCCACATCATGCTCGAGGAATGCGGGCTGCCGTATCGCGTGCATCATATCGACATCGGTGCCGGCGACCAGTTCCGCCCGGACTTCCTCGCGATTTCGCCGAACAACAAGATCCCGGCGATCGTCGATGCTGACGGCCCCGACGGCCAGCCGATCTCGCTGTTCGAGTCGGGCGCCATCCTCGTCTACCTCGCGGGCAAGGTGAACCGGTTCCTGGGCAAAACCGACCGCGAGAAGTTCAGCGTGCTGCAATGGCTGATGTGGCAGATGGGCGGCCTCGGACCGATGCTGGGACAGGCGCATCACTTCCGCATCTATGCGCCGGAAAAAATCGACTATGCGGTGAACCGCTACACGAACGAAGCGAAGCGCCTGTACGGCGTGCTCGACAAGCAGGTGTCGCAGCATCGCTTCCTGGCAGGCGACGAGTACACCATCGCCGACATCGCCGCCTTCCCGTGGACGCGCTCGTGGAAAAACCAGGGCATCGACTGGGCCGACTACCCGAACGCGAAGCGCTGGCATGACGAGATTGCCGAACGTCCGGCCGTGCAGCGCGGCGTGCAGGTACTGGCAGATCTCCGCAAGCCGCTGGTCGACGACAAGGCGAAGGAGATTCTGTTCGGGTCTGCGCAATACCAGCGGCGCTGACGCGATGAAGGCCCCCGCAATCCTCGCCTTCGATGTTTTTGGCACGGTCGTCGACTGGCACGGCTCGATCCGGCGGGAAGCCGAGGCCCTGATGCCCGGCATCGACGGCAGCGCATTCGCCAACGCCTGGCGCGCCGGCTACAAGCCGGCGATGGCCGAGGTGCGCAGCGGACAGCTCGGCTGGACGCGCATCGACGATCTGCATCGCCGCATCCTCGACCGCATCCTGGGGGAATTCGGCCGCGACCTGACCGAGGCGCAGCGCCACCAACTGAATCTGGCATGGCACCGGCTTGACCCCTGGCCCGATGCGGTCGAGGGGCTGACGCGACTGAAATCGCGCTTCACCATCGTCACGCTCTCGAACGGCAATCTGGGCCTGCTCGCGAACATGGCCAAGCAGGCAAAGCTGCCATGGGACCTGATCCTGTCGGCCGAAGTGTTCCGCCACTACAAGCCCGATCCGGAGGCCTACCTCGGCGTGGCCGACATATTCGACGTGAGGCCCGACGAAGTCATGCTGGTGGCGACGCACGAGGACGATCTGGAGGCCGCGCAGCGCTGCGGGCTGCAGACCGCTTATGTGCACCGTCCGCGCGAATACGGGCCACAGCCGAAAGCCGTGGACGACCTGACGCGGTTCGACATCGAAGCGGCGGATTTCATCGAACTCGACGCCCGGCTGCGCAGCCGCTAGGCTGCGGCGGCTTCTGCGAGGGCAAGTACGCTAGGGCTGTTCCAGCAGCAGGCGCATCCCTTGCAGCACATAGCGGGTTTCCGGCGAATTCACGTTCCTGAAATTGCAGCGCGCATACAGCGGCCAGGTATGCCATGAACCGCCGCGCCGGACCCTGGCCAAGCCATCGGCCGGACCCTGCGGGTCCGCCGGCGGCGAGTCCCGGTAGTAATCGCCGTCGTACCAGTCGGCCGTCCATTCCCATGCATTCCCCGCCATGTCATACAGCCCGAACGCATTCGGCTCGAAGCTGCCGACCGGTGCCGTGAAGCGATGGCCATCGTCAGCCGGCCGCGCATAGGCGGCCCACTGCGGCCACAAGGAGGCACTGCCGGCGTCAAACACATTGGCCGTCAGATCGAGTGACGAAGGCTCGTCTCCGGCTGGATACAGCATGGACTGGCCGGCGCTGCACGCATACTCCCACTCGGCCTCGGTCGGGAGCCGGTAATGCCGCTGCTCGCGTTCGCTCAGCCAGCGCGCCATGGCCGCAGCGTCGTCCCAGGTGACGTTCAGCACCGGGTGCGCATCGGTCTGCGGAAAACCGGGATTGGCCCACGAAAACCGCGGATCGCGTCCGGCGAAGGCATCGCGCGTCGGCGACGTGGCCGGATCGTGCTGCGGATCAAACCCGTAGCCGCCGCTGCCATCGCGGACGGATTCGGGCACATAGCCGGACTGCTCGATAAAGCGGCGGAACTGGCCCACCGTCACCTCATGCTGGCCCAGCCAGAAATCGCGGGTGATGTGGACGCGGTGCGCGGGCGCTTCATCGGCAAACTCGGCAAGACGCGGGGCAGGATACTCGGGAAACAGCGCGCTCATTCGTGCGGCAGAGCGGTCGTTGCCCATCGCGTAACTGCCCGCAGGAATGCGCACGAAACGCATGCCGATCGAATTTTCCAGAACGGCGACACTGTCGGCTGCCTGCAATTCGCAGGCAGCCAGGATCACGCATATTCCCACCACTCTCCTCATCTGCCCTCCCTCAGTCTGGCAAGTGCCGCACGACGGGCCGAACGCGCGGTTTCGCCGCCCGGCAGGCGTCTACGGCCGCATCTGCCCTGGTCGACCGGGCGGTTCTGCTGTCGCATATTTTCCGGTCGGCATACTCATTTGATCATAATCAAACCCGAGCCTTCGGATGCCATCCGATCATCTACGGACCGCCCGACCACAAGTGCGGATGCGAGGAGCCGTTATGCAGAACACCCATCAAACCCCGCGAATGACGATTCAAGAGCTTCGGGAGTTTCTGGATCAGGGCAAGGATGACTACCGCATTCGCTCTGTGAAAGATGAGCACGGGCAGCTTTGCCTGTGCATCTACCGGCGTTCTTTGCTGGATTCGATCAAGGAAAAGTTGTTCGACAAATATCGCCTGAAAGCCCAGAAAGCCCGCAGCGAGGCGCACGAGGGAATAGAGGCCGTACTCGGGGAGCGGCTGGGGGGACCGGAGGCGGCCGCGGCCTTCGAGAACATCAAAGCCCGACTCAACAAACCCGGCAAAGACCTGAGGGTGCGCGACCTCAGGGAACAATTGAAAGTGCTGGATCCGGCGCACGGGAAAAATGCAGAACAGGTCAGCCGTGTGTACGGCGGTTGGCATGGCGTGGTTGACCGGCTCGGTTACGAGACGAAGGCATCACAAGCTGACGCCCTGCGCCATCTTGAACAGTTAGTCACCGCGTGGCAGGAGCGAGCCGAAACGATCATCGATACCACATGCACGCTGGTCGAGGACGTGACGAAACAGCCGGCAATCCGCAAAGGCGTACCGGCACTGCTGGATTTCGTGTCAAAGCAATTTACATCGGACCGCACGCCGACTGACTTTGATGCCATCGACCAGCTGGCTGGGATTACATGGCCGGACGAGGAAAAACTGACAGACATGGACGAATCACTCGCAGATGCCATCAGTTTTCTGCATGCCTTTGCCTTGGCAACAAAACAGCCGTCTACCAGACTCCTCGTGGTTGAGGGGGTCAACGCACTGCTCGGCGAACTCGCATCCGCTGCAGCGACATCGCGTCCCGGCTCGGTGCCTGAACTGGTAGCGCAGCTATCGTCGGGAGACTTTCGACCGCCGGAGTGGCGTCTTGGCGACCTGCTGCGACCGGACACGCAGCTCGGGCAGCATCCGTTGTCGGCTGCATCCATGAGCGACAAACTACTGGCAGTGTTGGCCATCGCACAGGATCCCGGTTGCCTGAAGCGCTCCGGTCAGCTGGACATGGAACGCACGCTGGCCGTGATCAGCGGCTGGTCGAAGGAGTACTTTCCGGAACATCGGCAATTGCTGGAAAACCGGCAAAGCCTGCAGGGTATCCGGTTTGAACCGATTAGCGGCAAGCTGTATGTCGGACGCCATGATCAGCTGGGAATCGAGATGAAAAAGGTTCAGCAGATCAGGGAAGCGCTGCAAAAAAATCAGGAGCGCGCCGGCGTCGGCGTGCAGCAGTTAACGCTCGACCTGTCCGGCATCCCGCAGCGCTCGGTCAAGACCGACTTCAACGAGGCCGTGCTCGGCGACATGCATGGCAATTCGGTGATGTTCATGCATCAGCTGGTACAGCTGGGATTTGCCGAAATCCAGCCGGGAAAAGAAAAGGCCTGGACAGCATTGGTCGAGCAGATAAAGAGCAATGACCTGACCGACTTCCGTGCCCGGCTAGCCGATGTACTGACGCTGTCAGCAAAGGACAGGAATCTGGTGCTGCTGGGCGACCTGCTGGCGGATCGCGCCCACAATGACTGGTTCATGCTGTGCATGATCGACTTCCTGCACCAGAACAAGCAGAAGTTCGACATTATCTTTTCGAACCATGATGCAACTTTCGTCGAATACTATCTGGCCAACAAAACAGCGCGCGGCGATTATCACATCCGACCGCAAGGAACGGCACTCCGGTTAGCGGAGGATGACAGCAAAAGCCTGATGCGGCTGAATGAGGCGCTGAACAAGCAGCCTGAGTTGCGTGAGCGATTCGGGGAAATGGCGGAAAACTACCTCGCTCACCTGAATCTCATTTCCTATAACCAGGATCAGCAAACCCTGTATGCGCATGCCGTGGTTAATCAGGCGATGCTCTCCGACATGCTGAAAGCGTCAGTCGCCGCCGATGACAATGCCGGCGGCCTGCCCCTGGAGCAGCAGGTCGGAAAGATACAGGCGCATTTTCAAACCTCGCTTAACAGCATTGATCAATTCCGCCAGCTGTTCGGTAAACCCAGCGAACCGGGCAAAGCGAATCCCTTTTACCTGGCCATCTGGAACCGTGGCCCTTTTGCAGATAACAAGTCGTTTTCCGAGAACTTGGAACATCCGTATGCCAATGCGCTGGCACCGGTCGGCGTGCAGCGCTGCGTTCACGGACATACGGACGATATGCAAGCGAAACGGTCGACCCGGCACCAGCGTGAGCAGATCTACCGCAGCCTGCAATCCTCGCTGGACGCGAGCCAGCTCGGCGAGGCTCAGGTACCGAGATCGGCCGCATGGCTGCGATCAGCACTACAACTTTTGCAGGTCGAACGACATCCTGCCAACAGCGCCAATGTACTGATCCTTGCGTTGAGGGATTACCTCGACCAGCCCTCCCCTGCGGAAGGATCCGGGCTCCGGCAACGCGTTGCGACGTTTCTCAATGACTTGAAAAAAGAAGCGATTCCCAAGCCCGATGAAGCGTCATTGACAGGATGGGGCAAGGCGTTGGGAGACTTGCTGCGCGACCTGGTGCAAGAAGAGCAAACGGCCCTGCCGGATCAAAGCCGCCTGAACGACCTGGCTGCCGGCATGATTAATTTCTTCCGTATCATGAGTATGCGATCCAAGGCCGCCGACAACGGCGAGAGACAGGCCAGCGAGAAATCACCTGCCGAGCAAATGCGCGATCTGACCCATGTCGCAATCAGCGGTCTGGCCGGCGATCTTTTTTACGGCATCGAGGCGGCCGAAAGCGATCACATGGCAGCCTACCGGTCGCTGGACGCACCTTTCGGCAAAGGCGACCAGGACCTCGCCGGCCACAGGGAGATCTTCCTGCTGTAAGCGAGCGCGTTCCGGCAAGATCTGAGCTCAGTAGTACTGCCTCAGCACCACCTCGGCCACGCAAACCGGCTTGTCGCCATCTTCCTGCTCGACCGTGTACTTCCACACGCTCTGCACGCAGTCCGGATGGCACTCGACGGCCAGCAGCGTGAAGCGGCCGCGTATCCGGCGTCCGACGCGCAGGGGCGACGGGAAGCGCACCTTGTTTGTGCCGTAGTTGATGCTCATTCCCGCGAACGGGAACGCCACCTCCGCCTCGAAAAAGCGCGGCAGCAGCGACAGCGTCAGGTAGCCGTGCGCGATCGTGCCACCGAACGGCGACTCGCGCCGCGCACGCTCTTCATCGACATGGATCCACTGCGGATCGTCGGTCGCCTCCGCAAACAGGTTCACGCGGTCCTGCGTGAGGGTCATCCAGTCGGATACCGCGACCTCGCGGCCGACCTCGGCCTCGAGCGCCGCGGCGCTCTCGAACTTGCGCATGTGTTGTCCTTTGTTTTTCAGTAGTGGGCGGCGTCCGCTTCGCCCGGCTGGGCAATGAAGCGCCGCAAGTGATGGTCGGTGTCGCCGAGCGTGAGTTCGATCGCAGCCAGCCGCTTGAACAGGTGTGCCGCCGGCAGTTCATTGGTCACGCCCATGCCGCCGTGCAGCTGCACCGCCTGCTGGCCGATGAATTTCATCGCCTCGCCCACCCGCGCCTTCGCGGCCGACACGATGCGCCGGCGCTCGGCGGCATCGGGCGCCGCCGCCTTGACCGCGGCGAGCATCGTCATCGAGCGTGCCTGCTCGAGCTGGATGAACATGTCGGCCATCCGGTGCTGCAGCGCCTGGAAACGGCCGATCGGCACGCCGAACTGCTGGCGCGTCTTCAGATAATCGAGCGTTGCGTCGAACAGCGCCTCCATCACGCCCAGTGCCTCGGCACACAGCAGCGCCACGCCATGATCGGCGCAGGCTTCGAGCAGCGCCCAGCCGTCGCCACCGGCGCCAAGCAGCGCGGAGTCCGGCACGCGCACGTCGTTGAGGCCGACGGTGGCGATGCGCATGCCATCCTGGCTGCGCGCATCGCGCACTGTCAGTCCGGGCGCATCTGCCGGCACCACGAACAGCGAGATGCCGTCCGTGTCGCGCGCGTGACCGCTGCTGCGAGCGGACACGATCAGGCAGTCCGCCTGTGCGCCGTGCAGCACACCGTGTTTTGTACCGCTGAGCACGAAGCCGTCGGCATCGCGCGCCGCGCGCGTCTCGATATTGAACAGTTCATGCCGCGCCTGCCGCTCGCCAAATGCACAGGCCAGCTTCAGCGTGCCGCCAGCGACCGCCTGCAGCAATTCGCCCTGTCCGCCGGCCAGTGTCAGGCACTGCGTGCCGAGGGCCGTGGCAAACACCGGCTCGATCACGAGCGCACGACCGAGCGCCTGCATCACCACCATCTGGTCGACTGCCGTGCCATCGAAGCCGCCATAGTCGGACGGCACCGGCAGGGCCATCACGCCCAGCTCGGCCAGGGCCTGCCAGGTTTCGCCGGAGATGCCGGCGTCAGAGCGGATAATCTGCTTGCGGCGCTCGAAGCCGTAATCGCGCTCGGCCCAGCGAGCGATTGCGTCGGCCAGTTGCTGCTGCTCGCTGCTCAGTTCAAAGTCCATGCGCGCCTCACAGTCCGAGGATCATCTGGGTGATGATGTTTTTCTGGATCTCGTTCGACCCGCCGTAAATCGAGGTCTTGCGGTAATTGAAGTAGTACGGCATCAGCGGCGCGGCATCGTCATCGCCGCCCGCGCTGTGTGCGCTCTCGCCCTCGAGGTAGGCCGGGTCGAACGGCAGGCCGAGCGGCCCTGCGGCCTCGACCATCAGCTCGGTCAGCCGCTGCTGTATCTCGGTGCCCTTCACCTTCAGCATCGACGCTTCCGGACCGGGCGCCTTCCGTTTCGCCTCCTGCGACAGCACGCGCAGCACGGTCACCTCGAGCGCCATCAGGTCGATCTCGAGCGACGCCACTTTGGACGCGAACAGCGGATCCTCGATCAATGCGGCTCCGCCCTGCTGCGTGCGGGTAGCAAGCCGCTTCAGGAAGTGCAGCTCGCGTTTCGAGCGTCCGACGGCGGCGATGCCGGTGCGCTCGTGGCCGAGTAAATATTTGGCGTAGGTCCAGCCCTTGTTCTCTTCGCCGACCCGGTTGGCGACCGGCACCCGCACGTTATCGAAGAAGACTTCATTGACCTCATGATCCTCGTCGAGCGTGATGATCGGGCGCACGCTGATGCCGGGCGTCTTCATGTCGATCAGCAGAAAGGAAATGCCCTCCTGCTTGCGTGCGTCGGGATCAGTGCGTACCAGGCAGAACATCATGTCGGCGTGCTGGCCAAGGGTGGTCCAGGTTTTCTGGCCGCTGACGATGTAGTGGTCGCCGTCGCGCACCGCACGCGTCTTCAGCGAGGCGAGGTCGGAGCCGGCGCCGGGTTCGGAATAGCCCTGGCACCACCAGTCTTCGCAGGAGAGTATGCGGGGCAGGAAGTGGCGCTTCTGCGCATCATTGCCGAACGCGATGATGACCGGCGCCACCATGTTCACGCCAAACGGCAGGATGGGCGGGGTGCCGGCGCGCGCGCACTCCTCTTCCCAGAGGTGCTGCTGCACGCGGCTCCAGCCGGTGCCGCCATGTTCGACCGGCCAGTTCGGCGCAACCCAGCCTTGCCGGTGCACGATGCGGTGCCAGCGCACATAGTCTTCGCGCGTCAGCCGCAGGTGATTAAGTACCTTGTGCTGCAGGTCGGCCGGCAGGTTATCCGCCAGCCACGCTCGCACATGCTCGCGAAATGCCAGGTCCTCTGGCGCGTAGTCCAAGTCCATGCTGTCTCCGACGGCCTGTTATTTTTAAGCACGACCGTTCGGATTCTACATGATGGGTGAGCCGAGAGGTCCGGCAATCGCCCACTGAGTTGGCGCGGGCGGTTAGTCGATATAGGAATGGAAGGGATCAGGATGCTTGACCTGACCGAACTGGCTACTGGTCGGCATGCTGCCGCAGGCGGCGAGCAAGGCAGCCGCCAGGAGGCAAAGCAGTTTCTTCATCGGTTTCCTCGCTGAGAAAAGTGGTTAAGGATGCGCAGCGACGACTGGTTTCCCGGCCATCGACAGGTCTGCGGTCTGAGCATGCTGCGCCGCGATAGTTTCATCCGTTGGCCAATGACAGATATGCGCAACTGGTGACCGGATAAACGTGCGGAGATCGCATAAACAGTGGGCTCAGGCTAGCAGAGGAAGCAGTAGGAATGGTCTGATTGTGCGGCAAAAGAACGGGCCACGCGAACGCGTTGAGCTAAATCAGTGCAGCGCGCGCCCGGTGCCCGACAGATCGGACGGGCAGCGCTGCCCGCGGCGGCCGCGCTAACCGCCGCTCAGGAAGCTGTCGATGCGCCATTCGGCCCTCTCCCGTTCTTCGTCGCTCATTTTTTTGAGCAGCAAAGCGGCGCTTTGCCCGGCGGGCGCATAACCCGCGCGCTCGCTGATGCGGTACCACTGGTACGCCTTGCCGTAATCCTGTTCCACCCCCTGCCCGTGCGCATGCAGGAAGCCGAGGTTGAACTGCGCTTTCGCATGGCCGTCCCGCGCCGCTTCGACATAGCATTCGGCCGCACGCTCGAAATCCTGACGGGTACCGAGGCCCTGCGCATGCATCTGGCCGAGTTCGAAGCGGGCATCGACCAGTCCCTGTGCAGCCGCCTTCTCGAACCACTCGCGCGCCAGCACCAGATGGGGAGCCGACTCGCGCCGGCCGCTGCCTGCGCGCTGCGCTTCGGTGCCGGGCAGACTTACCTCTCCCAGTTTGTACAGCTCGCCCAGCCGGAATTGCGCAGGCGCGTGGCCGTTTGCCGCCGCCTGCCCGAGCAGCCGGAGCGCCTCGCCGCGGCCGGCAGCCTGCTGCATCAGCGACTGCGCAAGCTGATACTGCGCGTCCGGATAATCCTGCGCGGCCGCAAGCCTGAGCAGGCGCTGCCCCTCGCCCGCGTGTCGCTCCACGCCCTCCCCGTTCAGATAGGCGAGGCCGAGGCGGGTCTGCGCCGGCGGGTAACGGAACACCAGCGCGCGCCGGTACCACTCGGAGGCCATCTCGGGATCCCGATCGACGCCCCTGCCCTGCGCCAGCCGCTCTCCGAGCGCGACCATGGCTTCCGGGTCGCGGCCGGCCAGCGCGTGCAGGAAGTCCTGCTCCGCACGTTCGAATTCGTCGGCCTGATGCGCCACTTCACGCTGCTCGGCGCGCGTCAGTTCGGCCTCCAGCTGCTGCAGGCTGCGCGCCGCATGTGCGTCGTTGCGGCCCATGGCGAGCTGCAGCCACATCGCTGCGCGCAGGCGGTCCTTCGCGCGCCCCTCGCCGCGCAGGTTCATCTGCGCCAGTTGGTAGCGTGCGGCCGGCCTGCCCATCAGCGCCGCCAACAGGAAGAAGCGATGCGCGGCAGCATAGTTCACCCTGACTCCGTCACCGTGACGCATCGCGAGCGCACGTTCATACAAGGCATCTGCCGAGGTCTGGGCGAGTTCTTCGAGGGTCCTCTCGATGGCATTCATCAGGAAATCTGGTGTGAACAATCAGATGCGACGCGAGTATACGCGCTGTTCTTTTAAAGCAATTTCATGGTGCAAACTCACCGCAATTGTGCAAAACCGGCACTGAAAACACCGCTGCTCCGGGTGGCACGGCGCTTGCTGATAGCGGCTGGCGCCAACGATGGCGCACAGGTGCAGCGCAAGCGCCCTGTCCCACACCGACGATGGAGCCATGTTGAAGACCACCGCCCTTGCCGGCCTCGCAGTACTGTCACTTGCGACTGCGGCCAATGCAGCGACCCCCGCCCTTGCCGGCGGTTTTCTCGAGGCTGTCGCCAACGGCAAGCCGCTGACCAGCTTCCGGCTGCGAAACGAACATGTGCAGCAGGACGGCAAAGCCGACGATGCCAATGCGCTGACGCTGCGCAGCCTGGTCGGCTGGCAGACCGCCCCCTTACACAACTTCAGCGTGGGTGCGCAGCTGATTAGCGTCGCGGTATTCGACAACGACTATGACAATCGCGACAAGGGCGTGCCGCAGCCGGGCCGCGGCAGCTTCCCGGTGATTGCCGATCCCGACGCCACCGGCGTGAACCAGCTGTACGTCGACTGGACCGGCGTTCGCAACACCCGTCTGCGGGCCGGCAGGCAGTCGGTCAAGCTCGACAACGTGCGCTTCGTCGGCAATGTCGAGTTCAGGCAGGTGATGCAGGTATTCGACGGCGTATCGGCGGAGAACAAGGGCCTGCTGCCCGATACCACGGTCTTCGTCGCGCATTTCAACCGGGTGACGCAGGTGTCGACGCTCCAGCAGGACACGGCGATCAGCATCGTGAATGCGCGCTACGGCATCTCGCCGACGGAAAACCTGGTCGGCTACGGCTACTTCGTCGGCTGGGATGCCGCCTCGCTGCAGCCGACCTCGAGCCGCACGGTCGGCGTGCGCCTCGACGGCGTGCGTCCGCTGACGCCGGACTGGAAGCTGCAATACACCGCCGAATATGCGAAGCAGGATCCTTACAGGGACGGCAGTGCCTCGATCGACAGCTACTACGGTCGGCTGGGCGGCGGCCTGCAGTACGGCAGCTGGTTCGCGCGCATCGATCAGGAGGTCCTCTCCAGTAACAACGGACTGTCGGCGTTCCAGACGCCGCTCGGCACCAACCACCTGTTCCAGGGCTGGGCCGACCTGTTCCTCGCTACGCCCAACGCCGGCCTGCGCGACACCTTCGTGACGATGGGAGGCAAGGGCGGCGAATTCGCGCTGCTGGCCGAGTTCCACCACCTCGCATCCGACCGCGGCTTCCCGACAGGCAGCGGCACCGGCAACCACTACGGCAACGAACTCGACCTCGCAGCGACCTGGACCCGCGGCAAATGGATGGCGCGCATCGAATATGCGCGCTTCCGTGAAGCCGATCAGCTTGCCGCCGGCCGCAAGCGGGACACCGACAAGCTGTGGCTGACCGGGATGATGAGCTTCTGATCTGCCATCAGCGCGCGAGGTAGCCGCCATCGACCGGATAGTAGGCACCGGTGACGAAGGACGCGCGGTCCGACGCGAGCCAGGCAACCAGCTCGGCCACCTCTTCGGGGCGGCCGAGCCGGCCGATCGGATGCGCGGCCACCAGCATCTGCTCGACCGCCGGGTCCGCTTCCAGTTTGCCGATCATCGGGGTACGAATGAATCCGGGGCCCACCGCGTTAATGCGCACGCCGCGGGCCGAGTATTCGAGCGCACTGCACTGCGTGAGGCCGACCACGCCATGCTTGGCCGCAGTGTACGCAGGCGCGGTCGCGAAACCGACCGCGCCGAGGATCGATGCCACGTTCACGATTGCGCCGCCGCCTGACTTCAGCATGGCGGGTATCTGGTACTTCATGCCGAAGAATACCCCGGACAGGTTGATCGACAGCACGCGGTTCCATTCCTCTATCGGATAGTCAGCGGTCGGTACCGTCTCGCCGCCGACGCCGGCGTTGTTGCAGGCCACATGCAGCGCGCCATACTGATTGACCGCCGCACGGACCAGCGCTTCCGTCTCGGCCGGGTCGGCGACGTTGGCGCGCACGAACATTGCGTCGCCCCCACGCTCCGCGATCAGGCGCACGCTCTCGCGACCGCCGTCGTCATCCATATCGGACACCACCACCTTCGCACCCTCGCGCACGAATGCGAAGCAGATCGCCCGGCCTATGCCGGACGCCGCGCCGGTCACGAGCGCCACCTTGTCTTTCAGCATCAGGAACTCCCTTCACGTTTGAACGAATCCGACCCGCCCGGGCCGGGCTGGCCAGTGCCCCGTATACCGCAGCAAGCCGAAGCCTTCCACGCAATTGATCAATTAGTCTCGGCTCATGCAGCTTGCAGGACAAACAAGTTTCGATCTTGATACCGCATTCCCTGTCGCCAACAAATGATACTTAAGTATAATCAGCGCAATCCTGCCGCTCGTGCGCCTCGCAACCGGCGAACCCTATCCGCCCATGGCCTCAACGATTCCTGCCCACGACAGAGAGCATTTCGCTGCCGTCCAGCGCGCGCTGCTGGACGACGGCCTCCATCTGGCGATGGTCAGCAGCGACCGCCTCCAACTGACTGCCTATGCGGGCGCGCTGGCGCGCGCGCTCGCGCAGGCGCACGGCTGGCGGGTCGAGGCGTACCAGCCCAAGCGCCTCGAGGCCATCGTCGCCGAGCTGATGCTGCGTCGTTTCGATGCGGCCCTGTCCGGCATCTCCGCCCCGTCGCCGGGCCTGCGATCAGCGCAGTCCCATGCCAGTGAAGAGCGCGGCTGCGTGCTGTTCCTGCCGCATGCGCAGGCGCTGCCACTGCAGGAGTTCGATCAGCTGTTGCGCATTGCCGCCGGCACGCGCCTGCTGCGCGTGGTCGCGCTGTTCGACGGCGCCGCATCGCATGAGACCGGGCTTCGCCTGCGCGCCCTTGGCGAGCGCGTGGCCTGCTGGACGCTGGACGAGGACGACGATGACCCCCCGCCCGTCCCGCATCGCGCGCCCGGCACGGCCGGCGCCACGCTGCCCGCACCCCGTCCGTCGCGCTTGCGCACCGGCGGCATGCTGGCCGTCGCGGCGGTGCTGCTGCTGGCATTGCTGCCGGCCGCACCGTGGCGTCCCGGGCAGCAGGCGGAGCACGCCGGCGCAACGTCCACGCTGACCGTCAGGGGCAGCGTGCAGCTGGCTGGCGAGCCCCCGGCCGGGTTCCGGCCGGCGCCCGGCAAAGACGGGACCGATGAGCTTCCGCGCGAGGAGCCGGAGCGATGAGCATCGCCATTAGCCATGCGCTGTTCTTCGTGCTCGCGTCGCTGGCGCTGGCCATGCTCGCACTGCCGCGCGGCGGCACGCTCAGTGTCTCCGAGAGCTTCGGCTGGACAGCGATTGCCGCCGGCCTCGGGCATCCGCTCGCGTTGCTGGTCGCCGATGGCTACCGGATCGACGGAGACCTGACGCCCTTCCTCGCGTTCGACCTCGTCGCCGTCGCCGCACTGGCCGGTGCAGCGGCCAACCGCCTGCCCGGCGGCCGCGCCTTCGCTGTGCTATCCATGCTCGCGGCCGCGGCGCTGGCGGCGGGCGTGCAGGCGCTGCCGGCACGCGGCCCCGGCATCAGCGGCCTGCTGCTGGCCTCGGTGATGCTGTGCGTCGCGCTGATCGGCGCCACTGCTGAATGCGTGCGCCACGCGCGGCTGTTCCGTGAATCCACCCGGCCGCTCCGGCTGCTTGCGCTGCTGTGCGGTACGGCCGCCCTGCTATGGCTGCTGGTGGTCTTGCTGCTGGCCGGCTCGCCCTCGCCCCCGACCGCTTACCTGCCGCTGCTCGAGGCCGCCGGCCTGCTGTGGCTGCTTCTGAAACTGGCGGTGACCGCGGCGCTGCTGCAGATTTTCGCCGCGCGCCGCAGCGAGCGCGACGCGCGCCTGCAGCAGGCACTGGTCGGTGCCGCGAACCAGGCCGTGACCGACCTGCGGGTGGTGGCGCAGGCGTTTTACCAACTGCCGGCCAGGGCGCTGGTCTCCGATCAGGGCGGGCGCATCCTGTTCGCGACGGCAGACGCGCGCCGGCAGCTTGGCTACCCGGAACTGGCCGGGCGCACGCTCGAGAGCCTGTTCGTCGCGGTACAACAGGCCGGCAACCAGCTGGTGCGAGCATTGTTCGAGCGACCGGACCACCAGGCGCAGCTGATGCAGATCCGCATGAGCGCGGTCGAATGCCGCGGGCAGTCCTACCACTTGCTGCAGCTCGAGCCGCTGCCGTTCGACTTCGCCGGCGTGCGCCAGCTGCTGGTGGACTCCCGCAGCGACGACGTACACGAGGCGACCGGGCTGCTCGACCAGAATTTTGCGATCACGGCGATGGCCGACGGCTGGTTCCGGCTGATGGAACCGCTCGACCGCTACGCGGGCGCCGGCCTGCTCTGGGACAAGCTGCGCATCCTGTCGGCGAGCGACAGCGAGATCAGCCACCTCGAAGGCGCGATCGCCACTGCACCCGACGCGACCGCCTGGCTCAGGCTGCGCACCGGCGGCGGCCTCGCCGTCTCGCTGCGCCGCCTGCTGACGCCCGAGCAAAAGCCCTTCTATCGGGTGGAACTGACGCTGGTCGACGACGTCCGTGCCAACGATGCCGGGGCGCCATGCGCGGCCGGCAACGGAGGCCGGCGATGAGCTGGCACGAAGGCAGCATCGTACTCGGGCGCCAGATCGAACGCGCGCGGCGCGAGCACAAACTGTCGACCTCGATCCTGGCCATGCTGGCCGGCCTGAGCGAACAGCAGGTGCAGGCAATCGAGGAAGGCAGCGACGGCGGCTTCGTGAACGAGGCGCACCGGGTCGACTGCGCGCGCCGCATTGCGGTGGCGCTCGGCCTGCCGCGCGACCATTTCGTGCAGGGACCGGAACGCATGGCGGACAGCAGCGGCAGCAGCCCGGCCAATGGCGTGCCGCGCGAACAATGGCAGCACCTGCCGCTGGCTTCGCTCGACCTGCTTGCGTCGCTGCCGGCGTGCGAACTGCCGCCGCCGGCGGAACAGCGCCGGCAGGGCTCGCCGATGCTGGTTGCGCTGGGGCTCTGCGTGGTACTGGCCGGACTGATGCTGGCGCTGGCGGCGCTGCACTGAATGCGCGCCGCTGCGCCCGTCGTCCGCTACAATCCCCGGCGATGAATACACATGCTTCCCTGCTGATCATTGATGACCATCCGATGATCCGCGTCGCGCTCGCCGATGCACTGCGTGCGCGCTTCCCTACACTGCGCCTCGAGACCTGCGGCGACGCCGAGTCCGGTGTCGCGCTGCTGAAGGCCGAACTGCGAAAGAAGAAAGACCACCCGTGGTGGGTGCTGATGGACCTGGGCCTGCCCGGCCTCGGCGGGCTGGAAGCGATCAGTGCAGTGACGGCCCTGGGCGATAGCGTGCGGGTGATCACCATCTCCGGCAACGACGATGAGCTGCAGGTCGGTGCCGCCATCGGCGCCGGCGCCGCCGCCTTCATCAGCAAGGCTGCGGCGCTCGACGACACCGTGACCATCGTTGCGCAGGCGATCGACGGCAACCTGATCCGTGGTACGTGGCTGTCCGCCCATGGCCTCGCCGACAGCAGTTCGCTGGCCAGGATCGCGCTGACCGAGCGGCAGGTGCAGGTACTGGCCATGATCTGCCAGGGCATGAGCAATCGCGATATTGCAGACAGCCTGGGCATCACAGAAATTACGGCCAAGTCGCACGTCGGCGCGATCTTCCGCGAACTGCAGGTCAGCAGCCGCACGCAGGCAGTGCTGGTCGCGCAGCGGCTGGGACTGTTCAGCAACAATCACTGACGCCGCCGCGGCATCAGCTGCGCAGGCTGGACAGGCTCTGATTGATGGCGTCGCGCAGCCGGTCGGCGCTGAACGGCCGCTGCAGCACCGTCACTCGCCCCGGCCCGGCGGGCAGCGCCAGCAGGGGCTCGTCGCTGCACAGTATCAGCGGGAACTCGGCATTGAATTCGTCATTGATGCGCGCTACTGCCTGCAGCGCCGGCTCGGCCTGCAGCTGCGCATCGACCAGCAGCAGCGACGGGACCCGGTCGATGCGGGCCAGCTCGCGTATCGCATCGGCGGCCGACGCAGTGGCCAGCACTTCCACACCCAGTCCCGGTGCAACCAGCTGCAATGCATGGGCAATCTCCGGGTCGCCGTCGATGCTGACCAGCAGCGTATTGGCCGGCGCACTGACCACCAGCTGCGGCAGCACAGCCTGCAGGATGCGCGCTTCCTGCAGCGCGATCTGCTCAGCGTCCGACAGGCCGACCGGCGACAGCGGCAGGTCGATCGCGAACACCGACCCCAGCCCGAGATGGCTGCGCAGTGAAATGCGCGCACCGATGCGGGCTGCCAGCCGGCGTGCGATCGACAGCCCGAGCCCGACGCCCTGCACCGCCATGGCCGCGCTGTCGCCGCGCGTGAATTCCTCGAAGATTTTCTGACGCATCGCAGCCGCTACGCCGGCACCGGTGTCGATGACCGCGATCCGGCACTGGGCGCCGTGCCGGGACACCCGCAGCCGTATGCCGCCGTGACGGGTGTAGCGCAGCGCATTGCTGAAAAAATTGCGCAGTATGCGCTCAAGCAGCCGCGGGTCGGTCTGCACGAATGCATGTTCCAGGTCGCGCATCCGCAACTGCAACGCCAGACCCAGATCGTCCGCCATCCGCTGGTGCTGCCGGACCAGCCGCTCGCAAAAGGCGGCCAGGTGCACCCGCTCGGCAGCGACCGACAGCGTGCCGCTGTCGAGCCGGCTGATATCAAGCACCGAGTCAAATACCTCGTTCATGTAGCCGATGCCCTGACGCAGCCGCAGCAGGCTTTCGTGCGCACGCGCCCGCTCGTCCGGTGCGAGCGTCGATTGCGCAAGGCTGCGCTCGAGGCCGCCAAGGTACAAGTTGATGGCCTGCATCGGCTGCTTCAGGTCATGGCTGAAGGCGGCAAGGAAACGCGAACGGTCGAGCTCGGCCTCGCGCAGCTCGGCGCGCCGGCGCGCGAGTTCCTGCAGCAGCCCGTCGATGCGCAGGCTGGCCTGCTGCTCGCGCTTGCGCCGGCGCAGCACCCATGCCAGTGCCGGCAGCGCTACCGCCGCCAGCAAAGCGAGCACCGCCGGCCACAAGGAATCAGTAACGTCAGGCAAGCCCACCCCCGACATGTCGCCCGTAAAAAATTACTTTCACGAATTGTTTCTTTCCAGATACATCGCGTATTATACTTTAGTCTGATATCGCGGCGTAGCAAAAGGAGCAACTGAATCCATGCAGAAGCCACCGTATTCGCAGGGCGGAGGATGGCCGGACGAGGAGCCGGGCTCGCGCAGTGAGCGTGCGCCCGAACACCCGTTCGGCCGGGCCTTCCAGGGGCCGTCCGGCTCGCCCTCGCCGCGCAGCGCGACACCGAGCAGTTCGCGCGTCGACTTCGATGCTGCGACCGGAGAGGATGAACTGCCGGGCCGCCTGCCGCCGGGCTTCGGCGACCTGGCACGCCGCGTGGCGGAAACCAACCTCCTGGTCGACCGCGCCATTTCCTCCATCGCCGCCGAACAGGGACAGCCGCACTCTGCCGAAACGCTGTCCGAGCTCGGAGAAAACCTGAACCTGCTGTTTTCCCAGTTGTATGAGGGCAGCGCCGAGGGCGGGGCCAGCCCGTGGCACGCAATCACCGATTCCCTGAACGACCTGTCGGCCAAGATCGACCGCCGAGAGCAACTGCGCGCCGAACTGCAGATGACCCAGCATTCGATCGACAAAGCCAAGGCGCGCCTGATCGACCAGATACAGGATGCTGCCCGCGTCGAGCAGGAGCGACTGTCGCTGACCCGGATGCGCAGCCGGCTGGCCGCAGTCATGGCCGATAAATTGCTGAATAAGTTGCGCTGATAAATCTTTCTTTCGTTCAATTTTTATCTTGCACTGATACTAAAGTATGATTTAGTATTGCCGCGAAGAACCAAAATTGCGAACCCGCCAACGGGTTCTTTGCAAACCGCGGGTTTCCTGGAAGGGGTAAGTAGCTATGGCTGACAGCTTGCAGAAATGGGTGGGACGCAATCGTCCGCCCCGCGTTCAAATCACCTATGACGTCGAGATCGGCGACGCGATCGAGAAGCGCGAACTGCCGCTGGTGGTCGGCGTGATGGCGGACCTGATGGGCAAGCCGGCCTCGGCGCCGCCCAAGATGAAGGACCGCCGCTTCGTCGAGATCGACCGCGACAACTTCGACGAGATCATGGCCAAGATCGCCCCGCGCCTCGATATCAGCGTGCCGGACACAATGAAGGGCGAGGGCAACCTGAAGGTCGAACTCAATTTCAGCAAGTTCGCCGACTTCCATCCGGAAGCGATCGTGCGCCAGGTGCCCCGCCTGCAGAAATTGCTGCAGGCACGGCTCGAGCTGCGCGACCTGCTGGCCAAGCTTGATGGCAATGACGACCTCGACGGCCTGCTGGCCAGCGTCGTCGGCAATACCGACGAGCTCAAGCAGATCCGCGCGGCGACCGAGGGCGACGCCCCGGCCGAGGCTGCACCGGAAGACAAGAAAGAAGACAAGAAGGCCGGCAAGAAGGCCGACGACGCCCCGGCGGCCGAGTGACGGCGCGCGCCCCTGACTCTCACAGGTGATTGACATGGCAGACACGAAATCCTCCGCATCCGGTTCCGGCGCCTCGGGCTCCGGCAGCCTGCTCGACCAGATCGTCCAGAACGGCAAGATGGCAAACGAGCCGTCGCAGGAAACTTATGCGAAAAAGCTGATCGGGCAGTTCGCCGCGCAGATCCTCGACGAGGACATGAAGTTCAGCCCGGACAAGGGCGTGGTCTCAATGATCAACGAGCGCATCGCCGAAATCGACGGGCTGCTGACCTCGCAGCTGAATGCGATCCTGCACCATCCGGAATTCCAGGCGCTTGAGGCGTCGTGGCGCGGCCTGCACGACTTCGTGTACGGCACCGAGACCAGCACGCGTCTGAAGATCCGCCTGATGGCCGTCAGCAAAAAGGAGTTGCTGAACGACCTCGAGACCGCGGTCGACTATGACACCAGCGTGCTGTTCAAGAAAATCTACGAGGAAGAGTACGGCACTTTCGGCGGCAACCCGTATTCGGTGCTGATCGGCGACTACTACTTCGGCCGCCATCCGCAGGACATCGCGCTGCTCGAGCGCGTCTCCAAAGTGGCCGCTGCCGCGCACGCGCCGTTCATTGCGGCGGCCTCGCCGGCGCTGTTCGACATGAAGAGCTTCACGGAGCTGGGCGTGCCTCGCGACATGAGCAAGATCTTCGAGAGCGCCGAACTGGTGACCTGGAAGGCCTTCCGCGAATCCGAGGACTCGCGCTATGTCGCGCTCACCCTGCCGCGCTACCTCGCGCGCCTCCCGTTCGGCGCCAACACCGTGCCGGTCGAGGAATTCGCGTTCGAGGAAGACGTTGACGGCCGCGAACATGACAAATACCTGTGGGCGAATGCCTCCTACCAGCTGGGCCTGCGCATCACTGATGCGTTCGCCAAATACGGCTGGACCACTGCAATCCGCGGCGTCGAGGGCGGCGGCAAGGTCGAGGGCATGCCGGCCCACACCTTCCAGACCGACGAAGGCGACATCGCACTGAAGTGCCCGACCGAGGTAACCATCACCGACCGTCGGGAGAAGGAGCTGAACGACCTCGGTTTCATCGCTGTCGTCAACTCCAAGGGCTCCAATTTCGCGGCCTTCTTCGGCGGCCAGACGGTGAACAAGCCGAAGGTCTACAACAAGGACAATGCGAATGCAAACGCCCAGCTGTCGGCACGCCTGCCCTACATGCTGGCCGCGTCGCGCTTCGCCCACTACGTCAAGGTGATCGTGCGCGACAAGATCGGCAGCTTCCAGACCCGGTCGACACTGCAGAACTACCTGAATACCTGGATCTCGGACTACATCTGCCTGAACGAGTCGGCGCCGCAGGCGACCAAGGCCAAGCTGCCGCTCGCATCCGCGCGCATCGACGTCAGCGAAGTGGCGGGCAAGCCCGGCGCCTACACCGCGGTGGTGTTCGTGCGGCCGCACTTCCAGATGGAGGAGCTGACCGCATCGATCCGGATGGTCGCCGAGCTGCCGGCACCGGCCGCCTGACCTGTCCCTCGCCCTACCTGACATCGCACTGGAGTGAAACATGGCCGCACTGAACATACCGAACTTCGCCCGCAGCATGAATTTCAACGAGGGCCTGTCGTCGATGCCGCTGTCCGGCGACATCTACACGCTGACCATCAAGGACGTCGCCGGCGAGAACCTGATCACCGGTCCTGATGCAGGCGCGATGATGGTCGCCACCTGGACATTCGCGGTCGACCTTCCGCTGGATGTGAACGTTGCCAACTCCAAGCGTTCCACCGGTCGCGCACGCTTCCAGGAAATGGAATTCACCAAGGCGGTCGATGCAGCGACACCGACGTTGTATGCGAATTGCGCGGCCGGCACCAGCCTCGGCGAGGCCAAGCTGCAGGTCGGCCGCATCTCCGGCGGCGAGTACAAGGAAGTGATGTCGATCACGCTCACCAATCCGATCATTTCGCAGATCTCGACCGGCGGCTACGGCGAGGGCAAAGTGCCGATGGACACCTTCACCATCAACTTCACCAAGTGCGCGATGGAGTACACCGCCCAGGATCCGGAGAACGCGACCGGCGGCAAGACCGCCTTCGGCTGGGACATCACCACCAACACGGCGGCCTGATCGCACGGCGCGATCGACGGTACGCTGCAAGGTGAACACTGATGTCGCGCCTGATTCCGGGCGGTGCCATCCCGCTGTTCGACAAGCTGGACCAGCGCGCCGCCGACCCCGGGGAAAGCGGTGACGCGCTGTCCGTCGACGGCGTGGAAGCGTCCGTGCTGCGCGAACTGCGCCGCCTGCTGAACTCCCGCTCGCGCCTGCCGATCGATCGCTTTGTCGAAGCGCCGCTGACGGTGCTCGACTACGGCATTCCCGACTACAGCGCGCGCTCCGCACAAAGCGAGGCCGACCGCCGGCTGATTGCTGCAGCGATCGCGCGCGCCATCACCGCCTTCGAGCCGCGGGTGGCAGATGTCGACGTGACGCTGGTCGACGGCAGCTCCGGCAAGACGATTGCGCTGTTCTGCATCGCGGCCAGCATCCGGGTCGCGCACACCGTGCGCCGGATCAATTTCACCCTGGCCACCGGCGAATACCTGGCGCATGCCCCCGCAAGCGAGGCCGCCTGATGAATGCATCCGACAACGACATCCTCGACTACTATCTGCGCGAGCTTTCCTGGCTGCGCACCCAGGGACAGGAATTTGCGCGTCGCTATCCGAAGGTCGGCGCCCGGCTCGACCTGCACGGCGGCGAGTCGCGCGACCCGCACACCGAGCGGCTGCTCGAGTCCGTCGCTTTCCTGACCGCGCGCGTGCGGCGCGACATCGATGCCGAGTTCCCGCAGGTCGCGACTGCGCTGCTGGACAATCTCTGCCCGTCGCTGCTGGCGCCGATACCGTCAATGACCGTGGTCCAGATGGCGTTGAACGGCGCTCAGGGCAAGGTCACCGCCGGCCTGAAAGTGGCGCGCCACAGCGCCCTGGTGGCCTCGGCCGACAGCGGCGAGGAAGTGCGCTTCCGCACCGCATGGGACAGCACGCTGTGGCCGCTGGCCGTCACCGACGCCACGGTCGATGACGAAGGACGGATCGCGGTAAAAATCACTGCGCAGCCGGGCACCGATCTTGCCGAACTGGAGCTCGACACCCTGCGCATCCACCTGAGCGGCGACTGGGACACAGTGGCGACGCTCTACGAATGCCTCGCGGTTCGCGTGCGGCAGCTGCAGGTCGAGCAGCCCGACGGCCGCATCCGGCGACTGCCTGCATCCTGCTGCCGGCGGGTCGGCTTCGACCCGGAGCATGCGGTGCTGCCGGCCGCACCCGGTGCGCACCCGGCCTATGCACTGCTGCAGGAATATTTCGCATTCCCGCAGAAATTCCACTTTTTCGACGTGCACGGGCTGCGCGCGCTGAAGCTGGCCGGCGACAGCTTCACGCTGCGGATCGACGCCGGCGGCAGCACCCGCAAGCTGCGCCAGCTGTCGGCCGACCATCTGCGGCTGGGCTGCGTCGTGGCCGTCAACCTGTTCCCGCGCACATCGGAGCCGGTACAGTTCGATCACAGCCGGCATGAGGTGCTGCTGGTGGCCGACCGCGCACGCGAGGCCGGCGCCGAGATTCACACCATCGAGCAGGTGACTGCGTCCGATCCCGGTTCCGACCGGCCGCTGCCGATACCGCAGTTCTCCTCGCTCGATCATGTCAGCCCGCTGCAGGACGGCGTCTACTGGTCGGCCCGGCGCGAGCGCAGCCTGCGGCGCGGCATGACGGGCACTGACATGTTCCTGTCCTTCGTCGACCAGCGGAACATGCGGCGCGCGCCGTCGGCGCCAGTCATCTATGCGCGTACGCTGTGTACCAATCGCGGCCTCGCGGAGCAGGTGACTCGTGACACGCGGCTGCGCGGCGAAGGCATGCCCGGCGGGCTGTCGATACGCTGCCTGGTCGAGCCTTCGCCACAGCGCAACCCGCCGCTGGATGCAGAGACAGTGTGGCGGCTGGCATCGCTGCTGACGCTGAACCACGGCTCGCTGGCGGGCGGCGACACCGGTCGCGACCAACTGCGCGAAATGCTGGCGCTGTTCGCATCCGACCGCCAGCGCGACCTCGAGCAGATCCGCGGCATCGCCGGCCTGCAGGCGCGCCCGGTCACCCGCCAGCTGGGCAGCGACGCGTGGCGCGGCCACTGCCGCGGCACCGGACTGCGGCTTGAACTCGATACCGATGCCTTCGTCGGCTCGTCGGCCGTGCTGTTCTCTGCCGTGCTCGCCCACTTCTTTGCGCTGTACACGACGGTGAACTCCTTTGTGGAGCTCGGCGTGTGGCGCGGTGACGAATGCCTGGTGCAATGGAAGCCGATGGCCGGCAACCGGGAGCTGCTGTAAATGCGGGCCGACGACACCCCGCTGGCGGACCGGCTGCTCGCGCAGCCGCACGGCTTCGACCTGTTCCAGGCCATCAGCCTGCTCGAGCGCGCGGGCGTGGCCGAGGGCCGCGCGGAGATCGGCGAACCCGGTGTCGAGGCGGTCCGGCTGCAGAGCCACTTGTCGCTCGGCTTCGAGGCCAGCGACATCAAGGCCGTCGGCCGCTCGCCCGCCACCGGCGAGGCCTTCAGCCTGTCCACGCCGGCGCTGTCGCTCGCCGGACAGGCCGGCCCGCTGCCGACCGCATTCACCGAGCTGCTGCTCGAGCGGCGCGCAGCGAAAGACTTCGCCAGCAGCGACTTTCTCGACATCTTCCATCATCGGCTGCTGTCGCTGCTCTACCTGAACCGCAAGCGCCGCCGCATCGGGCTCGGCTGGGCATCGCCGCAGGCGTCGACCGTGGCGCGCGCCAGCGTGCGCCTGTGCGGACTGCAGGCCGATGCGCGCAACGAACATGCGCCGCGCCTGCGCCACGCGGGCCTGCTGGGCGGCGCGCCGCGCTCGATGGCAGCGCTGTGCGCACTGCTGTCCGACCGCTATGCAATGCCGTTCCGCGGCGAACAGTTCGTCGGCGGCTGGCAGCGGCTGGAGAGCGATGAACTCACTGCGCTCGGCGATCGCCGCCGCGCACCGGAACTCGGCCGCACCGCCTTCGTCGGCAGGCGCGTATGGGACCAGTCGGCCGCCGTGCGGCTCAGCGTCGACGGACAAGCGCCGGCGCGACTGCTGCAGCTGCTCCCGGGCGGCGAACTGCACGAAGACTTCAAGGCCGCCGTGCGTAACTTCATGCCCTGCGCGCTGCGCGTCGACGTATGCTTGACGCCGGCAGCCGGCGAGCTGCCACCGGGCCGGCTTTCAGCGGCGGGCGCGCCGCGCCTCGGCTGGGATGCCTGGATGGGCGAGAACGGCAGCACGCCGCAGGCGGCGCGCTTCACTTTTGAATGTGCAGGCCATGAGCACTGAACTGCGTACCCTGATACTGCGGCTGGATGCCGAAAGCCGCGCCGCGATGGAACGCGCGGCCGAACTGTGCGCGCAGAGCACGCACTTCAGCGTCGACCCGGAGCATCTGCTGGTCGAACTGCTGCGCGACGACGACGGCTCGCTCGCAAAACTGATGGCGGCTTTCAGGCTGTCGCTGCCGCGCACCCGCGAGCAGCTGCAGCAGGCGCTGGAGCGCCTCAAGCGCGGCAACGGCAGGACACCGGTGCTGTCCGAGCACCTGCCGCCGCTGCTCGAGCAGGCTTGGGTGATCGCGTCGATGCAGCTGGGCGATTCGCAGATCAGTGCCGGCTGCGTGCTGCTGGCCGCGCTGGAATCCGGCAGCATGCGCGGGCTGCTGCTGGAGTCCGCGCCCAACCTGCTGCAGATTCCGCGCGACGCGCTGCGCAACGAGCTGCGCGGCGCGTCGGGCGCGGCGCCCCTGCCCTCGCCCGCCACGGCCACCCGGACGCCGGCGCTCGACCAGTACACCATCGACCTGACCGCCCAGGCAGCGGCGGGCGCGCTCGATCCGGTGGTCGGGCGCGACGAGGAAATCCGGCAGCTGGTCGAAGTGCTGATGCGGCGCCGGCAGAACAATCCCATCCTCACCGGCGAGGCCGGCGTCGGCAAGACGGCGGTGGTCGAAGGCTTCGCACAGCGCGTGATCGCCGGCGACGTGCCGCCGCTGCTGCGCGGCATCTCGGTGCGCGCGCTGGATCTCGGCCTGCTGCAGGCCGGCGCGGGCATGCGCGGCGAATTCGAGCGCCGGCTGAAGGAGGTGATCGTCGAAGTCAAGGCGGCCGTGCCGCCGGTGGTGCTGTTCATCGACGAGGCGCACCAGCTGATCGGCGCCGGCGGCCGCGAAGGCGTGGCCGATGCCGCCAATTTGCTGAAGCCGGCGCTGGCGCGCGGCGAGCTGCGCACCATCGCCGCGACCACCTGGTCCGAATACAAGCAATACATCGAGAAAGATCCGGCGCTGACGCGCCGCTTCCAGGTGGTGAAGGTGGAGGAGCCGGAAGAAGAGGTGGCGATCGACATGCTGCGCGGCGTCGTACCCAAGCTGCAGTCGCATCACCGGGTGACGATTGCCGACGACGCCGTGCGCGATGCAGTGCGCCTGTCGCAGCGCTACCTGCGCTCGCGCCAGCTGCCGGACAAGGCCATCAGCGTGCTCGACACCGCATGTGCACGCATTGCCGGCAGCGGCGGCCAGGAAGTCGACCGCCATGCGGTGGCGGACGTCCTGTCCGGCTGGACCGGCATACCGCTCGGCCGCATGCTGGCAGACGAACAGCAGTCGGTGCTGGATCTCGACCGGCAGCTGAAACAGCGGATCGTCGGCCAGGATGAAGCGATTGATGCAATCGCACGCCGCATCCGCAGCCACCGTGCCGGACTCGACGACCCGGGCAAACCGGTCGGCGTATTCCTGCTGGTCGGCCCGAGCGGCGTCGGCAAAACCGAGACCGCCTGTCAGCTGGCCGAGCTGCTGTACGGCGGCACGCAACACATGGTCACGGTGAACATGTCGGAGTATCAGGAGGCGCATTCGGTGTCGGGCCTGAAGGGAGCGCCCCCCGGCTACGTCGGCTACGGGCGCGGCGGCATGCTGACCGAGGCGGTGCGCCGCCAGCCGTACAGCCTGGTGCTGCTGGACGAGATGGAAAAGGCGCATCCGGACGTGCTGGAGCTGTTCTATCAGGTGTTCGACAAGGGCACGATGGATGACGCGGAAGGCACCAGCGTCGATTTCCGCAACACCCTGATCCTGCTGACCTCGAATGCTGCACAGGAAGTGGTGACGGATGTCTGCTCGCGCCGGCCGGACGCCGGCGCCGAGGATATCAACCGTGCACTGCGTCCGGCGCTGCTGCGCCAGTTTCCGTCGGCCTTTCTCGGGCGCGTGGTCATCGTTCCCTACCGGCCGGTGGCCGATGCGCAGCTGGCACGCATCGTCGCGCTCAAGCTCGCGCAGCTCGGCGAGCGCATACGGCAAAACCATGGCGCAGCGTTCTCGTGGGATGACGCAGTGGCCGGCACCATCGCCGCGCGCTGCCACGAAGTGGAAAGCGGCGCGCGCAACATCGACCACATCATTACCCAGTCGCTGCTGCCCGAACTGGCATCGCAAGTGCTGGAGCGGATCGCCGCGGGACGCGGCTTCGACCGGGTGCGGCTCGAGCACGGCGCCGGCGGCCGCCTGCAGTTCCGCCTGTACGACGGAGGCGGCGCATGAGAAGCGCCTATACCCAGGACACGCTGAGGATTTCGGTCAGCACCGCATTCGGCAAAGACAAGCTGCTGGTCGACAGCTTCGAGGGCACCGAGGAACTGTCGCGGCCGTACAGCTTCAGCCTGTCGCTGAAGTCGGACGAGGTGGCGCTCGATCCGGCGACCGTGGTGGGCACGTCCGCCACCGTCAGCGTGGCTCATCCGGATGGCATGACCCGGCATTTCAATGGCATCGTCAGCCGCTTCACGCAATCCGGGCTGGACGCCGATTTTGCTTATTACAGCGCCGAACTGGTGCCTGCGCTGTGGCTGCTGTCGCTGTCGCGCGACCGCAAGATCTGGCAGAACCAGACGCCGGTGGACATCATCGAGGCCATCCTGAACGCCAGCAGCATTACATTCGACAACCAGCTGACAGGCAGCTACGAAGTCCGCGAGTACTGCGTGCAGTATGACGAAAGCCCGCTGGACTTCATCACGCGGCTGATGGAGCAGGAAGGCATCTTCTATTTCTTCACCTTTGCGTCCGGCGCGCATACGCTGGTGCTGGCCGATGCGGCGGACGCCTTCGCGGACTGCGAAGGCGCAACGCTCGAGATGCGCGGCCGCGGCGATGACCGCAACTGGGCCGACAGCATGCTGCGCTTCGAGGCCAGCGGGCGGCTGGTCACGCAGGCCTACAGCGGCGCCGACTTCGACTATCTGCAGCCGAGCACTGCGCTGGTTGCCAGCGCGTCCGGCAGCGCCGGGCGCGGCACGATCTACGACTATCCGCACCTGCGCAACTCGATCGCCGGCGGCAAGCAGATGCTGGGACTGCGCTCGCAGGCCAGCCAGGTCGATGCCGAGACCAGCAGTGGCGAGAGCACCTGCAACAGCCTGCATGCGGGCGGCGCGTTCACGCTGAGCGGCCATCCGAACGCGCGCCTGAATGCCCGCTATGCGCTGCGCCGGGTGAGCCACCGCGCAACAGAAAACGGCTACAGCAATCACTTCGACGCCTTCCCGGCAGCGGTCACTTTCCGGCCGGCGCGCAGCGTACCGCGACCGACGGTCGCCGGCAGCCACTCGGCCATCGTGGTCGGCCCGGACGGCGAAGAAATCTGGACCGATGCGCTCGGCCGCGTGAAGCTGAAGTTCCACTGGGACCGTGCGGACGCGACTGACGACAGTGCATCGTGCTGGGTGCGGGTCGCACAGGCCTGGGCCGGCAATGGCTGGGGCAGCCTGTTCATACCGCGCATCGGCCACGAAGTGATCGTCAGCTATCTGGACGGCGACCCCGACCGGCCGCTGGTCACCGGCAGCGTGTACAACGGCGAGCAGGCGACGCCGGTCGAACTGCCGGCGAAACAGATGCAGAGCGTCATCCGCTCGCGCCCGACCAAGACCGGCGATGGCAAGTCGGCCACTGCCGAGATCGAGGACGGCCGCATGCACGGCAACGAGATCCGCTTCGACGACAAGAAGGGCGATGAGGAACTCTACCTGCACGCTGAGCGCGACCTGAAGATGGATATCGAGGACGACCTTGAGACCACCCTCTACAAGGGATCGGAAGAACACCTGATCAAGAAAGGCGACCGCACCGTCGAGGTCACCGAGGGCAAGGAGACGCATACCGTCGGCGGCACGCGCTCGCTCACTGTCAGCGGCGACGAAAGCCACGAGAACGGCGGCGCGTTCGCGCACACTGTCGCCAAGGGCTACACCCTCGAAGTGACCGAGGACATGGCGCAGACGATCAAGGGCAGTTCGACCATCAAGATTAGCGGCGACCTGGTGATCGACGTCACCGGCAGCATTACCTTCAAGGCGGGCGGCACGCTGGAGATGTCGTCCGGCACCGACATGACGGTGAAGGCGGGCGCCGGCCTGAAGAGCTCGTCCGGCGCGTCGTACGCCGTGAAGGCAGGCGCCGACCTGAAGCTGGAAGGCCTGTCGATCGCCGGCAAGGCGTCCGCGTCGGCCGAGGTCGACGGCGGCGGCATGCTGACCCTGAAGGGCGGCATGGTGAAGATCAACTGAGGCAGCGATGAGCAACCCGAGCGACACACTGGAGATACGCGACGACGGCGGCCTGCTCAGGCATTCGATCGGCCTGCTCGACCGCGCGCTGCACGGGCTGGTGGAAAGTTTCGATGCGGACGGCCGGCTGCTGATGCGCAGCAGCTACCGCGACGGCCAGCGCCACGGCGGAAGCGAGTACCGGCAGGGAGAGCGCGTACAGATGACGCAGCAGTTCGAGCAGGGCCGGCCGCATGGTGCGACCGTCGTCTACGACCCGGCCGGCCATGTCGCGGCGGAGCTGAATTTCGTCGACGGCCAGCTGCAGGGCGAGGCGCGCTATTACGCGCACGGCCAGCTGGTGCGGCGGGCCAGCTACCGCGACGGCCGGCTCGACGGCGTGGCCGAAGACCTGCTGCCGGACGGCACCGTGGTGCAGCGCACGCCCTACCGCGCGAATGTGCTGCACGGGACAGTCGAACGCTTCTGGACCAACGGCCAGCCGATGGAGAGAACGACTTACGACAACGGCCTGTGTGTCGGCGAGCCGCAGCGCTTCGACCAGAACGGCAGGCTGCAGGGCGGGTCGCCGAAGCTGGCGGAGCGCATGGAAAAACTGTTCAGGGGAAGCTGATGGGCAAACTGGTCTGCGCAGGCGCGATGCTGAAATGCTCGTTCGGGATGGCGCCCGGCACGCTGAATGTGCTGCCGCTGAATCGCGTGATGTCGGGCGCGCCGGCAGCGAACATCATGGACAACGTGCCGATGATGAACATCCTGCCGTTCGGCATGTGCCAGTCGCTGGCCAACCCGATGGTGGCTGCCGCAACCGCGGCGGCGATGGGCGCGCTGACGCCGATGCCCTGCCTGCCGATGACGACCGCGCCGTGGGTGCCCGGGTCACCGACGGTCATGATCGCCAACATGCCGGCGCTGAATGACGGCTCCAAGCTGATCTGCAACTGGGGCGGCATGATCGAGGTCAGCATGCCGGGCCAGATGACGACGGAGGTCGCATGAGGGTGGTGCTTTCCCTGACGCCGCGGCTGGTGGCCATCTGCACGGTATGCATGGTGCTGATCGTGCTGCTGCTGGTGATGCTCGGCTTCGAGCTGGGCGAACGCACCGCGCAGGCCGACTATGAAGCACAGGCCAAGGCCCGCGGCGAGGGCAAGCAGGCGCTCAGCTACTCGCCGGTGGCGACGCCCTCGCCGACGGCCGTGCTGTACAGCGCGACCGCGCCCGGGAAGGGCAAATGAGGTTCGCGCGTACCGGGCTGCTGTGCAGCGTGCTGCTGCTGGCCGGCTGCAGCATGGTCAGCGGAATGCTGTTTCCGCCCGGCGTGAAGCCCGACTGGGACTCGCTGTCGCTGTACGTCGATCCGGCGGCCAATCGCGATTTCCCGCTCGCAGTGGACCTGGTGCTGGTAAGCGACGAGGCGCTGGCGAAGCGGGTGGCGGCCATGAAGGCGGCCGACTGGTTCGCCGCCCGCGACGGACTGCGCAAGACCGCGCGCGACGACCTCGCGGTCGAGAGCATGGAACTGGCGCCCGGCGCGGCGTTGACGCTGCCGGGCAAGCGTTTTTCGGGCCGGCGGGTATTCGCCGCGCTGCTGTTTGCCGACTACTTCACGGCAGGCGAGCACAGCGCGCGGCTGGAAGGCCTGAAGGGAAAAATAGGAATTGAATTCGGCGCCACCGATTTCGAGGTGCACGCCGCGGAGAAATGAATGAACAGTCGATGTCTGAAACAAGGAGCGCTCCAATGAAATGCCCCGACCGCATCCAGTGGCACGAGGGCATGCTGCTGTCGCCGCAGCACTTCCAGCTGGAGTCGGCGCGGGTGGACGCGCTGGTCGGCTGGCATGCGCTGACCGGCGCGCCCTACGCGTGGGGCGTGAAGCGCCTGAAATTCGACCTGGCGCTGATTGCCTCCGGCACGCTGCGCGTGCTGGAGCTCGAAGCGATCCTGCCGGACGGCACCGCGGTATCGATCGATCCGGACGACTGGCAGGCGATCGATCTGTCGCTGAAGCTCGATGCTGTGAAAGATGCGCTGGCGCAGGGGCCGCAGACGCTGTGGCTGTGCCTGCCCGTGTCGCGCAACATGAAGATGCCTGAGCTGCCGTCGCGCTTCCTGTCGGTCAAAACTGACCCGGTCGAGGATGAGGTATCGGATGCGGCGCCGGCAGACATACCGCGCCTGCTGCCCAACCTGTCGCTGGCGGCCGGCGATGCGCCGCCGGCGCTGATGGTCAGCATGGCAATCGGCAGCGTGTTCGAGGATGACGGGGTGGTCAAGCTTGGCGAGGCGCTGCCTGCCCTGCTCGACCTGAATGCCGCGCCGGCGCTGCTGGATGCGGTGCGGGAACTGACGCGCACGCTGCGCAGCAAGGCGGCGTTCATCTCCCGCCAGGTGGCCGGTGCGCCGCAATCCGAGCAGCGTGCAGAGCGGCTGCTGTTGCAGCAGCGTCTGTCCTGCCTGGTGCCCGCGCTGCCCGTGCTCGAGGCGCAGCTGCAGGCCAGCGTGATCCCGCCGTGGCCCTTGTATCTCGCGCTGTGCAACCTGCTCGGCCCGATGTCCCTGCTGCGCCCGGGCGCGCTGCCGATCACGCCGCCGGCGTACGACCATGCGCAGCCGCATCTGGCGTTCAGTGAACTGCTGCAGGAACTGGGCGAGAACCTGGCCGAGGTCAGCCAGGACTATCGGGAAGTCGCCTTTGCATGGAGCGATGGTGCGTTCGAACTGGCGCTGCGCCCTGAATGGGTCGGCCAGCGGCTGGTGATCGGGCTCAAGGGCGCACATGCCGGCGCGATGGAAGACTGGATGGACACGGCCGTGATCGGCCCCGCGCACGTATTCGGCGAGCTGCGCGAGAAGCGCGTGCTGGGCTACCGGCGCTCGCGTATCGCGGCCGCGCCCGAACTGCAGCTCAGGAGCCTGCCGGACGTGATGCTGTACGAAGTCGTACCGGGCCCGGAACTGCTGCGCCCGGACAGCCGGCTCGTCATCGGTCCGTCGGGCCGCACCGCCCACAGCGGCCGTCCGGCCAGCATCGCGCTGTTCGTCGGCACGCAAGGTTGAGGGGCGCCGGCGCATGGGCAAGCTGATCCTTCCGTCGCGCGCCGCGACACCGCCGATCGCCACGCTGATCGAGCCGCGCGAGCCGGAGCCGCTGGCGCCGCTGCCGACCACCGTGCCGACCGACTCGCTGCTGCTGCGGCAGCTGAGGCTGTTCGTGGCCGAAGTGATGCGGGTGCTGGACGGCGCGGCACGCAGTGCCGCCGGCAGCGAGCCGGCACGCGATGCGGCGCGCCGCGCCGCCGAAGATCTGTGCGACACCCTGGCGCGCGAAATTGCATCGCAGACGATGGAGATCTCGCGCATCGGCAGTCCGGCCGACCGCGGTGCGGTCGACGAGCTGCGCTACCTGAAGGCGGCACTCGCCGACGAACTGCTGCTGAACCACGACTGGCCGGGCCGCGCGTGCTTCACCGACTGCCTGGTCGAGACCCGCCTGTTCGGCAGCAGCATCGCCGGCGACGAGATTTTCCGGCGCATCGAGTTGCTGCTGGACGATGCCAGCGGACAGCCGTCGCAGATGGCGCCGCTCTACCTGTTCGCGATCGCCATCGGTTTCGAGGGCCGCTACCGCGGCCCCGGCGCCGAGGCCGAATTGCAGCCGCTGCGCGATGCGCTGTTCCGCAAGATCTACCAGCGCGAGCCCGAACTGCAGCCCGGCCTCGCGCAGCAGCCACGGACCGCCGACCGGGTGCTGTCCGCGCAGGCCTACCGTCATCCGCTGTCCGGCATCGCGCCGGTCAGGTTCTTCCGCATCAGCCGTTCGACGCTGGCGTTCGTGCTGGCGATGGCCGTTCTGCTGGCACTGTCGCAGCTGGCCTGGCGTTGGAGCTCGGCACCCGTGCGGCGCGCGCTGGAGCCCGGGGCGCCGGTGGAAGTCAAGCAGCCCGCACCAATCGAGGCCGGCCGTGGGTAACTATTCGCTCATCTGGATCGTACTGTCGCTGACGGCCGTGATTGCCGTACTGGCGGTCGCGATCCGTTTCGGCATCCAGCGCGACGATGCCGGAAAGTCACGCAGGATGGCGCTCGACGTGCGACGGCTGCGCTCTGCTTTCCGCAGCGCGGTGCAGACGATCGAGGCCAATCTGGCCGAGCGCGGCAAGCGCTACGAGCTGCCGTGGGTCGTGCTGCTGCACGACGGCGAGGCAGATACCCGGCCGGCACTCGAGGCCTGCGGCCTGTCCGGCGTGCTGGCCGGTGCCCAGCCGGCGCTGGCCCAGGACGGCGCGCGCTGGCATTTCTTCGACCGCGGCCTGGTGGTGGAGCTGGAGGCGGATCAGCTCGATGCGCCGCACGGGCAGGACGAACTCGAAAAGCGCTGGGAAGCATTCCTCGCGCTCTGCGGCCGCTACCGCCCGCAGCGTCCGCTGGACTCGATTGTGGTATCGGTGCCGGCCGCCCTGCTGGCCGACCGCACGCCGGAGGGCCGCGAACGCCTGCGGGAGTGCGCGGCGGCAGCCAGCCGCCGGATCTGGATCGCACAGAACCGCTACGCGATGCGCTTCGCCGTCTACCTGATGGTGTCCGGCTGCGAGACGGTGCCAGGCTTTGTGTCGTTTTCGGACGCACTGCCGGCAGGCATGCGCGACAGCATGCTCGGCTGGTCTTCCCCGTACCAGCCGGCGGCGCTGTACCGGCGCGAATGGACGCAAGCTGCGTTCGACCAGGTGGAGCAGGATATCGCTGACATGTCGGCCGAACTGTTTGCATCGCACGCCCAGTTGCCGGCGCCGGCCGACCTGTTCCTGCTGCCCTCGCGCATTGCTGCGCTGCGCGCCGGCGCCACCGAATATCTGGACGAACTGCTGAGGCCGAACGCCTTCCACGAGCCCTTCTTCCTGCGCGGCCTCTACTTCACCGGCGGCGGCGAACGACCGGCATTCCTGCGCGACGTGCTCGAGCACAAGGTGTTCGCGGAATTCGGGCTGTCGCGCGCAGCCCATTCGCAGAAACTGGCACGGCCGATGCTGTCGACCGTCGGTCGCTGGGTGATGGTCGGCGTGCCGGTCGTTTATGCGCTCGGCATCCTGCTGGCGACCGTGCAGCTGCAGCGGGTCATGCCGGCCCTCGGCGAGGGACTGGAAGGCCTGAAGCGCGACGCCGAGGTGCGCGCACAGGCGACCCGCAGCGGCGACCGGCTGGACTTCGACTGGTACCGCAAGACAGCGCTGCAATTGATGGCCGGACTGTCCGAACTGCAGTCCCGCCGGCTGAGCGCAATCCAGTCGATGGCCGACCCGGGAACGGTCAATCCTTTCATGCCCGGCTCCTGGCCCATGTTCGACGACCTGCGGGTGCGCGCGATCCAGCGCATCGAGGAAAACTTCAGCGACCTGGTCGTGCACACCCTGCAGCAGGCGGTCTACCGGCGCACGGCCGAACTGACCAATGCGCCGTTGTCGCCGGTGACGGGCAGGCTGACGAACGGCGGCGATGACTGCGACGGGCCACACTTGCGCACGCTCGGCATGCAGGCCGTCACACGGGCATCGCTGGCGCCGGAGGATTTACCCGAGTTCGCGATGCTGGCCAGCTACGCGGCCGAGCTGGACAAGCTGGGCCACAGCGTGGGCGCGCTGCAGGTGCTGTCCGCACCGCACGCCGACGGTCCGAAACGGCTGAGGCTGCTGGTGCAGGACATGCTGGGCGCCGACCTGACGGGCGAGCTCAGCGGCAGCGTTCGGCTGTTCAACGCGGCCGGCCGCAAGCAGGGCACGCTGGTCGACAGGCCGGCGGTGTCGCTGGCTGCGCGCTGCAGCTTCGCCAAGGGCATGCTGGCGCTGAACCATCGCCTGTTCGCGGAGAACGCGCTGGTCAGGAGCGAAGAGGCAGTACAGAAGGCGAAGGACGGACTGCTCAACCTGTTCGCGGACAGCAGCACGCCGGACAGCGGCGACGTGATCGCCGCGTTCCGCGCGCTGCAGGAAGCCCTGTCCGCGCAGAAGATGCTGCTGGCGCCCGGCCGCGGCCTGTGGCTGGCGAACGAGGAGATGAAGCTGGGTGAATCCTACGACCGGCTGGTGCGGCAGTTTGCGGACAACCCGCTGGTCGGGCCGGAGATCACCGGCGCGGCGCTGCGCAAGGCACGCGACGAGTTTGCGCGCACCCGTGAGCGCTATCTCGCGCTGTTCGACGAGGAAGGCGAGGCGCTCGCCACTGCCAAGGACGGGTCGCTGGCACTGTCGAAGGAGCGCATCGCGCTGCTGTCGGCGGTCGAGCTGGTGCTGTCGCAGCCGCTGATGCAACCGGCCGTCGGCAATGCGCTCGAGGCCACCGCGCCCGGCACGCTGGTGCGCTGGGACGTCGAGCAACTGGCCCGTGCACTGAAGATGGCCGACGGCCGCCGCAAGTACCTGACCGACGAGCTGCCGAAGTTCCCGACCGAGCTGCAGCCGGCCGTTCAGGATGCCATCGACTATCAGTATGCGCTGCGGCTGGTCGACCTGATTGGGCATGCCTATTCGCCGGTGGGAGCGGACAGCACGGACGCGGCAGGCGCGCCCGCCTGGTTCGAGCCGGCCAATGGCCACCTGAAGCGCCTGGTCGCCTTGCTGCGCGAACTGGGACAGGCGGGCGAGGCCAATTCGCTGCAGGCCATCATCACGAATGACGCAAACGCGCGGCTGCGCCTGCTCGGCGCGGCACTGCAGGAGGCCCACCTCTACGCGGTGCTGGACGACGCGGACGAGCCGCGGCCGGCAGAGCGCGGCACGCTGAACCTGTTCGCGGCCAGCGGCGGGGACGCGGGCGAATACCTGAACCAGCAGCTGCAGAAGCTGCAGGCAATGTCGGCCCACGCTCAGCTACTGCGCAGCGCGCTGCCGGCCGACGCGCGCGGCAGCGGCGAACTGGCGCGCTGGAATGGCATTGCGCGCGAGCTCGAGCTGTATGCGGCAAAGGATCCCAAGGCGAGCGCAGCGCGGCTGGAACGGATGCTGCTGGAATTCGGTCGCGAGCTGGACGCACCCGCCTGTCTGGCGGCCCTGAAAGCCAGCGAACCGCCGAAGCGGCCGGCGAACTATTTCGCCGACCGTCACGCAGACTTGCACCGCGCATTGCTGCGCCGCTGCGTTGCGCTCGACCGCCGCTCCTTCGCCGAGCAATGGACCGCATTTGCCAGTGACTTCAACCGCCTGCTGAAGGCGCGCCGCCCATTCGTCGGCAACCGCAGCACGCTGCGCGGCAGCGAGTTTGCGGCAATCGCGCCGGCCGACCTGTCCGAGGCGGGCGCGCTGCTGGCGAGGCTGCCGCTGGTGTCGCCCGAGATTTTCGCGCGCAACAATGTGCCGGAGGGTGCTGCGCTGCCGGTCAGGGACTTCGCGCAGCAGGCGGCGCAGGTGCGGCAGCTGCTGGCGCCGCTGTTCCCGGCCGACGGCAGCCAGCCGGCTGCGCTCGATGTCGCGGTGCGTTTCCGCGCCAATGTGAATGCCGAGATCGATGGCAACAAGGTGATCGACTGGGCACTCACCATCGGCGACCAGTCGATCCGGCTGCGCGACGCGCCGCGCGCGCTGCGCTGGAAGGCCGGCGATCCGGTCCGGCTCACGCTGCGCTTTGCCAATGACGTGCCGCTGGTGCCGCGCGCCGATCCGGACAACCCCTATCTCGAGGTCAGCCGCAAGAGCGTGGTGTTCCGCTTCGACGGCCCCTGGTCGCTGCTAGACATGGTGCAGCTGCTGCGCGATCCGGCGGCGTCGGATGCGCGCTCCAACGTGCTCCGGCTCGACGTGCCGGTGCTGGCGGACGCGAAAGACAGCGCGCCGCGTGCGCGACCGGTGCGTGCATTCGCCGCCGTCACCCTGTCCGAACCCGGCAAGACCGCGCCGCTGGCCTGGCCCTCGGTCTTCCCTGACAAAGCGCCTTTGCTGGAGCGATGATGCCTGCCGACGAACTTGAACTCCTTGTCCGCCAGCTGCTGCAGCCGCTGCCAGGCAATGCACGGTCCGGTCGATGGCTGCGCTACGAGCCGGCGTGGGTGGCGCTGTCCAGATCGCGTGAAGAAGACGACCCTGCCCTGCCGCTGGGCGAATGGGAAAGGCCGCTGGTCAAGGCCAACTGGAAACAGGTGGCTGCCGACTGCGCCCGCTTGCTCAACGAGGACAGCAAGGATTTCCAGATCGCCGGCTGGCTGTGCGATGCCTGGGTCCGCGTGCACCAGATGGAGGGCCTGCATGCCGGCCTGACGCTGCTGGACGGACTGGCAGATGCTTTCTGGGCCGATGCCTGGCCCGCGATCGAGGACGGCGATACCGACCGCCGGGTCGCGCCCTTCGTGTGGCTCAATGCCAGCCTGCCCCTGACGGTCAGGCTGAACGTTTCGCTGCTCGCCGCCGACGGCCAGCGCGAGCTGCCGCTGAAGATGCTGGACTGGGAACGCGCATCGACGCGCGAGGACGGCAAGCCGGATCCGAAGTCGAATGATGCGCCGGTACTGAGCCGGCAGGCGATCCGCGCCAGCGTGCGGCCGGCCGACGGTCCGCACCTTCAGACAACGGCAGCCCGCGCAGCTGCCTGCGGTGACCTGCTGCGGCAGCTGTCGGAGCGGCTCGACCGGCAGCTCGGGCAGGAGTCGCCGTCGCTGTCGCAGTTGCTGGCCACGGTCGAGGCGATCAGGATGGCGGCCGACAGCCTGCTGCAGGAGATCGCGCCGGCAACGGAGCCGCCTGCTGCCGCGGCCTCCTCGCCCGCACCGGCCGCCACCACGCCCGCTGCCGCCGTACCAGCGGGTGCGCCCTCCCGCCCGCCGGCGAACTCCGGCTTCAGCGACCGCCAGCACGCCTACCAGGTATTGGCTGCCGCCGCGAGCTACCTTGAGTCTGTGGAACCGCACAGCCCCGCACCCTATCTCGTGCGGCGTGCAGTCCAGCTCGGACAGCTGAGCCTGCCCGAGATGCTCAGGCAGGTGAGCGCCGATGCCGGCTCGCTGGACAAATTCTTCAGCCTGCTGGGCGTCGCTCCGCCGCGCTGAAGTCCGCTGTAACGCGCCCGAATTTACGGCCGGGAAATCCCCGCGGATTTTCCGGCGCGCTTCCGTCCGGCATTGAACGTTCCGCCCTGAACGCACTCCTATCGGGGTTTGAACACATAGCAAGGCCCCGATACTTTCATGGAAGCACTCCTCCCGGTCGATACCCGCTGCGACACCCACGGCACACTCGATGAATTGCAGCGCCGCACGGCGCTGCAGAACTATCAGGTACTGGAGACGCCGCCGGAACCCGAATTCGACGACCTGACCCGCCTGGCGCGCGAGCTGTGCGGCACGCCGATCGCGCTGATCAGCCTGTTGGACGATGAGCGCTACTGGTTCAAGTCGCATATCGGCCTTGATGTGTGCGAGGTGCCGAGAGGCGGCGGCTTTTGCGTGCATGCGCTGGCTTCGCGCCAGATGCTGGTGATTGAAGATGCGCAGCTCGACCCGCGCATGCAGTCCAGCCCGATGGTGACCCAGCCGCCGCATATCCGTTTCTATGCCGGTGCGCCGCTGATTACGCCGGAAGGCGTGCCGATCGGCACGCTGTGCGTGCTGGGCATGATGCCGGCGTCACTCAATCCCTGGCAGCGCAATGCGCTGGCCGTACTCAGCCGCCATGTGGTGCAACTGCTCGAGCTGCGACGGCGCAATGTGTCGCTCCAGCAAGCCATCAGCGAACGCCGGGCAGTGGAACTCGACCTGCTCGCCCTGGCCTCGGAGCTCGAGCACCGGGTCGACGAGCGCAGCCGGGCGCTGGCCGATGCAAATGCCAAACTGCGCGAACGGGTGCGCGAAAGCGCAGAAGCGGAAGAACGCTATCGGCGCGTGGTCGAGCTGTCGCCGACCTCGATCTTCATTTTCGTTGGCGAGACCTGCGAATTCGCCAATCATGCGGCGCTCCGGATGCTGGGCGCAACCAGCGCCGAGCAGGTCGTCGGACAGGGAGTCGCGCAGCTGGTTCATCCCGATTACCATGCGACCGTGCTGTCGCGCATGGCAACGCTGAATTCGACCTGGCACAGCCTGCCGCGCCTGGAAGAAAAATTCCTGAAGATCGACGGCAGCGCGATCGACGTCGAGGTCGCCGCAGCGCCCTTCATGTACCGGGGACGACGCGGCCGCATTGTGGTCGTGCACGATATCACGCCGCTGAAACGCCACCAGGCGGCGCTTGAATACCAGATCAACCATGACACCCTGACGCGCCTTGCCAGCCGCAGCCAGCTGGTGGAGCGCCTCGACTCGGCGATCGCGCATGCCGGCCGTACGGGCGAACAGGTGCATGTGATTTTCTTCGACCTCGACAATTTCAAGGTCATCAATGACAGCCTGGGCCACCCGATCGGCGACCAAGTGCTGTGCGAAACTGCCGCACGCATGCAGCAGGCGATGCGTCGCGAGGACACACTGGCCCGTCTGGGCGGCGACGAGTTCGTGCTGCTGGTTAGCGGCCAGTCGACCGAGACAATCGCGCAGACTGTCCTGCCGCGGATACAGGCTGCCATCGCGCGTCCGATGATGATCGATACGCAGGAGATTTTCGTCACTGCCAGCATCGGCATCAGCAGCTTCCCGGACGATGGCGCCGATACCCACCTGCTGCTCAAGCGTGCCGACATTGCGATGTACCGTGCAAAGGAGACCGGGCGCAATCGCGCGCAATTCTTCACTGCCGAAATGAACGCGAAGATCGACGAGCGGCTACGACTGCAGAACCGCCTGCAACGCGCGCTCGAGCGCAATGAGTTGCGGCTGCTGTACCAGCCCAAGGTGGATCTCGATACCGGTCACATTTGCGGCGCAGAGGCCCTGCTGCGCTGGCACCCGCCTGGCGAGCCGCCGGTGGCGCCAGACAAATTCATCGGGCTGGCCGAAGAGACCGGCCTGATCGTCGACATCGGCGACTGGGTGCTGCGCACCGCATGCGAGCAACACAAGGCATGGCAGGCGCGCGGGCTGGGCCGGCTGGAACTGGCGGTCAACTGTTCGCCGCGCCAGTTCCTCGATGAGGATTTCGTGCCGGGCATCGCCCGCACGATTGCATCGACCGGCGTGGATGCCAGCCATCTCGAAATCGAGGTCACCGAGGGCGCGCTGGTCGCCGACCCGGACCAGGCCATCCGTATCCTCGGACAGATCAAGGAGCTGGGAATACGCCTGTCGGTGGACGATTTCGGCACCGGCTATTCCAGCCTCAGCTACCTGAAGCGCTTTCCGCTGGATCGCCTGAAGATCGACCAGTCCTTCGTGCGCGATCTTCCGGGTGACAGCGACGATGCAGCAATCGTGCGCGCAGTGACTTCGCTGGGCAAGAGTCTCGGACTCAAACTCACCGCCGAGGGCGTGGAAACGCGAGAGCAGATGCACTTCCTGCGCGAATTGGGCAATGACGAGGCGCAGGGCTATTTGTTCAGCGAACCGGTCACCGCTGCAGAATTCGAGCGGCTGCTGCATGAGGAGAGTCCCTTCTGCTGCACGAGATCCTGAGCGCCCCGGAATTCTGGCGACGGTGAATCCGCGCCGAATCAGCGCGACCGACGCGTCCGTTCGCGGCGAATGGACACGCCTCCGCTAGAGGGCAGGTTCGGCCAGCCGCTCGTCGGTCACCGTTGTCTGGTTCCGGCCATTGCGCTTGGATTCGTAGAGTGCCCGGTCGGCCCGAACGTAGGTCTCTTCCCAACTGCCATCGTCAGGCAAGCGGCAAGTTCCGCCGATGCTCAGGGTAGGCGAGTGCAGCGCACCGCCCACTGGCTGCCAGTCCCTCGATATCGCAGCCGCCAGGCGTGTGCCAAGCCGCTTCAGGGCATCGTATCCAATGTCGCCGGCAAGCAGCACTGCCAGCTCGTCCCCGCCAAGGCGGAATACCTCCTCGCCGTCCTTGCGGGTGGCACGCTTGAGCGTCGCAGCCACGTACTTCAACACGGCATCGCCGACGTCGTGTCCGTAGGTGTCGTTGATCTGCTTGAAGTGATCGATATCGATCAGCAGCAGTCCACAGCCGACTGCCCCGCCCTGCGACGCCTGCAATTGGGCCATCCGGTGCTGGAAGTAGCGCCGATTGAACAGGCCGGTCAGGGGGCAGGTGATCGATTCATGCTCGAGCTGTTCGACCAGCCGGCGCAGTTCGACCAGCAGACTCTCGCGCTCCTGATCGGCGTTCATGCGATTCAGCTCTGCCTGTATTTTCTGGGCGAACAGTTCGACGAGTTCGACCACCACAGCCAGTTCCCCGCGGTCGGGCGAAGGTCGACCGAAAAATAACGCAAGGTGGCCGACCATCCTGCGACCGCCATCGAACAGGGGCACGCCGACGAAGCTCTGGAAGCGGGTACCGCGTGTGGCATCGAACAGTTCGCACACCCGGTCACTGATGGCCACGCTTCGTCCGATCTTCATCGATGCCCAGCCCTCCTCCAACTGCTCCATGTAAATCAGGTCGCAGGGTGTACCGCGAAGCTGAAAGGTCCATCCATCGATTGCCTGACCGTCGCGTCGCGCAGCGATCATGCGCACTGAACCGGGCACGCCGTGCACGGTCTGGGAGATGAATGCGAAGTCGGCACCGAGCGTGCTCTGCAGGGACTCCACCGCAGCATGCATGAAGGGCTCGCCGACCAATGAGGCGGTGTCATTCAGTAGTTTTTGAAGGGTGGAATACGCGTCCCGCGGGTTCATGTCTGTTGTCTTCCTTTTGGGAGAACCGAGGTCAGGGGGAGGTGCATTGAGAGGGAGCAGCCGGCACTGCGGATCCCTTGATCAATGAGTCGTATAAACACAAAACGTTCAGAAAATGAGCGTTTGAGTGACGGGACGGAACAACACGGAATGCCGGCGCCTGGCGAGATGGCGGAGGACTGACTTGCTGGCCTGAAAATTGGGCCGGTCCTTCGGTATTGAATGCCAGACACGGCTTGTGCAAGGCCTGCTTTGTGAAATGGAAAGCAAGACCGGCGAAAGAAGAGCGGCCTGCTGTGCCGGTCCCGAGCCAAAGGACCCGATGCCTACGGATGACGCAAGACGGTCTGGTGCCCGAGACCGGAATCGAACCGGTACGCCGCCTCGCGGCTGAGCGGCGGATTTTAAGTCCGCTGTGTCTACCAATTTCACCACTCGGGCATGCTCCCCTGCAGCTGCAGCTGCAGGGGGCAGGGTCGCTATTGTAAGGCTTGCCGCCCCGCTACGGATCGCCGCTTGGTACATCAACTGCCGGCCGCTGCCGGGTCAGCCCATCCACTTCGACCCCGACAGTTATCGCGCGTAGCGCCGGCGCCTTGCAACGAACCTGCCGCATCCGACAAGCGCGGGCCTGCATTGGCTTACACTTTCCGCTCCCGGGTTATGCACATCGACGCCATGTCCTCTGCCCTCCTCTACGTTGCCAAGGTCGCCGTCTCTGCCACAGTGATTGTCGCGGTGTCGGAGATTGCTAAACGATCGACTGCACTAGCCGCCCTGTTGGCGTCGCTTCCGCTCACCTCGCTGCTGGCGTTCATCTGGCTGCACATCGATGGCACGGACCCGCAGAAAATTGCTGAGCTGTCAGCGCAAGTGTTCTGGCTGGTGATTCCTTCGCTTGTGTTCTTCGTCATTCTTCCATTGCTGCTTCATCGCGGAACGGGCTTCTGGCTGAGCCTGACGGTCGCCGCGCTGGCGACGGCAGCCTGCTATCTGGCGATGCTTCCGGTGATACGGCGGTTCGGCGGCGAGCTCTGACTGGCTGCTGAAGTTCGCTTAGTGCGGCAGCGGCTTGAATCGGAGGCTGGCTGCAGGCAGCGGACCATGGCTGGTTCGCAGAGCCTCCTCCTGCACCATCGAGGACAATCTGGCGGGAGGATGGCGAAACGAGGCGCGCAAATGAAAAGTGCCTGCCTCTGTGATGCAGAAGGCAGGCACTTGATATGGAGGCGGGGGTCGGAATCGAACCGGCGTAGACGGCTTTGCAGGCCGCTGCATAACCACTTTGCTACCCCGCCAGGGGAGCTGAATTGTAACCGCGATGCAGGCACGCTGCTCGGTCGCGTGCATCGCTCGGTCACTAATGAAAAAGGGAAGCTTTGCGAGCTTCCCTTCTTCGAATTTGGAGCGGGAAACGAGTCATGCACTAGAGCGCTAAGTCTCTGTTTCCCAATCACT